>JAESGN010000036.1_pt1 | contig 482004 bp, 395 predicted proteins | sample 9269731 | NCBI WGS metagenome assembly JAESGN01 (sample SAMN15720683, study PRJNA650826) | algae metagenome | isolation source: Mojavia pulchra JT2-VF2 and co-occurring heterotrophs from desert soil | place: USA: Cadiz Valley, Joshua Tree National Park, CA | collected 1998-06-08 | reverse complement strand
AAAAATCTCTGGAGCACAATGGAATGAATCTAATGTCTCTCAAGTTCTCATGCATCGCTGTGCTTATCTTAATGACAAGCTTTAGGTGCTGTTAGTTCTTTTGTTCTTACAAAGTTGATATGCTCCCGAAGCCAACCTTGACGATAGAGTTGTTTGAGGTGATTAAACTCAAAGTAAGCTTCAATAATGGGCAAAGTCTGCTTGCCGTTTAAAAGAGCGATAGGTAAAAGAGCTTTTGTATGGATTATGAGAAGTTAAATATTACAACTGAGTTAACTGTTTGATAAGTTGGAATCTTTAATTACAAAGATTATCACGCAATACGCGATCGCCCTATGACTAAAAATCAGCAACCACGTTTCATAGTTGTGGATACTCAACAACAACTTGTTTACTGCTGAGAGCGCATGACTACGCAATCCCCCAAGCAAGTAAACCAACTATCATGGAATTAGACCACAATAAGAATAGGCAATCATAGAGGGTGCTGCTATGTATCGTCTAACTCAAATTATTCGGAACTTCTTACTTCGTCTTGAAGGTTTTATTTCTGTTATCTGGAAAAATTTTGCTAATTCGGGCAGAAATTTCTTTGGTTTTTTTGCCAAACTCTTTGGATTAACCGAATCTGGTTATTTCTTGGAATCTGATGAGGCACAAACCATAAAGCGGGCTGAAACAAAACAAAAGATTGAAACAGATCGGGATACCGCTCCTAGTACTTCCACCACCAACCGCCGCCGTTCTAATGCCAAAATGGACTACTACCTCAACATGGCGCGTGATATCAAAAAGAACTAATTCAGGATTTACGCACGAAGTTGACTAGTAGAGGCTGGGTGTGAGCTTATAAGGGTGAGGGTGGAACAGTTGTAGCGGTGGGTGCGATCGCCTATGTCGGACACTCCGCGTGATCGCTATCTTGATGAGACTGAGTTCACCTCACCTTTCTATGCAGTAACAGAGAAATACCTCTATCCACAGGCTTATAAAGGTATTAGACTCGAAGAACTGATGGCAGTTTGAAAAGATATTTAGCAAATTTCAATTGCATGGGCAATTTCTGGGGCGATCGCTTTTTTAAAAAGCAACAACAGAAGTGAATGCTAAAGTATACAAGTACAATTTATTACTTAATATTTTCCACAATTTTGTTAGCCGCTGTAACCAAACTTTCTGCAATTACTTCTGGTTGTGGAAAACATGAAAGATAGTTCAACTCTTGTTGGGTAAATTCTTCTAAAGCCTGAAAGCTTCCTACTTCCCAACTACGTTTTACAATAGCAGGGATAATCTGAGTAATCGCTATATCTTCAAAAATAGAACTAATGTCAGATTTTATATATTTCCCCTCTCTCAGCAAATAAATCGAAAGCCTGCCACTATCATAAATCCATAGTTCTGGGACTGCGATCGCTTCATAAGCATCAAGAGTCGTTTTAGATGTAACATCCGTCTCAATCGCTAAATCTGGTGACGGATCATCAGGTTGTAAACGACGATGACCAATCATCCGTTGATAATTCTCAATATAAAAGCAAGCATCAGGTTCTACACCTGCGATACCTTGCCGTTTAAAGATGGTGGAACCAAAAGGTTGATATCTGATACCCTTAGCTTTTAGCAAGATTTTGACAACATCAGAAATTAAATCTTTGGCAATTTCATGTTCAGGTAAGGGAACCATAATTTCTAAAGCACCCTGGCTGTAGGCAATTCGTGCAGCTCGTTTTTCTCCCAGTTCTTGCAAAATAGACTCAAATTCTTCCCAGCTAACATCTGGAATGGTAACAGTGCTACCAGGTGCCAGCTGCATCTGGCTAACAGGTTTAAAAACGGGGATGGCAGCAGTCATAACCACAATATAAGTAAGCTAAGTTTAGATAATTATCTATCAGGGCGGGTGGGTAAGGTGCCCACCGCAACCTTTAAGACTGATGATAGATTGAGTTTAACAAAAGCGATTGAGAACGCTCGGTTTACACTTTAAACTTCTCGGTAATCCGTTTCATAGCCTCTTCTACATTCTCTCGACTGTTAAACGCAGAAATGCGGAAGTAACCTTCACCAGCAGCACCAAAACCAGAACCAGGAGTTCCTACCACATTGACGGTATGCAGCAATTTATCAAAAAATTCCCAACTCGAAAGTCCATGAGGTGTTTTTACCCAGACGTAAGGCGCATTTACGCCACCGTAAACAGCCAATCCTGCGGCTGTGAGTTGCTCACGAATAATTTGGGCATTTTCTAGATAAAAGCTAACGAGTGTTTTGATTTGTGCCTGCCCTTCTTGAGAGTAGACTGCCTCAGCACCCCGTTGTACGATGTAGGACACACCATTAAACTTGGTGGATTGGCGGCGATTCCACAGTTTCCATAGTTCTACATCGGAACCATCGGCGGCTTTTGCTGTTAATGTCTTAGGTACAACAGTTAACGCACAACGGGTTCCTGTAAAACCTGCATTTTTGGAGAACGAGCGAAACTCGATCGCTACTTCTCTTGCACCTTCAATTTCGTAGATCGAGTGAGGAATATCGGGATCGGTGATGTAGGCTTCGTAAGCGGCATCAAAGAAGATGATTGAGTTATTCGCTCTAGCATAGTCCACCCATGCCTTGAGATGTTCGCTACTAGCAGTTGCACCTGTGGGGTTATTGGGAAAGCACAGATAAATTAAATCGACTTTCTGTGAGGGAATTTCTGCGGTGAAGTTGTTCTCAGCCGTAATCGGTAAGTATACTAAACCTTCAAACTCGCCTTTATCGTTAGGATTTCCAGTGTTTCCCGCCATGACATTAGTATCCACATACACGGGATAAACAGGGTCAGTAACGGCGATGATATTGTTTTTGCCAAAAATTTCCAGAATATTGCCTGTATCGCACTTAGAACCGTCGGAGATAAAGATTTCTGAAGCATCTACCTCAGCCCCCCGCGCTTGGAAATCTTGGGTAGCTATTTTTTCCCGTAACCAAGCATAGCCTTGCTCTGGGCCATAGCCTTTGAAGGTGGCGCGATCGCCCATTTCTTCAACTGCTTTAATCATTGCCGTGCGGCAAGCTTCTGGTAAAGGTTCGGTCACATCGCCAATGCCCAAGCGGATAATCTTAGCATCAGGATTTGCTTGTGCAAAGGCATTAACCCGGCGAGCAATTTCCGGAAATAGGTAACCTGCTTTTAGCTTGAGGTAGTTATCGTTAATCGTTGCCATACTAGTCTGTGAAAGACGCCCTAAAACAGCTTACTGCTAATTGATCTGTGCTATAGCATCTTTAGCCGTGCTGATGCTATCTTGTCCAAAAATTTGGCATTGCAGATTTGCATGATAAATAAGCCATTGCTGAACGTTGATATGAAAAGCTCAAGTCAGAAATTACACAAGTAATAAGCTGTTACACACTTCTTTTACACATTTAGGCAATAGGGAAATAGAGGAGCAGGCAAGAAATATTAACGTTTTTTTTTCAAAGTTTAAAATATGCGGCTTAAATGTGCATTTAAGCACAAATCTGCGTCCAGACAATTTTGTAACAATTTTATAATTTGTCTCAATGCTTTTCGGCTTTTGAGTAATAAAAAGCTTTACAGTGTCGAAAAATCAGATAATATCATGTTTGCATAATCTCATCATATAATATAATGCCTGCTCGAAGATTTATATTATCCGTTGATCTAGCTAATAACTAATCGGTAATCGCTAATTCCATCTTCTTATGTTACCAATTACCGATTTATACTTAAAGGAGTAGGCAAAGTGATTCACCATACTTGGGCTTACCCTGCCTTAACTAATTATTTTTTCTGAATTTCGGTCTTATAAGGTAATTTTAGCGCTAAATTGGTAAAAATCATCATTAAGCAAGTATATTAGACTCCGTTGCTAATATACGCAAATATACTGCTTGTAGCTCTGATTATGTATATGGGCAAAGATGCCCGCAGCCAACGTAATTATATTGAAGGTTATTATATAAATTACAACTATAGGTAGATACGTATTAAAGACTTATCTACTAGACAAAAAAATATTTAACTTATATAATTCGGTATTTACAAGGTTCTTTACGTTTATAGCAACCGGTTAATTAAATAACAAAAGCTGATTTTGCAGAGCGGAAAGTAGCGATCGCTTCCAAGGCAAATGCAAATTCTCGTTATAATTTTATATAAACTTGCGCTGTTACAAAAATTCCAAACCAATTTGTTAAAAATTATGTACTGCTAGTATTTTACCATATATAACTTTACTATAAATTAATTAACTGCTTATGGTGCGTTAATAAAAACTACATAAAATATTTATACAACTTCATGTAATTTTCATATGTATTTGATTAATATAAAATCCCAAAAAAATTAATATATTTTTTAAACAAAAAACATCAGAATTTTATATAAAGCCTTGTGCCAAGCATGTATTTTACGTGAGATTGAGTAAGCAATTACTCGTAGGTAGAACATCATGGTTGCTAAAGCTTCTTTTTTCATCGATGATGCAAATGCTAATAGCATCAATGCCAGTACCTATAATTCCGGCTCTTTTAAGATTGTTAATAATTCCACATCTCAAGAAAAAATAAACAAAGTAGTTATTGACCTAAGCTCTAGTATTCTTCCAGATTTAGTCTTTGATCCTTCGGGAACTGCTGGTGACCTTGTAGCAAAGAACTTTACAGTAGATAGTGAAGGCGGAACAGGATTTGCTGCTTTCAAGTTCCTCAAAGCTCGTGACGGTGGCTTTGATGCCGTAGAAATCACTTTTAACAGCTTTGATCCAGGTAAAACATTCACTTTTTCTGTAGATGTTGACCCAACCAGTATCAAAGGTTTACCTGCTCCCGGGCCAAATGAGTCAGGAAGTGTTTCTGGGCTCGAACTAATAGGTACAACACTTACAGTCGATTTCTCTGATAGTACGAGTTACACAGGAAAGACTTATAGAATTCCCAATAGTTTAGATGGCTCACAGGTTGTTATCCAAGCAAATGCACCTACCCAACCAACAATTCAGGTTTTGGGTCTAGCCTCAACTGCACCCACAACTGTTTCAAATGCCAACCAAACAGTTAAAGTCAGCGGTACTCCAGGGACTTCAGTTAGCTTACTAGTGATGGAGGCTGGCTTATTTAAAAATAACGGCGGTGGTTTTGATCTAGATCCTTTTGAAGCCAACTCAGCGATCGCTGTTAGTGAAAAGTCTGCCACGATTGGGACAGGAGGTTTTGTCGATATTCCGATAACCCTCACACGTTCTCAAACGGATGGAGGATTGAACCATATCGTTGCGGTAACTAAAGCCGCTGATGGAACGACAAGCTTACCATCTGTCGTGCAGATCTTAGATTATCAACCTAACGCTGCACCCGCACCTCTACCTGATTCAGGTAATACTCCACCCAAACCCAACGCAATTCGGATCAATGCTGGAGGTGGAGCGTATACCGATAGCTTAGGTCAAGTTTGGAGCGCAGATCAATATTTCGTTGGTGGCAATCTTAATGGTACGACAGCAGCGATCGCTGCTACTACCGCAGACCCACTTTTTCAAACAGAGCGTTGGCTGAGTAACCTAGCCTATGCAATTCCAGTAGCGAATGGAGACTACACAGTCAAACTCCAGTTTGCAGAAATTTACTGGAATGCCGCAGGCCAGCGCATCTTTGATGTCAGTGCAGAAAATCAGCTAGTCATCGATGACTTAGATATTCTTGCCCAAGCTGGCGGTAAAAACATCGCTCTGGACAAGTCCTTCAATGTCAACGTCAAAGATGGCACACTGAATTTGGATTTCTTGGCCAGTAAAGACAATGCTAAAGTCTCGGCTATTGAAATCATCCCTGCTAACGTTACTCCTGCACCCACACCCAGCGCAATTCGGATTAATGCTGGAGGTGGAGCGTACACCGATAGCTTAGGTCAAGTTTGGAGCGCAGATCAATATTTCATTGGTGGCAATCTTAATGGTACGACAGCAGCGATCGCTGCTACTACCGCAGACCCACTTTTTCAAACAGAGCGTTGGCTGAGTAACCTAGCCTATGCAATTCCAGTAGCGAATGGAGACTACACAGTCAAACTCCAGTTTGCAGAAATATACTGGGATGCCGCAGGTCAGCGCATCTTTGATCTGAGTGCAGAAAATCAGCTAGTTATTGATGACCTAGATATTTTTGCCCAAGCTGGCGGTAAAAACATCGCTCTAGAAAAATCCTTCGGTGTTAACGTCAAAGATGGCACTCTGAATTTAGATTTCTTGGCCAGTAAAGACAATGCTAAAGTCTCGGCTATTGAAATCATCCCTGTGAGTGCGACTGGCCCAAAGGTAATTTTGCAAGAAACTGCGGGTAATACTGTGGTTACCGAAGGAGCGGCTACTGGTGATACTTACTCGTTAGTTCTTAATACCAAACCTACAAGCAATGTAACGATTAACCTAGCAGCTGGTAATCAAATTACACTAGATAAACCCAGCCTAATCTTCACACCTGATAACTGGAATATAGCCCAAACTGTTACTGTTAAAGCTGTTGACGATAGCTTAGTAGAGGGAACTCAAACAGTAAATATTAGTCACACCATTACCACTACAGATAACAATTACAAAACTCTTACTATTCCCAACGTTGCTGTTACTGTTATTGACAACGATGGTTCTCCAGCCACAGGCAAAGCCATTCGGATCGATACAGGCGCAACTAAATCTTATACCGACACTAAAGGCCAAGTTTGGGAAGCAGATAAGTATTTTGTAGGAACAAGCAATACCTATTCTACTGCTGCTCCAATCGGCAAGAGTGAAGACGACGCTGTGTATCAAACTGAGCGTTATGGCAAAAACTTGGCTTATCAGATTCCAGTAGCGAACGGCAACTATGCTGTAAATCTACACTTTGCAGAAATTTACTGGACTGACTTTAATAAGAGGATTTTTGATGTCTCTTTAGAAGGTCAGAAAGTTTTTGATGACATAGACATTTTTGCCAAATCCAAAAATGCCTTCTTCACAGGTAACAACTCTGCTCTGGTTTTATCTGCCCCAACTCAGACTGTGACTGATGGCATCCTCAACATTGATTTCGCAGCCAGTGTTGACAACGCAAGTATCGCAGGTATTGAAGTCATCGCATTGACCGGGCCGCAAGTAGTTTTGCAACAAACAGGAGGCAAAACTGAGATTACAGAAGGAGGCGCTAGCGATAGTTATTCCTTAGTTCTCAATAGCCAACCCACAGCGGATGTGACGATTAATCTTGTACCTGGCAATCAGATCAGCGCCAACAAGACTAGTTTGACCTTCACCCCTGCTAACTGGAATGTTGCTCAAACAGTCACTATCAGTGCAGTGAACGATAATGTGGCAGAAGGTGCCCAAACAGCCAACATTACTCACACGATCACTACTACAGATAGCAACTACAAAAATCTTACTGTTCCAAATCTTGCTGTTGACATCATCGACAATGATATCGTTGCTGTCAGCTTTAACAAGAAAACAGTAGCTTCAGTTAGTTCTCCTACGGTCGGAGCTTGGGGCCCAGATGGTAGGTTTTATGTGGGCACTTACAGTGGTGAAATCAAAGCATACACTTTTGATCAAAACTACAACGTTACTGCTACCCAGACAATCACCACTATCAAGAACCTAGATAATAAGCAAATATTAGGGATCGCTTTTAACCCTTACGACACCTCTGGTTCCCCAAGTATCTATGTTGCTCATAGTAAGCTATATGCCAATGGTGGTACAGGCTTTCCCAAAACTGAACTTTCTCCTTATAGTGGTGAAATTTCAATACTCGAAGGAGCTGATTTCTCACAACGGAAATCTTTAATTACAGGGCTACCGGTTTCAAACCATGACCATGGCATTAATGCTTTAACGTTTGATAACAAAGGTGATTTATACATTAATGTTGGTGGCAATACTAATGCAGGTATTACCAATGACAATATAGGTGGTATTCCAGAGTCTCCTTTCTCGGCTGCTATCCTCAAAGCTGAAATTTCCAAATCTAACTTCAATGGGCAGATTAAGTACGAACTACCAAATCCTCTACCACCTGGTTATGAGATTCCAAGTGGATTAACTTTTAATCCGGCAGATAGTCAGGTCTTTGGGGATATAGTGAATGTAAAACCTGGTGTAGATGTGTCCGTCTACGCTAGTGGACTTCGTAATGCTTTTGGTGCAGTTTACACCACACAAGGATTACTTTATGCCACAGAAAATGGTTATAACGCAACATTTGGAGACATCTCTACCTCGGCTACAACTCAAAAACCAACCACTGTCGGTTCTGCTCCAGATGAACTCAATCTGATCAAAGCAGGTGAATACTATGGTCATCCCAATCGAAATCGTGGACGCACTGACAATCGCCAGAATACTTTTTATGGGCTAAGTGACCCCAGTATTCCAGGCGTATACACAGCCCCACTGACAACTTTCACTCCTTCGACCAATGGGCTTGATGAGTACCGTGCTACAACATTCCAAAACCAAATGCGAGGTAATTTAATTGCCCAGCAATGGAATGGCAAATTCTATAACATTAAACTCTCAGCAGATGGCACTCAGGTGCAACAAACTACAAACCTGACTGGTGTTGCAGATGGTTTAGATATCAAGCATGGGCCTGGAGGCGCGATTGTCGGCGTTGATTTAACTGATAACTCAATTACGGTTGCGCTTCCTAATGATCCTTCGGCGCTAGATCCTACTGTCTACGATTTATTCCCTTGGAGAGCGCCAGCAGTAGGCGGTAATACATTCGTCATTGGCGGTAAGAACTTTGGGAATTTAGGAAATACTCAGGTTTCCATTGGTGGACAATTTGCATCTATTACCTCAGTTTCTGACCAAAGAATCATTGGAACTGTGCCAAACTTTGTCGGCAAACAGCTCATTGACCCCAATGCTAACGGACTCTTAGATTTGGTTGTTAACAGTAATGGTAAGCAGTCAGTAATGGCAGACGCATTCTTGCCATTAACTGGAACAGCCTACTTCGTTTGATGAGATAAAGTCTGCAATCTAGCTGTTCTAGATTGATTATAGAATGGGGGCATAAGAATCTTATGCCCCTGTTTTCGTATCGCACAGAGCGCAGTGCCTTTGGCGATCGCGCTTCATTTGACCTTTGGCAAGCGCTGCTCCATGATTGATGACAAATAAAGCAGAACCAACCACCTAAGCCACTTTGAGGGCTGTCGACATCATTCTTTTATCAACCAGACACAAGCAGAATTCTTTCAAAGTTTTCATCTTTACATATTTAAGTGATTATCTATCAGGAAGTAAACTGTTTTATTTTGGCTGTAAAAATATTCAGTATGAGTAATCATGGGTCAAAATCTTAGCACTGCAAGCATCTCTATCATTATTCCAACTCTGAATGAAGCAGTAAATATCAAAATAGCGATGTCTTCTCTGCAAGAGGCGGGCTTTGCCAACGCAACTACCCAACCTAGTAGGAATATAGAAGTAATTGTGGTAGATGGTGGCTCCAAAGATGACACTGTAGAAATAGCGCAATCACTGGGCGTAAAAGTTATCTTGTCATCTCCTGGTCGTGCGGTGCAAATGAATGCAGGTGCTGTGGCTGCTAGTGGTGAAATTTTGCTGTTTCTTCATGCAGATACACGTTTACCGTCTGGCTTTGATGCGATGATTCGCACAGCACTACAGCAACCAAGAACAGTTGCCGGTGCGTTTAAGTTGCGGATTGATGCATCACCTTGGGGTATGCGGTGGGTAGAATGGGGAGTGAATTGGCGATCGCATTTTTTGCAAATGCCCTATGGCGATCAAGCAATTTTTTTAACTAAAGAAGTTTTTCAGCAAATTGGAGGCTTTCCAGAATTGCCTATTATGGAAGACTTTGAACTCATACGCCGTTTAAAACGCATCGGTAAAATTGCGATTATTGCAGTTCCAGTTGTCACCTCAGCCCGTCGTTGGTTACAAAAAGGAATTATTCAAACTACCCTAATTAATCAAATAGTAATTATTGCTTATTTACTTGGTGTTTCACCTAAGCGAATTCGTAGCTGGTATCGCCAGGAAAAATTTAAGGGCATTTAAGCTAATTCTCAGGAAAGTAGAATATTTTGGTTGAAGATAGCAAGACGGTAAACAAACTGAAAATTCAAGACGCTTGAATCAGATTTGTCCCTGATTAACTCTTATTCAGAATGTAACAAAAATTGCTCAGAAAGCTTTTAAATAAAGTGTGGCAACAGTCAAATTTAGTCATGATTCAAATAACTAAAATTATTTTTTTGAGACTGTGCGTGTTAATATTTCTGGTACTTGGCACTACTTTCATATTAGACACGCACCCTGTTTTAGCGCAAGAATCTGCTAGTGCAACTGCTTTTAATATCCAAGCCATTTTACGAGATGCTTTGCAATGGATTGATAGCCTTGGTTCTGTAGGAGCTATAGCTTTTATTGCACTTTATATTGTTGCCACTGTCGCTTTTTTACCAGGCTCGATTCTCACTTTAGGCTCTGGCGTTGTCTTTGGTGTAGTTTGGGGTTCTCTTTATGTGTTCATTGGTGCAACTATAGGCGCTACTGCTGCTTTTCTGATCGGACGTTATTTAGCAAGAGGCTGGGTTGCTGATAAAATCGCAGGTAACAATAAATTTGCTGCTATTGACCAAGCTGTCGGTAAAGCTGGATTAAAAATCATTCTGTTAACGCGACTTTCCCCGATATTTCCGTTTAATTTATTGAATTACGCCTTTGGCATCACAGGAGTTTCACTCAAAGACTACTTTATTGGCTCTGTGGGCATGATTCCTGGAACAATCATGTATGTTTATATTGGTTCTCTGGCAGGTAATCTGGCCAGGATTGGAACTGAGGCGCAACCTACCAACCCTACTGTGCAATGGGCAATTCGGATTATTGGTTTTATTGGTACGATCACTGTGACTATTTATATCACTCGTATAGCGCGAAAAGCTTTAGAACAGGAAGTAATCAACAATTAAAAATTTAAAACTCAATAAAGCTAGAAAAATATCTGTTAATTATCCAACCGACAAACATTTCTGAGGCTGTAATCCTTGTACATTAAGGGATTAGGTACTAGGTACTGGGAAAATCATTCCAACCCCCATCAAATGAGGTATCACCAATGTCTAACTCAGAATTCGAGAGAGTCACAGTCCGCCCAATGGATGAGTATAACCAAACTTTGGTGTCCTACGTTCATCCACCGGATTGGGTTAATCCAGAACCTGCTAATATTTACGATTTGGTGGTAATTGGCGCGGGAACAGCAGGGTTAGTGGTGGCGGCGGGGGCGGCGGGTCTGGATTTGGGTTTAAAAGTGGCGTTGATTGAAAAGCATCTCATGGGTGGAGATTGCTTAAATGTGGGTTGCGTTCCATCTAAAACTATTATCCGCTCTGCTCGTGTGGTGGGCGAACTATGGGATGGTAAAGATTTAGGAATTAACATTCCCAAACATATTGATGTTGATTTTTCCACAGTCATGGCCAGGATGCGCCGGATAAGAGCTGGTATCAGCCCTCATGATTCAGCTGAACGCTTTCAAAAGTTGGGAGTTGATATCTTTTTAGGTAGCGGTCGGTTTGCAAGTAAAAATACTGTGGAAGTGGGTGATAAAACCCTGCGTTTTAAAAAAGCAGTAATTGCAACTGGCGCTAGAGCCGCACGTCCGGCGATTCCCGGAATTGAAAAGGCTGGTTTTTTGACCAATGAGTCGGTTTTTTCCTTAATCCAACGACCGGAACGTTTAGCGGTAATTGGTGGTGGCCCTATTGGTTGTGAGTTAGCTCAGGCTTTTCGACGCTTGGGTTGTGAGGTGGTGCTTTTCCATCGCAGCGCACATATTCTTAATAAAGAAGATGCTGATGCTGCCGAAATTCTTCAAAAAGTATTAATTAAAGAAGGAATTCGCTTAGTATTAAATTCTAAGGTAGAAGAGGTGGTAACTGTCACCGAGGGGAAGCGGCTTTATTTTTCTGTTAATGGTCACCGAGATTCTGTAACTGTAGATGAGATTTTAGTCGGTACAGGACGCGCCCCCAATGTAGAAGGTTTGAATTTAGAAGCTGTCGGGGTGGAGTACGACAAGCACCAAGGTGTAAAGGTGAATGATTATCTCCAAACGACGAATCCCAAAATTTATGCAGCTGGTGATATCTGCATGGATTGGAAGTTTACCCATGCAGCTGATGCAGCAGCACGGATTGTAATTAAAAATACGCTGTTTTCTCCCTTTGGCTTGGGGCGTTCCAAACTTAGTAGTTTAGTTATGCCGTGGGTAACTTATACTGACCCGGAAATTGCCCATGTGGGGATGTATGAACAAGAAGCTAAAGAGAAAGGTATTGATGTGGATACAATTATCATTCCTTTTAGTAGTGTAGACCGAGCGATCGCCGATAGTGAAGAATCAGGATTTCTCAAAATCCACCATAAAAAAGGATCTGATGAGATTCTCGGTGCAACGATTGTCGCCAGTCATGCAGGTGAGATGATTTCGGAAGTGACCACGGCAATTGTAGGTAAACTCGGTTTGAGCAAGTTAAGCAGTGTGATTCATCCTTATCCGACTCAGGCTGAAGCTGTTAAGAAGGCAGCAGATGCTTATCGGCGCACACTCCTGACTGAGAATACTAAACGGCTGTTAGGATTTCTGACAAAATTTTCTTGACCAAGGAAAAAATTTATTTGTCTCCATCACTCAAGTCACTTGCTCTGTACCTTTAATTACGAATTACTAATTAGGGAACTCCAAAAAATAAATTATCCCAATTTCTGGACTCAACACGACTTTCCCTCCCCCTGCTCCCCGCCATCAAAGCGATAGGATATTTTTTTATTTGGAACTTCCTTATAATCCCTACAGCGACCTTGCCTTAAGCCGAAAAAAGCATTTCTAAAGTAGGAAAAATTACAAACTTGACGTTTTAGATTCCCACTTTCCCCTAGACTAAGGGCAGCAACCTTGTTCAAACTGGCTGAGGAAGGTGGAATTTGTGACAGAGAAGAATAATTTAACCTCTATTTTCCAGGATATGTCCCGTAGAGAATTGCGAGATTTAGTGCGAACTCAGCTGCAAATGCTGCTGGAAGAAGAGGATCTACGTGGAGCTAAAGCTATTCTGGTACCTGTACAGCCTGCGGATATTGCCGAGGCCATTGAAGGATTGCCAGAAGCAATGCATGGGTTGGCTTTTCGCTTACTTTCTAAGCATGAAGCGATCGAGGTTTATGAATATCTCGACTACAGTGTTCAAGAACGGCTAATTGAGGAACTCAGAAGTCAGGATGTCCGCGACATTGTAGATAAAATGTCCCCGGATGACCGAGCTAGGTTATTTGATGAACTACCGGCAAAAGTTGTTAATCGCCTATTAGAACAACTTAGTCCAACAGAACGCCAAGCCACAGCCCAGCTATTGGGTTATGAAGCTGATACTGCTGGGCGAATCATGACGCCAGAGTTAATCTCGCTGAAAGAAAATTTTACGGTATCTCAAGCTCTGGAGCGGATTCGCCGCCTAGCTAATGCCAGTGAAATGATTTATTACCTTTACGTCACTGATGGGGCAAGGCAGTTAACAGGGATTGTGTCACTACGGCAGTTAGTCACATCTCAACCTGAACAACTCATGGGTGAAATCATGACCCGTGACGTAGTATTTGTCTACACTGATACAGACCAGGAAGAAGTTGCAAGATTAATTCAAAGATATGACTTTCTAGCTGTGCCTGTAGTGGATCGAGAACAGCGTCTTGTGGGTATTATCACTGTAGATGATATTATTGATATTTTGCAACAGGAAACGACTGAAGATATCTACGCCTTGGGTGGTGTACAGTCAGGAGGCGATAACTATTTTCAGATGAATTTACTGGAAGTTGCTCGCAAACGTGTTGTATGGTTGTTAATCTTACTTGTAACAAATACCTTCACAGGCACAATTATTAAGTCACAAGAAGACCTTTTAGCAAAAGTAGTAACGCTAACGGCGTTTATTCCCTTACTTACTGGTACTGGCGGTAATGTGGGGGCACAGTCTTCTACTGTAGTGATTCGTGGGATGAATACTGAAGAAATAGATGCGTTGGGGCCATTGCAAGTGATTGGACGTGAGGCGATCGCTGGTGCATTACTGGGAACAATGTTAGGAACAATCGCCACTATTTGGGCATTCTTTCTGCAAGGACAAATAGAGGTGGCGATCGCAGTAGGAATTAGTCTAGTAGCTATTTCTGTTTTAGCCTCTATTTCTGGTTCGGCACTGCCGTTTTTATTCCGCTTACTTCGTTTAGATCCAGCATTGATGTCAGCGCCATTCATTACCACAGCAGTTGATGTACTTGGCGTCTTAATTTACTTCAATCTGGCGCGGGTTATTTTAAAGTTGTAATACCCTGTTTATATTCAGTACTGGCAGTGGATTATTTGTAAAGTAAACATTTAAATTTAATTAAAGTGATTGGGGTGCGATCAGAGGTCTAACTGCTGTACTTATTGATAAATGTTTGCTCCCTAAGAATTAAAATTAGGTGCGTTAATGCAGTGTAACGCACCCTAAAAACTTGTAATTTTTGATAAATCAGATATGTATCTGTATTGCTGATAAGTAGGTAACAGACAGTTATCAACTTCATCACTGTTTACCTATTACCAAAAAAGTATAGTTCAAAATTTTTACAGTTCGGTAGCTGTATCTGGGGCAACAATTTCGCCTGTACCTAATTCTAGAATCAGATCCTGATCGGTAATCAATTCCGTAAGTTCCTTAACTTGTAGATTCATTTCTTCACAAGCTTGTCTTAATTCTCGTGCAAATCTATTGAGATCATCACCATAACCACATTGGTAAGCAGCAGTTTCAATTCCTTGTTTGGCATTTGCTCTAGCACAATCTACTAGCTCTGTACCGTGTAATGGTGTTGTGGATGGCATAGGCGTATTTGTTAATTATTAAGTGTTATTTCTAGATATATTATCAACTATTTAGTATTTGCTTATCCCCCTTATGGAGGACGAATAAAGGTAAATTCTCAAGATTTCCATATTCCATAATTTATAGGGTGGGCAGTACCCACCCTATGGTTATTGAGAAGGGTGCAATTTGTTAGTTACCCTTTTTCATCTTGGGAAAACTAGCCATTAACTACTTCTGCACCATTTGGATGTAACACTTGACCAGAGAAATAGGAAGAATCGTCAGAAGCTAAAAACACGTAACTAGGGGCAACTTCTTCGGGTTGTCCAGCTCGTTGCATTGGAACTTGCTTACCAAAGTTAGCAACTTTTTCTTCAGGAAAAGTAGAGGGTATTAAAGGTGTCCAAATCGGCCCTGGCGCTACAGCATTTACGCGAATTCCCTTTTCGACCAAATTTTGTGATAAAGACCGAGTAAAGGCAACAATTGCACCTTTTGTAGAGGAGTAATCAAGTAGTTGGGCGCTGCCTTTATAAGCGGTTACCGATGTGGTATTAATGATCGCACTGCCTTCTTGCAAGTGTTTGATCGCCGCTTTGGTCATGAAGAACATCGAGAAAATATTAGTGCGGAACGTGCGCTCTAGCTGCTCTTTGCTAATATCTTCGATATTTTTTTGTGGATGTTGTTCAGCAGCGTTGTTAACAAGAATATCGAGTTTACCAAACTCATCTACTGTTTGTTGTACAGCGTGTTGGCAAAAAGTTTCATCACCAATATCGCCTGCTATGGCTACGGCACGACGTCCGTATTTTTCTACTAAATTTTTTGTTTCTTTGGCATCTTCGTGTTCATTTAAGTAAAGAATCGCCACATCTGCACCTTCTTTAGCAAATGCGATCGCTACAGCACGACCAATACCACTATCTGCACCTGTAATCAATGCAACTTTATCTTTTAACTTGCCGCTACCCTGATATTTGTCATCTTCTGCTTTGGGTTTTGGGTTCATTTCAGATTCAGAACCGGGTGGATTTTGCTGCTGTGGTGGTTGTAAAGTTTGCTCTTCTGGCATAAGGCTTTTCCTGTAAATTGACTAGCAATTTTAGCTTGGGGAATATTTGGAAATGAGTTAACAGTAAATCTTCTGATAACTGATTCCCAAAAGTAAACCTTGGATCGACAATTCAACCCAAGGATTACTTTGTGCTTTAGCTCTTTCTTGCAATTTGCAAGTTTATGCTATTTGCCCTAGATGTTAAATAAACGTAATCACGGCTTGTAGATGCACACGTCTAAAACTCTTGCTCCTCACACCTAATACACGCTCTTAATCTGACCACGAAAAATAAGTACACAACTCTCTAACGATGTAGGATTGCTCTCATACATCTGCTTTCAAGTTAACTGTTAATTTGGAAGAGTTTATCGCTCTTTAGATGTAAAAGTATTTCTAATTTGCTCAACCTTAAGATGTACAACAATATTAACTAAATAGGCTTATAGAGTATTGCAACAAAAAGTATATTTCTACATCCAGCTCTATCGGCTAGCTACCCTTGGTTAGAAACTGTGTCAGTTTGAAATCCTGCCCGTCTGGTTGCTCCTCTCGGATGTACCATAGTAGTAAGAAGGTCTTGAAATCAAGACAGGGCAGGTATTATGGTAAAAGTGAATATTTCTGAGTTAGAGCAGGTTGATCAGTTTCGTAGTCTTCAATTAAGTTTGCGCGATCGCTGGAAAACTATCGAATTGTTTGACAACAGCGAGGCGGATATTTTAGTTATTCCCTCACTGAGTATCGATCAGCGCGAACTCAGGAAAATCGAGGGTTGTGAACATTATGAAGAACGATTATTATTTTCTTTGATGCGCTTGCGGAACCCCCGCACTAGGCTAATTTATGTGACATCAATGCCTCTGCATCCTAGTATTATTGATTACTATCTGCAACTGCTACCAGGAATTCCTTTTTCCCATGCCCGCAATCGGTTGCTGCTACTTTCTACTTATGATTCTTCTCTCAAACCCCTCAGCCAAAAAGTTTTAGAACGCCCTCGTTTACTAGAGCGGATTCGCCAAGCCTTGAGGCGAGAGAAATCGTTTATGGTATGTTACAACTCAACCTTTTTAGAAGCAGAATTGTCTGTACAATTGGATGTGCCACTGTACGCAGCCGCACCAGATTTGCAGATTTTGGGGACAAAAAGTGGCAGTCGGCAAATCTTTGCTGAAAGTGGTGTACCTCATCCAGATGGCAGTCCAAGAGTTTGGAATCCGAAAGATTTGGCAGAAGCTGCAAGTGAATTGTGGGAACGCCAGCCGACATTAAAAAGAATCGTAGTGAAACTCAACGAAGGAATTTCGGGTGAGGGAAATGCACTGCTGGATTTAAGACCGATTATGAATGTAGCACCAGGGCAAGCTTCTCATGCCCAACGGACAGCAGCAATTAGCGATCGCTTCGCAACTATGAGCTTTCAAGCATCAAAAGAGACTTGGGCGAATTTTTCGGGACGCATTCCTGAATTAGGTGGGATTGTTGAAGCATTTGTGGAAGGAGAAATTAAGCGATCGCCTAGTGTGCAAGGACGCATTACACCCAGTGGCGAAGTAGAAATCCTCTCAACTCATGACCAAATTCTGGGAGGGCCAGACGGTCAGATTTATCTCGGTTGTAAATTTCCTGCTGATGAAAGCTATCGGTTGCAATTGCAACAATTAGGATTAAAAGTTGGCAGAAAACTTGCCGAAAAAGGTGCATTAGAGCGATTTGGCGTAGATTTTATCACCGTTGACCAAGGTAATGGACAGTGGGATATTCAGGCGATCGAAATTAACCTCCGTAAAGGCGGTACTACTCATCCTTTCATGACCCTGAAATTATTAACTAACGGTCGCTATGACCTTTCTACCGGGTTATTTTATAGTCAACAAGGTCGTCCAAAATACTACATTGCCACTGACAACCTGCAAAAAAACCGCTATCAGGGATTGTTACCCAACGATTTAATGGATATTATCGCCCACCACAGATTGCACTTTGATAGCTGCACTGAGACAGGTACGGTATTTCATTTGATGGGTTGTCTTTCTCAGTTTGGTAAGTTGGGATTAACCAGTATTGGTGATTCCCTGCAACAGGCAGAAGATATGTATAACAAGGTTGTCAAAGTTCTTGATGAAGAAACCCGCAGCAACAATAATAATTTCTCTGGCTTCTCAGATTACGCCTTCCCTATGACTTGGGATGGATACAGCTAATAGCGAACGTGAATCAAATTAAAGTGCAAACTTAATCTAGAAGAGAAGGTGCGTTCTAGGGCGTGTCATCAATTAAGCCAGATAACGGCAGCAGCAAGATAAATTGCGCCCAGAAAGTTCCTTGCCCGCTGAGATCATAACGTGTTGCGATTGCGCGAAGCGCAGTGCCAAAGGCAATCGCTCGATATTGCTTGAGTTGGGCAAAGAAATTCTCAATCAGATGTCGTGCTTTGTATAAGTCTTTGTCATACTCACGAGAAACAATACGGTTGCGTTTAGGCGGAATAACTACCGTTTTGCCCTTATGGAGTTTTTCTTTGAGTATCTAAAAACTAGTACACTGCGGCGTAAATAAACCACCCATTCCAAATTAAGGAAACGCTTACGCTGTATACATTTTGAATGAGCAAATTTTGAATTCCGCCTTGCGGTACTAGGTTGGAAGTTAATTCATCCCATGCTTTCAAGGGATAGGCCGCCGATTTTTTGAAAATCAAAACTCTATGCCGTCATCACTCACAACGGCAAAGTTTTCGATGTAGGCAAAGTTAAGTAAAATCAGCGGTGACGAGTTCATCCCTTCCGTTACCACGTGGCGATCAGAATTTAAGGCAGGGATAGGAATCGTCACCGCCGTTGCTCCCTAGTGTGAACCACTACAGGGGTATGGCGTGTTGCTATGTGCGATTTTTACTCAGTAGCAAGGAAAATCATCTAAAGTCAAAAATGCTGTTTCTAACTATTCGACAGTGATTTTGCCAACCATGCCAGCGCCACGGTGGGGTTCGCAGTAGAAGGTGTATTCACCAGCAGGCGCATCTGCGGGAATTGTAGTTTTTTGGGTTTGACCAGGACTCATCAACAACTGCTTATGAGACAGAGATTTAGCTAAATCAGCACTCTTAGCAGGATTGAGAGCAGCATCAAACACAATGTTATGGGGAGGAACTTTGTTGTTTACCCATTCAATTGTGTCACCTGGTTTAACCGTTAACTTTTTGGGTTCAAATGCTAGTAGTCCTTTATCACTACCTAGTTTCACCTGATATGTATCAGCCGATGCACTGGGAGTAAAAACAGCGAAGCTGCTAACAACTAAAAGAATTGTCAAGACAGTTAAGCTAAAGCGACGCCAGCTTGCCGCAATCAATTTCATGGCTTTCTCCTAACAAATAGTTTTTATTTTCCTTTTCTTATTTTAAATAAAATCAACGCTAAATATGACAAACTGTCGTAGATAGAATTTTTTTTTTAGAATTACCAGAAATCAATAGCAGAAGTTTATGCAATCAGCTATAGGATAAAAGTAAAAAGTGTAAGTATAAACTAAAAGGTAAAAGAAAAAATATTATTTTTCTTTTAAGAAGGTTCTTTAACTTTTCAAAAGTTTTCGGTGCCCCAACCAGGAGCCTTTTGTGCTGCGGTGAGAACGAAAGCAGCTAAACTTTCTACCTGCTGTTGCGAGAGAAAATTGGGGGACAACTGACGGCACCAATAAGTTTCTTGACTACCGTCATAGGTCATGGGTTGCCGCATGAAAGCCACGAGAGCATTAATGCGATCGCGTGGAGGTTTAGCACCTGCCAGTGTTTTTAGAGACAGAGATACTTGAGGATCTGGCAAAGTTGCACCGCCAACGTGACAATTAATGCAATTATTTTCAAAAAGTTGTTTGCCAATAGATAGCTCTGACGGTGAAAACAGACGGATATTACCTTGCCCATCCATATCGAGAGCAATTGGCTCAGTGATATGTAAATATCTGGCTATGTAAGGATCAATATTGGCAGCTTGGGCGGGTAAGCTAGTGCTGTTATAGACCACTAAGACAGCTACAAAAACTAAGAACAGCGAACGAGTAAAGAATGTATATAGCATCAGCAGCCAGTGATTGTATTGTGAACGATCGCCGAAAGTACTGAGTTCCGAGTTCTAAGTTCTGAGCTTTTAAGGAAGAGCGTTAGAAATTGGGTATTCAAAAATCTCCAGTTTCTTTGCTAGGTAGTGCCAGTTGTTACAACACGATAGCCCTGCAACGCAGTGGCTCCTCAGCACTCAGCAACGCCACTTGCTCTACTTGAGGAGACCCCTGCGTACCCGTCAGTGGCTCCTCAGCACTCAGCACTCAGCACTCAGCACTAATTCGTGGCTTTAGTAATAAATTTTGCCACCTCCCCACTTGTTGCCAACAACTTTGGGTTGCAGAAGAATATGACCAGCGATCGCTTTCAAGTCGTCGTCTGTCAGATTTCTCATTTCTGTGAAAATATCTGCACTCTTGGTGCTGGGATGTAATTCGGAAATTTCCTCTTCCCCGTCATAGGTAGTAGGATTCTTCATGTAGTCCACCAATCCTTCAATATTGTTACGGTTTGGTGTTGCCAGTGCGAGTGCTTCTGGTTCAAGTCCCACGTTTTGGTTAGTCTTAGTAACACCACCAACATGGCATTGGGCACAAGCGTATTGAAATAAACGTTTACCTTCTTTAACTTGTTTTAAACTGAGTACAACTGTATCGCCCTGATCATTTAATGGTACTGTTCGGGTCGCTGCATCCAGTTCTACCGCGGTCGCGCTACCAACAATCAACTGAAACGTCAGCATCACAGTAGCTACAACAACGCCAATTATTCTTCTAAACATGTTTCCCCTTAAAGATTTTGACACTCAACACAGCTAGTTAGCGATGCTCAATCTCCACAGTACTAATTGCTAATGGCTAATTGTCTTTGCCATGAGCCATGAGTAACAGCCCGATATAGCCCTTTAGGTGACTGCGGTATCACTTACCGAGTCGCTAGTACCTTTTGGGTATATTTCAGAAAATATGTGAAAAATAATTGCCGTTGCATCCTCTAAAGCCAAATGGGTTTTTTGGTGTTTATAGGCAATTAAGAGTTGGTTGTACAGAGAAAACACTTTGCCCACAGGAATACTGTAGTCTGCTGCTATCTCTGCGCTCGATAGGTCTGTAAAACCCATAATGCTTGTTAACTGAATAGATAGAGATTGAGCCGCTGTAATACCAATATCACGTTAAGAGTGCAATTTGTCGCCTAAAATACGGCTGTACTTCTGACGGGGATCGTGGCAATGAGTAAGTAGGCAGGCAAGGGGACAAAGGGGACAAGGAGATTAGTAAAATAACTGTTAACCTTTTCCCCAGTAAATGTGACGCTTTGAATAAAGTAGCGGTTAAAAAAGGCGTAGCTGCATTTTCAAATTATCTTCTGCTAATAAAGGAGTTGTATCCACGCGATCGCTTCACCTAACACTACTCAACTACAATATAGATAGACTTTGTTGAGATTTGTATCGTTGGGAATTAGCTGTCATGGCTCCCGCTGTTTTAATTCAAAATCTACAAAAGCGCTACGGCACGGTTGAAGCTGTCAAAGATGTCTCCTTTGAGGTAGAACCAGGAGAAATTTTTGGTTTACTCGGCCCCAACGGTGCAGGTAAAACTACTACTCTACGTGCCTTGTGTACTCTCACCACACCGGATGCTGGCAAAATCGAAGTATCTGGGATCTCGGTGTTAGATAAGCCCAGAGTGGCAAGACAACGGTTAGGTTATGTGGCGCAGGAAGTTGCTTTAGATAAGGTGCTGACTGGACGAGAACTACTACAATTGCAAGCGGCGCTTTATCACCTCCCAAGCGCAGTGGGTAAACAGCGGATTGAGACGGTGCTGGATTTACTGGGTTTGCAAGAATACGCCGATAAAAAGACAGGAACCTACTCTGGCGGTTTACGCAAGCGTCTCGATCTGGCTGCTGGATTACTCCATGCACCCGATGTTTTGGTATTGGATGAGCCAACGGTTGGGCTTGATATCGAAAGCCGCTTTGTGGTGTGGGAGTTCTTACGAAAATTACGCGCCTCTGGAACCACAGTAGTAATTACCAGCCATTATTTAGAAGAGATTGACGCACTGGCCGATCGCGTGGCAATTATTGATCGCGGCGTTGTCATTGCCGCCGGGACACCTTCACAATTGAAGGATCAAGTAGGGGGCGATCGCATTACTTTGCGAATCCGTGAGTTTTCCCCTATTGAAGAAGCAGAAAAAGCTAAACACCTTCTGCAAGCTTTACCTTTGGTGCAAGAAGTAATTATTAACAACGCCCAAGGTAATTCGCTCAACTTGGTAGTGACACCGCAGAATGATGCGCTGATTATCATCCAACAAGCCTTGAATGCTGCTGACTTGCCCATTTTTGGTATTGCCCAATCTCGCCCCAGCCTGGATGATGTCTACCTCGCCGCTACGGGTAAAACCTTGATGGACGCAGAACTAGCAGCAGTTGCCAATCGCGATCCTAAAGCTGAGAAAAAGCAGAATATGCGATAAGGGGCATAGCGAGTGGGGCATAGGAATAATTACAGTCCCCAATCCCCAATCCCCAATCCCCAATCCCCAATCCCCAATCCCCAATCCCCAATCATTATGAGTGTTACTCCTAAATCTGATATAAATTGGCAGCCAGCAAGACTGCCACAAGTTAACGCTGATGCTGCTCCTAATTTCTTTGGTGAATTAGTACAAGAGACGTTAGCTTTAACTCGTCGCTTGTTTATTCAGTTACAGCGCCGCCCTTCAACATTGGTGGCGGGAATTATCCAGCCGGTGATGTGGCTGGTGCTGTTTGGTGCTTTGTTCCAAAATGCTCCTAAAGGAATATTTGGCAGTACGACAAATTACGGTCAGTTTTTGGCTGCTGGCGTGATTGTTTTTACAGCTTTTGCAGGAGCATTAAATGCTGGGTTGCCTGTAATGTTTGACCGCGAGTTTGGGTTTTTAAATCGGTTACTGGTAGCGCCTTTAGCATCGCGGTTTTCCATTGTCTTTGCTTCAGCTATTTTCATCATCAGCCAAAGTTTGTTGCAAGCAGCCGTAATTGTCGCAGCAGCAGCATTTTTAGGCGCAGGGCTGCCAGATGTAACTGGTTTGGCTGCGATCGCCTTAATTGTCTTGCTTTTAGCTTTAGGCGTGACAGCTATTTCTCTGGGCTTGGCTTTTGCCTTACCTGGACACATAGAACTGATTGCAGTAATTTTTGTTACTAACCTGCCATTGCTGTTTGCCAGCACCGCCCTAGCACCTTTATCCTTTATGCCGAAGTGGTTGCAAGTTGTAGCCACCTTGAACCCTCTTAGCTACGCTATTGAACCAATCCGCTATCTCTATCTCCACAGCCATTGGGAACTAGCTAGTGTAGTGATGCAGGCTCCTTGGGGTACTGTTACCTTTGGCGAAGCATTGCTGGTGTTATTTGGCTTTGCTTTAGTAGCTTTGTTAAGTATTCAACCCCAACTTAGACGAACTCTTGCTTAAGATATAAGCATGATTTCTTTGTAAAAAATTTAGGGTAAAAACTCATGAAAAAACCATTGCTACCCATCGCCAAACTTGCATTTACTACCGTGGCTGGAATTGGCTGCGCTTCCTTGCTCATGGCTCAACCGAGTTTGGCTCAACTCAATACCGTAGATTCCTTTCCTGGCGCGGATTCCAACCAAAATAATAATGTCGATCCGTTCTCCCGTGGCGGTAACTCAGATTTCAATATGTTTGATTTGATTCACCGAGCTAATTTTGGGACTCTCAACTGGAACTCTCAACAACAGAACCAACAATTAGACGAAGCAGCTCTTGAGTTTAGAAAAAGACAGCAACAAGCAATTCAAAATGCAGGCCAACAACCGCAGGTAAACCAAAGTTTACCAATCACTCCTTTTCCAGCAAATATACCTTTGGGGCAGACACAACCAGCAAAAAACTAAATCATCATCATGCCTTGCTTCCGCCTCTGTTGGGGAAACAAGGCATAAAATAAAATTAGGTGAAACAACTACAGCTTTAGTGCAGTTAAAACATCACTAGCATGAGTACCTGTATTAACGCTAGCGTCAACGTGGATGATTTTACCGTTGGGGTCAATGACGTAGGTAACACGCTTGGCATAACCACCGCCATCAACATCGTAAGCTTTGATTAGGCTTTTGTCGGTGTCAGCCAGTAAAGGAAAATTCAAATTATATTTAGCAGTGAATGCCTGATGGGACGCTTCATCATCTGCACTCACTCCCAGCACTACAACATCTTTACCTTGATAATCAGCTTGAGCATCCCGGAAGCTACAGGCTTGTTTGGTACAACCTGGAGTGTCATCTTTGGGGTAAAAATATAAAACTACTGTCTTACCTGCAAAATCAGATAATGAGACAGTATTGCCGTTAGTATCTTTGGTGGTAAACGCAGGTGCATCCGTACCAACTGCTAGAGGCATAATGAACCTTTCCTGTTTGAGATTGTTGGGGCATTTGAAATTTTACAATAATTTACAATGTTTAAATGAATTATCTAAGAAACAAAACAAACATTCTCAAAAATATGCTTTAGCATAGCAGCCCTTGAACTACTGCCTGATTGTTAATTATGAAAAAAATTACTGCAATTCAATATGCCTAGCGTTAATTACCAAAACCCCAAAACATTTTCCTATCCTCAAAGCACTGTAGAACGAGCTGAGCGATCGCTAGTGTGTTCTCCCTTCAATCCTGGTTTATTAGCAGCCATGCGTCACCAAAGTGTGCCATTAAGTACGATCGCCCAAGATAATGGTATCCAGCATGGCTATACCAAGCGTCCTTTGTCAGAATTGGCTTGTGATAACGCTTTGTCTTGGCTCATTCAAGTAGGCGTACTGCGGCGAGAAGTTGATGGACAAGGAATTACTGATAGTTTTCGTCTGACTCCTTTAGGTCAGCAGTTAGCAGAACAATACCAAGGAAAAAATTGGCGTCATCCCTCATGGGGTGATCGCATATATAATTTTGTGACTCGTTGGTTAAGACTGCCGTTTTAGAATGAAAAACCAAGAAGTTAGGATTAGGAAGTAAAAGGGAACAATATATACGTAAGCATCGACACCATTTATCAAGTCTTGATCATAACCATCTAACTCAATGTAAACGGTGTTGATGGGAAGTACAGAGCAAATATGGGTTAACAGAGGATGGCAGAGGTGCTATGGTATCCTCTGAGTCTAGGGCTGTATGCCTCTGCCCTGGCTTGTTAACTGTTGACAAACAAGTTGCTATATTGCCGTTTCCCCTTTAAATTTGCTTCTAATCTTAAAAAATAATAGTGATCTATGAAATCAATTATGGTTGTGGGGACAACATCCCACGCAGGGAAATCACTCTTAACTACAGCTATTTGTCGCATTCTGTCGCGGCGTGGCTGGCGAGTGGCTCCCTTTAAAGGTCAAAATATGGCTTTAAATGCTTATGTAACAGCCAGTGGTGGAGAAATTGGTTATGCCCAAGCTGTACAAGCTTGGGCGGCGGGAGTTGTTCCTTGGGTAGAAATGAATCCTATTTTACTTAAACCCCAAGGGGACATGACTTCCCAAGTAATTATTAAAGGTAGATCTGTAGGTAAAGTCAGCGCTATAGATTACTACGAGCAATATTTTGAACTTGGTTGGCGGACAATTGAAGAATCCCTACAGCATTTAGGGACAGAATTTGACTTGTTGGTTTGCGAAGGTGCTGGTAGTCCGGCGGAAATTAACCTCAAGCACCGCGACTTGACTAATATGCGGGTAGCAAAATACTTGAATGCACCCACAATATTAGTAGTTGATATTGACCGGGGTGGTGCTTTTGCCCATGTGATCGGCACTCTAGAGTTATTAGACCAAGATGAACGAGACCTGATTAAAGGTATAGTAATTAACAAATTTCGCGGACAGCGATCACTCTTAGATCCGGGGATAAAATGGTTAGAAGAACGTACTGGTATCCCAGTTATTGGTGTTATTCCCTATTTAGAACATATGTTACCAGCAGAAGACTCCCTCGATCTGTTGGAACGTAAATCGCACAAAAGCCAAGCCGATCTCGACATTGCTGTTATCCGCTTACCAAGAATTGCTAACTTTACCGACTTTGATCCGCTAGAATCAGAACCCACAGTATCAGTGAAATACCTGAGTCCCAAGCAAGATTTAGGTCATCCTGATGCAGTAATTATTCCAGGGACTAAAACGACAATTGCTGACTTGATCATGCTCCAAAAAAGCGGTATGGCAGAAGCAATACAAAACTATGCCGCTTCTGGTGGAACAGTTTTAGGCATCTGCGGTGGCTACCAAATCTTGGGTCAGATGATAGCCGATCCAGAGGGAATAGAGGGACAAGCTGGCAGATATCAAGGACTAAATTTATTACCTATAAGAACAGTAATCACAGGGCAAAAAATTGCCCGCCAGCGCCAAGTTAGCTCGAATTATCCGCAAATGGGGCTACCAGTTAATGGGTTTGAAATCCATCAGGGGCGATCGCGTATTGAGCAGCAAGGAGATAGCCAAGCCTACCAACCCCTATTTGACGATGTTAATTTAGGGTTAGTAGATAGTTGTCAATCGGTTTGGGGTACTTATCTCCACGGAATTTTTGACAATGGCCCTTGGCGACGCGCTTGGTTAAATCGCCTGCGTCAACAGCGGGGTTTGAAATCTTTGCCTACGGGTGTTGCCAACTACCGAGAACAGCGAGAACATACATTGGATTCTCTCGCTATTGAAATTGAAAATCATTTAGATTTAACACTCTTTTTGTCCTAATTAGGTTGGTATTTCATGAGTGTTCGCGTCCGCTTTTTACCAGATGATGTCACAGTCAATGCTGAAGTTGGAGAAGCCCTCTTGGATGTAGCAGATCGGGCGGGGATATTTATCCCCACTGGCTGTCTTATGGGGACTTGTCACGCTTGCACTGTGGAATTAGAAGATGGAGATACCATCCGCGCTTGTATTACAGCAGTACCACCAGGACGCGAACAATTGACGATTAATCTTTTTAGTGACCCTACTTGGTGAGGTATGAAGTTTACAATTCTAACCTTTAGCCTTCATCCTTCATCCTTGCTAGGGCGTATTGTTTAAATCTTTCTAAATCAGCTTGAATAGTCGACTCTACCACCCGTCCTAAAAACAAGTTATCCATGATTTTGCCAATAAAGCCAGGGATAGCGTAGGAAATAGTCATTTTGACAATGCTACTACCGTGGCGATCGTAAAAGCGAATCGCTCCTTGATTTGGCAAACCATCAATTGATTCCCATTGGATAATTTGGTTGGGGATGACTTTGAGAATACGGGATTTCCAGGTAAAATTCAAACCGCCTGTACTCAGCTTCCACAGAGAGATATCTGGATTATCCGGCGGAACTTTAACCGAATCAATCCACTTCATCCAACGTGGCATTTGCTCCAAATCAGACCAGAGACTCCATACTAAATCTATAGGAGCCTCTACCTCAACTTGGACACTATGTTCTAACCAGTCTGGCATTCTGTCTTCTTCCTCTGCGGTTGGTTATTTTTTCACAGTTTCCAAAATTACTTTTGCCGCCCGCCGCCCGGAAATTGTCGCTCCTTCCATGCTATCGATGTAGTCTTGCTGTGTATAACTTCCGGCTAGGAAAAAGTTAGATACTGGCGTCTTTTGGTTGGGACGGTACACATCCATTCCCGGTGCTTCTCGGTAGAGAGACTGGGCAAGTTTTACGACGTTGTACCAAGTCATATTTAATTCCCGTGATGAGGGGAATAATTCATGCACTTGCTTGAGAGCGTGCTGGGCGATCGCTTCATTGCTTTGTTTAATAAATGGATCTCCCGGTGTCAGTACCAACTGCAATAATGAACCTTGTCCTTGACGATAATAATCAGCAGGGCTAGCCAAGGCTAAATCAGCAAAGCAAGAAAAGTCAGCATCGGCAGTGTAAAGCAAATTATCTATCCCAGCTGCATGATTCAGCTGTTTGCGTTGTTCTCCATCTTGCAATTCGGTCACCCAACCATCAAACCTCAGCTGTACTGTTGCTACTGGCACTGCATCCAGCTTGTAAATATTGTCAAATTCTGACCACTTACGCCACTGCTGAGGTAGGATGCGTTGAATCCCTGGCACATCACAGGCAAAGACGTAGGCATCAGCAGTAATAATTTCTTCTGTATCACCTTGGGCAACTGCTATGCCAGTAACGTGCGCTTGTTCCCCTTCTTCAACAAACTGAATTTCTCGCACTTGTCGCCGAGTATAAACCTTAGTACCTCTAGCTTCTAGATATTCCAATATGGGTTTGTGCAGGTATTCATGGGGGGAACCTTCCAGCATCCGCATTATTGAAGCTTCGGTTTTCACTGCGAAAAATTGAAAGATTGTCAACATACAACGGGCAGAAATGTTTTCGCAATCAATAAATCCCAAAGCATAGGCGATGGGATTCCACATCCGTTTAATGCTACCTTCACTACCACCATGACTGCGAAACCAGTCGGCAAAGCTAATTTTATCTAAGTTGCGAATGGTTCTCATCGCCCCGTCAAAGTCGACCAAACCCCGAACTATCGGGCTAGTTCCCAAGGCGATCGCATTTTGCAATTTATCTTGCAAGGAGAGTTGAGAAGTAGTAAAAAATGCTTTTAATCCGTTAAATGGTGCGCCTGTCAAGAAGCGAAAATCTAAAGCACCAGTGCGCCCCCCTTTGTTGATAAAGGTATGGGTGTGTTCTTTCAAACGTAAATTTTCTAATGCCCCTACTTTCTTCATCAAGTCAAACAGTTGATAGTAGCAGCCAAAAAATACGTGCAACCCCATCTCAATATGGTTGCCATCGCCATCTACCCAACTGCCAACTTTACCACCAACAAACGGACGAGATTCAAAAATTTGGACTTCACAACCAGCATCAGCTAAATCCACAGCAGTTGCTAGCCCAGCTAATCCTGCACCTACGATTGCAACGCGCATTCCGTCGCTCCTTTTCAGTTTCTTTACAGATTGTAACTGGCTTGGTGCCGGAATTTGCTACTTAATATCCACTCTCGAAACATCTAAGGACACAGCGGTGTCCGACCCTCCTAACTTATACTCAATCAAATTTTATTACCCAGACGAGAGGAACATGACATTGGTAACAGCCATAAAACTCTCGTCTCTGACAACAAATTAAAAACAAGTATCGTAAGTATTACTATTAAATACCTTTTTACTTGCTGGCTTCTTTGGTTTCATCAGAATTAGGTAAACCTCTAATCAGTTCCCGAATGACATCGGTCGCAGGCCTACCTGTTTGCTGACAGTATTGTTCTAGTTTGTCTGCTTCTTGTGCTGCAAGATTAACAGTTATACGTTTTACCGCCCATTTTTTATTTGTCATTATCATGCTATGTGCTGTATATTAACCTTGTTAGTGGTAACTAACTAACTAAAAATGAGAAGGATAAGACTATCAGATTTAGTGACAGTAAACAAGCAATGTCACTAATAGTAAAAATGCCAGTTTTGCATATTTCTGCATTTTCCAATAAAATATCAAAGCCAAAATTCATTTTTGACTATTGTGGCAGCAACAATAGCGCACCTAGTCATTAAACGAATTGACTACAGAAAAAGAATGGCTAAAGTGGACTAATCAACTTGATAAGTTAGATTCACTCTGTACTTTTAATTAAATAATATGTGTGCATATTTTTCTTGCTCAAATGTATTTGGTTTCCTTTCTCAACCATGCTCGCTACCAACCTCTGGAGGAGATATCTATAATAAGTCAAATCAAGCTCTGGAGCATAAACACTATTCAACCCTGCCTTGTATATGATTTGTAGCATATCTAGTTTGAAGTCAATCACTATTAGTCTTACTAAAAATGCTCGCTCCAGAAGAGCAAGTGCTTTACGAACTTTCTGTCTTTTGATTTCTTTGCCCTATTCATCAACCTGGATATGCCACACCTACTTGACAGTTAGTTGCTGCACTCAAGATGATTGACTAGACTTGAAATCACCAGCAAAAAGTTTGTTATTCAAACATTGTTAACTTGATATCTACTGGATAAAAAATATTGTACACTTCAATATTTCCAAAGTGTATTTTTTAGAGTCATGATTAGCAAACTTTAAATAAACTTTATTCAAAAGCAGGATTATATCATTTTTTAGGCTTTATAAAAGACTTACAAAGTAAGCCTAAATAGACTAAATTTTTGATGAATAAGATTGACAAACAGTAGAATACTAAACTCAAAATAAATCACGACAAAAGATAAATATACAAATAAATATGTTTGGGTTAATTGCACCTAAATATTACAGAGATAGTTGATATCTACTGTAATATAATATACATTGTTATTACTTTAGCGATTACTAAAACATAGACGAGAATATAGCTACTTCATAAAGTTCTGATAAATAACCTATGCTCGCAACGAGACGATATCGCCGAAGTGCTATTTCCTTACCAGAATTGCCATGGCTAGATAGGTAGAGTGCATTTCTAGCCCTACTGAACACTAGGAGCGTTTAACCTAGCAGTCGCAATCTGAAGGTCAAAATCCGGCTAAAAATTAAGCCTGGTATAATTTTTGGATTAAATACTCATGATGAATACTCTAGAAAATGAGTAATTACCACAGATCAACGTCAAAATAATAACGCTTCGTATAAATTTTCTGTTCACCTGTGGTTATGACTTGAACTATCATTTAAATTAAAGTTGAGGTACGAGTTGAAGAGTACCGATGCCTAAATCTTTTGGTGAAAGCGATCGCGCCTCAAAAAGAGCCATCATATCTCGTAATTGAGGGTTTCCACGGGCAGAACCTGTCAGCCCTTTAGCAATAATTAAGCCACAGTAGCCTTTAGTATTTTTACACCGCCGATTCCATTTTTTTCTGGCTTCTACATGAATGGGGTCATCATCTAAAAATTCACCGAACAGGAACAATTCACCATTTTGTGTTTGTAGTAAACCCAAGTCGTAGTGATTGCCATCAAAAGGATCTGCGCCTGGATTAAAGCAAATTGCTTTCAGTCCACCAGCCGCCTCCAGATTTTCAATTACCGTCTTAGCTCTGGGGCGGGAAGTTTGAATTAAAATCACAGGCAACCCATCACCTACTTGTGTAATTTCACCGACAGTATGATATGTGGCTCCCTGACGTAAATATTCCAGCATCTCCCAAGACACTACGCCCAAACTTAGAAAAGAGTCTTCTGGAATCAAATCATCTCGTAATGAATGAAACATTGGAGAGTCATATTCCCCCATGACCTCATCTTGGCCATCTAAGCCTGCCATTTCCTCTAATTCTGCTGCCAACTCTGGCATGGTAGAGACAGTTACAGAAACTGATTTAGCCGATTCATCAGGCTGGGGCAGCGAAATCCGATAGCGACGGCTTAGACTGGGGAAGGAGTCTCCATCAAGCTGGCGGCGGTGATCGCGGATAAAGCGGTTAAGACTTTCTAGGGCCACAAAAACGACAAGCGCCTCTTCGTCATATAAAACAGACCTGAGTCCTTCTAAAGGGTGGATATTACCAAAGGTGGGATCAATTTCTGATAGCGGTAGCTCTGCTAAATCTCCTATGCCCTCCTCGTCTTCATCTGTGTCGTCACTATGTTCAAAGGTGAGAAACAGACAATCTTGCTTGAGGAAAGCTTCTTCTAAACGTCCTTGTGACTCCTCATCCCTTAAAACTGCTGCCCGAAAACGCTTTAGCGACTCTTCTGAACGATATAACAAAATCCCATATTCCATCCCCAGCATTCCCATCACTGAGGCATAGAGTTTATTTACATCCCACTTATTGATTTCTATAGACAAGATTTGCTGTTCTTCTAAAAATTCCCAAGGAGATGCCTGCCAAATCGCAAATGCTTTTTCTTGTAAGATTTGTGCATACTGTGGCGGTAAATCAGGAATTTGACTATCGAGAATTTCAGCAAAGGAACGAAACAGTTCATCAATCAAAGGCAATTCCGGTGCATAGTCAATAGCAATATCCAAATCTTGCAGCACACCGCGCAAATAAAATTGAATCTCACGGTCTCGTACTACAATTCTCTGGGGTCGAGCAGGTTTGGCAGGGCTATGAGGATGCTCCATAGCTCGCATTAAAGTGCGAACAACTGCCTCTGGTCCGGTTTCTGTTCCTACCACATCCATGCCTCTCACAACACCTTGGGAGCCATCTACCCAAAGAATGCAATCGCCCTTACTCTCTGAGTCTCTTGGCTGGGTTTGTGATGATGACAATGGACGGCGATCGCCCTCCCACACAGAAGGAATTTGAGTTAATTTCTTTAGCCGACGACTAGTAGAGCGATTAAAACTTGTCATAGAGTAAATTAATTAAAAGAAGCTATATGTTCGTCAACTTTTGGGAATGACTAGTTTAAGATGAAATCTTCCTGGCTGCACCTGAAGATTGGTTGCAACTCAGGCTGCCCTAAGTTTAATTTCCAAAAATAGCGAATATCTAAACGCACCGAGTCTCTCAATTCTAGAATAAAAAGCTTTAGCTGCTTTTGGTGCAGTCTTTACAATTTGGCATCTAGAGACATCAATGTCGCTAGAATGAATACAAAAACACCAAAGGCAATCCAAAACTAGTAATATGCCTATACAAGTTAGTAGTTAGACCACTTAAGGAGTTGAAAAACCAGATGACACAAGCTACTCAACCGCAACAACGCGGAATTCAGTTGAGCGAAGCAGCACTACGCCAAGTAAAATTTCTTCGTGACAGGCAAGGCCAAGATTTCTGCTTAAGGGTAGGAGTCAGACAAGGTGGCTGCTCTGGGATGTCTTACATGATGGACTTTGAAGACACTACTAAGATCACCCCTCAGGATGAAGTTTTTGACTATGATGGCTTCAAAATTGTTTGCGATCGCAAAAGCTTACTATATCTGTATGGCTTAATGCTCGATTATAGCGATGCCATGATTGGTGGCGGTTTTCAATTCACCAACCCCAATGCCAACCAAACCTGTGGTTGCGGTAAGTCATTTGGAGTGTAAGATTGTCCTTTGTCAGGGGTCAGTTGTTAGTTGCTAATGACTGATGACCGATAATCGATGACCCTCCGGGTTCGTCAGTTGCTCATGAGGGAAACCCCCAAAACCGCACTGACTCACCAATTACCAATGACCAATGACTAATGACTAATACAGTTGAATCCCTGTTTGATACAGGTTTGGAACGTTATAAAGCCGGAGAAGACGTAGCTTCTTTAATTCCTGTATTTAAAGAAGTTTGCGATCGCGCTCCTAGAAGTAGTCCTGCTTGGACTTGTTTGGCGTGGTTGTATCTGCTCGATAACAAAGCCAATTTAGCTTACAAAGCAGCACAGAAAGCAGTAAAGTTAAATCCACAAGACCCACAGGCCAGAATTAATCTCGCTGTTGCTATGCTAGAAACTGGTCAAAAAGGTTTACGAGAACATATTGATTTCGCCCAACAGTTAATTTTTGTAAATCAAGAATGGGAAGATGAAATCAAAAACAGCATTGAAGACGGTTTAACTAGAAAACCAGATTGGCAGAGTTTGGCAAAAGTCAAAGGCTGGTTGTTTGACAAGTAATTGGTAATCGTGTTAGTTGTCGATGGTCAGCAGTCATTAGCTGGCAACAACAGACAACTAACTATTACCCATAACCAATTTGCAGTTTTTAGACTAATTGAAGACACGACAGCTGATGAAAGAGAAATTTTTAAGCTGGCTAAACTTTGTTTTAGTCGCAGATGTATTCTTAGTTTTGTTTGGCTTTGGGTGGTTAGCGATCGCGGCTATTGCTGATGCCTCTGGATTCAATTTAGGTTTGGATTTGTGGCATAAATTGTGGCAACCTGTATTTAACCCAGCTATTGGTATTCTCATGGCAGGCGCTCTTTTAAGCGGTCTGATCAACTGGATTTCTCAAAAATTCCAGGCGGATTAGTCAATACTTCAATAGTGAAATCCTATGCAAAATTTTTCAAGACCCCAGATTTATCTTTGGGGTCTTTAATTTTTAATCCAAAATTTCTGTGAGTGCTGATTTCACATTAGGATATTGGTACTCAAAGCCAGCCTCCACAGTGCGTTTAGGAAAGACTTGTTGACCTTCTAAAACTACTATCGCTCCATCGCCCAAGAGGGCTTCCAGCGCAAAAGCAGGGACAGGTAACCATGAAGGACGATTCATCACCTGTCCCATAGTTTGGCACAAATCTGCCATCCGAACAGGGTTGGGTGAGGTGGCATTATATACTCCTTCCATTTCCGGGTTGGTTAAAGCTTGCAAAATTAGATTAACTAAATCGTCTACGTGAATCCAAGAAAACCACTGCCGACCACTGCCAATCGGCCCACCAGCGAAGAGTTTGAAAGGAGTAATCATTTTACCCAAAGCGCCACCCATCCCCAAGACAATACCCAGACGCAGAATTACTAGTCGCACACCAACATCTTTTACCTTGCTGGCTTCTGCTTCCCAAGCTTGGCAGACTTGGGCGAGAAAATCATTCCCCGACTGGCTTGTTTCGTCAAAGGTAGCAGTTTCACTAGTGCCGTAATAGCCAATAGCCGAAGCGTTAACTAATACTTTAGGTTTGGGGTTAGCTTTTGCTATTGCTTCTACTATTTTTTGTGTACCTAGCTTACGGCTATTCAGAATTTCTTGCTTGTGTTCTTGTGTCCAGCGTTCTTCGGCGATAGGTTCTCCTGCTAAGTTAACTACACCATCACAAGATGCAATGGCATCTTGCCAAGAACCGGATGCAATGGGTGTATACGCAACAATTTCTACGTTTGGAAAATTTTTTGAGGGAAAAATCCTTTGAGCATGGGCGGTGTTACGTGTTAACACTAGTACTTTATTACCTTCTTGATGGAGTCGTTTTACCACACGACTGCCTACAAATCCTGTTGCTCCAGCAATTGCGATTTTCATTATGCGCACCTCCGCCAAATTCCTATTTTAAAGTTTTTTATCAAATTTTCAGCTTTTACCACCTTGCTTATGAGTGAGTTCGTTTCTTTAATCAATCTATAAACACTTGCCGTTTAGATGCTTCGATATTATAGGATGGACGGAGTGTTGCAAGGCGTGGGGCTATTATGGCTCGCTATACCTGTTCATTTATTGTTTCTGTTCCTATTGACCATCTCCAACCGTTGCTTGTAGAACTTCTACAAGATTGTGAATTGGATGTTCAATATTACACAGCCGATTACATTATGGCTCGTGAGTATCCTGGTACTGTTACTTTCTCTAAGTTAGTTACAGTAGAAGTCTTTATTGATAAATCAACAGCGACTGATGTAGAAACTCGGTTAAGTATTGTGGTGAAAAATGGGGAATTACCACTCCAACTTGTGAATCACTGCCGACAAGTGTTTGAATTTGTTAAGGAAGCGATTGAACATAGTCGCCATTGGCATCTGATTGAAAGTCTAGCAGGATAAATATTGCTGCTTGTTATCTGGACGTCCGCTGCGGCTAGCTAGAGCGCAAAGCTAGCTCTAGCAACAAGTCAACATAGTCAAAATTGAGTAAGAGGATATTTGTATAAAAAAAACTGCTTGAGGCGTTGCAAGTTTTTCTATATCAAATAGATTGTGAAAATCTCACGTCTTTACCTATACGCAGATGTCGCAATATCTGACGACAAGCGGCTAGCCTGTGGCAAGGCTTGCTGTTTACAGCTTTACATTTTTTAAAAAACAACTTGGAATTCAAGTTAGGGAACTCCAAAAAATAAATTAACCAATTCTGGAATTAAAACGACTTTCCTCCCCCTGCTCCCTGCTCCCTGCTCCCCTGGCATTATATTTTTATTTGGAAGTCTCTTAAGTACCCACCCATAAATACTTAGCCATTTCTCAAAACGGCTGAAACTACTGTGTGCTTCTATTTCCTGTTCCCTCTCCCAACTAGATAATTTATTTTGCACGAGTACTTATATGTTTAGTTTTATATATCCTCTATATCCTCTGCCATACCGGGGTTTATTAGTGTAATATCGTACTCGCTAGCATCCGTTTGACCCGATCGCTGCACATTCTTTAGCAGGTAATAAATGGCACGTACCTGAGGGCCGAAAACAATTTCGTCTTCATTTCTTAAATCGTGGGCTGGCATCTTGCGTCCATTAATCATCAGACCATTGGAACTCAGCTTACCTTTAGCATCGCCATCTACAATTCGGTAATAATAGCTATGACTATTATGCTCTCGTGGCAATCTTACCAATGTGGCATGGCGGCGGGAGACAAACTGCGACACCAAGCGGATATTGCACTCGCGGTCTCTACCGATAGAATAGACGGGGTGTTCTAGAGAAAATTCCTTACGACCTTGATCATCTTCAATAATCAGTAGATGACTTTCATTCGTTTCTGTTGCCATTGACGCATCGTTGCTATATTCGGTTGAACTGTGATTAATCAAGATTTGTCTATAATCGTTTTTTGCCATTCTCACGCATTAAAGTCTGTGATACTGCTTTGATAAGTATTAACTTGCGTATTTGCTGAAAAGAGTAGAATATTGCTGTTCTACTCTTGCTACTTTTACTTGTGGTAATCCCATCAGGTTTGGAAAGATATATAACACCTGAATACGGATTTAGTTTAACTCACAGAGGCAAAACTGAGCTGTAACTTAGAATATTACCGCTAAAAAAGAATATTATGATCGATGAGCCAACCGCCGTAGTAAAACTGAGTTACTAACAACACTAACGGAGCTAAAGGCCATTAATGCAGCGGCTCCAGATGGGCTAAGGACAAAACCTAAACTAGGTAACAAAATACCTGCTGCTAGAGGGATGCCAATTGTATTATATGCAAAAGCCCAAAACAAATTCTGACGGATTTTGTTGAAAGTAGCGCGGCTGAGGTGAATTGATTCGACAACATCACTCAAGCGATCGCGCATCAGCACAATTGCAGCTGTTTCCATTGCCACATCTGTTCCTGAGTATAAAGCAATTCCTACATCTGCCTGGGATAAAGCTGGAGCATCATTGATCCCATCTCCGACCATTGCGACTTTAGATGCAAATTTGACTTGTAATTCTTCGATAGCGGCCGCTTTTTTGCTAGGTGGGACACCTGCTATGACATCAGCACTATCTAACCCCAGTTGTTTACCAATAGCACTAGCGGCTTCTAATCTATCACCACTCAGTAGCATGACCCGTAAACCCATCTGGCGTAACTTATCTACTGTAGCTTGAGCATCTGGTCTGGGGGTATCAGACACGGCGAGGAGTCCAGCTAAAGTTCCCCCAACTGCTACGCAAACAACGGTTTTACCATCTGTTGCCAGTTTCTGAGCCACCTGTTGTGCAGTTTCGCTAATAGCAATTCCATGCCAACTCAACCATTCCCAATTTCCCAGCAATACAGCTGTACCTTCCACTACAGCAGATACGCCGAGTCCAGGTTCTGTATGAAAGTCTACAGCCTCTGGGATGGATAACTGTTGTTGCTGTGCTTCCTGTTGAATTGCTTTGGCTAGCGGGTGGTATGTGCCACTTTCTACTGCGGCTGCCAGTTGCAGAAGGGATTGGGAAGATTGTCTGCCAGTCTCTGATTCTCCAATCAGCAGACAATCTGTCACGGTGGGATTACCTGTGGTGAGAGTACCTGTTTTATCAAAGACTATGGTATCTAGCTGGTGTACCCGTTCTAAAACGTCGCCGCCTTTGATTAACAGACCTCGTTCTGCACCTATGCCGGTTCCAACAAGAATTGCTGTTGGTGTAGCCAAGCCTAAAGCACAGGGACAAGCAACTACCATAACTGCGATCGCTAATTTTAAGCTAACTAACAGAGGAGAGTGATTAATGGTCAGTACTGAGTGTTGAGGAATATGGGCAGCGTGGCTTGTCATGTCCATGCCCGCTGGCATGATAATATCTGGCCAAATATGAGTGCCAAAAAAGTACCAAAAGATAAATGTTAATAAAGACGCTGCCAATACACCATAGGTAAAGTAACCAGCTACTGTATCTACTAATCTCTGAACTGGAGCTTTACGAGTTTGAGCATCTTCAACTAAAGCAACAATATGAGCTAGAGTTGTATCGCTACCTGTACGGGTTGCTTGGATAGCGATCGCTCCCGACTGGTTGAGAGTACCTGCTGTCACTATATCCCCTGGTTGCTTGATGACTGGTACGGCTTCCCCAGTCAGCATCGACTCATCCACCGTTGTTTGTCCAAAGCGAACTTCTCCATCAACGGGGATTTTATCACCAGGCAACACCTGTAACCATTCACCAATCCGCACTTGTTCTGCGGGAATTTCTACAATAGCTGACACGCCTAAGGAATCCTGGCTACCACCAGAACCTTCCTTATCAGTTTCTTGCCTAACTTTTTCTGGATTGGCAATCAATCGGGCTACCTGTGGCTGTAGTGCTAGCAGCTGCCTAAATGCGGCGGCGGCGCGTCCTCTAGCTTGTTGCTCTAAAGTCCTTCCCAGCAGAATAAAGCCCAACATCATTACTGGTTCGTCAAAAAAGCACTCCCAACCCATTTGAGGGAATAGCAATGCCACTAAACTAGCAGTGTAGGCTGTCAGCGTTCCCAACCCTATGAGGGTATTCATATTAGGCGTATTACGCCGCCAGCCCAGCCAGCCATCTACCAAAATCGGGCGACCTGGAATTAGTAGTGCTACCGTTGCTAATCCACAGTGGAACCAAATGTTGTTTAAAAATGGCAATACTGAGCCACCAATATTACCAAAATGTCCAATTCCCGATAACACAAGCAGCACCCCAGCAATTACCAACTGCCTGAGTGCAGAGTGCATTTCTCGGCGCTGTCGTGCGCCTGGATCTTCTAGGGTGGATATTTCACCTGTTACACTGCTTGCTGTTCGGGGTTTAGTTGGGAAACCATTGGCTGTCAATCGCTGTGCCAGTGAATCTGGCTCTACCGCACCAGTTTCCGACTCTACAATTGCTACTTCTGTTGCCAGGTTGACAGAGGCACTCTTGACTCCTGGATGTTGGGTAAGCTGTTTTTCTACAGCGGTCACACACCCAGCACACTTCATGCCTCCAACATCGAGAATTATTTTCTCTGTTACTGGGGTGGATTCTTGGGTGAGCTTGGTTTCTGGGACAAGTTGCATGGCAAGAGTTTAGTTAGATTCGCTACGAAAATACAACGCCACAATAAAAGCGTCCTATTTCGAGGGTAGGCGAAATCTGGAACTACGACTGTATGTCAAACATTTTTATTTATCAATTCATAGGAGCCAGGGATCAAGAACTGGGGCTAGGGAAAATTCACACTGACCTCTGGCTCCTGTCCCCTGTACCCTTTCGGCTCATGTAGATTAATGCTGCAATCTGCATAGGCATGACGGCAATCAGGCTTTTCAAAAAATAGTGAATTTCCAAATTAGACATAGCGCTGAAATACCCCATACCTAGCATTAGGAGCAAGGCCAAGGTAAACTTTTGACGTTTGAGGGTTAGCATATCAGTAGAGATAAATTGTAAGTATGCACCCAGGATACTTAGCCTAAATATAGAAATGCAATTGTAAGGTTAGAATTTTTCCTAGAACCAACCTTGCTTATTCACAAAGTAGGTATCTACAAATTCTTCGTGAGATTTGTTCAAATAGATCATGCCTTCAATCAAACCTACAAGTTGCATAATCAAAAAAGTAAATCCGTAAGTAAAAGTACCTCCAACTACAGAAATAACCAACATAATGAAGCCTTCTGGAGAGTATCCTAGAATAAACTTATGCACTCCAAAGCCCCCGAAAATAATGCCACAGTAACCAGCCATAAGTTGTTTAGTGGTATGACTAGGGTTGAGATTTGCCATATAAGTGCTGCTCCTTGATAAATAAGGTGTAATTTTAAATTATTTCTAAATAAAAAAATAAATTAATATATTTAGCAAGTAAATATATTTTTACTTTTATTGTTGTAGAAGCACTGCCCTAAATCGATAGCCACAATCAATCTCCTACCATCCCGTAGGGAACGCTAATTATGGCGCTCCTTACTATTCGGAAGTTTGACTACCAACAGCAAAATAGTTTTACAGCTTTTTCGATTAATCATTTCTCTTGAGGAGAATGAACCTTAAATCATCAGCAAAAACTCTTATGCTGCGATACCCCTTTCTACAAGTCCATCAGTTTTATGTCCGGACTTTTTTTAAGTTGGGTGCAATGATGAAGACACGTTTTGTGGGCAGTATCAGTGTTAGGTATTTACCTAAAGGCTGGAAAAAATTTTGCGGTAACCAAAGTACAAAGCAGTAGAGTTTTGATAACTCTGGTTAATTGCTGCTGCCTGCTTTCCCAATAATTTCAACCAATAATAGCTTGGAAGGGCAATCAACATCTCTACCGAGGCTAAAAGGCCTAGAGAAGAGTGAATTTTTACTGGGATATTTTATTATGTATTTAGCTCTTTTGGCAGAACGACTTTTACATCAGCCGTATCTAACCTGAAGCTAGCATTGATTCATGCTTATCACTATTTATAACTAGTAAATTATTGCCCTATAAGGAGGTATAAGCAAATATTTACCTTTTAGCAACTGTAGTATTGAAGTATAATTAATTACCGCTTCCTAGTATAAACAAGCTGAGTAGTGTGCCGCTATTCCAAAGGCTATGGAGGAGGATAGGAGCGAGAAGGTTACGCGATCGCGTGTAAACTACTCCTAAAACGATCCCCAAGGATGTCAGCGGTAGAATTTCTGACAGGCTAAGGTGTGCAGCCGCAAACAGCAAGCTACTGACCAAAATTGCTCCCCAGACGGGTAAGTAACGAGTCAGGGAAGGCAACAAAAACCCACGAAACAGGACTTCTTCAAATAAGGGGGCTGCGATCGCAGCTGTTAAGAAAAATATCCCTAGTGCTACCGTATCTTGGCTTTCTAGTGCTAGTTGCAACAAAGGATTACTACCACCCTGCCCTTGCCATAGTTGTTGATTAATTAAAGATACCAGCACAACTATGGGTAAAGCAGCGCAATAGCCACCTAGCCCCCACAAAAACCACTTACCTTGGAAATTGAAGCGAAACCAAAATTCTGGTAAAGGGAAAAAGCGCTTAATTGATGAATACAGCACCCACAGCGCACCTGATGCTACTAACAGATAACGAATTAATACGGAAAAAGCCTGAATTCGCACATTACCGCTAGCAAGGGGAACGGGGATCAGCGAGAATATCAGAGGTACAAAAAGTTGTCCCATCAAGAAAAAGCCCAGGACAAAAACCTGGAGAACCGTTTCTCCACCCCAAGGCGTTGTCCAAGGTACATCAGCATTTTGAGCCAAGAAAGCGGCTTTGCCTTTTACTAAGAGTTGAGCAAACACAAAAATCAGCAGGATGATACCTGTCAAAGCTGCCAATGTAGGGATGATACCAATCACCGCTAATTTCAACACAGCTTGGGTAGCAGCTTGTTGTTGTGTAGCTTTAACTGCTGATAGTGCTTCTTGACGTTGCTGGAGCTGGTACAGTTGCACTAGAGCAGTAGAGCGAAACCAACCATCTAAATTCTTTTGAATCAGCTCTTGGGCATTTGGTAGAAGACGGGGGGGATCACTCCACAGTCCAATTAAAACAGCAGATGTTTCTCTAAATTCGGGATTAATATCTGAGCGTTGCTGCAAATCATTCCAAGTCTTCAGCGCTATATCTGTCTTTCCTTGCTGTGCGTGTAAAATTCCCAGCCGTAAGTCTAATTCAACCAGCAATTTTTGCAGTTGGTTGAGGGACTGCTGTAACTGTTGCTCCTGTGGGCTGGAGATATTTTTAGCAGAATCAGTTTCTGGTAGGGGTTTAGGAGGTATGGGAGTGGTAACTGATTGAGAACGCAGCTTTTCAAGTTTATTCTTGGCTGTGACTAAATTGGTTTGCGCCGATTTTCGTGCTTCTTGATATTGCTTGGTAGCGTTTTCTAGGGGTTTATCACCAAGTATTGCTGACTGTATTCCCTGGAATTCGTCTTTGTTATCTTCTGGCTGCCAGGCTTGAGCTTGTAGGGCAATGTTTGTTTGGTACAGTTCTAAGCGACTTTGAAATTGAGGTTCCTGCCAGCTGCTGAATAGCGATAAGCCAGACAATACCAAAGATATCAGTGTCAGCCCAATTAAACCCAACCGCTTAATAGTCATCTATTCCCCCTTGACTAACCAGTTTAGAGCGCGTCCCCTTGGGAATTATCGCAAGAAACAGTAGGAGGTGGATAGCTTTTCAGATAAAAGGATTGTGGATAGCATCAATTTATGAGTCTGCGATCGCCCGTATAGCCTCGGCGGGTTCCTTTTTGGAATCCGTCCCTTGTCCTGAAGGGATATGGCAACCGCACTCCCTGCGGTTGGAGGCTAGGGCGCGCTACGCGATCGCATGATTGCGCTGCGCTCCGCGCAATCGCTAATTTAGGTTTCTTAAATACAAAAAAATTTCCAGGATTACTTGCGGCAATCCTGGAGGACTAGACAATGTACTCGTATGAACCTAAGATTCTCCTATGTATGCCCAAACTCACAACAGTATGTTTACTGATAAAGTAGGCGATCGCTATAGGACTCATATTTGATTTTTGAAAAAGCTCAGTACAACTAGGAAGCCTTCTTTCCCGTTGCAAGCTTGCCTATTGCCTATTCCCTGCCTACGCAAATCAGTTCATAAATTAAAGCGGATTCCTATATAAATCAGGGCAAAGTAAAATAAGCTAAATTTTACGCGCTAGCGATGTGTAACTTTTTATAAAGAGAATCCTGACTTGTGCTATTCAATGATGAGTAATTGGTTATGTAGTCAAACGAGCTTAATCAAATATCTTATGTAGTTGTGAAAAACCTATTACTAATTGATAACGAAAGTGTGGCTCAGACAATTTGGCTGCGCTCCGCGCAATCATGTGATCGCAAGTTATAGATTAAAAAAGAAGATACAGACAATTTTAGGCTTTAGTCAGCCACGAATTTAATGCAGCTTGTGCTATTTTCGTTATGAGAATAATGACGAATATGCTGAGAAAGCCGCTTTTGTAGAGATACTTATTCGTGTCTTGTTCAAAGTTATATTTATAGCTAGGCTTATAGCTATCAGAAGTATGATAGTGGCAATTACGGTAAAGTGTGCATGTTGTAGCATCAGTATTTTGAGCAATAGCTAAAGTTGCAAAGGATGCTATTAAGCTTGCAAAAAGAACAGATGTACAGCGATTCATAAGTATGACCTTAGAAAATCGATATTTATGACTACACATGGTAAGAAAGCCATTTCTGAAAATAGCTAAAATTTTATAAGTAAATTTCCGACGATATGTAGTTAAGATTTTGCCTAAATCGCAGCAGAATATATACCGATGACGCTAGTTTATGGGATAAACTAATGCCATTGCGTGAGGAGCAAACAATGGTTAATCAGAAGCTGGGGCGTCTATTATCAGTGAGTTTTATCAGTTTCTGCTTCTGTTTGGGTATTAGTATAGGAATTATCATTCGTTTTGGGCAAGTACAAAAGTCAGATGCTGCTACAACACCGACTGAAACTCTGCCATTTCCATTTGTTGAACCTGATTATCAGGAAACCCCTTCAGACACAATCATCATTAAAGCTGTTGGAGATATAATCCCTGGCACTAATTTTCCTAACTACAGACTGCCACGCTTTCGCAATCAGCTGCTACCACAGTCGGTGAGAACTTATTTGCAAGGTGCTGATATTTTATTTGGTAACTTTGAAAGTAGCTTAACTCATTATCCATATAGTGCTAAAGATATCGGCCGAGGACAAGTTTTTGCTTTTCGCTCCCCACCTAATTATGCCCAGCTATTTGCTGATGTTGGATTTAATGTACTCAATGTAGCGAACAATCATGCAATGGACTTCGGCCCGGTGGGGTTTCAAGATACCGTAAACAATCTTGCTGGTGTTGGTATTGAAACTTTAGGGCATAAAAATCAAATTCTTTATCTAGAAGCTAATAATATTCCGGTGGCAATGATCGGATTTACTACCTATGATGCTTATAATTCTGTCCACGATTTAGAAGCAGCTAGAGCCTTGGTAGCAAAAGCTAAAAATAATGCAAACATCGTAGTTGTATCAATGCAGGTGGGAGCCGAAGGAACAGGGGCACTGCGTGTTAAGAATGAAACAGAATTCTTTTATGGAGAAAACAGAGGCAATTCTATAAAGTTTGCCCGAACCATGATTGATATGGGGGCGGACTTAGTTCTAGGACACGGCCCTCACGTTCCCAGGGCGTTAGAAATTTATAAAGGAAAACTGATTGCTTATTCTTTGGGTAACTTTTTGGGATACCGAACTTTATCAACAGCGGCTGAAACAGGTTACTCAATGATTTTGGAAGCGAAACTTAACTCCAAAGGCAATTTAGTGTCAGGTAAAATTATTCCTATTCATCTTGATCGTCAGGGAATTCCTTATGTTGATCAGCGTTTTCGGATTGTAGGACTTCTGCGTTATTTAAATAATCAAGATTTTCCTAAAAATCCGGTAAAGATTAATAATCAGGGAGAAATCGTGGTAATGAATAGCAAGTAGAAATTTTTCAAAATTCTCACGCAAACACACCCCAATTTCTCTGTGATAACGAAAAGGAAAGAGTTTAACATTAGCAATTTTGGGGTGATTTTCCTACTTCCTATTTGAGATAATTAATTATTAACTTCTAGTGGTTTGCCCTGCGGTTTATCATCCTTTTGGGATTGATTTTCAGGGGCTAAATTTTGTCTGATCTCTTGAGTTGGTACTACCACAGCTGGAGGATCTGAGGCTTTTGTTTCTGGTGGTGCCTGGAGTTTTGGTATAACTACAGGATTGAACTGTTTCTCTGGCTGGGGTGGGATGGCATCCTTAGTAGAAGAAGGCGAATTATTTTCTGGTGCTGGTGAGGGAGAAGCATTACGAGATGAGCGAATTGCCCGTAATGTCTCCACTAAGGATGAAGAGGGAGAAGCACTAGGCGAAGGTGAACTTTGTTGAGCATCAGGGCGTAGTGATTCTGCTTTGTTAGTGCTATTGCTGCTTGGCGATTCTGCCTGATAAACACGACGATTGCGTTTGCGACGTGTGGTAGTGGTAGTAGAAACGGGTGCAGCTTTAGATGGGGAGGTCTTAGTCTCTCTACTGCTATCTGAGTTTGTAGTCCTGATTCTAGGTAATTCCGCAGTCGGTTCTTTTGTAGGCTGGGCAAAAATTGGTTGTGAGGTTGATTGCGGTTGCGATCTAGGTAACAGACTAGTAATGCCAAAACCGACTGTGGCAGCAACAACAGCTACGCTTGTGCCAATCAATACTTTAGAAGCAGCTAGTTTCTGTGCAAGTGTTTTAGCATTCTTGAAACTTGCTGTTGGATTATTGCGATTATGGGCAGTTCTGCCAAAAAGATTGTCTGCTTGTTGCTGCGATAAATTAATAGTTGCAACAGTGTGAGTTGGTAGGGCTTGGGGTACGAAATTCACTCCATCCCCAGGTAGCAGTTTCAGCCACTCAGCAACTGTAGCTGGACGAAAACGAGATTCCACCGCCATACCACGCATTACTGCTTGATTGACAGCAGCGCTGAGGTAGGGTTGCAATTCGCGGGGGGTGGGCATTTGTTCGCGATCGCGCAGTAGTGCTGGCATAGGAACTTGGGCTGTCAGCAATGCATACAAGGTTGCTGCCAAACCATAAACATCTGTGGCAGGTGTGCGCGGCGCTTGTGACAGGTACTGTTCAATAGGAGAATAGCCCTCAGAAACCATACCCGTGTGCGTCTGCCTTACACCACCATTAAATTCTCTGGCAATACCAAAATCAATCAGCACTACTTCCTGAGTGCCTTGACGCAGGATGATATTATCCGGTTTAACATCTCGGTGCAGCAAACCGTTATTGTGTACTACCTGCAATGCTGCCCCAATTTGCCGGATGTAATGGATTGCGGTTGCTTCTGGTAAAGGTATTCCTGGCAATACAAATGCATTACCCAAGGTTTCACCAGGAATGTATTCCATCACCATGTAAGGTAGTCCAGCTTCAACAAAAAAGTCGCTGACCCGAACAATATTTGGGTGGACACAAGTAGCTAATCGTCTGGCCTCATCTTGGAATTGGCGCTCGAACTTGGCAAAATCAGGATGTTGTCGCAGCCGTTCGTTGATAGTTTTCATCACTACCTCCTGACCTAAGTAGTGATGCGTAGCCTTGAACGTAATTCCAAAGCCACCACGTCCGATTTCCTGATTTAGGGTATATTTTCCACCCTGCAAAGTTGTACCTGCTAACATAGAGATTTTTGAGTCCTGAGTCCTTAGTCCTGAGTGAGCAGATAAGCACTGAGTCCTGAGCCATAAGGGATTTCGGAAGAAATCGGCTCCTCCCTCAGTGGGAAAAACCTCCCCATTATCGCAACAGTTTTGTCTTTTTCATAATACATTGACAAAAGAAATATGAAATGTGAAAGATAAAACCTTACTACATCCTTCTTGTTTCAGACTTCATTCTTTTGGGTATAAGTTAGCTTTTATTAAAAACGCTGGCCTATGCCGAAATGCACTTGGCTTTCTCCTTGATCATTAATTCCATAATCAGCCCGGATAACGCCTAGAGGTGAGTCGAGGCGCACTCCGGCCCCATAACCAAAACCGATACCTGGTTTATCCCGCGCTCCTGCTGGATTTCCCAATACGCTACCACCAGAACCAAGGTCTGAGGCAAAGTCAGCAAATAACACGCCTCCTAATGCTGAAATCACAGGAAAGCGGTATTCTGCTGAAGCCAAAACATAACTGCGACCATTACCAACTTCCCCAGAATCGTATCCTCGCACAGAATTAGAGCCACCCAAGTTAAAGGTTTCATAAGGTGGCAATGTTCCCAATACTGTACCAGCTTGGAGATTCAAGGCAAATACTTGTGGTTGTTTGCTGTTAAATAATTGTAGTGGCACATACTGGCTGTAGTTGGCTTTAACGCGATTCATAGAAATATTACCTTGACCAAGAGGCACAGATTGTTCTGTACTCAGACTCAGGACAGAACCTTGTGTAGGATTGATGGGGTTATTGCGTCGGTCTTTGGTGGCGGTGAAAGATACAGTAGTCAAATCATCAATACCAGTACCACTTACACTTAGAGGATTTCCTTGGGCATCGGTTGGGGTAATATTACCTTGGCGATCGCGGATACTAGTGCGGCTGTAGTTGAATCCCAAAGAAGTATTCCAATCATCAATCGGTCGTTGAAAGCTAATCCCGGCCCCAATTTTACCTTCTCTGGCTCGGTCGCCATTTGCTAATTTGATTTCATCGTCAAATGTTTGCGACAGTTCCCGGCGGCGAAAGGCATTAATGGTATAGCCTAAGCGATCGGGGTTAGTTTCCCGATAAGGACTGTTAAATTTAGTATCAAACTGGAAGTCACGTAACCCGACGCCAACATTCACGCCTAAAGTATCGTTGATCCCGCCAACATTCTGATCTTGATAAGTTAATGTGCCTAAAAGCCCTTGATCGGCGTTGTAACTACCACCGACGTTAATGGCACGGGCCCCATTTTCCTTGAGTTCGTAAATTAAATCAGTTTTGGTAGCATCGCCTTCTAAGGCAACATTTACACTTTGAAATAACCCAGTACGATATAACTGCTGTACATCTTGCCGTACCGCATTTTCTTGGAAGATTTGACCAGGCTTAAGCTTTAGTTGTTGCAGTAGGAAATCTGGTTTGGTGCGTCCTGTAACTGGATTGCCTTTGCTATCGATAGTTTTGCCATCATCGTTGACAAAGCGAAACTTGATATCGCCTACCAAGCCTTCAGCTACATTCACTGTGAGGATTCCTTCACGGCTGGGTTTGATTGATAGCACCCGTGCCAAGTTGTAACCATTGTCGGTATACCACTTATTAATTTGTGCCACTGCTTGCTGGAGTGCAGCCGGACTAATAACTGTGCCAACTTGAGATTGGAATTGTGCTTGAGCTACCTGATAAGTAAGTGCCTTAGCACCAGAAAGTTGCAGCGATCGCACTACTATTGGTTGTACCTGATACACTACATTCAAGCCAGATGGAGTGCTGCGACTGTTCACGTTGGCACTGATAAATAAACCTGTATTCAAAATTGCTGCCACATCACTTTGCAGCTGGCTTTGGCTAGTGTCTCCTCCGATTTGGGTTTTAATTACCTTGCGGATTATCTCCTGTAATTCTTGAGTAGCTCCCAATATCTGCACATCCGTAGCGGTGACAACTAAGTTATTGTCAGTTGCAGAAGCGGACTGAGGAAGTGAGACTTTACCATTCCCATTGTTCGGTGTTAATACTACTGTGGAATTGTTTTTAACATCTTTTTGCACGACCACAGGATTTTGCGAAAATGTTTGGGCGAGTATGGTTTCCGGTGCTGCAACCACATCTTTGCGTATTGGTGAGTCTTCAATTACCGGAACTACCAATTTACTTGTTTTTTCGGTTTGAATAGAGTCTTTGGCAGGTGCAGCCATTGCTTGCTGGGTGGCATTACTAGCCGCCAAAGTCGCTAAAGTAAAAATTGTAGCAGAAGAAATTCGCATAATATTTAGCCTATATAGCTTGAGAATCGGGGCTGGGGATTGGGGACTGGGGCTAGGGACTACGGGACTGGGGACTAGGTAATTTATCTAATACCTTATGCCCAATGCTCAATGCCCGATGCCCAATCCCTGATACCCAATACCCAATACCCAATACCCAATACCCGATCCCCAATCCCCAATACCCAAACAGACATTTCATAGTGATTTTTTGTTTCTCATGAGTCATGTATCCCGGTTATCTCTAGGTTCTAACTCGCAATCTACAGCTTCTCGTTTGCAGTTACTTGTTTTGAGCAATGGTCATGGTGAGGATGTTGTTGCAGCCCGAATTTTGCAAGAACTCCAGCAACAATTAAACCCACCAGATATCTTTGCTTTGCCTCTGGTGGGTGAAGGACGGGCTTACCAACAGTTGGATATCCCTTTAATTGGTTCAGTGCGTACTATGCCTTCTGGTGGCTTTGTTTACATGGATAGCCGTCAATTAGTCCGAGATGTCCGCGGCGGTTTATTACAACTTACCTTGAGCCAGATTAAAGCTGTACGCCGTTGGGTCAGTTCTCAAAAACAATTAGGCAACAACAGGGCTATCCTGGCTGTGGGTGATATTGTGCCGCTGTTATTTGCAAGTTTCAGTGGTGCTAACTATGCTTTTGTTGGTACGGCAAAATCCGAATACTATGTTCGGGATGAAGTTGGATTATTGCCACGCAAAAGCAAAGCTGCACGTTGGGAAAATTTTTCTGGTTCTATTTATCATCCTTGGGAACGTTGGTTGATGGGCAATCGCCGTTGTCGGGCGGTGTTCCCTAGAGATTCGTTAACTACAGAAATATTAAGAAAGTGGCGTATTCCTGCTTTTGATTTGGGCAATCCGATGATGGATGGTTTAGAACCATCGTTTCCACCCCAAAGGTTTTATAGTGCTGATATCCAACAGCAAGAAGTAACTCGGCCTCTAGTTGTGACTCTCCTTCCTGGTTCCAGACCGCCAGAGGCCTACGCTAACTGGAAAGTAATTATGGTTGCTGTGTCTGCGTTGATGGCAAGTTTTCGGGAGCGAGATTCTGTCTTTCACACTTCTGACACAGTAGTGTTTTTGGGGGCGATCGCTCCTGGTTTGGACTGTAACACTTTAGCGCAATCTCTCACAACCCAAGGCTGGCGACCCCACTCTGAATCTCCGATCGCACTTGCTGACCCTAATATTTTGACATTTAAACAAAAAAATGCTTACCTACTACTAACTCAACAAGCTTATAACGACTGCTTACATTTGGGAGATTTTGCGATCGCCATGGCCGGAACAGCAACAGAACAATTCGTAGGTTTAGGCAAGCCTGCGATCGCAATTCCTGGTAATGGCCCTCAATATAATCCTGCGTTTGCTGAAGCTCAAAGCCGCCATTTAGGGCCTTCTTTGATTTTAGTTAACCAACCAAGCGAAGTTGCGAAAGTAGTACAATTTATGTTCAAAAATCCTGACATTTTGCAATTAATTGCAGACAATGGTATACGCCGAATGGGTAAACCCGGAGCAGCACGACGAATTGCTGAGTGTTTACAGGCACAATTGGCATGACATATGTTTTCCACTCCCACTGCCGTAAGCAGTGGGATTTTTATTACCAATTATAAAATCTCTATCCTGAGCAACTCAGTTGTCAAAGCTGTTAGCTTCTGTTAACTTCATTGTTAGCAATTTTTCATTCAATACCAAATTGCATCGTGAATATTATTTTAGATTACTGCAAAAGTCTATTAGTCAAGACTTTTAATCTAAAATCCAAAACTCAAATTGGTATTATCCCACTAACCCAGAACGCAAGGCGCGAACGGCTGCTTGGGTACGGTCATCAGCACAGAGTTTATTGAGGATGTTGCGAACGTGGGTTTTGACTGTACCAACTGTGATATAAAGTTTTTCAGCAATTTGACCATTGCTGCAACCAGCGACAATTAACTCAAGGATTTCTAGTTCGCGTTGAGTCAGTGGGTAGGTTTCTAAAACTTGTTCATATTCAGTTGCTAATGCCTCAATTTTCACAGTCTTCGGCTTATCGTTTGCTTGAGCTTCTCCAGGCAAACCTTGCCGCATTCTCCGCAAGACTACATTAGCGATCGCTGGGTCAATCCAAGAGTTACCAGTGTGAGTGGCTTGGATCGCCTCTGTTAATCTACTAATACTTGTCTCTTTCATGTAATAAGAATCTGCACCTGCTGCAAAAGCAGCCAATACTGCGTCCTCTGTGTGATCCATTGTTAAGATCAAAATCTTTGTTGCTTGCCCAGTCTCTGCTTGCTGACGTTTAAATTTGCGAGTCAGTTCAATGCCATCCATGTCAGGTAAGCCAATGTCTACAACAGCTACATCTGGCTTGGCACTTTCCAAAAGTTTTAATCCTTGGGTAGCATTTGCTGCTTCACCAATTACTTTCAACCCGCTGTGAGACTGTAATGCCGTCCTTAGCCCCATACGAGTTAGGTCATGATCTTCAATTAAAATAATACTTATTTCACTCATTGCTACACTCACGTTCTCTGGCTCCATCTTACAGAATACGAACTTTTGTAAGTTATTTATTTGATTTTCCCAAACTAAAGATAGATGATATTTTCACTAGCCTGCATCCACCGATAGAAATAATAAATTTCCTAGTTTCAATGCTAGGTAGATGCAAAAATCTAGCCGCAGATGTATAGATATTTTACGATAAAAAATGAAATATTGAGACAGAGTTTAAATTGTGCCATTCTTTGGTTTGGAACCTAAAAGTAATATCTCTTTAGTATTTAATAATATATTTTTTCATGTAAAGCTTTGAAAGAAGCTGACAAAAATGGACAAATTCAATCCAAGCAAAGCTGCTGTAGGAGAAAAAGCGCCACTAGATCGTGCCATTTTGTACCCATCTTGCGAATTTATGGGATTAATGGAGCTAGATGGTACTCTCATTGATATCAATCAGATGGCGTTAGACTTTGGTGGACTCACCAACGTGCAAGTGATTGGCCGTCCCTTGTGGGAAGCTGGCTGGTGGAGAATTTCCCAAGCAACTCAAGCACAACTTCAACAAGCGATCGCTCAAGCGACCACCGGGGAATTAGTATGTTCTCAAGTTGATATTCTCGGTGTTGGCAATACTACAGCTACCCTCGATTTTGCTATTCGTCCCATCAAAAATACCAGTGGAAAAATCATCCTTTTAACCTTTAAAGGTCGAGAGATTACTGAGGGCAAAATTACCTCAGATATAACAAACTACCTAAATGTCCAAGAGCAATTCAGTGTCCAATTAACAGCGCAGTTAGCAGCTACAAAGCAGCAAATAGCAAAATTATCGGGGCGTGAACGAGCTGGCTTGGCACAGCAAGAGGCAGCAAACGCATATATGCAACTTGATGCCGATATAGTCAATAGTATGCCCTTGGGTTTGATTGTCTGGTATTTAGAAGACCCCAATGATATCAACTCCATGCGGCTAATTACTGCCAATCCTGCTGCTAGCCATCTAACCGGAGTAACACTATCAAATTACATAGGTAAATATATTACCGAATGTTATCCGAGCAAAATTATTAAGAATCAAGTAGACATAGAGCTATACGCCAAAGTTGCTCTTTCTGGACTTGGACAAGAACAACAAGTTTATTACTGCGAGCAAAATACCCCTTGTAGCTTTTTCAATGTCAGAATTTTTCCGTTACCTAATTGCTGTGTTGGGGTTGCGTTTGATAATATTACTCAGCCCCAAGTAGCTGGACAGGCGTTACAAGAAAGCGAGCAGCGATGGGCAAACTTAGCGAAAATTTCTCCTGTTGGCATCTTTCGCACAGATTTATCCGGCAACTACCTTTATGTCAATGAACAATGGTGTAATATCACCAAAATTCCATTAGCAGATGCTCTCGGAAAAAGTTGGCAAACTGCGATTCATCCAGATGATCTAAAGCGGATAGACTCGGAAGCTCAAGACATGGTAACCGATAAAAAGCCGTTTACAGGTGAATTTCGGTTCTTACATCCTGATGGCGAAATCACTTGGGTGTTTTCGCGTACCGTTGCTGAAACAGGAGATAACGGTGAGGTAATTAGCTATGTTGGCACCATAACTGATATCACCGAATTGAAGCAGGCAGAACAAGCATTGCGGGAAAGTGAGGAGAGATTCCACACGATGGCTGATACCGCACCGGTGATGATTTGGATGTCCGGTCTGGATAAACTTTGTAATTTCTTTAATCAAAGCTGGCTGGACTTCACTGGTCGGACAATGGAACAAGAACTAGGTAATGGCTGGACAGAAGGAGTACATCCAGAGGATTTAGAACATTGTTTGAATACATATCTCACAGCTTTTGAAAATCGACAAAATTTCAGTATGGAGTACCGCCTGAGGCGTTTTGATGGTGAATATCGCTGGGTTTGGGATACTGGTACTCCTCTGTTCACTACCGATGGAAGTTTTGCTGGTTACATTGGTTCATGTATTGATATTAGCGAACAGCAAGCTGCGCTGCACGAACGCAAACAAGCAGAATTGGCTCTGCAACAGCGCGCTGAAGAACTCACACGTTTGAACAACATCTTGGCGCAAACAACGACAATTTTGCAAAAGCGCAATCAAGAACTAGAGCAGTTTGCCTATGTAGCTTCTCACGATCTCAAAGCACCTTTAAGAGCAATCACTAGTCTCTCAGAATGGCTAGAAGAAGACCTTGCAGACCAACTTCCCGAAGAAAACCAGCATCAGATGCGGCTGCTGCGAGGACGAGTCCGCCGGATGGAGGCACTGATCAACGGCTTGCTAGAATATTCACGCATTGGGCGCATTGATACAGAATTGTCTTTAGTGAATGTTGGTATGTTGCTCAATGAAGTGATTGAGTCGCTGCAACCGCCATCAACTTTCCGTATCGAGATTGCCCCAGGAATGCCGACTATATTGACTAAGCGAGTGCCATTGCAACAAGTGTTTGCTAACTTGATTGGCAATGCAATTGAACACCACTCACGAGTTGATGGCATCGTCAAAATTTCCGTTCAAGACCAAGGAAACTCCTACGAATTTAGCATCGCGGATGATGGCCCCGGTATTCCCTCTGAGTATCACAATAAGATATTTGTGATTTTCCAAACTCTAGAGTCCCGCGATCGCAAAGAAAATACAGGAATTGGTCTGGCGATCGTTAAAAAAATTATTGAAACAGAAGGAGGCACGATTACCTTAGAATCCATTTTAGGTCAAGGCAGTACTTTCCGCTTTACCTGGCCCAAGCAAACTGATGAGTAGAAATGCTCAGGCTTATGGTACATAATGTTGATTTCCAACTCAGACCAATGGCTGAAGACGGGCGGTTATCCGCTCATTTACAATTGGGTTGAGCATGATCAAGTATTCTATTTTACTATGTATCAGCTTTGTTTGCTTTCGCAGGTTAATAACTGCCCGCTTGTTAATTGCTAATGATCACAGAGCCATTGGAAACTACCATAAACAATCAGCCACAAGCTGGGTCTATGATGCCAATACTCTGGTAAATTAACCGGATTAAACATAAAACAGACAAAATTTAAACTAAGGAAATGCCGGAAAGAGTGATTAACATACTACTAGTGGAGGACGATGAAGTTGATGTCATGAATGTCAAAAGGGCATTCAAAAAAGTTAATATTACTAACCCGGTTTACCTGGCCAACAATGGACTAGAGGCGCTAAGTATGCTTCGTGGCAATAGCGGTCAGTCCCCCGAAGTTCCTGCCGAACGACGCTTGGTTTTGCTGGATTTGAATATGCCGAAAATGGGCGGAATCGAATTTCTTCAAGAATTACGGTCTGACCCTAAGTTGAAAACAACTCCTGTGGTTGTGATGACTACCTCAAACCAGGATCAAGACCGAGTGGAAGCTTATAACTTAAATGTTGCTGGCTATATCCTTAAGCCTGTAACCTTTGCTAAGTTTGTCGAGATCATGGCAACTCTCAATAGGTATTGGATATTGTGCGAAATGCCTTAGTTAAGCAATGCCTAGGTTTTTAATAACCAGAGATTTTGGATTTCAGCTTGGGAATAAAGGGCAACGGGGATGAGGAATAACTAGTAAGTATTACCCAATCTCAAATCTAAAATTATTTACTTAAATAATTGGAAAATGGTAATGCTATACATCAACCTAAATTTAGCCCTGTATTTAACAGCGAAAATAAAAGCCGATGGAAAAGACGCTGAACATTTTGGTTGTAGATGATGATGAAGTAGATCGCATGGCAGTGCGTCGTGCTCTGACTAAAGCAGGCGTACAGATGGAACTGTCTGAAGTAGGTGGCTGCAATGATGCGATTTCTACTGTTAGAAATACTACCTTTGACTGCATTTTCCTTGACTATCGGCTTCCAGACCAAGATGGTTTAACATTAATCCAAAAATTACGCTCTTCAGAAATTAAAGTACCGATAGTAGTTCTGACCGGTCAAGGAGATGAACAGATAGCTGTCGAATTGATGAAAGCTGGTGCTACAGACTATCTATCCAAATCTAAAGTATCTTCAGAAACTTTGGCGCAAGTTTTGCGAAATGCAATTCGGGTTTATCGAGCTGAAATGCAGGTAGCTTTAGCCAACCAGCAGCTTAGAGAAACTAATGAGCAGCTAGTTCGTAAGAACCAAGAATTAGAGAGACAACGCCAACAAATTCACTTGCAAAATTTGAGGCTATTAGAAGCTTCGCGGTTAAAATCGCAGTTTTTGGCAACTATATCTCACGAACTGCGAACTCCGATGAATGCCATCATTGGTTTTTCTCAAATATTGCTACGTCCCAAATTTGGTCAACTTACCTATCAGCAAGCTGACATGGTAGAGCGTATCCTCAACAATGGCAAGCATTTGCTAATGCTGTTGAACGAAGTACTCGACTTTTCTAAATTGGAAGCGGGACGATTAGAATTAAAGCCAGAATTATTTGATTTATCTAAAGTAATTGACATTACCGTTGCGGAAATGCGTTCCTTGGTGGAGGCAAAAAAGCTGTCTTTGCTGGTGCAGATGGATTTACAAAACAACTTGATATTTAATGACTCGGTGCGTGTACGACAAATTTTAATTAATCTCCTCTCAAACGCAATTAAATTCACAGAGTCTGGTACTATTTGGGTTGAGGTTAAGGAACTTGCTGCTAATCGAATTGCAATTACAGTTCGGGATACAGGTATTGGTATTGCTCCTAGAGATTTCAAACATATTTTTGAAGCTTTCCGGCAAGTAGATCAAAGTATCACCCGCAAGTATCCTGGTACAGGTTTGGGTTTGGCAATCATTGATGCGCTAGTTAGAATGATGGGCGGTAAAATCATTCTAGAAAGCCAATTGGGGGTTGGTTCAATGTTTAGGATTGAATTACCACGTCAAATAACATTACCGACTACAACAGCTGATAGTTCGGATTTTAAATTAGACAGTGATGAGATTCTTGGTTCTGCTCATAATCCCCATCAATCTCATTCTCAATCAAGCCACAACTCCCATCAATCTCAATCTTCATCGGCTCATAATCCACATCAATCTTATTCTCAAACCACTAAAATATCTACAGGTTATCCTAACCTCAAGCCATAAGCTTAATTGTAAAAGAGTTGATAATAAACCATGTCTGTTGTTGAAAGTTCTAAGATTGATCGTATTCTCGCTGTTGATGACACAAAAGACAATCTCATTTTGGTTCAAACAATTTTAGAGAGTGAGGGATATGAGATTGATTTAGTAACAGATGGTATAGCAGCTTTGCAGCAAGTTGAACAATCACCTCCCGATTTAATTTTGTTAGATGTGATGATGCCGGGAATAGATGGTTATGAAGTTACACGCCGCATTCGTAATAACCCTGCTATCAAAAGCTATATTCCGATTCTATTGATCACTGCTTTTCACGAATCTAGCGTTGTCGAAGGGCTAGACGCTGGCGCTGACGACTTTATTCGTAAGCCATTTGATACCGATGAACTACTAGCAAGAGTGCGATCGCTGCTACGGCTAAAGCATAGTCTTGACGAACAACGAAAAATGACACGTCAGCGAGAAGACTTTGTTTCTCGTCTAACTCATGATTTGCGGACACCTTTAGTAGCTGCTGATCGGATGCTCTATTTGTTTCAGGAGGAAACCTTCTGTAAAATTTCTCCCGAAATGAAACAGGCGATCGGCGTCATGATTCGCAGTAACCAAAATTTAATGCAAATGGTAAACACCCTTCTCGAAGTCTCTCGGTTCGAGGCGGGTAAAAAAACCTTAAATTGGGAAAAATGCGATCTCAAGCAAACCGCTCAAGAAGTCGTAAGCGAACTAGCTCCTCTGGCTATGGAAAAAAATTTAACTCTGACAGTAGATACTAGTGAGTTAGACGAGCTTGATGACACAGCTGGTATAGTCATGGGTGATGCTTTAGAATTACGACGAGTTTTAAGTAATTTGATTGGCAACGCTATCAAATTTACAGATAAAGGTGGCATAACAATTCGGCTTTTAGAAAAAACAGCCGATCCTAAAAATACATCTAGTCTCATAATTGAGGTTGAAGATACAGGGTATGGAATTGCTCCAGAAGACCAAGCAAGCATTTTCGAGCGATTTCGCCAAGGTAGAAATAAACGTTCAGGCAGTGGCTTAGGACTGCATCTATCTAGCCGAATTGTGGAAGCTCATGGTGGAAAAATTGAGGTAACCTCTGAACTAGGTAAAGGTAGCATATTTAAAGTGCAGTTACCAAAGCACATTTAATGCCGATTTAAAATTTTATATTTTGCAAAAATTTGAGCCAGTTACTGCCATTACCTGGCTTAAGAGACTGCTGAGTTAAGAGTTAAGAGTTAAGAGTTAAGAGTTAAGAGTTAAGAGTTAAGAGTTAAAAGTTAGAGGTTTGCTGAAACCAAAAACACCTCATTTATTGCATTGGGATGTGTATACGATAGAACTATTCTTTATCAAATTAGTCTTGACATAACTCAATTGGTTGAGGCTCAAGTTTACCAAAAAGTAGGCGACGAATGATATTCTCTAATTCCTCAATCATGTAAGGTTTGCTGATGTAGTCATTAAAACCAGCCTTGAGGATACGTTCTTTATCTTCCCTAGTAGCTAAAGCTGTGACTGCAACTACTGGGATTTTGGACGTGAGTGGTTCTTGCTTCAGATAACGCACTACTTCAATCCCACTAATACCTGGTAATAAAATATCCAACAGAATCAAATCTGGCTGATGCTCTTTTGCCACGAGTAATGTCGTGGTACTGTCTGTTTGACAAATGAATCGACAGCCAAGTAACTCAAGGGCATAACTCATTAATAGTAGATTATCATCATGATCCTCTACTACCAAAATTAAAGGCTGTTGAAAGTTTTGCTTCTTTTCATCACTCATCAATGAAGGTGCCAAATACATCTCTTCTCCAGAAGATTTTATGGGATTCAACGTCTTTCTTGATAGAACAGACGAGGCATCTAGAGAGCGGGCTGGTAGTGCTCATTTAGGATTGGCTCGTGTTCTGCTTACGCCCAGTTGATAATCTTTGCCTAAGTAATAATTATCGAGGAATTAAAGCTCAGGCTGATACTCTTAGCATACACCCCTCGATTATAAGCAAAACTTTAGAATGTTTTCCATATTGCTTACAATTATCTTGAATATATGATTTTTTTCTACCGTGTAATCCACAAGTTTGTAACTTTATTTCGATAAAAAAGATACATAAGCTTAATGTTTCGTAACTAGTGAACCTGAATTTACTGATTAATGTTGGCATACTCGATATTGAAGAGTAGGAAATATTAAATAACTTGACACACATTGAGATTTTGTAATACGGTATAATACAAAAAACTCAGTTAAGCATAACGTCTTATTTACCCTGATACCAAATTTAATAAATTTGACGTGAAAGCAGCTAAAGAACGTTAATACACTAACCAGATGCTCTCAACTATTGAAAAATTAAGAATTAATACTCATTAATTAATTACACGTTTTAACAGTTCAGAATTTATACACACAGTTAAAAGGAAAATGTATCTTTGTTCTAGCACCAAGGGCAAAAAGTCAAAAAGGCACACATAAACCAGGAGATTGGCTAAAGAATAAGCATCCTGGAAAGATTATGTACTAACTCTTCAGAGGAGTTCATTGTAAGTTATCAATATTTTTGCTCTAGCAACTCGCACTCCAGCAGTTTATATTAAGAGCAAACTTTTGAGAATATGTTACGTCAGCATAAAATAGCTCAACCATCGCTGCAACAATAACAATATGTATTTTGATGATTTTAGAGGCAACGAAGGCAATTCTGCAAATAACAACCGTCAAAACCTCCTTAGTAGCGGGTGGCGACCATTTCACCGCGATTTTGATTGGGGATTTTTCTGGCAAATTTTATCTCATGATACGCACGAGTTAACCCAAAAAAGTATTAATCTTGCAAGTTATTATGTTGATGCTTTAGGAAGAAGAGATTATACTTGGTGGGCAAATTTATTAAACGTAGCTTCAGATTATACGCGTGGTGAATTTCAAAAATTTTGGAATTATATTACGCCAGAACCCCTAAGTCCTGATAATCGTTATAAGGATGTTTTGAGTACAGAAACACCTATCTTGCAATTTGTCAGTCGCAATAGTATTCCTATTGATTATGTTCTAAATCGACTGCAAGAAATTACTGTATTACGAGTTTTAAATTTATTAGAGCGTCCAGATATTATTACCCAATATTACTCAGAAAGAGATTTTTACTTTCCTGTAGAAAAGTTTGTTAGTTGGGAACGTATTGATGTTGTCAATACTGTTTATGCTTACTGGTCTAAATATGATATTTGGCTACAAATTGACCCTTACGATCGCGGTAGACGACAATATACTTTAATGGCCAAAGATATGGCACAGCTGATTAACAAAGCGACTTACGACTTAGCCGTGATGTTGAGTGGCTATCAAAGTCGTGTCGGTAAAGTTCACAGCCAATTCCCGATTCGGACATTTCCAGAAGATATTCAAAGCTTTACAGACACAGTACAGCAAGCAGTTCTCAATCAAAACCAGCTAGCGGTTGTGGTACATGGAGAACCAGGTACAGGTAAGACGGCATGGACGCAGGCGATCGCCAAAGAAATTCTCATACCTTTAGGGTATGTAATTTTTATTTTGGATCATGATGCAGTCACTAATTTCGTACCACCAACTTACTTAGAGAGAATCTGCATAATTATCAATGAAGCTGATAATTTAGCCCAAAATCGCGCTTACGAAGTCGCCCAATATAATAATAAAACAGAACATATTCTGAGTTTGTTGGATGGCACTTTGTACCAAAGCGTAATTGATGAGTCTGGGATTCAAAGTAAGCAGCGTTTAGTGGTATTAATGACCTGCAACACTACAGAAAGATTAGATCCAGCAATGTTACGAAAGGGAAGGGTGGATTTAATTTATGAATTTATCCAAAAATATGTATAAAAATTAATTTTAGGAAAATTAAACTACAAAAAATGTAGCAGCCTTGAAGATGAAAGTTCATCGATTTGAAGATGCAAATCAATTTTACGCACGGGTAAAAGATTATTTGCTCAGTCAGGAAGCACTATATAACCTACTGCTGGGAATGTGTCATGCTTTGATTCACAATCCTGAACGTTTTGATCAAGAGCTATACTTAGCAACTGTAGAAGTGGATGGAAATATCTTAGCTGTAGCAATGAGAACGCCTCCCAGAAATTTGGTGCTGTCACAAATTCATGATTTAAAAGCGGTAGAGGCACTAACCCAAGACTTGCATATATCCACCAAATCGCTGCCAGGAGTAATTGCCCCAATCAATGAAGCACAAGCTTTTGCTTTAGCGTGGCATTCGCTGACTAACCAATCCTACGAGTTAGAATTAGCGCTGCGTACCTTTCAATTGCAAAAGGTAAACCACCTTTCACAAGCTATATCACAAGCTAAAGGTTATTTACGGCAGGCTACGGAAACCGACCGTGAATTGCTTGTGAATTGGTATACAGCTTTTTCACTCGAAGCTTTGGGTAGTGTTGAGTTAGATGCAGAACGCTGGGTTGAACGTGTGTTACAGCAAGGCAGTGTTTACCTTTGGCAGGATGAATTTCCGGTTTCTATCGCTTGTCGTGGTAGCTTAACGCCTAATGGGGTGCGGGTAGGTATGGTGTATACGCCACCAGAGTATCGACGACAAGGCTACGCTAGTGCTTGCGTAGCAGCTTTGAGTCAAACTTTGCTGAATCAGGGACATCGATTTTGCTTTTTATTTACGGACTTGGCAAACCCAACAGCTAATCATATCTATCAAGAGATTGGCTACCAGTCAGTGGGTGATTGGCATCAATACTCTTTCGTTTGAGAATAAAGAGCGAAAATTTGGAAGATTGTCATTGATGCTACAGCATAACTTCGTCACGATCGCTGACGTGCAAGCAGCTCAAAAGCGTCTACTTGGTATTGCCCACAAAACACCCGTGCTGACTTCTAGAACAGTCAACGATCGCACCAATAGCCAGGTGTTTTTTAAGTGCGAAAATTTCCAACGCACCGGGGCTTTTAAGTTTCGAGGGGCGTACAATGCACTAGCACAGCTACCTGAAGCACAAAAGCAAAAAGGCGTTCTCACTTATTCATCGGGGAATCATGCCCAAGCGATCGCCTTAGCAGGACAATTACTTCATATTCCCACAACCATTGTCATGCCTGACGATGCTCCCGCAGTCAAACAAACTGCTACTCGCGGTTATGGTGCTGAAGTGATTCTGTATAATCGACACACTACGAACCGCGAAGAATTAGCCCAAACTTTAGCAGGCGATTGCGCGCAGCGCAGTGCCGAGGGCAATCGCGGCTTGATACTGATTCCTCCCTACGATCATCCTCATGTAGTAGCGGGACAGGGCACAGCAGCTTTAGAACTCATTGAAGAAGTAGGTCAACTAGACTTGTTACTGGTATGCTGCGGTGGTGGTGGATTACTTTCCGGTTGTGCGATCGCTACTAAAGCACTTTTACCCGAATGTCAGGTAATTGGCGTAGAACCAGAACTAGCCGACGACGCCACCCGTTCCTTTCACAGTAAAACTCTACAAACTGTTACTAATCCTAATACCATTGCTGACGGCGCTCGTACTCCCAGCCTTGGTAAAATAACCTTCCCCTTAGTGCTGCATTATGTCGATGATATGGTGACAGTATCAGAGTCAGCTATTCTCCGCACGATGTTTTTCTTGTGGGAACGTCTAAAAATTGTCGTTGAACCCACCGGAGTATTAGCCGCCGCCGCTTTACTAGAAGGTGAGGTGAAAGCACCAGGGGCAAGAATTGGTGTAATCATCACTGGTGGGAATGTCGACTTGGCACAAATCAGAGTGCTGATACCATTTTAGATTTTGGATTTTAGATTTTGGATTGGAAGTTGCCTTCTGTGTAAGGCTTTCCTGAATCCATCCATCGCAATCATTTTTTAAATTGCTATGAGTGCTGAGTAGCGAGTGGGAAGGTTTGGGTTTGGAACTCGACAATTTCAGTTTGGAACACGAAACTCCGAGTTCAGAACTCGACAATTTCAGCTTGGAACACGAAACGCCGAGTTCAGAACTCGACAATTTCAGCTTGGAACACGAAACTCCGAGTTCCGAACTCAACACTTTCAGCTTGGAACACGAAACTCCGAGTTCCGAACTCAACACTTTCAGCTTGGAACACGAAACTCCGAGTTCCGAACTCAACACTTTCAGTTTTGAACACGATACTCCGAGTTCCGAACTCAACACTTTCAGTTTTGAACAAGAAACGCCGGGTTCAGAACTCAACACTTTCAGTTTTGAACAAGAAACGCCGGGTTCAGAACTCGAAACTTCCTACTCAGAACTCAGCACTCAGAACTCAGCACTCAGAACTCAGAACTCAGCACTTAGCACTTAGAGGGTTTTGCTAATATTGGTTACATAATTTAACATTATGTTTTGAATTTAAGCGCCTACTTCAGCATGAATCCTGCGATCAAATCGAATCAAGAACAAGCCACTCGATTATTTTCTCAACTCGAGTTTGATGGAAATCAATTAATCCATCAACCAGGTAGCGTTTTAGGAAGCACTGCGCTAATTGCTGGGACGACGGTTGGTGCTGGTATTTTGGCATTACCTGCGGTAACTTTGCCGTCTGGGGTTGTGCCGTCTACAGTTTTGCTGGTTTTAGTCTGGTTATATGCGTTAGTTTCAGGTTTACTAATTGCGGAAGCAACTGTAAATACCATGCGTGTTACAGGAAGTCCGAGTGTTGGGATGTTGGCAATGATTGAGAACACACTGGGATCTGTCGGTGGACGAATTGCCAGTGCTACCTATCTATTCTTGAACTATGCCCTGTTGGTAGCATACACCACTCAAGGAGGAGAGATTTTAGTATCTGCGATCGCCAAAGTAGCGGGTATACAAAACGCAGTTCCTGCATGGGTGGGCACAACAGTTTTTACACTCTTATTTGGCGGCATAATGTACCTTGGGCGAGAAAGATTTGTGCAAAAACTCAATAGCGCCTTTGTAGCGATTGTCCTGCTTTCATTTCTGGGATTATTATTGCTGGCAGCAAGGCAGGTGAAGAGTACACAATTTTTATTTCAAGATTGGAGTGCTTTAGGAAGTGCCGTATCAGTGATGTTTGTGGCACTGTTTTACCATAACGTTGTGCCAGTAGTTGTCACTCAGCTAGAAGGCGATAGCCGCAAAATTCGTCAATCGATTGTGATTGGTTCGGTGATTCCTTTAATCATGTTCTTAGCTTGGAATGCCGTGATTTTAGGAAGTGTCAACCCTGAAATGATTAACAATACAGCTGGCGGTAGAACTATTTTTGATCCACTGCAAATTTTGCGAACAGGTGGCGCGGGAGAATGGTTAGGAGTGCTAGTCTCTATTTTTTCAGAGTTTGCGATCGCCACATCATTCATTGGATTTGTCTATGGGTTGCTAGATTTCTTCCAAGAGATTTCCCTCAGTTTACAAGGTGAGCGTTCTAATCGCTTACCACTTTATTCAATGATTCTTTTACCTCCCATGAGTCTTGGCGCACTTAATCCCAGCATTTTCTTTACTGCTTTAGATTACGCTGGAACTTTTAGTGTTTCAGTTTTAGGAGGAATAATTCCCGCATTGATGACTTGGAAGCAACGGGAAGAACAGAAATATTCAAATAAAATTAATCAACCATTTGTTCCTGGTGGTAAAGTGACACTCACTGTCATGATTGGAGTTGCCTTAGCCGTTATAGTGAAACAAATTTGGTCAATGTGTACATAAGCTATTTAATTAAACTGCGGTTGTGATCCATATGCAGGAACGTAAAAGCATAGATGCTCGCTTAGTTAAAATTAGTAAATATCTGAGTAAACATCTGCGTCACCAACCCGAACGCATCGGTATCAAACTTGCTCCTGGTGGCTGGGTTAGCGTTAACGAACTACTAACCGCCTGTGCAAATAACCAGTTTCCTATTACTCTTAAAGAATTGCAGACAGTAGTTACTACTAATGACAAAAAACGCTTTTCCTTCGACTCTACAGGCACTTTTATTCGTGCTAACCAAGGACATAGTGTAGAAGTAGATTTGCAGTTAGAACCCGTTGCACCTCCAAATTTGCTGTATCACGGTACAGGAGAAAAAGCCGTCGAGTCAATTTTGGAGTCAGGAATTGCCAAAATGTCACGTCACCATGTTCATTTATCGCAGGATATTCCTACAGCACGAACTGTCGGTGCAAGACACGGAAAACCTGTCGTTTTTGCTGTAGATGCTGCATCAATGCATCAAGCAGGTTACAACTTCTACTGTTCTGACAATGGTGTCTGGTTAGTGGATGCTGTACCACCTCAATATCTGCAAAAAATTTGAGTTTTGATTGAAACCACAACAGCAAGTATAAACAATCTCACAGTAGATAGATTTTATCTCCGTCCTACTTGTTTTATTTATGAATTTGGCAATGTCAGAGAATCATTTTTTTAACTTTTTATACTTATCTCTTACGGTAGAAGGAAAACTGCATGGGGCTGAATAAGCTAGTAATTAAGTTTTTTACAGGAACATTATGAACCTTCTTGCTTGGATTATTCTCGGTCTTATTGCTGGAGCGATAGCTAAAGCTATTTACCCTGGCCGTCAGGGTGGTGGAATTATTGCAACAATGGTTTTAGGTATTATTGGTGCTTTGATCGGAGGAACAATAGTTACTCTCTTAGGGACAGGTGGAGCATCATTTGCTGCTGGAACCCTCAGCATCCCTAGTCTAATTATTGCTGTTATTGGTGCAATGATTGCCATTTTCCTATGGGGCTTACTAACAGGTCGTACCAGCTCGTAGTTGAATAAAAATCAAACTCATGGTTGGAGCCAACTTATTAGTAATTAACCTTTTTCGGCTGAAGTCAATAAAAAACTCCACTTCTGCAAAGATAGTGGAGTTATAATTTATAGACTAATATCTCTAATTTTTAAGTTTTCTACATTGCACCCATTATTTGATCTAGAGAACTAATCTAAAGCTTTTTTAAGTTCATCTTTGATATTTTCGGTAGTGTGGGTAACTTGAGCTTCAGCTTGCTTCGTTTTACCTTCAGCCTTATCAGCGGGATTGCCACTCACTTCACCAATAACCTCTTGAACCTTACCTTCAATGTTTTTTGCAGTAGCTTCTACTCTTTTTTCAATACTCATAATTACTTCTCCCCTTAGTAGGTTGAATTATAGATAATATATTCAATTTACTGCTTGAGCTTGCTATTTTGCATCTATCAAGTGAGTGAAGGCTTTTACAGTTTCTATTAACCTTAGATAGATATTTGGAAAGTATAAAAGGAGTAAATTTAACTAAACATTACCAATTAAAATTTCATTGGTAAAATAATTTTGGCTGAGATGTGTAAGTGTAGCCCACGTAGAGATTGCACTGTAGTGTCTACATGAATTATTCTTACTACCTTGGTTGGGCTTCAGTCAGGGAAAGCCGTACCAGTCATTGGGTCACGAATATATAGCCCTAGTGTAAGACTACGCATCACTTCATCCCAGATGGGTGTTAGCTGTTCTGCTTGATCTGCCCAATAATCGAACGTAATCAAGCACTGAATATTCGACCCTAAACCAATGCAAGTCCGCGAAAAAGCTTCGCGTGGTTCTTCTTGGGTGTCAATAAACTTAATCTCTGTCCACACAATCCTGGCGGTTTGGCGCTTGACGGTAAAAATTTCTCCCCTAGCAATGACGTTGCGACTGTCCTCTTCCATGACTTTCTTTAAGGCGCGTTTTAGCGGAAACTGGCTCCAGTCATTGGGTGGTAGACGATTGAAAGAAACTTCCAAACAGCAATCATCGTTAGGCGGTTTTTTGTCGAGGAACTTGAATGATTTTTCTTGTGGCTCAAAAACCCAATTATGGGGAACATTGAAGCGAACAGCCCCTCGATCTGCTACAAAAATTTTGTAGCCTGATGGCGATTCCCAGTGATGATCAGGTTTCAGTTCAAGCGTTTGTTTAATCCACTGGAGATTGCTTTTCTTACGCTTTGTCATAGTGTTGAATGCAAATCTGCTGAAGACAGCGATCGCTTAGGTTGGGTTGTAGGCGATGTAGGCGATCACCCACCTTGTTAATACTATCAAATCTCTAGTAGTCGGGTGTAATGCGCTTTGTAACAACGCACTACATCTTGTACCGCATATATGAGAGTTCTCTGTAACGTGATTATGCTTAACTATCTTTGCCTAACTCAAATAGACTTTTTCCATTAGCAAGGGGCAACACATAAGCAATCTCACCTAGCTCGGCTCTATCTGTACCAAAGAACGTTCCTCGATGTTCAGGAGTGATTAGCAACTGAGTTGTTTTTGCAGTTGATACTGAACTAATGTATATCTCAATATAACCCCGCAACTCAAAATCTGCCTTTCTTAGAAGTTCCTCATTAAGGGCATTCGGTTGCAGAATGAATAAGCCTGTATCATTGGCATTGATGGGAAATGTAAAGCGTGACTTTTGTATCTCTCCAACGCTGTCAAAAACACTGCTTACTGGATCATTTCCACCAGTAGTATCCAAAACAGTGAGAACTTTATCACGTTCTATTCCAGGGGTTCTGGTTGTAACTACAAGGGAGAGAAATACGAGTTCATTGGTGACATTGGCAATAGTAAGGAAATAGCCTTGGAGAATCTTTCTCGCTAGTGGGCTAAGTTCAGGCCTTGTATCTGTAATTGACTTTGGAAGTTGAGGCTTAAGAAGTAGTTCAAATGTTGAAATAAAAGCCATTAATTTTTCTCCTTGATGGGGTTATATAAATATGCAAAGTCAATGGACAGTACCCAGATGAGTACCCTTTTATCCCATATGTTTTGCAACGAGAGTCGAAAAATAAAGTTAACCTTGTTGTTATGTAATACTGAACACCAGCAAATAATCTGGAGATACAGCCTCTAGAGGTAACTTGGCAGGCTAACTATTTATTAAACAAAGGATTTTTGTCTAATTACGCAATTTAGGATAAATATCGCAAAACTTTCCTTTAATACCCATATTTTGGCATTAAGGTAATGTTTGTTAGCTTTGTTACAAGGCGCAATGCATCTACGGGAAGGATGCGTTTGCTCTGACTAATTATCAAGTTTTGTGATTACGCCAATGGATTTTGATTCTGCGCTGCTGAACTTATTGTTTTCTCAATTCTCTTTAACCTTGTCTGTGGGCGTTTAGCGCTGTCAATCCAAAAAAGGATATTCTTCTTGGTTGAGTTACTAAACGTCTCAAAATATCTGTTAGCAGTTTCGTTTGCTTCTAGTGCTTGCTTTAAGTCTGCTGGAATTGTTAACGCTTCGATCGCATCCAACGCGTTCCATGAGCCATCTTGTTTTGCAGCTGCAATTTTTTCTAGACCCGCCTCAGTCATCAATCCTTGTTCAATTAGTTCTTTAATATATTGCTTATTTAATTTTGACCAAAAGAATGGGATACAAGCCCCGTCCTTCTAGGACGGCTTTTCTTGATTTCTAATGTACTCCTTCAAGACATCTAAAGGCGCACCACCAAAAGACACGGCAAAATAACTAGGACTCCACAAAGCTACGCGTGTTGCCGGGGGGATACTCCCCCCGGCAAACTCGCATTCTTTATTAGGTTTCGGGTATCCAGCTTGTCCATAACGGCGACTAGAAACACCTTTTAAGGCATTAACAATTTGAGAGATGGACAGTTTAGGTGGATATTCAATAAGTGCGTGAACGTGGTTATTCTCGCCGTTAAATTCAATTACTTGAAAATCCATCTTTTTGGCTACTTCTCTAAACGTTTTATCAATTAATTCAAGGCTTTCTTTTGTGAATACAGATCTACGATATTTAGTAACGCAGACCAAGTGAATTTTTAAGTCTGTAACACTATGTCTTTCCCTGCGAAACTGGCTTGTCACTTCTTGTAGACCAATGTATAATACTTTTGCAGACCCATTATAGCAATGTCAGTGAAAGCTAGATATAAATTCCGTTTCTACCCAACAGACCAACAGCAACAGAGTTTAGCCCAGTTGTTTGGCTGCGTGCGTGTAGTTTGGAATGATGCACTGGCTATCTGCAAACAGTCTGAGAAGCTGCCAAGTAACAACGACTTGCAAAAGTTGGTGATTACGCAAGCTAAAAAGACTAATGAACGCTCATGGTTATCTGATGTTTCCAATATTCCGTTGCAACAATCTGTTGCTGATTTAGGAGTTGCTTATAAAAACTTTTTCGACTCACTCAAGGGTAAGCAAAAAGGCAAAAAGGTCGGTAGCCCTAAATTCAAAAAGAAGACACAAAGACAATCAGCGCGATTTAGGATTGGTGGATTTTCAATCAAAGGAGATGAATTATATCTAACCAAAATTGGTGATGTTAAGCCTATTTGGTCAAGACAATTACCATCTGCACCAAGTAGTGTAACAGTTATTAAAGATTGTGCTAACCGCTATTTTCTGAGTTTTGTTGTAGAGATAGAACCCATTCAATCTGATGCCAAGAATCAAAGCATTGGTATTGATTTGGGTGTGAAAACTTTTGCCGTAATCAGCAATGGGGAGAAAGCAACAAGTCCCGATTACTCAAACAAAGACCGCAAAATCCGCAAACTACAACGCAAATTAGCAAGGCAGGAGAAAGGCTCTAAGCGTCGTGAAGTTACAAGGGTTAAGATTGCCAAGCGGCACAATCAAATTGCAGATACCCGTAAAGATTTCTTGCACAAACTTTCAACCAAAGTAGTCAGTGAGAACCAAACTATTATTTTGGAAGATTTGAATGTGTCAGGGATGGCCAAAAATCGCAAGCTGGCACGAGTAATTAGCTTGCAAGGATGGCGAGAATTCCGGGTACTATGTGAAGCTAAATCTGAAAAGCTTAATCGGGAATTCAGAGTAATTAGCAGGTGGGAACCCACAAGCCAGACTTGTTCTTGTTGTGGGTATAGATGGGGCAAGGTTGATTTGTCTGTTCGCTCAGTATTGTGCTTAAATTGCGGGACTGAGCAGCAAAGGGATGAGAACGCATCTAGAAATATAGAAATGGTCGGCATGGGGCATCGGCACGACCTTAAACGGACGGGGAGCGACTGTCACACTACGAAGAGTAGCTAGTTGCTGTGAGCCGTCAAGAATCACCGCACCTAATGGTCGGTGAGTATGTCAACATACGCTTTTCGGTTTCCGGGGCGTAAATATCTGCATATAACGGTCTTCATCTAGTGATTTGACTTTACTGTCAATCCAGCCAAAGCATAAAGCTTCCTTGACCGCTTCGCTGTATTTAACGCTTGGCTTACCACTTTTTACTTTGTAGTAAATCAACCATATACCGGGGGAGGTGTGCTGATTCTTTTCCAACCAAGCTCGCCATGCTGCGCGATCGCTGGCATAAATAGTTTCTAGTTGGTCTTCAAATTTCGGCATCACAAAAGATGGCAAATAATCTTAACGTTTCAACTTTTGTTAGATATTTGGGATGTTTGAGATGATGGTGCGTTGCGCTTTGCGACAACGCACCCTACGGTAGGGATGCGATCGCACTTCTCGCTGCTCCCCTGCTTTTTCATTTTCCTATCTTGGGGGATAATACTGGGGATTCATGACTGGAGGCGAGGGATAACCAGTGTTAGGCATCGTGTTTCCCACTCCATTCGGAAAAGGAGCGATAAATGGCGATTGATAACCATTCATGGGCACAGTGGTTCCTGCACCATTGGGCACAGGAGAAGTAATCACTGGTGGCTGATAATTAGTTGGAGGTATAGTGGTTGTCGTATTACTGGGTATGACACCAGTTTGGCTAAACTGTTGATAGGCAGCACGAGAAATGGCGCTAATGAGTTTTTCGGCACGTGGGTCGTTGTTGGGTCGTTGTACCATGACAGCAGCTATGTAGCGCTTGCCAGTTGGGATATCAACTAAACCCGCATCGGCGAGCATTGTGCCAATATCACCGGTTTTATGAGCAATAGTAGCGCCTGCTCCCAAACCTGATGGTAACAGATGGTCTCGCTCTGTTTGGCGCATGATATCTAGCAAGCGATCGCGCGATTGCATATTTACCAAATTTCCCTGATTGACCATACCCAGCAAATTCCCTAACTCTCTAGGACTTGTGGTGTTAGTTCCTTGCAAATCTGGGAGTTGGTTGCGAATTACTGTGGTTGTCAAACCCCAAGTACGAAAACGCTGGTTGAGTGACTCCATGCCACCTAGTCGAGCAATCAGCATATTTGTTGCTGTGTTGTCGCTGATTGTAATCATTTTCTTGGCGACTTCCAAAGCAGTATACTGAGTTCCTGCTGGTTTGTATTGCATATTTCCCGAACCACCAGCAATCATCTCTTGCTGCATTGTCAGCATTTCATCTAAGCGAATTTTTCCCGCATCGACATCCTGAAAAAAGGCAACCAGAATCGGCACTTTAATTGTGCTAGCAGCAGGAAAACTGGCGGAGCTATTTAAATCTACGTAACCCCCAGTATCCAAATCTACTAGAAAGATTCCAGGTGACAGATTGGGGTTTGCTGCCGCCAGATTCTGCACGGCAGTTTTTAAGGGGATAATTTCTTGGGATAAATAGAAGCCAGAAGCAGATGGGGTATTAGGGGTAGGTTGGGGCTGGGATTGCCCGACATTAGTATTTGTATTCGATTGTGTTGAAGCAACTGGGGTGATGCGAGTGGCGGGGTCTAATACTGACAACACTGTGCCCATAATCGCACCAATACCAACTCCCACAATCAACAACCGCAAGGTATACAAAAGAGTTCTAGCCATTGGCTTTAAGCGAGTCTTGCGCGATTTTCTGCCGATTCTGGGCGACGCATGTTTGTTTACCCGCGCTGGCTTTAACTTCATAGCACTAGGTGGTACTGGAGGAGCCTTGGCGTTTGCGTTTGGTCTAGGGATTGCTTTGACTACTGCTGGCATTACTAGCCCTGGCCTTGTTTTCGGCGCGCCAGCATTCATAGAGGAGGGACTGATACTATTTGTTGGACGTGTTAGCGCCGCTTCTCCTGGGACAGCACGCCTTTGGTTAGGAACTTTTGTCTTCTTCTGTTCCACTTTTTGAACTTTGCTTCGCTGGCGGCCGTTTACGGGTTGACGCCGCGAGAAAGCTCTTAGTTTGTCACTTGACTCTGACACTGGTACTCCTTGTGACCCACTCGATTTTTTTCCAGCAGACTCCTGACCCAAAACTTACTCCTCAAGCACCTAAATACTGAAATCACTCTCTGCCAATAAGTAGCATTTTTGTGTTTAGTTTAAGCCATATTAACTATTTTGGGGGGATATATGCGTACATATTAAACGATGAATTACAAGTTTTCATAATTGCTTTGGTTAACTGCCCATTCTACCTGCCGCAAAATTCCTCGTAGCATAGCTACCTCTCCAATTTGCAGGTGAGTACGATTATATAGTTGTCGAAATTTTTCCATGCGGCTAGCTGCTGTATGTGGATAAAGATAACCAATTTTCAGCAGTAAAGATTCTAATTGCTGGTAATATGCTTCCACTACATCCCAAGGCGCGAGATTATTTGGCGCTAGGGTTGGAGTTTCAGTAGTCTGTGTAGATTGTGCCAGTTCATAACAGCAGATGCCCACAGCCGTAGCCAGATTCAGGGATTGATAATTTTCACTGGTTGGAATCCGTACAAATCGCTGTGCATAGTTTAATTCTTCATTACTTAATCCCCGGTCTTCTCTACCAAAAATTAGGGCTACGGGTTTTTCTGGTTCCTCTAATAACCAAGGTAGTGCTGTGCGAGGATTTTCTAAGGGTGTTTCCCAGCTGCTGACGCGTCCTGCTGTCGCAATAACTCTTACACATTCGTGTAATGCTTCTGGCAATGTCGCCACTAATTGTGCAGATTCTAAAATTTCTTTGGCATGAACCGCCATCATCAAAGCTTCCGGCGATCGCGGATCGCATTGAGGATTGACTAATACTAGCTGATGTAGTCCAAAATTCTTCATCACCCTGGCGATCGAACCCACATTTATTTGACCAGCTGGCTCCATCAAAACAATTCTTAACCCAGCCAATCCCATTTTTGCCTCCCGCTGAGAAATACTTAACTTTTATTTTCGGCATTATCCTTCATGCCGAAGAATTTCTTTGACATTATTGTAGCTGTGTTGGTGAATTTACTCAGGTTTTGTACAAGGGTATTAACTCTTTTGAGTGCTGCGTGCGATCGCTTCGAGAATCTATCATGGAGTTATTAACGCCTCAAAACTCCTGCTAATCTCAAACTAGTTATTATTACTTATTAAAAAGAATTTTTTAATACAATATATTTCTTTTTTAGATGTTTAATATAGGATCTGTATCTACAATATAAACATACATAAATCATTAACTGCCCTAGAGCAAAAAGAGTAAAATCACTACTTAATTATTTATGTATTAATACACACTAGGAGTTTGCAAGAATGTCCCATAGAAGCAGCCCGTCTAGTTTGCTCAAAACTGCTGTTAGGGAGTCTGCCCGTACTCAAAGACAGGCTGAAATTGAAAGAAAACGTTCTATCCGTAAACAAGAAAGAGCTTTGAAGGACAAACAAAAGCAGAGCAAGCAGAATTACTTAGAGCAGCGCTCGGCTGATGTCGATGATATTAATGAGGAAATTGCAGACTGGGTAAATGAGCTGCAAATGATTCTAGAACATACTCTGCGGCGAGAAGATACTATTTCATTTGAAGACTTGCGAATTCGAGAAACATTCCCGCCTATGCAAGTACCAAAGAAATTGTCAGTTGCAACAGTAGTCCCACAATTTTACCAGCCGAAATCTCCACCTGATTGGGCTATGCGACTGCTACCATTTATCAAGCAGCAATATATTAATGCTCAAAAAAAAGCTGAATTAAATTATCAACTTGCTAGGCAAGAATATGAAGAGCTAGAGAGTATTCGCCAAGCAAATTTGCAGCAGTTGAGGGCAGATTATGAGCGCGACAAACATAGTTTTATCTTAGAAATGCAAAAGCAGAATGCAGAAATAGATGAGTTAGAAGCAGCTTACCAGGATGGGGAAGCATCTGCTGTAGCAATTTACAACGAGATGGTATTAGAACGTTCCGAGTATCCTTCCTTAAGCGAATTTAAATACCTCTGCTATACATCTCAAGACCGGGTTGCATTTACACAGCAATTTCAGGTTGTTTATATACCTGAATTGAAACAATTAGTTATTGATTACGAACTTCCAACATCTAAAATTATTCCTACAATAGCAGAAGTAAAATATGACCACAGCAAAGATGAAATTCAGGGAGTAACCAGAAAAACAACTGAAATTGAGGCGATATATCAAGATATAGTAGCTGCCATTACCTTACGAACAATACGTGAAGTATTTGAGGCAGACCATGCTAGACATTTAAAAGAAGTCGTGTTTAATGGTTTAATTAAGCTAGCTAATATTGCTAAGGGGCAGTATTTGCAACCCTATTTAATATCAGTGCAAGTTAGTAATGATAGGTTTAGAAGTTTAGATTTTAATAAAATTGATAAACAAGCCTGTCTACATAATTGGGGTGCAATAATTTCATCAAATTTGCTGGAAATACAACCTATAAAACCAATGGTTGACATCAACTTGGTTAATACTAGTTTCATTGAACCGGAAGAAATTAGTTCTGAAATTAATTCCATAACTCAAATTTCATTGATTTAACCTAATTTAAAAATGAAATTCTTGGCTATTAATCTGAAGATAATTACTTTAAAAGAATTATTAAAGAAGGTGTAAGGTAATCCTCGTGACCAAAACAAAAGCAACTCAAGAAATTCTAGTTTTTACCAATAGACTTCTTATAAAAGGCCAAAAAATAGATAATTAACCGCCGATAAAGGGCTTATAGATAAAGAATATCTGAGTTTTGCAACAAGGGATCGCCTAATATTTAAAAATACAAAAACACAGCTTTTCTCAGCTATTTCAAACTACTTTCATTAAACTTTGTAAGCATACTAAGCTCATTAATGTATCTAATTACGTTTAAAACACCCAATTGACATGGGGTAGCAATACACGATACATCATGAGTCAATCGTTAATTTTTTTAAGATGCAAAGTTTCTTGAATTGCCAGTTTCACCAACATAAGGAGGGATGAATATGGATGGTAGCTTAATCATATCCAACATCCTGAATCCGCCAATCTTGTTTTTCTTTCTGGGGATGACTGCTGTTTTTGTCAAGTCCGATTTAGAGATTCCTGCCCCCGTGCCCAAAGTTTTCTCGCTTTATCTGCTGTTTGCGATTGGTTTCAAAGGCGGGGTAGAATTGATTAAAAGTGGCATCACTCAGGAAGTAGTTCTCACGCTCTTGGCAGCGATGTTGATGGCTTGTTTTGTCCCAATTTACACCTTTTTTATCCTGAAGCTGAAGCTGGATACTTATGATGCCGCCGCGATCGCTGCAACTTACGGTTCTATCAGTGCTGTCACCTTCATCACGGCTAGTGCTTTTTTAACTGAGCTTGGTATTCATTTTGATGGCTACATGGTCGCAGCCCTTGCCCTCATGGAATCTCCAGCCATCATTGTCGGTCTTATCCTGGTGAATATATTTACAGTCGATGGCAAGCGGGATTTGTCCTGGCCAGAAGTGTTACAAGAAGCATTTCTTAATAGTTCAGTCTTTCTTCTGGTTGGTAGCCTCCTGATTGGCGTATTGACAGGAGAACATGGTTGGCAAGTTTTAGAACCCTTTACTCAGGGGTTGTTTTATGGGGTTCTCACGTTCTTTTTACTCGATATGGGACTAGTCGCTGCCAGAAGAATTAAAGACTTGCAAAAAACCGGAGTTTTCCTGATCTCATTTGCCATACTAATTCCAATACTTAATGCAGGCATTGGGTTGGTAATCGCTAAATTCATCGGTGCGCCTAAGGGAGATTCGCTACTGTTCGCTGTACTGTGTGCCAGCGCCTCTTACATCGCTGTCCCAGCGGCAATGCGGATGACTGTTCCAGAGGCAAATCCTAGCCTGTACGTTTCTACCGCTCTGGCAGTGACATTTCCATTCAATATTATTGTGGGAATTCCGTTATATCTGTACGGAATTAACCTGTTTTGGAGGTAATAATATGCACGTAGTTAAAAAGATAGAAATTATCGCCAACTCGTTTGAACTGAGCAAAATTTTAGATAGTTTAGACAAGTCAGGCGTAAATGGTCATGCTGTAATTCGAGATGTGGCTGGTAAAGGATTACGAGGTACGGCAGAAGATTTAGACATGACGATGCTCGATAATGTATACATCATCGCGTTTTGTATGCCAGAGCAACTCAAGCCTGTTGTAGAAAATATCAGACCACTGCTTAACAAGTTTGGCGGTACTTGTTACATCTCAGATGTAATGGAGATTCGCTCTGTAAAATGTGTAGCGTCGTTATAAGAAAATCATGGATCTTAAGAAGCATTTCATGGAACGTCGTGACTTCTTGAGGTTAGGAGTCATGGGGGCATTTGGTGTCATGATGACTGCCAGCGATTTACTCTGGCAGGTTAAACAAGCTAAAGCTGCCGAATTGCCCTCGGACAACAACCCTCAATCCCTCAGTCCCGATGCAGCATTGCAAAAGCTGATAGAGGGAAATCAGCGATTTGTTCAGCATCAACCCCAATACCCCGATCAATCGGCGGCGCGGTTGCAGGAAGTCGCTCAAGCACAACATCCATTTGCAACCATCCTCAGTTGTGCGGATTCACGAGTACCCGCCGAAATTGTTTTCGATCAAGGCATCGGAGATATCTTTGATGTTCGGATTGCTGGGAATATTGCCATACCTGAAGCCGTTGGCAGCATTGAATATGCGGTTGCCCTGCTAGGTACTCCACTGCTAATGGTACTGGGTCATGAACGATGTGGAGCAGTTACCGCCGCTGTCCAAAACGAAGCGCTGCTTGGCGATATTAGTACCTTTGTTAAAGCAATTAAGCCTGCCGTAGACAAGGTAAAAAATCAGTCAGGTGACGCAGTTGAAAACGCTGTGGTGGCAAATGTGCAATATCAAATTGAACTATTGAAGCGATCGCACATTTTAGCTGAACAACTACAGTCCAGCAGATTAAAAATCGTCGGAGGTCGTTACGACTTGGATACTGGGAGGGTGACAATTATTACTTGAAGTAGCCAAGACGTGAACCAACTGTCCGATGCAGCATAGTACTAAACTGTTTAGCTGCAATATTGAAGTATTAAAATCAATAAAAGAAAAGGACGTTGTTCACCTGTCACCCCTCATACCCATGACGGCAATATTAATTCAGAGTCCGGATCGGGTTTTACTCAATAATATTAGCTGGCAAACTTATCAGTCTTTAGTAAAAGACTTTGAGCAGCAGCCAGCGATGCGGCTAACCTATGACCGGGGTTTGTTAGAAATCAAAATGCCGTTAGACCCACATGAAAGCTACAAAAAACTTCTGGGACGGTTGGTTGAAGCGATAACAGAGGAGTTGGAAATCGAAATTCGCAGTTTAGGGTCTAGGACGTGCGATCGCGAAGATTTGGCGCGGGGTTTAGAGCCAGATCAATGTTACTACATTCAAAATGAACAGGCTGTCTGGGACAAAGAGCAAATTGACCTGAGCAAAGATCCACCACCAGATTTAGCAATTGAAATTGATATTACCAGTAGTTCGATTAATCGACTCGATATTTATGCAGATCTCGGTGTACCTGAAGTGTGGCGCTACGATGGGCAAACTTTAACAATGTATCACCTAGAAAATAAGCAATATCAAAGTTGCGATCGTAGCATTGCTCTTTCGTTATTAACTCCATCTGATATTGAAAGATTTTTAGAATTGAAGAAAACGACAAAAGAAAACGCTCTCATCCGTCTATTTCGAGGATGGGTAACAGAGCATTCAGCAGCCTACGAATAGCAAACCCTTTGAATATTAAATATGATTAAATGTGAAGCGATCGCTTACAAAATACTCAGATAGGTTTGCTCAGAATTCATCGGCAAAACTCGCAACTTCCGATTTTTCAGGTCTGGTTCTAGCCCTAGAACTTCCATTGGCGTTACACCCAAAAGAGCATAGGGAACGTCCGTGAGTTCCAAACAATCAAAAGTGCCTTGACGTTCTCCAATAGAAAGTTCCACATCTCGGAAAATTCGCCCCTGCTGTACTCCAGCCGCAATCTCTACCTGAGCTTCTCCACCTTGGACTAAACCTAATTGACTAATAATGGTAGCAGGTAAGCACAGCAACGTTGCACCCGTATCCACTAAAACATCATCTAGGGTACAAGAGCGAACTTCCTGCACAGAAATGAAACCTCGTTGAGCTAACACTTGATCAATTCGATTTGTAACAGTAAGGGTAACTATTACTTGCCCCATTTGCTTACCCTGAAAATTTGGCAGTACCAGCTTACCCATTTCAACGAACTCCTGCCTAACATCCTACATCGCACCTAAGAGGGTAGCTCTAGGCCCCGACCGAGCAAGGAAGTTGCGAAACATTGGCAGATGAAAAGCCTCATAAATAGGGATTTTGAGCTAAGTCAGAAATTTTTTCTTAACGGTACTTAAACAAAAATCAAGCCCAAATATAGCCCAAACTGGCTTTATAAAAAGCGAACAGGTCACTATTTAAGAGCAACCAATTAAAAAATCGGAAAGACATGGCTGTTCTAAATGCCTCTAAAGCCTCAGTAAAAGTATTCAAAGGTTTATTCGCCCACCTTCGTCTTAATCCACCAGTCAACTGATGCCAAAGAATAAAAGTGTAGGCACAGAAAACTAGAATAAAATGGCGCAGTAAACTCCTTTGATCTCGAACTTGATATTCTTTGAGTCCTAACCATCCCTTGGCTTCTCTGTAAAAAACTTCTACCCAATTTCTTTGGCAATATGTCTCAACTATCCATTGTGGAGTGACAATTGATGGTGAAACATTGGTGATGAAATAGTCGATATCAGTGGCATTAGAGAAAGCCGAAGCATTCATGACGATAGCGATATTTCGCTTTCCACTTAAACCTGATATTTCTACTTCTTTAGTTGCTACCCATAGTGTTTTGGGTTTATTTAACTCGATTTGAATTTCTGTAAAAGCCTCTTGGGGTATGAGTTTTGCTAATTCATCCAATCTAATTGTTTTTTGAATCTCTTGAACGCCATTGATAATGACTTTGCGATTTTTCGCTAATCCACCTAGATACTTTAATTGCCTTTTCTCTAGCTCTAATAAGAAGGATGTATTGTTGCCATATCCTGCATCTACAATTACTATCCCTGGTTGATATTTTCTGTTAATAGTTTTATCTATTAACTTGATTGCTAGTTCTGGCTTCTTTTCAAATAGGGGGTCTTGTTTTCCGTTTACTAAAGAATCAGCGTGCTGATATAACTCGATATCTAACGGTACGCTTTTTCTTGCATCGTATAAATGCGTTGTTACCACTACTATTCCTAAATCTATTTTGCCAATTTCTCCGATATACTGTCTCCCTACGCCAGCCGTAAAATTACCACTTTTTCTATGTCCAGAATCATCAATTATTAAGCTAAAGCCTCTACTAATTCTCGTCTGGCTACACTTGTTCATGATCTTTAACCGACGCTCATTTACCTGCTCACTAGACTCCTGTGCTTCAGTTAAAAAGTGGTGTAATCGGTGGTAAGTCACGCCTACAGCATTCTCTGCCATCTGAAACAGGTTTTTTCTCTCACTTTCACCCAGTAATCCCCCTACATAGTGTCTAAACTCTCTTTTTTGAGCCTTATGAGTAAACACATCATCAAATTTTTGACACCATCTTTCAAAGCATGGCGGCATTGCTGCGGGAGTGGTTTCTTTCATAAGCTTCTTTCAATGTGAAAGCTATGCTATTTAACCATTTTAGCCTTTTTTACTTTTCTGTTTTGTTTAAGTACCGTTAACTTGTTTTCTTACTTGCGCCTCAGTGCCTAAGCAAACGCCTGAATATTATTCCTTATTTAATTGGCTTGCATCTTTGGTCTCTATACAAACTCTTAACTGTTCAGCGAGAACTTTGATATGCGGCTTTCTCAGCATAGTTAGGTGATTACCAGGAATCAGATGAATTTCCGTTCCTCCAAGCGCTAGCTCATTCCAACCCATACTTGGATCTGCTTCGCTAATGTTAGATTCGTCGCTTGTTCTCAAAAGTGTAATTCGCTTGGGGTAAACCTGCGGAGTATAGTTAACAGTTGCTTGACTATTGGCAGAGAAAACACGCAGCATGGGGCAAATTGCTAACTCACTCACATTTCGTGACTTAGACTCTTCAGATATCAATTCGGTTGTGGCAGCTTTTCTTGTAATTAAAGATGAAAATAAATTTATTTTTAACCGTTTTACAAGCTTCTTAAATTTAGTAATTTTGAATTTGTAAGATGCAATAATTATAAATAAGTAATCAATAAAAAATGGCCATATATATCGCACCACTGTAGTCATAATAAACTTAAAACTTTTGCTAAATGAGGGTTTATTACGGTCAATTGGAGCTAAAGTATCGAGCACCGCAACTAAAGCTACTTCATCTCCAGAGTTACGGAGTTGTTGAGCTATCTCAAAAGCAATCCAACCTCCAAAAGACCAACCTCCTAAAAAATAAGGGCCTTGGGGCTGCACTTTACGCAATGCTTCAATATAGTGAGCAGCCATTTCCTGAATGCAAGTTAATGGAGATGTTTTTCCATCAAGCCCAAGAGGTTGTAATCCATAAAATGGTTGTTCTTTCCCCAAATGATGAGCTAATTCGTAATAAGGAAAGACAACGCCGAAAATGGGATGAACACAGAAAAAAGGTGGATTTGAACCATGAGGCTGAATTGCAACTAAAGGAGACCAAGGTAAAGAATCTATTTCTGAGCTTATAGCGATCGCTAAACTTTCAATTGTGGGATTTAAAAATAAGGCAGATAGCGGTAAGCTATGCTTTAACTGTTTGTTTATTTGATTCATGAGGCGCACAGCTAGCAGCGAATCTCCTCCAAGGTCAAAGAAGTTATCTTGAATACTGACACGCTCAAGGTTGAGAACTTCAATCCAAATTTTTGCTAGTGTAGACTCGGTTGAATTACGAGGAGCGAGTGCGGCTTGTTCTACTAAACTGCTAGTTAAGCTCTTAATTGCTTTGAGCGCCTGATAATCTACTTTACCATGAGGTGTTATTGGCAGAGAATTTAACATGATAAAAGCTGAAGGTATCATGTATTCTGGCAATTTTTGTTTTAAGAATTCCCGCAGTTCAATATTTGTTAGTGTCTGTTTTTGAGTGGGTACAATATAAGCTACTAAGCGGCGATCGCCAGACATATTTTCTTGAGCGATAACTACTACTTGCTTTATATTTGGATGCTGACTTAGGACTTTTTCAAGCTCTTGTAACTCGATCCGAAAGCCGCGAATTTTTACTTGATTGTCAATACGTTCTAAAAATTCAATATTACCGTCTGGTCGATATCGGGCTAAATCACCCGTTTTATAAAGTCGCGCTCCCTCTTGATTACTAAAAGGATGGGGAATAAATTTTTCAGTTGTTAATTCTGGACGATTAAGGTAACCTCGCGCTAGCCCATCGCCACCAATGTATAATTCGCCAGGAATTCCAATTGGTACAGGTTGTAAATGTTTATCTAATATATATATTTGAGCGTTAGCGATCGCCCGACCAATGGGCGGTTTTTCTTCGGTATTTTTAATTTCAGCAACGGTTGACCAAACAGTGGCTTCAGTCGGCCCGTAAGCGTTGAAAAACCGACGGCTAGAATTCCACCAGCGTTTGACAATATCTTCGCCACAAGATTCGCCTGCACAAATAATAGTTTGCAGTGCAGGAAGTGATTCTGGAGTTAGAACTGCTAAAACCGCAGGCGGAAGAGTGACGTGAGTAATAGCTTTTTCGCGCAATAGTTGCAGTAAATTTTGCCCTGGTAGCAGAGATTCTTTTTTTGCTAAATAAAGAGATGCTCCTGTTTGCAATGCCATGACAATTTCAAAAATTGCAGCATCGAAACTCAATGATGCGAATTGCAGAATGCGGTTACTCGGTTGCAAATTAAAAACCTCAATCTGCGCTGCTGCTAAGTTTGCAAGTCCTTGATGCTGAATCAAAACGCCTTTAGGTTTGCCTGTTGAGCCAGAGGTATAAATCACATAAGCTAAATTGTCAAAGGTGACGCAGCATCTGGGATCTTCCTGGCTTTGGCAAGCGATTGCTTTTCTATCCTTATCCAAGCAAACCACAGATACCGCAACCTTCCCCAAACGCTCAAGAAATTGTTGCTGAGTTAGTAATACTGAGACTTTCGCATCTTCTAGCATCAAGTTAAGACGCTCTTGAGGATAGCTGGGATCTAAAGGCAGATATGCTCCACCCGCCTTGAGGATGCCTAACAGCCCAACTATCATCTCTAAAGAACGCTCTAGGCAGATACCCACTAAAGCATCTGGAACTACCCCCAGTTGTTGCAGGTGATGGGCAAGTTGATTCGCTCTAATATTTAGTTCGTGGTAGGTTAATTGCTTATCCTCAAAGACTATTGCTACAGCATCGGGAGTTTGTTTCACTTGCGCTTCAAACAACTGATGAAAACATTTGTTGTATAGATAGTCTTTTTTGGTGTCATTCCATGCAATCAATAACTGCTGGCGTTGTGTCTGTGTTAAAAGTGGCAAGTCACACAAGCGTTGTTGGGGATTGGCGACAATGCTTTCTAGCAGCGTTTGGAAATGTCCCAGCATTCGGGTGATGGTGATGTCATCAAATAAATCGCTGCTATAGATGACTTGTGCTTTGAGATTACCCAATTCTTGCCATAGGTGAAACTCTAAATCAATCTTTGCGGTTTGACTATCGAACTCAAACAGCGAAAGCGTTAGTTCAGGTAATTCTAGGGCATTAATGGGAGTGTTTTGCAGGCTAAATACAACTTGGAATAAGGGATGATGACTTAAAGAACGCTGTTGGTGCAGTTCTTCCACTAACTTTTCAAAGGGTAAATCTTGATGGGCATAAGCTCCCAAAGTTACCTCGCGTACTCGCTGCAACAGTTCTCGAAATGTCGGGTTACCTGATAAATCGGTACGCAATACCAAACTGTTAACAAAAAACCCAATTAACCCTTCTATCTCGCTGCGGTTGCGATTGGCAATGGGTGAACCTACTGCAATGTCCTCTTGCTGGGTATAGCGATAAAGCAAGGTTTGAAACGCTGCAAGCAGAGTCATGAATAAGGTAACGCCTTCTTGCTGGCTAAGTGCTTCTAGCGTTTGAGTTAAGGATTGCGGTAGTTGGAGAAATTGTTTTGCACCTTTGTAGGTTGAAACTGCTGGGCGGAGGCGATGCCTACGGCGAGCTTCGCTAACGCTGGGAAGATTCAGCACACAAATGCCGTCTAACTGCTTTTGCCAGTAAGTTAACTGAGTTTGCAACACTTCGCCCGTCAGCCATTCACGTTGCCATGCGGCGAAATCTGCATACTGGATTGGTAGTTCTGGTAGAGGCGATTGCTTATTTTCTACAAAGGCTTTATATAATGCCTCTAATTCTTTAATAAGCACGCCAATCGACCAACCATCAGCAACGATGTGATGTAAATTCAGCAGCAACACATATTCTGCTTTATCGAGTTGTAGCAGCGTCACTCGCAGCAATGGCCCGGTAATGAGATTGAAAGGACGTTGCGCTTCTGCGGTTGCGAGTCGTTGGGCTTCGGTTTGGCGTTGATTTGGTGAGAGATGTTGTAAGTTGATGACGGGAAGGGGAATCTTTAAACAAGGTGCGATCGCTTGCACTGGTTGTCCCTCTACCATCAAAAAGGTAGTGCGTAAAGCCTCGTGGCGATGGACAATTTCGTTGAATGTTTGCTCTAAGGCAGTTAAGTTGAGCGAACCGATGAGGCGAAGTGCCGCCGCCACATTATAAACAGGATTGTTTGGTGTCAACTGCTCAAGAAACCACAATCGCTGCTGGGCAAATGATGTGGGAAAGACGAAAACTTCTGCTTCAGCAAGATACTGGCTCATAACTCAATACGGTTCAGTTAAGATAATTTATCTGTTGAGGTTGGCTGGCGAAGCTGGAGAGAGAAAAAGGTTTATCTGAATTGTATTGAAGTTATACCAATTTGAAAAAAAGAATGCGACAGATGGGTAGAGGCACAACAATGTTGTGCCCTGACGAATAATTTATGTGTCGCAAACATTATTTGAATTGGTATAAAGCCTAAATTTTTGAGTTCAAAGCCTGAAGCTTCTCGTTTCAAACTAGACTCTCATATCATGTCCGCCTAATCACTTATGATTACCGCATCTGTGCAAAAATCGTAAAAGCCTCTTTCCCCCTACGGTCTAAATGATAAGTCTTCAACCGGACATGATATCACGGGCGATCGCGCAAAGTGCAGTGCAATTATGCAATCGCACCCACAACGTTCGTTATGGAAATCTTTCCTCGCTAATCCCCATGCCCCATTTTCAAATCAGTTTTTAACGAGTGCGGCAATTGCAGCTACTAATTTGCAGGGATCGGCTGGTTTCGCAATGTGTCGTTGAAATCCGGCGGCAAAAACCTGCCTTTGTGTTGTTTCTGCGGCGTAAGCAGTAAGGGCGATCGCGGGGATCTGTCCACCTTGATGGGCGGGCATTGCGCGCACTTTCCGCAGCAAGGTATAACCATCAACATCTGGCATACCTAAATCGCTCAACAATAAATCTGGCTTTGACTGCTCCATTGCTGTCAGTGCTTCATTGGCTGATGCGGCGATCGTAATGATTGCTCCTTGCTGCTCCAAGAAAAAAGCCAAAAACTCACGTGTATCAGCATCATCATCAACAATTAACACCTTTACTCCCTCTAGTGGAGCGTAGAGCATAGAGGTGGGATAAAAATTATTAGAGCGATTATTATCTACTGTTCCTAATTCTTGACTCTGTTGTTGTACTGGTAGAGAAACTGTAAACGTCGCGCCTTGTCCTTCTCCGAAGCTTTCGGCACAAACTCTACCGCCATGTAACTCGACAAGCTGGCGCACGATCGCTAAACCCAGCCCCAATCCACCAGAACTTCGGGTTGTACCACTATCTGCTTGACGAAAATACTCAAATACATGGGGTAAAAATTGAGGACTAATACCCTTACCTGTATCGCTGACACGGAGTTGTACTTCTGAGTCAATCTGTTCTAAATAAACTTCGACTTTTCCTCCAGATGATGTAAATTTGACAGCATTAGATAGCAGATTCCAAACAATTTGTTGCAGACGGCTACTATCACCCTTTACCATTCCAACTGCTGGATTTAAATGCAAATAAATTTGAATTGACTTTGCTTCTGCCGCTAATTGCACCGTCTCTAAGGCAGATTCAATAGTAGAAGCAAGATTAACACTTTCTAAATTCAGTGCCATCTTGCCCCGTAGAATCCGGGATATATCCAACAGATCATCAATTAACTGAGCCTGTAATTCAGCATTCCGTTCAATAGTTTCCAGGGCACGAGTGATCGTTGTTTCTGTCAATGAGCGATTTTTCAGTAGCTTTGCCCAACCCAAAATTGGGTTCAGAGGAGAACGAAGTTCATGAGAGACAATGGCTAGAAATTCATCTTTGATGCGGTTCGCCGCCTCAGCCGCTTCTTTAGCTTGTTGACGCTCCTTTGCTTTTGCCAGCGCCTGATCTCGCAAATTCTTATATTCTTGAACTCGGTAGGTTAAATCAGTGACATCTTGAATTGAGAACAGGGCATAAAACCCATCTTCATCTAATGCAGGCACAGCAGTTACAGTCGTGTGCTGGATACGGTATTGTCCCTGTGGTAAAGGTACAGGAATCACATATTTATGCAGTTGCGAAGAAAAAATTGTCGGAGGCCCACCTTGAAAAATTTGTTGTAGGCGGCTAGTGTAGCGGGGTTGATTTAAATGTGGAAAATATTCATCAATAGAAGTTCCAATAATCTTACTTCTAGGAATTTTTGTCCATTCCTCTAAACAACTGTTCCAATATAAAACGGTGCGATCTGAATTTAGAACAAAAGCTCCCAAAGGAATTGTATCTAAAAGGCTAAATTTTTCCTGAGTTTGCTCAATTTTGTTCATGATATTATCACATCGGCTACGTTTTTTTGTATATACTTTTACTTAATATAGGACTCATATTTGATTTTTGAACAAAATTCAGTACACCTTTATTCCTTCTTCCCAGTCCCCAGTCCCTTACCTCTACGAGTGATTCAGAAATCAAATCGGATTGCTATATTATCCTTCATGATACTGCAATCTCTTCGTTAATTACCTTAATTAACGCATCGAATGTACTTACCTCGAATACTAAAATAATATCTCCAATAATTTCTAATTGTTCAATTGTAAACCTTGCCTGTGCAAGTAGGATTTTTGAGCTACTTGCATTTGCAGGTAATAATAAGTTATCTATCGTATCTTCTAAATAAACAGGTAATGTATAGTTCATGCGCTGCTTTAGTACATTGCTGATCGAACCCATCACTCCATTAATCACAATATTACCAATTTCGCTCAGGGTTCCAATTTTGACTGCATCTAAGTCAGCTGAACCCGGTTCTTCTCCAGTTAGAACTGCAACCAATGTTGATGCGCTGTCAGTGGGAAAAATCAAGCCAGCAGTGCCATAAAATGAGCCTGTAAAACCTAGCCTGACAGATGCCAAATTATCATCATGAAATCGTGCTGCTAATTCTTGGTAGGCAGCGGTAGCAGTTAATACTTTCACAAACGGAATTTCTAAACGAATGTGAGAGTCTACCATCTCATTGAGTAAACTTGCCGCTCGACCAACTCCAATATTAATTAATTCTTGCAGGGCATCCAGTTCTTCTGCTGTGACATTCATGTAAGCTTTATCCCTTAGTATTGATAACTTTCTGGACTACCTCTCGTAATTCGTTTTCTTTAGGTGGTTTATTAATAAAATTGACTGCTCCCAGGCTATAACTTTGATTGCGTGCGCCATCTTGGATATCGGCTGAGATAATGATTGTGGGAATTTTTAATTTTTCATCTTGAAGAGCCTGAAGAAATTCAAACCCATTCATGTCAGGCATCAAAAGATCAGCCAACACGCAGTTTGGCTTGTGGTTGTGAACCATTTCTAATCCTTCACGTCCATTAGTGGCTTCTAGGATTTCATAGCCATCTACTTGCAAAAACTTGCGGATCATTCTACGAGAGAAGGCTGCATCATCAATAATCAAAACCAAAGCCATCAGATTTATCCTTGTAATTTTTTTGCGTAGAATCTTTAATTTTAGGATATTTATTCTATGTTTTAATTGAATAAAATATATTTCTTATTAAGGAAACAATTTTTAATTTAAGTAATATTAATTTATATATTTGGTTACAGAAATGGTAGATTTAAAAAAAATAGATGATGCTGAACGTATAATGGGATTGATTAGTAGTATCAATAAACTTAATTTCTGAAAACAAGCCAAAATCTTAAAATATCAAGGGCTTTGAATTTTGGCTTTCAAGAGGTGGCACTAAGTATAGCCAAAATTTTAAAATTAGCCATTTTCCAAACATTGCTAGATTTTGGAAATATCATCTAATTAAAGCTTTGCTTTCCGAAGCCAGTGCAAAATTGTTGTGTGGTGGATATCGGTTACCCGCTCGATTTCTCGCAAGCTCATGCCATTGAGATGCATTTTGAGGCAAAGCTCCTTGACATCATTTGAGTAGCACCAAGGTTGATAAGATTCGAGAAATTGACGACCACATTGTTTACACTTGTAACATTGTCTGTCTTTCCGACGACCATTTTTGAAAGTTTGGCTGGAATGGCAACGAGGACATTGCATGTCTCTCACTTTGTCATTTAGGGTAAACATTATTCTTTCAGCATTAATTTACGTTAACATCTCTCTAGAGACTGATTATTATGTAGTCTAAAAATATATTAGTATTAATACAAAAGATATAGATTATAAGTTTATCAATACAATGGAGTTAGCAGAAATCGATGATGATGATGATATAGAAGCATTTCTTGTTGAAAGCTATGAAAATCTGAATCAAATAGAGCAAGACATTATCGATCTAGAGAAAGAATCTTCAAACCCAGAAGCAGTAATTCGTATTTATCGATCGCTTCATACCTTGAAAGGAAACTGTGGTTTTTTACCGTTTCCTAAATTAGAATCGCTGGCTCATGCGGGGGAGAGTTTGCTAAGTGATCTGCGCGATAGTGCTGGCGATCGCCAAGCAGTAAATCCTCTCATCATCAGTACTTTGCTGCAAACAGTTGACGCTATTCGGCAAATATTGTCCCAAATCAAAATTACTAGGCATGAGGGTGATAACGATTACTCAGTTCTCATTCAGGCTTTGGCTAAATTGCAGGAGCCTAAACAGACATTAACAATCACGCCTCTATCACCTCAACCTGCTGTGAATATGCAATTGCAACAGCTAGGTGAGAGCGAACTTCCAGAAACCACAACCTTAAATGCTTCAGAATCTTCCATTCGAGTTAATGTTGGACTTTTGGATCAAGTGATGAACTTGGTGGGTGAACTCGTGTTAACCCGTAACCAGCTAATCGGAATTAGTGAGAAATTCAAGGATACTACCTTCACTGCAACTTGCCAACACCTGAACTTAATTACATCTCAGTTGCAAGAAGGAGTGATGAAAACTCGGCTACAACCACTTAGTACCATTTGGCAAAAATTTCCGCGCGTAATTCGTGATTTGGCGATCGCATTTGATAAACAAGTTCAAGTGGAAATGGAAGGAGGAGATACAGAATTAGATAAAAGTATTATTGAAGCGATTAAAGACCCCTTAACTCACTTAATACGCAACTGCATCGATCATGGCATTGAATTACCAGCCGAACGCGTTGCTTATGGTAAGCCAACATCAGGAAGGGTATTCCTCAGAGCCTTTTATGAAAGCGGCAAAGTAAATATTGAAATTGGCGATGATGGCCACGGGATTGAGCCAGAAAAACTTAAAAGGCGAGCGCAGCAACTTGGTTTAGTAAGCGCTATGCAAGCTGCGTCCATGAGCGAGCCGGAAGCGATGAATTTGATTTTCTTACCCGGTTTCTCGACCACTGAACAGGTAACAAACCTTTCAGGGCGGGGCGTAGGAATGGATATTGTCAAAAGCAATATTGAAAAAATTAACGGAACCATTGAAATTCAAAGTCAGCCCGGACAAGGAACAACCTTTAAAATCAAAATTCCGCTGACATTGGCAATTATTCCTGCATTAATTATCAACAGTGGAGGCGATCGCTATGCCATTCCCCAAGCAAGTTTACAAGAGCTAGTCCGCCTAGAAAAAGAACAGGCACTTAATAGCATTGAAATGTTTTATGACGTACCTGTGTATCGCTTGCGGGGCAATCTTATACCATTGGTTTACCTCAATCAAGTATTGCAGTTCCAAGACAAACACCCACATTCCCCACTCAGCAACGCCACTTGCTCCACTTGGGGAGACCCCAAGACCGCAGTGGCTCCTCAGCAACGCCACTTGCTCCACTTGGGGAGACCCCAAGACCGCAGTGGCTCCTCAGCACTCAGTTTAGTCATTGTGCAAGTTGATAACTATCAATTTGGGCTAGTCGTAGACATAATTGAAGACACCCAAGATATTGTCGTGAAATCTCTGGGAAAGCAGTTGAAGATGGTATCTCTATTTGCCGGAGCCACAATCTTGGGAGATGGCAAAGTCGCATTGATTATTGATGTGAGTGGTTTGGCAAAGCAGGCTGGTGTGAGTGCAAAACAAAAACAGTTGGCAAGTGCAATAGCTGCAAACAGCCAAGAACAAGCAAGCGATCGCCAAATGATTTTATTGATTCAAGGGCCCCAAGGCGCACGTATGGGTATTCCAGTGGCGATCGCAACTCGACTAGAAGAAATTCCCGCTTCTGCTGTAGAAAAAGTTGGTAATCAGTACATCGTGCAGTCTTACGGTAGAATTTTGCCATTGATTGAGCTTCACAGAGTATTTAGCGATCGCCCTCAAAATCATCTCGATGATCAAGCTTTGGCAACAGTAGCAGAAACGCTTTCGATAGTGATTGTCTCTCCCTACCCAGAACTCAGCGTTGGGCTAGTAGTTGATCGCATTCTCGATATTGTCGAGGAGCCATTGACGATTAAAGGTATTCCCAGTAGGTCAGGCGTGCTTTTCTGTACTGTCATTCAAGGTCAAATTACAGAAATCCTGGACATTGAGACAGTGATTAGGATTGCCAACCCCCATTTACTGCAAGTAGCTGATCATGGCTGAACAACTTTGCACTTTTTTCCTCAACGGCATTTACTTTGGTTTGAACGTGCAGCACGTTCAAGAAGTGATTCGCCCACAAACCATGACTCATGTACCTTTAGCACCACCTGATGTCTGTGGATTAATCAACCTCCGGGGGCAAATTATTCCTGTAATTGATTTGCAGCAAAGATTAGAGATGGGCGAGTCGGCAATCCGATCAAACACTCACCTAGTAGATGAACCACAGGGGTTTAATATCGTTGTATGTTCTCACGATGAAGTAGTCAGCCTACTCGTGGATGAAGTTGGAGACGTTTTAGAGTTGACGAGTGCGACGTTTCAACCGCCACCTGCGACATTAAAAGGTAGAATGCGTCAGATGCTAGCGGGAGCTTACCCACTTGCTGAGGGATTTTTGCTAGTTCTAGACACCGAAAAGATTTTAGAAGTTAATTTTAAAAGTCATCTTATTTAAGAATTGAGGAAAGCTTTGCAATGGCTACAAATCGGGCGGGAAAAACAGCCAACTCTAAATCTCCCACAGAAAATAGTGCAGATGCCATAGAGACTAATCACCACACCACAGATGTGCAACTGCAACCATTACTAGCAGCACTGAATGCAGCAAAAAACGGTGATTTTACCGTCCGTTTACCCGTGGAGGACAATGGGTTGGGTGAAATAGCCTCGGTTTTTAATGAATGGGTGAGTTTGAACCAAAGCTTTGCTAACGAAGTTACTCGCGTGGCTTCTGAAATTGGTAAAGAAGGAAAACTTGGTTCTCAAGCTGTTGTCAAAGGAGCAGAAGGTTCTTGGAAAGAATTACTCGACAACTTGAACGAAATGTCTAAGAACCTCTCACAGCAAATAAAAAATATCAATGAAGTCACCCTTGCCGTTGCCCAAGGAAATTTATCCAAGCAAATCAAGGCACGCAACGCTGGCGAATTCAAGCAACTTAGTGATAATGCTAATCAAATGATTAGCAGATTGAAGTCTTCAATTAGACAAATGGCAGAAGTTTCAGAGGCGGTTGCATCTTCATCAGAAGAACTGACCGCGGTGAGCAAAGAAATGACCGAAAACGCCAAACAAACCGCTGAACAGGCAACATCCGCATCTGCTTCAGCCGAACAGGTGAATCAAAACACCGCTACAGTTGTAATTGCGGTGGAAGAAATGAATGCTAGCATTCGAGAAATTGCTAAGACTGTCGCTCAAGGAGCGAAAGTTGCAACCGAAGCAGTTAGAACCGCCGATCGCACCAACCAGACAATTGATAAACTCGGTCAAAGCAGCATTGAGATTGGCAAAGTCATCAAAGTTATTACTTCAATCGCGCAACAAACAAACTTGCTGGCCCTTAATGCTACAATTGAGGCCGCAAGAGCCGGCGATGCAGGTAGGGGATTTGCCGTAGTCGCCAACGAGGTGAAGGAATTAGCTAAACAAACGGCGAATGCCACCGAAGATATTAGTCAGCGAATTGAAGCGATTCAGAGCGATACCAAAGGTGCAGTTCAAGCCATCACTCAAATTACTGACATCATCAATCAAATAAACGACCTCCAAAGTACGATCGCTAGTGCCGTTGAGGAGCAAACAGCAACCACAGATGAAATCGCTCGCAATATCACTGAGGCAGCCATAGGAACATCAGATATTGCCAAAAATATCGGGATGGTGGCGCTCAATGCTCAAAATACGACAAGTGCAGCCAGTAATACATCACAGGCAGCCACAGAGTTAGCGCGCATGGCAGTAGATTTGCAGAAAGTCGTCAACCAGTTCAAATATTAGTTTTTATACCTATGCCAAAGATCCGGGTACTCGTCGTGGATGACGCAGTAGTAGTTCGGAGTCGAGTCAGTAAAATTCTCTCTAGCGATCCAGAACTAGAGGTAGTAGGAGTTGCAGCCAATGGTCGCATTGCCCTGGCCAAGATTCCTCGTGTCAATCCTGATGTCGTCATCCTGGATATTGAGATGCCGGAGATGAATGGTTTACAAACCCTTGCTGCTATCCGACAAATTTATCCAAACTTGCCGGTAATCATGTTCAGTACCTCCACACGCATCGGGGCTAGTGCTACGCTGGAAGCTCTCTCTTTAGGTGCTTCAGATTATGCAACAAAACCCAGTAACTTAGGGAGTGTGGAGGCAACACACCAACATATTCGTGAGGAATTAATCCCAAAAATCAAGGTATTTAGTGCAAAAGCTCCTTTATTGTCAATGCCAACCGCAATTAGCCATCCAGTTGTTCCTCCCCTGCGTGCCAGGATAGAGCAAGTGGATGTTGTCGCAATTGGGGTTTCTACAGGGGGGCCCAATGCCCTTGCTAGTATGCTTCCTGATTTGCCAGCCAATTTATCAGTTCCCATCCTGATTGTGCAACATATGCCACCGATGTTTACGAAACTATTAGCTGAACGTTTGTCATCTAAGTGTCAATTTCCAGTGGATGAAGCAGTTCCAGGAGTAGTACTAGAACCTGGACACGCCTGGATTGCACCAGGAGATTTTCACATGGTTGTGCAACGTGACCAAGATGTAGTTCGACTTGCCACCCATCAAGCACCCCCAGAAAATTCCTGTCGCCCTTCAGTAGATGTACTGTTCCGCTCGGTTGCACAAGTCTATGGTGCGGGAGCGATCGCGGTTATACTAACGGGTATGGGACAAGATGGGTTACATGGCTGTCAATGCATTCGTGAGGCTGGCGGACAGGTACTTGCACAAGACAAAACTAGTAGCGTAGTGTGGGGAATGCCTAGCTTTGTCGTGAATGCTGGACTTGCCGATCAAATTGTGCCGCTTGAGCAAATGTCAGGTGAAATTATGCGCCGCATCCGTCCCAATCGTGTTCCTATTTCAGGTCTGTAATGAAGCAGACTATGGGTGTTAACACCATTGATTTTAAGTATCTTCGTCAATTAGTTTATGAGCATTCAGCGGTTGTGTTGCATGGCGATAAAACTTATCTGGCAGAGCTATATTTGCAGCCAATTGCAGAATCAGCAGGATTTGCTTCAATTAGCGAGTTGGTAAAACATTTGCGAATTCAGCCGTTCAGCAGTCTTCACGTCCAGACAATTGAGGCGCTAGTCACTAACGAAACCTCGTTCTTCCGCGATACTCAACCCTTTGAAGTGCTGAAACAATTTTTACTGCCAGAATTAGTGAAAACACGGTCAGTTGAGCGATCGCTAAATATTTGGTGTGCTGCCTGTTCCAATGGACAGGAACCCTATAGCATCGCCATGCTCATTCGTGAAAATTTTCCCATGCTTGCTAATTGGTCAGTCAAACTAATTGCTAGCGATTTTTCCAGCAAGGTATTAGAACGTGCCCGTGAAGGGCGTTATAACCAGCTAGAAATCAGGCGTGGGCTGCCTAACACTCTCCGCGATAAATACTTTCAAAAGCTAGATAGTGACTGGCAAATTAACAACCAAATCCGCCAAATGGTTGAGTTTCGTCAGATCAATCTCTTGCAATCTTGGTCATCCCTCCCCGAATTCGATGTCATATTTTTACGCAATGTTTTAATCTACTTTGATATAGCCACCAAAAAATCCTTACTTAAAAAAGTCAGACAGCAATTAAGACCAGATGGCTACTTGTTTCTTGGTAGCGGTGAAACAACCATCAACCTGGATGAATCCTTTGAGCGTGTTTCATTTAATAAAGCTACTTGCTATCGATTGCACAATGCTTAATTAAACATTGCAAGTTACATTTATTACCTATATTTATTAGTCTCTGTTATATTTGTGAACAAATTTATTGTGGGTGAGGGCGGGTGCATTTTAATGAGTTACGGTTATTGTAGTCATGATGGCTAGGTTTAACTTTATCTGGGTATTTCATTTTGCAATAAGCATCCAAGTCCATGCCAACTCGTTTTATTTGATTCTTATCAATAAGAGGGACTTCAAACTGATGAACCTTTGACGTTGGTTTTAGTTTGTATAAGCAAACCCAGCGAAAAACAGGCCAAACATCTTTATATTCCTCCTCATAATTTGGTCTTATTTTCTCAACATTTTCTACGCCAATTTTTTTGACTCCCGGGATATTTTGATAAATAATATTACTATTACAAACATCCTTGACATCAATTTAAGCTTCATTAGAATTTTGGTAAGTTTTATCTATAATTATCTTTTGAATAATTTGAAATACATAAGTTCCTGTGAAGGATAATGATAGACATAAAACAAGGTTTGTTATTAAGGGATATCTATATGCATATTGTGTATTAGAAAGATAACCAGCTAATTGAGTTGGTGGTCTAGTTGGTGAAACTTGATCTGCTTGAGTAAAGGCTGTCAAGGCTGCTGTAGCTGACTCATAACGGTTCTCAAAACTTGGGCATACCATTTTGTCTAACACCGAAGCCAGAGCATTAGTTACCTTTGGCGCGTGTTTGCGCCATATAATTTCCCCTGAAAAGTTTTTTTCTAAATTCCTTGGAATCAAGCCGGTCAGGGCTTGAATGCCCAGTATTCCAACAGCATAAATATCACTAGATAATTTGGGATGACCTCGTTCTTGTTCAATAGGCGTATAACCAGGAGTGCCTACATTATGCGTTAGGCTTGATGGGTTATCTGCATTAATTTCTAGAGTGCTAATTTCCTTAACAGCCCCAAAATCAATTAGTACAATTTTCTCATCCGAGTATCGCCTGATTAAATTCGAGGGCTTTATATCTCGGTGAATTACATTTTCTTGATGCACAAACTCTAAGACTTTTAGAATATCCTGCAATAGAACAACCACATTGTCTTCGGGTAACGGCTGGCCTGGAATAATTTCAGACCTTAAATCTTTTCCATCTACGAATTCCTGAACTAAATAGAACTCCTCATTTTCTTCAAAGTATGCGAGTAGTTCGGGAATTTGATCATTTTTTTTACCGAGCCGTTCTAAAACTTTTGCTTCCCTTTCAAATAACTCTCTGGCGAATGGCAGAGTATTAAAGTCATTATTTCGCAAACTAAGTTGTTTGACTACAAATTTACAATGGCTTGGCCGGTCTATATCAATAGCCAAGTAAGTAATACCAAATCCTCCACTTCCGAGCCGTTCTTGAATTTGGTAATGTCCTCTGATTACTGTCCCGTTCTGAATCATAATATATGTTTACCATCTACTAGTATATTGTTGTTGAGTCACACTATAGATTAGGAAACGGATTACCTATACCTTAGTTTTCAAGGCTTTATAGAGACGGAAGTTGCTCTGCGGCACCCAAGTGTCACGAAAACACTAAAAAGCATTAATTTAGATACTTAAAGTATTGTTTGTTAATTTGAATTAAAATTTAATCTTTTATATAAGCACTATGTTTTACTTCACAGCCTTCTCAAACTTTTCCAAAAAAGGTGAGAAAACATTTTTAGGGAACTGCAAAAATTAAATTATCCAATCCTTGCATCTAATACGAGTATCAAATTTTGCCTCCCCTGCTCTCCGAAGTTGCTCCACTTGGGGAGCCACCCCATTGGACGGGTTCCCCGGCTTGTAGACACCCGGAGGGTGGTGAGACAGCGCTCTTGGTAGGGTTTCCCGGAGCAGGTGAGTCAGCGTGGTCTTGGGGGTTTCCACGCCACTTGCTACAACGGGGGGAACCCCCATAACGCAGTGACTCCCCATGAGCGACTGACGAACCCCGAAGGGGCGACTGCGTTAGCGTCAGCGTTAGCGACGAAGGAGCGTCACCCAAAGGGCTTAAGGCAGGGTAGTGGCGTGAAACCCCTGCGTACCCGTCACTTCTCTCCTGCTCCCGCAGCGATGGGATATTTTTTACTTAGAAGTCCCTTATACACTGATTCAGCAACACCGATTATTGCTTAGGCTGTCTCATAACATTAAAATAACTATTTTATTTATTAAGTTTAATTAATTCATTGATGAAAAAATCAATTTTTTTCTATGCAAAAAAAGCATTTTGTATAAATGACAACTTTTTCATAGTTAAATATCGAACTAATATCACAATTTAAAGGTTGATATTGTCAGCTTTCTATAAGTTAGCTGATTCATCAAAAGGAAAATTAATAAACAGATGAGTAGACGGTTTAATCGACGCAATTTTTTAATTTACGGCTCTTTAACCTTTGGAAGCAGCATTTTTCTGAAGGCTTGTACGAATAATTCACCAACCGCTACTAATAGTCCAGAGGCCTCTCCTATTGCTTCTCCTGTCGCCGCTGCTACTGGTAACACCATCAAAGTAGGAATTTTGCATTCTCTCAGCGGCACAATGGCGATTAGTGAAAAAAGCGTTGTTGATGCAGAAAGATTAGCAATCAAAGAAATTAACGCTAATGGTGGTGTTTTAGGTAAACAAATTGAAGCAATTGTAGAAGATGGTGCTTCTAATTGGGATACTTTTAGAGAAAAAGCCAACAAGCTAATTGATCAAGATAAAGTTGCTGTAGTTTTTGGCTGTTGGACTTCTGCTAGCCGCAAGAATGTTAAGCCAGTATTTGAGAGCAAAGATCATATGCTCTGGTATCCAGTGCAGTATGAAGGTCAAGAATGTTCCAAAAATATTTTCTACACTGGCGCTGCCCCAAATCAACAAATTGAACCATCTGTTGATTGGCTGTTAAAAAATAAGGGTAAAGAATTCTTCTTAGTTGGCTCTGACTATGTTTTCCCGCGTACTGCCAACACAATTATTAAAGCTCAATTAGAGGCATTAGGTGGAAAAACAGTTGGTGAAGATTACTTACCATTAGGCAATACAGAAGTTACACCTATCATTACTAAAATTAAGCAAAATTTGCCAAACGGCGGGGTAATTTACAACACCTTAAATGGTGATAGTAATGTCGCTTTCTTCAAGCAATTGAAAGGGGCTGGATTGACACCAGAAAAATATCCCTCCATGTCTGTAAGTATTGCTGAAGAAGAAGTCAAAGCCATTGGTGTAGAGTATCTCAAAGGTCACTATGCTGCTTGGAACTACTTCCAAACAGTAGACACACCTGCTAACAAAAAGTTTGTTGCAGCTTTCAAGAAAGAGTACGGTGAAAATCGCGTAACAAATGACCCAATGGAAGCGGCATATATCGCAGTTTATTTGTGGAAGCAAGCAGTAGAAAAAGCTGGCGCTACCGACTTAGCTAAAGTACGTGCTGCGGCCTACGGTCAAACCATAGACGCACCTGAAGGAAAAGTGACAGTAGATGAGAATCATCACATATCCAAAGTTGTACGAATTGGTCAAGTAAGAGACGATGGTTTGTTTAATATTGTCTATGCCACTCCTGCACCAGTTGAGCCAGTTCCCTGGAATCAGTTTGTGAAAGAGACTAAGGGATTTGCTTGTGATTGGTCTGATCCAGCTAAAGGTGGTAAGTACAAAAAAGTTTAGGGCATAGGGCATGGGGCATGGGGCGTTGAGAATGCTGAGTTAAGAGTTAGGAGTTATTCTCCTCATCTCCCCACTCCCCACCTACGTAAATAATTTCAAAAATCAAAACGGATTACTAAAAAAGTGTTTACAGGTTTTTTAGAAGCTGTATTTAATGGTATTAGTATTGGCGCTGTATTATTAATTGCCGCCTTGGGACTAGCCATTATATTTGGATTGATGGGCGTCATTAATATGGCGCATGGTGAGTTGATGATGTTCGGTGCTTATACAACATTTGTTGTTCAAAATGGCTGTAAACAATTGGGTGGACTGTGGTTTGAATTTTATATATTTTTGGCTTTAATTATCGCTTTTATTTTTACCGCTGGTGTGGGATTAATTTTAGAAAAAGGTGTGATTCGTTATCTCTATGGACGACCCCTAGAAACTTTACTAGCAACTTGGGGAGTCAGTTTAATTTTTCAGCAGTTTGTCCGCAGTGTGAATTGGGTATTAGTAATTGGCATAGCTTTGTTTTCGCTATTGTTTTTTGGCGGTTTGTGGATTTTAAATTCCCGCAGGAATTTAGAAAGAATCCGTAACTGGGTTGTGGGGGTGATGTTGTTGCTATCGCTGGGGATAACAATAACAACGTGCAATTTATTGAGTCAAATTTATCAGCAAGCAGTAACTCAACCTTGGTTTGGCGCTCAAAATGTGGATGTAACAGCGCCTACTTGGTTACAAGCTGGAATATCTTTAGGCGGTGTGCAGTTACCTTTTGCAAGATTATTTATTATTGCTTTAACAATAATTTGTGTAGCTGGAATTTATCTTTTTTTACAACGTTCTAATTGGGGATTAAGGATTCGATCTGTTACGCAAAATCGTAGCATGAGTGCTTGTTTAGGTATCCCTACTCAAAAAGTTGATGCGATTACTTTTGCACTGGGCTCTGGTTTAGCTGGTGTGGCTGGGTGTGCCATTAGTTTACTCGGTTCTGTCGGGCCAAATACCGGACAAAATTATATTATCGATACTTTTATGGTGGTAGTTGTCGGGGGTGTGGGCAATTTAGCAGGTACTATTGTCGCAGCTTTGGGAATTGGTACAGCTAATTTTTTAATTGGTTCTGGTACTTTGGCTTCACTGTTGAATCCTGTTAAACCTTTGGCAAATTTATTTACTTTTTTTGCTACGACGAGTATGGCGAAGGTAATGGTATTTGCGTTGATTATTGTGTTTTTACAGTGGAAGCCTGGGGGTATTTTTCCGCAAAAAGGTCGTACTGTTGATGTTTAAAACGAACCACGAAGACGCGAAGGGCACGAAGAAAGAATGAGGAAGAAGAGAGGAGGGTTAATATTTGAGGCCGGGGTGGTGGTGGCGATCGCACTCATCCTCATATTGATTATGCCAGTGGTGCTTTCACAATTTCGGTTGAATTTGTTGGGTAGGTTTTTGTCACTGGCAATTGTGGCTTTGGGTATTGATTTGATTTGGGGTTACACTGGCTTATTGAGTTTGGGACATGGCATTTTCTTTGGTTTGGGCGGATATGCGATCGCAATGTACCTGAAGCTGCAAGTCCCTACTGGCGAGTTACCTGATTTCATGGGGCTTTATGGTGTAACGGAACTTCCCTGGTTTTGGCAACCTTTCTATTCCTTTCCGGTGGCTGTAGCTGCTGTGGTAATGATTCCAGGGTTATTAGCGGGATTGTTGGGATATTTAGTATTTCGCAATCGCCTAAAAGGTGTTTATTTTTCTATCTTGACTCAAGCCGCAGTTATTGTATTTTTCAATTTTTTTAACGGTCAACAACAATTTTTCAACGGTACGAATGGACTGATAGATTTTACAACTTTGTTTGGGGCAACGGTCAGCGATACAAAAACACAATTTATTTTCTACATTTTGACGGTATTATTTCTCGCAGCTACCTACGGTGTTTGTCGCTGGTTGACAAGTGGACGCTTTGGCAGATTGTTAATAGCTATTCGTGATGATGAAAGCCGGGTAAGATTTTCTGGCTATGATCCTACAGATTTTAAAACATTAGTTTTTGCAGTTTCCGGTGCGATCGCAGGCATCGCAGGAGCATTCTACACCTTACAAAATGGTTCTGTATCACCTAGAGCAATGGATATTGCCTTTTCGATTGAAATGGTGATTTGGGTAGCAGTGGGAGGACGTTCTACATTAATTGGGGCAGTTGTGGGAACTTTATTAGTCAACTATGCCCGCGTCCTTTTAAGTGAAAAATTTGCCGATATTTGGTTATTTTTCCAAGGCGCACTCTTTTTAAGCGTGGTTACAGTACTTCCTGATGGCATAGTAGGATGGTCGCGGAATCAAAACATTTCACTTTTAAAACGTCGTCAACAGATTGCGACATATCCCACCTTGGAAGAAGACGCCGAAGTGCAACATGAACGCCAAAATATTGGAAACTGAAAACGTAACTGTTAATTTTGACGGTTTTAAAGCACTAAACCAGCTGAACTTTAGTATGGATGCGGGTGAGTTGCGGGTAGTAATTGGCCCCAACGGTGCGGGCAAGACAACGTTTCTTGATGTGATTACAGGTAAAGTACAACCAACTGTTGGGCGAGTTTTATTTAAAGGTAAAAACTTGCGTTCTTTAGCTGAATATAAAATTGCGCGGTTAGGAATTGGACGCAAGTTTCAAACACCCCGAATTTATCTGAATCTAACGCCCCGTGAAAATCTAGAAATTACCAGCAATCATAATAAAAACGTCTTTTCTACTTTGTTTGGGCGTCCCCAAACTGCTGAAAAAAATAGTATTAAAGGGCTATTAGAAACTATCGGTTTAACTCCTAAAGCAGACATTCCAGCAGGTTTGCTGTCCCACGGAGAAAAGCAACGTTTAGAAATTGGAATGTTAGTAGCACAGTCCCCTGATTTATTACTTGTTGATGAACCAGTGGCGGGTTTAACAGATGAGGAAACCTACAACATCGGCGAATTACTTTTAGCACTAGCACAGAGCCATTCAATTTTAGTAATTGAACATGATATGGAATTCGTGCGTCAAATCGCCCGGAAAGTAACGGTGTTACATGAAGGTTCGGTACTGTGCGAAGGTAATTTTGAGGAAGTTCAAAATGACCCCCGCGTTATTGAAGTATATTTAGGACAACAACAAGAATGAAAAACGTGTTAATTTCGTTAAGCTGCGCTAACGCACTTTCTATTTGCTTGGTAATTATGATCGATTTGCGCTGTTAAATACCTGTTCTACTGTTAATGCCCAATCAGCAATTATCACTGATTCCATGCAAGCCGCACCTGTAAATACCTTATCTTCATATTGCCCTTCCACCCACTGGCAAATCGTAATTTGTTGCATCTGTGGGTCAATAATCCAATACTCTAATATTTCTCTAGCGGCATACTCCGTCCGCTTGTAGCGATAATCACGAATGTGGTTCGCCGTTCCCGGTGAAACAATTTCAATCACTAGCGCAGGCGGCGGCATATCACGGGTGAGGGTAGCACGAGTAGCACCGATAAGGGCAGCATAAGATTCTTCTGTGTGAACCATTAAGTCAGGTAAACGACATCTCGCCCGTCGCCCCGCAACCTCAATTTCTGTATCCTTGTGAGCAACTAAATAAAATGGGAAATGTTTTAGTAGTTCAACAAATAAAAATCTTGCCAGATTGCTATTTTCCTGACTTTCTGGTGGCATCTCAACTAATTCTCCATCCACCAACTCATAGCGCGTGTCTGTACCATCATCATAGGCAAGATACTCCTCAAAAGTCAGCAGTTTTTGTGTTTTCGTCGTTTGGGTCATTTGCTTGGGCTAGCATCTGTATATTATGAAGTATGAACTATAAATTCCAGTTAGCCAAACAGTCAGCAAGTACATATGTAGAAATATTTAGTATAATAACGTTCAATAAAATTCAAGTATTCCATATAACTATGCAATATATTCTCTTCAATATATGTATTTGGTTAAATTTAGCTCCAAAACTAGAATCACGTTCTCTGTTGAAGAGTATTCTATCTGGCCTTAAGCAAAATAAATTAAAAATACTGCTTTCTAGTGTGACTGTTGAAGAGTATAGTCGTCATAAAGATACTAATATTAATAAATACACAAAATCTTTAACAACTCACCTCAATAATGCCAAAAAGATTCAAGATTATCTTCATGGTTCGGAGCGTTCAACTTTTCTGCTTCTTCTAGATAAAGCTAATGAGAATTTCAAGTTAGATGGCAAAGAAGGTGTAAATGCGCTAGGCATAATTGAAAATATTTTTGACCACAAAAATACTATAAGATTGTCTAGTTCTGCTGAAATATTAGCGAATGCTGCTCAAATTGCTCTTGGCAAAAAAGCTCCTTGCCATAGAAACAAAAACTCAGTTGCAGATTGAGATTTTCATACCTTTATCATCTACGATTAATTTCCTGATGCTAAAAATTTCTAACCTTAACGTTTACTATGGCGAAAGCCATATTCTTCGCAATGTAGATTTGAGCGTACCAAATGGGCAAATGGTTTGTCTAATTGGACGTAATGGTGTAGGTAAAACAACCCTGCTCAAAACTATTATGGGGTTACTCAAACCCCGTAGCGGCACTATTAATTTGGCTGGAGAATTAATTAATTCCAAATCTCCTGATCAAAGGGCAAAATTGGGAATTGGTTATGTTCCTCAAGGGCGAGAGATTATCCCTCGTTTAACAGTAAAAGAAAATCTATTGTTGGGGTTAGAAGCTAGGAAGAAGCAGGCAAAAAAAGCAGAGATTCCAGAAGAAATTTTTAGCTTATTTCCTGTCCTGAAAACGATGCTTTCGCGGATGGGTGGTGATTTGAGTGGAGGACAGCAGCAACAACTGGCGATCGCTCGTGCTTTAATGGGACAACCTCAATTACTCGTATTAGATGAACCTACAGAAGGTATTCAACCCTCAATAATTCTAGAAATTGAAGCCGCAATCCGTCGCATCGTAGAGACCACAGGCATTTCTGTTTTGTTGGTAGAGCAACACTTACACTTTGTCCGTCAGGCCGATTACTATTACGCCATGCAAAAAGGCGGTATTGTTGCCTCTGGTTCAACAGATGAACTCAGCCAGGATGTAATTCAAAGGTTTTTGGCGGTTTGATTTTGACCATTTTCAGCTATTATTTTGGTTTTAGCCTGTATATCGGCTCAATGTTTGGTTAATTAACTGGGCACTATATCATTATTAAGTTAATTACTCTTAACAAAAACTATCGGGAATACTTTCTATTATTGGGGAAATCTCCTACTTTTATTTTCCTGCCAGTTTTTCTAAGGTGAAAATATAACTAAACCTGAAAATTGTTTTTCCAGAACACACTTAGAACAAATTTTTGATTGGCTGGAAATCGTCTGAAAGTATTATCAGTCGTGCCTCGTACCTTTAACTTGCGGAGACTGCTATGAGATTGACAGACAACTTAAAACAGGAACAGTTTGAATTTGCTTGGTGGGTAGAAATTATCACTAATCATCCTGGCTGTACTTACTACTTCGGGCCTTTTATGAACTCACAGGAGGCTCAAACGTTCCTACCTGCTTATATAGAGGATCTAGAACAGGAAGGAACTCAGGAAATTCGGTTCCAGATTCAGCAGTGCCAACCAAAAGAATTAACTATTTTTGAGGACTAATAGCAAGACACTTTTTGACTCAAAAGCAATAACTACCTGTTAACTCAGGTTCATGGAGAGTCTCAGCAGAGTCTCACAAATTGTACTAGAACATTTACCAGCGACAAAAACATTTCGTTGTCATCGGCAATACTTTAAGTCTTTTTCTACACCTTTTTTAGTAGTCCTCAAGGCAGATGCAGTTTCTGACAATTGCAGCAAACTTAGTAATAAATGCTCATAACTTATCACAACTATGACTACTGAAAAAGCAACAAATCCCAAAAATGTTTCGACTACATCTCAGCAACGCGAAAGTAAACAGGAACTCAATCAAAAAACTTCTGTGCAATTTTCACTTAGCATTGCTTTGGGGATTATAACAATTCTACTTCTGGCAGCAACTTCTTATTATGGACTAATTCGCTTCTAGCGGTAGATAGATATTCTGAATTACTCCAGTCTCTGTCTGAATAAATCGAGTGTGAAGTGGACAATTTATTGTTCGCTTTTTCTGGCTCAAAATATTATGATAAGGGCACAACATTGTTGTGCCCTTACTATAATTTAGCGTTTAATAATTAAATTTTTACATAATTTTTTGTTATCTTTATCTGCGGTTACTTTTGATATTATTTGAACCTTTGCAATAAATCTATTGTATGTGATTTAAAAATTGGGTGTAAAACTGCCATGCAAACCATAGATCGAATAATAGCAAACCCCAGATTATCGGAAATTATTGAAGCAATTTGCTACAAATTTGATACACTAACTATTGCAAAATACTTTCAGCTATTGACTACTGGATATGCCTCTACCTCAAGCCGCATCCCTAAAGTCATGCACTCAAAATTGGTGTAGCGGAACTTAATGCCCTGGTTTTTGCCTCCTGCTTTCGAGAACACATGTTAATTGACATTAGTTCGATAAAGTTAACCCCAAATAATTAAGGAATAAATGATGTTTTTTTTCGGCATTGAGCATGAAGTTGCTTTCCTTAACAAGGAAGGAAAATTTGCTGATTTTTCTTGGACAAAATTTGCTAATTTCGCTCAAATCGTCGAAAGGCTACCTACATATCCTAGCGACTATCCTCAACTGCGCGTCGGTGATGCTGGTATTAAGAAAAAACGATGGTATATTGAAGGATTTGAAAGATTTGCTGACTCTGAAGAGCTAATTGATTGCTTACCTAAAGGTATTGAAATCAGAACTACCATAAATTCTGATATTCAAAGTGCTATTGACGAATTGTCAGAAAGTTTTCGCTTATTACGTGAAGTTGCTGCTAATTATGGTTTCTCACCAGTCTTGGCTAGTTTTAATCCTTACAAGACTGTATTTGAGCCGAAACCTCCATTAAATGATTATGAAATTAGACAGTTACAGAGCTATCCTGATGAACACACTGCCAATATTTATATGGTCACATACGGGCCAGATTTAAATATTTCTATGGCAGATTTGTCTAATGAAAGTTTAATTGATATTGGCAGAAAGTTGACTTATTACAGTGCCTACATTGTGCCGTTTAGCTATAGTTCTCCTTTTTATAATGGCAGCTTGTGGGAAGGTCTTTCGGTAAGAACGTTTGTTAGAACAGGTAAAAGACCTGCTGTGCTAGTTTTTGTAGAACAAGAAGAACAACTAATTCCTAGCGTTCCTTCTTTGACCAAAGTAGCGCGCATACCAGCCGAAGTGGGGCGTATTGAATTTAAGGCTTTTGATAGTTGTGATGATTTCTCTATTTATGCAGCTTTGCTAGCCTTGTTAAAAGGTTTAGTGTTAGACAAATCTTTGTTAGGTAGAGCAACTGTTCCAGACGCAGGTTTACATCAGCTTTCTGCAAAAGAAGGCTTTGATAACGAAGATATTTTTGTGAATGCAGCAAAGGTTTTGCAAGCAGTAGAAGTTGCTCTAGTAGATGACCCGGATGTCAAGTTTTTAACTCCTCTAAAAGTGTTGTTAACTAAGAGAAAAACAAAATCTCATGAACTAATAGAGGCGTTCCAACGTTTAGGCTCAATAGAGGAGACACTCAAGCAAACTTATAAAGATATTCAATAGTTATTGAGTAGTACCCCATAATTGAAGTCAGGGATTGAGTGACGTAAAGGTGTAGGTGTTGTGAATATTTACACCTCTATAACCCTTGTAAAAAACATGATTTTTCGTTTCACTGCTTAAGTCCTAGATTCTATCCCTGCCTTATACTCCATTGTGCTGAACTAACTATTGAACATAGTTGTTAATTTTACAAACTCGTCATTACCTGAGTTAATTCCTTAGATAAATCAATCGGATTATTTTGGCACTTGTTGAATAGAACTCCTGCTAAAAAGTAATATTCGTTAGAATAAAACGCCATGCTGTGTTTTCGCAACTCTTCTATATGCTTTTTGACTTTTGGCTCGGAGCTATAGTAACCAAATTTTAAAGGTAAAACAACAAAGTTGTTAACACAATAACCATTTTCTTTTGCCTGCTCAATTGTACTTTTGGGATTAGAAAAGCTAGAAATTAAAACTAATACATTTTCATAGCCTAATGACAAGAGATCGTTGGTAACTGTAGCTCCATCTATACCACCAAATAATAATGGCATATAAATATCTGCATCTGGTGCGGGCAAATATGGTGGATTTGCTACGAGATACTTAGCTTTTGGCTTAGAAGATTTGAACAAACAGGAATTATTGATGATATATTTGTGAGCAAGATTATATTCATCAATTGTTAAATTAGCCGCTTTCCAGGCAGAGGTATTTAATTCAAATCCATGGATCACTCCGTCAAATTTGTTCCTCAGCAATGAATTGATGACAGGAGTTCCGTCTCCCGAACCAAATTCAACAACCGATTCAGATTTTTTACAATTTCTCAGCACTAAGTTTTCTAAACAGTTGGAATAGAAATTAGATTCTTCAGGACAAAAAAAGATATCTTTCATGTGAGTACACTTCAACTTTAATGTATAACAAGGAGAAAAATCAGTTATAATTTCAAGAACGCAGCAGAAAGTATTTCTCTAGGCAGCAGTTGTCACTAAAGAATTCATCTTCTGGGTGAATTAGCAATGTGAAATTAATGTGAAATTAAAAATGCCAGCGAAGAACCTGCTAATTTTAATTTCTATATTTATTTGATGGGTAAAGTAGCTTGTTCAACTTCACGTATTGAGCGCACAACAGCTTGCGCCGCGCGATCGCCCATCAGTTTCTCTTGGTCATATCCAAGTACTAATTCCCACGCATCATTGGGATACTTTTCTGCTAAAGCTAAAGCTACATCATCTAACATCCAACGGCCGTGGCGTTCATCTTCCCTAATGTGCAGTTCCCAATAACCCATCGCTGCATCTGACAACCCTAGTCGTTGCGCCGCCGTCAGATAATTTCTGTAAGCCGCCGGGCCAGCTACTTCAAAATAAGTTAAAGCACCACTGTAGCGGAGGAAATAGCGCTTACGTTCTGTCGTCAAGAAGTTATGGTTATCACAAGCCAGGACTTCCCAAGGCACTAAATCAAAATATCCCTCAGGTTCGGTGTTCATCCCAAACTCAGCTAACATTTGGGCAAAAAATGTCGAGTGCTTGCGAGATAAGCGACCGTTGCCGTATTCTTCCAAAAATACTCGCACCAGCGTACACTGCACTTCATTCGCTGCACCACCCAAAATCGAGGTCATCCGGCTACCTTCTACTAAGCCATCAAAGGAGCCGATCGCTAGTAAGTGACGGTAGCCAGCTTCACTCATTTCTTCCCGAATATAGCGGCTATCTGGCGATAAAGGTGGATCTACATCTACAGATGCGCGTTCAATGAGTGCTTGTTTGACATCTAGTTGTTGCAGTGCTGGCACATCGATTTGTGCTAGTTCCCAAGCTTGCCAAGCAGCTTCGATTTGATTGCGACATGAATACAAGTAAAGCGATCGCTCATTGGTATAGTTCCGCAAATCGTCATACCAAAATAACTTCAACCGATTAATTCGGTAAAGTATTCTTTGAAGAAAACGGTGAGCTTGCTCGTCACCACGACCGTTGTGATAAGCATTAAGAATTGCTGTCGAGAGCGTTCTTTCAAACTCTCTAGCTTTTGCAGGCTCCTGTTCAAGTAACTCGTCTAAATTCTCTGTTGTCAGCAGTTCTATAAATTGTTGTTCAGCACGGTCATATTTAGTAGCTGTTGTTTCGGCTATGTGGGTACTCTTCCCCACACTCCTCACGTTTGGAAATATAACTAAATTGTTTTGCATGGAATTTTTGGTAGCTGTGCCAAGGTGTGAAAGATTTCCACCTTTAATACATAAAATTCCACATTTGTATGTTTTTGCACTTCTGCCCTTGGTTATAAAGAAATATTAACTCTAGAGGAGCATAGCCAAAGTAAATTTATAGTCTGCAAAGTTAAGTTCATGGAGACTGGGCGTGAGAGTTTTGAACATCTATGCCCCTCTGCACCTCTGCACCTCTGCACCTCTGCCCCTTACCCTCAACGTGGGGTTGCTGCTGGTGCTGGATTTACTACCTGACTTGGCGGCATTTGTTCAAGAGGAATCAACGCTTCCATCACAGATTTCACAATTGGTGCGGCGACGGTAGAACCATAGGCGTTTTCTCCTTTTGGCTCGTCTACCACTGCCAAAACAACATAACGAGGAGTTTCTACAGGTAAAATTGCTATAAAACTGGTGATTCTAGCACCAGGAATGTAGCCACCATTAGGGCTAGCTTTTTGAGCAGTACCTGTTTTACCACCAATGCGATATCCCGGAATTTGTGCCACCTTGCCAGTGCCTTCCGCGACTACAGTTCCCATCATTTCTACTACCTGTTGGGTGGTTTTAGGTGAGAAGATTTGGCGTGGTATGGAGCGATTAGGCGTATAGTGCATTTGCCCTTTGCTATCAATCAGTCCGCGAACCACATGAGGCGTTACTAATTTACCACCATTGGCTAAAGCTCCGTGCATTTGTACTAGCTGTAACGGTGTTAGGGAAAAGCCTTGGCCAAAAGAGGTAGTTGCTGGTTCGATTGGTGAGGAAATAAATTCTTCAGAACTTTTGAGTCGGCTGCCGACTTCAAATGGTAAATCTGTAGTAACGGTTTGCCCTAACCCCAGCCGTTCCAGCCAGTTGTAGTAGACATTAGGCTGTAAACGTTTGATTATTTCCACCATGCCAATATTGCTGGAATTTTGCAGAATTTGAGCAATATTAATCCGCCCGTAACTTTTGTGCTGGGCATTTTGAATGATGTGGTCAGCCACTTTAATAGAACCAGGGTCATTAAACACATCATCTGCTTTAATGACGCCATTTTCTAGAGCGATCGCCACATTTAAAGGCTTGAAAGTCGATCCCGGTTCATAAAGATCTGCTACAGTCCAGTTTTTGAATAGTGAGATATCAGCTTTGGCGTATTGATTAGGATTATAGGTGGGTTGAGAGACTAAAGCGAGTAAAGAACCATCAAACGCATCCATCACAATTACCGCCCCACGTTTGGCTTCAAACTTTTCCATTTGTTGTTTGAGCGCAGAACGGGCAACTCGTTGCAGGCGGCTATCGATAGTTAATTGCAGTTGCAAATCATCAAAATGCAGAAATCCTTCAGGAGCATAATTTGGCATTAAAGCCCCGTTACCCGACCGACTTAAGCGTACCGTTTGCACAGAACGTTCGAGTAACTTCTCTTGGCTATATTCCACACCTGCCTGACCACGACGGTCAAGATTTACATAACCTACCACATCAGCAGCCAAATCTTCTTGCGGGTAAAAACGCGAGTACTTTTGCACGAATTCCAAGCCATTTAAACGTAATGCAATTAGGCGATCGGCAGTTTCTTCAGGTAATGTAGCGGCAAGTGTAATTCCACTTTTTTTGCTTTCAAACGTTTTCACTAACTCAGCAGCGTCTTTATCCAATATAGAAGCCAGTCGCTGTGCCATGTCTTCATTAGACTTGCTAAATAGCTTAGGATGGGCAAAAACAGTATATACAGGACGGTCAATTGCCAACAAATTATTGTTGCGATCTATCACTGGGCGACGGGGCATAAAAGGCCGTAAATTCACCATTTGCTGGTTTCTTGCTTTCTCTGTGAGTTTTGGCCCCCGAACAATTTGCAACTGAAACAAGTTGATTGCCAACCCCAACCCAGCAGCAATTAATATGCCCCATACTATGAACAGTCGAGATTTAGAGTTAGAAATTTGCTCTTGGCTATGAGAGTTAGGTTTCCCGAAAAAACCACTTTTGGAACCCTTGCGCCGCCTGATGAATTCTGAATTCCGAAAATTTCTAAATTTTGTTCTACTTGGTGACTTCTGCATTACCGTACTTAGTATCAATATCAGTTATCAGTTATCAGTTATCAGTTATCAGCCTGTGTACTGAAAACTGATAGATGATTATTGACTTTAATATTTCTAATATCCCAGTGGCGATGTGGTTTGCTGCTGGATTTCGGAATTTGGCGTTGTCTTTGGGGGTGTTGAATTAGGATTGCGAGATGCTGGAGACAGGAAAATCGTCCTCCCCGGAGTAGGTGATAATAATCCTGTTGTTGGCCGTTCTGCCTCCTCAGCCATTTTATTGGTTAGGCTTGCGTTAGTTGTTTTCAACTGCCGCTCATAACGTTGTAGACTTTGCAATCTGCGGTATCCCTGGCTCCAAATTTCTTGAGAGTAAACCGTCCAACCATAAACTACAAGCGTCATTGCCACCAATACAAACGTCGTAACCGAAGAAAAACGATGTATGGCGTAAAAACGCAGCAACCACATAGGCGAGGTTTCAGAACTACTCATTACGGGAAGGCGGAGAAAGCCCAACCTGGGACTTTTTTGAACCGTACTTGACTGCCCTTTGAGATTTATAGTTTGTTGTGTCCCTGACTGCACCGAGGTGGGCATCATCGCTCCATTGTTGGCAGAAACCGATATATTTTTCCGGGAACGCCGTTGTCTTTTAGAAGGTAGTGGTGCAGGTTCAACAGTGAGTGTAGACGCTTTTTGCGCGGCTGACTGTAGACGTGCCGAGCGTCTCTTCCCTAAAGATAGGGTAGGATCTCGCCGGAACCAAGTACCCATTGCAAAAACTGCTGATTTGCGAGCAGCCATAAATTTTTTAGATAGAAAAACTGTATTTTAGATTGGTTGTCTGTACTAAACTCAGTACTAAGTGCTGAGTTGTGAGTGAATAGAGTAATGAATCTTTTGTTCAGCAATCGTTACATTGCATTTAAAGTATGGCAACTCTGGGTAGCAAGCGGCAAGAGTCTGCAAAAACATGGCAATTTTTGGATATGATAGCTTGACTTGCTACCTAATTTACTGAATCTTAGATTTTATTGATTAAGTTACCTTGTTTCTTAGTTAAGAGAAACTAATGATTATAGCGGCGCGGCATAATAATCTACTTTAAAAAAATTCTTTTACAGTATTACATTTAAATATGTACCTAAAGGTATTAATAAAAAAAGCAGTAAATAAGGTATCGTATTCTTCAGGCGAAAATTTGTTCTTGCCACAATTGGTGAAAGAGGAGTTATGAAAACAAAAATTTTTGGTTTGGCTATCATGTTAACTCTGGCTGCAACTCTTGGAGCTTGCGAAGGTGGTGGTCAACCTGGTGGTACAGGCGGCACAACCACTACCCCAGGAGCAGCAGGTGAGCCAGCTGATACTGGGGCCCCTGCTACTAAAGCCCCCGCTACCACTGCTCCAACCGTTCGTCCTACCGCTACCCCAACTAAAACACCTTAGTATAGTAGTCTAGAGCACATCCAAAACAGGTTAGCAACAGTGCTGCTTCTCTATATAACCTGATTTAAATTAGGTAAGTGGCAATATATAAGTACCTTTTGTAGCTAGATAAAAACTAAAAGCGTACTTACATATTGATTGGTTAAGTAGGAAAGCAAGGTAGAGGACACTAGTGAGGACGGTTAGTATCGCCACTAAGTGATCCTCTATTCTTATTGCTGAAAAAGATATTTTATTCAAACTGAAAAAATAAACTGATAGTGTTGCTTGACATTACTAAATTTTTAGTAGATGTCTTTTGTCAAGCTAGCTCAAGGGTAAAAATTTCTAATTTTGTAGCAGTGTTTGTAGATTAAGCTGCTAGAGTAGCTTTATGCTGTTACTGCAATTTAGTACATCTCATTATTGTCGCAAAGCCCGTTTAGGTCTAGGGTATAAAAAAATTAAATATCAAGTTGAGAACTTGAATCCCGGCTTGCATATCCTCAAAGTAAAGTCCCTGACGGGTTTGACTACATTACCAGTTTTATTACCGCAAACTGAAGGGCAACCAGAAGCGATCGCCGACTCAACCCAAATTTTTAAATTTCTAGAAAACTATCAAAAAGAACCGTCGCTATTGCTACCCGACGATATACAGCAAACTGAAGCCTGGATGCTAGAAGATTGGTTGGATGAAAGCATCGGTACAGCGACACGGTTTGTCTATTATCAGTTTCGCGCTAATGAGGGCAAGTCCTTTAACCCATCACTATCTAGCCAGATAATCATAGGAGTGGTGCGACGACAATATGGGATCAACAGAGCTAGTGTAGAATTAGCCACTAACAGGTTAATCACTGCTTTGGAATTCTTATCTATCCGCTGGCGCGAGAGCAATTATTTGGTAGGTGACAGGCTGAGTGTAGCAGATATCGCAGCAGCAGCCTTGCTGAGTCCTTTAGCTCTCATTCCCCACTACCGACAAAAATATCCCTGGCTATTTGAACGCATTGTACAAGTTCATCAATTTTGTAGCGAACAACTACCGCCAGGGCTATAAAAATTTCAAATTTGAAATTTGAAATTTAGAATTTAAATAGATACGTAACATAGGACTCAGAACTCAAAATGGCACCGATGAAGCGGATCAGATTTTTTGTTTTGAGCGTTAGCGTTAGCATTTTGGTAGGGTTAACTAGCCATTGGCAGACAGCAGTAATGGCATTACCGCCAGCAGAAGATATTCCCGAAGAAATCTTGCGGACAGAAATTATTCTAGAAGCGCGATCGCCTGTTGATGGTGAGCCTCTTAATGCCGCCGAATACTTAGAATTGCAAGCGCGGCTGCAAGCAGTTCCACCACCAAAACTAGATCCCAAAATTCGAGAACAGATTTTTTTACTGCGGATACGCAGTGTCTTACTTCAGCTTTTCCCATTTTTAGATATTTAACAAATTACTCGATATTTAATAGCCCCGTTGTCTCCCATTCTCCCGCGATCCCCTGCTCCACCACTCCGGTAGGTAAAAAACGAGTTACTCATTCTGATGTACGATAACGGTGGCGACAAATTGCAAATAAATGTAAAGAATATATATATATAAAAAAAGTAGTTTTAGCCAATCACTTATTTTACGTAGGTAGTTTCATGTCCATGACTACGATCGCTCCTGAACAAGTTGACCGCATAGTTTGGAATCAACATCAAGATCCGTTTGAAATACTCGGTTCTCATCTCATCGAACAAAATGGCAAAAGCGTCTGGGCTGTGAGAGCCTACCTCCCAAATGCGAGTGCAGCGTGGGTAGTCATTCCCGAAGAACGCAAAGAATACCCGATGCAAACAGCGCATCACCCCAACTTTTTTGAATGCACAATTGAAACAGCAGAACTGGCAAACTACCAGTTACGGATCAAAGAAGGAGAACATGAGCGCGTCACCTATGACCCATACGCCTTTCGTTCTCCTCACCTGACAGATTTTGATTTGCATTTGTTTACTGAAGGTAATCATCACCGGATTTACGAGAAACTGGGAGCGCACCTCACAGAAGTAGGCGGCGTTAAGGGCGTTTATTTTGCGGTTTGGGCCCCCAATGCTCGTAACGTCTCTGTACTAGGTGATTTCAATCACTGGGATGGACGCAAGCACCAAATGCGTAAAGGCCCTACTGGCGTTTGGGAATTATTTATTCCTGAATTAGGAGTGGGAGAGTCTTATAAATATGAAATCAAAAATTTTGAAGGTCACATTTACGAAAAATCTGATCCTTTCGGTTTCCAACAGGAACCGCGCCCTAAAACAGCATCTATTGTTACTGACTTAAGTGCTTACAGTTGGGGTGATCAAGAATGGTTAGAAAAGCGCCGCCATACTGACCCCCTTACCCAGCCCGTCTCAGTCTACGAAGTGCATTTAGGTTCTTGGTTACACGCTTCTAGTGCCGAACCACCCAAATTGCCCAATGGTGAAACCGAGCCTGTAGTTATTGTTTCCGAACTTAAACCTGGCGCACGCTTCCTCACCTACCGGGAACTGGCAGATAGACTTATCCCCTACGTTAAAGAACTCGGTTACACCCATGTAGAACTATTGCCCATTGCCGAACATCCCTTTGATGGATCTTGGGGTTATCAAGTAACTGGCTACTATGCTCCCACCTCCCGTTTTGGGACTGCCGAAGATTTTATGTATTTTGTTGACCAATGTCACCAAAACGGCATCGGCGTAATTGTCGATTGGGTTCCCGGTCACTTCCCCAAAGATGGTCATGGTTTAGCTTTCTTTGATGGTAGCCATCTGTATGAACACGCAGACCCCCGCAAAGGCGAACACAAAGAATGGGGCACTCTGGTATTCAACTACAGTCGCCATGAAGTTAGGAATTTCTTAGTAGCAAATGCTCTGTTCTGGTTTGACAAGTATCACATTGATGGTATTCGCGTTGATGCTGTGGCTTCAATGCTTTATCTCGACTATTGCCGTAAAGAAGGAGAATGGGTAACCAACCAATACGGTGGTAGAGAAAACCTAGAAGCAGCAGATTTCCTACGTCAAGTCAATTATCTGATTTTTAGCTATTTCCCTGGCGCGCTTTCAATTGCTGAGGAATCCACTTCTTGGCCAATGGTATCTTGGCCTACTTATACAGGTGGACTGGGCTTCAACTTGAAGTGGAATATGGGCTGGATGCACGATATGCTGGATTACTTCAGCATGGATCCTTGGTTCCGCCAGTTCCACCAAAATAACATCACTTTTAGTATGTGGTATAACCACAGCGAGAACTTTATGCTGGCTCTGTCTCACGATGAAATCGTGCATGGCAAGAGCAATATGATTGGCAAAATGCCAGGGGATACATGGCAGAAGTTAGCTAATGTGCGTTGTTTGTTTACCTATATGTTTGCTCACCCAGGCAAGAAAACCATGTTTATGAGCATGGAATTTGGGCAGTGGAGTGAGTGGAATGTCTGGGCTGATTTGGAGTGGCACTTACTGCAATATGAACCGCACCAACAATTAAAACAATTTTTCCGAGAGCTAAACCATCTCTACCGCGGTGAACCAGCCTTGTACACTCAAGATTTTGCTGAACCAGGTTTTGAGTGGATTGATTGTAGCGACAACCGCCATAGTGTGGTTTCCTTCATCCGCCGCGATAAGAATTCGGAGAATTTTTTGGTTGTGGTTTGCAACTTCACACCTCAACCTCATTCTCATTACCGCATAGGTGTACCAGAGAAAGGTTTTTATACTGAGTTATTTAATAGCGATGCCCGTCAGTATGGCGGTAGCAATATCGGTAACTTAGGCGGTAAATGGACTGATGATTGGTCATTGCACAATCGTCCTTATTCGCTGGATTTGTGTCTGCCGCCTTTGGGAGTTTTGATTCTCAAATTAGATAAGAAGACGACAGCAGAGGCGATGGAATATTAGGAAATAGGGTGGGTGTAGCCCCACCTTTTTATAATGTATAGACGCGCAGCAGTCATACCAATTTGTAAAAAGAATGCAACAGATGGGTAGGGGAGCCACTCCGTTCGGTCGCCAGACTTGTAGACGCGAAGCGGTGAGGCAGTGCGTTGGTGAGGCAGCGCGGTCTTGGGGGTTTCCCCCATGAGCGACTGCCGAAAGGGTTCCCCGACTTGAAGCAACTGCCGCTCGCGCAGCGTATCCGTAGGATTCACCCGAAGGGCTTAAGGCAGGGTAGGATGTGGCGTTGCACAACAATGTTGTGCCCCTACGAATAATTGATGTGTCGCAAACATTAGTGGAATTGGTATTACTAACATCAAGACGTTTTTTATAAACATTAAAATATTTGTTATTAAAGAGCGATCGCAATATTTTCAACATAAGCGATCGCCTGAGTTGTATTAACTTGAAAAACTAATTATTGAAGAGTCTGCTAGCTTCACAAAAAGTTGTTTACAACAGCCTCTAAATATTTATATTTATACAATTAAAAATCTACCATTGGTATGATGCCAATAAGCTATGTAACATCTGATTGTATAGGTGATTGCAAGGATTTCTAATTCTTTATAATTAGCTAATTGACTAACCATTCCTTGATGGTATTAGCAAGCAGATTCATGTGTGGAATCAATTCAAAATCTAAAACTTAAAATCGAATGAATTTTGACTGCTGATATTTAGTACACAACTTTGCCTCTGTAGGAGAATCACCATGATGAATACACTAAACTTGGTGCAGCTAAATAAGAGCTTGAACGAAGTTGATTATCCAATCAGCAAGAAAGACTTGATTAAGAATGCAGAAGAAAAAGGTATTGATGAGAAAGTGCTTCGGGTTTTGAAGAAAATACCTTACAAGAACTATGACACGCCCACAGATGTGAGTGAAGCTATCGAACATCTCAATTAGTAGATAAGTTGAGTAGCGATCGCCCTAGCAGAGTGTTGTTAAAATAACAAAGCCTGCCTGCGATCGCCTAAAATAATTTCACAACATCGCTGTATTGGTTGGTGGCTGTAAAATGCCATGCTAGGGTATGTGTACAGCAATGTCTGTTTCCTAAAGGGTAAGATTATGGTTCAATTACAGCCATCCTCCCAGTCAGAGGTCATCTACCCCGACAGCGATGGTAAACCGATGGCGGATAACACAAAACAGTTTCGCTGGATTGTCACCATTAAAGAAAATCTCGAATGGTTATTTGCTGATGACCCCAATGTGTTCATTGCTGGGGATTTACTGTGGTATCCGGTTGAGGGGAATAATAAAACTTGTCAAGCACCTGATGCAATGGTCGTGTTTGGCAGACCCAAAGGAGACCGAGGTTCTTACAAACAGTGGCAAGAAGATAATATACCGCCGCAAGTAGTCTTTGAAATTCTCTCACCTGGAAATACACGAGCAGAAATGAACCGAAAGCTGCTATTTTATGACCGTTTTGATGTTGAAGAATATTATTTGTACGACCCTGACCAAAATGAGCTAAGTGGTTGGTTGCGGACTGAAAGCTTTCTGGATGTGATTGACACTATCGACGGATGGATTAGCCCTAGATTGAAGATTCGCTTTGACCTTTCAAGTTCACAATTGCAGATTTTTTACCCAGATGGCACGCAGTTTTTAACTTATACAGAAATTGCTCAACGAGCAGAACAGGCAGAACAACGGGCTGAAGCAGCAGAACAACGAGCAGAACAAGAACGCCAAAGGGCAGAACAAGCAGAAGCACGAGCAGCAATATTAGCGGAACGATTACGAGCAATGGGTATCGAGCCAGATAGCGAGTGAACTTTTTCTGTAGCTAACGCTTGATAAGCTGCGAGATCCCCGACTTTTTTAAAAAGTCGGGGATCTGACTTTTATAGCTGTAGTTACATAAATTAGGACAGTGTTGATTGCGAGGAACTCATGAAGCAACTGGGTTTATACTCAGCACTTTGCTATCACTTCTGCCTTGCAGAGCGCACTGCTACACTAATAAACAATAATTGCGGTAATTCTGGGTATGGCTACACCTTGCTGGAGACAACGACTTGCCTCACCGTTACCTCAGAGCCTTTTGTTCTGTCTCCCCATCATGCCCAAAAATGCCGGCAACCGTCGCAGGCTTTCTCGCATTTTCCTGTTTCTTTTTACTTGTTTACTGACAGTTATCTTTTCGCTAACTTGGGTAAACGCCGAAGAATCAAAAAAACCCAAGCCTAAAGATTGGGAAATTAAAGGCATTGTCGCAGCCCTAGCAGACCCCTATGCTGGTGTAAGGGCACAAGCAGCAGAGAAATTGGGAGAATATCAGCTAGATAATCCCAAAAAGCAGATTCCCAACTATCAAGACGTTGTGAATCTGCTAGTTAAGCAGCTATCGCCTCCTGACAAAGAAGAAAAAGACGAAAAGAGCCTTTCCCGTAGAGTCGCAGCATATGCACTGGGGCAGATGCAAGCCAAAGACATTGCCGCCAACGTTGCCGCACTGCTTAAAGATTCTGACCCTAATGTCCGTTATGCCGCAGCCGATGCACTGGGGCAGATGCAAGCCAAAGACATTGCCGCCAACGTCGCCGCACTGCTCAAAGATTCTGACATAAATGTCCGTTATGCCGCAGCCGATGCACTGGGGCAGATGCAAGCCAAAGACTATGCCGCCAACGTCGCCGCACTGCTCAAAGATTCTAACTTTGGTGTCCGTAGAGCCGCAGCCGATGCACTGGGGCAGATGCAAGCCAAAGACTATGCCGCCAACGTCGCCGCACTCCTCAAAGATTCTGACATAAATGTCCGTAGTACCGCAGCTGATGCACTGGTGCAGATGCAAGCCAAAGACTATGCCGCCAACGTCGCCGCACTCCTCAAAGATTCTGACCCTAATGTCCGTTATGCCGCAGCATATGTACTGGGGCAGATGCAAGCCAAAGACATTGCCGCCAACGTCGCCGCACTCCTCAAAGATTCTGAATCATATGTCCGTAGTACCGCAGCATATGCACTGGGGCAGATGCAAGCCAAAGACATTGCCGCCAACGTCGCCGCACTGCTCAAAGATTCTGACTCTGAAGTCCGTAGAGCCGCAGCATATGCACTGGGGCAGATGCAAGCCAAAGACTATGCCGCCAACGTCGCCGCACTGCTCAAAGATTCTGACTCTGAAGTCGGTATTGCCGCAGCATATGCACTGGCGCAGATGCAAGCCAAAGACTATGCTGCCAACGTCGCCGCACTCCTCAAAGATTCTGACTCTGGTGTCCGTAGTGTCGCAGCATATGCACTGGGGCAGATGCAAGCCAAAGACATTGCTGCCAACGTCGCCGCACTCCTCAAAGATTCTGACATAAATGTCCGTAGTGCCGCAGCTGATGCACTGGGGCAGATGCAAGCCAAAGACTATGCCGCCAACGTCGCCGCACTCCTCAAAGATTCTGACATAAATGTCCGTAGTGCCGCAGCTGATGCACTGGGGCAGATGCAAGCCAAAGACTATGCCGCCAACGTCGCCGCACTGCTCAAAGATTCTAACTCTGGTGTCCCTAGAGTCGCAGCATATGCACTGGGGCAGATGCAAGCCAAAGACATTGCCACCAACGTCGCCGCACTCCTCAAAGATTCTGACTCTGAAGTCCGTAGAGTCGCAGCATATGCACTACTAAAGCTAGCTCCCCAAGGTTTACCTGTTATTGTGCAAGTTCTGAATGCAGTACGCTATTATCCCTCAGATGTTATTCAGTTGAGATTTTTAGCTCATTTTATCGGTGGTGGCGACCAAAATGTACAAACTTTGATGCAATGGGTTGGCAAGCCCAAGACTACACCCAATGATTTGACTGCTAACCAGGGTAGGGAAATCATGGAATTGTTTGAGGAAGCCTGGAAACTTACTGATTCTTTTCCAGAATTGCGGCAAGAATTGGCACAACAAATTGCTGTAGTTGCTGATTTAGTTCGTTGGCAAGCGCAGGATATCGCCTTACTAGAACGCCACTATCAAAACCTCAAACATGGTAATTACAGACAAGCTGATACGGTGCAGCGTGTCATTAATAATCTGGAATTTTGGAAGTGGTTTTTCCTTGCCAGAAACATCATCCTGATTCACCTTGCGATTTGGCTTACGCTCATCCTTGCTTACCCCACATTTACCCAAATTCTCGCACCTTTATTCTGGAATCCTTGGGTAAGGCGAATTCTCGGTTTTGGTTACATCGGCTTACTTCTAACTTGGGTTCCTTGGCTGCGTCACAGGCTGTTGCAACCATTTAAACCTTTGCTGCTAGCAGATGCGGGCTTAGATAATTTCGTTGAGCAAGCTTATTTTGCTGAATCTTTTGTGAAGGTTCCACGGGGAAGTAGCCCACCCCTAACCCCTCCCCGCCACCGCCGTGTACACACATCTCTACACAGGCTGCAAAAATCATCTGATCCCCCTAAATCCACGCCACTTGCTACAAGTCGGGGAATCCTTTCGGCAGTTCCTTCTGGGGGAAACCCCCAAGACCGGACTGCCTCACCAACGCAGTGGCTCCCCTTAAAAAGGGGGACTTTGATTGCGCTTTCCCCCTTTTTAAAGAGGAATTTGATTGCGGTTCCCCCATTTGTAAGGAATTTGATTCCAATCCCCCCCTTTTTAAGGGGGGTTAGGGGGGATCAAAACGTTGTTGCAGCACTTGAGAGTACTGTTACACCAGAGATTCAACCCATCACCCAAGCAATCCCGACTCTGCAAGGGCAAATTGTCTTAGAGGGTGACTCTGGTTTAGGCAAATCAATGTTTCTCCGTCATTTGGTGAACAATTCCCAACGCATTTTTGTTTACTTACCTGCCCAAAAGTGTGACAAAGGGGTGATTGAAGCAATTTATGCCAAGCTACGCGCACAGGTAGACGATACTAAATTCCTCAAAAATCTAATTTACAGTGGAGCTTTAGATATCTGTATTGACGGACTCAACGAAGTTACAGCGGACACGCGGGCGAAAATCTCTCAGTTTGCGGAAGGTTATTTTCGGGGCAATATGATTATGACAACCCAGCCCCTAGAGTGGATACCGCCTTCTACAGCCAAGAAATATGAATTGCAGCCGTTGCAGCGCGAACAAATCCAGCAGTTTTTGCTTTCTCGTCATTGGGGATTGGCTAGAGACGCGATGATTAATCAGAATTCGGTAGAGACGCGATTAATCGCGTCTGTACAAAGTGGGGAGTCATTCCAATACGAGCAAGCTTGTTCCAACTACCTTGCAGAAGCCTTCAACGAGCAACAATCCCCGGAAGATTTAGCAGCAGCAAAGCGGATTCTTTCTAACCCGATGGATTTAACGCTGGTGGCGCTGATGCTATCACAAGGACAGCAACCAAATTTATTTCGCCTGCAAGAACAGCAATATCAGCTAATGGCAGCAGAATACCTGCGAGAATGGCAACACGAATTTCCTTTAAGCAGATTCTCTCAGGCAGTTTATCAAATGCGGCTGAATGACGAAAGCACCATACCCGCTGAGGAATTCCAGCCAGAATTAACCAGTCTGGAAGATGAAAAATATAAGATGGTGATCAGCCGTCAATGGGAAGATGACAAGGGAAAAGCCCAGAAAAACTGGTACTTTCGCCACGATAAAATTATGGAATTCTTCTTGGTGCAAAACTTTCTGGGTGGAGGTGAAGCAGTTCAAGAACGAGTTAATCAACACATTAATGATCCCAGGTTTCGCGGTGTCTATCTATTATTAGCTAATTTACTGCCTTTAGATGCTGCTTTAGGACTGCGAGAAAGAATTATTGAATACGCGGCTAACAGTAAAGACCATACATTAAGTGATAAATTTGTCCAGTTATTACAGTTACGCTTACCTTCCCAATGGACTCAAGACGGAACATTTAAGCAACTGCTACAACAACACGAACAAAAAACTCAATCTTTAGATTTGGTAGCGAAGTTTTTAGAACAAGTCGATGCGAAGGTAAAGCGTGAAAAAGAATATTTAATTATCGAATCTATCTTCAGCAGTCTCAGCATTTACGCGCCGTTTCCTGTTTTAATTACTATTGACACACCAACGGATCAAGATATCATCCGCCTGGTGCAACTTGCCCAACAATTGCCAACAGAACAAACACAAAAAGCTGGTTTGTTAATCTACAAAATTCCACCAGATACTACAGCCAGAATGGAAATTGCTAAGGTGCGGCTACGCGATAATTTTTTGCTAATTCCCATTCCGCTGACATCAGTAGAAAAAGCTTTACCCGATAAATATGAATGTATCGGCTTGTTGGAAGGATATTGCGATCGCTATCTTCAACGTGCTGATTTCTTTGATGACAAGAATGCTATTAGTGACACTTTATCATTTTTTGGTCGCACAGAACTTTTACAGCGTTTGGGAGAAGAACTCCTAAGACATCAGGGTGTGGGATTATTGGGATTACGCAAGTCAGGTAAAACCTCTGTGCTGCTTCAGTTAGGCTTTATGCTGCGCGAACATCCCATAGTACATATTGATTTGCAACGCTATGGCGGTTCTCGGTACGGTGCGGCTTTATTTAATGATATCCTTCAGCGTCTATCTACTTTAGAAAGTGAAGTTACCTTCCCCCAGTTAGAATTATTTTCTTTAGATAAACCAGCCGCAGAGTTAAGTTTTAAGTTTATTCAGCGGGTAAGTGAATTTGTTCGTATTATCCAAAAAAGTAAGAAATATAAATTGCCCATTCTTTGCTTTTTAGATGAAGTAGAAAGAATTATCCCCACACCAGAAGACAGCCGGGAAAAAGCCGAAGAATTTAATGCTTGTTTTGGAGCGTTGCGCGTATTATGCCAACAACAGCGGCAAATGTCACTGCTAATTGCTGATGTGCATCCAGATTGCAACCGGATTAATTCTTGGACACAACCAGGAGTTGCAACAAATCCGGTGTTTAGTTTCTTCAAAGAAATCTTTCTACCTCCTTTTTCAACAGAAGAGACACAAGAAATGCTCGTTAATCTGGGTAAATTAATGGGGTTAGAGTTTGATACAGCCACACCTCAACAAATCCATTACCAAAGTGGCGGACATCCTTTTGTTTCTCGCCAACTAGCTCGCTTTTTAACAGAGAAGATAAAAGACAATAATCCCAAACCTGCTACAAATAGCAATATGCTGATTGAATGGCCAATGGTAGAGCAATATTTAGAGAGAACTTTAAACCAAAAAGGTGAGTTAAAAAATTATTTAGAAAGAAGCATTTGGGAGGACTTAGAAAAACGCGACTTTCAAGTTGCAATCTCTGTTCTGCAAGTCGTCGCCTGTAACGAACATTTCCAAAACAGGATAACAGAACTAGCCTTACTAAACCACCTCAAAACTCAATTCACAACCAACCAGTGCTTAGATGCTTGTAATTGGCTGACAAATGTTGGATTGTTGTATCAGGAGGAAGTTGAGCATCAGGATTTCTACCATATCCGAATTCCTCTCTTATCACGGTGGATTCAAATGCAGATGACAGAGGAGGAAATCGAGCAATGCAAGATTTTGTAGGTGAACGTCCCTTTGATAATTACCGCGTCGCAATTACAGACCCCTCCCACTTCTTCGGACGCAGCGAATTAATTAATACAATGCTCAAGTCACCTTTTCAGGTGCGGATACTCTTAGGCGGACGGCGTTTAGGTAAAACCAGCGCCTTACGTGCTGTGGAGTGGAATTTACTGAATCCGAAAACCAATTATTCCCGCCACGCTTTTCCTGTATTAATTAACCTCCAGTTAGAACAACCCAAAGACTTAGACAATCTGCGTTATCTTCTCATCGCCAGACTCCGCGAAGCTATTGAACGCTGGCGAGAAGTACCTCTGGCTGAAATTCGACAAATGTACCGCGATTTTCTCAGTCAAATTAAGGGTGGCGAAGTTACTCTGAGTTTCCTCAAACAGTTAGATATTAAATTAAACATTAATAATCCCGACTCCGAAAGACGGTTAAATAATGATAGCTTTCGGTTAGCCTTCTTAAAAACTACAGAAGAGCTGCGGAAATTAAATTTTCAGGGAGTTTGCTTTCTTATAGATGGCGCTGAGTTCATTGTGCGCCAAAATTGGGCAACTGATGCTTGGTCTTACCTACGTGGTTTAAAAGATACGGACACAGCCATCAAGCCTTGCTTGGGTCTTTTACTGTCCGGCTATCGAGATTTGAAAGAATATCAGCAGCGTGTCGGTTCGCCATTGTTAAACATTGCAGAAATCGAATGGTTAGCTCCCCTTACCGAAGAAGAAACGAAACAATTAATTAGCGATCGCGCCGAACAAGAGAAAATATCTTTGAGTGAAGATAAAATTACCTCAGTTATCGAATGGTCAGGTTGCCATCCCTACCTCATACAACAAGCATTAAATCTGATTTTTGATTCTAATCACCAGCAAGATTCCCGCGCTAATCTCATCGACAAATTACTACAGCAGCATGACAAAGACTTTTCAGCATGGTGGAACGCTGAACATCTGTCTGGTAGCTTTGGCGAAGATGAACGCAAAATCTATTCTGCCCTGATTGAGAAGCGCAAAGCAACTGCTAAAGATTTAGCACAGTATACAAGTTTCAGCCGAGCAAAGGTGATAGACGCATTAGAAGTTATTGCTGGTACTGGTATAATTTGCCAGTTAGATAACGATTCCTAGGCATTAGGTTCTCGCCTGTTTGAAGAATGGGTAACACAGCAGTGTATTAGCACTTGAACACGTAGTTCATGCCTAAGCTAGGAAACTGGCATTTACTATAGCGATTATCGGTTGAGTCTAATACACTCGTAAGGGCACGGCAATGCCGTGCCCCTACACGCGACGATATATAGCGGATTGCATCCAACTGAGAACCGCTATATTTTGCCATTCAAGCAATCGCCTGGCTTAAAATCTTGCACCTTTATGTAATTCCATAACTTGCTGTCGTTATGACAGAAGTTGCTGTCGTTATGACAGAAGTTGCTGTCGTTATGACAGAAGTTATTGTCGTTATGACAGAAGTTGTTGTCGTTATGACAGAAGTTATACAGCAAGTTGCAAAGCAGTGAGCTACAGATTATCGTTGCTCGTAGAGGCACAACAATGTTGTGCCCTTAATCGTATACTTCATTTACCTGAAAGATACTGTATATTTTCTCAATTGGTGGAATAAAGTACACTGTGCGCCCCACCATAGCCCGCTTCAGCAAAATTACTAGTTAGTCTTCTAAAACAACGTCATAAAAAACACAATTATTTGTGGAGTTTGCTGAACCAAAATCCAGCTTTAGTAAGGCAAGCTAGCTTTAGACCCATCGAAAAAGAATACATATTATGGCCCGCCAAAGACGTACATCCCGCGTTTTAGAAAAAGCTGAGTTAAGATCCTCTGGACTGAAGGCAATTGATCCCAGCATGGATTTTGGGGATGCTCGCACTTTACAAAATCTAACACAACTAATTCAGCAGTACCGTACTAAGATTGATGCTTATAACACGGCTTTAACTGTAATAGATTCTTCCAAAACTGAAATGGAAGAGTTAGAAAAAAAATTGGGCGATCTCTCAGAGAAAATGCTACTTGGAGTTGCTTTTAGATACGGCAAAGACAGCATTCAATATGAAATGGCGGGTGGTGTGCGTAAAAGCGATCGCATTCGTAAAAGTACGGCAAGCCGCTTAAAAGCGGGTACAGATGAAACATCCGTTGGAAAAACTCAAACCACATAGTATGCTCAATAGTTAAGGATAAGCGATCGCCTCCACTCAAAAAGATGTCAAGTAGACGATTGCGATCGCTGTTTCCTCAGAGTAACTCTGTGCGTCTTTAATAGTTTAAGATTGCGAGATTGCAGCGTATTAGCAAAGTCAAGATTATGGAAACTGCAAACGCTACCAACGGATGGGTGAATACAATCGATTGCCAAAATCCAGAAGTTATTGCTAAAGCATCTCGCATCATCACCAATAACATTTATTGCACTTTATCTACTTGTTCAGCAGATGGTTATCCTTGGGCATCGCCTGTATTTTTTGCCTATGATGACAACTGCAACATTTATTGGAGTTCGGCAATAGTATCAAAGCATTCGCAAAACTTAGATAACAATCATGGCAGAGTAGCGATCGCTATTTATAATTCCAGCTTTTCAGAAGGCTCAGTAGAAGGTTTATACTTTTGTGGAACCGCATCAGAATTAAAGCCAGAAGAAACAGAAAGAGTATTGAAGCTACTGATAAATCGCGCAACTAAAAAACACAATCGCACAGCAGCCGACTATTTAAATGATTCACCCCGCAGAATTTATCAATGTCAACCTCAAGAAGCTTGGGTTACTGGCGATAGGGTAGCAGTTGCTAATCAATTAGTAGACACAAAAATTCAGATAAATTTGGCAGACTTGCAAAACTCAATATTAATTGAACAATAGCAAAAAGTAGGGTGGGCATTGCTAGCCCTACTCATGCCTGTCATCAAGTAACATGGAAATGTCCGAACTGGCTACACAATAGGTGAAAAGCCATGTCAGAAACCCTAGCTGCACCAGATATAACACTTCCGCCTACGCAAGCGGAATTACCATATGATGACGGTATCCCGATGGAAAGCCAACGACATAAAGTCCAAATGGAATTGTTAATTGATGTCGTAGAGACTTGGTTGGAACAGCGGGAAGATGGATATACAAGCGGGAATATGTTTGTCTATTTCAGCTTGGCACAGGTAAAAAACCAAGACTTTAAAGGCCCAGACTTTTTTGTTGTATTAGGAGTACCCAAGGGAGAACGCCGCAGTTGGGTTGTTTGGGAAGAAGGGAAAGGCCCTGATGTGGTGATTGAATTGCTGTCTGCGACTACCGCAACTACAGATAAAAATGAGAAAAAGCTGATTTATCAAAATCAGATGCGCGTCCCGGAATATTTCTGGTTTGATCCCTTTAATCCTGATGACTGGGCTGGTTTTTCTCTTGGTAGTGGAGTTTACCAACCAATTGCGCCTAATGCAGAGAATCAATTGGTAAGTCAAGCATTAGGTTTAGCATTGCTACGTTGGCAAGGTAGCTACAAAGGTATTCATACAACTTGGTTGCGTTGGGCAACTTTGCAGGGAGAATTGTTACCAACCGCAGAAGAAAAAGCACGTCAACAGGCTGAACAGGAAAGCCAACGGGCTGAACAAGAACGTCAACGTGCAGAAAGGGCGGAATCCCAGTTGCAACAAACAGCTATAAGATTACTTCAGTCAGGGATGACGGTAGAACAGGTAGCACACTTAACAGGTTTGCCAGAATCGGAAATTGCTGGACTGAGTATTTAGGGCTAATGGGCTAGGCTAGATGCTTTTGCAATAAACCGATTACTATCTCTGGCGTTTCTAGATGAGGTAATACTCCTGTGTTGGCGATCGCATAAAATTCTCGAATTGCGTGTGTATTTAAATTCGCCAATCTTCTACCGAGTTTAATACTAGTAAATTGTGCCTTTTCGCCCCAAAAGAACACAGTCGAAATTTTGAGTTGCTGAATATATAAACTTAAGTCAAAGTAAAGATCGCCTTTCAAAAATGACAAGGCTGCAAACTTGGCGTTAGGCTGCTGTGCAGAACTTAAATAAGCTTCCACCATCTCTTGAGAGACTCGTTCTGGTTTGGCAAACAGAAAACTTTGAAGAAAGTTTCGCACTGCAAATTCATTTTCAGCACCAACAGCATAAATTAAATCGTCTAATAGTGGCGTATTGATAACTGGTAGCGGTAGCCTACGCCCAGCACTTTGACCAAAGTCTTCAAACCCAGAAGGACACATGAGGAACAGTGCTTTGAATAAGTCTGGTTGCGTAGTAGCAAGGCGGATAGTTAAAGCCGCAGTCAAGGAAGAAGCTACTACTGTCACAGGCGGACGGCAGGTTTGAGTGATAAATTCGGCGATCGCGCTAAGATAATCTCTAATTTGGTAATCTCGCACCGGATGAGCAGACTCACCCCAACCGATTAAATCTGGGGCTAACACGCGGTGACTAAAAGCAAATGCTGGATAGACTTTAGACCATTCATAAGCAGACGCCCCGCCACCAAAATTGTGCAGAAATAATAGCGGAGGTAAATCTTCAGTCTCAGGGTTCGGCCAAGGTGCAGTCGTTTGGGTATAGTAAACCATTGCCCCTAGTGAAGTATGAATGACTTTATGCCCAAAGCCAGAAGGTTGAAACTGAAGCATAAAATTATTATAAAAGCTAAAGTACGAGGTAGAAACTAAACCACAAGAATAAGTCTGAAAGCTTGATATTAAAGTATAAAGTAAGAGTTTTTCATTGTTTATCTCCTGTGATTTGAACAAGTTGATCGAGGTTATTACCATTAATGTTATAAATTGACCCAAAACCAGCCACAAAACGCCCTGATTGTGGCGTAAGCTGAAAAATCCGAAAGTCAGGCAAGCTACGCAAGATCTCAATAATTTGACCAAAACGCTCTTGGAATTGCTCGACAATTTTATTCCAATTCTCTGTTTCGCGCTCTATCAGAGTTGCTGTACAATCAAAGTTCAATCGGCGACGTCCAAATATTTGGTTAGTTTGAGCTTCATCCTCAATAAACATCACACTTACATGAGGATTATCAGAGAGATTTTTAGTATGAGTAGAAAGACCGCTGACGTAAATATAGATATTTTTTGATTCATCCATTACAAATGGAGCATAGCTTGCATTAGGTATCCCCTGGTCGCTAACAGTACCAATAATCGCACTTTCAAATTCTTCCAAAAAACCTTCGTAAGCAGATTGGGCTTTTTCAAGTTCGCTCATAAATATAGTTCCGTTTAATTATTAATAATAAAATAATTATTTTAACTTGATTTTCCTAATTTTGAATTTTAGGGCAAATCCAAAAAGCATCTATGTGGTTAATAAATACCCTTTAAGATAGATGAAAAGTCTAGTTAAATGTGCTTAGTGTTTACTTAAAATACTTAAAAGTCTTCACTTGCAAATTCCAAATACAAATTTAAATTGTTGAGTGCTGATATGCAAGTAAGGTGGGCATTGCCTACCCTACTACTATGTAAGTAGATAATAGGTAAAGGTAAGATTAAAATTTTAAATATCTTTTGCCCATAAACTACACATCAATATAGCGAGACTTGTTCTTTATTCTCCTGTTGGGCTAGACTTAAAAAAGTGGCGAGGACGCAATTGTGACGGACAAAAATCGTTCTCAATGGGACTTAGGCAGGTTCATTGAAACTCTTAACTATTTTGAGGTTATTCCTTTTCTTAACTGCATACAGCGGTTGTTTCAAGGTCGTCTTCAGAATAATCAAGATAAGCCCATTGGAGGAAAGAGCATGGGTGTAATACTAGTAGCAGGTGCGACGGGTGGCGTTGGGAAACGAGTCGTGCGGCGATTAGTAGAACAAGGTTATAAAGTTCGGGCCCTTGTACGTGACATCGAAAAAGCCAGGTCAATTCTTGGTAATAATATTGACTTAGTAATTGCCGATATCACTAAACCAGAAACTTTAACTTCTGTAGTCATGGCTAATATCCAAGCTGTAGTATGTTGCACAGCAGTACGTGTGCAACCAGTAGAAGGAGATACAGCTGATAGAGCCAAGTACTATCAAGGCGTCAAATTTTACCAGCCGGAAATTGTTGGCGATACACCCGAAAATGTCGAGTACCAAGGTGTAAGAAACTTGGTGCAAGCGGCGGCAAAATATCTACATAAATCAAACGAAAAATCGATATTTAATTTCAGCAATCCATCAGATGAATTAAAAAATGTTTGGGGGGCCCTGGATGATGTGGTGATGGGTGGGGTGAGTGCAAGTAATATCCAATTTGTAGAAGATACAGCTTTGTTTGCTGGTAATGTCTCCACAGCAAATTCTGGAGGCTTTGCTTCTGTCAGAACTAAGAATTTTGATCCACCTTTTAATTTATCTGGTTACGAAGGTGTAGAATTGCGCGTTAGAGGTGATGGCAAACGCTATAAACTGTTTCTGCGGACAGATGCAAAATGGGATGGGCTAGGTTATAGCTATTCTTTCGACACCGTAGCAAATACTTGGATAGATATTCGCATTCCTTTTGCCGATTTGACTCCTGTATTTCGAGCCAAGACTGTAAATGATGCACCACCAATTGACGCTAGCAAAGTTTGCTCATTTCAATTGATGTTAAGCAAATTTGAATATGATGGCGCTTTAAATCCTAAATTTTCACCTGGTGGTTTCACTTTGCAAGTGGAATCTATTAAAGCTTATGGTGGGGCAACTTTACCACAGTTTGTACTGGTCAGTTCAGCAGGTGTAACTCGTCCCGGACGTCCTGGGATTAATTTAGATGAAGAACCCCCAGCAGTCAAATTAAATGACCAATTGGGTGGAATTTTAACGTGGAAGTTGAAAGGAGAAGATAGTTTAAGAGATAGTGGAATTCCTTACACAATTATTAGACCTTGCGCCTTAACAGAAGAAGCAGGGGGTAAGCAATTAATCTTTGAACAAGGTGATAATATTAGGGGCAAAATCAGCCGCGAAGATGTTGCAGAACTTTGTGTGCAAGCACTGCAAAATCCCAAAGCACGTAACCTGACATTTGAGGTGAAAGAGGGAGAGAATAGTACTAAATCTATCGATTGGCAGAGGCTATTTTCTAACTTAGAACCTGATAAGTAAATGCTAAATAAAGGCAGAATTAGATAAATAAGATAGAGGAAATACGGTAAATACTCCCCAAAGGAGTAGATGAAATGTCAAATAAATTTAACAAATTATTGTTGGCTGGAGTTTTAGCCATGTTTATCTGGATGGGGCTACTATCACACCCGGCTGCATCCCAGCAAGTACAATCTCGGATTAACAACCTAGAAGCAGATTTACGTCGTGTTCAGTTACAGTTAAACCAAATACAGTCTCAATTTGGTCAAGGTCGCTTTTCTCCATCCCCAAGAACGACCATCACCCCACAGCCTTCAGGGCCTAGACGCAATTTATCACAGCAAGAGCGCGATCGCATGTTTGATCGACTAGCAACTTTAATGGTTGAACTTAAGCAACAAGTCAACAAATTAGAGACGCGAGTCTCAAAGCTAGAATCACGGTAAAACAACTCTGCTAGTGAGAAGAAACAAACCTGAGTCCCACTACACCTGCCATAATTAAGCCAATACAAAACAAACGCTCTATAGAAGCAGGTTCTCTAAATAGAACTATACCCAACACAGCCGTACCCATAGCTCCTATACCAGTCCAGATGGCGTAGGCTGTACCCACTGGTAGTGTGCGGAGTGCTGTTGACAAGAAGATGAAACTCAATATCATGCCAGCAACAGTAGCGATACTGAAACCTGGCTTGCTAAAACCCTGCGAATACTTAAGACCAATTGCCCAGCCAATCTCTAACAAACCAGCAATTAAAAGATATACCCATGCCATCGTTTTCTCCTCTGCACGTAGCAGAACTTAAAGTAATTACTTTAATCATGAGCATATCTTGGTTGTAGATATTCGGAAACATAGTAGGGTAGGCATTGCACACCAAAATCCGGATATGGTGCAATATCGTTCGGTTAAGAAATTTATCTGTAGGGGCAAGCAGGGGGAGAGAAGAGCCATTGAAAAGTAACTCTTTTTCCTCCCCAGCTTATCCGAACCGTATTGGCCCAGGAGTTTAATTTCTGGGTCAATTTCTGTAAAAGTATAGCTAGTGGGAAATTGTCAATAATTTGACATTCTAAAAAGAGTGACCTTGATTTTTCAGGGTTACTCTTTTTAGAAAAATTAACCTCTGCTGACATTAAGGGTGTAATCACCCGTACCACCACCAAAATAAGTCCAGGAATTACCATCCCAAAAATTGCCAAAAGAAGTTACTGCAATATAGTACTGTCCACTGCTCTCAACCCCATATTGCAAATAGGAATCCAAAGTGGATATGCTACCAGGATCTTCAGCGAAGAAGTCATCGTTGGATGCGATAAGCTGGTTTTTTGAATTAAACAGCCATAACATGGTGTCAACCGAGCCGTTACCGCCTATTCCATTATCAATGTCGATTGTAAGTGTTTGTCCTGCTGTGGCAGAAACTTGGTAAAAATCAACGTCATTTCCGGGGAAGAGTGGTCTTGGCCCCGTTAAGGGATCTACCGAATTATCACCGATATTCCCTTGCACACTAGTCCAAGGGACTTGTGTAGAGTTAAAAACATTCGCATTTGCGTTTTTTGAAAAGACATTAGACCGTAAATTCGTTGCTCCTTTAGGTACACTATCCGGATCGTAGGCGGCTCGAGCCGTGTCTGGGAAAAAAACGTGTGAATTTGCCGCAGCCTTAGCGGGAGCAGGAAGATTGGGAGGAATTAAGTTTTTACCACCTAATTGTTCGGGAAGAGCGATTGTTCTTAAATTGAGCGTAATGTCACCGTCACTACCACTAAACCCATCGACTGCTATGCGATAGGTTTGACCAGCTGTAGCGTTAAAAGCTACTTGACTCTGCAAACCAGAGTAATCATCATTACTCGCAATTTCTGTAAGGTTATTGACAGCGTTGCCAGTATATACGGCTAAAGTGGTATCGTAATTACTTCCGAAAGTGTCCAGAACGACTACGCCATTTGCTGGCGCAGTCCAAGCCCACCATATTGATTCCGCATTAGCAGGATCGCCAAAAACACTTCTTCCAGCATGGTCAGGTTCACCAGGTTCACCTGTCGCGCCTGTATTAGTACCGAAAACAGTGAGTTCTGTTCCGTTTAAGAGAATACTATTAGCAAACGTATCATTTACGGGTAAAACCATTTTTATTCACCAAAGTCAAGTTATAGACTGAAACCAAAAGTCTAAACTCTTATAGACGTGTGGTGTAGTGTTAGTAACCTACTGCTTAATTGTAAAAAAAACGAGTCCAAAAGAACTTTAAGATTTTTGTTTAAATGTGACGAATAGAAATAAAAAAACTACAGGCTCCCTCTAGTAAACTAGGCTAAAAAAAGCAGAAATAGCCCAGTTAAGAATAGAAAATTACGTAGCTAAACACCTAATCAGTGATGCAGCCGGGAGCATCCCAATTTTGCCCTTAATAAATTTGTAGTGGGAGCATCTTGCTCCCTAATGTCAAGTCAGCGGGCTAGAAGCCCGCACTACAAAAAAATAAATTTACACATTTGGGATGCTCTCATGCAACCAGAACCAATACGGTTCGGTGAAGCCAAAAACCAGATAGACTGAGGGTTATCACCTAACCGTACTGAGATTAAATGCAACTTAAAGAATTCTCACTGGTCTCGCCTATAGTTGAATCAGGTACGGTACTCAAAGCGTTAGAAACAGCTATCCAACAGAGGCAATCTCTACAAGTGATGCACAGACACATAGTAGCTGCTTAGAGCTTAACCAAACCGTATTGGGATATTGTGGGCAATGCCTACGTGTATTTCAAAAATCAGATATGAGTTCTATATTTGCTCAAAATAAGTAGCTGATTACTAACTATTAATTTTCAGTTTTGCAACTGCTGTTCTGTCTGTGGTTGCCGCGGGGTTTCAGTTGGTTTCAATTGCTCAAATAAAGCGGGTGGCGTAGCCTGGCGAAAAGCCCCGCAGTAGTGCATAGTCATCACTGCTTTGAACGCCCAATGATCTGAAGGCACATCGCTAAAAGGATTCGGTAAAGTCTCTGCTTTGTTTTGAACACAAGCATTGGGTACTAAATTGGATTTAGCTGGTTCATTATTAGTCGACTCTTGAGTAGTTGACTCTTGAGCTTTAACAGGAGTAATTAAACTAATACTAGCTAGCACTACGACTGATACCAAAATTTTACTGTTCATAAAATATTAGGATGGATTTGTTGGAGGTCTAATTTTTTAGATATAGCAGTCCATCCTATTGTAGAAAGAATACCCATTAATTGAAAATTTTAGCCATAATACTAATTGAAAAAAGAATGCGACAGATGGGTAGGGCACAACAATGTTGTGGCCTTACGAATAATTTATTTGTCGCAAACATTATTTGAATTGGTATAACATAGAAAATCAGGCTGACTACATTTGTAAGCCAGCCGCTTCCAATTTGAAGGTTTTTGCTGCAATTAAGCGTTAGCAAACATTGACAGCATTATTAACAGCCCAATTAAACTACCTACCCAAAGTGCTAACGATCCCCAACTAACTGAATCTTGTTGTACTTTCTGCCACATATTGGTAACTACATTATTACGAAATGCCATTTTATAACCTCCAATTTTTAGTAAACCTGTATTAAAGCTTCTGAATCATCCCTGCACTTGTAGACACTAACTAACGGAGATTTAATGCAATCATGCAGTTAGAAAGTACATCTACCTTAGTGCATACTTTTTTTGACAAACAAAACAAAAAGTTACAAACAGATATTTGTTATGTAAACTTATTTTCTCATGAGAAACTATTGCCACGGCTAATTTTTTCTAGTTTGAGAAAATTCTTAACGTCGGCTTTCTCGGATATCAAAAATTTATCGTTAGACGTTTAAAATCATGCTCTATTCAAACAGATACCCTAGTATCCAGCTTTATTTGCGGTTATATAGCAATCCGATTTGATTTCTGAATCACTCGTAGAGGTAAGGGACTGGGGATTGGGGACTGGGGACTGGGAAGAAGGAATAAAGGTGTAGTGAATTTTGTTCAAAAATCAAATATGAGTCCTATAAATGGATTGAGAACAAGAATTACCATTAGTAAAAATGGCAGGTAAACAATGGTACAGGAAATCAGATCAAATCAACCACAATATATCTGCATTATTCTAGTTGATAGCATTACAGGTAACCAAGAAGAAGAAATCATGACTTTTGGTATATCTATTGATGAAGCCAAAAATCAAGCCGAGCAATTGTTAGCCTCTACCTATGGCTGTCAGCCAGTGCAAATTGGAGAATTGATGCAACAGGCAAGAATTGAACCAATAGCTCAGTGGTGTGCGCCTAGCAATCATCAGTAATAAAGCTTTTTAACATAATACAGTTCAGTTACAATACGGTTCAGTTATTAGTATTCGATTCCAGAAGATCCCCCCAACCCCCCTTTTTCTAAGGGGGGCTTAATTCCCTCCTTAAAAGGGAGGGTTAGGGAGGATCAACTATTATCTGAACCGTATTGAGTTCAGTTAAGGATAATTGTCGATTGGGTTGAGTAACGAAACCCAACGATTAACGTTTGGGTTGCTCTAGTAGAAACTTGAATACATCTAATATAGAAAAAGTGTACTAACTACAAAAGCGCCAAACTATCAATTAACCCATGTCAGTATTCAAAACTCTACTGCGTGTTCGACACTATGAAATGGATGCTCTTGGTCATGTCAACAACGCCGTCTACCAAAACTATTTAGAACAAGCAGCTATTGAACACTCAGAACACTTGGGTTTAACATTGGATGTCTACAAAGAATTTGGCGGCGTATTTGTCATGCGACGGGTAGAGATTGACTATCTACGCCCAGCCGTAGCAGGCGAGACTTTGGAAGTCACTACTTGGGTAAGAGAAATTCGTGGTACTCGCAGCTTCCGACGCTACGAAATCCGCAAACAAAATCAGGAGGACTTGCTAGTGACGGCTGAGGTGTTGTGGGTTTGGGTAGAAGCTAAGACAATGCGTCCACGACCAATACCCAGCCTCATATTGGACAGATTTTCGCAAACGCTACATTCTGGTGTGAAGTAATTAAGGGTATTCGGCATTGGGCATTGGGCATTGGGGACTAGTATTCTACTCAGCACTCAAACGGACATGATATTAGACTTTTTTACGTTAAATATGTAAATTTGATACAGAATTACCCACTTTAGCCCCGATAGTCGAGATTATTATGTGAAATATGCACAAAATAAAGCTGTAGCAATTGCACTCAAAATTACGCTAGTAAATCAAAATTCCCAGGTCAAGATTATGGAGAAGCGTCAAGAACAACATCGCCACATGGCTGCTAAAGATTTTGAAGCATCCCTCGATGAATTGGAGGATATTTTACAAGAAAATCCTACTGAGGATGAAGCCATGCCAGAATTAAACCTTAGCATTGTCAATGATCCCCAACCAGATGTACTAGATCAAGAAGATAAAGATTTAGCTTCTATTGATATAGAAGCTTTTGAGGATGCACTTGCTGATATTGAGCAATATCTGGCAGATAGCAATCAATAAAAATAAAAGTTAAAATTCATCGTTATTGATAAATCTTTTGCCGCTGCGCTTCGTATAACATTAAAGCCGCTGTGATCGCCACGTTCAAGGATTCTACCCCTGGACTGAGAGGAATCTTTACTTGCTTGTCTGCGATCGCCGCTACCTCTGCCGACAACCCAGCACCTTCGTTACCCAATAAAATTAAACTGGGCTTGCGCCAGTCAACTTCCCAGTAAGTTAAAGTGGCGCTGGGTAAAGTTGCTACTATCTGCATTCCTGCTTGCTGGCTGGCTTGAACTGTAGCTTTAAAATTATCACTCACCGCCATTGCTAGGCGAAACCACTGCCCAGCAGAGGCGCGAAGAACTTTTGGGTTATCTAAATCTACGCTATCTTCACTCAGCCACAAACCTGATGCTCCAGCCGCCGCCGCAGTGCGAATGATCGTACCTAAATTGCCGGGATCTTGCACAGTTTCCAAGGCTAGGACTAAACCAGTCAAAGGCACTTGAGTCAGGCGATCGCTTCGTTTTGCAGTTGCGACAACGCCATCTGGTTGTACAGTAGTGGCGATCGCCTCTAAAACTTCCTCACTGACAATTTCGGCGCGATCGCATCGACTACAAGCTTCCTCCCAGAGTGCAGCATGGGCTGTTTGCCATGCTGGGGTGCAGCATACTGTGACTAACGGATAATTTACCGCGCAGGCTTCCTCCAAAAGATGCGTCCCTTCTAATAAAAATAGCTCCTGCTTATGCCGTTCTTTAGTAGAGTGCAGTTTGCGGATTTGCTTGACTAAAGGATTTTGTAAACTTGTTAACATGAAAGTATCGAGTTAAAAGTACTAAGTGCTGAGTCTTCATCCTACTCAGGACTTAAGACTCAGCACTTTATACTCAAATGCGGAACCCGGGACTTGAACCCGGAAGCCTTGCGGCACTAGAACCTGAATCTAGCGCGTCTGCCAATTCCGCCAGTTCCGCTGGCATATCTTCTTATCGACAATTTCTAATTATTACTAATATTATTGATTTTTGTCAAGTGCGGCTGTGCCTTGCCCTTACTGAGTATAGACTTTTGCTCAGGTTAAAGTTTTGGTGTTGATTGCCACTAAAATTTTAAATTCTTACAAAGCTTGCTGCAACTTGCTTTGAGCGATTATAATTCCCCAAAAAACAATTTATTGATACAAGATGTAGAGGCAAAATGTAGACAAATCTATTCTTTACTGTAGAATCAAAACCAACTTCAAACCTTTAAATTTACGTATTTATTTTGGAGGTAGGCTTATTAATCCTTCTAGCAGCTTACCAGATGCTAAATCTTCTCTTGAAGCAGACTCCTCAGTCTTGCAGATTTGGGGAGGGCATCCTTTGCAAGGCCATGTAAAAGTGAGCGGGGCCAAAAACTCAGCACTGGTGATCATGGCTGGAACTTTGCTATGTTCAGGAGATTGTCACATCCGTAATGTTCCCTTATTAGCGGACGTAGAGCGGATGGGTCAGGTTTTATCAGCTTTGGGTATTCGTTTAACACGAAACGGTGACACTTTAGATATCAATGCCAGTGAAATTACCACATCCAAGGCTCCCTACGAACTCGTTACCCAATTGCGGGCAAGTTTTTTTGCCATTGGCCCGATTTTGGCACGGCTGGGAGTAGCCCAAATGCCGTTACCAGGCGGTTGTGCAATTGGGGCAAGACCAGTTGATTTGCATGTCCGGGGACTGCAAGCCATGGGAGCCGAAGTCCAGATTGAGCATGGTATTTGTAATGCCTATGTTCCTGGCAGCAGTGGCAGGTTAAAGGGAGCGAAGATTTATCTGGATAGCCCCAGCGTGGGAGCGACAGAAACTTTGATGATGGCCGCTACTCTAGCAGATGGCGAAACGATCATCGAAAACGCTGCACGAGAACCAGAAGTAGTCGATCTGGCGAATTTCTGTAATGCGATGGGGGCTAAGATTCAGGGTGCTGGCACTAGTACGATTACAATCGTTGGTGTACCCAAGTTGCATTCTACTGAATACAACATTATTCCCGATCGCATCGAAGCAGGAACTTTTTTGGTCGCAGGGGCTATCACTCGCTCAGAGATTACTTTGTCTTCAGTGTGTGCAGATCATTTATTTCCGGTGATTGCCAAGTTGCGAGATATTGGCGTGCGGATAATTGAGGAAGGGTCTGATTGCTTACGTATCCTGCCTGCGGAATCTCTCAAGGCAACAGATATTGAAACATTACCCCATCCAGGCTTTCCCACAGATATGCAAGCACCATTTATGGCTTTGCTAACTCTGGCAGAAGGCGACAGCTTAATTAACGAATCTGTGTTTGAGAATCGGTTACGTCATGCCTCAGAGTTAAATCGCTTAGGGGCAGATATTCGCGTCAAGGGCAATGCTGCCTTTGTTCGAGGAGTACCGATGTTATCAGGCGCACCAGTAATAGGCACAGACTTGCGAGCATCAGCAGCCCTAGTCTTAGCAGGACTGGCAGCAGAAGGGAAAACTACATTTCAGGGATTGCACCATCTTGATCGCGGCTATGATCGATTCGATTTGAAGTTGCAGCAATTGGGAGCGAGAATCTTGCGCGTGAGCGAAGCCTCAACAAATGTAGAATTGGCAACCAGCACTAACAATTCCCCAGCGTCAATGACGACCTAGTAGTTAGGTGGGCATTGCCCACCCTACTTAATCGTTATACTAACTGTGGGAGGCTGTTTAGCTGACCAGCCACACTCCCCAGTACCGTTGTTTTTGAGCTTCCTGCACCATGTCTTTCCTAAAAACTCCGCTGATTGGTTTAAAAGCTGACTCCTTTCGTCATCCGTTAGATTTGGAAGCTACCAAAGCTCTCAAGCAGATACCTGGTTTAGATATGATGGTGCGGAATTGGCTTGGGCCAATGGCAGAACAGGTTTTCTATGTAGAAAATATTGCGTCTAGCGTTTTGGTAGGTGAAAAACAACTACCCGATTTACACAAGCTGTTGTTAGAAGCTTGCAAGATTTTGGATTTAGAGCCTCCGCAGTTGTACATCAGGCAACATCCTGCTCCCAACGCCTACACTTTTGCGATGCGAGGTAAACAGCCTTTTGTGGTGCTGCACACCTCCCTAATTGATATCCTTACACCAGAAGAAATTCAGGCTGTGATTGCTCATGAATTGGGTCATCTCAAGTGTGACCACAGCGTTTACTTGACTCCTGTGAATTTATTAGTATTGGCAGCAGGTATCTTGCCCAACGTCGGGGCTGTGATTGCTCAAGCAATACAGTCACAGCTTTTGGAATGGGTACGCTGTGCTGAGTTTACCTGCGATCGCGCCGCATTGTTAGCCACCCAAAATCCTAAAGTTGTTATGTCGGTGTTGATGAAACTGGCGGGTGGTTCCCCAAGCCTAGCACCGCAACTTAATCTTGATGCCTTTGTTGCCCAGGCTCGTGCCTACGATGATATTAGCAAGACTGAACTGGGTGAAATGGTTAAAGCCGCCCGTACAGCTCAATTAACTCATCCAGTACCAGTACTACGGGCACGAGAAATTGACCGTTGGGCAAGCAGCACAGAATATCAATCTTTATTACACAATCACGACTTAAAGTCTAACAATGAGGTTGCTTCCAAGGGCGGTTGGCGCAACTGGTAGATGTATCCTCATTAACAGGACTTACGCCAAATCTCTCTCAAACCCTCTTACTTTGTGACCTTTGTGGCGGCAGTCGCTCATGGGGGAAACCCCCAAGACCGCGCTGCCTCTCCTTTGCGGTTCGTTTTTCTTTGTTACTGCGTAAGACAAAGGGCATTGCTGATTGATGGGATGATTTTTCTCACGCAGAGGCACAGAGACACAGAGAGAATGAGGGTTTAGAGATTTTAATGCTAAAATTTTATCCCTCATTTATGCAACGCCAGACAAACACATCAAGATGCAAAAGTTTTTTTAGCAGCTTTACGTGAGATAACAAGAAGTGGTTACCACTCAAGCGCCATCATGACAGGTGTATCACAGGATAATCACTTCCTACCCATTAACTTATTTGAGTATGAAAATCTAGCGTCACAACATTTGTCTCAAATGGCGCTTGATTATTACAATAGTGGGGCTTGGGATGAAGTCACATTGCGAGATAATCGTGCTGCGTTTGAGCGAGTTAAGCTGCTACCGCGAATGCTAGTTGATGTGAGCGATCGCAACCTTAATACTTCAATTTTAGGAGAACCTTTACAGCTACCCCTACTAATTGCACCAATGGCTTTTCAATGCCTTGCCCATCCAGATGGAGAAGTGGCTACAGCAATAGCTGCGGCATCAGCTGGTGTGGGTATGGTTTTGAGTACATTGGCGACTAAAAGCATTGAAGAAGTGGCAACAGTCCAACAGAATTTTCCTAATGCCTTGCAATGGTTCCAGCTTTATATTCACAAAGACCGGGGACTGACTCGCGCTTTGGTGGAGAGAGCTAAAACCGCAGGTTACAAAGCATTATGTCTGACGGTAGATGCACCTATTTTAGGACGGCGGGAGCGTGATCGGCGTAATGAGTTTTCCTTACCGCCAGGATTACACGCAGCTAATCTTGCAACTATATCAAGGCTAGATATTCCCTATGAACAGGGAGAATCTGGGCTATTTACCTACTTTACCCAACAATTAAACCCAGCGTTAACTTGGAAGGATTTAGCATGGTTGCAATCAATCTGTCCTCTTCCGTTAGTTATAAAAGGTATTTTACGTAAGGATGATGCTGTGCGTGCTGTAGAGTGCGGAGCCAAAGCTATTATTGTTTCTAATCACGGCGGCAGACAACTAGATGGTGCGATCGCATCTTTAGATGCCTTGGCTGAGATAGTAGCAGTTGTAGATGGCAGAGCCGAAGTGTTATTGGATGGGGGTATTCGCCGAGGTACAGATATTTTAAAAGCCATAGCATTGGGTGCAAAAGCTGTACTCATTGGACGGCCTGTTTTGTGGGGGCTAGCATTAGCCGGAACCGCAGGTGTATCTCATATCATCTCGTTGCTAGAAGATGAATTCAGTGTGGCTATGGCACTCAGCGGCTGTGCCAAGCTACAGGATATTGACTCTACTTTAGTTAAACAAGTAAGTGTCTCCGGTAGCTAGATCAGAGCTTCCCAAGTGTAGATTAAAACGGGTGAATGCCACAATTCTCTGTACTAAATTTGTAGTTTTTAGGAGTAATTCTGGAATCCATATTATTCCTTGTTGCAAAATTCCTAAATAGTATATAATAGTAGAGTTGCATCCAAGGGCGGGTGGCGAAACTGGTAGACGCACCACACTCAAAATGTGGCGACCTTGCGGTCATAGGAGTTCGATTCTCCTCCTGCCCATATTGAAAGATTTAGCTACAAAACACTTCAGGCAATAAGCTTCTTTGACATGGGTAGTCAGGAAACAAGAGAAGACTACAGAGCTAACCCATATAAAATAAACAAAATTTGGCGTTGCAGAACAGTGGGATGAATTGGGCAAGCTGGGGTAGCAGGGGGAGAAGTTTTCTGGTGTTGCTAAATCATCCCGCAAATAAGCAACGCCCAAAATTTTAGTAGTTGCCAAATATTTTTTGAAGAATTTGGAACTATCCAGCGTGTAGCTGTGTCTAACGATTCAAATGCTACTGTTTGCATATATGAATTTATAGTATTTGATCCCCAATTTCAAAACTATAAATTTTAAAAATAAATATTTCTCAAAGTGGCAACAAAAATCTAGCAACTGTTGTTAGTGTTAACCGTAACTATTTTTGTGATACGGGTAAAATCTGCGTTTTAAATTTCAAGTGTTTATACGGAAAATCTATCTCGACGCAACTTCCTTTGGGGAGTTGACAAAAAAGTATTTATAAGATATTTTTAAAGCAAAATATAATTTATGCATGATGCCCTCGTTAGTAATTTTTTAACTTTAAACAAAGATCGAAAATTATGAGATTAAAAAGATGGGAGTCTCCTCGTCGAGAAGGCAGGAATGATAAAGGTAAAGGTGGTTCAGCGAGAAAGCGGCAACTAAAAAAACAAAGGCAAATGCTGCGGCAGAAACTCAAAGAAGCAAACAAGAAAGACAACAATAATAAGAAGCAGGGGGAAGAACAAATGTTCTTCCCCTTATTTTTTTAGTTTTTCGCAAAGAACCAAATTAAAAGTTTTTTTGCTTAATAGCATAGATAAAAAATATAAATGTAACAATTGTAACTATTATTTTAAGTAATAAAAAAAAATTATTATTAACCTAGTGGAAAAATAGTATTTTACATTACATTTTTTATTATTTATCCTCATATAGTCAGTATTTGACAGCTTGTCTGTCTGGGTTTAGTTTTTGCTAAATGATTATTTTAGACAAAAGAAAATATTATTACGTTAATTCTATTTATAGAAATTGTAATGGTTATATGAAGTAATTACAAACTAATTATGAAGTAACCGTAAAATTACATATTAAAAATGGGAAAAGCCTTAATTCAACTTGTAAACTAATATACGGAAACATCAAAATTTAAAAATACTAGGGTAGCCACGAATTTGCTGATAAAGCTATTGGATCTCCATGTGTATGCACCCGACCATGCTACAAGCCTAGAAAGAAGTCAGCAATAGTACCACCTAATTTTTCAAAACTTCGCAAATTTTCCAGGTGGTATACAGGATTTTTGTCTTTGACACAAGGAGTAATTTATGGGCGAGATAGCTTTCCTGCCTACTCAAAAAGTTCTTGATTTTCCCATTACTGCCTTACGCTTTGAAGAGCAGATACAAACAATACTAAAGTGGGCGATCGCTCGAGAAAGTAGAACAGTATGTGTAGCCAACGTGCATATGCTCATGGAGGCTCACTGGAATCCAGAGTTTGCCAGTGTATTACATCATGCAGATGTAGTAACCCCTGATGGGATGCCTCTAGTTTGGATGATGCGGCAAATGGGAGTTCGCTACCAAGATCGTGTGGCAGGGATGGATATCCTACAAGCATTATGTAAGTCAGCTCAAGTCCAAAATCTCAGTGTTTTCTTTGTGGGTTCGCAAACGGAAATTCTTTCTAAAATGAGGAAAAGGCTAGAGCAGGAATTTCCTAGCCTGAAAATAGCGGCGATGGAACCCTTACCCTTTCGTCCTCTCACAGAAAATGAAGATGCAGATCTAATTAATAAGATTAACTCAAGTGGTGCTGGTCTAGTATTTTTATCACTAGGTTGTCCAAAACAAGAAAATTGGATGGCTCAACATAAGGGTAAAATTCAGGCAGTCATGATTGGTATGGGTGGAGTTTTCCCGGTTTACGCAGGAATCCATAAGCGAGCGCCTCGTATAGTTCGAGATTTAGGTTTTGAATGGTTGTATAGATGGATTCAAGAACCACGCCGCCTCTGGAGCCGTTATATAAAAACGATCCCACCTTTTATGTGGCTAGCTACAAAACAGCTACTGTCATCAAGTCGTCTTGCAGAAGTAACTTTCAAGGAAGCGGGAATTGAGAAATCATAATTTGGGTAGTTGACAAAACAACTATGTTTCTGAATGAACGCAGATATGACAAATTTCAAGGCAAGTTTCAGGCGATCGCGTCCGGCACTAGGCATAGCCCAATTGCACATTGCCTATATATAGCGATACAACTTCCTGCTAATTAGATGAACGACAAACAACTCATGATTGAGGCAGGTCGGACTGAGCGCCAGTACTAGAAATGCAAAGAGTTATTCGACTTTCTGGCATGACATAGACATTAATTTATCGATTAAATTACGAATCTGTATGTATGAAGCTGAAAAAAACCAGAGTTGTATACCGACCTGAAAGTCCAATAAGACATCCACTGCAACTATTTCAAGACATGGGGCGGGACTTACTAGCATCGCGAGAATTAGCTTGGCGGCTTTTAGTGCGTGATATTAGCGCTCAATATCGTCAATCATTGCTAGGAATTTTCTGGGCATTCATACCTCCAGTAATTACAGCAGCTGGTTTTACCCTTGCTAAAAGTAATGGTATTGTCAACATTGGTAATACAGAGTTACCCTATGCAGCCTATGTTATGTTTAGCATGTCACTGTGGCAAACCTTTGTCGAAGCATTAAATGGCCCGATTCAAGCAGTAACAGCAGCTAAATCAATGTTGGCAAGAATTAACTTCCCTCGCGAAGCATTAATTGTTGCCAAATTAGGGGAAGTATTTTTTAACTTTGGCATCAAGCTCATCTTAATTGTGGGTTTATTTATCTGGTTCAAAATACCAGTAACTTTGAGCTTAATTTTAGCACCAGTAGCATTAATTCATTTAATATTGCTAGGGACATTTATCGGTTTGCTGTTAGCCCCAATGGGAGCTTTATACCAGGATGTTACCAAGGGATTAACATTGATTACGGGATTTTGGTTATTTCTCACACCAGTAGTTTATCCAGTTCCTAGTAATGGCGTATTTGGCAATATTGTAAAGCTAAATCCTGTTACTCCATTGTTAGTGACGACACGAGAATTAGCGACAACAGGTGTCATCTCAGACCCGCAGGGATTTTGGATAGCAAGCCTTATTGCAATATTAGGTTTGCTGTTAACTTGGATTATTTATCGTCTAGCAATGCCCTTTGTAGTTGAGAGGATTAGTTCCTAATTATGACGATTATCAATGAGAAAGCAATAGTCGCACCGCAAAGTAGTGAAAGTGATATTGTCCTTTCAGCTAATGGAGTGTCTAAAAAGTTTTGTCGAGATTTAAAGCGGTCTTTGATGTATGGTGTTCAAGATATTACCTCAGAGTTATTAGGGCTACGAGAAAAGAGCGATAAATTGCGAAAAAAAGAATTTTGGGCACTGGATAATGTAAGTTTTGAATTGCGACGAGGAGAAGCATTAGGCTTAGTTGGAAAAAATGGTAGTGGTAAATCTACTCTGTTGCGGATTATTGCAGGTTTAATTAAACCAGATGCTGGTTGTGTTGAAGTTAATGGTCGAGTAGCACCATTGATTGCACTCGGAGCAGGATTTAATCCTATTTTGACAGGGCGGGAAAATATTTATGCCAATATGTCAATTTTGGGGTTGTCAAAAAAGGAAATTGATGAGCGATTTGATGAAGTTATAGATTTTGCTGAAATTGGTGATGCAATTGATGCACCAGTGCAAAGTTATAGTTCGGGAATGGCAGCTAGGTTAGGTTTTGCCAGTGCTATTCATACAGAGCCAGACATTCTTCTCATTGATGAAGTGCTGGCTGTGGGAGATGTTAAATTTAGGGCAAAGTGTGAACGTAGGCTGCATGAGTTACGTCGTAAGGGTACGTCGTTTGTATTGGTTAGCCATCAACCTTCTGCAATATTGAATGTCTGTGATACTGCAATTTACCTGTCAAACGGTCAGTTAATCGCGTCTAGCGATAGCTTTTCAATCATAAGTCAATATGAAGAAGATTTATTCTTCGGTGACATGAAGAAAGCCGTCGGAATGATGACATTTCCGGAAAAAAATGTAATTGAGAGTACAGGAGTAGATATAGTTTCTCTATTTTTTAGAGACGAAGATGGAAATATTATTGAAACACCTGTAACTGGAGAGCCATGCATTTTTTGTGTAGGATATAACTCTTACGTAGAAATAGATAATGCAGGACTTAATTTTACTATTCAAGAAGTTGGTGGAGAAAGTAATCATGTGTTACGAATAAGTAGTTTTCAGGATAAACAATTATTGAAGATATTGCCAGGAAAGCACGAAATACAAGTTCGTATGCCATACCTTGGAATTAAGCCAGGTTCATATACGATGACTCTTAACATTAGAAAAGATTCACTTTATATATTTGATATAGTTGAGTCTTTCAAATTTTCAGTAGTCGCAAATAAGCCAATGTCTTACTGTTTATTTTATCAACCCCGAACATGGGAAGTTGTTAGTAACTAAACTGCTGATATGCACTTGGGTTTACCGGAATAATCAATCACGCACGATAAATTATTTAATATGACAACTACGTCAGCTAAAAAGCTCGATATTTCATTATTTTTAACTCAGAGCTTAATTGTTAATTTTAAAGGAGAACGCTGCAAATGTTCAGTTTAAAAAAGTTTTATTGGAATTGGAAAAAGCGGTTGATGCAGCGATTTAAAGTGCAAATTGTCCCGCTCTATCTCTCAACTTACGTTGCACTGCAAAAGGTAATTCGCCAGACTAGAGTTAGTGGGGATAAATTTTCATCAGTCCTTATACTTCCTCCAGCACCACCGGGCAGCCTTGGGGATGAGGCTTTATTAACTGCCACCGTAGAATATTTTAAGATGCAGGGTGCAAAGCGTATTGGTATAGTTACGTATGAATCAGACTCACAGTGGGCAAATATTAGTCTAACTGACGACGAAACTACAAGCCTAAACTACCATTACCTGCATGAATATTTGAGTTCCCCAGAAGCCTTGTTCCACTTCGCTCACGCAGTAAGCTCCTACGAATGTTTTTATTGTATTGGAGCAGATGTAATGGATGGGTATTATTCTGAGAAAGATACTCTTCAAAGACTGAAATTTGTTTCAATGGCGAATGCGATGGGAGTTAAGGCTGCTGTTGTGAGTTTCAGCTTTAACGATAAACCTATACCTAATGTAATTCAGTCTTTGCAGGAATTGCCTTCAGATATTCGATTATGCTCGCGTGATTTAATTTCATATCAGCGCCTAATTCATCATCTCAAGCGTCCGGTTGAACTTGGAGCAGATCTAGCATTCCTTCTCAACCCCGATATGGATACGGAAATTGTTGAGAGCATTTCTCAGTGGGTCTGTCAACAACGTGCTAACAATCGTATCGTTGTTGGAATAAATGCTAATTACAAACTTATAGATGAACTTGAAGTTAAAACTCTCGATCAATTAATTAAAACTTTTGTTGATACTTTAATAGGACTTTACTCTAAAAATGAAAAACTTAGTTTTTTATTGATTCCCCATGATTTTCGCAATATCGGTGAAAAGAACAGTGATGTATTTCTAGCTGAGGCAATTCTTGAGGTTCTTCCTTCAGAAATACGAACTCATTGCACCAAAGTTCCAACACCATGTAGTGCTAGAGAGATAAAAGCTATATGTAGAAATTTAGATATTGTTCTGAGTGGCAGAATGCATCTTGCGATCGCCTGCTTGGGTCAGGAAACTCCGGCAGCCTGTATTACTTATCAGGGCAAGTTTGAAGGTTTGTATAAGCATTTCGAGCTGGATGGAATGACAATTGAGCCACAACAAGCTCTTCAACCCGGTAATTTAGTCAACTTTTTTATGCCTCTAATTGAAAAAAGAGACGATATTCGTAAACATATACGAGCAAAGTTACCAAATATACAAAAATTAGCCAAGGCAAATTTTGGCTGATGGACGTTTTAGGCATTAACAGAAACTTGAAAAGAGGTAAGTTTCAATGAGGGTTTTATTTACTAATAATTATGCAATGGATCGGACTTGGGAGCAATGGAAAAAAGGAGAGCATCCTGGAAATCATCTTTGGGGAGTTACACATTTACCGCAATATGGGATTGATGTTGATATCTTGCCTTATGAGAAATATGCAATTTTGAATCAAATAGGGCGTAAACTTAAACTCGGAGGCTATCTAGATCAAGAACTTAGAATTTTCTTCAACTTGTCTCAGTATGACCTAGTTTATTCAGGAAATACAGACACTACATTTATACTGTCATATCTTCGTTATCTGGGGATATTTAAAAAACCAATTATCTGTGTACTACACCATACGTTACAACCAAACAGGTTACGCCATAAAACAGTTGTGAAAGGTCATGATAGATTGTTGTGCTTGAGTAATAAAATTAAAAGCGATATTGAAATGAATTTTAGCATAAATCAAGATAAATTAGAAGTTTTAGAGTGGGGATTTGATTTATCTTTTTATGACAATCAAGCAAAAAAATATAACATTGCAAATAGTAAGCCTGAGTTGATTATAAGTGCTGGGCATACGTTACGAGATTACGATACTTTGGTAAGAAGTTTTACTGATATTAATTATAGGTTGCATATTTATTCTTCAGAACATAATATTCCTAAAATTTCCGATATCCCTTCAAATATAACATTTAAATGCGGAAGTTTTCTTGGAAAACATGCACTTGAATATGGTGAACTTGTAGCAGAGTATGGAAAAGCATATGCAGTTGCTATTCCTTTGGATATTCCTTTTGAAGAAAGTAATACAGTAACTCAAATTGGACTAACAAGCCTTCTGGAAGCTATGGTTCTCGGAAAAGCAGTGGTAATGACTAGAAGTAAGCATATTAGTATTGATATAGAAAAGGAAGGAATTGGAATTTGGGTTGATTACAAAGATGTAAAAGGGTGGCAACAAGCAATTTCATATTTGCTGGAACACCCTCGTGAGACTATCGAAATGGGAAAAAAAGGACGTCAGTTGTGTGAGAGCAAATATAATTTAGAATCGTTTTCATCAAAATTAGCTGGAATTTTGAAAGGATTTATTACGAAAGGCTATTCTTAAGTAATAACTTAAGCAAAAGTATAATGGACATAGAATTTGTTCTTGTAGATAATACTGAAAATCCTGCCGATCCAATCACAAACTCAGGAAAAGTAGATTATATTTTTCAAATTGGAAAATATCAAATTACCAATACTCAATATGCGGATTTTTTGAACGCAGTTGCGGCTTATTCCGATCCGTACAACTTATATAACGTGAATATGGAAAGGGGACTCTTTGGTGGAATCAAACGCACCAAAAAAGATAGCTGCTATTTTTACGAGCCTTTAGAAGGCTATTGTGATTTGCCAGTAGTTTATGTCTCCTGGTTCGATGCTGCTAGGTTTTGTAATTGGTTGCACTTTGGTAAGCCAAAGTTAGGGGAATCAATCTTGGGTACGACTGAAGGTAATTCAGAAATAGGAGCATACAACACTTCTCTATTTTCCGATGGGCGTGAAATCCAAGAAGTTAAAGCGCATAATCCTGAAGCAAAATATTGGATTCCTACTTTAGACGAGTGGAACAAGGCAGCATACTTTGATCCATCGAAAAATGGAAGTGGTGGATACTGGCTTTATCCTACAAGAAGCGATACTAAACCTCAAGCAATTGCACCACCTGGTGATCAGTTTTCGGCTAACTATTATGACTTCAAATGGGCAGCACCAGAACTATATTTAACGCCTGTTGGTAGTTATAAATATGCAACCAGTTATTACGGCACTTACGATCAAGGTGGTAATGTATGGGAGTGGGTTGAAACCCTACGTGGTAACCATCATCGTTGGGTAAGAGGTGGGGGGGCAACAACTTTTGACCATGCCCTTTCTCGTCTTAATGTTGACTCTGAATATAGCGACCATAAATTATATATTTTCGGTTTTAGAGTAGCAAAAAATGCTGAATAAAAGAGCTAAAATTGCCTTATATTATGTTAGTTTTTCTTTTATTATTAGACTTAATTGATTAATTATTCCCTACTAATTCTTGAAATGAGGATAACAATAAATGATATGGAATTTGTAGTTATTGACGAGGTAGGAAATAGAGAAGACCCAATTTATGGGTTTGGTCATGTTCCTTATATCTATGAGATTGGTAAATTTGAAATAACCAATGAAGAATACGCAGAGTTTCTAAACGCAGTTGCCAAATATGATGACCCTTATTCGCTGTATAGTCCTAGTATGTCGATGGGATTATTTGGCGGAATTGATAGATTCAGCAAAGAAGGTATTTACGTTTATCATCCCAAGCAGGGGTGGGGGAAAAGACCTGTAGTCTATGTTTCTTGGTATGATTTGGCTCGGTTGGCTAATTGGTATCATTATAAAAAACCATGTACAGGAAGAGCAGAGCTAGGTACAACTGAAGGAACTAATAATCTTGGTGCTTATGATACGCGTAATTTTCCCAAAGATCATACAGTCATGATTGATTATCGTAAGCTCCCATTCCGCAGAAACAAGAAAGCACTATATTGGATTCCCAATGAAAATGAATGGTACAAAGCAGCTCACTATGACCCGACAATAAATTCTCAACGTAAATACTGGGATTATCCTGTCAGAACTAACAACGTGCCCAATAATTCTGAACCACCAGGTGATGAATATTCAGTTAACTTCTTCAGAGACACTTTTGCAATTGGAAAGCCAGATTTTTTAACAGAGGTAGGAGCCTACCGCTTGGCTTGCACCTACTTTGGAACCTATGATCAAGGCGGTAATGTATGGGAATGGTTAGAGAATTGGAGACTTGAAGATCGAGGGGCTGAAAAAGTACGTGCAGTGCGAGGTGGCTCTGCTACTTATAGTGAAATTGGGTTACATGCTCGTAACACTGATCCAGGCAACCCTTCTCATGAAAAATTTATTTGGGGAGGGAGGCTTGCCAGAGCACATGTCACCAGTTCAGGTAAAGTGCATTATAGCAAAGTTTCTTATATACCCTTCGATAGGTACTTGAAAAAAATAATTAAAAAGATTCTGCATGGGAACAACGCCAAGAAATTTCTAAATCTATTTAAGAAAAGCCACCAAATATAAAATAACAAGTAACTAGTAATTTTGATCTGCTATTGGCTGCCCTTGCTAATTAAAATGATGTAGGTAAAAATGAGCAAGAAAGTACTAGTCATATCTCCTGTCCCATCACATCCTCAAGATGCTGGCAACCGGACTAGAATTTATAACCTCCTAAGAAATCTGCAAAAGCTTGGTCATGAAGTACATTTTTTATACATTCAACAAGAGACAAAAGATGACTATCTCATGCGCCAAGCTTGGGAAGAAAATTTCTACTCTTTGCCCTATAGACAAATAGGGGATAGAAAACGGAGTTTGGCACAAAAAATTACCAGAAAGTTAAGATGTTATCTTACCGATTATCCTAAATATCCAGGTGCAGTAGATGATTGGTATGAAAATTCCATAAATCATTTTTTGGTGGAATTACATCGGAAAGTTAACTTTGATGTTGTAATTGTCGAATATGTATTTTTCTCGAAAGCTTTAAATATCTTTGGAAAGGATGTCTTGAAAATAATTGACACCCATGATGTATTTGCTAATAGAACTGATTTATATAAAAATAATGGTCAAGAATATTATTGGTATTCTACAAATATTAAGGAAGAAACTAAAGGACTCCGGCGAGCAGATTTGATTATTGCCATACAAAAAGAAGAAGAGGAGTATTTTCAAAAGCTAGTAGGTAATAAAGTTATTACAGTAGGTCATACGGTTTTATTGCGTAGGCCAAAACAGATGCTATTACCGGCGGGTAACAAAATTCTATATATAGCTTCTCTAAATGAAACTAATATTCATGGTATTAAATACTTTATTAACGATGTACTTCCAAAAGTTAGAGCCAAGCTACCCGACATTCAACTTTTAATTGCGGGGAAAATTTGTGAAGCATTAGATAAAATTGAGGGTTGTGTAAAACTGGGGTATGTAGATAATTCCAATGAGATATATGATAATGCCAATGTAGTTATTAATCCTATGTGTTTTGGAACTGGTTTAAAAATTAAAAGTATTGAAGCTTTAGGGCAATCTAAAGTTTTAGTTACTACACTAGAAGGTGCTAAAGGATTAGAAGCAGGAGCCAACAAAGCTTTTCTTGTTGCCAAAGATGCAGATGAATTTTCTCAATATCTTATTGAAGTTTTGACTAATTCACTATTGTCTAGCAATCTGGCAAAACAAGCTTATGACTTTGCAGAAGTTTATAACAAAAAAGCTCTCGAACCTCTGGAGAAAGTACTTGATTCTATACCAGGGCTGTGATTGATAAAATACAAAAATATTAGTCTTATGAAACCTAAAATTTTATGGTTGCGCGAACGCTTTGGTTGGATGGGAAGTCATAGTGGTTATGATCAACTTTGTGAGACTATTTCTCACATGTCCACAGTTAAGTCTTCAAGTGTTTGGAGAGAAATGGGGAAAAAACTTCCTAAAGGAAGTCGAAGAATTCTTACAAGTTTAGGCAGGGGAGTAAAATTTAGCCAATTCTACGATCATTACAGTACTTTAGCTGAGTTAGAGGTACTATGGAAGACTATTAGCCAGAGGCCAGATTTACTTCACATTAATTATGTAGAAAATAGTTTAGGGTTTTTATTAAACTGGAAGAAAACGCTATCTCTAAAAATGATTGGTACAGTTCATCAACCAGCCAGTTGGTGGCGTTTAATGCATTGCAATACAAACTATGTTGCTGGTTTAGATGCTTTAATTGTTCCTGCAACTAGGGAGGTTTCATATTTTGAACCGTACCTTGATGGACGTGTTTTCTTTGTTCCCCATGGTGTAGATATAAAATTTTTTCATCCTAAACCTGAAATAGAAAATTTTGATAAAGTTCCCAGCTATCCACGCTGTGTTTTTTCTGGAACTTGGTTACGTGATATTTATACACTTATCGAGGTTATTGACAAGATAGTTGCTCAAAATAACAAGGTTGGATTTGATATTATTTTGCCAAGGTATAGTCGAAACAATCCAGCATTATACAAGATTGCTCGTCATGAGCAAGTTGTGTGGCATGCTGAAGTTTCAGATGAAAGATTACGTGCACTTTATCAGCAAGCTAACCTATTACTACTGCCTGTTCTCGATAGCACTGCTAATAATGCACTTTTAGAAGCCATGTCTTGTGGCTTACCTGTTGTCTCTAATTTTATAGGAGGGCTACTAGATTACACCAGAAGTGACTTTGCTGACTTACTGCCAGTTGGAGATGTAGATGGGATGGTAGAGGCAGTCATGAGATTGATCGATGATCCAAAGGAACTAAAAATCAGGGGTGCAGCAGCCAGATTATTTGTAGAAGAAAATTTCAGTTGGGATAAAATTGCTATTCAAACTTTGGATATCTACTCCAAAATCCTTAGTAAATATGATTGATATATGAAAATAGCGATTATTAGCAAGTCTGATAGAAATGGAGGTGGGGCAAGCAGAGTTGCTGAGGATCTCGCTACCTGGTTAAATGAAGCAGGGCACCCAACTGATCATTTCATTGCTTTCAACTTCAAAAAGACTCTTTCATTCCAGCAAAGTCTTTATGGGAAAGGTTTGACACTCAAGCTTTCTAAAAAAATTCATAGAGTAAGTAATGAATTTGGTTTCCGAGAACTATTACCTGTTGAATACTGGTTTAACCTGAGCAGAATTATTAATAATTACGATATAATCCATTTTCACGATTTATATACTTCTATATCTCCAGTTACTCTTGCCCTGGCTTCTCAACGCAAACCCACTTTTTTCACGATACATGATTGTTCTCCATTCACTGGTGGCTGTTTGTACCCAATGGGGTGTGAGAAATTTACTAGCTATTGTCATCAATGCCCGCAATTGCCTCATGGTGGATGGAAAAATGAATTACGCGATCGCACCAAAGAAATTCAAGCAATCAAACGATGGGTTGCTGGACAATTCAATATTCGCTATATATTTCCGAGTCATTGGATGTTGAAACAGGCCCAACAAGCTCTTAAGTTTAAAATTTCACCTATTGTTATTCCTAATGGGCTTGATTTAAGACCTTTTCCTGCTGCCAAAAAGGTAGAAGCAAAAATTAATTTAGGTATACCAGAAAATCGCAAAGCAATTGCCATTTCAGCCCACGTACTTCACGATCCTCGTAAGGGGGTAAAGTATGCCATCACGGCCCTTCAAAGTGTACGTGATATATCACCATTTGTTTTAGTTGTAGGACTTTGTAATGATGAGTTAAAGCAGGCATTAGATGGACTTGAATTCAAGGAAATGGGTTATATCTCAGAGCCTAAGTTCTTAGCTCAAGCTTACTCCGCAGCAGACATTATGCTCTTTTGTACCCTCGCCGATAACCTACCACTTACTGTTTTAGAAGCAATGGCTGCATATACTCCCGTAGTTGGTTTTGCGACCGGGGGTGTACCAGAGATGATCAAGACTGGACATAATGGCATTTTAGTTGAGCCTACTAACCAGGAGGCACTAAACCAAGCCCTACGCCAAGCATTACTATCTACAGATTTGGAAGCGATGGGTCAGCAGGCAAGAAGGGATGTTGAAAATCATTTTTCAAAGGCTACCTGTATTAAGCAGCATCTGCAAACTTATCAGAATTTTGAGCCTTCTTTAAGTGGCGCGGTTGAGGAGTCGTTAATCCGAGGTTAAACCCTGATGAAAAAGACAGTCTACTCTTTTGACGTATTTGATACATCTCTGGTTCGGATTTGGGCTAAACCAACTGATCTTTTCTGGGAAGTAGGTTATCAATTACAAAAAGATAATTTAATTCAAATTTCACCCGAATCTTGGTCTACCCTGAGAATCGCAGCTGAAAGAAAAGCAAGAGAGATAGGAACTTTTTATGAAATTACACTAGACGAAATATATGAACAGCTTGCTCGGTCTTTAAGCTGGTCAGCAGATGAAGCTGAAAAGGCAAAACAAAAAGAATTAGAAATTGAACTATTAAGTTTACGCCCAGTACCTACAACTCAAAAGCGAATCCAATCACTTCATCAAGCAAATGAACGAATAATTTACATTTCAGATATGTACCTACCTGAAGAAGTTATTCGTAATTTCTTGAAAGAAAACAAAGTTTGGACTCCGGGTAGTACATTGTACGTTTCCTGCGAGGCAAGAGTTAATAAAGGAAGTGGCCAGTTATTTCAATATTGCTTGGTAGAAGAAGGAGTTAAACCATCACAGTTTAAACATGTTGGAGATAACCGACACCCAGATGTGAAAGTACCGAAAAAACTCGGTATCCAGACTGAATTATTCACTCAAGCTCACCTCAATCGCTACGAGCAAAAAATCGCAGACGCAACTCAATTTCCTTTAAAATTTAGATCTCTACTTGCTGGCGCTAGCAGACTTACTCGTTTACAGTCTCAAGGAACCGATTTTAATAACAAAGTTATTTGGGAGACAACAGCGAGTGCCGTTGCTCCAATGCTGTTTGGTTTTGTTTACTGGTGCTTAGTAGAAGCGCAAAAAAAAGGAATTCAAAGACTATACTTTGTTGCCAGAGATGGGCAGATTTTGCATAAAATTGCCCAAGTGATCTGTCGAAATTGGAAATTTGCAATCGATTGCCGCTACTTATATGGTTCTCGTCAAGCATGGCATCTGCCTGCTATTCAAGAAGTTGGTGAAGTTGAGCTTGATTGGATTTTGTCTTGCACTAAAACTATCACTCAGTTTGTATCAATTCGTTCGATATGTGAGCGGGTTCACATAGCGCCAGAGCAAATTCAAGATATCTTAAACCGTTATAATTTTAAAGCAGAAAAATGGGATATTAATCTTCAACAACACGAACGTGACTTGATGCAGGAGATTTTTACTGATAAGGAAGTTACTGAACTTATCATCTCAACTGCTGCTACCTATCGTGAGAAGGCAATTGGTTACTTCCGTCAGGAAGGGATAGGTGATGGAGTTCCTTTCGCCTTGGTGGATATTGGCTGGACTGGGAAAACCCAACGCTCGTTTAGTAAATTACTGAGTATCGCTGGTATTTATCCTGCATCCGGTGTCTATGGGTTTTACTTTGCGTTTGAGTCTCGTGTTAAGCCATTTAAAAATGATAGGTTATTTGCTCATTTTTATGATACAGACGAACCAATTGGTGATCGCTATTTTCTCTGTAAGTATAGACTCTTGTTTGAGCTTTTCCTTGCAGCAGATCATGGTAGCACTAAGTATTACGATTCACGTGATAACAAGTATATTCCCGTTCTTCGTCAGCCAAAAAACCAAGAAGCAATTAATTGGGGGTTATATGTTTTGCAGAGTGCAACTGTTGAATTTGCAGAGCAACTTACTACCAATCTGAGCGCGCAAGAATGTACGACTAATCTTTTAGTTGAGGCGACTGAAATTTTATCACGAGAGTTTGTCTTACATCCTTCATATCAAGAAGCAAAAGTATTTGGCTCTTTTCTGATATCTGGGGATATAACTGAAAATTATTTCTATGAGCTAGCACCAAATTACAGTTTATTTGATTGGTTGCGACTGCTAGTCACTAGCAGGCATCCCCATGTAGATGCTTGGTTTCCTGCTTCAGTTGCCAGAGCTAACCCTACTATGGGGAATCCTTTTGTAGTCAAACTAGTTAACAAAATTCGCCAAATTAGGAGAAAATTTCTTAAGCTTTAATGACCGTTTTTCCCTAGATATCAATACTATACTATCCCAACTTCGTTCTACGGTATCCAGCATGTACGTCAATACAGGGCTGAAACAAAAAGAGAATAATACAGAGTTAGAAACGATCGCGGTGATGGTTCAATCAGCAGCCAAAAATTATCAGGGTGATAGTTTAACACTAGTTGCATTGCTGCGATTGCTAGAGGGCTTGCATCAAGAAATAAGAGACAGTCTATTTCTGGAATCTTTGCCAAGCGATCGCCAAGCTTTTTATCCCCTATTGAAGAATATTGAGGAAGAGGGTGGTTGGCCGTACATCCATCGCATGAAACTGCAATCTCTACTAGAAAATTTAGCAGAAAACACTTTCATTGAGTTAGAAGTTGACAAAACTACAGAATCTTCTGTTGAGTTTGAAATCTCAAAACCTCTTAGCGTGAACCAAGGAGAAATTGTATGAAAATAGATTGGTTAATCATCGGTGCTGGATATTCAGCCTGCGTAATAGCTGAGAGAATTGCTAATGAGCTTGGGCAGAGAGTCTTAATTGTAGAACAGCGAGACCATATCGGCGGTAATGCCTACGATTACTACAACGAGCATGGCATTTTAGTTCATAAATACGGCCCTCACATCTTTCACACCAAATCCAAAAAAGTTTGGGATTATCTCTCACAATTTACAGAGTGGAGACATTACTATCACCATGTGCTAGGCGTGGTAGAGGGTAAAAAAGTTCCTATTCCTTTTAATTTGAATTCCCTTTATGCCCTTTTCCCTCCAAAATATGCAGAGAAGCTTGAAAATTTACTTTTAGAAAACTTCGGTTTTGGAGTTAAAGTACCCATTCTAAAGCTACGTGAAAGTGCCAGTGGCGACCTAAGCTTTTTAGCTGATTATATTTATGAAAATATCTTCCTTCGCTACACCATGAAGCAGTGGGGAGTGAAACCAGAGGAACTTGATCGGGCTGTTACAGGACGTGTTCCAGTTTATATCAGTCGAGATAATCGTTATTTTCAAGACCCTTACCAGGGTATGCCTAAGTTGGGCTACACCGAGATGTTTCGCAAAATGCTGGCTCACCCGAACATTAAAGTACTCCTAAATACAGATTACCGCGAGATTATCAATGATGTAAAGTTTAACCGAATACTTTGCACTGGGCCAATTGATACCTTTTTCGATTATATGTATGGCGAATTGCCTTATCGTAGCTTACGGTTTCAATTTGAAACTTTAGATCAAGAGTTGTATCAAGAAGTTGGTACAGTTAACTACCCCAACGACTACGATATCACCCGTATAACTGAGCAGAAATATTTGTCAGGACAAACCTCTCCCAAGACTACCTTGGTAATGGAATATCCTCAAGCGTATATACCAGGAAAAAATGACCCTTATTATCCCATTCTCAATGAAGATAACCGCGATCGCCTGAATCTATACCTTAAGGAAGTAGAAAAACTCAACGGTACAGTGCTATTTGCCGGACGCCTAGCAGATTACAAATACTACGACATGGATCAAGCAGTCGTTCGCGCGCTTGGTCTGTTTGAGAAAGAAATAGTGAATTTAACAATCTAGGAATGATAAACAACCTCACACATAGCAAGCTATTAGCGTTCTATTGTAGGTAAATTAGAAATTTATTCCATCGAATGCTGCGTCTAGAAAAGCATTAAATATGTCAACACTCAATATTAGCCAGATGAACGTAGTAAACAGAATTCAATTTCCGTCTACATCTGAAACCGCTAGCTTGTACATGAAATGTCATGAGGGTACATCTCTAAATTTTAGTTCAGAACACCCAGAGGTTGTTTTAATTAAAAATGGTGTTTTATCTTTAAACACCTATTTTAATTCGTTTTTTGAAACATTCTACGCCAAATATACCGAGATTACCTCTTTATATTACTTATTAAAGCTTGAGGGTAACTTTCAAGTTTCTCTTTACAGAGAGCATCATGATAAAGACGAGAGAGAACTTATTTACGCAGAGAACTTTGATCAATGTCAATTATGCCAACCTGTGAAATTCTCCCTACCAGATTCTTGGCGAAGTGAATATGCTGGTAGAGTTTATCTTGAAATTACTTGCTTGAGTGAAAATGGCTTATTCACAGAAGGCGTAATGATAACCGACCAACCCAAGATTAGGGAAGTATCTTTGGGTATTGTTATTTGCACTTTTAAGAAAGAAACTTATGTAAAAAATACAGTTAATACCATATTAAAAGATAATTTGCTACAAGACAAAAAGTTCAAAGTTTTTGTTGTAGATAATGGTAGCACTTTAAAAGAAGATGAATTTGCTCAACAAAGAGTGCAATTGATCCCTAATAGAAATGTAGGTGGTTCTGGAGGCTTCACGCGGGGATTAATACAAGCTATCGAAGAAGAGGTATATACACACTTTTTGTTGATGGATGATGATGTAGAACTAGACAGCGAATCTATCTATAGACTTTTTCCATTATATGAGTATGCTAATCAAGATTTTGCAGTATCTGGCGCTATGCTAGATTTGTATGAAAAATATATTATACATGAGGCGGGAGCGCTGTACGGTATACACTTTGGTGCTAATGGCAAACCTGTATATAGCCCGTTTGGACGTGTCCCTCTGAAGCACAAACTTAATCTTGAAAATACTACTAATAACATATTTATCTCTGAAGAAAGCCCAGACTACGGAGCATTTTGGTTTTTCGCTTTTTCTAAAGAAATCGTTGAAAAAGCCGGACTGCCTATGCCTTATTTCATCAAGGTAGATGATATGGAGTTCGGGTTAAGGATTAAAGAACGACTTGGCAACCCAATAGTAGCTTTTCCTGGCATAGCGGTTTGGCACGAACCTTTTTATGCAAAAAATCCTGTTTGGGTTGCTTATTATGCAACTCGTAATAATTTGATAACTCATTCTATTCGTAGCTCAATAGGATATTTAGATGCAGTAAATTTCCTGACAAGAGGCTTATTATATCAGCTATTTATATTTGACTATAATTCAGCAGAAATGCTAGTCAGAGGATTTGAAGATTATCTGAAAGGTTCAAGTACAGTAAAAACTGGTGATCCAGAGAAGCTACATGCAGGTATTGTAGAACTTAGCAAAAGCTATAAAAGTCAGAGTATACAACCTATAGAATCACCCAATAACAAAATTTATACAAAATCAAGTGTTCAAAAGACTAAGTTGACTTTCTCAAAAAAACTTATTGCTTTATTTACTTTAAATGGTCATTTAATTCCCAACTTTTTACTCAGCAATGAAGATGCTTTTCTATGGATGAGTTCTGACCATGAGGACTGGTGGCCTAAAGCATTTGCAAAAAAGAGAGTTGTGATTTTGAGAGAAGGAAATAACTCTATACAAAAAAATGAGATGAGTCGGTCAACTTGTATCAAAATCTTAATTAGATGGGTACAAGTTGTTATTAAAGGCGGGATTAGATGGTCTTCTGTTAGTTCAGAGTGGAGGAATGCTTTTAAAGATTTAACATCTTATAAATTTTGGAAAGAGTATTTGAAGCTAAAGGAGCAAATGTAAAACCTTAATAAATATTTTTAATAAATATTAAATTATAGCTCTTTAAGGGTTAAGAAATGCAAAAACTGCAAGCTCAAAATTTACAACCAATGGAGCTGTCTCAACTGCCCGACAGTCCATTGATATCAGTTTTAGTTCCAAACTACAACTATGCAAAATATATTGGCGAAGCTCTAGACAGCGCACTTCAACAAACTTACCCCCATTTTGAAATCATAGTTTGTGATGATGGCTCCAAAGACAACTCTTGTGAAGTTATCGAAAGCTATATTCAAAAAGATTCTAGAATCAGATTGATACGCAAAGAAAATGGAGGTGTTGCTACAGCATTAAACGCAGCCTATAGGCAAAGTAAGGGTGAAATTATTTGCCTATTAGATGCGGATGACATTTGGATAAATAATAAATTACAGAAAGTTCTAGAGGTATTTAGGCTTAATTCTCAATGTGGCTTTGCTATTCATAATGTGATTCAAATTGATGGTCAGGGTAATTTCATAAAATCAACTCCAATGTTTAGGCGTTTAGCTTCAGGGTGGATGGGTCAGTCTGCTTTGGAAAATGGTGGATTCGTTTACAATATTCCCCCAGCATCAGCTCTTAGTATCCGGCGAGAAGTAGCTAACTTTATATTTCCTCTAAATGAAGCATTTGTTCGTAATGCAGATAGTCTAATATTTCGTTTTGCTCCGTTTATCACAGTAATTGGGTCTGCACCAGAAGTCCTGAGTAAGTTTCGCTTACATGGCTCAAATACTACCAGTCAAGTAACTTTGACAGCAGATTCCTTAGAGAAGGAGCAAGTGACTTTAGAGCGTGTGCATCAAGAACAAAAACTGTTTCTCACAAAAAATTATGGTGCAGCAATTGCAGACAGTCTGACAGATTTGGATTTTAGTGTTGCAGTCTGTCACGATCGCTATTTACTAGCTCGCTTTAAACATTTATCTAAATTAGAGCGTCGGAAAATACATCAGCGGCTTGTTACTCATCCAAATTTTAGTAACTGGTCTGTAGCTCAACAGTGGCTATTTCGCTGGGGTGAGTATCTACCAGATACTCTTTTTCAGAAGTGGTTTGATCTGATCTATGGACAGAGCCGTCTGAAACGTTTAGTAAAATGGTTTATCGACAGAAGGTTTACTCTAAGTCATCTAAGTGCATAGTTTCATTTGCCATTACCTTAAAAAAGGTGCTTCTCATGCCACTTGTTTCAGCATGAATGAGCGGGTAGGGCAGGATGGGATCTGTTGATAGCTTCGCAAGTACTGGACAAGCAAAAATTGAAGTCAATTTATCGCTAAGTGTACTATTGGCAGTCACGCTTATGTAGTCGGTGTGAATCAAGGAAAGCTGAATGCGATCGCTAGTGGAATTTCCTAATAAATTGGAATTCTAAACAGAATTTATGATGGAGGAGTAAATATTATGTCTTTAAAAGATGCGTCTACAAGCAATACAACCGGAGAGCTGTATGAACGATATAACGAAATCTCTGGTAGACCAACAGTTAAAGACCATACAGTAAAAGAAAAAATTTTTAAATCATTCCAACGTACTTTAGATAACTGGTTACCGAGAGATAGATCGCTCAAAATTTTAGATATAGCTTGTGGTGAAGGAACCTTACTAACATTTTTGAAAGAGAAGGGATATAAAAATCTTGCAGGCTTCGATCTTTCAGAGCAAAATGTAGGTATTTGCCATGAATTAGGATTAACATTTGTGCAAAGATTTAATGCAGAACAACTAAATAAATTCAGAGGAGCAGAAAAGTATGATGTAATTTTCGCATTAGATATTTTGGAACATTTGCCAAAGCAATCAGCAACTCAATTTCTCAAGCAAATTCGAGAAAAATTACAACCCAATGGCTGCCTCGTGATTCAAACACCTAATATGGGTAGTGTATTTAGTTGTCTGTGCAGATATAATGACCTTTCTCACGAATTCGGAGTTACAGAACACACTCTTCTCCATCTCCTATTAATAGCTGGATTTGAAGCTAATAAAGTTGAGATCAAACCACAGTGGTCTGCATCAACACTCTTAGGACGTTTCAAAGAAACCTACTTGTGTTTATTACACCAACTCATTTTTATTGCAGAAGGAGCAGGTCGTCCCAAAATACCAACAAAAAATCTCTTGGCTCGAGCATATCGCTCATAGCATTCTAATTGATGAATTTTGGTATTACAAAATATCGCTCATAGTATTCTAATTGATGATTTTGGTATTACAAAATTATGTTCCAATACAGTTAAGATTGCCCACAATGACGAACTCTAAGCTGCGTGTACTTTTTGTTAGTCACGCTTATGTAGTTGGTGTAAACCAAGGAAAGCTCAATGCGATCGCCCAAACTGGTAAAGTAGAAGTCGGCTTGCTAACTCCTAGCAACTGGAAGGCCCTGGAGTGGAACCGTGTTTTTGAGGTAGAAAAACCTTACCCTAATATCAAAGTTTATACAGCCCCTGTACTTTTTTCCGGCCGGGGTGGCGCTCATATCTATGCACCTTGGCAACTTTGGCAAGTATTGAACGATTTTCAGCCTGATGTAGTGCAAGTTGAAGAAGAAGTATTCTCACTTTGTACCTTTGAGTTAGCAATTTGGAGTAGAATCACAGGCAAGCCAATGGTCGTATTTGGTTGGGAAAACATGGATCGCACCTTGCCTGTTGTACGTCGCTGGATACGTCAATTTGTGATGAATACAGCTCAGCTGATGCTTCCTGGTAACCAGGACGGAGCTAATTTACTACGCCAATGGGGTTATAGGGGATTAATGGAAATTATGCCCCAGATGGGAGTGGATACCCAATTATTTAGTCCGCGATCGCCTGAAAATAAAAATGAAGCGTTTCACATCGGATTTCTTGGTAGATTAGTTCCTGAAAAAGGTGTTAATACAATCTTTGGAGCCGCGCATTTACTCAAAGAAAAAGGACTCAACTTCCGAATTATTATCTGTGGTTCTGGTTCCTATGAAGAAGCTCTCAAACGAGAAGCGCAGCAGCAGCAGATAGCAGATTTAGTTATCTGGCGCGGGTCAGTACGCCATGAACAAGCACCTGAAGAAATTAGTAAGCTTGATGTTTTGGTTCTACCTTCCCTAACTGCTGCCACATGGAAGGAACAATTTGGTCACGTCCTCATTGAAGCGATGGCAATGGGTATTCCGGTAGTAGGCTCTAGCAGTGGCGAAATTGCTAACGTCATTGGGCGTTCTGATTTGGTATTTCCAGAAGGAGAAGCAGAAAAATTAGCAACAATTCTAGAGCGAATGATTTGTAATCCAACTTGGCGGCAAGAGTTAGCACAACATGGCCTAACTAGAGTTTATCAGCACTATACCCACGAAAGAATTGCAGAACGTTTAATCAACCTTTGGCAAACCCTAATTCAGCCAAGTAGCAATAAGTATGTCACGAGCAAAAGTTAACTGTATATTGAAATTCGGAGTGTGATGCACAAGGAAATTAGTAATGCGTGTAGTTATTGCCCGTACAATGCAAGAATTTAGCATGGATGTCTATGCCAACGGCATTATTTCCGGTCTAAAAACTGTCCGACCCGATTGGGAAATTGTAGATCTAGCACCCCGACATTTTGATAGAGCAAGTTCCTCTTTATCTCTAAGAGTCAGAAAATATTACGAGCGTTTCTGGCGCTTTCCACGCTTAGTAAAACAGCAAACAGCTGATATTTTTCATATAATTGAACCTGCCGAAGCCCATATAGTTTACTGGTTACAAAAGCCTGCGAAACCTGTTGTTGTCACTTGTCATGACCTCATCAACTTTTACTATTCTGACAATCTACAAGGTTCGGTGCAACTGCCATTTGTTAGTAAGACTGTTTGGCTATATGGTGTAAAAGGCATGAAGTCCGCTAATCATATCTTTGCTGTTTCTTCTGTGACAGCTAAAGATACAACTCAATTATTAAATATAGAACCAAGCAAAATTTCTGTAACTCCTAATGCCGTTGAGTCTATATTTCAACCATTATCTCAAGCAGAAATTGAGTCTTTTCGGCACAATAACGGATTATCTCCAAAAACGATTTGCTTACTTAATGTAGGGTCAAACCATCCTCGTAAAAATATTGTCACAATACTCGAAGTTCTCAATATACTGAAGCAAAAAGAAATATCGGTAAAGTTTTGGAAGGTTGGTGCAGACTTCACAAATGAACAAAAGGAATTTATCCAAAAATTTAACTTGGAAAATTATATCACTTACTTTGGCAAACCAGATAAAAATACTTTAGTTCAAATATATAATGCTGCTGATGTGTTAGTAGCACCTTCACTACACGAAGGATTTGGCATCACAATTTTAGAAGCAATGGCTTGTGGAACTCCAGTAATTACGTCTAACACCTCGGCCATGCCCGAAGTTGCTGGAAATGCAGCAATTCTAGTTAACTCCAAAGATAGCAAAGCTATATCAGAAGCAGTACTAAGGTTGCATAACGACCATGTTTATTATCAAGAATTAGTAGATAAAGGACTAGTAAGAACTAAGTTATTTACTTGGGAAAAAACAGCAGAAAAGTTAGCTGAAATTTATGAAAAATTGTTATATAGCTAAATTTTAAAAAATCAATTTGGATGATTAAGCGCAGTGTAAAAAAATTGATAGAACTATGTAAATTAACTTGTTTTTCAAACTATATGTTTATTCTTTATTGCTTATGAAAGTACTAATTTCTGCCTACTCGTGTGAACCAGGGAAAGGATCTGAACGTGGTGTCGGCTGGAATGTGGTTCGGGAAGCTGCCAAATATCATGAAGTTTGGGTTTTAACTCGACCTGATGAAAGTAAAGAAGCCATTGAAGCAGAGCTAGCCTCTAACCCAAACCCTAACTTGCACTTCGTCTATTTCACCCTACCCATCTTGGGTAGTCTGTGGCGCTTGGGGTCGAATGGCGCAATGCAAATCCACTACTATCTGTGGCAGATACAAGCATACTTTGTAGCTCGTCGTCTACATCGTGAAATTGGCTTTGATGTCGTACATCACGTTACATTTGTTAAGTATTCTAATCCCAGCTTTCTGTCATTATTGCCAGTTCCCTTTATCTGGGGGCCTGTTGGGGGTGGGGAAACTGCACCAAAAAAGTTTTGGCAGGATTTTAACTTTCGTGCTAAAGCTTACGAAACGGCACGCATTCTCACTCGCTCTTTAGGGGAACTTGATCCCTTTGTGCATATGACTGCGAGAAAGAGCGCCATAGTAAGAGCCACAACAGAGGATACGGCTCAAAGACTATACAAAATGGGCGTGAAATATGTGAATATTCTGTCCGAATCAGGTTTGCTCCACGAAGAAATAGCCGCTCTTAGCCAATACAAAATGCCTGATAACTACCCTGTAAGGTTTATTAGTATGGGTAGACTTTTGCATTGGAAAGGTTTTCACTTAGGGTTACGCGCCTTTGCACAAGCAAACCTACCAGAAGCAGAGTATTGGATTATCGGGGATGGGCCAGAAAGAGAGCAACTGCAAACCTTGGCACAAAACTTGGGAATTGCTCAACAAGTAAAATTTTGGGGCACATTATCTAGAGAAAAAACTTTAGAAAATTTAGGGCATTCTCATGTGTTGGTTCACCCCAGTTTACATGACTCTGGTGGATGGGTATGTATCGAAGCAATGGCAACAGGACGCCCAGTGATCTGTTTAGATTTGGGAGGGCCAGCACAGCAGGTAACGAAAGAAACTGGCTTCAAAGTTCCGGCAATTAATCCAGATCAAGCAGTTGTTGATTTGTCAAAAGTAATGATTACTTTAGCTAAAGATCCAGAACTTCGTATCCGCATGGGGCAAGCAGGACAGAAGTTAGTTAATGAGAATTATAGCTGGCAGGTTATGGGTAAACACTTAGCCCAGGTCTATGAAGAAATTGGATGTTCTCAAAGAGCTAAAGTACTTAACTGAATCAGAAATTTTTTACAGAAAAATTTCTAATTTTAGTTTATTTAACCATCTTCTAATATGCACATTTTAATTGCCGCTTTACATAGGCCTACAAAACCTACTGGAGTTTGCAGACACGCTGCAAATCTTGCTAGATGTCTTGCTGATACAGACAAAATTAGCAAAGTGACTTTGGTTATAGGCTCATGGCAAAAAGATTACTTTGAATCTTCTTTTTCTCTAAAATCAGATAAAATTGCGTGGGTAAATGTAGATATTGAAAATCGGTCAGTTACGAGGAATATCTGGTTTTTATCCGGTCTACCAAAACTTGCCAAACAACTTCATGCAGATCTGGTACATTTGGCATTTCCGTTACCATTTTTTCGTCAACTTTTACCATGTCCTGTGGTAGCTACTATTCACGATCTATATCCTTATGAATACCCAAAAAATTTTGGTTATCCTAATGTCATTTTTAATCAATTATTTTTGAGACAATGTGTTAACAATAGTGATGGGCTATCTTGTGTTTCTAAATATACACTAGAACGCTTAAAAAATTATTTTCCCCACATAGAACAGCGAAAAAAAACCGCTGTAGTATATAACTACGTAGACTTTAGTCAAGTCACTCCCAAAGTTCCCAACGCTAGCAATGTGAAATTACCTTTTTTACTCTCTGTTGCCCAGCATCGCAAGAATAAAAATTTAGATATTTTAATACAAGCATATTATTTACTTTTAAAAAATCATCAAATCGCAGATCTAACTCAACTAATTATTGTGGGTAGCTCTGGCCCAGAGACAGACAATATTCTTAACCAAATTCAAGCGCTTTCTTTGGCAAACAGGGTTCTACTAATGACATCAATAGATGATGATGAACTGTGTTGGTTATACAATAACTGTGACCTTTTAGTTGTGCCTTCTTCAACAGAAGGTTTTTGTTTACCTTTAGCTGAAGCATTATATCTTGCGTGTAAAGTAGTTTGTTCTGATATTCCTATATTTAGAGAAATTGGCAACCATAACTGTACTTATTTTGAATTGCAGGGAGATAACAGCCAAAATCTTGCTCAAGCTATTATTAATTGTTTATCTAAGCCTGATTATGATAATAATGTTTCAGATCAACGCTTTTCTAAATTAAAAGTTTCGCAACAATATCTTGATTTATATGCTAAAATGTTAAAATTTTAAATAATTTTTTATGAAAACATTAATCTTATAGGAAATATATGCAAAGCATTATCCATGAATCAGCAAATTTTCAAGGAAATAGACAAGGTTATATTAAAAATATATTTCTTATATTATTAGCCTTTGCTAGTGCTTTTTATCCTCGGATTTTTAGTGCAGTAGGTGCTCCATCGTTAATCAACTTTATACATTTTATAATTGTTCCTTGCACATTAGGGATTGTGCTAGTTAGTACTAGAACAAAAAATCGGCTACAAATAGGATTTACATGGGAAATTATAGCTGGATTACTTTTTTTCTTGGGTGTCATGCTCGCTAGTGCGCTATTGAATCAAGCGGGAGTAATTAATGTCTTATTAAACTTTATACTACTCACTGAGCCTTTCATGATATTGCTAGCAATATTATGTCTGCCGCTATCAATAGCAAGTTGGAAAAAATTGAGATCTTTTCTTTTAATATCTTCTATTATAAATATAATTTTAGCAATTGCTCAGCACTTTCTTTTAATCACAGGTATCTTAAAATATTCTCGATATTCCTTAGCGGATAATGTACAAGGTGTATTTTATTTATCAGGAGCAGGTAATTATGTATCTGTTTCTGTTTCATTAAGCGTTGCCATATACTATTTTATAAATGCTAAATTTTCTCCTCTTTGGTTGCGTATATTTTGTATATTTGCAGCATTCTATCAATTAGTAGTTTCTGACTCAAAACAAATATTGATAGTGTTCTTTTTAGCATGGATAATTTTAGTATTTACGAAATTCAATAACTTTAGAAAGCTACTATTATATTTAGTAGCCATAGTTGTTGTTATAGGTGGCTTTTTTTGGTTAGTACTAAATTCAAATATAGAAGCTTTAAGTGCATTTAAACATTGGGCTAATAGAACCTCAATTTACATCCCTCCTGATGGCGAGGGTTTCCAGGCTAAAATAGCAGGAATTGAGATGATCGCTAGTTATTTTAAATCTCCTTTCAATTGGCTGCTGGGCCTTGGCCCTGGCCATACTGTTAGTAGATTAGGAGGATGGGTATTTCGGGATTATGCATCGATGGTGATTCCGTTAGGCGCTACAACTCATCCCGTCACAGAACAAGCCTGGACTTTTGTGAATTCCAACTGGCTGATTTTGGAATCTTCCCTGTTTATGCCTCTTTTCAGCTGGGCTGGTATTTGGGGAGATTTAGGGTTTATCGGTTTAGCAACTTATGTGTATCTGGGCTATATCGTTTGGAATCGTCTTTGCTGGGACGATTTTTCCAAATTTTTGATGCTGACTCTGTTTATCTATGGATTGATTATTACTCAGATGGAGGAGCCTGGCCAAACAATGACTGTAGCTATCTTGATTGGGTTGCAATGGCATCAGAGGCAAATGAGTAAGCGATCGCTTACTCATCAAGCATACCTGCACAACGATGGCAACGCTCAGATACCTACCCACAAAAGTTAGATTACTCGGATGATCGTTATCTGGCTGTAGTCAAAAGGAAAAAATCTAGGTTTTTCCAAAATCAACTTTCAAAGTACTTGACATAACACTAGGAGTAGCTGCTATATTAATCAAAGTGTGAACATTGGGGCGTAGCCAAGTGGTAAGGCAGCGGGTTTTGGTCCCGCCATCCCTAGGTTCGAATCCTAGCGCCCCAGTTAAATGAATTCTCAGATCAAGAGCAAATTTATATTGTTATTTGAATAGTTAGCTAATTATTAATTAACTACGAATTTGCTATAGGTACAATTAACTTGAAAGATGTAATGCATTTGCATCTTAGCGCTTAATAATTGCGAAATTGATTGGTTTAGCGTGAATTTACTTAAGTAAGTACAGCTAAAATTAATACAATTTATGTTAAAATTTAATATCTAAACGAAATTACCCAACTTATCCTGCGTAATGTTACTGTAGTTATAATGCATTTATCGTAATTAGTCTGCATTTTCCCTACTATAGCCAGCCAAGGTCAAAGGACTGTATAGGTAAGTCTTTTGCTAATATAACCCCCCTTGAGATAATTTGGACTATCTAATAGGTATCCAATGAAGTGATTGTTGTACCAAGTACAGAAATAGAGAAGGCAACTTTTAAGAAATTTAACTGCCTATACCAACATTGACTTCAAGAATTCACCCATTCCAGGAATACAAGTAGTTTAATTGACAAATCCTATGCTGAATTCAGAAAAATATATTCACCCATTGTCACAAGCAAACTTGAGCCAGTTGAATGATATTGATGAAGGTGGATTAAATCTGGGTCAAGTTGGAGTTGTTTTACGACGGAGATTATTATTAATTGTTGGTACAACTGCCTTAGTAGCAACGGCAGCAGTATTGAAAGCGGAAACAGAACCCCCAGTCTACCAAGGCAGTTTTGATATTTTAACCAAACCTGTTACTGGTGAAAGTCAAGCTGTAGCTAATCTTCCTCAAAATTTAAATGTAGCGTCTCCTGAGTTAATAAGAGACATTCGGACAACCATAACAGTTTTAAAAAGCCCTCGAGTTATTTATCCTATTATTGATGAGTTGCAGAGCCAATACCCTGACCTAATTCAGAATTTTCTTGACGAGCAATCTCCAGGGCTAAATGCTGCAAGTGTAAGTTCAGCAGAACTCACTCCAGTCTTATATGGTTACTTGGTTGAAAACTTAACTATTGCAACCAAACAGCCAGATATCGTAAATGTGCAATTTACCTATCTAGACCAAAAGCTAGTTAGCGTTTTTTCAAATTTACTTGCTAAAGCTTACTTAAAATATAGTCTAGAAGAACGTCAATCAGATGTTGATCAAGCTATTAATTTCGTTAATGTACAAAAACAGCCAGTAGAGAATAGGCTGAAATTATGGCAAGAGAGATTGCGATCGCTGCAAGTTGAGAATACCCTGATCGAGCCAGCACAGAAAGCTCAAGAAGTGTCTAGTCAAGTTGCTTCTTTCAGGCAACAGCGAATAGAGAATCGCGTGCAGCTAGAACAAATGATGGCTAAATATGAAGACTTACAAAGGGAGTTAGCGCAGGAACCTGGTGAGAGAGCTGGTAATTCTTTGCTTAGTGATAATCCTCGCTACCAAAAGATACTTGATCAGATTCAGGCAGCAGATATTGCCATTAAACAACAGTCGGCTCTGTTAACAGATGATAACCCAGTAATGGAGACTCTAAAACAGAAAAAAGACTATTTACTGCCATTACTTGCACAGGAAGAGGCGCGGGTTCAAAAAGACTATCAAAGTCGTATTCAAGAACTTAGAGCGCGTGACCAATCGTTGGAAAACAAAATTTTTAATCTTAACAATGAAATTAGAGAATTGGCAACAACTAGCCGTAATTATGACAATATTATACGGGAATTAAAAATTGCCAACGATGCCTTGGTTCAATTTACAACCAAACAGCAAACTTTACAAATTGAGAAAGCCCAAAAGCAGCAACCTTGGCTTTTACTTGATCCGAGGCTCACTAAAGTAGAGCAACCTGCTGCTGTTTCAAACAGTACTAAGAGAAACTTAGCGTTGGGCGGTATTTTAGGTTTGCTCTTGGGTGTAGGAGCAGCTTTAGTAGTGGATAAACTTAGTAATATATTCTACTCTGCTCAAGAACTCAAAGATGCTACTAAACTGCCATTACTAGGAATAGTTCCCTTAACAAAGGAACTGCAAGCGGAGGCTAAAGAAGGTCTAGCTAGAGGCGTGCATAATTCAGATGGTGCCTCTTTCTTTGAGGTTTTTCGCTCTCTTTACACCAATATTTTACTCTTGAGTTCGGATACACCGATTCGCTCTCTTGTGATCAGTTCAGCCGGGCAGGGCGATGGCAAGTCTACAATTGCTATGCAGCTAGCACAAGCAGCAGCAGCGATGGGTCAACGAGTATTAGTGGTAGATGCTAATTTACGTGCTCCTAGCTTACATAATCGAGTCGGGCTGATGAACATTCAGGGCTTGACTGATGTTATTTCACAAGATTTAGATTGGCACAATGTAATTGAGCCATCGCCCTTGGAAGACAATATGTTTGTGATGACAGCAGGGCCAATTCCGCCAGACTCGATGAGGTTGCTTGCGTCTCAAAAAATGCAAAATCTGATGAAGGAACTGCAAGCAAATTTTGATTTAGTGATTTATGACACGCCTCCGCTTTTAGGATTTGCAGATGCCTATCTATTAGCTGCTAATACTAATGGTCTTGTGCTAGTAGCTGGTTTGGGTAAGCTCAAGCGCACTGCACTACAGCAAGCATTGGAACAGATCCAAATCTCTGGAACTCCTTTGTTAGGGGTGATAGCTAATAAGTCTAAGGATGCTGCACCTGTTTCTTATCAGTACTATCGGCAATATTACAAGCAGCAGAGTGTGAGTGCTGAACGAGTAGGAGTAAATACAGAAGCAGAGCGCGCTAGAATTCAGGATAGACTTCGGGAAATCAGAAGAAAACAATAAAATCGAACCTACACACGAAGAGTATCTGTTGAGAGTGGGTGTAAGGGGGTGAAGAGTAATTCTCCCTCATAGCTCTACACCCATTGTCCAGTCCCTTGATGAGCGTTTATCACTGCGTAAGTTTTACTTTGTTGGGTAGTTGCTAGAACAAATTTTACGGTATCGGTCTAGTTATCAAAAAGACTGCGATGGCATCCATGCAGATTGGAAAAATTCATGCTCACAGAACATTGCATAACGATAGGTAGAGTGTACTAACGGTGTGGCAGTGGCATAACTTTCAATTAAAGTTTCTAATTGTTGTGCCAAGGGCTGAAAATCTGCACTGCTGTAAGTCCGAATCCAGTTTGCATATAGATGCTCGGGAATGCCATCATGAGCTAACTGTTCTCCCAAAAAAGCGTAAAGACGCATACAGGGGGACATAGCCGCAGCAGTCAAACCCACATCCCCACCCCAGGCTGTAGCTAATAAAAAGTCAGTATAACGGCGAGTGGCTTCTGCTGGTGTTACAGAGTGTAAATTAACTCCCCATTGAGCAGCATAGCTTTCATGTAGCTGTAGTTCCGCCAAAACTCCATCAGCTAGGGTATGAAATGTAGTAAATCCTAGCCAGTCTGGTGCTTTAGCGGCAGCGATACTGTAGGCGCGGGCAAAAGCTTCTAAGAAAAAAGCATCTTGTCCTACGTAGTAGGCAAATTTCTCTTGCTCAAGAGTACCTTTAGCAATACCTTGAATAAAAGGATGCTCTAGACAAGCTTGGGCTAGGTCTTGATTTGCTGCCCATAATTCGCTCGATAGACTCATTATTTATTAATTAAGCTGTTCTACAAATTGATCATGAGCATTTTAGGTAAAATCTACAAACCCTTTCTTGTGCTAGTCTGCCGCCTCAATGTGTAAATTAAACCACAACAGCTTATTCTCTCCATATCTAAAAGGGTAAGAACTGGAGCAAGACTGAGCCGAGACTGCCTAAAAAGTCAAAAAAACTGGGTTTACCAACACTGACTTTATTATCTGGGGGTGTTTGCAGTTCTTTAATAAAGGCTTGTGTTGTTAGCTGCCCAGGGCTATTGTTTTGGGATGTGAAAAGTTTTTCTGCAATCTGAGCATCTTGGAATGCACCTTGTCGATCCAAGATTTGATAACGGGCAACACCACGCGCTAAGTAAGCTCCTGCATAGTCGGCTTTGGTGGCGATCGCTTGATTAAAATATTCAATAGCTTGCTGTTGGTTGCCTTTTTCCGCTTGCGCTACCCCCAAAGCATAAAATTCTTCTGGTGTGGCAATTTGTAATGGTATACCAATCGCACCTTGAATATTAGCGCTGTTAAGGTTGACTCCACTTAATTCTGCATTTACTAAATAGGTATTTCTCAAGTCAGCACCAGCCACATTTGCCCCACCGAGTTTAGCGCTGCTCAGGTTGACGCCAAATAAACCAGCACCGCTCAAGTTCGCACCTCTTAAATCAGCACCACTCAAGTTGGCACGGCTGAGGTTAGCACCAGCAAGATTGGCTCCGCTCAAATTAGCTCCAGATAAGTCAGCCAAAACCAAGCCTGCACCAGTTAGGTCACAGTTTTGACATTCTTTAGTTGCTAATAAATGTCTAATATCGTCAGAATTTGCAGCCTGGACGGTCGTTGCCAGGCTAATGATTGTTAAAAATACAGATATGCTGAGAATTTGGCTTTTCATACTGGCTGTTGCAATATCTCTTACTTAATACCCAGCCTTAGCTGAGACAAATTTATACTTCAGTTTATGATATGAGAACTTTAATGAATTTGACCTCGGTAGTAGTCTATATTACTTGTTAGGTTGGGTCAGAGCGAAAACTTGATTGTTGTGCAAGTTCATTTCTTGAGCGTTCTTTACCTCATGCAACTTTGCCGCATGGACAATGGCACAATCATTCTCCTACTCTAACTAGTGAGAAAAAGTATCGATTAAAAAGTATTACTACCGCTGCACCCTGTTATAACTGAAAAGCATTCAGAGCAAGCATTTCGCACAAGATGGCATGATTTTTCACAAATCGTTGCCATACCCCTACATCAATTGAGGGATAGCGATTATCGCTGTTAACTTCTAGTTTCAGTAATAATACTAGTTTAAAAATGAGGTAAGAAGCTAATGAATGGTAATACAACTATAAGAACTAATCAGTAAGTTATTGAAATTATAGGTATTACCACTCAAATATGAAGAAATGTGTTAGTTACAGCAAAAGGAAAAATGATTGTGAAAATTTAAAATTATGCTCTTTGAGAGACGGGTAAAATTTACTTCATGAATATGCTTAGTTTAAATTGATATCTTTTCATTAATTTTATATTTTATTTATAATTACTTTTTGCAAAACTAGCCAAACTTTATATTTTTTAATTTGTTTTATTTCTTTATTATAAAATAATGAAATCTAGCGCTTTCTTCATTATTTATTATCTTTAATATCCTTATAATTACTATTGGAATAGCAGCTTAAATAATTGATATTAAAGAAGAAGTTTCCGAATGTAGCTTGTCTAATACGTGAATAATAAATGGACTGTTAAACGAATTACTATCAATCTCACATCAGGCGAGGCAGAGAAGCTTGAACAATACTGCTCAATGACAGGGAGACCAGCAACAGATGTAGTTCGGGAGTTAATCCGCTCTGTTTCAACTGGCAAGGAAAAACCCTCTGAAAATTAGCAAATCACGAGAATTGGCTACACAATCTGTTCATTGCTGCTCCAATCAATGGGTATCACCCCACCTCCAAACCGCTTAAGACAATCCGCTATAACCAGCAATATTCGGGTAAATAAAATGGATATCGACTTTCTTTCTGAGTATCAGCAGATTCTCAATGAAGCATCTCAGTTTCATTTAGGCTATCCCTACAACCTTAAACACGATAATACTTTTTTGCTACCTTTTCTGAAGTATTCAATTAATAATCTTGGGGGAGATTGCTTCACCAAATCGAACTATCGAATTGATTCACGAGACTTTGAAAAAGAAGTTTTGCAATTCTTTGCGAATTTATACCATGTTCAAGATTGGTGGGGATATGTAACCACTAGTGGAACTGAAGGCAACTTATACGGAATACTTCTCGGAAGGGAAAACTATCCTGATGGTATTTTGTATGCATCGGCAGCCTCGCATTATTCTGTAGGAAAAGCAGCTAAGTTTTTCAGAATTCCTTATCAAAAAATTGGTGTGCAAACTCCCTCAGAAGAAATGGATTATGGTGATTTCTACGAGAAGCTTGTGCCTAATGCGCCTGCCATCATCTGTCTTAACCTGGGTACTACTTTTACAGGAGCAATAGACGATATCGATCAGATTCTCAATGTTCTGGAGATGAAAAAGGTTAAGCAATTCTTTATTCATGTGGATGGTGCCTTAGGTGGAATGCTTCTACCTTACTTGCGTCCGCACTGGATTGATTTCCACAAACCCATCAGTTCGCTTTCAATTTCAGGACACAAATTCATTGGTAGTCCTTTTCCTTGTGGCATTGTTATTACTAAAAAACATTTGATTGAATCCCTCGCATCTGATATTGAGTATATCGGCGCTCAGGATATGACAATTGGAGGTAGCCGCAACGGACATACTTCGCTTTGTTTATGGTATGAAATCTTCAAAAGGCGTTCTAGCTTTGGATTAGAAGTAGTTGATTGTGTAGCCAAAGCAGAGCATTTGTACGAAAAACTGAAGCTAAGAGACTTAAATCCATTTCTCAATCCCTATTCAAATACAGTTGTTTTCAATAAACCCTCTAACAATCTTGTACAAAAGTACCAACTTGCAGCAAGGGGAGATTATGCACACGCAATTATAATGCAGAATCATTACATTGAATTTCTGGATTCCTTTGTTGAGGAACTTGCTAGAGAGCAGCTCAGTTTGGCAAAAATAGGGTAGAGGAAAATAATTCGCAAGTATTAGGGGTATAAATAGCAGGCGATGCTGTTAGCAAAGCTAGATTTTGCCCCTTAAGTCTAAAAAATCGAGATATAGAAGAGTTAACAGCAGCGTCAAGGTATCAGAAGGAATCAAGTCGTTTATTTTATTGTGAGTGCCTAAGTGGAATTGAGATCGCAAATTCTGTACCCTTGCCTGGAGAGGAAATACATTGTAATTTTCCTCCATGTTTTTCAGTAATTATTTGATAACTAATAGATAAGCCTAGCCCTGTGCCTTTACCTACTGCTTTGGTGGTGAAAAAAGGATCAAACAATTGTTTTTGAACACTTTTCGGAATGCCACAACCATTATCGGCAATACGAATAATTATTACTTGCTGGTCAGCAGCGAGGCCAGTATGAATGCAAATCTGGGGATTGCTAGTTGTTGTTCCATTGGCCATTGACTCCTCCAAAGCATCGATCGCATTCGCCAGAATATTCATAAACACCTGATTGAGTTGTCCAGCGTAGCATTCCACAAGTGGTAGATCGCCGTATTCTTTGATGAGTGCGATCGCTGGATAATTAGTTGTAGCTTTGAGGCGATGTTCCAAAAGCATCAGCGTACTATCAATGCCCTCGTGAATATTTACCAACTTCATCTCCGCTTCATCCAAGCGGGAAAAGTTTCGCAAGGACAGTACAATTTCTGTAATTCTTTCAGCACCCACTCTCATGGAAGTTAGCAATTTTGGCAGGTCTGCTACTAAAAAATCAATATCTATAGCTTGTGCTTGCTCTTGGATTTGGGGTGCTGGGTTGGGATAATACTGCTGGTATAATTGCAGCAGTCTGAGTAAATCTTGGGTATATTCGTTGGCAGGGGTGAGATTGCCATAGATAAAACTGACTGGGTTGTTGATTTCGTGCGCCACACCTGCCACTAACTGCCCCAAACTAGACATTTTTTCACTCTGCACCAGTTGAGATGCTAGCAGTTTTGCTTCTTTTTGCAATTGTGCTTGTGAGTGTCGTAATTGTTCCTCTGCTTGTTTGCGTTTAGTAATGTCGTGGAGAATGACGACATATTCTTGAAAATCTTGATGCGGTCGGTCTGAAATAGAAACTTCCAAAGTTCGGATACCAGCCTCGTGGAATAGGGTGTGTTCACTTCGCTTTGTCCATTGTTGTGGCTCGTAGGGTAATCCAGGTAGCCATTTGCTGAGGTGATTTTCTAGCAACTCAAATGGTTTGATATCAAAGATAAATTCGGTTGCTGGGTTTGCCTGCCTGATAATACCCTGCTCATCCAAGACCAAAATACCATCCTGGGCAACAGTAAACAGGTGTTCGGCAGCTTCTCGCGCCTCTGCGATCGCCACTACCTGGGGTAAACTCGTCCAACAAGCTATAGCTACTCCCACAAATGCCACTGTCATCAGTAGCACAACAAATAGATTTTCACCTCTAATATTTGTTAGTGTGTTAATTTTGGCACAAAATAACCAGCCCGTTCCGACTGCACCGCACACTAGAAAAATTAGGATGCTTACCTGGAGCATCACCGAATCTTGGATGATTACCAAAGGACGTGCGCGATATCGCCGCATCCACCAACTTAAATGAAAAGGAGAAAAGGCAATGCGACGGATCACCGCATCAATTCCCATGATCGCAATGGGAAATAATAGCCCAATCAGAAAGTTGATCCAACCCCAGGCAACTCCGCCCACTAGCAGAACCACAACTTCTAACAGTAGAATGCCCAAAGATATCCGAGGGAACAAAACTTCTGGGCGATTGCGCTGTAGCCAAAGCCCTAAATGTAATAACATAAAGGAGACAAACCAACCGATATTTCCAACGGTCACGATTCGCGCCACATCTCCCCAAATTAGATAAATTAAGCAAAGCACCAGAGTTAAGCTCAGAGCAGGTATAAACACGCCGCGGCGCGACACGGCAGAAAATACTGGTGAGATATGATTGTCTAAGGCAAGCTGATACAGAATTCTAGGGCAATTAGAAACTACCGTTGCAGAACCTAACAGACAGGCAGCCACCAGCAAGAAGGTGACGTTTATAGCAGCCCATTGTCCCCAAAAGGGCGCAGAAGCCGCCAAAAGATTCAAGAAAGCATTGTCCTTGAGGTCTGGAGCTGTTGCTAACCGCATAATTACCCAAGACCCTCCTATAAAGATGGGTGGCATCATCCAAGCAGCAATATCCAGAAAGCGCAGCGTCTGGGTGGGATGACGGCTATCTGCGACAAAAGAAGAAGCCGTTTCACAGCTGTAGGTGGCGTAGGTAACGTAAAAGAACCACTTTGCCCAATCCACGAAGCTCAAGGATGACCAACTGCTGGGAAAAAGCCCAGGACTAGCACTAGAAAAAGTTAACCAGCCAAGACCCTGTATACAGAAGGTAATTAGCAGCCCAAACGCTGGAATTGCAAAAAACAAATGCAAAATACTCAGCGCACGAGTGCCACTAAATGCCACTACAAACGGCAGCAGGGTAAAGCCAATGTGCAGGAATATTTCAGGACAGGCAATCCCCAAGGCCTCCAATTGCACCTTAATTAAATCTGTGAGTACGATCGTATTAACTGATAAGTAGGAAACCCAGTTAAGAAGGTATCCAATTGCAGCATAGCGAGCTAGTCCAGGGTAGCGTTTGAGGAGATGGCTGACATAGTTAGGCGTTCCTCCAGCCACATCAATAAAATGCATACCCAAGCGTTTGACCTGATAGTTGATCAGCATCCCAACAATCACGCCAGGTATCCAAACAAGAATAGCTTGTGAACCAAGAGCAGCATGAATTGCTGGAACCAATGCTACCCATGAAATATGAGCTGTAAAACCGAAGCCCCAGCTTTCAATAGCACTCAGGCTTCTAGCCAAACGAGGGTATGAAGATTGGCTCACAGAGGGATAATCTTGATTGGACATGATTGGCAATACTGAGCTTTTTTAGTTAACCTTATTACCTAGAGTTCCCATTGCATCATTGTCCTGAACACAGACATTCAGTAAATCACAAGGTTTTTCCATTCTTGCGATCGCAAGGAGACAAGGAGAGAATGTTATTTAAACACACCCCCTTCCTCTTTTTGAGTAGAAAAATAATAAGCCTGCACAGAAGCCAAGAGGGTAGGCTAGGCAGGCTTAGAGGATTTCTATGAATTCGGCAGACTCATGCTGACGAAATTACATATATATAGAGATGCAGAGTTTATCCAGGTAACACAAAACCTGTGACGGCGATTGCTCCTGCGATCGCACTGGCAACAAGAGAAGTCAGAGCTGTACCAAATAACCACCAAGCAGCACTGGCAACGGTTTTTTTGGTTTCTTCAGCTTGCTTTTTAGCTTGCTTTTGAATTGCTTTTAAGCGTTTTTGTGCTTCTTGCTGGATACGTTCAGCTCGTTGCAAGACACCATCTCGCGCTGCTTCTATTTGATTAATGATGCGGTTGGCATCCTCTTGGGAAATATCCTGGCGAGAACTGAGGACAGCAACAAGGGTATCACGATCAAAATGACTGAGGCGATCGCGTAACGCTTCAAATCCAGTTTGCGGATCGTCAAACAATTTGGCAAAGTCTTGCTTAATACCTTCGTAGTTCAGTTCTGGACGATCTAGTGAGTTGAGATAGTTGCGAATTTGGCTAAAAGTTCCATCAACTACTGATTGCACCCGTTGCTGAATCTGCTGATATTGCTGCACAAGTGAAGCCCGAACAGACTCGATTTGCTCCACAATTTGGTTTGCTTCTTCTTCGGAAATATCTTCGCGTTGGGATAGCAGCGCCACAATTGTAGAACGGTCAAATCTGGCCAGGCGATCGCCTAAATTCTCGATTCCCAGCCGTGGATCTTGCAGTAGCAATTGTAAATCACGCTTGATACTATCTGGGTTTAGTTCTTCTTTGTTGGTATGACGCAGATAGTTTTCGAGATTGGTTTCAAAATCTAAAACTCTTTGTGTGGCTCGATTTGCCAAGCGTCGTGGTGATCTGACAATGGTACGAATCGCTTCTTGGACTTGATCGATTATTTGATTAACTTGTTCTTGGCTCAAGTCTCCCTGTTGGGTTAGTAGTTTGACCAAGGTTTCCCGGTCTACTTGAGATAAGCGATCGCGTATTGCCAAAGCACCTTGTTTCGGATCAGCCAGCAAAACTTCCAAATCTTGCCTGATACCCTCTGGGTTGAGTTCTTCGAGATTTGTGTTGCGGAGATACTCAGCGATCGCTGTGGTTGTTTGCTCGTATTGTTCTTTGGCTCGATCTGCTACTGCTTGCGGTGCTTGCAGAATACTATCCCTGACACCTTCTAGCTGATCGAGGATTTGGTTAACTTGCTCCTCGCTTAAATCTTGACGTTGACTAAGCAGTTGCACCAAACTATCACGGTCAAATTGCGATAGGCGATCGCGTAATGCGGCAAATCCTGCTTGTGGATCATCTAGTAAAGCTCTAAAATTCTGTCTGATACCTTCAGGATTAAGTTCTTCTAAGTTGGTATTTCGCAGATAGTCTTCTACTCTTTGGCGCAGTTGATCAGCTTTGGTTGTTGCTTGCTCTTGTAAATCTCTCGCACGGTTCAATACAGAATCACGAGTGCTTTCGAGTTGATTAACAATATTATTAGCTTCCTCTTCGCTAATATCTTGACGTTGCAGGAGCAATTGTACAAAGCTATCACGATTAAATTCTGATAGGCGATCGCTTAAATCTGCCAAACTAGCTTGCGGCTCTTCTAACAACTTGGCAAAATCACGCTCAATAGCTTCAGGATTCAATTGTTCTTTCCCTGTCGCACGCAGATAATTTTCGATCAAGGTCTGAAAGCTTTGGCGTTGTTCTCTTACTTGCGCCTGTTGCACAAGTTCTAAAACTTCTTGGCGAATGCTTTCCATCTGCTGGGAAATTTCTTTTACCCTGGCTTCGCTGATATCACCTCGCTGTGTCAGCAAGTTAGCAAAATATTCTTGATTGATTTCCTCCAATTCTCGCTGCGTAGTTGCAGGATCTGCCTGTGCATCGTAGATGACTTCTTGGAATTCATCTTTCATCGTCAAGCGGTTAAAATGCCAAGGCAAAGAATTGAGGATGTAGTCTTCTACATCTCCTTTAATAGTGTTGTGGCTTGGTGCAGGCAATCTTTGAGCGATTTGCTCGGTGGTTTTATCTGTAAAGCTTTGCAGTTCGTGGGTAATTCTCTCGACATCTATATCCTGAACCTTATCTTTGAGCTTTTGTAACTGTGCCTTAATTTTCCCCACATCTATATCAGAGAGGTCTAGCCTGTTCAACACTGCTGTCCCAGCAGTACCCAAGCCATATTGAACCGCTTGCTTGATCACACCATTGTTGCCATTGCCATTTTCTTTGCCATTTTCTCTACCGTTGTCTCTGGCTGTAACCAATTGCTGAAGCCGTTCACCTAAATCTTCCGAATTCAACTCTTCAGGAGTCGCAGACTTGAGTAAATTAATTACTGTCTCCGTCGGATTTTTCCGGGATGAAGCTTGTCGCCAAGCAGCTTCTAACTGGTCAGCAATTTGATTAATGTCCGCTTGAGACAAGTCTGTACGACTGCTGATTAAATCAACAAAAGTTTGGCGATTTACATTTTTTAGCACATCGTTATTAGCGATCGCTTGCCAATCTATATCATTGAGTATTTTGTCAAATTGATTGCGAATTTCTGACAAATCTAGCTTTGGAAGTTGCAAAGAATTTAAGGAGCTTTGTAGAGTATTGCTGATACTTTCAGGATCAAAACCTGAAGTTAGTTCACGCCGGACAGCAGCTGTAATTTCCTCAGCAGTAGCCACCATTTGTTTTTGAGCAGCATTAGCGCTTATACCAGCAGTTGCTGTACCCATTAGAGCTTGAAAACCAGAAGTGAAAGTGCTGGCAATAGAACCAATTAAAGAACCTACAGCTGATGAACCCAACCAAACTACTATCGAGAAGTAGGTAGACCAGATTACTACACCGATGATTGCTCCTAAAAACGCACTTTCGATTAAAGTGAGTTTGACGGCTAGAAAACAAGCTAAGAATAACGCAATGCTAGCAGTTATTATCGCCCAAAAGCCTAGTTTAGTTTCAATTTCACGAACTTTACTACCCCAAGTTTCTGAATCATCATCACTATCAGAATCAGAACCCAAAGTTGAAATTCCTGCGGCAACTGAAAAATTTGTTAATAGCAATTGAAAGGCAAATGCCATCAGAGTGCCAGCCAATAATGCTACTAAAAACTTAGAGCCAGAAAATACAACCGGTATTGCGTCTGGAGTGAATAAAGATTCTTGCGCTCTAGACATAGGTGCTATTCCCAAACGTAGCCAACCCCATGTCAAATTAGATTCGACAAATTGAAACATAGTATTTTCTCACTTGTATTCAATCTAATATCCATTTTTTAAGTAAATGGCTTACCTACTACTCTAGATATCAGCTAGCTTGACCTACACAATCTTAAGTGGTAAATTTCCTCACCAAAAGTCGTATTCTGCACTAAGAAATAGGTAATTTTAGTTTTAGTTGTAGCTAATTAGGTCAATTTTAATTTTTGTATAAATAATTATTAATTCATATGGAATTTGTATAATTTGAGATAAAAATTAATTTGAATAAGTTTAAAATTCATGATATTAAGCGGTAAAAACCATATTTAATCAAATTATTAGTCATATTTATTACATTTAGGTAGTTATTGGTATTGGGAATTTATAAATTTGACAAATTTGCTCAAAAAAATTAGTTGTCTCGATTTTAAAATTCAATATTTTTATTTCTAATTTACAAGCGATTTTTGATTGTGAATGGTCGCTTATTCATTAATTTAATTATTTTTATCAGCGTACCTATATCTAATGATAGATATAAAATTTCTTCCAAATGATTGATGAAAAATAATGCTAAATAAAACAAAAATAGACTTTAAGTGAGCTTAATAATTTTTTGATTAAAAATGTTCTTATTGAGGAGGAGAAAGAATGGTTGCAAATAAAGTAAGGCGTGCTATCGGTATATTTTCTAATCGTCGGGATGTTGAAGGGGCGCTACGTGAGTTAGGTAATTCCGGCCTAGTGATGGATAAAGTATCTGTAATCGCACGAGACGCAGATCGCAACGATGAAATTGCAGGTACTCAAGTACACGATAAAGTTGGCGATAAGGCTGACGAAGGTGCAACAGTCGGAGCAGTTTCCGGTGGTGCTTTGGGCGGTTTGACAGGCTTATTAGTAGGTCTTGGTACGTTAGCAATCCCCGGAATTGGGCCAATCATGCTTGCTGGGGCAACAGCAACCGCTTTGGCTACAACTTTAGCAGGTGCAGGTATTGGTGCAGCAGCCGGTAGTTTACTTGGCGGACTAATTGGCTTAGGAATCCCTGAAGAACGCGCCAGAGTTTACAACCAAGGAGTAGAGCGGGGCGGCTATTTAGTAATTGTAGACGGCACAGACGATGAAATTGCAAGAGCTGAACCAATTTTCAGACGGTGGAATATCGAAGAGTTTGCCGTTTATGATCGACCAAATGATGTGACATCTGCGCCTGCTGTGGCTCATACAGCTACACCTGTCGTTGCTCATAGAGATGTTCAAAGAAATAAACGGGCGATCGGTGTCTTTTCTCATCACCGAGATGCAGAAGCTGCACTAACTGAACTGCGAGATGCAGGCTTCTCGATGAATCGAGTCTCGATCATTGCAAAAAACAGCAACGGCAATCAAATTGCTGGTGGAGATCAGAATTTCGGTGCAGGCAATAAAGCAGACGAGGGAGCGAAAGCTGGAGCAGCTACAGGCGCAGCTTTAGGCGGTTTAGGAGGCTTATTAGTAGGTCTTGGGGCTTTAGCAATCCCTGGAATTGGGCCTGTGATTGCGGGGGGTGCAGTAGCTACAGCTTTAGCAACAACACTGACTGGTGGTGCTGTGGGCGCAGCAGCTGGCGGTATTGTTGGCGCACTTGCTGGCTTAGGAATTCCCGAAGATAGGGCGCGAGTTTATAGCGATCGCTTCCAAAAAGGTGACTACCTAGTTATGACCGATGGTTCGGAATCTGAAATCCACCACGCTGAAACTATTCTGAGACGTCGAGGAATTGAAGAATTCGCTGTCTATGACGCTACTGATATAGATCACGAACATCGTCAAGGATACGGCCAAGTTAACCGTCAAGATACACCAGTGGTTGATACCGCTCGCAGTACTAACACAACGGGTCTGGATAGACAAGACCCTGCGGTAATCATTATTGACCGCCGCGATGAAAAAGTTTAACCCAAGTTAGTTGCCACTCTCCAAAACTTTTCTAATAGGAGCAAGGGCATACATAACTTGTTCAAATCTTCTCCCACACACATCAGCACATCGACAACTTGTATCTTTATACCAACATTAAACAGATGAAAAAGCTAACACCCTTCTTAATTACTGGACTTTTGGTTTTTGGTGCTGCTGCTTGTAGTAATGATACTGCCAGAACAAGTGATGCAGCCCCTGATAATCCTAACGAAGCTGTACAAGCACCAAGTCCCCAGACAACAGAAGCATCTCAAAGAGACGCACAAAGTGAAGTTCGTCGTAGACAACTAAATTCCGACATCCGTGCCCGTGAAGAGCGCGAAAATATCGCTGGTGGTGGCGATACAAACAGAGCAGCAGCCGATCTTGCCAGTGAAGTTCGCTCCAAATTGGAAGCTAATATACCTAAGAGCGCTCTAACAGTTGAAGCCGCAGAGAATGGCACAGTCACTGTAGGTGGAACGGTCAACAACCAGCAGGAGTTAGACAAGATTGAGCGTTTGGCAAAAGAAATTAAAGGTGTCACACAAGTAGTTGTAAAAGCAGCAGTTGCTCCACCAGTTCAATAAAGTAGTCAGCAGTAAATTCAGGTCAATAAGGGTGCATCGCTAAATATCAAGAGTTCAAGAGTCTATAGTCTATAGTCAAAAATCTTAGTATGTAGATTAATAGACTATAGACAAAATATGCTCAATTCTAGGCTCTAATCATGACTATTATACTGATTGAAACTTAAGCAATTATAGAAAGTGTTGTAATTACCAAAATATAACAACCATGGAAACAGAACAACAGCAAGTCGAATTAGTAGATTCTACCTCACCAGAAGGTACAATGGCTCTTGTAGGCACAGAAAATGAGACATTACCAAAGCTACCGCCTGCGAAAGAACCTGATAATCAATGGCAGGAAATTGGTAAAAGTATTTCTGACTTCTTAGCGGAATTACCTGAATATTTAGGACGCTTTTTTAACGAATACAAACAGCCTTTGCTAACAATAGGCGCACTTGTGTTAGCAATTGTTGCGCTTAGAGTAGTGCTGGCAATACTGAGTGCAGTTAATAGCATTCCGCTATTAATGCCAACCTTTGAGTTGATTGGCATTGGTTACACAGCTTGGTTTACTTCCCGTTATTTACTCAAAGCTTCGACTCGGCAAGAATTAGTTAATGGAATTCGAGATCTGCAACAAGAAGTTGTGGGCGAAGAACATACAGAAAACTTAAACTAACCCTATTAAATTAAGCCAACCAAATAAAATAACATATCTATGTTAGTTAAATGCGTTAGCGCTACTCGTAACGCATCTAACTTCAAGAAATCGTGCGTTAATACGCTATCTTCAATTTATTTTGGTCGGGTTACTTATTAGGGTTGATGCCATTTGATTAATTGGTTATAGGGTGAGCAATGCTCACCCTATAATTTGCTGTTTTGAAAATTATAACTGTTAATTTGCTACAGTATTTGTCCTGAAAATTTTAGTGATTTAGTTAAGTCAATTATATATATATTTATACATTTAATTATAAATTTAAATATATCTTCTGATAGAGTAAATAGTTGTTTTTCCGAATCAACTCACTTCCAAAGATAGTAGATTCATCTTTACTAAAAGCCTAATCTAGTTCAGTAAGTTATTCAACAGAATGTTTAACGAGGGCATAAATTATGAGTAATAAAGAATTTAATAAAGCAATAGACTCATCTGATCGCGTTGACTCAGATGTATACGATCGCGGTATTGTCCCAGCGGAAACTGCTGCGCGTAAAGAAAGAGAGGGAGATCTGTTCAAAACAATCCCCACAGAAGAAAGAGAAGCAAGCGCTGTGACTGATGACCAAACCAATTCCGAAAGCATACGCACCACAGACGGCTACACTGTGGACAAAGAAGGTTTATTGAACAACTACCCAGTTGAACCGGAAATGTACTATGAAGTCCCTGGTGATGCACGCCAAGCAGAAGCGCAGGACACTGCAAACCGTGTTGAGGAACTCATAGAAATAAAACAGGACAAGGAAGGTCAATTAACAGAAGAGGGTGATACCCGCGGTAAAGGAACAGGAATGGTTTAACTTGATTGCTACATCAAGTCTGTGAAGTTTGTGGGGATACTGTAACTATAATGATGGGGAAGAAATCCTCATCATTATTTTTATCGGACAGTACGATTGGGAGTGAGAAGAATCATCCTTAAATCTTGAACGGCTCAAGTTCTCGGTTATGCCACTGCCGCTGATACCAGTCGGCAACTAAAGGACGGACAATGAAGTTAGCGTGGCGTTCGCCGGAGGCGTTGGTTCCGCCATCGCCTTTGACATCAATGCGAAGACATGAGTAGGGCCTGTGCTTCTGGGAACCTTGACCATTACGGCCGACGTAAAGATGCGATCGCGCTACTAATTTATCTGCATCTTCCATAGTTTCCCTTAAATCTGCACCCTCAGTTCGTTGGCGACGCAAACTAAAACCACTACCCCCACATACAATCCAGTGAATATGAGAATCAGCGTGTCCTGTGTCCAAAGTTTGCAGATATTCTAGGCAGTGGGCGTGTCCATTGATTACTAAATCGACTAAAGGACGCCCCTGAGTTAGGGAACCTAGTTGTTTAGCCACCGCATCTAGCACCCCACGTAAGCGGCTACGGATTGCTAGAGTTTGCGCTTGTTGCCATTTCGTCGCCTCAGTTACATAGGGAGGATGATGGAAATAAATTACCCTACCTCGAACTTCTTGAGTGTTCCAAGATTCAATTAACCTCTGCCTCAGCCAGTCCAACTGTTCGGCATCAGTTATGGTTGTTTTGTTCGTGGTTAGTTGCTTATCGATATCAACAATAATCTCCTCAATTTGCGAGAGTTTACTTTGCAAATCGTCCAGTTGTTCAGCTTCATTAGGATTACTGGGATTGAGGGTTGCTGAGGTTTGTATGATTTGCTGCATTTCCTGCTCTAAATCTTGACGACGTTTCTCCAAGATTCGGCGATCGGCATCACCTTCTTTAGTTGTAGGTAGCGGTGGCGGATCGTTAAATGTATTAGAATCGAGTGCAAAAAAGTCAATACCACCGTAGCGAAAGGTGTAGTAACGATTTGGCAACCGAGTGAATTGCCCTGGTTGGTAGGAAAGACAGCGACCAGTATCTGTTTTGGCAGTGTAATGTTTGTCTAAATGTCGGGCGAGATCTCCGGGAAACTGAAACGCGTTGAGATAGTCTAGAAAAGCCCGTGCATAAGCATCACCCGTTCCTGAACCATACAAACCTACATCCAAGTCTAGCCGCGATCGCAACAAACGCCGAATAGGTAATGTTGTCAGAGAAACTAAGCTAAATAAAATCGGCAGGTCATAATAATCGTGATTTCCTGGTATGGGGAGAATAGGCAAATTGAAAACCATTTGGTCATAGGCAATTTTTTGGGGATGTTCCCCGCCTAAAAGAAACTCTCGGTAAGGCTGAATGAAGTTCTGCTGGTAGTACTCTTTCGACCCCACTAAATAAATCACATCGCCCGTATGCAGCATAAAACGGCATTCGTGGTGATGGGGTAGCATCAGTTCCGCAACTTGTCGTTGGGGATTATGTCCCTTGTGTATTCCAGAACCGCTGTCACCCACAACCAAAAATGAGAAATCAGCATCATTTGCTTGACCATCCTCCAGCACTAGTCGAGTTTGGTCAATGTTCCGTTCTACAATTAACGGATCTTGCCATTTTACCCGCTGCTGCATCTTACGAATTTTTTTGGCGATCGCCGGGTCAGAAACGAGTTTCAATGCAACTTACTCCTGAATTTTCTAGCGATTGAGTGAGGGAGTTGAGGAAGATAGCTTCCCCATCTCCACCTTACCGAAAGTCGGCGCGGGAAAAGCCCATTCCTTCTAAGGGTGGAATGAATTGCTTTCCTATGCCCTATGCCCCATTCCCTATGCCCGCGGAGCTTAATCACTTGCTGTGTCTTTCAACTCAATTGTCAAGTTGGGCAGACCTTCTAATTTTTCTGTAGGTACAACTTCTTCTAAAAGTGGTGAAAAAACTTTTAAGCCACTTGGTACACACTTCACTTCAATCGGAGTTTTACCGATGATTTCACCATCAAGGACGACCTTTTGTGGTGGGTTAGTGGTAATTTTGAATTGTTTGGCTCGTAGGTAGCCAATGTCATCACGCTCAACTGGACTACCCGCAGAAGCCGTTTGAAATAGGTGATATGTTGCGGCGATCGCTCCCGCCTTACTAACTGGAGCCACTATCGTCAAATCTAGCAGCCCATCATCATAAATAATTCCTGCTGGCCCTTGAGCCAAAACGGAAGTGGGAGGTGCAGCATTCGCTACTGTTACCGCACAAGCGCTAGTTTTAATGATTTTATCTTCAGTCTCAATCTCTACATCAAAGCTCTCTAATTCTCGCAGCTGTTGCAGCCCTGCCAGAATATACGCCATAATGCCAAAGCGTTTCTTAGACTCTCGGTCTGCTTTTTCTACAGTTTCAGCTTCAAAGCCAACACCTGCCAGCAGTACCATTGGCAGATCATTGCAATAAGCTACATCTACACAGCGTGTTCCTCCCTGCAAAATTGTCTGGCAGGCGGCTTCAATTGTGTCCGGTAATGCTAAAGCTGTGACAAAAGCATTTGCTGTGCCTCTGGAAATAATGCCTATAGGAATATTTGTACCCACTACAGCTGCTGCTGCTGCTGAGAGAGTACCATCTCCACCCGAAGCAATAATTTCATCTACCCCCCGCTCGACTGCTGCATAAGCCAGATCATCAGCACCGATTTCTTCGGTTGTGAAGTAAATATCTAAATCAATTTCTGGCTCTAGTATTGCCCGAATCTGCTCCAGTTCTTGTTCTGAATCACCTTGACCCGCAACCGGATTAAAGATAAGGCAAGCGGAACGCTTCATAAGAATAAAGATAAGATTGGAATGAATAAAATATCAAATTATTCATAGCATACCGATAAAATTTCCGCTTCCTCCTGATGGTTGGTTCCTTATCTAGCAAACTGCCAAAGTTGGCGTTGCATAAATGCAGGATGATTTTATTGATTTACAGATTATTGTAGGGTGACAATGCGATCGCATCTACTTGCAAAAATTAACAACGTCTACTCGTTTAGAGCAGTTTTGAGAGTACCAGGTGACAATGCGATCGCAAACAGTGGCTCGTGATTTGGTTTTTTGGTTTGCTCTAGAGTCCGAAAACCCGCATACTCAAAATGTAGATATCTGCCAGTTTAACCTTCCTTTTGGATTTCTTCGGTTCAAATCTCATGATGAGTAACCAAAATCAAACTCGCAAAATCCTACTTTTATCCGCAAATCCCAAAGGTAGCAGTCAGTTGCGTCTGGGTGAGGAGATGCGGGAAATTAAGGAGGGGTTGAAAAGGTCAAAGAATCGTGACCAATATTCTATTGCTACAGCAGAAGCAGTACGCTACAGAGATATACACAGAGCTATTTTGGAATACGAACCGCACATCATTCACTTTTCTGGACATGGGATAGGAGAAGAAGGCTTAGTATTTGAAGATGAATCGTGTCAAATCAAGTTAGTTGATGCGGAAGCTTTAGCTGGGCTATTTCAATTATTTGCTGACCAAGTACAATGTGTAGTTCTTAATGCCTGCTACTCTAAATACCAAGCTCTGGAAATAGCACGACATATTAATTATGTTGTTGGCATGAGTCAAGAAATTGGTGATAAAGCAGCCATTGAATTTGCAGTGGGTTTTTATGATGCACTTGGCGCAGATAAAGGTTATGAGTTTGCTTATAAGTTAGGTTGTAGCTTGATTCGTGTAGCTGGGATACCAGAAAACTTGACACCTAAATTAATTACCACAAGAGAAACAGCATTCGACTCTTCAACAGAAGCGACGACAATATATGTAGAAAGACCGCCCATTGAGGAGAAATGTTGTGAAGCAATTTTACAACCAGGAGCGCTAATTCGCATTAGATCGCCGCAGAAGATGGGCAAAACATTGCTGTTAGAGAAAGTACTCAACCATGCTAGAAAGCAAGGTTATCAAACAGCAAAATTAGATTTAAAACTTGCTGATATTAATATTTTGGCTGACACTAAAACATTTTTACAATGGTTATGTCTTAATGTTTCAGACAGCCTATAACTAGAACCCCAATTAGATAAATACTGGCAAGATATTTCAGGCTTTTGATCCCCCCAACCCCCCTTAGGAAGGGGGGCAAAACCTCTTAAAGTCCCCCTTAAAAAGGGGGATTTAGGGGGATCTAAAACTTTTTGCTACCAACAAGAGAACTTTTAAAACATCCTCTTAGGGTAAGTGATGCATGACCACTATCAATTCTCTGGAAGTCTACCTGAAAATGCCAGCACCTATGTTACACGCAAAGCTGACAGTGATTTGTATGCAGGACTTAAAGCCGGAAAGTTTTGTTATGTATTGAATTCTCGACAAAGCGGAAAGTCTAGCTTGCGTGTGCGAACCATGCAAAGACTCAGAGAAGAAGGTGTACAATGTGCAGCAATTGACCTTTCGGCTGGCGGTATTCAAAATGTCCCTCCCGAACAATGGTATGCAGATTTAATTGATAATTTAATTGAAAGTTTTGGCTTAGATGTAGATTTTGGTGATTGGTGGGAGGCTAATCAGTTAAATTCGCTGGTGACAAGATTTCGTAAGTTTTTAGAAGAGATATTACTTACTGAAGTTAAAGAAAATATCGTTATTTTTATTGATGAAATTGATAGTGTACTCAGCCTTAACTTTCCCACAGATGATTTTTTTGCCTTGATTCGTGCCTGTTATAATAAGCGGGTTGATAATCCTGAATATAATCGCCTCACTTTTTGTTTGTTAGGAGTCGCATCACCCAGCAATTTGATAGAAGATAAACAACGCACCCCGTTTAATATTGGCCAAGCTATCTCGCTAACTGGTTTTCAATTGCATGGAATTGAGCCGTTAGCCAAGGGTATGGAAGGGAAATTTTCTAACCCGCAATTAGTAATGAAGGAAATCTTATATTGGACAGGAGGACAACCATTTCTTACGCAAAAACTGTGTCAGTTTATGAGTGAAGAATCTTTGCAAGACAATCCTCGTACTGTTGAGCAGGTGGTGAAGTCTCGGATTATTGAAAATTGGGAATCTCAAGATGAGCCTGAGCATTTACGCACGATTCAAGCGAGAATTTTGCGGGATGAACAACGGGCTGGATATTTACTAGAACTGTATCAGCAAATTCAATTGAGGAACGAACAATCTCAGATTACAGCCGATAATACTTTAGAGCAAAGTGAGTTACAGCTTTCAGGCTTGGTTGTTAGGCAGCAAAACAACTTAAAAATTTATAATCCCATATATCAAGAAGTTTTTGATCGAGATTGGATAAATAATCAATTAAAAAATCTGCGCCCATATTCAGAGAATTTCCGCTTTTGGGTTGCTTTCCAAGGAAAGGATACATCACGATTATTGCGAGGAAAGGCTTTAGAAGAAGCTGAAATATGGGCGAGGGATAAGAGTTTAAGTTATCAAGATAGGCAGTTTTTAGCAGCTAGTAAAGAGCAAGAAATCCAAGAAGAGATTGCTGTTAAAGAGCAAGAAGCTGCTTTAGAACGTGAGACAAAGGATAAGGAAGCAGCAGAGAAAAGAAATCTGACACTGGCTGAAGCTAATCAAAAACTAGCTGAAGCAAATCATAAAGCTCAACAACATATTCGTATTGGTTCAGTTGTTTTAGTGCTGACATTATTAGGAGCAGCAATTTCTATAATTTGGGCAGGTAAGGATATTCAAGATATTCGAGAAAATACTAAATATGTCTCGCAATTATCTAAACTGAGCGAGGAACTTTATAAGAAAGACAAATCATCTTCAGCAAGTCAAGCGAGGGAACAAATAGGTTTATCTTACGAAATTAAAAATCACGAATTGAAAAAAGCAATGTTATTTACTTCTATGTCTCAAGCATATCAGCAACTTGGAGAATGGAAGCAAGCTGAAAAAGAGATTAGAGCAAGTCAAAATATTTTAGAAGCAAATAAACATATTATTACTTCTATTCAAGGGTTACAAATTCAAGTTTTAGCTAAGAAGGCTCAAGGTGATTTACTAGCACAGAAAAAAGAAATAAACCAAGCTATAGAATCTTATAAATCAGCATTTGAAATTCTTAATAAGAACCCAGAGCAAACCAGTCCATTTACAAAAACTAACCAATTGCTCGCAGCCAAAGATATTGAAGCTGTTCATCGAAATTTACTTAATTTACTCTCAACCAACACCCCAGCAGCAGAATTAAGAAAGCAGGTAGAAGAATCTCTTACCCAACATTTATATGCTCAACTTGAATACTCTTTGAAGGCTAAAAATTGGGAAGCAGCTGATGGGCAAACATACCAACTTATGCTCAATATTGCTAAAAGAGAAAAAGAAGAGTATTTAGATCTCGCCTCTATTAATAATTTTTCTTGTCCCGACTTTAAAAAAATAGACCAGCTTTGGGTCACTTATTCAGACAAACGTTTTGGATTTAGTGTGCAAAAGGAAATATGGATTAGCGCCGGGAATAGGATGCGTATAACACCAGAAGAGTGGAATGGAAAAGATATAGAAAATTATTATCGGTTTGCCAAGGCAGTAGGATGGTATGATGACAAAAAAACTAGGGATGAAGAAACGGGCGGCAGAGGAGGCGACTTAGCTGTGACGTATGCCGAACTGCTGAGGCGTATAAAAAATAACCCATCAAAGTATAAAGGTAGCCTACCCCATAGTCTTTGGAGATTAAACGAGAGAGAAGGCTGGAAAGATTTAAATATATTATTGGAGTGGAATAACGATGAGAAGGATGAGCTATTCTTCTCTCGCGCTGCGACTTGTAAAGTTTAACGTTTAAGGCTTTCAGAAGTTTGTAACCAATTATTGCTGCTTCATTTTCCACGTGACCATCAGCATTTCCAGTTTCCGATACCTGGCACTGGGGGCTGATAGCCGTTTGCGTGAATAAATTTTTCTGCTAGCTCTTGCACCTCTGTAGATTCTGTAACTTTTTGCTTGTTCCAAGGTAAACTAATCTGTCCTGGGGAAGATTTTTTAGCTTTAGCACCCTTTATTACCGAGGTTAAAAAGCGGCTACCCCAATAATTTCGTTTCTCTGGCTTTGCCTGTGGTCGATATTTCTGACAAAACCTACGATACTTCGCCGCGCACTCTTCCAAAGTTCGCCCCAGTTGCAAAAACGCTGGATGCCATTGAGTGATACCATCATGACTCAAACGGTCATGAATACCATAATTGCTGAAGTCGTAGAAAAAACCCTGTTGCATCCCCGCCGCTTTAGGATTAGCGTGGATATATCGCAGAGTATTTAAAGCTCGTCGCTTATCTGTATTGGCAAACCCTGTGCTATGGTATCGTTTCTCCCAAAAATGCCCTGTGCGGTTCAGCATTCGATTAAAGCACATAGCAGTGTACCAGTTAAGCCAGTGCATGATTTTGGGTAAATCTTCTGGCTGCTTGGGTTCCAGCAAGTAGTGAACGTGATTCGACATTATGCACAACGCATAAAGCTTAAACTCATACTTTTGTTGTGCTTTTTTAATTGCATACAGGAAGACTTCTCGGCATTCTAACCGCGTCAGCCGAAATTCCCGATTGTTGCAACGGGTGGTGATGTGATAACAAAAGCCTGGTTGAAAGTTACGTGCTGGGCGAGACATTGTAAAGTGTAAAAGCGCTCGCATCCACTGACAATGCGATTGTATCGGATGACAATGCCATTGCATCGCCTGACAATGCGATTGTATCGGGTGACAATTTGATTGTATCGAGTCACAATTCGATTGTATCGGGTGACAATTCAATTGTATCGACTAACAATTCGATTGCATCGGGTGACAATTCAATTGTATTGACTAACAATTCGATTGTATCGGGTGACAATTCGATTGTATCGAGTCACAATGCCATTGCATCGGGTGACAATGCCATTGTATTGAGTGATATTGCGATCGCATCGATTTGCTACCAAATAGTCACAATTGTGGTTAAAGCTTGAATTCGCAAATCACGAGTCACCAAGGGAATACCTAAAGAAAAAGCGGTGGCTGCAATAATTCTATCAGGCATATCAGGAACCGTTGCCCTGTCAATTTGCCTAATACCTCCTGAAATATTGCGATCTAGAGGTACAAGTACAATGCCGACATTGGGATCATCCAAGGCATTTAAAATTCGTGTAAGCACTTCTTCTGCAATTCTTCCTCTCTCAACTAAATAAGAAATCTCTATGATTGTGATAGCTGAGATGTAAATAGGATTACCCGCATTAACTGCTTGTTCTAATGCTGTTAATGCTGTTTGGGATAGTCTATTTACGTCAAAAATGTACCAAATTAAAGCGTGTGTATCTGCTACTACTGATGTCATTAAACAATATCTCTAGGAAAATTACCCCACATTTCTTGACGCGCATGAGCAATATCTTCTTCTGTAATATCTACCTTTAAATCAGTACATAAACCTCTAACACTGAGTAAGGCAGATTTTGTAGTTGTTTTTTGGTACAGAAATTCTGCAAAATCCAGTAATTCTTGTTGCTTATCTATAGGTAGCTGCCGAAACTTTTCTAACACAGCTTGTTCAAGATTCATAATATTTCCCCATGATTTTGCGTAGACGCAAAGCGGCTTGTCGTAAACATCGCATCCACTGACAATGCCATTGTATCGGGTAACAATGCGATTGTATCGAGTCACAATTCAATTGTATCGGGTGACAATGTCATTGTATTGAGTGATATTGCGATCGCATCGACTGACAATGCCATTGACGATTAACTTCTAACTACTCATAAGTATTAATTTGTAATTCAGAAACTTTAAGCAACCTTGAAGCATGAAACACAGTCAAAATGTTTACTTCATCCCCATCTAGCAAATAAACAATCCGATAGCTTCCTAAAATAATTTCTCGAATATTTTCCTGGTTAATTTCTGGTACTATTCGTCCTGAACGCGGAAAGTTCTCTAACCTTTGTACTGCATCAAAGACTTTATCTACAAGCACTTGTGCAAAAGCTGGTGTATCTCGTGCAATAAAATCACCAATAGCCTGAAGATCGTCAAGTGCTTGAGAAGTCCAATTTATTTGTGCCATTTCTTCATTTGTGCTTTAGCTTCTGCATGGGAAATAATATCACCATCTGCAACTTGCTTTAGCCCTTGTTCTATCTTATACAAGAAGTAAAGATGTTCCATAATCTCCGGAAACGAAACATCTTGTGGCATCTCCTCTAAAGCCTTAAGTATTTTTTGCTTTGCTGTAGTACCTGTCATGACTGTTCGCCGCCTTTTGCAACTAGTGGGTTATCTTTTAGAGTAAGCTGCGATCGCATCGACTGACAATGCGATTGTATCGAGTGACAATTCAATTGCATCGACTGACAATGCGATTGTATCGAGTGACAATTCAATTGCATCGACTGACAATGCGATTGTATCGAGTGACAATTCAATTGCATCGACTGACAATGCGATTGTATCGGGTGACAATTCAATTGCATCGACTAACAATGCCATTGCATCGGGTGACAATTCAATTGCATCGACTGACAATGCGATTGTATCGAGTGACAATTCAATTGCATCGGCTGACAATGCGATTGTATCGGGTGACAATGCTATTGCATCGCCTTGCAAAAATTATAAGAGTGCGATCACACACCCGACATATCGCCGCAAGCTAGAAGCCTGGAGCTTTGTTCAATTAGCCGCACCATTCTATGGTGATGGCGAGATTTCGGGATAATGAGAGATTTAAATCCAGCTTATTTCAGTGCGATCGCATCCTCAATACCCAACGGACAAGAATCTGGTAGGATGCAATTATTATGAATAACTTATTACTTACTTCTTTGAGTATTCTTGCCCTCAGCAGTTTGTCTATTGCTGCTGTGGCAATGGCAAGCACAACACCGGAAACTACAAAGATACACTTAGCGCAAAAGTTCAACTGTAATAACGCTCAAACTCAAGTAGAAATCAATCGATGCGCTCAGTTGTCTTATCAGAATACTGATAAAAAATTGAATCAAGTTTATAAACAACTTCTACCAACTTTATCTAGTTCTAGAAAACAGAAATTAATTAATGCACAGCAAGCATGGATTAAGTTTCGAGATACTAATTGTGAGTTTGAAAGAAGTCAATATGAGGGTGGAAGTGTTGCACCTACTATTTATTTTGGTTGCCTAGAACAGACTACACAACAGCGTACCCAGCAGTTACAGCAATATCTCAAACCCGACCCTTAAGAGAACTGCTACCCGGTACTCCTGTAGTTACAAAAATGTTAATAAATGTAAATAATAAACAGAATAAACTTTATGTGAATTCGGCAATTACAACCCGGTAAGTCACTCACTGCGGTAGTCTAGATGAAAGTGAATTTATCGCCCGGTTTGACATATTGTTTTATGACTTCAGTTATTTCCAGCCCCGCACGCACAATTCGCATCGGTTCTCGTAAAAGCCAACTCGCCCTAGTTCAGACCTACTGGGTACGAGAGCAACTTCAAAAAAGCTTTCCTGATGTTTGTTTTGAAGTCCATACCATGTCTACCCAAGGCGACAAAATCCTGGATGTAGCATTAGCCAAAATTGGTGATAAAGGATTATTTACCAAAGAACTAGAAGTGGGAATGCTCAATCAGGAGATTGACTTTGCGGTTCATTCCCTCAAGGATTTGCCAACGAATTTACCACCAGGGTTAACTCTAGCAGCAATTACAGAGCGAGAAAACCCAGCAGATGCATTGGTGCTGCATGAAAAGTACAAAGGTCAGCAAATTGATACCCTACCAGAGGGTGCAGTAATTGGCACATCTTCTCTGCGGCGATTAGCACAGTTACGCCATAAATTTCCCCACTTTACTTTTAAAGATGTGCGGGGAAACTTGAATACACGTATGGCAAAATTAGATGCAGGCGAATATGATGCCTTGATTTTGGCAGTAGCAGGGTTAGAAAGATTGGGAATGAGCGATCGCGTTCATCAAATCCTACCCAAGGAAGTTTCTCTGCACGCCGTTGGTCAAGGAGCATTGGGTATAGAATGCCGTGCTGATGATACCGAATTGATATCCTTGCTCAAAGCTATTGAGCATCCTCAAACACGCGATCGCTGTCTCGCTGAAAGAGCTTTTTTACGGGATCTTGAAGGCGGTTGTCAAGTACCTATTGGTGTAAATACTGAAATTAACGATGAAGAGTTAACATTAACGGGTATAGTCGCTAGTGTAGATGGCAAAAAACTGGTCAAAGATAGCGTCACAGGCAAAGCCAGTAACGCCGAACAGCTAGGTACAGAACTAGCTAATCTCATGCGCCAACAGGGAGCGCAGGAAATTTTGGATCAAATCTTTACCGAAATCCAACGGGGTGCATAAGGGATTGGGGATTAGGTACTGGGTACTGGGGATTGGGGACTGGGTACTGAGGACTGGGGGACAAGGGGATAAGGAGAGAAATTCTTATTGTTCACGACTCAGCACTCAGCACTCAGGACTCACAACTCACGACTGTTTTGGTAACCAGATGTGATTAGATCAGAATTGATTGCCGTTGCACAAAAGTGTGCCAAGTATGTTTGGTCACGTTTGCTGCGATCGTGAGGTGACATTGACAATATTCGCAGAATCGGGGGAATAAAATTTACCATGCGGATTCTATTTGTAGCAGCAGAGGCAGCTCCCGTTGCAAAAGTTGGAGGGATGGGTGATGTTGTGGGAGCATTGCCCAAAATCTTGCGAAAAATGGGGCATGATGTGCGGATATTCTTGCCTTACTATGGCTTTCTACCAGACAAAATGGAGATTCCTCAAGAACCCATCTGGCGGGGATATGCCATGTTCCAGGATTTTGCAGTTTATGAAAGCATTCTGCCTGGTACAGATGTTCCTTTGTACTTATTTGGACATCCAGCTTTTCTCCCCCGCCGCATTTATTCTGGAGAAGATGAAGACTGGCGGTTCACTTTGTTTGCCAATGGTGCGGCTGAGTTTTGCTGGAATTACTGGAAGCCAGAAATAGTCCACTGTCATGATTGGCATACTGGCATGATTCCTGTGTGGATGCACCAAGATCCAGATATTATGAGCGTTTTTACTATTCATAACCTGGCTTATCAAGGGCCTTGGCGTTGGTATTTGGAGAAAATTACTTGGTGTCCTTGGTATATGCAAGGTCATAACACCATGGCAGCGGCAGTGCAATATGCCGATAGGGTAAATACAGTTTCCCCGACTTATGCCGAGCAAATTAAAACACCCGCTTACGGTGAAACGTTAGAAGGTTTGCTATCTTTCATTAGCGGTAAGTTATCTGGGATTATTAACGGCATAGATACCGAAGTTTATAACCCAGCAGATGACAAATATATCGCCCAAACCTTTACTACCGAATCCCTAGACAAACGCAGAGCTAACAAAATTGCCCTACAAGAAGAAGTGGGGTTAGAAGTTAACTCTAATGCCTTTTTAATTGGGATGGTAACACGGTTAGTAGAACAAAAGGGTCTGGATTTGGTGTTGCAAATTTTAGATCGCTTCTTGGCTTATACTGATGCCCAATTTGTATTACTGGGAACAGGCGATCGCTACTACGAAAGCCAAATGTGGCAGTTGGCATCCCGCTATCCTGGACGCATGGCTAGTTACCTACTGTATAACGATGCCCTGTCTCGTCGCATTTACGCCGGTACTGATGCTTTTTTGATGCCTAGCCGTTTTGAACCCTGTGGTATTAGCCAAATGATGGCTTTGCGTTACGGTTCTGTACCGATTGTGCGTCGTACAGGCGGATTAGTTGATACTGTATCGCACCATGATCCAGTTAACGAAGCAGGCACTGGTTATTGCTTTGACCGTTATGAACCGCTAGATCTGTTTACCTGTATGATTCGCGCTTGGGAAGGCTTCCGCTTTAAACCTCAATGGGGCGAGTTGCAAAAACGCGGTATGAACCAAGACTTCAGTTGGTATCAATCTGCCAAGCAATACGTCAAACTGTACAGAAATATGGTCGGCTTGCCAGAGGAAGAAGAACCTACACCAGAACCAGAGCTAGTGTTAAGTGAAGCGGTAGCTAATAGCAAATCCTGAGATGCTTTTAGCACTTCTAGCATGGTTGCGGCTGTTTTTCTACCATAATTTGATGCTGTTTGCGCCAAGCATGGGGAGGTAAACCGTGATGTTGGCGGAACTGGCGGGAAAAATGAGACACATCTTGATAGCCCAATGCTTTAGCAATTTGCTCGACTGTCTGGTTACTATTGTCGAGTTGAAGCAAGAAACGGGCTTCCGCCATCCGCCGTTTGACAATCCAGTTGTTGACAGTATCTCCTGTCTGCTTTGATACTCTGTTAGTTAAATAAGCAGGCGAATATCCAACTGCCTCAGCCACATCACATAGAGTAATTCCTTCGTCATAGTGCTTTTCGATAAAGTCGAAAACTTCTTTTAATTGGGGAATACTGGGAAAAATCGACTCAGACGGGACAGTTGGTGCAATTTGATTAGCAATTACTGGTTTAGGTGTTGTCTGGAATTTAGTAGCCCACCAGTATTCGATAGTAGCTTGCTTTTGCAACCGGGTAGCGATCGCAGCAAGCAATTCGTCTAGCGTAGAAGGTTTAGTAAGAAAGTCATCAGCTCCCAACTCCATACCTTTGCGAACAGATGCCTTAGCGTCGCTGCCAGTGAGAAAAATGAAAGGTATGATTGCTGTCAGGGGTTCTTGGCGCAGCTGAGTGAGAACGCTGTAACCATCTATATCGGGCATCAAAATATCGCAAATTACTAAGTCGGGTAAATGCTCTTGTGCTAGCTGGATACCAGCAATACCGTTTTCAGCACCTATCGTGTCGAACCCTTCAGCCTCCAGTCCACATAAGAAGAGATTGCGGGTAATAGCATCATCTTCAATTACGAGAATTTTTTTTGGCGATTCGTACATCATTGTTTATATCACTAGAATGTTCGGCAGGAAATGGTTAGCAAGCTCTGTACTGAGAGTTAATTATGGCGATGAGATGAATTATTTCCTTCTAACAGTTATCATTGTTGAGTTTATTAACAAATGAATACTTATAAATCACACTCTGGTACTGTTTTATGTGACTGATGGCAGCATCACAGTAAAGGTTGTGCCTACACCAACTTCACTCTCCACACTAACTTGACCGCCATGCAAGTCCACAAGGGTTTTGATAATCGATAACCCTAGTCCAGTACCGGGTACATGGTCGATATTTGTGCCTCGATAAAATGGTTCAAATATTCGTTGTTGTTCCTCTACGGGAATCCCAATACCGCTGTCTTTGACTTGGAAAATTACTTTTTCATTTTCAATAGAAAGTGTAAAATCAATTGCACTACGATTTAACGAATACTTAATTGCATTTTCGAGCAAGTTCTTGAGAATCGGCTCTAGCAGCTTTTTATCTATGCAGGCTGTTAAACTTTGCGCTTCACTAACAAAATTAATTTGGTTGTGCCTACTGCTCATCTGCATTTGCGCCACTAAACCATCGCAGAACTGAACTAACTCAAGGGGTTTTGGCTCAAAATTTATTTTTGCTGATTCTGCCTTGGCAAATAACAGAATATCATCCAATAGATGGCTAATCTGTTCGACACCTGCTTGAATATGATCGAGTAAGGGTAGTATTTTTTCTTCCGTCCATTCGTCGATATGCCGTTTTAATAAGCTATTAGAGAATGAAACAATATTCAGTGGCGTGCGGAATTGATGGCAGACCATAGAAAGGAAACGCGCTTTGAGTTCGCTGAGTTGTTTTGCTTGTTTTAAAGCCTGGATAAGCTCCGATTCTGCATGTTTATAATCGGTGATATCAATACCTGAGATCAGTTCAACGGGTTTTCCCCCAAAATCCAGCCCGTCGTTAAGGATTGTTACCGCGCAAGCTAGCCAACGCTCCGCGCCATTTTTTGTCAGGATAGAAATTTCTTGGTATTCAAAGTTAGTTCCTTCACTCTGGCGACTTCCCAGCCTGCGTTTTTTGCTCTTGATTAATCGACGAATATCAAAACTAGTTAGTAGTTCTTTTCTGGTATAGCCAGTGAGTAGCTCCACAGCCGGATTTATGTAGCAAAGTCGCGTGCCTTGAATCAAGAAAGTGCTAGCGTCTGTCGTTTCTGCCAAAGTCCGAAATCTCGTTTCGTTTAAGCGTAGTGCTTCCTCAGTCTGTTTGGACTCAGTAATGTCCCAAATGCTCCACACTCTGCCAATAATTTTTTCACCAAGCCATTGAGGTTTAGAGTAGTGTGCGAAGAATCTTCCATCCTTTAACTCCAGAATGTCGTAACTCTCGAAATCAGATTCGCTAGAGACTTCCCATAAAAGTCGGCTAAAGGCTTCTGGCTCTTTAAGTTGGGTTTCAAAAAAAGTTTTACATCGAGGACATTTCTTGGAGAGGATCAAAGACTCTGGAATCTGCCACATATCCAAAAATTTCTGATTAACGCTGAGAATATCTCCTTCAAAGCTAACTGCAATGATCCCGTTGGCAGTAGATTCCAAAGTAGAGCGAAGTAGAGACAGAGATGTTTCCAGTTCTGCCTCCTTCGCCTTGAGTGTAGAAACTTCCTGTTGCAAATGGACTTTAGTATCTCTTAATTCATCAGTCCATTTTTGTACGCTCATCTCTACAACTTCATTACCCTTCTCCCGAATAAAGGCACAGCAAAACTTCCTACCCTGGTGTTCTATATAAGTGAGTGATACTTCCGCCAGAAATATTCGCTGTCCCTTTGTGCGATAACGTGATTTAAAGGTAAGTAAATTTCCTGTGCCGCTTGTCACTAGCGTTTGCCATTTCTCTGACCAATTGTGTAGCGCAAAGTCTAGATCTATGTCACTCAGCGTCATGGATAGTAATTCTTCACGGGAATACTCGCTCATGAAGCAGGTTGCGTTATTTACGTAGATAAACTGCGCGTTTGCTCCTAAACAAAAGGCTGCTTCTACGGAATGATTAATTAGAAAATAAGCAAATTCTAACTCCGCTTCTGACTGCATCGCCAATTGAGATTTGGATTGAATTAATGGATACCCCTCACAATTCATATCCCTAATTGCTCCCTATAATAAGTAGGCAACCTAGCCATTTATGAGCTAATAATCACAAATTTAACTAACCTTTAATTTGCTAATTAACTTTAATTTAATAAAGTTAATTAGCAAATTAAAAAAAGTTTACTAATAGTTGGATTGATTATTATTTTACCAACAAATACTGAATGATCTACCTTAAAGTTTAAAGTTTAGATGAAGCTGTTGGTGATAATTATTAATTTAAACAGATTTTAAAAATAAGGAAAACAAAAAATAGAGTATACAATTTTTTTACCTGTAATTATTGCCAGATAAAGGTTTTAACTTATTAATTTTTAGCTAAACAATATATTTGATTAAGAGAAGATTAAGGTATCTATCTATGACAAGTAAACTTTTAATTAACAATGTAAATACATTTCTCCTATTAACTCTAACTTAAATGTACTGGTAATTTTTCGTTCATTAATCTAAAGTATTAACTTTTATTAAGTCCTTCTCAGGAATTTAACTATAAAGCAATCTGCTGTGCCATCTACCAGAAGGAATAGATTTTATTTGAAGTTATCTTGAAGATTTGCCGTAAGAATGTATTTAAAAATACATCAAGTCAAGTAAATTCTTGTATTGCGCTGAGTCATCTATCATACGAAAGAAATTTAATTAAAAGATTATGCGTAGATTGCTTATGTATCTATCAAAAGACATAGTAATGTTGAATAATATATATGTTTTTCAACATAAATAATTGACTGAAAAATATAGAACAGCGATACAGATTACCCCGGATCGCCAGGTATCAATTTCCAATATTGGCGAAGTAGCTAGTGTAGCGATCGCAACAAAAGACAAAAACGAAAAAATTGATATTCCCATCAAAAGATTTTTCATTGCTAATGGGTCTTTATCTCTTCTATTCTGCTTGTTAGAAGCACATTCTTGATTGTATTGCTTATTTTGTAAAGTTTTTGGTACTAGTCTCACAAACAGCAATCGCAAGTAATCAAATATCTCAACTGTTGACTAAGCTCGTTCATAACCGAGAAAGCCACAAAATATTTCGTGCTAATGCTAAATAGCACAATAGTTAAATTTTAACATCAAGAGCCTTTGTGCAAGTTTCTGGAATTATGTGAAAGCAATGAGTCAAAAATCTACTGGTTCAAACTCTCCTCTAATCACCACCGATCAATATAGGGAATTGTCACCGAACAGCTATATAGAATCTGCAAATGGCAATTCCCATCAACTTAACGGAACAGCCCCAACACTTTCAGTTGCAGATGCAGCTGCCCAAATGCTGGAAGAGTTAGGAGTGGGCTACGCTTTTGGCGTCGCGGGAGGTGCGATGGCCAGCCTTTGGAATGCGCTGTCGAATAGCACCATGCAGGTGCTGAACTTCCGCCATGAAGCGGGAGCCGCTTTTGCCGCAGTCGAAGCATACTTTGCTAGTGGTCGTCCAACTGTAGTGTTTACCACAGCAGGGCCAGGTATCACCAACGCCCTCACCGGGTTGTTTGCTGCCCGTGGAGAAGGTGCAAAAGTGATTCTGCTGTCAGCTTGCACCTCAGCACCACAACGCGGACGTGGGGCGATTCAAGAAACCAGCTCCTACACATTGCCCAGTGGCGGTATTTTTACCTCAGGTGCGCTATTCAACTATGCAATCACCGTGGAATCTGCTGCTCAACTACCGCAGATTTTTCGCAAACTGGCTCTGGCGTTAGCTCAACCAGGAGGATTTGTTGCCCATATCAGCATTCCCACTGGTGTGCAAACAAGTTTAGCTGATGATATATCCTTGCCTAAACTCGATATTTCTTACCCAGCGATCGCACCTCACAAAGAAGCGATCGCCAAATCTGTAGAGTTACTATCTTCTGGGCCTTTTGCTATCTGGCTTGGTTTTGGCGCTCGTAACGCAGCAGACGAGATTCGTCAACTCGCTGAAAAAACAGGGGCAGCAGTGATGTGTTCACCCCGTGCTAAAGGCATCTTTCCCGAAGATCATCCCCAGTTTGTGGGTGTTACAGGTCTAGGCGGTCATACTTCCGTCTTGACTTATATGGAACAGGAACCACCACTACACACACTCGTACTAGGAACTCGTCTGAGTGAACCGACTTCTTTTTGGAGTTCGGCAATGGTTCCCAAAGGAGGCTTTATCCATGTAGATATTGACCCAGAAGTACCAGGGGTAGCTTATCCACACGTTGAAACTTTCCCGATTCAGTCTGACATCAAAGAATATGTGCAGGAACTATTGCAGCAGTTGCCAGATACTCCTGCTATTTACAAACCTTTATCCCTACCTCGTCCAGAACCCAAAGTAGTTGAACCAGACGCAGACATAGACTATCCTGTGCGGCCAGAAGTATTAATGGCAGCGATTCAAAAAATCATTGTTGAGGGTAGCGATGCGGTAGTCATGGCAGAGTGCGGTAACTCGTTTACTTGGTCAACTCATCTACTGCAATTTGCCCAAGCCAATCGTTATCGAGTCAGCACCGGTGTCGGGGCAATGGGTCATGCGGTCACAGGAGTATTGGGTGCAGCAAAAGCGCGGAATGGCAAAGCTGTAGCCATTGTCGGCGACGGTGCAATGCTGATGAATAACGAAATCAGTACAGCCGTAAAATACAAGATTCCTGCCATTTGGATTGTACTCAACGACGCTCGTTACAATATGTGCCATCAAGGGATGAAAGTATTGGGATTAAAAGGCGCAGATGCAACCATGCCACCAACAAATTTTGCGATGATTGCTCGTGGTATGGGAGCCGAAGCGATCGGAGTCGTCAGAGAGTCAGATATTGAAGCGGCCCTAGAGCAAGCGATCGCTTCATCTGTTCCCTTTGTCATCGATGTCGTGATTGATCCTGATCGACTTGCACCTTCTGGCGCTCGTAATAAGAGTTTGGCAGCACAAGGAGTTAAATCAACTTCAGGTAAAAGTTCAGCCAAACCAGTTTCGTTTCCAGCGGTTTGAGTTGAAAGCACGATGATTTTGTGCAGTTGCTGGAAACACTAAAACGCCACCAATAATCTGGAGTTTACCACTCATATTGAATTGGTAGATTCGCAATTTTCATCCCGACAGATAAAGAATGAACTTAGAGGCTACAAGCTTTCCATCCTAGCAATTACTACGCCACACCAACTGGGATTCAACATTTTAATTTCTCAGCATTCTTTTTTCATACTTTATCTTTGTTTGCGGGAACTCCTCAGCGATCGCCGTTATCCGGGTGTCCACATTCCTTTATTGGTCGTTCATTACTTGCTTGAATTAATCCCAAATCAATATTGAGAGACCAAGATGCTGCTATTTGAAACTGTTAGAGAAATGGGCCACGAGCAAATTCTCTTCTGCCATGGAAAAAATCCGGATATTAAGGCAATTATTGCCATCCATGACACAACCTTGGGGCCAGCAATGGGGGCAACAAGACTATTTCCTTATGTCAGCGAAGAAGCTGCTTTAAAAGATGCACTGCGTCTGAGTCGTGGTATGACTTATAAAGCTGCCTGTGCCAATATTCCGGCTGGTGGAGGCAAAGCAGTAATTATTGCTAATCCCGAAAATAAGACAGATGACCTGTTGAGAGCTTATGGACGTTTTGTTGATAGTCTCAATGGACGTTTTATTACAGGGCAAGATGTCAATATCACCCCTCACGATGTGCGGACAATCAACCAAGAAACTAAGTATGTAGTTGGGGTATCGGAAAAGTCTGGTGGGCCTGCTCCGATCACATCTTTGGGGGTGTTTTTAGGAATCAAAGCTGCTGTAGAGTTTCGTTTGCAAAGCAAACAACTAGAGGGGCTGAAAGTTGCAGTTCAAGGTCTAGGAAATGTCGGTAAAAATCTCTGCCGACACTTACATGAACATGGGATTAAACTTTTTGTTACCGATGTAGATCCAGTTAAGACCGAAGAAGTAAAAAAACTTTTTGGCGCAACTGTTGTAGAGCCAGATGAAATTTACGCTCTTGATGTAGATATATTTGCTCCTTGTGCTTTAGGAGGAATTATTAATAGTCATACAATTCCTTCCCTACAAGCTGCAATTATTGCTGGTGCTGCTAATAATCAGTTAGGCGAAGAACAATTACATAGTCAAATGCTTGCAGATAAAGGAATTCTTTACTGCCCTGATTATGTAATTAACGCTGGAGGACTAATCAATGTCTACAACGAAATGATTGGTTATAACGAAGAAAAAGCCTTCAAGCAAGTAAATAACATTTATGACACGCTGTTAGCAATTTTCAATATTGCTAAACAGCAGGAAATTACTACTAACGATGCTGCTAAAAAATTAGCAGAAGAACGGATTATGAGCGTTAGCAAAAGCAAGCTTAAAGAAATTGCTGCTTAATTGTTATTTACTAACCGCGAGCTATCAACTGTTTATTTAGAGAGTAACTAATGGAAAAAAATACATTTGCGACATCAGCTTATATTGCTACCTCACCTGAGAGCGCCTTTGAATATCTTTGCAGTCTCAAAAACTTAGATGAATGGACGCTCTTTAGCCGGATGAAAGAGCAAATTGACGAAGACACCTGGCTTGGAACTGCTTCTGGATACCACAAAAACCTTTATTATCATGTAAAAAAGCTACAAAATCCGCTTTTTTACGGTATTGAGTGGCACTGTGGGCTAGAGTATCAAAAATATTTTCAGGTCTACCCTGTCTTGCTTTTTCCTACTGACTATATCGAGCCAGGAACAGATGAAAAAGGCGTGTACTTTCACTGGCTCAGTTTTGTCGATCCCAAACGGCAAACCCAAATGATTATGCAGGGAATTCACACGGTACACACTTCCGAGTGTCGTTCTCTCAAAGGTCATTTGGAACGCAAGGCTGGTCTGACCGCAGCCGCGAAAGGACGCTACTTTATCGATACTGACACTATCTATGTTGATGCCCCCATTGATATCGGGATTGACTACTTAAAAGACTTACGAAACATAGATGAGTGGGCGCATCTACTGCGACCAAACGGAGAGATTACTCCTGAGTCGGGTGAATTTAAGGATGAATATAACCAGAAGGTCAAAGTTTCTGTACGGCTACATAGTTTGAGCAAATACTACTTGCTGGAGCAGGAACACTTTTATCCTGAGTACGAATATTATCAGCGCTCTGTAGCTCTACTCATCCCAACCGCCTATGCTTTCGCTGACCCAGAGGCTTCTGGTTTTATCCTGCATCGGATCACATTTTGGAAAGTAGATCAACCTCTTGCTCACGGCAAACTTCAGATTGAAGACTTTGGGGCTGAGAGCATGAATATCAAACGTTTGCTTGAAGCCAAAGCTGGTAACCTCCAGTCGTTTGACCGTGGGATGAGCTATCTACCAAAAACGCAAGAACTAGTCACTAGTCGCTAGTCAATCGATTTTGGATTTTGCGAAAAGTTGCGTGCGGGGGTTCCCCCTGTTGAGCAAACTTTTCAAGACGAATTTTGGATTAGGAGAATCTTTCAATCTAAAATCGGCAATCTCAAATCTAAAATTGGCACAGTCAAAGGGTAAAGACAAATTGACAAAATGCGCTCAGGGCCAATATCGCAACACATGAAACTCAAACAACTTACTATTACTTTTCTCACTTTTTGTGTTGCCGCTTTTTCTGGAATGAAAGCTGCGGAAGCTGCATCGTTTTCGGTACTTGCCGATGGTCTAGATAATGCAGGAGGTCTGAGCTTTGGCCCTGATGGTGGTCTCTATGTTACAGAGGCGGGAACTGGAGGAAATGGAGCTTGTGTTCCGCCACCTAGCGGCCAAGGGGATTCTTTATGCTATGGCACAAGTGGTGCAGTTAGCAAAATTGAGAATGGTAAGACCAAACGTGTCCTGACGGGACTTTCTTCCTTAGCATTACCCGATGGTACTGGAGCCGCTGGCCCACGTGATATTAAATTTGATGCCACAGGTAAGCCTTATGTTCTAGTTGGGTATGCGGCTGATCCAGCTTTTCGCGATCGCAATCTTGGTAATACTGATCTAGGAAAAATCATCACTCCTGACTTTAAAACAAATTCTTGGACAAGTGTTGCCGACCTAGCTAAATATGAACTCGCTAACAACCCTGATGGCGACAATTTAGGTAGCAATCCCTTGGGTTTGTTAATAGATGGCAATAAGTTAGTTGCGGTTGATGCAGGTGCAAATGACTTGCTTAGTGTGAAGTCTGATGGCAGTAATTTGCAGGCAATTACGGCCTTTCCTCAACAGATATTGAGTAATCCCGTCTTTCCACCTTCCGGTTCCCCATCTAACGAACCTAACCAAGTACCATCTCAAGATGAACCAACCACATCGGAGTTTGCAACTCAAGCAGTACCCTCAGGTGTAGCACAAGGCCCCGATGGAGCCTATTACATCAGCCAATTTACTGGTTTTCCCTTCCCAGAAGATGGAGCAAACATCTATCGAATTGGTGCTGATGGTCAACCAACAATCTATGCAGATGGTTTGACGCAACTAACAGATTTGGAATTCGATAGTGCAGGCAATTTGTATGCTTTGCAGTACGCCAATCAGCCAGCTTGGAAGGGTGATGTAGATGGTTCGTTAATCAAAATAGCTCCTGATGGTACTCGCACAACCATCCTCAGTGGCAATGGCTTAGAGTCTCCTAGCGCTCTGACTATTGGCCCTGATGGTGCAATCTATATCACGAATCGAGGCGATCGCCCAGGACAAGGACAAGTTCTCAGAATAGAAAATACAAAGTCCGTACCTGAACCTAATTCTGCTTTAGGCGGATTATTGATGCTTGGCGCTTTAGGTGTTCATCGTTTTCGGAAAATTAGAGCCACAAAACCGCTCTCAGGTAAAGAGTTTCAACCTAATCATAGCGCTTCTCAACAAGCGTAATGTCTTCCCCACGTTCCCCTGGAACCTAAACCCGTTTATCCAAAACTATAAAAATTTCCACAACTTACTAACTCTTAATCTCCATCGAATGGTATGAAACTCAAATCATTTGCTCTAGCACTATTCACATTTTGCCTTGCTACTGTTGCAGGAACCAAAGCTGCCCAAGCAGCAAGTTTTTCGGTAGTTGCCGATGGTTTGAACAATCCACGCGGTATCGGCTTTGACAATAGCGGTAATCTTTATGTAACAGAGAGTGGCTTCGGAGGTGACGGCAAAGACGGTAGATCCATTCCATCACCTAGCGCCCAATATATTCCCTTAAGCGCTGCCGAAAATGGCACTCTTCTCAAAATTACTCCAGACGGGAAGAAAGAAACTATACTTTCAAATCTCACATCTTTAGCATTAACACCCTCTGGAGAACAAGCTGCTGGCCCTGCGGACATCAAATTTGATTCTCAAAATAACGCTTATTTTCTCACGGGTTATGCTGGTGATCCGAGTTCGCGGGATAGTGTGTTAAAAAGCCCTTCACTAGGACGACTATACAAACTCGACTTAAACACCAAGGCTGTGACGAGTCTTGCTGATTTTGCACAGTATGAACTTGATAATAATCCCGACGGCAGCGATATAATCACCAATCCCTATGCTCTGGCAATTAAGGGTAGTACAGGTTACGTCGTTGATGGGGGTGGAAACACAATATATTCTGTAGGGCTTGATGGCAGTGGTATTAAGAACGTAGCTAAAATACCTGAAAAACTAATATCACCAGATAAACTTGAATTTCCAGAACTTCCTGAAGGAACCGTAGACCCAACAGGAGGCGCACCATTACCCCCAGGTTATTCAAGCGCTCCCAATGGTCTGCCGGTATCTAATCAATCAGTACCTACAGGTATAGCAGTTGCTCCAGATGGCAGTTTAACAGTCAGCGAATACACTTATTTTCCTTATCCCGAAAATGAAGCTCGTATCTTGAGCCTTGACCCCGAAACCTTGGAATCAACAGTCCTTGCTGATGGCTTTACACAATTGACCGGCGTGGCATACGACCCTGAAGGCAATTTGTATGCATTGCAACATATGAACAGTGCAGAATGGAAAGAAATTCAACAGGGCGGTATTATCACGGGTGATATCAGTGGTTCTCTAATCAAAATAGGTAAGGATGGTACTCGCACAACTATCTGGGATGGTGATGGCTTAGAGGCTGCTTCGGGCATAACTTTCGGCCCTGATGGTAGTTTATATATCGCAAATCGAGCCAGATTAGCAGGAACAGGACAAGTCATCAGAATTGATCCTAGAGACGTTCCCGAACCCACTTCTATGTTAGGTGTACTAACTGCGGCTGCTTTAGGCGCAAGTTTAAAGCAAAAGCGCAAACACAAAGAATTAGCTAAGGCAGAGATAGTCTAATACCTTCTAGATTTTGGCTAGTAGTAAGGGCCAGAACTTACGCACTCAGATCCCCCAACCCCCTTCAAAAGGGGCAGCCCTGCGCCCTTGCGGGTTCCCCGACTCCCTCAGTGGCGTGGCTTTAGAAATTCCCCCCTTCAAAAGGGGGGTTAGGGGGGATCAGGGTTTCAGGCTTCAGTGCGTAAGTCCTAGGGCTTAAGCCCTTACTACAAAAGTATTCAACCTACACAACCAGAACTTCAAAATCATGGGATTAGTAAAAAATTTATCAATCGCCATTCTTGGTACCGGATTTACGGTATTGGCAACAGCTGCCCCAGCCAAGTCCTTAACCTTAACTTACGACAGTAGTATTGGCAGCCCTGGCTTCGGCCCTGGGCAGCTTTTTGTTCCCCAGGGTATAACAGTGAATGACTCTGGCAATATCCTTATAAGTAACGGTCGTGGCCTTAACCCGGACGGCACTTTTAACCCAAACATCGGCAATAAAGTTGAGGTATTCAATCCTCAGGGTCAGTATCTGGGGGCAATTGGTAAGGGCGGCAAAGGCCCCGGAGAATTTGACGAGCCGTCAGCGTTAGAAATTGACCCGCAGACCAAGAATCTATATGTAGGTGATGTGTTCAACAACCGCGTCAATATCTACGATCCCAAGGGTAACTTTGTTAAATCATTTGGCTCATTTGGCGGTCTGATACCAGGTAGGGCTTTCTTTGGCCCATCTGGCGTGACATTCGATAAAGCTGGCAATGTGTATGTAGGTGATTTTAGCGGCGATAAAATCAATAAATACACTAAAGACGGCGAATTGATTGGGAGCATTGGTAGCTCTGGTACCGAACCTGGGCAATTCCAAGGGCCAGCGGGTGTAAGAATTTCCCCAGTTAGTGGAAATTTCTTTGTTAGTGACCAGTTTAATAACCGTATTCAAGTACTCTCTCCAGAAGGAGAGCCGATCTTGACATTTGGTAAAGAAGGCACCGGGCCGGGAGAGTTTAACCAGCCAATCGGCATCGAAGTAGACGAGTTTGAAAATATCTATGTAGCAGATTCGATCAACAGCCGTGTTCAGGTATTTAATAAAGATGGCAAGTTCTTGACGGCATTTGGTAAACCTACCGCAGCGCCACCTCCCCAACTAGGCGAGCCACCCTTTGGTGACCCTCTCGACCTCACACCAGGCACATTTAACTGGACAGCTGGCACAGCATACAACGATGGAAAATTGTATGTAGGTGACTTCTTCCAAGGTCGTGTTCAAGTGTTAAAAGTAAGCGGTGCCGAAGTGCCTGAACCTAGTTCAGTATTAGGTCTAGTCTTATTTGGGGCTGGGGCTACTGCTGTCAAATTGAAGAAACGCCAGTCGCAAAAGGTAGCCATCAGTTTAGCGAAGTAACTGGAAAAAATTCAGTGCAACAAAGCAAATTGGGGGCAGGGAAAATGGCTAGGAAATCCTCTTATTCAGATAAGCTGAAACAAACTGACCAAAGCTTAATTGCTCTATTGAGCGATCGCCTATCGCTGCTATCGGGTTCAGAACTTCCTTCTTTAGAAGAACAACTGGCTGGTGTGGCTCCTCTACTCGCTCAAGCTGGTATTCCTGAATCTGTTTGGGCAGATGTGGTAAAAAGTTGTCATGCCACAATTACTCCTGAATCTGCATCAGTAAATCATGCTAGACCCCGACAAATTACTATAATCGGTGGACGAGGCAGGATGGGAAGATTTTTCAAAGAGCAGCTTACAGCCATAGGTCACAATGTTAATATTCTCGAACATGAGGATTGGGAGTACGCTGACCAACTTCTGAGTCAAGCAGAACTAGTCTTAGTAAGTGTTCCCATTGAATATACGGTTGATGTCATCAAGCGTGCAGCCAAATACCTGTCCCCAACTACTGCTTTGTGCGACATCACGAGTATTAAGACTCAGCCAACTCAAGCAATGCTTGAATACCATTGCGGCCCTGTAATGGGATTACATCCGATGTTTGGGCCAAATATTAAATCGTTCTTAGGACAAAAAGTTGTGGTATGTCCAGGCCGGAACGATGATTCTTTTCAATGGTTTTTAGACTTCATCAAACGTCAGGGTGGAGAAATAATCATCTGCACACCTGAAGAACACGACCAAATGATGGTGATTATTCAAGCAACGCAGCACTTCTTACGATTTAGCCTTGGCGTTTTCTTGACCCAAGAAAGGATTGACATAGAGCGTAGCTTAATCATGTCCACTCCCAACTACCGTCAAGAAATTGACATTGTTAAACGTTTGTTTTCTCAAAGTCCTTGCCTATGCGTTGACATTATGCTGGCTACAGAAGAAAGATGTCAGGCAATTAGTTCTTTAGCTAATACATACAGCCGTTTAGCTAAATTGGTAGCAAAGAAAGACCGAGACGCACTAATTCAAGAGTTTGAAAGTACTCAAAGATTTGTAGGGCATAGGGCATGGGGCATGGGGCATAGGGCATGATCTGAGTAAAAAACTATGTTGATAGATATTTTTCACGATACTGTTTGCCCTTGGTGCCGAATTGGTAAAAAGCATCTTTTTGATGCACTGGCACAATGGCAAGAAGAAGCAATTAATATCCGCTGGCATCCCTTTCTTCTTGATGATAGCGTTCCTGCATCTGGGTACGAATTCCGCAACTTTATGCAAGCGAGAAAAGGGTTTGGAGAGGCAGAACTACAGCGTTTGTTTAACTATACGCGACTCAAAGGTGAGGCGGCTGGGGTCAAATTAGATTTTGATAAAATCCATTTGGCTGTCAATACCAAGCTTTCTCATCGACTGATTGAAATTGCTCCAGAAAATCTCAAAAATGATGTCGTAGAAGCAATTTATAAAGCTTATTTTGAGGAAGGTAAAAACATCGGAGATATTGAGGTTCTTGTTGCTATAGGTATAGCCCATCAAATGGATGCTACAGAATTACGACAACAACTAAATGATAATGTGGCGCTTAATGCAGTTGTCACTGAATCAAAATTTGCTCGAACAGATGGCATCACTAGTGTTCCATTTTTCATCATTAATAACAAAGTCAAGATAGATGGTTCTCACTCGGTGGAAGTGTTTCTACAAGCTTTGAATCGTGCCGCACTTATAGATATATCAGCAAAAATATGGTAGTAGATATTAAGAAAAAAAGTAAATTTAATCTGCAACCGATTCATCAAAGTGTGTCGGTTAGCTTTAATTATGGAACTTACTTTACTAACAATCTGTTTGAATTGAAAAATCCCACGTTAGCCCAAGTGATTACGGCGGATGGGGAGGCAAAACCGAAGAAAGTTGTAGCAGTAGTGGATGCAGGATTATTGCACTTCCAACCAGGATTGCTCAGACAATTAGTAGCTTATACCAAATTTTATGCAGAGATTATAACGCTGGCTATTGAGCCGATGATAGTTTCGGGAGGGGAAGCCGCCAAAAATGCTCCTGAGTTAGTGGAGGAAATTCATCAATTTATAGATGCTGCTGGATTGTGTCGCCACTCTTATATATTGGCTGTTGGAGGTGGTGCTGTGTTGGACTTAGTAGGATATGCAGCCGCAACCGCACACCGGGGAATTCGCCTCATCCGAGTTCCGACAACAGTGTTGGCACAAAATGATTCGGGTGTAGGAGTTAAAAACGGCATTAATGCTTTTGGTAAAAAGAACTTTCTCGGCACATTTGCCCCACCTTATGCAGTGATCAATGATTCTGCCTTCTTGACAACCCTAGACGATCGCGACTGGCGTTCAGGAATTGCAGAAGCAGTTAAGGTGGCGCTGATTAAGGATGCTCAGTTTTTTGATTTTATCCACTCTCACGCCGCAGCCCTTGTCCGACGAGACATGGACATCATGCAACAGGTAATCTATCGTTGCGCCCAGTTGCACCTAGAACATATTGCCAACAGTGGCGATCCTTTTGAAATGGGTTCATCCCGTCCTTTAGATTTTGGTCATTGGGCTGCTCATAAACTAGAGCATTTGACAGACTATAGTTTACGTCATGGAGAAGCAGTAGCGATCGGCATCGCTTTGGATAGCACCTATGCCTGTCTCTTAGGACTGCTGAGTTGGCCAGAGTGGCAAAGGATATTGAAAACACTGTTGGCACTTGGTTTTACATTGTATGTGCCAGAACTGGCAGAACAATCATCACAGCTCAACCATCCCCGTTGTCTATTCCAAGGTTTGACCGAGTTCCGAGAACATTTGGGTGGAGAATTGACCATAACATTGCTGCAAAGCATTGGAAAGGGAATTGAGGTTCACGAGGTAGATTTGTCTTTGTACAGGCAAGCAATATTGCTTCTGCGCGAGTTTACGATTTCTTACTCTGCTGGAGTACGCAAAATAATGCTGCCAAGTAATGAAGCAATTACGTCATTTGGCTGAGTCCATGTATTTATCAAGAAAGGCAGAGGGCAGGGAGCAGGGAGAAAGAAGCTTTTCCGATTTTTGCACAGATGTGTTAATCACTAATGATTAACCGGACTTGATATAACTCTTAAGTGTAGGGTGGGGAATGCTAGCCCTGTCAATGTGAATGCAATTTCTGATCGTTCGAGCTTAGAACTCGGAACTTCTAGATTAGTTGTAAGGGCACAGCAATGTTCTCTATAGCGTGGTTTACCTGAAAATAGTTGTAAAACCCACCTTGGTAAGACTAGCAATGCCCACCCTACTGCGCTATTTATTTGGAAGAATTGGTGTTATATGCTCAAAATGTAATGTTTGCCAATTACTCTTCAGACATCTATTTAAATAGTTTAAATAACAATAATATTGCTTATTCTCTGGCTTTGCTAGGGAATTTTTATTACCAAGGTTTGGCTAATATTATATCTAGAGGTAGAGGCGAAAAAGCTTTAATATTTTCTCGCAAATTGCATCAATAAAGAAGTATGGAAAGCAAATAAATTGATATTTCTATCTAAAAATTATTCATATATCAACTGCTTGACATTTAGTAGGATCGAGTAAGAATTAAAAAATCTTTAAATACCTCAAATTCAGCAAGGATAAGCAGATTAGAACAGCTTTAATTATGTTGACATTGAAGTGTCTAAATTTTTCCTTGCTCCAAATTTATTTACTAATAATGATTAATGGCTCTCAACTAATGACTGACTAATAACTATTCTAGAGAAATTACCCATGATTGTTGATTCCCACTCCTACACAACCTTTGGCGGTGTGCATGTATCTCGCTCGGTTACCGAAGTTAAGATGGACACTGCCCTTGAAAATATTCTGTTCCACCTAAATTCTCAACGTGGAGGGTTGCTGAAAAGCAGCTATGAATATCCAGGGAGATATAAGAGATGGGCAATCGGATTTATTAATCCACCACTGGAATTGACAACAACAGAAAACACTTTCATTCTGACAGCACTTAACGATCGCGGCAAAATTCTTTTACCATTGCTATTCAAACGCCTATCCCGCTCAAAGCAACTTCAGGAAGTTACCCTACAGAACAATTGCATCGCAGGATTTATTAAACCTAGCCAACAATTATTTGCCGAAGAAGAGCGTAGTAAGCAACCTTCAGCATTTACAGTTATTCGGGACATTTTACATACTTTTTCTAGCCAAGAAGACGAGCATCTAGGATTATATGGTGCGTTTGGTTACGATTTAGTTTTCCAGTTTGAGCCAATTTCTCAGCATTTGGAACGTCCCAGCGATCAGCGGGATTTGGTACTTTACCTACCTGATGACCTGATAGTGGTTGATTACTATCAGCAACGCGCATTTCGGTTCCAATATGAATTTGCCACAGCTAATGGCAGTACTAATCATCTTCCTCGAACAGGTGAGTCTATTGATTATCGAGGTAAGCGACTTCTCCCAGAACAAACTGCTGATCATCAAGTAGGTGAGTATGCCAAGCAGCAAGTAGAAGCTGCACTCGATTACTTCCGCCGAGGTGATTTATTTGAAGTCGTTCCCAGCCAAAACTTTTTTGAAACCTGCGAAGAAGAACCTAGTAAGCTATTTGAAACTTTAAAGCAAATTAATCCTAGCCCTTATGGTTTCATTTTTAATCTAGGTGGAGAATACCTGATCGGTGCATCTCCAGAAATGTTTGTGCGGGTTGAAGGTAGGCGGGTAGAAACCTGTCCGATTAGCGGTACTATTTGCCGAGGACAAGACGCGATTGACGATGCCGATCAAATTCTTCAGTTACTCAACTCACGCAAAGATGAAGCTGAGTTGACGATGTGTACTGACGTCGATCGCAATGATAAATCTCGAATTTGTGAGCCAGGTTCGGTACGAGTTATTGGTCGTCGGCAAATTGAATTGTACAGCCACTTAATCCATACAGTAGATCATGTTGAAGGTTTACTGCGATCGCAATTTGATGCTTTAGATGCGTTTCTCAGTCATACTTGGGCAGTCACAGTCACTGGCGCACCCAAAAAAGCAGCAATGGAATTTATCGAACAGCATGAACGTAGCGCTCGACGCTGGTATGGTGGTGCTGTTGGCTACTTAAACTTTAATGGTAATTTAAATACTGGGTTAATTCTGCGGACAATCCGCTTAAAAGACTCAATTGCTCAAGTGCGAGTTGGTGCTACTGTCCTGTATGACTCTGTGCCACAAGCAGAAGAACAAGAAACAATCACCAAAGCTGCGGCACTATTTGAAACGATTCGGCGTGCCAAGCAAAAGAACGAAACAACTCAGGAGTGCCGTTCTCCAAAATTGAGCAAATACATCTCAAATGTTCAATCTGGCAAACGCATCTTATTAATAGACCATGAAGATTCATTTGTTCATACCCTAGCTAATTACATTCGCCAAACTGGTGCTAGCGTCACTACACTACGTCATGGCTTTCCAGAATCGCTGTTCGATACAGAACGCCCTGACTTAGTTGTTTTGTCTCCTGGCCCTGGTAGACCAAATGATTTTAAAGTGCCAGAGATTGTCCTTGCCTGTGTCCGTCGCCAAATTCCCATTTTCGGAGTGTGTCTGGGACTGCAAGGCATCGTTGAAGCTTTCGGGGGAGAATTAGGAGTTCTCAACTATCCCCAACATGGTAAATCTTCAAAAATTTTCGTCACTGATTTAGATTCCGTGATGTTCAAAAATTTACCGGAATCCTTTACAGTCGGTAGATACCATTCATTGTTTGCTCTGCCGCGACACTTGCCAAAAGAACTCAAGGTAACAGCGATTTCTGATGATGACGTAATTATGGCGATTGAACATCAGACACTTCCCATCGCTGCCGTTCAGTTTCACCCTGAATCAATCATGACTCTAGCCGGAGAAGTTGGTCTGACAATGATTAAAAACGTAGTGGCTGCATACACGCAAAATAAAAAGTCATTGGGCATAGGGCATGGGGCATTGGGCATTGGGTGAAGAGGACAAGGAGCAGAGAGCATGGGAGAAAGTCTTTCCCCCTTGCACCCTGCCCCCTGCACCCCTGCCTCGAAGCTGCTCCCCAGCCTCCTCATCTTCCCCAGCCTCCCCAGCCCTCTATCAACTTATGACTAACCAAGTTGCCCCTCCCCGTAATATTCTCGAAGTAATTGTGTGGCATAAAAGGCAAGAAGTCGCACAGATGAAGCAAGAATTGCCTTTAGCTTTTTTGCAACAGCAGCTAACTACTGCCCCGACTGTGCGAAATTTCCTGAGTGCTTTGCAGCAAAATCCTAGCAAACCTAGCTTAATTGCCGAAGTTAAAAAAGCATCACCAAGTCGCGGGGTTATTCGGGCAGACTTTAACCCAGTGGCGATCGCCACCGCTTATGAACGAGGTGGTGCAGCTTGTCTATCAATCCTCACTGACCAAAAGTTCTTTCAAGGCAGTTTTGATAATCTGCGTGCTGTGCGTCAGCGAAGCTCACCGAAGGTATCGCAGGTTGCATTACCCCTACTGTGCAAAGAGTTCATCATTGACCCTTACCAAATTTATTTAGCACGGACAGCGGGCGCAGATGCTGTACTATTAATTGCCGCCATTCTTTCAGATCAGGAACTCCAGGAATTTTTACGCGTGATTCATGATTTAGGCATGAATGCACTAGTAGAAGTTCATACCTTGGCCGAACTCGATCGTGTGCTAAAGCTTGACAACGTACATTTGATAGGAATTAACAACCGCAATCTCGAAGATTTTACTGTTAGTTTAGAAACTACACAGCAACTTTTGGCACAGCGCCAGCAACAATTGCAAAGCTTGGGTATTACTGTCGTCAGTGAGTCGGGATTGTATACACCTGCTGATTTATCTTTTGTAGCTGAAGCTGGTGTTCGTGCAGTTTTGGTAGGAGAGTCTTTAGTTAAACAAAGTGATATAGAACAAGCTGTGCGTACTTTGTTAAGACATGATCCCCCCGCTTAAGGCGACCCCTTTTTAAGCTACGGCGTACACACATCTCTGTACTAAACCGAAATCATTGGAGATCCTCCTAAATCCTCCTTAAATAAGGAGGACTTTGAGGGGTTTTAGCCCCCCCTTTTTAAGGGGGGTTGGGGGGATCGCCTCCAAGCAAAATAAACTTCTTGCAGAAGTTGGGTAAAGGGGAAAGATTTAAGACCAAAGAAAATTATTCTCTCCTTTCTCCTTCCCCCTTAACCCTTTCCTTACAAAAAACAATAAAAATCCCCAATTCCCAATCCCCAATCCCCAATCCCCAATCCCAATGCTTTGAGGCAATTATATGAAAGCGATGGCGATCGCAAACTTCGGAGGCCCAGAAGTTTTTACAGAACTTGAGGTAGATAAACCGTCACCTAGCCATAACGAAGTTTTAGTTAAAGTTTATGCCACCTCAGTCAACCCAGCCGACTGTGGAATGCGCCAAGGATTCTTTGGCCCAAGGGTAAAACTCCCTGCAATTATTGGCTTTGACGTTTCCGGTGTCGTTGAGGAAATTGGCGAAAGTGTCAGAGATTTCCGAGTAGGTGACGAAGTTTATTATGCGATCGCCCATGAGCAAGGTGGTGGTGCTAATGCAGAATATCATGTTGCTAATGAAGCAATTGTTGCCAAAAAGCCAGCAAATATATCTCATCTAGAAGCGGCTAGTGTGCCTGTGGCAGGGGGTACGGCCTGGGCTGCACTGATCACCAGAGCAAATATTAAAGTTGGTGAAACTATGTTGATTCATGGTGGTGCAGGCGGTGTTGGTACATTCGCCATCCAAATAGCGAAAGCTGCGGGTGCTTATGTTTACACAACTTGCGGCGGCTATGACACCGAGTTTGTCAAGTCTATCGGTGCAGATAGAGCGATCGATTACCGCAACGAAGACTTTATTAACATAATTATGCAGGAAACCAGGGGTGAAGGCGTTGATGTGACGTTTACTACCGTTGGCGGTGAAATTTTAGCCAAGAGTTTGATAGTAACAAAAGCTGAAGGTCGTGCGGTTACTGTCACAGGCGTTGCGGGTGACCTGAACACCGCCATTTTCAAAAATATTACCATCCACTTTGCACATTTAGACCAGACACGCCCCAAGCTTGATGCTTTGAGAAACCTAATTGAGCGCGATCAAATTAAGCCCGTTATCGGGGCAACTTTTGGGCTGCATCAGATGGCGGAAGCACATAAAAAGCTTGAGGAAGGCGGTGAGGGTATGCGCGGCAAGATTGTTGTACAGGTTGCATAAGTTAACGTTTATGTTTTATCCCTCATGATTAATTTCTTTCCTTTCAATTATCTTCTTCCTTTGTGTTCTTTGCGTTCTTCGTGGTTCGTTAAAAAAATTAAGTAATCTAGCGGCAAGACAAAAGTAAAGCTCATTAATGGAGTTCAGAACCTCATTAACGGAGTTCAAAGACTCATTCACGGAGCTAAAAGCCTCATTAACGGAGCTAAAAGCCTCATTAACGGAGTTCAAAGACTCATTCACGGAGCTAAAAGCCTCGTTGTCGGAGCTAAAAGCCTCATTAACGGAGTTCAAAGACTCATTCACGGAGCTAAAAGCCTCATTAACGGAGTTCAAAGACTCATTCACGGAGTTCAAAGACTCATTCACGGAGCAAAAAGCCTCGTTGTCGGAGCTAAAAGCCTCGTTGTCGAAGTAAAAAACCTCGTTTACGGAGTAAAAAGCCTCGGCATCGCTAATTACTAATTGTTGATTATTATTCGCCAACCCTTAACCAATAACCATTTTTTAGGATGACTTCTATCTCTAATCACTTTCAAACTTTACGCGATCGCAAACAGTGTGCTTTGATTCCCTTTATCACAGCTGGCGATCCTAACTTACAAACCACCGCCGAGGCTTTACGCATCTTAGATCGCAATGGCGCTGATTTTATAGAGTTGGGTGTTCCTTACTCCGATCCTCTGGCAGATGGCCCTGTAATTCAAGCAGCAGCAACTCGCGCCTTACAAAAAGGAACGAAATTAGAGCAAGTGCTAGAGATGTTGCAAGCTGTAAGTCCCAGCTTGAAAGCACCAATAATTTTATTTACTTACTACAATCCCATATTGCACCGGGGTATTAAGTCGTTTTTAGCAGACATTGCTGCTGCTGGGGCACGAGGGTTGGTAGTGCCAGATTTACCCTTAGAAGAAGCAGAAGAATTAATCCAAACTGCTGCTACTTTTGATATTGAAGTAATTTTGCTTGTAGCACCCACTAGTTCTAAAGATAGGATAGAAGCGATCGCTCGCAAATCCCAGGGTTTTATCTACCTTGTGAGTGTAACAGGTGTGACGGGTATGCGTTCTCAAATCCAAGACCGCGTGCAGCATCTACTAACAGATATGCGTAGCGTCACCGATAAACCGATTGGTGTTGGCTTTGGTATCTCAGCACCAGAACAAGCACATCAGGTAATGGAATGGGGCGCAGATGCAGTGATTGTTGGCAGTGCTTTTGTGAAACGGTTAGCTGAAGGAAATTCAACTGAAGGACTGCAAGCTGTAGAACAACTTTGTCGAGAACTTAAAGCAGCAATTACCTCTGCATCGCTGCAACAAGTTGCTTCCGCTAGGTAAAAAAGTGATCAACCATCAGCTTCCTGAACTCTCTGCGGTTGAATTAAGGCTATGAAACTCCTGCAAATACTGGTCAAAAGCTTAATTTCTAGCGTAATTATAGTTGATGTCATCACACTTCCAGCCTTTGCTCATAATGGTATGGATCATGAACACCACGAACATCAACATACCGCCAAACCACAGACTCGCCTAGCTGTCAGAAAAGATGTCACTGACCTAAGTTCAGCAGAGAAAAAAGACTTAGTTCACGCCATCAAAACCTTAAAAACCACAATTCCCGCAGGTAGTCAACTTAGCATTTACGACCAGTTCATTGCCATACATTTAGGAGCAACACGCTTAATTCATAATCATCACGGGCATTCCCATAGTTCTGTTAAAGAACTTGCTCATGAAAATGCAGCATTTTTGCCTTGGCATCGACAATACATCCGCAGATTTGAACAAGCCCTACAAACTGTAAACCCCAAAGTCAGCCTTCCTTACTGGGATTCGACAAACCCGAAAGCGCTTGACGTAATTTTTAAAGATGACTTTCTCAGCCCCAACGGCCGAGGCGTAACTATTAACATCCCAGGTAGGGGGAGTTTCACAGGTGGCCCTGTTCAGTCTGGCCCTTTTTCATCTGCGAATGGTTGGGTGCTGAAACCAGAATTAAACTTCGACCCCGTAACAGAACAATCGTTGGGCACATCACTTGTACGTTTTCTGCAAGCACCTCCCGCAAATGATTATCCCTTGCCTCAAAGAGATATTGATCGCGTCCAAGCTCTTGATGACTATTCCCTGTATCGTGCAGCTTTAGAAGGATTTATTTCTGTAGATGAGCAGGGTAACATCACTCGAGGTGGCTTCACCCACAATTATATTCACGGCTTAGTTGGTGGAGTGCAGATAGACTTAACCACAAACCCTGTGTCATTTAAGGGACTTGGCACAATGAGCAATATCCCAAGTTCACCTTATGATCCTGTGTTTTGGTTACATCATGCGAATGTAGACCGCCTCTGGGCTGAATGGCAAGCCAACGGACATGAAGGGATCGATTTTTATCCGGCTGATGGTCAGCCTTATGGACATAATCTTGATGATTTGATGTGGCCTTGGGATGGCGGTATGTCTACCCCCGAAGCAACAGCGTTAGCAGATTTGCTATCTCTCCTACCAGATGTTGATGCTCAGGATTTGGTGCGTCCTAGAGACGTTTTGGATTATACAAAGCTGGGCTACATCTACGATAGGCATCAAATGAAGGAAGTTCCCGAACCCACTTCTACATTTGCTTTATGTAGTCTTACGGCTTTAGCTGCTATTTCTTTGCGAAAGCGTAAACAACAACAAATTAAGTATAGGCAACTCTAGCCCTCATTAAAATAAAGGATTTTAACCGATGGTAAGCACTCCAGACATCAAAAATATCATTTCCCAGCCGGAAACTGCGCGGCCTGATTCCTTGGGCAGGTTCGGGCGTTTCGGCGGTAAATATGTGCCGGAAACTTTAATGCCAGCCTTAACTGAGTTAGAAGCAGCATTTTATCAATATCGCCACGAGCCAAGTTTCCAAGCCGAACTGCAAAATTTACTGCGGGATTATGTGGGACGGCCCAGCCCTTTATATTTCGCGGAACGCCTGACAACACACTACGCTAGACCTGATGGTACAGGGCCACAAATTTATTTAAAGCGGGAAGATTTAAATCATACAGGCGCGCACAAAATTAATAATGCCTTAGCTCAGGTGTTGCTAGCTAAACGCATGGGTAAGCAACGGGTGATTGCAGAAACTGGAGCCGGTCAACATGGGGTGGCGACTGCAACTGTGTGTGCGCGGTTTGGTTTAGATTGCGTAATTTACATGGGCATCCACGATATGGAACGGCAAGCCCTGAACGTGTTTCGTATGAAGCTGATGGGGGCAGAAGTTCGACCAGTGGAAGCCGGAACAGGAACTTTAAAAGATGCGACTTCCGAAGCAATTCGTGATTGGGTAACGAATGTGGAAACAACTCACTATATTTTGGGTTCCGTTGCAGGCCCTCATCCCTACCCAATGTTAGTCCGTGACTTTCACACTGTAATCGGTGTAGAAACTCGCGCTCAATGTCAAGAAAAATGGCAAGGATTACCAGATATTCTTCTGGCTTGTGTGGGTGGCGGTTCCAACGCGATCGGCTTATTCCATGAATTTGTCGGTGAAGCATCCGTGCGTTTGATTGGAGTAGAGGCGGCTGGTGAAGGTGTAGATACAGACAAACACGCCGCAACTTTAACACATGGCAGAGTGGGAGTTTTGCACGGTGCAATGAGCTATCTCCTGCAAGATGATGACGGTCAAGTAATTGAAGCACATTCGATTAGTGCTGGATTGGATTATCCTGGCGTTGGCCCTGAGCATAGTTATTTAAAAGATATTAACCGCGCCGAATATTACAGCGTCACCGACAAGCAAGCATTAGAAGCGTTTCAGCGACTTGCACAGCTAGAAGGAATTATTCCCGCCTTAGAAACTGCTCATGCGATCGCTTATCTCGAAACCCTTTGTCCTCAGTTAGATGGCAATCCCCGCATTGTGATTAATTGCTCTGGCAGAGGCGACAAGGATGTGCAAACCGTAGCTAAAGTTTTGGGGTAATAAACAATGATAGCTGTAACTAAAACTGCACCTCAAAATACTTCGGTCATCCCTGAATCTTACAACTGGTCAGCTTTATTGCAACAATTGCTGAATCGGCAATCTTTGACAGTTTCCCAAGCAGCGGATTTAATGCAAGGTTGGCTTACAGATGCCATTCCCCCCGTATTAACCGGAGCAATTTTAGCCGCAATTCAAGCCAAAGGTGTATCCACCGAAGAATTGGTAGGCATGGCCAGCGTCTTGCAATCCCAATCTCAGGGAACTGGGGAGCGGGGATTAGGGATTGGGGAAGAAGCAATAAAGGGGGAATTTTCCCTATCTTCCACCTCTTCTCAGTCCCCAGTCCCCAGTACCCAATCCCCAACCCCCCTAATTGACACCTGCGGAACTGGTGGAGATGGCGCTTCAACTTTCAATATTTCTACTGCCGTTGCTTTTGTTGCTGCGGCTGCTGGGGTGAAAGTTGCCAAGCATGGCAATCGTTCTGCATCTAGCAAAACTGGTTCTGCTGATGTATTGGAAGCTTTGGGTATTAATCTCAACGCCAGTCCTGAGAAAGTGCAAGCGGCAGTGGGTGAAGTGGGAATTACCTTTTTGTTTGCCCCTGGCTGGCATCCAGCACTTAAGGCGGTTGCCGATTTGCGAAAAACTTTGAAAGTGCGGACTATTTTTAACCTGCTTGGCCCTTTGGTGAATCCGCTACGACCGACAGGGCAAATTATTGGTGTAAATGACCCGCTTTTACTAGAGGAGATCGCTCAAGCTTTATCGCAATTAGGATGTCGGCAAGCGATCGCACTCCACGGAAGAGAAAGATTAGATGAAGCGGGTTTGGCTGATGTTACTGACTTGGCTGTACTTCAAAATCAAAAAGTCCGTTCCCTCACACTCAATCCAGAAGAACTTGGTTTAACTCCTGCACCGACTGCGGCGTTGCGGGGTGGAGATGTCCAAGAAAATGCAGAAATTTTAAAAGCAGTTCTTCAAGGTAAAGGCACTCAGGCACAGCAGGAGGTTGTCGCTTTAAATACAGCGCTAGCCCTGCAAGTAGGTGAAGCCCTTGATGGCACAACAGATATTTTAGAAGGCTGCGTCAAAGGCATTGCCCTTGCGAAGGACGTTCTAAGAAGCGGTGTTGCTTGGACAAAACTAGAACAACTAGCCAAGTTTTTGCACTAATCAAATAGCTACTCAATATAGGAAAGGAAAAAGAACATGATTGTAGTACTGAAGACTGGTACGCCTGTTGACGAAATTACACGCATTACTCAAGAGCTAAGTGAAACCTGGGGAGTCACAGTAGAAAAAAGCGTCGGTCAACACAAAGTTATTCTGGGGATCATTGGCGATACTATTAGCATCGATACATTGCAGGTTCAAGAGATTAGCCCTTGGATTCAGCAAGTATTACGAGTGCAGCAGCCTTTTAAGCGAGTTAGTCGAGAATTTCGACATGGAGAAGCGAGCGAAGTTGTTGTACCCACACCTAACGGTCGCGTTTATTTCGGAGAACATCATCCCATCGTAGTTGTAGCTGGGCCTTGTTCGGTTGAGAATGAAGCGATGATTGTGGAGACAGCAAAGCGGGTGAAGGCAGCAGGAGCCAAATTCCTGCGTGGCGGAGCTTACAAACCGCGTACTTCACCTTATGCCTTTCAAGGTTATGGTGAAAGTGCCTTAGATTTGTTAGCAGCAGCACGTGAAGCTACAGGTTTGGGGATCATCACAGAGTTGATGGATGCTGCGGATTTACCAGCAGTAGCTAAGACAGCCGACATCATCCAAATCGGAGCGCGGAATATGCACAACTTCTCGTTGCTCAAAAAGGTAGGCGCTCAAGATAAACCTGTGCTGCTCAAGCGAGGAATGTCAGCCACAATTGACGAGTGGTTAATGGCAGCAGAATACATTTTGGCATCAGGAAATCCAAATGTGATTCTTTGTGAGCGGGGAATTAGAACTTTTGATGGCAAATATGCCCGTAATACTTTAGATTTATCGGTGCTGCCAGTCTTGCGATCGCTCACCCACCTACCAATTATGATTGACCCCAGCCACGGTACGGGTAGATCCGAGTATGTTGCACCTATGGCAATGGCTGCGATCGCTGCTGGTACAGATGCCTTGATGATTGAGGTTCATCCCAATCCTGCTAAGGCTTTATCTGATGGCCCCCAATCTTTAACCCCTGAGAAATTTGATCGCTTGGCTCAAGAAATGTCCGTTATTGGCAAAGTAGTCAATCGCTGGCCAGTCCCTGCATTAGTCGGTTCTGTGTAGTCGCTCTGCGATCGAAGACTGGTACTGGGAAAAATTCCAAAATATGTATTCCGGGGTCAAAACCCTAGACAGCGTGAGTTCGATGAACCTCTCCCCAACCCCTCTCCGACGCGGAGAGGGGCTTAAATATCTTGGTTTTCAACGAAAAAATCCAGCTTTTAAAGCCTCTCCCCTAAAAGGCTACGGTGTACACACATCTCTGTACTAAACCGAAATCATTGTAGATCCGTCATTATCCTCCGATACATTGGAGGACTTTGAGGGATTTTAGCCCCCCTTAAAAAGGGGGGTTGGGGGGATCAAAAGCCTGTGGGACAACTCTCAAAGACTTGTGTGTACATGGTAGCCCCTAAAAGGGAAGAGGTTTAGAGAAAGGTTTTTAATCTGTCGAACTCACGTTGGACATAATTTTTCCCCATTCTTTAACCAATCCCCAGTTTCTAATCCCTAATTCCTTTTACAGTTAAAATTTGTAGCGCAGATATCTTCGCCGTCTGCTCTTGTCATCTGCCTTACGATTTATATTTGAGCGCAATTTTGTATTAAGAATTGGGCATGAGTATCGGATGTACATCATGCGCTAAATAGCAACAACCTATAGTATTTAAAAGTTATTTTTCCTAAAATTTCTAAGTACATTTATCCTAATTACTAATAGGAAAATAAATATATAAAATATTGACCTTTTAATCTAAATATTCGTCATTGTAATACCTATCAACCATACCTAATATGTATGTGGCTAGCGTAATTTTAAGCTTAGTTTTGGTTTTCAAATATTAGATAAATTACTCAACGTGCAATCAACTAAGCTCAATACGTTAATAGCTCATAACTAGCTACGGCAGTGAAGAAAGACAAAAATAAAGCCGTAAAGCTAGTTAAATTTTGTCTATTTAATATTCCAGCACTAACGTAATTTTGACCCAAAAGATAGGAGGATTATTTCTGATGGCAGATTCGATTGGTGGTGGTAGCAACAATTCCTCTGCTGGTGGTGGCAATTCACTTGGGAGTTCACCTTGGGCCCGCTTGCAGGAGGTTGGTATTAAAGATATCGCCGATCTATTCAAAGGCGTTGGTGGTGGACAAGGTAGCGCTCCTCCATCTGGTGGCGGTGGTTCCTCACCTGGTGGCGGTGGTTCCTCACCTGGTGGCGGTAGTCCCTTCAGTCGCTTTGGCGACCCGAATGCTCCTGGCAGCCCTTTGACTGGCGGTGTCAATCCTTGGGCTACTGGCGGTAGCCGTGGTAGTGGCAGCGATTCCTTGACTGGTGGTGGTAGCCGTGGTAGTGGCAGCGATTCCTTGACTGGTGGTGGTAGTGGCAGCAACCCCTTAACTGGTGGTGGCGGTGATTTCTTGGCTGGTGGTGGCAGCAGCACAACTCAACCGCCAGATGGGTTTAATTTGAGGATGGAGATTGACAAACTTGTTAACTCTAGGCTTAAAAACGAACTTGGTGATGACGTGCCCTTAGAGCAAGCATTTGGTGGTGGCGGTATGCCATCATTTGGCGGTGGTAGTGGTGGCGGTATGCCATCATTTGGCGGTGGTAGCGGCGGCGGTATGCCATCATTTGGCGGTGGTAGCGGCGGCGGTATGCCATCATTTGGTGGTGGTAGCGGCGGCGGTATGCCATCATTTGGCGGTGATAGCGGCGGCGGTATGCCATCATTCGGTGGTGGTGGCGGTATGCCATCATTTGGCGGTGGTGGCGGTCGCTAGGATTCCTGTAACAAACCGCAGATGAACAATGATATTTCATCATTGTTCATCTGCGGTTTATTTTCAATAATAAGAAATTTTGACTTATAAACTTATTTGTGTAAGCAGGCAACAGGGAAGTGTAGGTAATTTTTTCAAAAATCATATATTATTCCTATAGTTAATAACTATGATTTCCGAACCCAGGTGTCTCGGAAAAACTACCTTATATCCCTTGATAAAATATGACAATGGCTCAACGAAATTTTGTTTGCTCTGCCGATCAACTCTTGCTTATGGTTGGTGTTTTCAGGAATTTCCACCGTAAAACCGCTTTTATTACCACTTTAATGATTTAATAACCAGACTCTTCCATATTTTTAAGAGGAGCATGATTTATAAGATTTATAAAAATAAAAATAAGTAATCATATATTTTTTTATTCTATATATATTTAGGTACAAAATAAAATTAAGCCTGAGGGTACGGCTATGACTAATTCCGATCCTTTTACTGGATACAACGATACCATAGTCGGTGCGGCAGCAGCCAAAACACATACAGTTTGAAATTTTGATCAAAGGGCAACATCTATAAAATATACAGATGGAGGGGAACCAGGGCGTGGTGTTGGTGACGTTATAAATGTAACATCTAATTTATTCCTTGAAGGTACAAATACACTAATTGGTACAAAGCAATCTGAATTCACAGCAATTAGACAACTAGGAAATGGTGAGATTATTGCTGAGGGTAAGGAGATTATCCACTTACCTGATGGAGATATCTACACATTAGGACAATTTAGTCAGACTGCTAATGAAGCAGGGGCAACCAATAGGCTTAAGATCGTGGGTGGTACTGAGGCCTACTCGAAAGCAAATGGCTTTGAGTACTTTACACAAGCAGGCAATGCAGGCACTGGTTTATACAATACCAGTTTAGTAATTCTCTAAATATAAAAGTTACTCACGGGTGGAACCGGACATATATTGGCATTGCACTGAGATGTTTGCAAAAACCTGCTATATGCCTTTGAAAAGCTTGATTTTTTGTTGTATATCAGGGCTTTTTTGATTCTAATGTAGCAAATTGCCAAACCTGCGAGATAGCCTGAAAAAGCCTATCTCGCAGATTTATAAGGTAGGCTATTCCAAATTCTTAGTGGCATACAGTCAGCAAATAACCTATTTACTGATGCTCGCTTTGAATTTTGAATTACTAAAAGTATTGCTCACTGTTTTACTAAATACTTAAATCATCAAAACATCAAAAATATTGATATAAAAAGCTAAAAATTGTTCATTCCAATGGGAAGGAAATTTTTATAAGATTTATGTCTAGAGTAAACTTGTGGTCATGTGGTCAGTTCAACTGCTTTCATCAAACCTACTTGTCTTGGATACATTATGTTGATGCCTATCAATATTAATGCATGATTAGGTAAGAATTAGTTTGCACTATAAAATACTAAACAATTACATCGTCAAGTTAACTTAATTGGTCTTTGAGATGCTCGTTTTTTCTGCCAAATTTTTAAACTAAAAATAGGAGATTAGTGCTGATGGTAGCCTCTGCTGTCAACCCAATTAATGGTGGGAACAACACCTCCACTGCTGGTAACCCCTTCGCTAGCACTGGTGGCAATCCTATTCCAGGTGGTGGTATCAACCCTTTTGCAGGCGATGGCGGCAGTAAGCTTCAGCAATTAATCTTTGATCGCTTGAAGTTAGTTCTTGGTGACAACTTTTCCAACAATGCTAACAGTCCATTTGCAGGTGGCGGTAGTCCCATTGCAGGTGGCGGTAACCCATTTGCAGGTGGTGGTAACCCATTTGCAGGTGGTGGCAGCCCCATTCCAGGTGGTGGCGGTAACCCGTTTGCAGGTGGCGGTAATCCATTTGCAGGTGGTGGCAGCCCCATTCCAGGTGGCGGTAGGCCCATTGCAGGTGGCGGTAGTCCCATTGCAGGTGGTGGCAGCCCCATTCCAGGTGGTGGCGGTAATCCATTTGCAGGTGGCGGTAGGCCCATTGCAGGTGGCGGTAGTCCCATTGCAGGTGGTGGCAGTAACCCATTTACAGGTGGTAATCCCATTGCAGGTGCTGGAAGTTTGCTTCAGCAATCACCTTTTGATCCGTTGAGAGAAGTTCTTGGCAACAACATGGCCTATTCTGGCGGTAGTAGCCAGCGTTTTAATGCAGGCAATGCACCTGTTGGTAATGGCAATAGAGATTCTGGTAGCAATAATGCAACCATTGGTAATGGTAACTCAAACTCTGGTAGTGACAGTGCAACTATTGGTAATGGCAACTGGAACTTTAATAGCAACAACGCAACCATTGGTAATGGCAATTGGCTATTTGGAAGTGGCAATACAAATCTTGGTAACGGTAACTGGTACTGGGACGATGGAAGTAACAACTCAACCTTAGGTAATGGTAATTGGCACTTCAACAGTGAAAACGCAACCATTGGAAACGGCAACTGGAACTTCGGCAGTGAAAACGCAACCATTGGAAACGGTAACTGGGACTTCGGTAATAACAATACAATCATTGGAAATGGCAACTGGATATTTACGAGTGGCAACACAGTTATTGGCAATGGCAACTGGCTAGTTGATGTTGACAACGAAAATATCGGCAATTTAGAGGAATTACCTGAAGGCATCCAAGCTGATATTGACAACCTGATTGACTCCCTCGTAGGCAGAATAGGTAAAGATTTTGTTGTTTTAACAGGGAATTTTGGGGCGTCAGAAAATCAGACCTATAACCGACTCATCCTTTCTAAAGGTGCTGGTACTGACTTTAATAATACATTTACGAAAATTGAGCAGCTTTTGGCATCAGTGGGCAGAACTCAAGGGAATATTTACCAGCCTGTGCAAAACCCCCACTCTGTCCCAGAACCTTCAGCAATACCGCTGGTAATAATAGGACTTTTATATTTGCTGATGTCGAGGTTTAAAAAAAGGTTTCGTCACAAAAACGGTTATGTTGCAAAAACTGTGGAAGTTGGGGCACATATGTAAAAATACTTCCTCGCCAGGAACTATAGCTCGATTTGACGTGAGAACAACTTTTCGATAATAGTTGTATGGTTTCTCGTGAGAATATTTTCGAGCTTCATTTCTGTCAAATATGTACTCAAGACATTGCCAGTTTTTGCAACACAACTAGATTTTTGTATCAATCAGACTAGGATATTGTAGTTTAGCTAATCCCTAAATAATTTTGCACAATTTGCAATATTCGTTCTGCCGCCTTCCCATCTCCAAAGGGATTAATTGCATTTGCCATTGCTTCATAGGCAGCTGGGTTACTCAGTAAATCAGTGGCGGCTGCAATAATGTTTTCGCTGTTAGTTCCCACAAGTTTGGCTGTACCCGCAGCAACAGCCTCTGGCCTTTCTGTCGTTTCTCTCAAAACCAGCACGGGTTTTCCTAGGCTAGGTGCTTCTTCTTGCAAACCACCAGAGTCAGTGAGTAAAAAGTGCGATCGCCCAATTGCTCCTACTAATTCTGCATAATCTAAAGGTTCTGTCAAAAAAATTCGGGGATGATCCCCCAAAAGCGCTTGTAACGGTTCTCGGACTGTAGGATTGCGGTGTAATGGCAATAACAGAGCCGTATCAGGAAACTTATCTAGTATCTGTAAAAAACCCTGAGCAATTCCTTGCAGCGGTTCACCCCAATTCTCCCGACGATGAACTGTCGCTAACAGAGTACGGTATGAGTCCCAGTCTAAGCCAGGTATATTACAGGCTGGTTGAGCCGCAGCTACATTTAACAGTGCATCAATCACAGTGTTACCCGTTAGATGAATTTCACCTAAAACGCCAGAACGTTGCAAGTTTTCTACAGCCAATGGCGTTGGTGCAAAGTGCAACTGGGTGATCTGAGAAATCAGCCGTCGGTTAGCTTCTTCAGGATAAGGATTAAATAAGTCATCAGTTCTTAACCCAGCTTCTACATGACCTACAGGAATTTTTTGGTAAAATCCCGCCAAAGCTGCGGCAAAAGCTGTAGTAGTGTCTCCCTGCACTATGATTAAATCTGGCTTACTCTCGTGGAATAATGCTTCTAACCCTCGCAGACTGCGACAGGTAATATCACTAAGAGATTGTTGAGGCTGCATAATCTCCAAGTTACCATCTGCCTTGAGGTTGAATAGTTGCATTACTTGCTCAACCATCTCACGATGCTGTCCAGTCAAAATTACTTGCAACTCAAAATCTGGAGACCTTTGAAAAGCCTGAATTACCGGAGCTAGTTTAATTGCTTCCGGACGAGTACCTAAGATAATGTAAACTCGTTTTTGATTAGTCATTAGTCATTGGTCATTGGTCATTGGTCAATAGTCAATAGTGATTAAGATTTAATCATCCGTCAATCCCTACAATTAATCACTGACGGCTGATTAATAAACATGAAAAAACCCGGCTGAACCGGGCAGATGCACTGTTTGTCGAAGTCAGCACTTATATTTCGATATCACAAGTCAAAGGACAAGCAGCATAGACGGTAGCCTGCATTTCCTCTGCTTCTCCGTGCAACCAACTTAACCATTTGATTTGTGTCGGATGTACTCCCTTAAGAGTTAGCACGCCAGCAGCTAGTACAACTGCCATGACATTAAACAAAATCAAACCACCTGCTACAAGCAAAACTGCACTAACAGGCATTACAGATTGCAGAACAATCGACAACAGGCACCCGACCGTAGCCATCAAAACCACTAATGGAAAGCCGACAACCAATAAGCATACTGCCAAGGTGAAAGTCCAAATCAAAAAGCTTTTGATCATCAACAAGGAGTAGGTCTTTCCTAGATTAGAGCTTTGAGCCGAAACCATGACTTTTCCTCCTAAAAAATACACGTCAAGAATTTAATTTCAGATAAATCTCGCGTTTGCAAGAAAACTGAACTGTTTAATTAGAAGTTAAGTATATAAAAACTAGCTGAGAAGATGAGCATTTGGTTACTAAACTTTACAGTTAGTCTTTTATAAATATGAATGTAAAGCCAAGCTTATATCTACGTAAAAAGCTTGCTTCCAGCATCTACCCTAAGAGATAGAAGCACTAACCCAATAGCTGCTGAGGTCGCTTACATCTACTCTATTTCGATCATGCTTAACATTTCTTATAAAAATCAGATGAGATTCTCATAATTCTCAAAGTGGTCTGAATAAATTATCTGCTGCTGATTTTGCTGTTAATTGCTAACAACTCTTGCCTATATCCAAGAGAAATTTCTCATCTAACAAGATAAGGTATTTGTAATTAAGCTTAATGTTTTATATAACACTTAATATCATCAATAAAATTACTGATGCTTGTTAATGGTTTAAATGTGTTACACCAGTTGATATCTGGTTACAAATCTTCTCTTGAATTAATGGTTGGCGTGAAAAACAGTAAAAAAAATACTAGTACAAGTTGTGAAATGGAACTGACTGTTGCTTTCAATTTCTGAGGCAACAGACACCCACTACTCTGGCTCTCGCCGCCACGAGGTCATCTACGGATGATTTCTCCCGGATTTAATTTTTTGCCTGCTACATTTTAAAGATTTATGACAGAATCACAGCATCCATCTAGTACTAATGCCGCTACACGTAATGTCCCGCCAATACCACCACCACCGCCAGCGCCAACGTTAATTACACAACGCCAAGCTACACAAACGTTGGATATGTCAAGGAATGCCAACACTCCTGGTATCCCTGCTGCACCACCGCCACCACCAGCTTCTGCGCCTGTTGCGGCTCATCGTCCAGGTTCTCCACCACCGATGCCTAATATCCCAAATAATAAGAGCAGCAGTTCAGGTTTGACTTTAGAAAAGCTAATTAAAGAAGCTTACGATAAAGGATTTTCTGACATTCACCTGGGTGTAGGTGAAGTACCCCGCTTCCGCAACCGAGGAGAAATTGAGACAACAGATTATCCAGAAACAGATAGAGAGACTTTTGTCAGTTGGTTGCGGGAAATCTTAACTGAAGCAGAAATTCAGCGCTTTGAAGAATATCTGGAATTTGATGGAGCAACTCAATACGATTTTGCTCGTGTGCGGATCAATATCTTTGACTCTCTGCGAGGCTATGCAATGGTATTGCGGTTAATTCCGCTAAAAATCTTGACTATGGAACAGTTGAGGTTACCGCCTATTTTTCGAGATATCTGTCATGCCCACAAAGGTTTAATTTTGGTAACTGGGCCTACTGGTTCTGGTAAGTCCACAACGATGGCGGCGATGATTGACTACATCAATAAAGAGATGCCTAAGCACATCATTACCATCGAAGACCCAATTGAATTTGTTCATAAAAGCCAAAAATCTTTAATCAAACAACGGGAAGTGGGAATGCACACCCGCAAATTTGATAATGCTTTAAAAGCAGCTTTGCGGGAAGACCCAGATTTGATACTGGTGGGAGAAATGCGGGATAAAGAAACAGTCAACACTGCTTTGAAAGCCGCGCAAACTGGTCACTTAGTAATGGGAACTCTGCATACCAATAGTGCTGTGAAAACTATTGAGCGTATACTTAATCTTTACTCAGGTGAAGAACAAGATGCCATGCGGGTGGCAATTTCTGAGTCTTTAGTAGCAGTAATTGCCCAAGGATTGTGCCGTACGACTGATAGCAAGCGGGCTGCATTCCACGATATTTTGATCAACACTGAGGCAATCAAAGAATGGATCAAAGATGGTAAGTATGATGAAATTACCGAACTGATGAAGCAAGCCAGTTTTGATGGCATGGTTACCATGAATCAGTCGCTGCTTAACCTCTACCAAGATGGGCGCATCACTGAAGAAACAGCCTTGGAAATGTCACCAACTCCTAACGAAATGGCCCAATTTCTCCGAGGACGAGTTTAATTACAGTAAAAGGTAAAAAGTAATAATAACTTTACCAAAATCCACACCCTTCTAGGGTGTTGCTATACGAACAAAGGCTGCTTCCGCAGCCTTTTGTGGATTTCAGCCTGTGGGCGTTTCACAAAATTGGCTAAGGTATTGAGGTAAAAGACAAAACTTTTTACTTTGCACTGTTTACTTCTCTTGTTCCTGTGACTGATTTAACTACAAACAGACTATCTAAACCCCAGTTGTTCAAAGGTATTGCCCTATTTACACCTGGAGGAGATTTAATTTACTGTATCGATCCAAGTAAGCAAGGTCGATGGCACTTACATTTGTGTGCAGCTTTGCAAGAAATTTTAGACTTACCAGAACTACCTCACTTTTTAGTACCTTGCTATACGGCGACTATTGACCACTGGTTAGATCCTCGCTCTCAACAGGTGCGAACTTTTGCGGAAGCATATCCGGCAATTATGCGACATCAGGCTGTGCTGAACGCCATTTTTGACGCAGGGGATTTAACATGGCAAGCAGCGCCTTGGCAGGATGGGTTGTGCGATCGCATGGTGTTGGAAACTTATCGCTCTTCATTTCCGCAACTTTGGGAAGACCACGATTTGATTGTACGTTTAGGAATTGCCGAAACAGCAGTGAAGTACCATCACCCGGCAACCAGGACACAAAAGTTGCAAGTAAAAACACAAGCTTATGTCCTGCGCCTGTTTGTTGCAGGGCATAGTGCAAATACTGAACGTATCCTTCATAATCTACATGAACTGTTAGAGCAATCGCTCTTGCAACCTTATACTTTGAAAGTTGTTGATGTTTTAACTAATCCCGAACAAGCAGAAATCGATCAGGTTTCTGCAACTCCTACCCTTGTCAAAGTTTGGCCTCATCCAATCAGGCGGCTTGTTGGAGGTTTGGATCAGGTGGAAAAGATTTTACAAATGCTGGGTACTCCACAACAGTTGTAAGTTTCATAAAAAGTATCAATGACAGACGGTGTATGTTGGGCTGTGCTAGTAGAACTTGTAACAATGACCTTAGAGGATGTTTGAAAAGTTACAAGGCAAAATTTTAGTTACGTCTGGGAGCGTGGTCAAAAGCACGAGCGATCGCATTCCAAGCTAGCTTGGGCTGCATTTGAGCATCAAGGGGTAGAGGACGAACTGGAGCACGATCAGATCTGGGTTGAGATTGGCTGACGTAAGAATAGCGATCGCTCAATCCCCACGTGATTACAGCAATAACCGCTTGTTCGTCGAGTACGGTTGAGAGATAATCTTCGTAGACTCCAGCGATGATGCGATCGCGGACTTTTACATCTGTAGGCAGCTTTTTATCAGCTACATCCATTTCTGTAATCATAATTTTTAATCCCATACTGGCTACATCATGCAGAAATTTTCGTAGCTTGCTTGGGTTAAATTTATTCTCACCAGGGAACAAGTGAGCTTGAATACCAACGGCATGAATCGGTGTACGCTTAGTCTGTAAACGCTCTAGTAATTTTAGTACCGCCGTTCTTTTTGCTTCCTGTTCAGGAGTGTCATAATCTAAATCAAAATCGTTGTAAACTAATAATGCTTGAGGATCAGCCGCAGCAGTGAGACGAAAAGCTAAGTCAATATAATTTGGCCCCAACAATTCTAACCAGGGAGTGATTCGCCAGCCGTCATTTCTGCCATCTTCTGTTCTAATAGCCTCATTCACTACATCCCAAGAATGTATTTTTCCGGCGTAGCGTTTCACAACTGTTTGAATGTGCTTTTCTAATAGCTGTGCTGCATTTCGACTATTAACACTTGTTTTAAACCATTCTGGTAAAGAATCATGCCAGACTAAAGTGTGACCGCGCAACAATTGGTCGTGAGTTGCAGCAAAGTTAGCCATCCAATCGGCTGCGCTAAAATCAAAACGATCTGGACTTGGACGAAGTGTTGCATTGCCGGCAGTCCATTTAAATTCCCATTCTGGTACGAGCATACTGCAATTTTGAACTATAGCAGCAGCATATGAAGCATTTGATGAGAGATCGATCTGCCGAGCCGCTGCTCCATAAATTAGTCCTTTCTTAGCAGCACGTTCTTTTAAAGAAAATCCCTCAGTAATTATAAAATTCCTGTCGGGATCATAAAGCGCTTGTATCTGCTGATTTTCATAAGCAGCTTTACTCGTTGCTACAGCACTCATAGTTGCTAAGCTACCTAAGCCGAATAAAAAACTGCGTCTGCCAATTAATCTATGCCTTTGATTCATAAAGACTGTGTTTTTTTGCCTGTGTCAATACTGAGTTATAGACATTGAACAAAGAATTGAGATAATTTTTAATGTCGTATGGCATCACACGTTCTCTTGCAGTTTTTCCCAGTATCAACCTTAATTCCTCATTAGTAATTAAAGATAGTATTGCTGCTGATAACTGTTGAATATCGCCAGGTTTAACCAGCAAACCATTCTCATTATGAACTACTAGCTCAGGAATTCCTCCAACTGGTGTAGTAATTACAGGCAATCCCCAACTCATCGCTTCAAGTATTGCCATCGGCAAACCTTCATTGTAAGAGGGCAATAGGAATACATCCGCTTTAGCTAACAGCTTGTCTCGTTGTTCTGAGTTTACCCAACCCGCAAAAGTAATATGTTCTGTAAGATTTAGTTTCTCAATTAACTTGCGCCCTTGTTCTATATCTCCATCTCCGGCGATAATTAGCTTTGCACAGTTTTTTTGTTCAGCAGGTAGATTGGCAAACGCCTCAATTAAATCAAATGTTCCCTTGCGTTGACCAACACGCCCGCAAAAGAGTAGAGTGACTTGATTGGCATTCATCCGTTGGGGAATTTCTACAGGCAATTCAGCAGGATTAGGTAGCACAAAAACTCTTTGTGGGTTTAAATCTAGATTCAGAACGTAGTAATCTTTCCACGTTTTTGATAAAACAATCAAACCGCTGCAACGACGAAATATGCCGCTCAACAATTGCTTTGCCCATTCAGGAAGCCGAGAGTAAGTGAGATGAAATTCAGCTCCATGAGCGTGCAACAATACTGGCTTGCGAAAAATAAAAGCAATCAGGGCAAAAATGGATTTTCTTAGAAGGTTACCACCCTCTGAAATCTGAAGATATATAATATCTGTTTGCTCAAATATCAGTCTCCACAAAAACTTTACTAAAGCTTTTACAAATATTATCAGTCTATGTGCAATAGAACCTTCATCATGGCTAGTAATATGCTGAATTTCAATATCAGTAGGAGCATGTTTTAATATAAGTTTTTCAAAGCTTGCAATTCCTCCATTTTGTTCTAGACTAGAGCCAACCATAATAATTTTAAGTATCATCACTTTTCTATTCCTATGAATAATATTGTTAGATTCAATATTACAATCGAATTCAAACTATTAAGTTTTAATTAATATTTTTTCTTTAGTATAGATTGGTTCTTGAATAGGTAACAGCACAGAGTAAGCTACCGCTACGTAAAGTACCCAAAAAATATCATTTTGCAACATTAATGCACTCTCAGTCAGGTTAGACTGAATCATATATACGATAAATATTAATGGCCAAAATCCTTCTGACGTTTTACTATACCGCAACCAGATAAAGGCTTTAGTTAAAGTTTTACAAAAGCTTAGTGCAAATATAATGACTCCGAATAATCCAACATTCAGCCACAGATCTAAAAGCCCGTTGTGGGAGTTTGGAGGTATCCAACCAGCAGCATTCCAAAGCTCGCTAGATACACTACTTTCTCCTCCAAACCAAAAAGCACCATAGCCATAACCTAACCAAGGCCTTTTCCAAATCATATCCCATACCAAATTCCACAAATCTGTGCGCCCTGTTAGAGTTGCATCCTTACCAACAGCAGCAAATATCGCCTCAGAATTATCTATTAACCAAATATAAATACTGCTAATTAAAGTGATTATGGTTATGAATGTGGGAACCAAAACTTCATAGCGCCATCGCCAAGTGTGAGATATCAAAAATAGAGCAATAATCATTATCGAATTTATCATTGCTGAAGAGGATCTTGACAGTAATATAAGGATTATTGATAAACTCAAACCTAAATATAGTATTAATCGATTTTTAGTTGCACTAATAGAATTTAAGATAAAAATGGTTGTGCTAATAACCATCATTTTACCTAAAACATTCTTATGGTTATATATTCCTCGCCAAGCTCCTGCATGAATGCCTCCCATAATTCCATATTTGGGTAATCCCACAGCAAACAGAAAACTTAGCAATAATACTATTGCAAACATCCAACCTAATAAACCTATCTGCTCTTTCAAACTGTAGCGAGTAGCTAAGTAAAGACCAAATAAGGTTGTCCCAGTTATACCTAGAGAACGCACTATTGTTGCTTCTGGCCTAGCAGACCACAAAATTGAAGTTAAGGCGATGCCTAGTAGTATTAATATATATTTATCTTTACTTAGCATATAAACCACCTTTTTCCACCGAGCAGTTAATAGCACAAAGGTGATAAAATAAATTGCCAAAAATACTATTTTTACAAGAGAATTATTATCGCTTCCTGAATAAAATTCGGCTTCTCCTTCATTCACACCCCCAGAAGTAAGGACAGTGAGGGGGCCTCCCGTATAAAGCATTAATGATAAAATTGTAAATCCGTATTCTGCTAATGCCAAAATTTTTTTCATTTGTTTGCAGATACTATTAATTAAATCAAATATTATTTGCGAAACTCCTATTTATTTAGATGATAATATATTTAATATTTCCTTTGCTATATTTTCCCATTTATATTTGGTTATCATTTTGCATCTAGCTGCTTTAGAGAAAGATTCTAGTAAAGTAGGATTAAGCAATAGATTGATAATTTCTTCTGCTAAAATATCTGCTTTCATTTCAGATATGACAATACCATCGACTTGATGCTCAACAATTTCTGGCATTCCATCTTTATTAGTAACTACGCAGGGAACTCCATAATTCATTGCTTCCAATAAAAATGTTGGAAAAGGGTCACAATATGCAGGAGCAACAACTAAATCTGTTTTTAAAAATAGATCTTGTAATTCGGAAATAGATATCTTGCCTGGATTAATGATTCCAGTAATTCCAGATTCTTCAATCAGTATTTTTTTACCAATTATGACTAGCTTTGCGTTAGGAATTATCTGCTTAACTTGTTTAAAGGCTGCCAAAACTAGATTGCCACCTTTGCGTTCAAAATCTGAACCATTAAACAAAATTTGCTGGCTACCAAAAGTTTTTTCTCCTTTATAAGATTCTTGAAAGTTACCAGAAGAACCTACAACATTTATTTTGTATGGCTGTATATTATAATCTGCAATCAGAGATTTCTTTGCTACATTGCTAAAGGTGAAAATATGATAAGCTCTTTCATAAGCTTGACGCTCACATTCCATCCAATCTGCTAGTTCTTCCTGATTTTTAAAAGGAGCCCAGGGAGACCAATTTTGAGCAGCCAAATTCATGGTGTAATCTATATACATAACATAAGGAATGTCTGATTTATGCCAAAATGGGCTGTACATACCAAAAATATGAAATACTAAATCTGGAGTATATTCTAGCTGTCCGATCTTAAACTCTAGTTTCTGCGATTTAGCTATATATGCTCGCTTGGTTTTATGAAACAATCTGTCAGCTGTACTTAAAGAGAATTTGTAAATAAATCTATACAAAAATTGCATAAAGACATCAAAAAAATTATCTTGATATACTTTGCTTAACGGAAGATAATCTAATTCAATGGCATTTTTGGAGATAGCTGTAAACAAAGATTTATAGCGGTAGATGAAATTATCATCTCCTGTAACTAAAATTTTTTTAAGTTTCATAAAAAACCTCCTAAGTATAAGCGTCTAATTAAAATTAAAAACTTGTTGATACTGTGCTAAATTCGCTTCTAGAGAAAATTCACGCCCCCTTTGTTCGAGTAATTCAGAGTCAGGAGGATTGTTTAATGTGTTAATCATTGCTTCTGCCAAACCATTAACGTCTCCTACAGCTACTAACTTGCCGTACTTTCCGTTTTCTAAAATTTCTGCTGGGCCACTTTCGCAATCAGTGGAAACTACTGGAGTACCTGCCAACATAGCTTCTACAAGCACATTGCCAAAACCCTCAAAACTTGAAGAAAGTACAAATAGTTTAGCTTGTGCCATGTAAGCATATGGGTTAGCAACAAAACCAGGAAAAGCCACATCTTCTTCCATATTTAGTTCTTTGACTAGCGTTTCTAAATAAGGAAGTTCCTTACCTTGACCTAAAATCATTAATCTAGCTGGGTACTGCTGTCGGAGTAGAGCAAAGGCACGAATGAGAGTAGGAAAATCCTTCTGTTTTTCCAAACGTCCTACACCTAAAATTACAGGGTGATGCTTGTCCAAAAACCAAGGATGATTGACAGGTTGATGATATTTTTCTATTAAGTCTGAGGTATAAATGGGGTTGTGAATGACCTTGATTTGTTCTAAAGCTAAACCACTAACTTGCGCGGCATCTTCAGCTACTCCCTCAGATACGGCTACAATTGCGTCAGCCCAAGGGTAAAGCCAACGAACGAATAAAGGTGTTAGTCGCCGTTTTAGTTGAGTAGACATTTGGCAACTACGAGAAATATGGTTATGTACAGTAACAATTACACGAGTAGAGACACTAGCTAACTTTTTAGCTAAGAGGGCGATAGTATTTGTATCCTCTAAAGCAGAGATTAAGATTTTGGGTTGTTCCTGTTTTAAATAATTCACTAGTAAAGTAAGGCTCGTTATTAGCCGTTTACCTTCCAGTTTTACTAGTCGTACTTTGGGAGATATAAGTGATAAGTAGTCTCCTTCAACTTTCACTAACACAAAATCTACTTTTAGCCCTTGTTCTGCAAATCCATCTGCTAAAGTCAGCATCACTTTTTCGGCTCCACCACCACCAAGATCCATTAAAAAAAAGGCAATGTCTGTCATTTATACCTCTGTAAAAAACCAATATTACTGCAACGTTATAGTCTTTATAATGGAACTTTCAAATTATTAAATACATTTATCTGTTAGGTAAAACTTTTGCTAAAACTACCTTTGGGCCACCAACAGCATAAGTAGCCATAATAGTCACAAAAAAAGTGTAAGCCAAAGTAGCACTAAGCATCTCCGTAATAATATTTGCGTTCATTAATTTTAAAATTAGAAATATAAATACTATAAAAATACTAATTATTAATGGACGAACTAAAAGTCGCCATATATGTAAAGTGAATAGGCGATTAAAAACGGCATATATATATTGAGCAGAGGTAGCAATTTCGATTATCAGAACAGTTATTGCGGCTCCCATCAGCTGATATTTCGATATCAGTAGTATGCCAACTAAGCCAGTTAATACGCTTGTGCTAGTTACTTCAATTAGATTAACACGCTCAAAACCATTAGCTACTAGCAAATAGCCCAAAGGACGCGTAAATGAAGCTGCTACCAGCCCCAAGGCAATTATATTAAGTGGTACAGCGCCCTCAACAAATTTAGGATCGCCATAGATTAAAGTTAATATATCTCCTCCAATAAACAATAGTCCGACAATTAATGGTAATCCTACGCCTTGCAATATCTCAATTACACTTTCAGCTATGAAACGCTGCTTTTCTTTTCCTAATGTCACTGCCTTTGACATACTAGGAAATACAGCTACTACAAGGCTAGAAGCAATAATTTCAAATGGCTGCATCAATTGAACTACTGAGCCATACAAGCCAACTATAACTTCACTCGACAATAAAGATAAAATGATAACTAGCATTCTACCTTTTAAAATAGCTATACCCTCAATAGCTAAAAATGTCCGAGAAAATTTAAAAGTCTGCCAGATAAAATTCCAGTCAATCCGCCATTGAGGGTTGATAAACTGTAATATAAGTCCCCATTCAAAAAATAGAATTAATGCTTCTGAAATCACTAGACCTGCACACACAAAATTTATGCCATATTTGAGCTTCATTGCCCAAATCATGATTATTGTACGCAAAATATAAACGGGAACTGTACTGATAGCAATTAAATACATTTTCTCTTGAGCTTGAAAGATTGCTTCGGTAACGTTAGAAACAGAAAATGGAATAATCATCAAGCCCAAGATATAACAAACAATTGATGTGTCAGCATTATAGGGTAATGTAAATACTAGCAACACCATTGCTACATAACCGATGATGCTGAAAACAAACTGCAATAAAGTACCATTTACTAAATATACTGGTGTTTGCTGCGGGTTGCATGATAATTCCCGCGTAAACAAGGTTTTAAACCCTTGCGATGTCAGGGTCATGAAAAGAATATAGTAGGTGAATGCAAGCGTATATTGCCCCAGATTATAGGGGCCTAGAATACGAGCAATAGATGCAACTAATATAAAAGTTGTAATACTTTGAGTTAATCTACTAATTAATAGCGAAATAGAATTTTCTATAATTTTTCTGCGTTCTGATGTCATAAGTATATTTTTTATAAAAGTCTAATTTTATTTTCTTGGTTATATTTAGAGAATAAATAGTACTTTATTCGCCTTGATAATATTTTTGGAAAAAGCAGTTTGTCGTAACCTTTGACATCATATGAATTATCTGCAACCAGCACAAGCCTTTTCAACCTTTGTGGATCACACCAATCGTCGGAGTCTAGGAGAGCAATCCATTTGCCCTTGGCTTCTTTGAGGGCGCGATTACGTGTCTTGACCGCCCCAAATTTTTTGATTAGCTATAATCTTGAAACGCTTGCCAGTCAAACTTTTAGCCGCTGCTAAAGTCCGCTCGGTGGAAGCATCATCGACAACAGTGACTTCAATATTATTGAGAGTTTGCTTTAAAGCTGACTGTATTGCCTTACCATCACCAATATAAGCTTCCGTATTGTACGCAGGTATAATCACTGTTACCTTTGGATTTTTCAGAACGGTCTATAAAATCTTGATTTTCAGATTTTATTAGATAAGCTGATTACAGTATCCTCTCAAATAGTGATAACCAATACTATCTGGCGGTTAATGATAACCCTATGCATACACTATCCTCAAGGAAGATGAAATTGTCCACATGACTATCCACTAGGGGGTAGCGTGTTGAAGCTCTAAAGCTAATTCTAGAGACATCTCCGAAAACTATCAAACTTTGTTTGTGGCTAGCTTATATTGTTTACTTTCCAAAATGGTCACCTTTCATATTTATACTCTTAACAACGATGTCACTTCTGCCAGTTTTAGGAATAGAGATATTGGGTTATTACTTTATAAAAGTTAAGCAAGTATTTGTAAAAGAAAGGATTGAGTAAAGATGAATTTGATGCTTTACCTGAAACCATAAGTGTGCGAGAAGAAATATACTATTACATTGTTATTCCTGGGTCTTTTGGCAGCGCTCCTAAGCGCTAAAAATGTGGATAGCAATGATTACTAAGGCTTACCAATATAATTACAGGAAGTTTGTGATGTTGCTTCAAGAAGACATTGATTATTTCAATAGAGGTGAGGCTGAAAACAGTAAGTTTTGGAATAGACTTGGTGGAATGCCATTGCTTAAAGGCTTGACAGTGCTAGACGTAGGTTGTGGGCATGGTAGCCTCTGCATAAACGCTGCTTTAACTGGCGCTAGGAAGGTCGTCGGGCTAGATACAGATTCTCATAGAATTGATTTTGCTAATGAAAACCTAAGACAGAATTATCCACAACTAACACACATAGTCGAGTTCAAAGATATAGATTTACGGCACTATGACGGCTTATCCTTTGACGTTATTCTTTCCAAGGATTCGTTTGAACACATCCTTGACCTTGATATAGTAATGGCAGAGATGACAAAGCGTCTGAAAAGTGGTGGAAGAATATATATAGGCTTTGCTCCGCTCTATTCAAGTCCTTGGGGTGATCACCATAGGACGCAAATTCCGATTCCATGGGGACACCTGATCGTAAGTGAACAATTTATTATCCAAAGATTAAATCGCCAGAGAAAGCAGAAAATCAGCTCTATCTACGATCTCGGTTTAAATAAGATGACCCTAGCTGATTACCGAAGCCTATTCAGCAATTCTGGTCTCTATATTGTCTACTTGCAGACAAACGTGAGTAAAAATATAGTGATGAAGCTTTTCTCTTTGTTCAGCCGAATCAAATTCCTAGAAGAGTATTTTACTCATAATTTATACTCTATTCTGGAGAAGCCATAGAGCTGAATACAGCATCATATGGGAACTTTAAAAATTAAATTATCCAATTTCACTCCTTCAAAGCGACTTTCCCTCTCCCTGCTTCCTGCACGAGTGCCATAACAGCGATGGGATATTTTTTACTTGGAAGTCCCTATTGCATTACCTTACTCAGCACTGGTGCCGCCTGAACGAAAAACAACAGTGCTCGCATCAATACATACATGGATGTACTCTGGACTCAGTTACCTTAAAATCTTTCACTAGCAAAATATCTGGTTCTTCCGTACCTATAAAATAAATTTAGCATTAAAAATAATGAAACCCTTTATTTATAAAGGTTCTGGGGTAAGTAAACTCATGTTTGGCATAACAGGTTTAAGTACCAGTGGCTTAATGTATTTCTACGATACGGCCAAGTGGATAGCTAGGTGGACAATTTTATCTTCATACTAGGATGCTGTAGATATCAAACTTTAAGTAGCCATCAGATAGTATTTGCAATCGCTGTCTGAGGAGGAAACTACAAGAAGACTTAAAAATAAAGTTTCAACCGAATTAGTTTCCTCAATACAGGGTTTGGAAAGATGTCAAATTCCAAAGCGTTTAGGTCGTTACCGACGCAGTTTTTGCAACAGCAAAATAATTCTGTAACTCGATATTTAACCAAAAAAGTTAATATCTTAAATATTGATATTGATAATTTATTGAAAACAGAGGTTTTAGAAAAACTTCAATCTGGTGTCGTATTTACGCCTAATGTAGATCATTTGATGAAGTTGCAAAATGACCCAGAATTTTTACAAGCATATACTAGCGCTGATTACAAATTATGTGATAGTCAAATTTTGATTTATGCTTCTAAATTTTTGGGTAACCCCATCAAAGAAAAAATATCAGGTTCTGATTTCTTTCCTGCTTTTTATAATTTTCACAAAAAAAACAAAAACATTAAAATATTTTTATTAGGTGCAGCTAAAGGTGTGGCAGCTAAAGCCCAACAAAGAATAAATTCTCAAGTTGGTAGGAATGTTATTGTAGGTTCGTATTCACCTTCTTTTGGATTTGAAAAAAATGAACAAGAATGCAGAGATATCGTTGACTTAATTAACAAGTCAGGAGCTACAGTATTGGCAGTTGGATTAGGTGCACCGAAACAAGAAAAGTGGATATATAAATACAAAAATGAACTGCCAAATATCAAAATATTTTTGGCGATAGGAGCCACTCTTGATTTTGAAGCTGGCAATATCAGTAGAGCGCCAAAACTTATGAGTGAGATGGGACTTGAATGGTTATATAGAATGACTACTGAGCCTAAAAGGTTATGGAAAAGATACTTAATAGAAGATTTACCTTTCTTTTGGCTTATTTTGCGACAAAAACTTAATTTATATTCAATGCGAACTAGTGAGAATCAAAGCGGTGAGTAAAGAGAGAAACCCAATGATAATTCAAACTAAGAGAACTCTTTTACAATTATTAAACGCTTTATTATCTCTTATGATAGACATTTAACACCGGAATCAATAGGGAGATTTATGGCTCTCGCACAAGAATATCAATTGATTGTGCTTCAACCGCAGGGACATTTAGACCTGAATCTTTACCAACCACCAAACACCCAACACTTATAGCCTTGATATTCAGGATTGGCAGGAATTGACTCCACCCAGCATCGGTTACGGACTTGGCAAATTTAGATTTTGCCAGTCCTTTGAGATTTAAGTTTTCATGAGCAATGACTTTGGCTTTGGTTAATAACCATAGACAAGTTTTGTCTTTACGCCAAGATGCTTGCTGTTATCGCAATTAGACTGCCATTTCTTCCTGAATTTTGCTCTTGGCGGCTTTGAATTCAGTAGCCATTTGCTCTTTTTGCTCATCACTACAATTATTGTCAATTGCTGCAAACATCGTAAATTCTTCTTGGCGAATGTGATCGCCAACCACATCCATCAGCTGTTTAACTTTTGATCTGAATTCGTCGGCTGAAGCGGGGTTAATAGACTTAATTTCATCTAGCATCTGCTTCATTTGGGCTTGCTCATTGTACAGTTCCTGAGTGTTGTCCGAGCCGTAGAACGAGCGAACTTTTGGATAGACAACTTCTTCTTCAGCTATTGCGTGTGCTAATAGATCTTTGTAGAGTTGCCCAAAATACTCTTGGAGTTTTTGAGGATCTTTAGTAGCTCCGATTTCGGTGAAGATGGTATTCACCTTGTTATGATCTAGCCGGATCAGGGTCTGGATGTTCATATCCTGTTTGTCAGTGTTTTGGGTAATCACACTGCCAGCTACACCCGATAATGCAGCGATCGCATCTTGCACCCGTGCCCAAATTCCCTGATCGGCATCAAGACCCGTCATTTCGCGGACACCTACCTGTTCGAGTATGCCCTTGAGCTGTTCTTGGTGAGCGCGACCCTCAAAGTTGACGGTATTTAAAGGCGCAATTGCCACTTCAATGTCTGCTCCTACTTTTTGAGCAGCTTTGTGGATAACGATTCCACTCATGGCTTGACCATGCTTCATCAGTTCATGGTGAATGAGCTTCTGGTAAAACGTAAACTCATTACCTGACATCATCTGCTCAAACTGCGGAATAAATATCTTGGTTGCAGCACTAGGTTCAGCTTGAATGCCGTATTGAACGATTACAGTGTCTATAATGCCCAGGTTCTTCTGGTCATCAGAGAGCATATTCAAAAGACGCTCGCGAACATCTTGATCAGGGCAAGCATCTATTAGTTTTTGATCATTAGAGATAATTAAATTTTGAAATGCTCTAAGGTCTGCCAATCTTTCACCGATCGCAAGCCGCTTTGTATCATCTAGCGTTGTAACCACGTTTAGTTCTCCTCTATGAAAATAATCTGATTGATACCCTCTTCATCGCAAAGTAACGTAGCTAAACACGAGTGCCCCAAATATTCCTCATAAAACTTCCATAGACGTTGTTCACGCCTCGCTTTGAGAACTTGATCGAACACAATCACTAAAAGGAATAGAAATCGTGCTTATTAACCAACCTTAAAAGAAGCATCAGGGGCAACGAGCAAGAGCCACATTGGATTTTATGTTTTCAAGCGATAAATAGTTGGAATACTCTGATTTTGCTAGTAATCCAGTTTAAATCCACCTAACCCTGGTTAGATGTTTTGGCTTAAATTTGTATTGCAAAAAAATTTTATGTTCTCAATAAGTTTTAGTTGTTGAGAGGCAAATTGTTTTTTCCAATGCCTAGTGCAACTAAAGGAGATTATTCGCTAACGCTAAACTTTTGTGCTTGAAGGACAATGCCCGAAGTTCATCTCGCCTTCGCCAAACTGCGATCGCTATATACTTTTGCACCTCATATAGCAGATAAAACCGTTGACGAATCACAGCAGAGGTAGACTGATCGCGTTCCCTGCCATATCCTTTCCAGAAAGCAGGCTCGCTAATTCCACAATAGTCTAACACCGCAAATTCAATCTCTGGATCGCCCCAAAGGGCACGGTCGAAGTCTACTAATCCGGTCACATTACCTGCTGGGTCTACCAAAATGTTTTGAGACCAGACATCCATGTGAAGTAAGCGAGGGGATTGTGTGTAATCAAAGTGAGCGATATGTTGCTCTAAAAGATTAGACATCAACTGGCGATCGCTCAATGTATAGCATCCGCTTGCAACCACATCATCCAATAGCAGATTCCACATGACACGGAATGCTTCTGCCCAGGTTGGTTGAGGTTCCATTGGATGGTGTAGACCGATATATCCATAAGCCTCAATTCCGAGGCAGTCAGGAGCCGTCAGTTCATGCAACTGACGCAGGTAAGAGCCGACTTGGTAAAGAGTTTGATCGTGCTGATCGCAACTGAGAGAAGGAGCATCACTTAGGGGAACGCCCTCAAGGGCTGTCATCAGCAGATAATCTTGGTCTAGGTGAACACGACTAAAATCAGCAGCGATAATTTGTGCAACTGGAATGGTTGTGCGTGAGCGGATAAGTTCGTGTAGCGATGGCTCCTGACGCATCATGCGGCGTTCGTAAAACAGCAACCCTGTCGAATCTCTTGGAGCTACCCGCAATACATAGCGCTTTTGAGGAGCAAATACCCAGAAGGAAGAATTATGTTTACCCGTAGGAATCGGCACAAGCTGAAGCTCTGCTGGATCAACGTTGAGATGGGTGGCGATCAGTGCAAGGAGTTTTTCGAGATTTAGGGCTTGTGACAGTAAATCCATCTTCTGATTCATATCGTCTACCATGTCCTCATGCTAGCGTCGGACAAACAAAGAGAGTGCTATGGCTTTGTTTCAACCTACGCGACGACGGTTTATTCAAGTAGTTGGAGGGGCAAGTGTCCTGACTCTCTTTGGCTGCAATCGACGGGAGCAAGCAATGGTCACGCTATATACCTTTGGCGACTCAATTTTAGATTGCGGACGATATAACGAGTTTGGCGTTCATCCAGGGCAACTCCTCGTCCAGAATGACGATCGCCTGTTTCCCGAATTTCAAGGTCAGGATCTCAAATCACGTGGCTCTGCTCGCCTGGAACATCGTGCCCGTGATGGTGCAACAGTTGAGGGGTTGCCTTCTCAGGCTCACCGATTGCGGGTGGAAGGAAAAGCGATCGCACTAATCACTATCGGTGGTAACGATCTACTGCAAGGATTAATTCGAGATACTGGTGGAGGGATTGCAACCTTTGCTAATGCTCTCGACACGTTTGTGCAGCAGTTGCCGATTCGCCCCGTTCTGTTGGGTAATGTGTACGATCCTACCTTTGGAGATGATAGACGCAACTTTGTAGGGGTTGAGCCGACGATCGCCCGCAAGAATCTCCAGCGCATGAACACTGCAATTGGAGAAATCGCTAATCGCTATGGGCAATTTGTCGATCTCCACGCCCATTTTCTCAAGGGTGATCCATCCTGGTTCACAGCGACGATTGAGCCAAGCCTGCGCGGTGCATCGGAAGTGCGGCGGGCTTTTCTGCCTTATGTTCTCGGTAAATAAGAATAATTTTTTTTGTATCGAAATTAATTGTTGAGCGTTACCAAAGATATAGATCGAAGACGCTCCTAATGGCAGACCAGTATCGCAAATTTAGTCGATAGCATGAGAGCAAAACAAGATTATTGAGAACTAACCATCATGAAAACTACAGCAATTAACACCGATCAAGTCCCTACTGTTACCCCAGCTTACAATGGAGCCGATCGCAACGCCTGGATCTTTGGCTGGAATCCACAGCAGGAGCTATGGAATGGTCGTTTAGCAATGCTTGGTTTTGTCAGTTATCTTCTTTGGGATTTGGCTGGTTATAGCGTTCTTCGAGACGTACTTCATCTGCTCCGCTAAGGAATTAAGTTAGTTACAAAAGACCTGTGGTTGCCTAAAACCACGCTTTAATTCTGCAACAAAAGACTTTAAAACCAAAAATACTGCCATGCAAACATCAACATTTTCAAATTCCTCGATTCGTTACTGTGCTTTGTGTCTGGGTCTGTTTTTCTTGCTGCTCGGTTTAGCTGGATTTGTGCCTGCTTTTGTAGCTCCCGGAGCGAACGCTACGGCTGTAACAGGTTCTGGCTATTTATTTGGGGTATTTCCTACCAACTACTTTCATAATGCGATTGGTATCTTAGTTGGTATCTGGGGAATTGCTGCATTTACTAGCTTAACCGGAGCAATTGTGTTCAATCGCATCTTCGCTATCGTCTATGCAGCAGGCGCTATTTTAGGGTTGCTGCCTTTTACAAATACTCTGTTTGGGATTACACCGCTTTTTGGCAATAATATCTGGCTCAATGCGATTACTGCTGCGATCGCTTTCTACTACGGATTTGTGAAGTCAGCAGAAATTAATACACCAAGTTCATCTAGTGTTCAAGCTAGCGTGTAACGAAAATACCTTTTCCAAGTAGGGAAGTGTTCTAATACTTATCGTTAGGAATTATTTTGTCCGCACTCCTTAACGCTTATCTATGATGCAAAAGTAGTCTCACAAGGGCTACTTTTTTTATGATCGTTTTAGTATTTGTGGCTTTAATACCTTGCTAATGTATTTGCAAATCGGAAATAAATGAACAAAATCTAACCTACGGCAAGCTGTTAATTTTCTGTTGATGCGCTGTAATTGTCAGAGTCAGCCTTGTGGCTGTCCGATTTACCGGGAGCGAGCTAAGAAATTATCTCTTAAGAAAGCAGCATCAAGCCTTTTGAGAATTTTGTTAGTAATTAGGAGAGATAAATATGTCTTCTGAAGAGGTTTTCGTTTTTCCTGCATCTTTTGCCCAACAGAGGTTGTGGTTCCTTGACCAGCTGATTCCCGGTAATGTCATTTATAATGTGCCGACAGCAATTCGCTTGAGAGGTTCGCTTAACATTTCGGCACTAGAGCAGACGTTTAACGAAATTGTGCGTCGCCACGAAGTCTTACGCACCACATTTCAAGTGTTGGATGGTCAACCTTTACAAGTCATATCTCCCAACTTAACCATACCTCTTTGTGTAGTAAATTTGCGGCATTTATCCACAGATGAACGCGAAGCTGAAGCAAAGCATATCATCACCGCAGAGATAGAATGTCCTTTCGATTTATCCTCAGAAGCGTTGCTGCGGCTGATGCTACTGATGCTTTCCGAGACAGAAAATATTTTATTACTGAATATGCACCACATTATCTGCGACGATTGGTCTATTGGGGTGCTGATTCAAGAAATGGGAACACTTTACACAGCTTTTGCACAAAAACAAGCTTCACCTCTATTAGAACTGCCTCTTCAGTATGCCGACTTTGCCCACTGGCAACGTGAGTGGTTGCAAGGCGAAATCCTAAAAACTCAGTTAGCTTATTGGCGGCAACAATTAAATAACATTTCGATGTTGCATTTGCCTACCGATAAACCACGACCAGCTATACAAAGCTATCAAGGAGCAACAGAATTTATAGAGTTACCGAAAGACCTAACTGATGCACTACAAGAACTGTCGCAGCAAGAAGAAGCTACTTTATTTATGACATTGCTGGCAGCTTTTCAAACATTGCTCTATCGCTATACACATCAGGAAGATATTGCTGTAGGTTCACCAATTGCTAACCGTAACCGCAGTGAAGTTGAGGAAATAATTGGTTTTTTTGTCAATAGTTTATTGCTACGCACTCACCTCAACGGCAATCTAACTTTTCGAGAATTATTAGGTAGAGTAAAGGAAGTAACGCTAGGCGCATTTAGTCATCAAGATTTACCTTTTGAGAAGTTAGTAGAGGAACTACATCCAGAACGCAACTTGAGCTATCATCCACTATTTCAGGTAGTATTTGGTTTTCAAAATGCGCCAATGTCGGCTTTAGAACTGCCTGGGTTAGTGCCTAGCTTTATGAAAATTGACTTTAACAAGACGCGGTTTGATTTGGAATTGCACTTATGGAGATGTTCTGAAGATTTTAGGAGCTTATGGGGTGCAAAGTGGGAGCATTCTGAAGGTATCAGAGGTGTGATGGTTTACAACACAGATATATTTGATAAAGTCACCATTGTTCGGATGCTAGGACATTTTAAAACATTGTTGTCGGGCATTGTTGCTAATCCAGAACAACGTATCGCAAATTTACCGCTATTGAACGAACAAGAGCTACACCAGATATTACAAGAATGGAATAATACCCAGAGTGAGTATCCTCAAGATAAGTGCATTCATCAATTATTTGAAAATCAGGTGAAGCAGCGCCCTGATGCTATAGCAATAAAATTTGCAACCGAGCAACTAACTTATAGAGAATTGGATAATCGCAGTAATAATTTAGCGCATTACCTACAAAAAATGGGGGTATGCTCTGAAGTTTTAGTGGGTATTTGTGTTTCTCAGTCTATAGAAATGATAGTCGGCTTGCTAGGAATTTTGAAAGCAGGAGGAGCGTATGTTCCTTTAGACCCTAACTATCCTCAAGAACGCCTCAATTTTATGCTTGAGGATGCAGAAGTTTCAATATTGCTGACACAGGAAAACTTATTGAGAAATTTTGAGAATTTTTCTAATAAAGTTATTTGTATAGATAAAATTTGGAATATTCTTACCCAAGAAAGCGAAGTAAGTATTAATAATAGTGTAACCAGTGATAACTTAGCTTATGTAATTTATACTTCTGGCTCTACAGGAAAGCCCAAAGGAGTTGCTGTAACTCATAAAGCTGTAAATCGGCTGGTGTGCAATACAAATTATATAAAAATAGAACCTAACGATAAAATCGCCCAAGTATCTAATACTTCTTTTGATGCAGCGACATTCGAGATTTGGGGAGCGTTACTTAATGGTGCTGAACTTGTTGTAATTAGCAAAGATGTTATCCTTTCGCCTCACGAATTTGCATTACAACTACAACAAAAAGACATCAGCGTTCTGTTTCTAACTACTGCGTTATTTCAACAAATAGCTAGAGATGCTCCGCAAGCTTTTAATTCATTACGCTATTTACTATTTGGTGGCGAGACTATTGATACCAGATGGGTTAAAAAGGTAATGAAAAATGGTGCGCCTAAACAATTGATTCATGTTTATGGCCCTACTGAAAGTACTACATTTTCTTCTTATTACTGGGTGCAAGATTTACCAGAATCAGCCACATCTGTTCCCATTGGTTGCCCGATTACAAATACTCAAATTTATTTGCTAGATGCCCATTTGCAACCTGTGCCAATTGGTGTTATTGGCGAGTTATACATTAAGGGTGATGGACTAGCGCGAGAATATCTTAACCGTCCTGAATTAACTGCTGAAAACTTCATTACTGTTCCAGAAACTGAGTTTATTCCTAGAGTGAGGCTTTACAAGACAGGTGATTTAGGCCGGTATTTACCTGATGGCAATATTGAATTTTTAGGTCGCGTTGACAATCAAGTAAAAATTCGTGGCTTCCGCATCGAATTGGGAGAAATTGAAGCAGCGCTGAATCAACATCCAGCAGTGAGAGAAACAGTAGTAATTATTGGTGAAGACATACCTGGTGAGAAAAACTTGGTGGCTTATATTGTTCCCAACCAGGAGCAAATACCAATACAGGAAGCACAAGGCTTTATGTCTGGATTACGACAATTTTTAAAAGAAAAGTTACCAGAATACATGATACCAAAAGCTTATGTGCTACTGGAATCTCTACCATTAACACCTAATGGTAAAGTAGACCGTCGCGCTCTACCTGCACCGAATACAGTTATTTTCGATAAACAAGATTATGTAGCACCACAGACGCAAATTGAAGAGTCGCTAGTAGAAATCTGGGCTAAAGTTTTAGGAAAAGAGCAGGTAGGGATTCATGATAATTTCTTTGAATTGGGTGGTCATTCTTTACTAGCAACTCAGTTAAGTTCACGAATACGCGATACTTTCCAAATAGATATGACTGTACGCAATTTGTTTGAAGCACCGACTGTTGAACAACTTGCTAGGTATATTGAAACAATGTGTTGGGCAACACAGGGTTTAGATAAGACTGGAACTATGAAAACTCAGCGTGAGGAAGTAGAATTCTGACATTAATGGTTCATCGCATTAATTATGAAAGGCAAAAAAACGAACCGCAAAGGGCACAAAGAACGCAAAGTAAGAGGGGAAATAAGAGGAATGAAAAATAGGTTAACCTAGCAAATTTAATGCGATAGACCACTAATATAGTATGTATAGCCAAAGCTTAAATGCTTGTACTGAATCACTCAACTGAAAAACTAGAGGTAGGGAAAAAAATGGATGAATCTAATTTCATCACAATTTTAGGGTTAACAGCAGGAGTGCTTACTACAATCGCCTATTTACCCCAACTAATCAAAACCTGGAAGTCAAAATCAGCTGATGACCTTTCTTGGAGTATGCTGGTTGTTCTGTGTGTAGGTATTATCTTATGGTTGGTGTATGGCACTTATGTTCACGATATTCCCATCATTGCCGCTAACATTGTTACCTTTGTGTTTGCTGGGATGATTTTGGTATTGAAGATTAAGTACAAGTCAGTTAAATAGATACTTGCAATCGACGTGGTACTGGTTAGTAACCTGTCTACTCTCCGACTTTGCAAGTAGCACAAAAGGCGCTGACGGCTTGGGAAAACTGGTGGTTCTGCTCCATTAATGCCATGTGTCCACCAGGGTTGATCGTGACTAGTTTAGCTTGTGGTATTTCGGCTTTCATGCGATCGCTTGCTACAGGTTTAGTCGCTATGTCGGAAGCGCCACAAACAACCAACACCGGAACATTAATTCTGGCCAGTGTTTTAGTCTCATCATATTTGAACATTGCCAGTGTACCGCGAGCTAGAACACCAGGTGAACCTAATGCTGATAAGAAAGCTGCAAAATTAAGTTGTCCACGGGTTTCTCTACCCGTAAATCCTGATAATTCTACGCTAATGTACAGCAAACCATTGAAATACGAAAGCCAAGTCATCAACCAAAAAATCGGTGACAGCAGAATAGTAAGATACAGCAGGGGTTCGATTAGTGGCTTCTGCAACTTGCGGATCAAACCGCTAAATATACAAGTTTTTACGGGATTGGTGTAGGTGGTATCCACAAGAATTAAGCCAGCCACCCGCCGCCTTAAATGCTCAGGGAATAGCCGACAAAATGTCAAGTTAATCATTCCACCCATACTGTGTCCTAGCAAAAACACAGGCTGATTTCCTGCGATCGCAATAACCGCTTCTAAATCGCGGGCATATTTTTCTATAGAGTAATCGTTGTTGTCTGGTCTAAAGGATTTTCCCAACCCTGGTAAATCCCAAACAATAACTCGAAAGCGATCGCTCAGTTGCCGTTTGGCATAATACCATATAGTGCTATTCGGCCCCCAACCGTGCGACATGATAATCGGTTGACCATCTTCAGGGCCATAAAACTCTACTTGCAGTATGCTACCATCTGGTCTTGGCAGACGCTGCACAGTTTTAGTACGCATAAATTTGGGTTCGTCAGAACCATGACGACGCAGCAAAGGCAAACTGATAAAACGGCCGGCAAAAGACCACAGAACCATTGCTAGTCCAGCCACCAAGTAGGAAGTTCCTACCAATTCCCGTTCGTACCACTCATAGAGAATATAAATCCCTCCACCAAGTACCCCGATAGACAGCAGTTGAAATAGCCATACAAGCAGGAAATTAGGAGGCATGAATAGCATAAGCTTAAACCTGGCGATCGCCGATTAAATACATTCTCTCTCAGCTTCATACCATAGTTATAATCATGAAATTTTCAACCCCAGGAATGATTTATACAGCGTTCTAGATATGTTAAAAATGCTGAGTTAATAACTAGTCAGCAACAACTGTTGCGACAGGGTATAATTTTGAAAACTGTTGAGTTCTTAACTTATCTTCGCAGCTTAGATATTCAAGCTTTTGTTGATGGAGAAAGGTTGCGCTGTAATGCTCCTGAAGGAACCATAACGCCAGAATTGGCCGCAGAAATTCAAAAGCGCAAAGCAGAAATTGTTAACTTTTTAAAAGTAGCTAATCATACGGTCAACAACACTTTAACACCACTCGTACCCATTTCTCGCAGCAAAAACCTTCCTCTCTCATTTGCTCAACAACGGCTGTGGTTTCTTGACCAATTAGTACCCAATAATCCCTTCTATAACGTCCCAACAGCAATACATTTAACTGGTTCACTCAATTTAGCAGCACTAGAACAAACTTTTAACGAAATTGTCCGCCGTCACGAAGCTTTACGTACCACTTTTGCCGTGGTGGAAGAGCAACCAATTCAGGTAATTGCAGCAAGTTTAAAAGTCTCTTTACCAATCATTGATCTGCGGCAACTGCCAGAAACCGAACGTGAACAACAAGCGCGAAAAATAGTTACCCAAGAAGCTCAAAGACCTTTCAATTTATCAACTGAGCCGTTGCTGCGAGTCACACTGCTGCGGTTAGATGAAACCGAACATATTTTGGTGCTGAATATGCACCACATTGTCTCTGATGGTTGGTCTATTGGGGTGCTAATTCAAGAAATAGCAACACTCTACACAGCCTTTGCCAATAATCAGCCTTCTCCTTTGCCAGAACTTACCATCCAATATGCAGATTTCGCCCATTGGCAACGCCAATCTTTACAAGGGGAAAGATTGCAAACTCAGTTGAATTATTGGCAACAACAATTAGATGGTATTTCTATACTAAATTTATCTACAGATAGGCCTAGACCAGCAATTCAAACTTATCGGGGTGCAAGGCAACTTCTACAATTGCCAAAAAATCTTAGCGAAGCACTTTTAGCTCTTTCCCAGCAGGAAGGAGTAACTTTGTTCATGACCTTATTGGCAGCATTTCAAACTTTGCTCTACCGCTACACACAGCAAGAAGATATTGCTGTAGGTTCACCAATTGCCAACCGCAACCGCAGCGAAATTGAAGGATTGATTGGGTTTTTTGTCAATAGTTTAGTTTTGCGTACTCACTTAAATGGGAACCTAAGCTTTAGGGAATTACTAGGTAGAGTAAAAGAGGTTGCTTTAGGAGCTTATGCTCATCAAGATTTGCCTTTTGAAAAATTGGTAGAAGAACTACATCCAGAGCGAAAATTAAATCAAAATCCATTATTTCAAATGGTATTTGCGCTACAAAATGCACCTATAGCAGCGCTAGATTTACCTGGATTAACTCTCAGCCCCATGCCATTTGATAGCGAAACCACGCGGTTTGATTTAGAATTTCATTTGTGGGAGCCGGATCTGCAAAATGGATTGTGGGTAGATAGTTCAAAAGGAATTAGTGGTTTTGTTATTTACAGCACTGATTTATTTGATGAGGCTACTATTACCCGAATGCTGGGACATTTCCAAATATTACTAGAGGGTATTGTTGCTAATCCAGACCAGAGAATTGCCAATTTACCACTATTAAGCGAATCTGAATTAAATCAGTTATTATTTGAATGGAATAATACCCAAGTAGGCTACCCTCAAGATAGATGTGTTCATCAGTTAGTTGAAAGCATTGCCGAACAAAATCCTGATGGAATTGCGCTTGTATTTGAAGATAAGCAACTCAGCTACAAAGAATTAAATCTCCGCAGTAATCAACTAGCAAATTATCTCCAAAAATTAGGTGTTGATTCTGAAGTAATAGTAGGGCTTTGTGTCGAACGCTCTTTTGATATGGTAATTGGAATGTTAGCCATCCTCAAAGCAGGCGGAGCGTATTTACCTTTAGATCCAACATATCCGTCTGAGCGTTTAAACTTGATGCTGGAAGATGCTCAAGTTTCAGTTTTATTAACTTACACACAATGCTTAGAGAGTTTTAAAAACTCTAACTATCAAGTAATCTATTTAGATAAAGATTGGGAGATTATTGCTCAAGCAGTTCAAGATAATCTTCCCAGCAAAATAACAGCAAACAATCTCGCTTATGTTATTTATACCTCTGGCTCAACTGGAAAGCCTAAAGGCGTTAAAATTGAACATAGAGGATTGTTAAATTTGGTTTTTTGGCATCAACAAGCGTTTGCAGTTTCACACCTTGATCGAGTAACTCAAATTGCCGGAATTGCCTTTGATGCTTGCAGTTGGGAAATTTGGCCTTATCTGAGTGCTGGAGCAAGTATACATTTTGTTGATGATGAAATTAAGCGATCGCCTGAAAAACTACGAGATTGGCTAGAATTAAAAGCAATAACAATTAGCTTTCTACCAACACCCTTGGCAGAAAAGATTTTAGCATTAAATTGGCCAAATAATATAGCTTTACGCCTATTACTAACAGGCGGTGATAAACTAAATCAATATCCTTCATCTTTTCTTCGTTTTCAAGTAGTTAATAATTACGGCCCAACTGAGAATACAGTTGTCACAACTTCCGTTGATGTTACTGTAAGTAATCAAGTTAATGTAGCACCTGCAATTGGTCGTCCGATCGCTAATACACAAGTTTACATACTTGATAGATATCTGCAACCTGTACCTATTGGCGTTGCGGGTGAGTTGTACATCAGTGGTGATGGATTAGCGCGAGGTTATTTAAACCTTCCAGATTTAACTGCTGAAAAATTCATTTCTCATCCTTTTAGCAATCAGCCAAAAGCACGTCTTTATCAAACAGGTGATTTAGTTCGTTATCGTTCAGATGGTAACCTGGAATTTATCGGACGTATTGATGAGCAGATAAAAATTCGCGGCTACCGTATTGAATTAGGTGAAATAGAAGCGGTACTGAGTCAGCATCCAGCAGTGCTGCAAACTGTAGTGATGTTTCATGAAGATACAAATGAAAAGCGTTTAATAGCTTATGTGGCGCTGAATGCAGATTACAGTAGCCAGCAGGAAATACCACAGCAAAAATTGCAGCAAGAGCAGGTTTTGCAATGGCAGATGCTTTACAACGAAACTTATAATCAACCTGCTGTTAATTCCGATCCAACATTCAATATTATAGGTTGGAATAGTAGTTATACAAATCAGCCTATTCCAGCAGAACAGATGCGTGATTGGGTGAATAATCAAGTGGCGCAAATTTTGGCTTTGCAACCCAAGAAAGTATTAGAAATTGGTTGTGGAACAGGTTTAATGTTATTTAGGGTTGCACCCCACTGCACTAAATATTGTGCAACAGACTTTTCTGCTGCTTCACTTAACTATATTAAACAGCATTTAGCAACGCAAGATTTGCCGCAGGTAAAGTTGCATCAGAAGTTAGCTAATGATTTTGCAGGAATAGAAAAAGCTGCTTTTGATGCAGTAATTCTCAACTCAGTTGTGCAATATTTTCCTAGCATTGATTATTTAATTGGCGTATTAGAAGGTGCTTTACAGACAGTTGTTCCTGGTGGCTATATCTTCATCGGAGATGTGCGTAATCTGCCACTATTGACAGCTTTTCATGCGTCGGTACAACTGTATCAAGCTGAACCTTCTCTTACTCGTTCTGAGTTGCAGCAACGGGTAGAAATGCAAGTTTTTCAAGAAACAGAATTAGTTATCGATCCAGCATTCTTTAGAGCATTACAGCAGCGCTTTCCCCAGATAAGCCATATACAAACTCAACTAATTCGGGGACGAGATTACAATGAGTTAACTCAGTTTCGTTATAATGTAATTCTTCATATTGACGGTGAAGGAAATACTCAAAATTCCTCAAATGAAGCGTGGCTAGACTGGCACAGAAATAACTGCACAGTCTCAACAATACGTCAATTATTGATTGATAACCAACCAGAAATTTTAGGTATTACTAATATCCCTAATGCGCGAGTGATAGCAGCAGTTAAAACAGCACAATGGCTATCAGGTGTAGAGGATTTTAAAACTGCGGGTCAAATGCGCCAAGCTTTGCAAAATCTCCCGAATTTAGGCATAGATCCAGAAGATTGGTATGCTTTGGATTTACCCTACAATGTTGAGATTAGTTGCTCAAATTCTAATATTGAAGCACGCTATGACGTAGTTTTTGTACGTCAAAATATAACAAATAAAAAAATAATTTTTCCACTTAGCATTGACTCACACCCGTGGCAATCTTATGCTAATAATCCCCTACAAGCAAAAGCAGCGCGTAAGTTAGTACCACAATTACAAACTTATTTAGCACAGAAATTGCCTGATTACATGATACCATCGGCTTTTGCCGTATTGGAATCTCTACCTCTCACACCAAATGGCAAAGTTGATCGCCGCGCCTTACCTATACCCAATGCAATCAAGCCAGAATTAGCAGATACTTATGTTGCGCCTCGGACTGCTGTTGAAGAAGTACTGGTGAAAATTTTTGCTGAGATTTTAGGAATAAAGCGGGTAGGTATCCACGATAATTTTTTTGCATTAGGCGGACATTCATTACTAGCAACTCAGCTTGCTTCTAGAGTACGTGACGCTTTCAAAGTAGAGTTGCCTTTACGTAATGTCTTTGAAGCATCGACAATTGCAGAATTATCTAAATTGATAGAAAGTTTTCAAGATAGCAATGTGAAAAATCAAGCTCCAGCTTTAGTGCCACTATCGCGTGAAAGTCGGCGGATGAAGTTATCTGCTTTGAATAAAGAAACGAAAGAGAAATAAGAGGCGATCGCTTGAGTGGTTTTTTCTCGGTTGCGTCTACTGCTTTCATAGTTTCACTTATGTTGATCATATTGAAAAAATGTGCTTTATATAGCAAAAAAAACACAGAAATATGTATATGTAAAGATGAAACTTGCTGCGTAAAATATAAATAAGTATTTCACAAGCTAAAGTCAAAATCAGAGGCTAGTACCGCAAGGCGAAATTCAAAATTTGCTCATTTAAAATGAATACAGCGTAAGCGTTTCATTTATTTAAAATGGGTGGTTTATTTACGCCGCAGTGTACTAGAGAATGTGTTGCCTTGAGCGTCAATCATTGTCTTAATTGCCCAACAAAAAACAAATTTTAAGAGCCTCTAAGTTAAATATGTAACAGTTTAACTACCTTTCAGGTAGCTTAGTATGGACTATATAGACTGAGGAGAGCTTAAGGCGGAAGTTTATGAAAAGTGTCGTTCAATCGCCCTATAGCAGTGAACAAGTTGGCGCTTGGTTACGTGGATTGCTCACTATTGCTTGGGCAGACGGTAACTTTGATGAGCAAGAGCAGCAATTGATTGCCAGCATCACTGAAGATGAGTTGGCTCCTGGCATTAAGTTCGATTCGCTCGAAGTTATTACACCAGAAGAATTAGCCACAACTTTAGGTAAAGGTACGCCAGCAGCCGAAAATTTTCTACGCACCGCTGTAATGGTAGCGATCGCAGATGGTACATATTCTCCGAGCGAAGATCAAGTTCTTCAACAGTTGTGCCAAGCACTGGGGCAGCCAAAGGATTTATTAGAAGCCCTTCGTCATACTCTAGAACACATAGAACATCAAGATCCTGCAATAGACAGTTTCCTGCAACGAGAAGCACCCGCAACACTGTCCTTGTCAATTGCACCCCATTTACCTACCCAGAATGCACTCAAACCGCTGCGCGAATGGATGGATGGGTTAGATATCCAAGATCCCAGAGTTGCTCGTTTTTTATGTAAAATGATTCCTTCCCAGTGTCCCTTTGAGCGGGATGTCACTTTGTTTGGACACAAAATTGTGCATATTCCACCATTATGTAAAATCAACCCGCTTTACGAACAAATGGTAGGCTTGCGTTTCCGCGCTCTCTCCTATTTGGCAGATGAGTGTGGTGAAGATATTTCACCATATATCTGAGTAGTGAGTGCTGAGTGCTGAGTGTTGAGTGCTAACTTAAAAGTATAGAGTGAGGAGTGAAGAGTTAATTAAAAACTTATAATTTATAACTCTAACTCAGTACTCAAGACTCAGCACTCAGCACTCTAAGAATATGCAATTTATTGATCAAGCACAAATTGAAGTAGAAGCCGGCAATGGCGGTGATGGTATTGTCGCCTTCCGACGAGAGAAGTATGTGCCAGCTGGCGGCCCCTCTGGTGGCAATGGGGGACGAGGTGGTTCAGTAATTTTTGTTGCTGCCGAAAACTTACAAACCTTGCTCGACTTTAGATATAACCATCTTTTTAAAGCAGAAAACGGTGGACGTGGCGGGCCAAATAATTGCACTGGCGCAAATGGTAAAGATTTAATTATCGAAGTTCCCTGCGGTACAGCTATTTATGATGCGGAAACTGGCGAACTTTTAGGAGATTTAATCAAACCTGAACAAACTTTTCGTGTTGCCGAAGGTGGTAAAGGCGGATTAGGAAATCAGCATTTCTTGAGCAACCGTAACCGTGCCCCAGAATACGCTTTGCCAGGACTCCCAGGAGAAAGAAAGCTGCTGCGCTTAGAGTTAAAACTTTTGGCTGAAGTAGGAATTATTGGATTACCAAATGCTGGAAAATCAACTTTAATTTCATCTTTATCAGCCGCACGCCCGAAAATAGCTGACTATCCCTTTACTACTCTTGTACCTAATTTGGGTGTAGTACGCAAACCTTCTGGTGATGGTACAGTTTTTGCCGATATTCCGGGACTGATTGAGGGTGCTTCTCACGGTGCAGGGCTAGGACACGATTTCTTGCGCCACATTGAGCGCACACGGGTATTGCTACACTTGATTGATGCCACTAGTGAAGATGTGGTGGGTGATTTCAACATGATTCAGCAGGAATTAAAAGCATACGGAAGAGGTTTAGCACAACGTCCGCAAATTCTGGCGCTGAATAAAATTGATGCAGTAGATAGGGAAACAGTGGATTTAGAAGCATTGGCTACCCAATTAAATCACCTCTCCTATGCCCCGGTTTTCTTGATTTCAGCAGTTGCCCGTACTGGATTAGAGCCAATGTTACAAGAAATTTGGGGTATTCTTGACCAAATCAATGCTGCCGAAGAAGTCGAAATATTGGGGTAATTATTGACGCCATCCCATCTGCCTGTAGAGCGAGGCGTATCCTTTGGTATGCAGCGTATCCTGATGTGTAATTGAACAAAAACCCTGTCTACTCACTAAGAAAGTGACTCAACAAGATTTGGGTAAGAATTGTTGCGAATTTAAAGAAGAGGCTCAAAATGGACGTATCGCAGATTAAAGAACACATGCCCGTCTACGCAGAAGGCCCCGGTGGTTTAGAAGGGGCATCTGACACACATATTGGCAATATTGACTCAGTGGAAGAGGGTAAGTACCTCAAATTAACAAAAAATAACGCTCCTGATGGACAACACCACTGGTTTCCAATCGATTGGGTAAGAGCAGTGGATGAACGAGCCGTCTACCTCAACAAAACGATAGACGAAGTGAAGGCAGAAGTGCTTAATGAGCAGCCTTCTGGCAATTAAATTAATAAAAATGATTTGTTTGCTACTGGATAATTAAGCCAAAGGTCAGAAACGCTTATGGTATCAAAATTACAAACGTTCTGCCGTAAGCGTTTCTGTTCGGTAATCTTGTTTAAAACTTTTGCAAGCAAATACCGCAAAGGATGTGCGATCAATCATAGCGATCGCTCTTACACTTAGAACACAAATATATATCTCGTCTTTAGGGAACTCCAAAAAATAAATTATTCCAATTTCTGGTTCAACACGACTGTTCCTTCCCCCTGCTCCCCTGCCCTCAATGCGATGGGATATTTTTTTATTTGGAAGTCCCTTATCCCTGAAACTCCATCTGTACCAATATCTTTTTAGTGTTAATTTCTCTTGCGAGTCTGTGGATGAATTTATCTTCTCTCCAGAAACAGACTAATGGATAAAAGAGGGCAAACAGATTATGTCATCCGGTATATGTGAGCGAGCCGCACTAGGGATTAATTTAAGCATTAGGAAAATGAGCGAATCGGCTGGATGTAAGCCAAAGGGAACCATAAAAGCCCTTTGACTTACTTTTTGATGATGCTCATGTACAGCCTCACTGCCTGCACTTTTCGGTCTTGGGAAGTCTAAATAGCCTTACCAAACTGTTCTGCTGTCTTCTTCAGGCAGAAGTTTAAACGCGGAATTCAATCTGATACTAGGAAGTAGGCGATGCACATTGGATTTCTCAACCCTCAAGGCAACTTTGATTCAGCTAACAGCCACATCACAAAACATCCAGATTTTGGGGGTCAGCTGATTTACGTTAAGCAAGTCGCAATAGCAATGGCTCAACAGGGTCATAAAGTTGATATTCTCACCCGTCAAATTATTGACCCGGAGTGGCCAGAGTTTGCTGAACCGTTTGACACTTATCCAGGCATCGAGAATGTCCGCATTATCCGATTACCAGCCGGGTCAAAAGAATTTCTGCCTAAAGAGCTATTGTGGTCTCATTTAGTTACTGATTGGGTACCCAACATCCTGAAATTTTATCAACAGGAGGGTGGTTTACCCGATGCAATGACTGCTCATTATGGCGATGGAGGGTTGTGCGGCGTTCTGATTGAAGAGGAAACTGGCGTACCCTTCACCTTTACTGCTCATTCTCTCGGCGCTCAGAAGATGGACAAATTTGAGGTCACGCCAGAGAACCTGACAGAAATAGACGAGAAATTTAATTTTCGATACCGCATCATCGCCGAACGCCTAAGCATGAATCGCTCGGCTGTCAATATCACAAGTACACGACAAGAACGCTTTGAACAGTACTCTCATCCTGCCTATGATGGTGCAGTAGATGTAGACAACGATAACTGCTTTACAGTGATTCCACCGGGAGCAGATTTCTCCATCTTTGGTAACCAAGCGCGTGCCCAAAACGAGGAAGCTATCTACCAATTGATTCAGGAGCGATTGGCACGAGACATCACTGAGTCACGTCGAGATTTGCCTGCTATTGTCGCAGCCAGCCGATTAGCTCCCAAGAAGAATTTATTAGGGTTAGTACAAGCTTTCGCAATGAGCCAAACGCTTCAGGAACGAGCTAACTTGGTGCTACTGACAGGGGGACTGGATGATCCCCTGCGTGAAGAGGCTAACCATGATCTAGCTGAACAAGAGGTTTTAGCCCCTATCCGTGAGGTAGTGGAAGAAAACAACTTGTGGGGCAAGATCAGTGCCTTTGGCTTGCCAGATCAATCGCAAGAGTCGCTAGCTGCGGCTTATCGATTTATGGTTAAACGGCGCTCGGTGTTTGCGTTGACCGCACTCTATGAACCCTTTGGCTTGGCTCCCTTAGAAGCAGCGGCTGTAGGCTTACCAGTGGTAGCGACTAAGAATGGTGGCCCCAGCGAGAGCTTCCGAAAAGGAGATATAGAATATGGCGTACTCGTTGACCCTGAAGACGCTGCTGATATTGCACGGGGCTTGGAGCGGGTGATCTGTGATGCTGATGAGTGGGAGCATTTTGCCCAGGCTGGTCAGCAACGGGTACTGAAGAAGTACACCTGGGAAACTACTGCTGAAGACTACCTGACTTTGCTCGAACAGATTGTATCCTCACCAAAGGCACGCCGTCGGGCTGAACTCCTGCCAATTCATCCCTACTTTCTCAATCCCCAAGCAAATACTGATATTTCCCTGGAAGAATTGAGCCGCCTGTATTTTGGTTCTAATCAAAGGGCATTAAGTACATCTAGCCTTTAGAAGGGAACAGGGCATTGGGCATTGGGCATGGGGCATGGGGCATTGGGTAAAGAGGACAAGGGGAAAGAACTATGAATAACTCTTGCTCCTTGTCCTCTTCACAGCCCTCAATCTCTGGCCAAGGTTTGTAAACAAGCAAAGGAGGCACTAGATATGCCATCCCAGACTGAAGAATTTACTATTGGTGTTGAAGAAGAATATCAAATTATCAACCCGGTGACGCGGGAGTTGAGTTCACGTGTGGAACACATTCTCCCGAAAGCTCAAAAAGCACTTGGTGAAGAGGTGCAGCCAGAAGCCCAGCGATCGCAGATAGAAATTGGTACGCCAATTTGTCACACACTGGCAGATGTGCGCTCTGAGCTTGTGCGTTTGCGGGGCGAAGTGATTGCAGCAGCTGCCAAGGACGGTAACCAAATTGCCGCCGCCGGTACACACCCGTTCTCGCACTGGGACGAACAGCAGCTGACGCCCAAAAAACGTTATCAAGCGCTGATGCGAGACTATCAACAACTCACCCGTGAATTAGTTATATTTGGCTGTCACGTGCATGTGGGAATCAGCGATCGCTCCGCTGCCATCAAAGTGATGAATCGTGCCCGTGTTTGGTTAGCACCGCTCTTGGCACTGGCAGCATCCTCGCCTTTTTGGTTAGGTACAGATACAGGCTATGCCAGCTATCGTACTGAGAATTGGAGCCAATGGCCTTTATCTGGGCCGCCACTGATTTTCGAGTCATTAGCCGAGTACGAAGGGCTTGTACAGGCTCTGGTGGAAACCAAAAGTGTTGAGGAAGCAACGAAGATTTACTGGGATGTGCGTTTGTCAGAGCGCTTTCCAACGATAGAGTTTCGCGTTACGGATGTCTGCCAGACGGTAGACGAAGCGGTGATGGTGGCGGGGCTGGTACGGGCATTGGCACGAACTTGTTACGAACAAGCAATGCGTGATGAACCATTTCCTGCTGCACGCCACGAACTTATACGTGTTGCTCACTGGCGTGCCGCACGCTACGGATTAGATGAGGATTTAATCGACGTTGGCGCGATGAAAGCTGTCCCAGCGCGTGATTTGGTTGAAAGCTTGCTCACCTTCGTGCGTCCTTCGCTGGAGGAATATGGAGAATGGGATGAAGTCTCGTCTCTTGTACATAAAACGATGCAGCAAGGAAACGGTGCAACCCGGCAGCGTGAAGTTTACAAGCAAACAGGGCGCTTGGAAGATGTCGTTGATTTAATCGTCCGAGAAACAGCACAAGGGATAAAGCCAGTATAGGAGACAGGACTTTATGCTAGTTCATATCATCGCTGATTACGGCTTTGGCGACCTTGCCTTTGCAGAAGTAGTGCAGCATCTTAAACTCTATCTACCGGATGCTGAACCGATACTTACACCCGTGCCAGCTTTTGCCACCCTAGCAGCAGGATTTTGTATCGCGCAGTTAGGCTTGAATAAAGCCCCCGCCGGGACAATCATTTATCACAACGTTGCACCCCGCGAAGATGATGAACAGGCGCGTGTTGGTAATGCGGGTGAACGTCTGGCTTTTGCACGTCTGCCGACGGGTGTGCGCGTGATTGGCGTTAATGCTGGTTATGCTTTCTCATTTGTACGCGATTTAGCAGTCGAGTTGCGTTGGGCTGCTGTCGCGGCTGAAGGTTCTCAGTTTCGTTCTCGTGATTTGTTTCCAGAGGCAGCAGGGGCGATCGCACTAGGTCAACCCGATGCATTAGATGAAATTATTCCCTCTTCTGATATACCCGACGTACCATCCAACTGTATTGCCTATATTGACGGCTACGGCAACTTGAAAACCACTATTAAACATGAAGCTGACAAGACGCCGGAAGGTCAAACTGTGCGTTTGCGGATCGGTGATAGGGAACAAGAAGCCATATCCAGCAATGGCAGCTTTGCTGTTGAATCTGGACAGTTAGCTTTTGCACCTGGTAGCAGTGGCTGGGCTAATGCACAAGGCGAACAAATGCGCTGGATGGAAGTTTTCCTACGTGGTGGTAATGCCTGGGAATCGTTTAATCGTCCCGCGATCGGCACGCATATAGAAATCAGTTAAGGAACATCTAGAGAAAGAAATATCAGAATTTAATCTTTACAGGACTTCCAGAAAATTATGAAAAAACGAACCGCATAGACGCAAAGCGGCTACTCTACCCTTCGGGAACGGCTTCGCCGAACGAGAACGCTTTCAGCGAACCCGCAGGGTAGGGCACAAAGTACACGAAGAAATAATGTCCTGTCCGTTCAAATAACCGTCATTGCGACCATAGGGAAGCATAAGTCCTTCGGACACGCTTCTCCTGACGGAGACGCTACGCGAACGCAAAGCTCTTTTTTTCGTTGCGAATGCGTAAGTTCTAACTTATTCACTATCGTTTTTTATCGGTTCTCCCATGTCTGAGCCATTAATTATTGTTGATGTGCAATCCGGTTTTATCAACGAATTCACTCATCACATCCCGCAGAGGGTTGCCCGTTTAATCCAGCGAGATGATTACGCACCAGTTTTATTCACTCGTTTCATCAATGCACCTGATGGCCCGTACCAGAAATTCCTTGATTGGCACAGTTGTGCTAATGAGCCAGAAATTAATATTGCCCCAGAACTACAACCTTGGGTGCAACCGGAAATAGTTTTTTCTAAGTTGGGGCTGTGCGGGATACCGCATGAGTTAGCACACTACCTTCATCAGCAGTGTTTTAAACGGGTTTTCATAGTCGGCATTGATACTGATATGTGTGTGTTAAAAATAGCGATGGATTTTTTCGACATTGGCATTGAACCCATCGTACTAACTGATTGCTGTGCTAGTACGGCTGGTTTACAGGCACATCTAGCAGGGTTAGCAGTACTCAGCCGAAATATCGGTGCTTTTCGTCTGCGTGAAGCTGGTCTTTCTGAAGGATCGCTAGCCGCACCAGTAGAAAACCCCCGCAAGTGCTAGACAATTTAAAATTCAAAATTCAAAACTAAGAATAGGACTTACGCACAAGTTACGGAAGGATCGAACCGCGGAGGCACAGAGAAGCCAGTGCGTTGCGGGGGTTCCCCCCGTTGTAGTAACTGGCGTGACACCGAGGAATGAGAGTTAGAGAAGTATTTTGCGTAAGTCTTAAAGAAATAAGGTTTTTAGAGTATCTCTTAATTACGAATTAGTTTAGACTTTAAAAAACCAGCGTTGGCGATACAGAATAACTGCAACTAGCCACCACAACAACACGGTGACAATGGCAAACAATAGCGAACCGTTAAACGTACCTGCCCAAGATGCGAAAACATTTTGGTAAATCCAATTGAAGGTGCTGGGTGCTTCTTCGCCAGTGCCAATCTTGGTTCTAACTAAGATTTTAATTAGTAAAACCGATGCAACAAAAAGGGCGATCGCATTTAAGCCCATAATTTCAAATGGTTTACTCCAGCGACGTATGCGCCGTACTTCGATAAGTTCGTAACAAGCAGCTAACAAAAGTAATGCCCAACCACTTGTGAATACAACATAGGAACTTGTCCACAGCTTTTTGTTGATGGGAAATGTCCATCCCCAGGCCCAACCAATAATTAAGCAACCAATGCCAAATAATGCCAAACCTATACTCGTGCGTGATTGTACTGGCTGGCTGCGTATCCACTGCCCAGTAAAGTAGCCAGCAAGGACATTAACAATAGCGGGAATTGTGCTGAAAAGCCCCTCTGGGTCTCCCATAAAATTGAAGCCATCACCCTTATACAGATGTGCTTTGGGTATAATTAGTCGATCAATATAAGCGCCGAAATTGCCTTCCCGCGTTAGTACACCAGCACCATGGCCGGGAACAGGTACATACATCATCGCCAGCCAGTAACCGATAAGTAGCAGTGCTGCCAGTATCCATTGCCCTTTACGCGGTAAATTGAGAACTGATAAGGAAGCAAACAGATAGGCAAGGCTGATCCGCTGCAACACTCCCATAATTCGGATACTACTTAGATCGAAAGTCCAAATACCTCGATTCCAAAAGCCATTTAGTAACAATCCCAAGGCAAAAAGAATAGCCGCGCGCCGCAAGATGCGTCCATAAACAGCTGAGTTTGCTTTGTGGTCTTCGGTGTACTTTGACAAAGAAAAAGTCATTGCAACACCGATAATGAACAGGAAGAAGGGAAATACTAGATCAGTTGGCGTGCAACCGTGCCAATCTGCATGGGCTAAAGGAGGATATACATCATCTGCTACACCCGCCATGTTGACAAGAATCATGCCAGCAATGGTAATGCCACGAAAAACATCCAGTGAAGTTAGGCGCATAGGCGGAATTTTATATTTGAGGATCTAACAGTAACCCTCCTGTTGCAGACGAGCAAGCAAAGTTTTTAGACCAACACACAAGTTAAAATTTTGTAAAGGACTTTTGCGACAGCATCAAAATTTTGAATTTTTTAATAACTATGCCAGTTAAAGTTGGAGATACCGCTCCTGATTTCACTCTACCAGCCCAAAACGGCTCAACAGTGAGCCTTAAAGATTTCCGCGGTAAACAAGCCGTAGTTCTCTACTTTTATCCTAAGGATGACACACCTGGATGTACGGCTCAATCCTGCGCCTTTCGCGATCAATATGAGGTGTTTAAAACCGCTGGCGCTGAGGTTATCGGCGTAAGTGGTGACTCTAACGAATCGCACCAAAGATTTGCCGCGAAGTACAATCTACCATTTACTCTTTTGAGTGATAAAGGCAACCAAGTTCGGAAGTTATACGGTGCAACAACAGCCTTTGGTTTAGTCCCTGGCCGTGTTACTTACATCATTGACCAACAGGGAGTTGTGCAATATGTTTTTGATTCGATGTTTAACTTTCAAGGTCACGTTGAGGAAGCGCTGAAAACCTTGCAACAGCTTTCAGCGAAGTAAGGGATTGGGGATTGGGTATTGGGTACTGGTGATTGGGTATTGGGAAAGATTTTTCCTAGTCACCAGTCCCTAGTCACCAGCACCCGATCGCCTTATTTATTCAAATGCGATTTTTCTGGCATGACAAAATTAGCATGGGCTGCTTTGCCATTCTTGCCATTGTTATTACCGTTAGTGTTTGCATTATTATGACGGGGTTGAATCACACCATAACCGCCGTGATTGCGTTCATAAATAACGTTGATTTCGCCAGTTTCAGAATTGTGGAACATATAAAAGTCATGTCCCACCAGTTGCAGTTGTTCTAAAGCTTCTGCAACAGTCATTGGTGGCATAGAGAAATATTTAGTGCGGACGACTTCATTAGGTAGTTCGGGAGTGCGATCGCCTATTAAATCTGTAACTACTACTGCTTCTGGGGTTAATACTTCGTTAGTGGGTTGGGCATGAGTTTTCTTATCTTGACGCCTTTCCTTATATTTACGGAGTTGACGGGCAATCTTATCTGCAACTAAATCAATACTTGCATATAGGTTTTCGCTGCTTTCCTCGGCACGGATGACGCTACCATTGGCATAGATAGTGACTTCAGCCGCTTGTCTGGGATTAATTCGCGGATTGCGGGCTACGCTTAAGTGGACATCCACTTCATTTGTGATGTTCTGAAAGTGACTAACTGCCTTTTCTATTTTTTGATGTACATATTCCCGAATCGCATCGGTAATTTCAATATTTTTGCCGTGGATGACAAGCTTCATGTAAACTCTCCCGCTCAATATTTAATGTGAATTTGTAATGTATGACATGAAATTGCGGTAAGGTCTATCACTGCCGCCAAAACAATATGTAAATTATTGTTATGTACTTTTGATGTGCCTACTATCATATTGCTGTTTCTTTTTTGTTATTACGCATCCCTTTGATTAATTCCTCTATCTCTGCACTAGTTTCCAATTGTTTGCAAGGCAATTGAATACCCACACAAATGCCTGAGTGAGGCAGTCTGAGCAGCAAATATTTGACCTGCCTTTTGTGTTGGAGCAATGCTTACATAACTGTTGGTAGTTGTTCCTTTTGAGTTCCAGGGGTTCGTTTGCTTTTGATAGAGAATATTAGATTTTTGGGAATGTAAACAATTAACAAACAATTTATTAGACATCATTAGCCAGTACATTTTTCCTCTTGTTTTGGCGTGATGCTTATTGCAGATAATTCCTCCCAACACCATTGAGGTTATATATTCAAACTAGCACTTTGTATTTTCTAAAGTGGGTTCCCTTGACTTTCCTTTAAAATCCTTTGCAAAGCTTGACATTTATTGACTCTCTACTGGCGACTTGAAATATATTTGTCCCCAAAACAAGTTGATTTTTAGGAGAATTTGTAGTAATAAAATGTACCGACGCCGCTGTTTACTATATAACAAAGGATTATTGCCCTACTTGGACGCGCTGCAATGGCAACGATCGCTTGTGGGCGATCGCATTCAACAACCCAGCCTGGATGACGTGTTAATTTTACTAGAACATCCCCCCGTCTACACTTTAGGACAAGGAGGTAATTCAGAGTTTCTCAAATTTGACCTTGATACAAGTAAGTTTGATGTACATAGAGTTGAACGCGGCGGCGAAGTCACTTACCATTGCCCCGGCCAACTTGTGGGCTATCCAATTTTAAATTTGCAACGTTATCACAAAGACCTACACTGGTACTTGCGGCAATTAGAAGAAGTCTTAATCCGGGTATTAGCAGTTTACGGTTTGCAAGGCGATCGCATCCCTTCTTTTACAGGTGTTTGGTTAGAAGGACGTAAAGTTGCTGCTATTGGTATTAAAGTCAGCCGTTGGATTACTATGCACGGCTTTGCATTAAATGTATGTCCCGATATGGCAGGCTTTGAGCGTATTATTCCCTGCGGCATTGCTGATAAGTCTGTAGCTAGTTTAACCGAATGGATTCCTGAGATTACCTGTCAAGAAGTACGTTTTCATGTAGCACAGTCTTTTGCAGAAGTTTTTGGCATCGAATTAGTCGAAGCATAGCCTTGCTTCTTGCAATCAAATACTTAAAGCGGAGTCAAAGCTTGGGAACCCATTTATTTCTAACGCACTGTACTTGTACTCCATCACTACCTTTAATCACTGAACCTTCACTACATCGCTTCGTGGATCTCAACTTTTTTTTATACTTAGTGATTCGTTGTTGTCCTGTTGCATCATTAGGGTTAGCAGGTGGCACTGTTTTCATGAGTGAGGTTGCTGCTTGCCATTGAATTATTACTTTTTTCCATTCTTTTTCAGGGATTGTTGATTGCGCTAAGTTGGCTGTACTAATTGCTTTATTACCAGCTTGTTGGAATACATCAGGATTAAACGTGATTTTTGATGATATATTAGGAGAAGAAATATAAAGTGACAAATTATTTTTTATTAAAGGAACTTTAGTAAATAAAAATAGTCCTGTGCCACCTATTGCTAATAAATTAAATATTAGTTTAACCAACTTATTATTTTTACTTTTATTATAATATTTCTGGCTGGCTTCTAGTATTTGACGCTGATGTTTTTTGTTTTTGTTATCTTGCTTATCATTCGGTAAATCAGTATTTTCTAGCCTAACAGCATCATTTTTATTAAATTTATATTTATTTTTCCATATTAATTTTAGTTGATTATTCAATATTTTTTTGAATAAAAGCTCTAATTGAAAAAGATAACTGACATTAAAAATCCAAATTATAAACCAAGGTTGTACAAAAAACTTTTTATTTTCAATACTACTAAAAATTGATTTGATTGTACGTTCAGTTAAATATTTATTACATATATTTAAAGATTTAGCTATTTGAGAGTATTTGCATTCTAAAAACGTCAATTCTGTAAACAAAGCTACTATAATAATAAAGGACAAAGCTAATACGAATGTAGTATAAAAACCTTGCCAAATGCTGCTGCAACTAGGTATCAGTTTAGATAAAGTGTTTTTTGAGTTTCGCCTCTGCCATATATACCAAATAAAATGATATAAAAAAGCTAAAAAAACTGTTGGTAGGAATATTCCAAACCAAAGAGAAAACGATAAAAGTAAAGGTCTATTTTCAACAAAAGATATAATTATTCCCGTTAATCCCCACACTATTAAATGTGTACCAGGCAATGCGATCGGAACTAAAATTAACGCTCTGAACCAAGAACTAGGATATGGAAACCATGCAGGCCAGTAAAACCCTTGTAGGTTCTGCTTTGCCAGTTCTAAAAAATTCTGCTTTGTCATGATCAGTAAATGCTCAAACTGGAGCAAATAATTTTTAGTTTTTATAATTCCCTCTTTATATGCCATTTATTAAGCACATAGGGTACTTTGTAAATTTTTAAGGCCAAACTTACCCAAACTTAGCTCTATGGGCGGCAAATACATCGATATGCGTATTTAACCAACGAATGCACGAAATTTTACTAAAGTACGGAATGCTACCAAAGTTTTAACCCATGTCGGCAAAAGTTTGGTATTCCACCGATGACGAAAGCCTGTGGTAAGCTGATGCTAAAAGCGGAGATTGCTTCGCTCCACTTTGTTTCGCTCGCAATGACAGTTGCTACTTTTGATTGCAACTTGGTATGAGCAACCCACTCGGCAGGACATCCTTCTGTTACGCAAGTTGCTTTTTCAAGTAATCTGCCAATCTTAAGGCAAACGCCACAATCATAAATGTGGGGTTTGCCTGACTGGATGTTACGAAAACCGAACTACTTGCAACAAACAAATCATTAAATCCATGAATATTGCAATTTGGCCCGACAACACCAGTTCTTGAATTATCGGACATTCGAGTCGTGCCAACTTGATGAAACCCATCTTTGGTTTGATCCCATATACTCGCTTTAGGATCATCACTTAGGTACTTCAAATAACCGCAGCCGTGCTTCCTCAAGTGTGCATCCCAGTACTCGTGAGATCTCAAAACACTTTCAATGTCTTGGGAGGTACAGCGACGATTGATCTTGAGTCTACGCATCCCCAACTCATCCCGCTCATCGGACAGGCTAACCGTACTATCTGGATTTGGTACTTGCTCACTGTGGTAGTGCAAAGGATATTCGTTAGCAGCACTGTAAACAAATAATGCGGGGATTTTTCTTTTGGCAATAAACCGCGCATAACCGAAGCAAGAGACAAAGGAAGGTATTTTTGCGAAATCCTTAAGCATATTCATTATATGCGCCTGGTAGATCCCTTTAACTTCTCCTATCAATGACTTTCTAATGGCTTTGGCAGTCAAGTACTTTCCAAGCGTTGGTGAGTTCAATGCCAGATATGCGAGCGATAATATGCCGTTTCCGTGCGATGGATCGTAAAATTTTGGGGTTCCGAGCCAAGCCACAATGTTTGTCAGTTCTTTCTCATGCAGGAACTTCCGAGTGAACGAGAAGCGCCGTCGCAAGTAAATATTATCTGAATCTCGGTCAAACCCGAAAATCGTTTCTCTGGGAGAGGTATTAAAATGAACAACTGCAATATCTCCAGAAAGATGCCCCATGTAAAACTTTCCCAAAACCCCGCTGTGATTTCCGATACCGCCAGGGTGCTTTTGGTCAGATGCTAGAAGCAAGCGTGTGGTGTTCAAACCACCGCCCGCCAATACATATTTGCGAGCTTTCACACGAAGGGTTTTGCCACCAAGAGTTTTTGTTTGAAGTGCTTCTACCTGAGATCCTGAGTCGTTCGATTCAATCTCGGTACACGTTAAACCGTAAAGTAGCTTGATTTGCTTATACTGCTTCAACTCATTGAAGTACTCTTTAGCAAAATTGGTGGGAAGAGACCACCGTTCTAAGGTTGAGGTGAGTACTTGTTCATCAGGCAACCCCGGAACAATAGACTTGTGCTTGATATTTGGGATATTTTTAATATTAAATTCTGCTTTACCGCACAAGAAATAGTTACATGCCCTTGCGAAGTAGGTTTGGATCTCTTCATAGGTGACGGGCCAGGATGAGTGAGGAATATAGCTTCGTTTATCGAAATCTACGGGGTCGTAAGGCACACAACGCCCGCCCCATATTACAGATGTTCCTCCTACCTGTCGGCGGGTACATTCTGACATTGACTGATGGAATTTCGGATCGAAGTAACTGGCTTCACCTAGATTCTGAATCGCTTCTGAGAAACAAAAACGTCCACTTTCTAGAAGGGCAACATTGTATCCAGCCTTAGCTAACTCTAGTGCCAGAACAATACCTGCCGGCCCAGCTCCAACCACTGCAACATCTGAAACAAAGGTAGTTCCATCCTGAAATGTTTCAGCATCAATCAACATCGTTTCACTACCCACAAGCTAAATGAGAACTGCATCAGAAATAAATTGGCGGTTTTTGTTTTTTGAAAATTTTACAAATCAAGTAGCAACAGCATCAAATTAAGCAAACACAGAATCAACATCTAGTTAATAAATCAGTTATTAAATTCAATCAATACCTTTGCAATCTACTAAGGTGTAACAACGAGTGTAATGGAGTAAATATGACTTAAAAAAGTGAAATTGTGGAAAATTTTGCTCAATAAAATTAGCTTATGTTATTAGTAAAAATACAAAATAAGAGTAATGCTGTTAGTACAATTTTGGTACATATCACTTTAATTTTTTTATAAAGTTTATTTATTGCATCTAATTCATCAGTTATAGAAGGTTCGATTAACCACTTGTGATTAGGTAGGCGTAGCTTTACCAAAGGGTATAAAGCGCCAAGGATGGCAAACTCAAAATTACTGCGATCGCTGCCTCGCTTCGCTATCGTTGCGATATAATGACAAATTGTAAGTAATTCAGCGGTCATAATATTACCTGCTTCATCACAGAAAATTTATTAACATTAATATCAATTGTTAGCAATAAACTTGTTACTAAATTAGTATAAATTTTACACAAATTAATGCTGGATTCTATTAGTTTTTACATAACCCATAACTAATCTTTTTTAACTCTTCATACCTTTTCTATTGGCAACGTGGCTCTAATATGGTAGGTTGAGTATTTGCTATATAGAAAATTTCATAGCGCATACCTAAAATTGAATTTTTCATAAATTTAATTATATATATTCTCACAGATTTAATTAATCTCAAATATGGCAAATCTTTTGCTATATCTAAGTTTTAGCTGTCTGCCATGATTAATTTTGAGTCTTTTATTTAAACTAATTTACTCTTCTTGATATATTTATATAAAGGAGAAGGTGGAAGGCTTTTTGTTTCGCAACCTACAGATAATTCTGAATTCTGAATTACAACAAGCTTGATACTTGGCTTGGAAAACTAATTGTATACTTCACTAACTTGAAACCCGCTGTATCGCACCTAGCAATGAAAATATTGTCGAATTACTTGAATGTTTTTCTCAACTTCACTGCGAGAATAGCGAGGATAGGTTGGCAGATAGAATAGCTCTTTCTCAACTTTCCTAGAATTTGGACAATCACGATAAAATTCTTGAAACATGGGTGAATCAGCAGTGCTGGTAAAATGACCAGCTGCTATATCTCGATTATGACTGTACATAAATCGCAGAAGCTCATCCCGATTGGAATATTGAACTGGAAACCAAAGATATGTATGAGATCCGTCGGTTCGCAGAGGAGGCAAGATTAATTCATCAATATCTTTGAGCTTCTCGTAATAAAGCAGGGCGTTGTCAATCCTCGTTTTGATATCACGATCAATGTTATTAAGCTGTGATAAACCAAGGCGAGCCTGGAATGGTGTATACCAGGACTTATATACTTCAGGCAGATGTTCTGCTGGCTTGCTTTCCTGGGGTTTTCTGCGAACTTTTTTGTTCACAAATTCAATATCTTTAAGATAACTAGCTCGAACAATCGGGTAGGTCAATAACTGGAACAGAACAGGAAAGCCAGCAATGTCGTGTATCAATCCTGACTTGACTTTGCGAGTAATGCCGGGGAGTGGGGGATAGGAAAAACCTTCTAACTCAGCACGGATCTTTTCTACCACATCTCCTCGGTTGGAAATTACCGCTCCTCCAAGCCAAGTAGTTAAATTTTTATGCATTTCAAAGCTGAAGACACCAGCATCGCCAATTGTGCCTACGGCTTTTCCTTGCTCGTAGACGCCAAACGATTGAGCGCAATCTTCAATCATTGGGATATTGAAGCGATCGCAAATTCTCTTAATATCATGCGCCTTGGCAGCAAGTCCATGCAAATGAGTAATCAAAACTGCTCCCGTATTCGGGTTAATCAGACGCTCTACTTCAGCAGCAGAGATATTGCAGGTTTCGCGCTCAACATCTGCAAATACTGGACGTCCTCCCGCGAAAATCACCATATTGATCACGTCAGCAATGGTGTAAGGCGACAAAATCACTTCTTGTCCAGGCTTGACTAAAGCTTTGACGGCAAGATATATGCCAACTCGACATTGATAAACGCAAACTGCGTGCTGAGTATCAAATTTTTCGCAAAGCGCCTTTTCAAAAAGTTCAATATCTTTTTTATCTCGCTTTAACCGTCCTCCCAGAACATAACCCAAAAATAAAAGGTAACTGTTCAGATTCGTATAAAGGCGGTTTTTAGGATTAGGCCCAAAACTCAGCATATTTTTCTTTGCCTGTAAACTTCTGTTCTCAAAAGTGGGCTATTTTCGCCATCGCTGCGTTATTTGTAAATGCGATCGCTTTTCTCAATAGTCTTTTTAGCTACATTCTGAAGCTTTGGCATTGGGTAAGCCTCGAAAACAGGGCATCAAAATCAATTTTCAAAGCATTTAGGCATTGCTGCCGCAACTTGATGTTTGATTTTACGGTGCTTACTCGCTAAATTGGGGTAAACACAAATCTAAGGGTTCATTTTAACGTGCTTTGGCGCTAGTTCTTTACAAAGTTCCAGTGAGTAACTACAAAATCTGGTTTGACCGAAGAAAGGCAGAGGGCAGAAGGTAATACCATTTTGGATTTTAGATCCTGAAAGAGTTAGTTACTAAGCTTTTTGGCGATCCATCTGTCGCAATCATTTTTCAAATTGGTATAAGAATTTATTTTCCCTCTGCCTCCAGTATAGTTGCCTTCTTATGACATCTATATCCATCTATTTATTAGCATCTTAGTAGCCAGTCTAAAGCTAGAATATGATTGTTGAACAGCCACGAGACTAAACTTTTACGACAGTCAACTCTAATCTCGCGCGTGAATTATCCACCAAATCTACACATACATACCCCATTAATTACGTCCATTGCAGAACGTGATTGGAAAGCAATGACAGAACTTTTTGACAGGGAAGACGGCGATGAAATTGAAGCGGATATCCACACCAATCTGCTGTTGATGACACCTGAACCATGTTGGGGCGATGATCCGTTTGAGTTCTTGCGTGAGTATCTCTAAAGAGCGCTGAGTAATCTAAAACTCTCTGGGGTTGAGGCGGCTGAGGAAAGTACGTAAGCGATCGCTTTGTGGATTTGTCAGAACTTCATGCGCTGCACCTTGTTCTACCACAAGACCTTGATCTAAAAATATTACCTGATGTGCCACTTCTCGCGCAAATTGCATTTCATGAGTGACAACTACCATCGTCATGCCTTCTGCGGCTAATTGTTGCATGACTTGCAAAACTTCCCCGACAAGTTCTGGATCTAGGGCGCTGGTGGGTTCATCAAATAGCATAATCTGAGGATTCATACATAAACTACGAGCGATCGCAACTCGTTGTTTTTGTCCCCCAGAAAGTTGTTCGGGATAAGCTGATGCTTTGTCAAAAAGTCCGACTTTTTCTAAATACAATCCGGCTAATTGGGCGCTTTCTTTCGGTGTTTTTCCTAAAACTTTACGCGGGGCAAGTGTTAAATTTTCCAGGACGCTGAGATGAGGAAACAGATTGAATTGCTGGAAAACCATTCCTACTTGGGTTCTTAGCTGCCGTAGTTGATTATAGTTGATGGCAGAACGGGATAAATCGATACCATTAACTACTAAGCGCCCACGATTAATACTTTCTAAGCGGTTGAAGCAACGTAGGAGTGTACTTTTACCACAACCAGAAGAACCAATAACTGCGATAACTTCTCCCCGCTTGATTTCGCCAGTGATTCCTTTGAGGACTTTTAGGGAGCCAAAGCTTTTTTCGATATTGTCAAAAATGATCGCGGGGGTGGAATTGTTCATTGCCTGTGTCAACTGTTCTAAAGTTGATTTTAATGTTTTTATTTAACCGCAGAGAACGCAGAGGGCGCTGAGGGAAGAGAGGGAAATAAAAAAATATGGCTGGATTTGGTTTTGTTGGTTGGCTGCGTTTGTTTGTGGTGGTTGGCTGGAGTTTTCTGTTACTTACAGGCTGTAGCGTCAATCCTAGTGTAGGAAAAACTTTGCGGGTTGCAAACGAACCGGCATTTCCGCCTTTTGAGTTTTTGGGAAGTGAGGGTAAATCGCAAGGCTTTTCTATTGATTTGATGAATGCGATCGCACAGGCAGCTAATTTTAAAGTAGATTTTCAAAGTGTGCCTTTTGATGGCATTATCCCGGCTTTGCAAGCCAAAACGGTAGATGCGGCAATTAGTTCGATGACAATTACCGAGGAGAGGGCTAAGACTGTTTCGTTTTCTCGTCCTTATTTTAAAGCGGGGTTGGCGATCGCAGTTCGTACTGACAATCAAGAGATTACTAACTTTGACAGTCTCAAAAATAAAAGAATTGCAGTGCAAATTGGCACAACTGGCGCTAAGAAAGCTCAGGGTATTCCTGGGGCACAAATTCGCAGTTTTGACTCTGCACCTATAGCTTTGCAAGAATTAGCTAATGGAAATGTAGATGCGGTAATTAACGATGCGCCAGTTACTTTGTATGCAATTAGTACAGGCAATCTCAAGGGATTGAAAGTAGTAGAGCAATTGCTAACAGAGGAATATTACGGCATTGCAACACCGAAAAACTCGGTCAACTTAGCACTAATTAACGATGGTCTGAATCGGGTGTTGAGCAATGGCACGTATTCCCAAATTTACCAAAAATGGTTTAAAGCTGATCCCCCGAATTTACCTGCTAAATCACCCTTTGAAAACCAGTCTGGTGCTGGTGAATCAGGAATATTTACCTCCGTTGGCATTATTTTGCGGTCTTTCCCCGCTTTATTACAAGGTGCATTGGTGACTCTGCAACTTACAGTACTTTCTGTAGTGTTGGGTTTAGTTGGCGGTTCCCTAATTGGGATTATCCGCCTTTCCCGCACCAAATCTGTGCGGTGGGTAGCGAGGGCGTATGTGGACTTCTTCCGGGGGACACCTTTATTAGTGCAGATTTTTATGATTTACTTTGGGTTACCAGCGATCGCTCAAGAACTTGGTTTTACTTTTAGCTTCAATCCCTTAGCTGCTGGTGTACTGGCATTAAGTTTGAATAGCGCCGCCTATATTGCCGAGATTGTCCGTGCCGGAATTCAATCGATTGAACCAGGACAAGCAGAAGCTTCACAATCACTCGGCTTGAGTTCTGTGCAAACGATGCGCTATGTAATTTTTCCTCAAGCTTTCCGGCGGATGATTCCACCCTTGGGTAATGAGTTTATCAGTTTGTTGAAAGATACCAGCTTAGTTGCAATTATCGGTTTTCAAGAATTATTCCGCAAAGGCCAGCTGATTGTTGCTGATAACTATCGCGCTTTTGAAATTTACGCGGCGGTAGCTGTAGTTTATTTATGTTTGACGCTGCTTTCTTCCCAAGCATTTAGTCGGTTGGAAGCGTGGATGAATCCGGTGAAGCGTTCTTAATAAAATGCAGGATATAGGACAATACGGTTCAGTTAAGGACAGGACTTACCCAAAATTAAGAAAAAACGAACCACAAAGAGCGCAAAGGACACGTAGACACGAAGTGGCTTCCCGAAGGGTAGAAATAAGAGTTTCAGACAATTTTTGCACAAGTCCTGAAAGGTTTTTGGCGCTAACTGAACCGTATTGGGATATAGAATTCCTACTAGAATTGTACGGAATTATTCCAAAAATAAACCGGATTCCTATATTTCCTTGCTTGTAAAAAAAACTTAGAGTGTTTTTTCAATAGATGATATAAATTAGTTTTTCAAAATCTTGGGAATCAAAAGTTTGGTATTTTTGGGAATATTTACCACACATTTTATACTCAATTTTATTTTCTTTTACATTAAATAAATATCCGTCTATTGCAGATAGCTGATGTTTCAACTTAAAAGCTACTGTATGATTAGTATATTTGGCGTATTTATTAATAAGATAAACAAAACTCTGACTATTTCCATTTTGAGCATTTTCAAATTCTAATAAATCATCGTCAATACTGCTATCTGCTTGTAAAATTAATTCTTTTATTTTTCTCAAGTTTTCGGGATAATAAATTTCAAACTGATTACTCTTTCTAATAAAAATAATAATTTCGTGATAATTATATAATATTCCGATATTACAACCAGAATTTATTAAATATCTTTGTATCTGATTATAGTAATTTTGCAAGTTTACATCTTCTCGTTTTACTTCTACAATTATTAAAGGATTTTGATATGGTTTAAACTTCTCATTTTTTTGCTTCTTATATATTTCTATATCATGATTGTTAGATTCAACCTTAATATTAATTTTATCTGGAAATAATCCACTTTCTTTAATAAGAAAATGAAGAAACATTTGTCTAACTAACTCTTCTGGCCTTCCATCAATTGGAATTTCTAATCCCCTAATCAAACATTTGGTATATTTTTGATTATATTGTTTAATATATATATTGAGCTTTTCCTGCATCTCTTCATTTAAATAAATCATAAATATTTTCTTTGATTATATTGTTTAATATATATATTGAGCTTTTCCTGCATCTCTTCATTTAAATAAATCATAAATATTTTCAAAATAATTAATGGTGAATAAAGCAGTTTTAAGGGCACAATATATTGCGCCCTAAGCTGTGTATTAACTGTGCAACTGCAAATTTTTCTATTTTTGTCCAAAGAAGCTTAGTATTTGATTGACTAATTTCTCCCAATGCTCTTCAGCTTTGCTCTGGAAAAATTTATTCAAGTTTGTTTCTATTTCTAGCTCTCGCCTAAATATCTCACATACGTTACCTGCAAAAGTTTCCCCTTTCTTTCTTTCTCTACCTTTCTCAGCAATTAGAGCCTTCCAAAACTTAGAATCTTCACTTTGAGGTAGTAGTGTTCTTGTAAGTTCATCTTGAATTTCTGTTCCTACATCGTATACAAACTCGTCATATAATCCATAAAACTCTTTTATTAATTCAGGGATAAGTGTCTTTAAAGATTCGTTAGCAGATGTAAGTTCATACAAAATATTTTCTAGTTCTTGCTTGACTTCTCTAGTAAATTTTTTCAGCATCTCATCTTCATCTATACCCTCAGCAAAAACCTTCGCATCGTAGTATATATCTATATCCCTTGGTTCATAATATCCGAAATTTCTATGGATAGCGTGTTTAGTATTCCATGCTTTATAAGTTGTCCGGTAGCATTCAAGATATTTATCAATAAAATTTTCATAAACAAAACTAGGTACTCTTTTACGCAAGTCTCGTATATTCTCTATCTTAGAAATTGCATTTTCAATTGCTTTGATTTCTGCTACTGTTAAAGCCTCACCATTTTTTATTTTTCCAAAGCTTTCTCGAATATTCTTGATTTCGTCTAATAAAAGATTTCGTCTACGTTCTATTACATCTGCTATAGCTTTGATAAATTCATTTTTATCTGCCTGCACATCTTCTTCATCGTAGATTTCATTGAGCTTGACTATATCATCACGGTAGTACCGCAAAGAATCATAAGACAAGATATTGTCTTGGAAAAAATCTAAATTTAAACGCCTGAATGTAGCTTGAACTTCGTCCTGTCTAATTTGAATTCCTAACTCCCTATCTCCATCAGATCCATGTACTTTTTCAGCTTCGCCTTTGTGAGGTAATACCAAAGTGACAAATCTATGATGAAATTCTTTAGATTTGGATGTCAGATGATAACCTATTAATTTTGTAATATTAGCTTCAGGAGCAGCATTGAAGGGAGTTACAAAGATACAGATGCTATCTTGACTGTCAATATATTTTTGTAAGTCTTTACGAATTGGGTTTTCATCAAGTCCTTTAGTATCAATAACGGAATCGAACTGAGACAAGTTTGAGCCAGATAAAACATCATGGCTCACATAAAGATATATTTTTCTTGGTATAGCAAAGTCTTTCAACCGGACATTATTGATATCATCAAAGGTATATTTTATCCACTCTTGCTCTTTACCTTGATTATCAAACTCAACTTGAGTGGAAGTTCTTGATTCAAGGTTCGCATTATTCAATGCAGTCTTTTTCAGTACCTCGATTCCTGCTTCCTCAAATAATTCCTTAGCAGTATCAATTCTACTAGTTTTAGTTTTTTCACCATCAGGAACTGATTTATTAATTTGTTTGAGTTCTATAATATTCCTAATGGCTCTATCAATTTCTTCAGAAATAATTATTCTCTGTTCTAACTGAGGATTATCTTTACTGGCAATGTAGTCGCAGAATTCTAAAATTAGATTCTCCATTTCATCAACGGTATAAGGCTCTATCTCTATGTAAGTTTTATCCGCAGCTTTGATAATTACTTCACATATAGTAGTTTTGCCTGATCCCGTTGAAAGTAATTCTCTAGTTTCGATTACATCTTTAGTTTTACCATTAATATTTTTGGAAACTTTGAAATCACTGATTAAATTAAAAAGATGACAAATAGCTGTTGTCTTTCCTTGCCCAATAGTACCGATAAAAACAATTTTATATTTTTCTATATTTAGAATTTTTTCAATTTCTTCTAATCGGTCTAATTTTGATTTTAAGTTATTAATACAAATATGCTTAATTACATTAATTTCCGAACCACCTGATATTTTGGTAATTTCACGTCTCAAGCTTTGCTGTAGTAATGCGATTTCTTCTTGCCACTGTATAGTCAACATACTGTTCACGCTGCTTTAATGCTACTTGCTGGATAATTAAATATGCCCAGATAGCATGAGAATCTAACAACAAGCCTGACAGCACCCCTCACTTTGCTGCTTTCTTCCCAAGCATTTAGCCGCTTGGAAACCTGGATGAATCTGGTGAAGCGCTAATGAGAGCAATTCTAATGAGTATTCCTTCCTTCATAAAAAGACACAATTAGGTAGAATTGGGTAAAGTAATTTCTGCGTTTGTTAAACCAAGGCATCAGCAAACCCATGCAACTGAAACTCAGTGCATCTCGTTTTCCCGTAGCTACCCTACTGCTAATTGCTCCCTTTTTCCTTTGGGGTACAGCAATGGTGGCAATGAAAGGAGTAATTCCCCACACCACGCCGCTATTTATGGCGGGAGTGCGTTTGCTACCTGCTGGGGTGTTAATTTTGATTGCAGCGGCATTTATGGGTAGACCCCAACCTCAAGGATGGGTTGCATGGTTGTGGATTGCCTTGTTTGGATTAGTTGATGGCACTTTGTTTCAAGGCTTTTTAGCAGAAGGATTAGTCAGAACTAGCGCCGGGTTAGGGTCTGTGATGATTGACTCTCAACCTTTAGCTGTCGCCTTGCTGTCGTTATGGCTATTCAAAGAACGTATTGGTTTTTGGGGATGGCTGGGGCTAGGATTGGGAGTTTCAGGTATTAGTTTAATTGGCTTGCCTGATGAGTGGATATTCAATGTTCTTGGTTCTGGGGCAAGTTTCACAGTTGGTAATTGGCAACAGTTATTTATCAGCGGCGAGTGGTTGATGCTATTAGCAGCGTTGTCGATGGCAGTAGGAACAGTATTGATTCGGTTTGTGTGTCGATATGTTGATCCGGTAACAGCTACAGGATGGCACATGATTTTAGGGGGATTGCCATTATGGGGAGCTTCGTCAGTTGTAGAATCCCAGCAGTGGCAAAATCTTGTAGCATCTGATTGGCTAGCCTTGAGTTATGCAACAATATTTGGCAGTGCGATCGCCTACGGATTATTCTTCTACTTTGCTTCTAGCGGCAATCTCACAAGTCTTAGTTCCCTTACCTTCCTGACACCTATCTTTGCCTTAGTATTTGGTAATATTTTCCTCTCAGAAGTTCTCAGTCCGTTGCAGTGGATAGGAGTTTGCCTGACTTTAATCAGTATTTATCTCATCAACCAGCGTGATACCTTGGCAGGAGAGAATAACCAGGTTGCTACGGGAGAAAAAACTACTACACATCAACAACCATTGTTAGAAGCAACTACTGCCAAAAAAGTAAACCCTGTAACATTATCTGTAAGAGAATCCGAACCAGAAACTCTACCTTAAAACGTTTGACTTTAAACTCAAAATTTTTTGTTGAGATCAGAGTTACCTTTTAGACCGCTTGAAGTTATCGTGGTAGCGACAAATAAAACAGCACTTTCTGCCCGAAACTTGCAATATGCGGCCATGCAACTCCTCAATCCCTGTATTCGCCTATTTTATATGCCTGGGTTTGTACCAGAGTCCCGCGAGTCCGGCGACACCTGAGTTAACCCTTGAAATATTACAACTTGCACAAGCCAGTTCCACTGAAGTTGCCCAGCCGACTACTCTTAGACCCGGTAATACCGGAAAGGATGTGCAGGCTTTGCAAACTCAATTAAAGCTGTTGGGATATTACAATGGCTTGGCTAATGGTCAGTATCAAGAAAGTACGGAGATTGCAGCCTCTAAATTTCAGAGAGCGAAGAGTTTGACAGTAGATGGTATTGCTGGCAACACAACTAGAAAAAGCCTGCAAGCCGCAGTAGCCGCTAAAAAAGCTTTAATTGCCTCTTCTTTTCCTGCACCAACTGCCAAACCCAGTACCCAGCCGAAGCCAACACAACAAGGGTCTAGTTGGTGGCCACTATTAGGGCTTGGGGTTCTAGGGAGTATTGGTACAGTTTTTTACTGGCTGAGATGGATGAATCGAGTCAAACCAGGGGAACAGCCTACAATCTCAGAAGAAAAAACTGAAAATGCAGCCAACAAAGATGCGATCGCACAGACAATAGAAGAGTCGGATAGCACAGCAGATCAACATGAGAGCAATACCGCCACAGCATCAATCTCCACAAAATTGTTGCCACCAGAAAAAACTTCTCGTCTGGCTAAACTTAATATTGTTGATGAATTGATTAAAGACTTATATAGTGCTGACCCAGCGAAGCGGCACAAGGCTATTTGGGATTTGGGACAGCAGGGAGATTCACGAGCAATTCAGCCACTAATAGACTTGATGATGAATGCTGATTCGCAACAACATAGCTTGATTTTGGCAGCTTTAAGCGAAATTAGTATCCGCACACTCAAACCAATGAACCGTGCTTTAGCCATCTCAATACAAGATGAAAGCCCACAAGTGCGGCAAAATGCTATCCGTGACCTAACTCGTGTTTACGATATGATGGCACAAATTAGCCAGATATTGCGCCACGGACTCGAAGACCCTGATGCTGAAGTACAGTCAACAGCAAGGTATGCTCTGAATCATATTAATCGAATTCGTGTTTTGCCAGATTCCGAGAGTCTACCGGAACATCAGCAGCAAGATCCATCCCCATAAGCCAATATGGTTAAGTTAAGGAAAATTATCTATTGAGGCAGGGGAGCAGGGAGCAGGGAGCAGGGAGCAGGGAGCAGGGAGCAGGGAGCAGGGAGCAGGGAGCAGGGAGCAGGGAGCAGGGAGCAGGGAGCAGGGAGCAGGGAGCAGGGAGCAGGGAGCAGGGAGCAGGGGGAAAGAAAAAAGGCTGATCTGTATTGCCTACCTAATATATCTGTATTACAGCCAATAGCAAACCACTATAAATATTTTAAATGTATTTGGATGCTGGTATTTGGGCCTGCCAGCAAAACGGCTGCATCGCTAAATGGAGGCGCACTAGTGCGAACTTCAGGATTTCTGGAAAAGCCAAAGCCTTCGGTAGGCATCCCTAGAGTATTACGATTGAGCTTCAAATCTTCATTTTGATCGTGCATGGCTGCAATGGCATAACTACCTGCTGTCAAATTTTCAAAAGTAATTTTTACAGTCTTGTCGGTAATCTTGGTACACTGCCTTTGTAATACGCGATCGCGTTTGTTAGGAAAACCTTCACTCTGGGCAAAGATGCTGGCGCATACTTGGCCTTGCGTGTTTTTAAATCCATCAATTTCTATGGTGAGGTTGCCTTTAAAAGCTGCCTTAGCACTAGATGACCATGCTAAATTTCCCAAAACTGCTAACAGCAGCATACTAACTTTCAATTTGTTAACCATAAATTTTCAATTTATCCAAAAATGTTAGGTAACTAAATTTCTACTTATAGAAAGACGGCTTTCCTGGTATCTTGAACAGCAGAAAGACAGTAATTATTTTCTTTAGATAATCATATAGTGGGAAATGCTTTTCACTTGTGATCTAGCTACTCAATAATTCAAAAACAACAAAACTAACTAAATTTTGCACAAGATGAAGCTAGCATTTATCACAGCTACCCCCCAAAATGCCAAGCTTGGAAGTGGAACCTTTGTTGGTAATGCCCACTTGATTGCTCAGTTGCGATCGCAGCATACTGTTGATGTATTCACTCCAGCTAAGTCATCCGGGCCGATGGGTTATATGGTGCATCGTTTCCGTTGGAACTGGCGACTTGATCCGCTTGACTTTGACAAATATGATGCGGTAATTGGTCTGGATATGGATGGTTACACGATTGGCGATCGCATTAAAGCGCCTTTTATTGCCTATATTCACGGTATTATTGCTGACGAAGCCAAGTTTGAACGGGGTTGGGTACGTACATCCTTAGAGTTAATGGCAAAAGCAGAGCGTGTTAGTGCCCATCGTGCTGATATGGTGATTGCTACTAGCAAATATTCTCGCCTCAGACTCACCGAACTTTATGGCTATAGCAAAGATATCCATATCGTACCGCCTCCGTTTGATCTTCAAGGATGGGATGCGGCAGTAGCATCCGTAACTAAAAATGAAGAAGACCAAGTAAATACACGCCCTACTGTACTATGTGTGGGTGTGCAGTACCCACGTAAAAATGTCGCTACTCTAATTCGCGCCGCAGCAATTCTCCGCCAACAAATCCCAGATGTGGAAGTGCGAATTGCAAGTAAAGGGCCAGAGTGGAATAACCTACGCCGTCTTGCTCAAAAACTTAAGTTAAATCAAACTGTGACCTTTCTTGGCTACGTACCCTATGAGGAGCTTGTCCGCGAGTATGTCCGGTGTCATGTCTTCTGCTTACCAAGCCTGCAAGAAGGCTTTGGAATTGTTTTTGCCGAAGCAATGGCTACCAGTAAGCCTATTGTCGCTAGCCGTTCCTCGTCGACACCTGAGTTAATTCAACATGGCGTTCAAGGTTTACTAGCAAATCCTTTAGATCCAGAAGATTTGGCGCACCAATTAGCAGAAGTACTTTCGTCGCGGGCAAAAGCCTTGGTGTTGGGTAAAGCAGGCCGCGCTAAAGTTGCAGAGTTTGATGCACCTGTAATTGCCCAACAATTTAATCAGTTGTTGAACAAAATTACTGAAACCTAAATAACTATTAAAATTAGCCGCTTGCCAATTTTTCATTTTGCCTATGAAAGCCAGATCTGCCATTTTCCCAAGCAATAATATAGGCGATCTATTGCTGCGATCGCTGTTTATAATTTTACTGGGTCTATTTTTACTTACTCTCGGCGGTTGTCAGACTACTAGCCAAGCAGACAGCAAAATTGTGCATCTCACTCTTTGGCATGGTATCAATCCGCCTCCTAATCGAGATGTATTTCAAAAATTAGTAGATCGATTTAATCAGGATCATCCTGATATTCAAGTGGAATCTATCTATGCAGGACAACTCGATCAACAAATACCGAAAGTTTTAACCGCAGTTATCGGTAATGTTCCACCAGATATTTTGTTCTTCAACCCGCAAATTACAGGTCAGTTTGTGGAATTGGGAGCAATTCGTCCCCTTGAAGATTGGTTAAATAAATCACCACTAAAATCAGAAATTATCCAGAATCTTTTTGACGAGATGCAGTTGGACGGTCATATTTGGTCAGTTCCTTTATTTGCTGGCAATGTTGGACTTTTTTACAGACCAGATTTGTTTAAAGCAGCAGGAATTACTGAGCTGCCAAAAACATGGCAAGAATTACGGCAAGTAGCTAAAAAATTGACTGTAGACCGCAATGGTGATGGAACTCCAGAACAGTATGGAATATTAATGCCGCTAGGTAAAGGAGAATGGACGGTTTTTACTTGGTTTCCTTTTTTATTAAGTAACGGTGGCACAGTAGTAGAAAATAACCAGCCCAATTTAGCAAATCCTAAAGCGATCGCTGCTTTACAATTTTGGCAAGACTTAATTAAAGACGGTTCTACTAAATTCTCTGCACCAGAAAGAGGATACGAAGAAGATGATTTTGTTGCCGGTCGTGTTGCTATGCAGTTAACAGGGCCTTGGACATTTATTATGAAAAGTAAAGTAAATTTCGATGTCCTGCCGATTCCTGGCAATGTTCAGCCAGCAACTGTGCTTGCTAGCGGCAATATGTTTGTGATGAAGACCACACCTCAAAGAGAACAGGCAGCTTTAAAGTTTTTAGAATATATAGTGAGTGAAGAATTCCAAACAGAATGGAGTATTGGCTCAGGTTTTTTGCCTGTAAATATTAAATCTGCTCAAAGTCAGGCTTACCAAGAATTTATTAAACAAAAACCCGTTTTTAAAGTCTTTCTTGACCAAATGTCTATATCAGGTTCTCGCCCAATTATTCATGGCTATAGTCGCCTGTCCGACAATTTAGGAACAGCCATCGAAGCTACCATGCTAGGAGCATCTCCAGAAACAGCCTTGAAAAAAGCCCAAGAACGCCTTAATTTAATGTGGAATTAATTAAGAAAGGCAGATGGCAGATGGAATCAAGAGATTTTTTTCTCATATACCATAAAGGTTTAAGTTTTGTAGGGTGGGAATTTCCCACCTTAGAAATTAAATTCTAAGTTAATAATTTAAACAGAATTTGTAATTTTTACACCTAACAGATTATTAATGAAAACCACAATTTTACCAGCACCCTTAAAACCTGGAGACTTACTAAAAGTAATTGCTCCTAGTGGTGCTTTGCGGGAATTTGAAGTGTTTGAGCGGAGTTTAGAAATTTGGCGATCGCGTGGTTATAAAGTAGAAATCATCCCCACAATAGATGATAGATGGGGATATTTAGCAGGTAAAGACGAAGACCGCCGCGATCGCCTAGCCACAGCATGGCATGATCCAAATTGTCGAGGTATCCTTTGCGCCAGGGGTGGTTTCGGTAGTACCCGCATCCTCGAAGATTGGAATTGGCAAGAAAATTCAACACTACCAAAATGGTTAATTGGCTTTTCTGATATCACTGCTCTGTTATGGAGCCTTTATAATGTCGGCATTTCCAGCCTTCATGCTCCTGTACTAACAACTCTTGCCAATGAGCCAGATTGGTCAATTGAGCGCTTGTTTAATTGGGTGGAAGGTCGCCCCATCGAACCTATTAAAGGTTGTGGTTGGGGCGGTGGTGTTGCTAGTGGTATTTTGCTACCAGGCAATTTAACGGTCGCCACTCATCTGTTGAATACACCGATACAACCAAACTTTGATAGTGTGATTCTAGCATTTGAAGATGTTACAGAAGCACCTTACCGGATAGACCGAATGTTGACACAGTGGCGTTTATGTGGGGCTTTAGCAAAAGTCCGGGGAATTGCATTGGGTAATTTTACTGATTGTGAAGCGCCACCAAACGTGCCTAGTTTTAGTGTTGAAGAAGTTTTGCGCGATCGCTTGGGTAATTTAAGAATTCCTGTAATCTCTGGCTTACCCTTTGGTCATGAGAGTCCCAATGCAACTTTGCCAGTTGGTGTATTGGCAACTTTAGATGCAGACGAGGGGATTTTGAGTTTAGAAACATAGAGCATAAAATTGGCTACTCAATCTGCCTCGCGTAGCGCCCCATGACTTCTGCCTTATCCAGCACATGACCATCTATCGCTGCCATTATCTCTTGTTTGCTTGCTCCTGCTGGCAAATCAAGCATTATGTCTAATGCATGAAGTTTAAAAAAGTAGCGATGAGTGCTGTCTTTTGGTGGACAAGGCCCGCCAAAACCTAAATCCCCAAAACTATTTTTTCCTTGAAAGCAGCCATCAGCAAGTTTAGGTTGCTTGGCAACATCTTCTGGTAATTCGCGGCTATCAGCGGGAATATTGTAGATAATCCAATGGGTAAATGTTCCGTTGGGTGCATCGGGATCATCCATAATCAAAGCAAAACTTTTTGTTCCTGGAGGAGGGTCTTCCCAGGTTAAAGGAGGAGAGATATTTTCCCCATCGCAAGTGTATTTAAATGGAATAGTATTGCCAATAAAAAAAGCTGAACTTCTTATTTCCATAGTTTTACAAAAATAGAGGGATATGGATGAGGGGGTGTAGGTAATTCCTATACCCCTATAGCAAAATTTTGGTAGCAAAATTTTGAAATTGTTTACGATTTACCAGAAGGGTCTGCTGCGTGAACTAATTCTGTCTGTTGAGCCTCAGGACGCTGAATAATTTGCTGGGCTGAGGGTCTATGCTGACGCTTAAACTCGCCCAATTGCACAGGCTGATGAGTTTGTGCTGATTGGTAGATAGCACGGATAATGCGAACATCTGCCAACCCCTCCTCACCTGATGGTTCTGGGTCTTGACCAGTCAGCACGCAGTCTGAAAAGTAGATGATTTCTGCGGCAAACTGGCTACCAGCAGGATAGGATTGTTCCTGCGTTTCATTGTTGATGGTGATTTGTTGCTTCAGTTCCCCCGCATAAGAGTATGCCGATTCCATCTGCAAATTACCTTTTGTACCCACTACTTGGAGAGTCGAAATTGGTGCAACACCAAAGCTAGAAGTAAAGCTTGCTAGTCTCTCCCCAGGAAAACGTAAAATAGCGCTAGTCATTTCGTCAGCTTCGTCAAAGCCCTTTTCGCCTTTGCTGCTACTATAAGCAAAGACTTCTGTGGGTTCATCCCGGAATAGATAGCGGGCAGCATTGATACAGTACACACCCATATCGTAAACAGTACCGCCGCCATTAGAGATTGGCTCTAATCGCACGTTTCCTTCCTCAACCTGTTGAGAAAAGACGGAGTTAAAGATCCGAGACTCGCCTATTTTTCCTGAATTGACAATTTCTACTGCCTCCATATTTGCTTTGTCAAAGTGCAGACGGTAGGCAATCATCAGCTTGACATTGTTATCTTTGGCAGCACGAATCATCTGTTCGCACTCTTGTTCTGTTACCGCCATTGGCTTCTCGCACAGCACATGAACTCCGGCATTTGCTGCCCGCACGGTATAATCGCAGTGCAAATGATTGGGCAGAGCAATATAAACTGCATCAATTTCACCACTTCTTAAGCAGTTGTCGTACTCTTCGTATGGGTAAGCCTTCACCCCGTACTGCTTACCTAGTTCTTCACGCTTGATTGGATCTTCGGAAAACAAAGCGACCAATTGTGAATTTTCGGTTTGGGCAAAAGCAGGCAAAACAGTTTCTTGGGCAATCCAACCTAGTCCGATAACAGCATAACGAATTTTGCGCTTACCGTTTGTTGTCATTTTTAAACCTCCTGATAATTGCCTCTCCATGAATTTTTGCCAGATGCAGCAATCCCTCTGGCGTACCTAACTCCAAAAATTTCCCCAACGCTAAATTTATTAAATTCTGGTTTTGAGAGAACCCCTACGAAAATAAGGGTTAAACACTAGGGGGTAGGGAATAATAGATTTTTTATCCTGCATTGTGGCGATTCGTTCATGGAGTCTCTTGCCTTAAAGCTAGAAACTTATGACATCACCTCCATCCCCCTATCGATTGAGAACAGAAGTAGCACATTTCATTCTCATTCCATTTCTCGTACCAAGCTTGCTCGTAGAAAAGTACAAAAATACGGCATCTCACAGCCAACTCTCTACCTGACTGGAAAATGCCGCTGCTTACTATAAGACTCCTATTTGATTTTTGCGAAGCTAGGTACACCTTTATTCATTCTTCCCTGTTAAGAGTTCCCTATCTCCACAAGTGATTCAGAATCAAATCGGATTGCTATTTTGCTACCTATTCTTAGCGCACAGCATACAAATTAAAGATATCAACAAAGCTAGAGGGTAAAAGTTCCCTTTTTTGAGTTTTCATCTTAAAACCATAAGATTCTAGCATTCTTTTTATTTTATCTAGCCGCCCTTCTGTATCATGAACCTCAGCGACTATTTGCTTTATTTTGCCCCAGTCCTTATCTTCTATACCTTTTAAAACTTCGTACTCTTCACCTTATACATCTATTTTTAATAAATCTATTGAATCGATCGCTAATTCATCAATTACAGAAGATATTGTTCTCACCTTACATTTAACTTGTTGTTTTTCTACAAATAGATGTTCAAATATATTTTCTATCTTTTCTGATTCGTTTTCATTTGTAACAGTATCTGTATTAGCTAACGCATCACCTGGCTTGATTGTGGAATTTCCAGCCATATTTGGATAAAAAGTAAATAATTTTTCAGGGTTATTTTCTGAACTAAAGCCACAATTAAATAAAGACACGTTAGTCAACGAGTGCATATATATATTTGCTTGTAGAACTGCAAAAGTCGGCTGAATCGGCTCAAAAGCGTAAATTTTCAAGTTTTGTTGAAGTTTGCTGACAAATAGAGAGAAAAGTCCAATATTTGCTCCAATGTCGAATATACAATCATCTTCGTTAATTACAATATCCTGCCCAAGATACTGCTGTTCGGTGAATATTTCTGAAAAGATATATTCTGTTTCTTCATCACTGCTGATATAGTAGCATTCCAAACCATTTGAAAAAGTCATTTTTTTTCCGCTCATTATTGGCCCTCTACTTATTTATTGGCAAACTTAATTATTCTACCTTGTGGCAGGTAAAATTACGGCTAAACTGGTTGTAAAAATCTAAATACTAAAATTAACCACAGATAAACACAGATAAATATCGGTGTGAATTTGTGTTCATCTATGGTTCTATATCCTCAACAGAGACCTACGCAAGAGGTTTAATATTTCCCAAACCCAACCGATCCAGAATAAAAGCATATTCAAAAGCAAGTTCTCGCAAGCTTTCATAGCGTCCAGATGCGCCGCTATGTCCTGCACCCATATTCGTTTTCAGCAGAAGAACGTTGTTATCAGTTTTGAGTTCTCGTAATTTAGCTGTCCACTTAGCTGGTTCCCAATACTTAACGCGAGAGTCATTTAAGCCAGCAAGAATCAACAAATCTGGGTAATCTTTAGCCTCGACGTTATCGTAGGGGGAATAAGATTTCATGTAGTCATAATAAACTTTGTCGTTGGGATTACCCCATTCTTCCCATTCCATTGCTGAAAGGGGTAATGATGTATCCAAGATAGTAGTTACTATGTCTACAAATGGAACATCAGCAACTACTACTTTAAATAAATCGGGACGCATATTAATAACTGCTCCCATGAGTAAACCGCCTGCACTACCACCAGAAATGGCTAGGCGATCGCTTGCTGTCCATTTTTCGGCAATTAAATATTCTGCACAGGCAATAAAATCTGTGAAGGTGTTCTTTTTGTGCAAAAATTTGCCATTTTCATACCACTTACGCCCCATTTCTTCACCACCACGAATATGGGCGATCGCAAACACCACTCCCCGATCTAAAAGTGACAGGCGATTTGATGAAAATGTTGCTGAATACGAATAACCATAAGCGCCATACCCTGTAAGCAACAAGGGATTTTGACCATCTTTTTTAATCCCTTTTTTGTAAACAATGGATATGGGAACCTTTGTACCATCTTGGGCGGTAGCCATCAGCCACTCACTCTGATACTGAGTTTTATCGTAGCCACCAATAACTTCCAATTCTTTTTTCAACTCCCGCTGATGTGTTTCCATGTCGTAATCAAACACAGATTGGGGAGTAATCAAAGAGGTGTAACTAAACCGCAGAATGGTAGTATTAAATTCTGGGTTATTGCCTTCAGAAAATTCATAGGTAGGCTCTGGAAAAGTAATATTGCTCTCATCACTTGTTAATAAATTTTGTACTCTTGCAGTTTCCAGACCACCTTTTCTTTCATAAATTACTAAGTACTTGGCAAAAAGACTAATTCCTAATAACAACACATCTTCTTGATGGGGAATTACAATTTGCCAATTTTCTTTGGCTGGTGAAGTTACTGGAGTTTTTACTAGTTTAAAGTTAGTAGCTTTTTCATTAGTAACGATATAGAAATAATCACTATGATGGTCAACGTTATATTCTATGCCTGTAGTGCGTGGATGGATTATTTTCCAATTGTCAGTAGAATTATTTGCATCTAAATAGTGAATTTCTGTAGTGATGCTGCTTTGTAAATTCATCAAGATATATTCTTGACTGCGGGTTTTGCCAACATATAAGTGGTAACTTTCATCCGGTTCTTCATAAATCAAAACATCTTCGCTAGGAGAAGTGCCTAAAGTATGGCGAAATAGTTGGTAAGGGCGATTGGCTTCATCAATTTTGGTGTAGAAGACTGTCTGGTTATCGTTAGCCCAAGCCAAAGAGAAATAAGTGTCAGGGATGCTTTCAGAGGATAGCTCAAATGTAGTTAAATCTAGGAAATAAAGGGTGTATTGCTCAGAACCACTAGTATCAACTGAGTAAGCTAAGATTTGATGATTAGGACTAATAGCAATTACACCTAAACTGAAAAAATCGTATCCTTTTGCTAGCTCATTTTCATCTAAAAGGATTTCTTCAGGAGCTTCTAGGCTGCCTTTTTTGCGACAGAAAATGGGATAAGCTTTTCCTTCTTCAGTACGTACATAGTAGTAGTAATCATCTTTGCGATATGGCACTGACAGGTCAGTTTCTTTAATCCGTGCCAGCATTTCATTGTAGAGTTTTGTTTGCAGCGCTTCTGTATGCTGCATCATCGCTGCTGTATAAGTGTTTTCCGCTTCTAAATAGGCGATAACTTTTGGGTTTTCAATATCGCGCATCCAAAAGTAGTTGTCAATTCTTTGCTCGCCGTGTAACTCTAAAACTTGTGGTTGTTTGTCCGCGATAGGAGGCTTACTAATATTACGTGAAAGATTATCCTTATTCATATTTTGCAAAGTCAAGTATAGATATAACAATTCGAGTGATTCCTGAATCACTCATAGAGACAAGGAACGGGGAACTCTTAACATGGAAGAAGGAATAAAGATGTACCTAGCTTCGCAAAAATCAAATTGGAGTCATATATGAGTATAAACTAACTGCTTAGTAACTTAAGATGAACTAGAAATTCTAGTTGTGTGGTGTAAGTTTCTTTTCAAATTACACAACCCAATTGCTGGTATAATCCCCAAAATAAATGCCGTAAATCCTTGCTCATTAAAATACCATATCGAACTCCGGTAAGCTTCGGGAATAAAATTTTGCAGTAAGGAAAGCAAGCCAACCAAAAGACTGATGAAGAAGAAGCAAATGGTAGGCAGGAAATTCCACCACCAAGCACCTACTGTGTAGCGACGCAACACCAACCATTGGCAAAGCCCTAGCCAAACTCCAGAAATAATATATGCAACAGTAGACATAAATCCCAAAATTATCATTGCATCAGAAGTTAAACTGTCATTCAAAGATGAGGCAACGCCAGAAATGTAAGAAATCCAGGCTGTAGAAACAGTGTTGGCAATTAGCCAACCGACGCTAGTGGCTAGCATCCACAGCCAACCGGATAGATATCGACGCAAGACAAGCGCTTGATCGGCGGCGAAAATTGCCGCAAACACAAAGCTGCTGAAATAGCTGGCCAAGGTATTCCACATTTGTGGATCTTGAGACAAAACAAGCAAGAAGTTATATAAAATTTTTTCTAAGGCAATACTGGCAACACCACCCACAACCCATCCTAAGCAGGTCATGAAAGTAAATTGAATTAAAAACCTCCTTCTTTGGGAACGCGGGATCAAAAACCTTCCTGGGTTAGGAACCTTCTGAGTAGATGCAACATGAGAGGAACCGTTATCAGCTTGCATATAAAGTTAAGTTAAGCAAAGACTAGCATTTTTGAGTCCAGCTACCTGAAAAAGCGTAATCTCAGAATGATAAGCTAAACAGTGACATAAAAAAGTGACTTAGGATGAAGTGTTAAATGGGCGTTTCCTCAACAGCTCCTAATCTTCTTAGAGCAGCTCGTGGTGAAGTAGTAGACCGTCCCCCTGTATGGATGATGCGACAAGCGGGACGATATATGAAAGCATATCGAGATTTAAGAGAGAAGTATCCTTCTTTCCGCGATCGCTCAGAAATTCCCGAAGTAGCGATTGAGGTTTCCTTACAGCCTTGGAGAGCCTTTCAACCAGACGGAGTTATTCTATTTTCCGATATTGTAACGCCGTTGCCTGGTTTGGGCATTGACATGGATATTGCGGAAGGTAAGGGGCCAATTATTTACTCGCCCATTCGCACTCAAGAACAAGTTGATCACCTGCGTTCCTTTGATCCAGAAGCATCTCTGCCATTTATCAAAACAATTTTGCAGGCGTTGCGTCAGGAAGTGGGGAATCAATCAACAGTGCTAGGCTTTGTCGGTGCGCCGTGGACGTTAGCTGCTTATGCAGTGGAAGGAAAAGGTTCTAAAACCTATTCCATTATCAAAAATATGGCTTTCTCTGAGCCAGCGATATTGCACGATCTGTTAGGAAAATTAGCAGATGCGATCGCCGTCTACGTGCGCTACCAAATTGACTGTGGCGCTCAAGTTGTGCAAATGTTTGATTCTTGGGCTGGTCAATTAAGTCCTCAAGATTATGATGTCTTTGCTCTGCCTTATCAACAAAGGGTGTTTGAGCAAGTCAAGCAAACCCATCCAGATACACCTTTGATTTTGCTGGTTAGTGGTAGTGCAGGTGTGTTGGAGAGAATGGCAAAATCTGGCGCAGATGTTGTGACTGTAGACTGGACAGTAGACATGGCAGACGCACGGGCAAGATTGGGTAAGCACGTGAAAGTTCAGGGAAATCTCGATCCGGGAGTGCTATTTGGTTCCAAACAGTTTATCCGCGATCGCATTCTCGATACCGTTCGCAAAGCTGGAAATTGGGGCCACATTCTCAACCTCGGTCATGGTGTAATGCCAGAAACTCCAGAAGAAAATGTTGCTTTCTTCTTTGAAACGGCAAAGCAACTTAATGCACTTGTATAGTCAAGTGTGAGTTGTCAGTGACCATTGACAACTCACAACTCATAAATCCTTGGGAATCTCTAATTTAAAATTCAATTCAGCAACTCATTTTTTACAGCATTGTAAAAAAATTGAGAGTTTGTTATAAATTCAAAAACTAAGTGAACAGTTAACTGAGTGATTTACTCACAAGGCTAGATTGGGAACTAAAAATTAATAATAAACAACTTATAACTAAAACTAAAAATTTTCTATGAGCCAGAAACGGATTTTAGTGACTGGTGCAAGTGGCTGTATAGGTCACTACCTAGCTGAAGCCTTAATTAAAGAAACTGATCACGAGTTGTATTTACTGGTGAGAAACCCAAACAAATTGCAAGTTGATACTCAGGCGCGTCCAGGTATCACTGTTTTGCAAGGCGATATGCAACAAATTGGCCAGTTTGCTGAATTGCTGTCAACAATTGATATTGCGGTACTCACAGCAACAGCTTGGGGCGGTGATGAAACATTTAATATTAATGTAAACAAGACTCTAGAATTGCTGAAGTTGCTAGATCCAGATAGATGCGAACAGGTAATTTATTTTTCTACTGCTAGCGTTTTGGATCGTTACAATCAACCACTCAAAGAAGCTGGGGAAATTGGTACAGATTACATTAGTTCTAAATACGAGTGCTTGCATCAGTTACCGAAATTAGCGATCGCACCCAAAATTACCACAGTTTTTCCCACTTTAGTTTTAGGCGGCGATGATAGAAAGCCCTATTCCCATTTAACATCGGGTATCCCAGAAGTCACAAAATATATTAACATAATTCGGTTTTTGCAAGCCGATGGTAGTTTCCACTTTATCCACGGCCGAGACATTGCTACCACAGTGCGATATTTAATAGAGCATCCACCCAGCGAGCGGGAACCTCGCAAGTTTGTTTTAGGTCAACAGCAATTGACTGTTAACCAAGCTGTAGAAGAAGTCTGCGCCTATTTAGGTAAAAAAATTTACTTTCGCATTCCCCTGTCTCTATCATTAGCCAATTTTATTATTATCGTGTTCCGCATTCAAATGGCGGCTTGGGATAGATTCTGTATGAACTATCGGCATTTTACTTACGAAAAGGTAATTAATCCCGCCAGTTTTGGGTTACCAAATTATTGTGCAACTATGAGCGATGTTTTAAAAATTAGTGGTGTTAAAAGTACTAAATCTTATTAGTTTAGGTGGGCAATGCCCACCCTGCAACTATATCTATTTCAAAAATCCAATAGAAATCCTATGATATTGCTTTTATTTAGGATAAGAAAAAAATATTAGCGAACATTTGAAGCTGCTTAGATAAAAAGTCAATGTGTCTTTATTTTCGTTAAAGTGGGATAACAATCAAAGTGTGAGGATTGATACTGTATGCGAGTCTTACTAGTGTATCCAATATTTCCTAAAACCTTTTGGTCATACGAAAAAATTCTGGAGTTAGTTAATCGCAAGGTTTTATTACCACCTTTGGGTTTAGTGACAGTGGCGGCAATTTTGCCTCAAGAATGGGAATATAAGCTAGTTGATCGCAACATCCGCCCGGTGACTGAGGAAGAGTGGAACTGGGCTGATGTAGTCATTTTCTCCGCAATGATTGTCCAGAAACAAGATTTACTAGACCAAATCAAAGAAGCAAAACGGCGTGGTAAGTTAGTTGCCGTGGGTGGCCCCTATCCCACCTCCACACCCCATGACGTGCAGAACGTTGGCGCAGACTTTCTGATTCTCGATGAAGGGGAAATCACTTTGCCCATGTTCGTTGAGGCAATTCAACGTGGTGATAGATCTGGTACTTTCCGCACTGCTGAAAAACCAGATGTGACAAGCACACCAGTACCCCGCTTTGATTTATTAGAATTAGATGCCTATGACATGATGTCGGTGCAGTTTTCGCGGGGTTGTCCCTTCCAGTGCGAATTCTGTGACATCATTGTTCTTTACGGTCGTAAACCGCGCACCAAAACACCAGCCCAACTGTTGGCAGAGTTAGATTATCTCTATGAGTTAGGTTGGCGACGGGGTGTGTTCATGGTGGATGACAACTTTATTGGCAACAAACGCAATGTGAAATTGTTGCTGAAAGAGTTAAAAGTTTGGATGCAAGAACATCAATATCCCTTCAAGTTTGACACCGAAGCTTCAATTGATTTAGCACAAGACCCAGAATTGATGGAGTTGATGGTTGAATCTGGTTTTGCGGCGGTATTTTTGGGTATTGAAACACCAGATGAAGATAGCTTGCAAATGACGAAGAAGTTTCAGAATACCCGTAGTTCTCTGACTGAGGCGGTAGAAAGCATCATCAAAGCCGGATTGCGCCCAATGGCTGGGTTTATTATCGGGTTTGATGGCGAAAAAGCAGGTGCAGGCGATCGCATTGTCCGGTTTGCTGAACAAGCTGCAATTCCTTCCACTACCTTCGCCATGTTGCAAGCGCTACCCAATACAGCGTTGTGGCATCGTCTGAAAAAAGAAGGTAGGTTGCGGGAAAACAAAGACGGCAACATCAACCAGACCACCTTGATGAACTTTATTGCTACTCGTCCCCTGGAAGATATTGCTAGAGAATATATTGAAGCATTCTGTACTTTATACGACCCAGTAAAGTATTTGGATCGTACTTATCGCTGCTTCTTGATGATGGGTGGGCCAAGCTGGAAAGCACCTGCCAAAATGCCAGAGTTGATAGTAATTAAAGCGCTGTTGATTGTAATCTGGCGACAAGGCATCAAACGCGAAACCCGCTGGAAGTTCTGGCATCACTTATTTAGCATCATCAAGCATAACCCCAAAGTTGCCGATCATTACCTCGCTGCTTGTGCCCACAACGAGCATTTTCTAGAGTATCGCCAAATTGTGCGCGATCAAATTGAAAGTCAGCTAGCAGAATATCTCGCACAAGGTGCAGAAAGACCTTATGTACCACCCGTGAAGGAAAAGGCAGAAGCCGTAGTTAGTTAAGGGAATAGTAAAAAATAAATTTCCCAGAATGTAGGGGCACAGCACTGCTGTGCCCTTTGCAATGTTGTTGGTTAATTGATGATGTGCCTGAGCTAAAGCTTACCAGGAAAAAACAGTCCAGAACTTACGCACTCAGATCCCCCAACCCCCTTCAAAAGGCGAGCCACTGCGCCCTTGCGGGTTAAGCGACTCCCTCAGTGGCGTGGCTTTAGACGTTCCCCCTTTTTTAAGGGGGGTTAGGGGGGATCAGGGTTTCAGACTTCAGTGCGTAAGTCCTATAATTGTTAAAATTGGCAGGTGAAGAAAAATTAGAATCTGGTGTGACTCTTGTTTTGCTTTGCGGTTTCTATTTCCTCATTCACGAGTATCAAACACTCCTTGATAAAAGAGCAACCTACTTCTTTGCGCCTTTGCGCCTACCCTGCGGGAAGCCCTTCGGGTGAATCCTACGGATACGCTACGCGAGCGGCAGTTGCTTCAAGTCGCTTAACCCTTTCGGCAGTCGCTCATGGGGAGCCACTGCGTTGCGCGGGTTTCCCGCGTTGTAGCAAGTGGCGTGGAAACCCCCTGCGTACCCGTCGCTGCCTCACCAACGCACTGCCTCACCACCCCGTGTCTATGCGCGAAACAAAAAAGACTTTTCATTGACGTGAAAACATCTGTAATATTACTCTTCGCCCCAAGTTCGCAACTGTAAATACACAAACACTAACGTCACTGCTAACAATACGGTTGCTGCTGCGGCTGCGTAACCAAAATCAAATTGACCAAAGGCTTCTTGATAAATGTAGTAAACTAATAAATTTGTAGAATTTAGTGGGCCGCCACCAGTCATCACATAAACTTGCTCAAAACCCCGCAAAGTAAAAATAGCAGTGGTGACGATCGCAAATATTAAAGTAGGTCGCAATCCAGGTAAGGTAATGTGCCAAAATTGTTGCCAGCCATTTGCGCCATCCAATTCCGCAGCTTCGTAGCGACTGGGAGGAATTGCTTGCAAACCTGCTAAAAATACCACCATATTAAAACCGAGTTGTTTCCAAATACTCAATAAAATGAGTACAGGCATAGCCCAAAAAGTATCTCCTAACCAGGGGATCGATGGAATAGCAAAAAAACCTAAAAATGCATTTACTGGCCCGGAGGTTTGAAACAGCCAGCGAAATCCTAAACCTGCCGCTACAAGGGAAATAATTGAAGGTAAGAAGTAAGCACTCCGCATAATTCCTCGCCAGGGAACGGAACGATTTAATAGTACTGCCAACCCTAAGGGAATAACTAAACTGGGAATGACGGTGGCAACGGTAAAATAAATAGTGTTACCCAGAACTTGCCAGAAATCGCTATTGAATAGTAACCGCCAATAATTTTTGAAGCCTACTAGATAAGTGCCTGTGGATGTGAAACTACCAGCGGTAAAACTGAGGTAAAACAAATAGGCGATCGGCCAAATTATAAACACACTCAATAAAATCAGCGCTGGTGTGAGAAAAATCCAAGCGGCAACTGTATCATTATCAAGCAGCTGCATACGAAACAAACGTGATGCTTTCATGGCAATGTTAGCTATTGAATATCGGCAGAGTGTGATTCTACGCAGAGGTACTGTTAAGATCCTTTCAATTTAGTGGCTCACACAAATGCTGAAAATTTTTCCCCAGTTTGGCAAATTCACCATTGCTGGTAAAGTTCTGACCTCTAGCGTATTTATAGCATTATTGATGACACTCAATAATACTGTGCTAGGTCAACCAACAACAGCACCGACCCCAAAGCCATCTCAACCAAATCAGCCTTTGCAGCCTATTGCCCAGAAAATATTAGGACAATGGCAAGCTAAAGACCCTTCATCTGCGATCGCCTTAAACTTCATATTCTCGCCTGAAGGTAAATTATATATTTTTTCGCCCAATTCTCAGAATCCTGTGGCTGTCGAAGTGAAATACAGCATTAACCCGACACCACAACCTATGCATCTAAATATCACCATCTCCAAGAATCCAGAACCAGTGCTGACAATCTTTGAATTTACCGCTGATAATCAACTACGGTTGCAATTAGATAATACTGATTCTGGCAAATCCCGGCCTAAAACTTTTTCTCCAACAGCGACGCTATTCACCAAAGTTTCCGACACAGCCAAATTGCCGGAAAATGTTAAAATTATTGACCCTCGTTTATGAGTAAAAATTTCACTCTAGATACTGCTAGCCTCATTTCACCAGACATTTCTAGCAACCATACACCCAGCACTCCCCTAAAACTGGGAATTATGGCTTCTGGGAATGGTAGCAATTTTGAGGCAGTTGCTCAAGCTATCCAAGCAGGACAGCTAAACGCCCAAATTCAAGTTTTAATTTATAATAACCCGGAGGCTAAGGCTGCTGTACGGGCTACAAATTGGGGTGTAGAAGCGGTTTTATTAAATCACCGTGACTACAAAAGCCGCGCTAAGTTTGACGGGCAAGTTGTGCAGACATTGCAGCAGTATGATGTCGAATGGGTGATTTTGGCAGGCTGGATGCGACTGTTAACGCCAGTATTAATTGATGCCTTTGCCGACAAAATTATTAATATTCATCCTAGCTTGTTGCCCAGTTTTAAGGGAATTCATGCTGTGGAACAAGCTTTGGCTGCTGGTGTAAAAATTACTGGCTGTACAGTGCATTTAGTTTGTTTAGAAGTGGACAGCGGCCCAATATTAATGCAAGCAGCTGTGCCAGTTCTCCCGGATGATACAGCAGAAACTCTTCATGCCAGAATTCAAATTCAGGAACATCGAATTTTACCACAGGCGATCGCACTAGCAGCACAAAGGCAATTGCAGCTGACATCAAAAGGATGAAAGGCACTCTATTACAGCGGCGCTGGCTGTAAGCTTACTTGTTTAGGGCTGGTTTGCGTTTGCGATCGCTTACCGGGCAAGATGAAATTGGCAGTAGATTTCAGCCCTTTAACAAAAGCTTTCGCGCTTGTGAGTAACCGTTCCCATCTGTCTTTTCTAAACTGGTGATGTGTAATAGCGTTACGTGCTTGGTTGATGTTACGTGTACTGTCAATCAAGTTAATTAGAGCATCAAAAACCGCTGTTGCTATTGATTTTGCCGTTACTTGGGCAGGCAAAGTTACATTTGGGGCGGTTTGAATCAGATTTACCAGATGCGATCGCATTTGGTCATCTGAAATTCCGCCTAGTTGATAATGAATAACAATAGATGCAGCCGTCGAGTTAACACGAACATTCGTAGTCCGAGAGTCGGATTCTATTACTCGCTTGAGTTTATTGGCATACTCAGAATCTTTGGCTATTCGAGGAATACGAAAACGAATACGTCCAGGAATTGCATGGGCAACACTATAAGATATATTTGGCGGCGACACTGTTTGATTAGCTGCGCTCTTATTTGTCTTCTGAGATTGTTGTCGATGCTGATTGAGAATAGGAGTTTTGTTAGAATTAGACCGTTTTCTAGAAGTCATAATGTTATATATTAGTTACAAAAAAGTAAAAATAGAGCCGAGGTTTAGAAATTTTTTTTAATATAGGACTCATATTTGATTTTTGAACAAAATTCAGTACACCTTTATTCCTTCTTCCCAGTCCCCAGTCCCCAATCCCCAGTCCCTTACCTCTACGAGTGGTTCAGAAATCAAATCGGATTGCTATATGCTTTTTAAATTAATACGCTTCAGTTTAGCTATAGCTATTTTTAATTGAGCCTGTCTATGAAATTGTTAAAGTTTGCAATTGATTCGGTTTATGTACCAAAAGCTGATTGATATAGGACTCATATTTGATTTTTGAACAAAATTCAGTACACCTTTATTCCTTCTTCCCAGTCCCCAGTCCCCAATCCCCAGTCCCTTACCTCTACGAGTGATTCAGAAATCAAATCGGATTGCTATACTACTTTACAGACACGCTCTAGCTGAAAAAATCTATCCCAATAGTGAGAAAAGATTTTAGGAATGCACAAGGCTAGTAAAAAGACACTGTATCCAGCTTTCAAGAGGTAGTCAGCACATTAAGCCATTGTGACTAGCACCAATAATTACAACGTCATACGATTCCATAATTGCAATTTTAAGGGTAAAGCATATTCCCCGATGTTAGAAACTGCTGCAAGTGTCTAAATCTTCCGTGGGTTATAGAAATTTTGCGATTTTGATATATTGCTATAGGTTTATGATCCCCAGACAACAAAGTTTTTGCTACAAATTACAAAAAAAGCCAAAAGAAATAGGTAAAACTTTTGACTTCTACCCTTTGACTTTTGGCCTGTGTGCTACTCAGGGAACGTTCTAGCCGACATCATCGTGGGCAAAACGGTTAAAGAGGAAATCTAAGGCATAGTTACGTAGTTGGTAATATTGTGGATCTTCCATGATCCGGGCGCGATCGCGTGGACGCGCAAAGGGAATTTCCAACACTTCACCAATCTTGGCATGAGGGCCATTGGTCATCATTACCAATTTGTCTGCTAAAAATAGCGCCTCATCAATATCATGGGTAATCATCAGCACTGTACAGCGATTATCACCCCAGATTTTCAGCAGTTCTTCTTGTAACTCTTCTTTGGTAATTGCATCCAATGCGCCAAAAGGTTCATCTAAAATTAGAACTTTAGGACGAATTGCCAAAGCACGGGCGATGGAAACACGTTGTCTCATACCGCCGGACATTTGCATTGGCTTCTTTTCCATAGCATCAGCCAAGCCTACCATTGCCAGATGTTCTTTAACGATCGCTCTTTTCTGCGCTTCTGGCTTTTCGGGATAAACGGCGTTAACAGCTAGGTAAATATTTTCAAAAGCAGTCCGCCAAGGTAAAAGCGCATAATTTTGGAAGACAACCATCCTATCTGGGCCTGGTTTGGTGATTGGCTGTCCTTCTAGCAATACTTGCCCAGAGGTAGGAAAGTTAAAACCCGATACCATATTTAGCAGCGTCGATTTGCCACAACCAGAGTGACCAATCACACAAAGGAACTCGCCTTGTTCTACGTTGAGGTTAACACCATCAAGTACAGTGAAAGGGCCTTTTTTTGTGGGGTAAACTTTAGAAACGTCTCTAATCTCTAGAAAAGGCTGACGGTTACCAAATCCAGTTACTGATGTTCTTCTTTGTGTATCTCTAGGGATTTCGTTTAATTTTAAATTGCGGTTTTGCATGGGGATTATGGAGTTAAAAAGCTGAGGGTTAAAGTTCAAAAGCTGATTTAGGAGTTACGCAGCGATTAAGGAGAAGGGAAAACAAACCACGAAGGGCGCAAAGGACGCTAAGGAAGAGGGTTTGAGAGAGATTTTTGCCTATGTCTTGTTATGGTTAAGGTACTAAGACTGATTAATGAGGATAAAAGGCTCATTAGTGAGGTTCAAAGAGTGATTAACGGAGCTAAAAGCCTCGTTAACGGAGATAAAAGCCTCATTAACGGAGCTAAAAGCCTCGTTAACGGAGATAAAAGCCTCGTCAACGGAGATAAAAGACTCGTTAACGGAGATAAAAGCCTCGTTAACGGAGATAAAAGCCTCGTCAACGAAGATAAAAGCCTCATTAACGGAGATAAAAGGCTCTCGCGTCTGGAAAAATAAGGGCTGGGAGTGTCCTCAAGGTTTAAAACCTGTGAGAATAATTTTGAATTTTGAATTTTGAATTTTGTAGGGCTTACGCACTCGCAACGAGAATCAAGACTTTGGGATTGCTTCCCTACGGTCGCAATGACGAAATTACGTTATTGGTGCGTAAGTCCTGTTTTGAATTCTCCCTAAGCTGCTGTCCTTCTTGGTGCATCAAGGATGACTTCGGCAACTGAAAAATCGCGTTTAATTTGCAGGCTGTTAAGATAGGCAATTGGATCATCAGCGTTAAAAGGTTTGCCATCAAATAACTGAATGGGTTGGCGAGTGTAGCTAATATCCAAACCTAATTCTCTAGCTGCGGTGCTGAAAACACTCACCCGACAAACTCTTTCTACAACTTCTACCCAATTTCTGGGAAAAGGAGTGTCACCCCAACGCGCCAATTGACTCATAATCCAAATTTGTTCGGTGCGACTGGGGCGGTTAATCGCAGACTCAGAATAAAATTGGTGATGAGCATAATCCCGCAGTGGATGGTCTAAATCACAGACAAGGTTATTAGGATCTTCGAGTTGGATATACTCTACATCAGTGCTGACATAATCTCGCCCTGCCAAAATCTGTCTAATTTCTTCGGCATTGTTGGGATTTGCACAGTATTGACAAGCTTCTAGCAAAGCTTTGGTTAACGCAATGTGGGAATTAGGATAAGCCTGTGCCCAATCTTCCCGTACACCAAGAACTTTACCAGGGTGTCCTAGCCAAACTTCTAAGTCTGTAGCAATTGTAAAGCCAACGCCTTCTACAGCAGCACGGTAGTTCCAAGGTTCGCCCACGCAGTAACCATCAATACTTTTAGCTTGCAAGTCGGCTACCATCTGTGCAGGTGGAATGGTCTTGATATCCACATCACCATCGGGGTCAATTCCCCCAGCCGCCAGCCAGTAACGCAGTAGCAAGTTGTGCATTGATGCGGGATGCACTACCCCCATTGTGTGCCTTTGCTCACGGGTGCGTAGCAAATACTTTTTAAAGTCTGATAATGTTTGTATACCTTCATCGTAAAAACGTTTTGCCAAGGTAATGGCGTTACCGTTACGAGTCATGGTCAAGGCGGTGACAACGGGGAGGGGTTGGTTTTTATGTCCCCCCAAAGTTAACCACATCGGCATCCCGGAAGGCATTTGAGCAGCATCTAAATAACCGCCGCTGATACCATCCTCGATACCTCGCCAGCTGCTTTCTCGCACTAGGTTAACTTCATCTAAACCATGCTTGGTAAAGAAACCTTTTTCTTTAGCAACTGCTAAGGGGGCGCAAGCAGTAAGGGGTAAAAAGCCGATTTCTAAATTAACTTTTTCTAAGCCATGACGGGCAATATTAGCAGTTTTTCTGGCGCGGATTTTCTTAATACGTTTCTGCTGGTTGAGGAAGTAAATCATCTCACTCCGCAGACTGTAGTAGCTGGGGTGTTCGACTACTTCCATGCGCTTACGGGGTCTGGGGATATCTACTTCAAGAATGTCACCAATTTTGGATTCGGGGCCATTGGTCAGCATGACGATTCTGTCAGACAACAGCACTGCTTCATCTACGTCATGGGTCACCATCACAGCAGTGACTTCATTTTCTTCGCAGATTTGCATCAGTTGTTCTTGCAAATTCCCCCGTGTGAGTGCATCCAATGCACCGAAAGGTTCATCTAGCAATAGTAACTTGGGACGAATCGCTAAAGCACGGGCGATCGCAACTCGCTGCTTTTGTCCTCCAGATAACATTCCCGGCTGTTTATCAGCATGGGGACGCAACCCCACCATATCTATATGTTTTTCGACAATGGATTTGCGTTCAGCAGCAGGCATCCCCTTCATTACTGAGTCTACAGCCAGGGCAATATTTTCTCTTACCGTCCGCCAAGGTAGTAGCGAATAATTTTGGAATACTACCATCCGGTCTGGGCCTGGTTTGGTGATTCTTTGCCCTTCCAAAGTAACTACACCTTCAGATGGTAAATCCAAACCTGCAATCATATTTAACAGAGTGGATTTTCCGCAACCGGAGTGACCAATCAAGGAAACAAACTCACCTTTTTTAATCTGGAGGTCAATTCCTTTGAGGGCGATATATTTACCACCGCCGGTTAATTCAAAAACCTTATCAATTTGATCAACAGCTACAAACATAAGTTATTGGGGAATGGGGATTGGGGATTGGGGAATGGGGAATGGGGAATGGGGAATGGGGAATGGGGATTGGGGATTAGGGAATGGGGAATGGGGATTGGGGAATGGGGATTGGGGATTGGGGATTGGGGATTGGGGAATGGGGATTGGGGCATTGGACATTGGGTATCGGGTATCGGGGAAGTTTTTCTCCCCTGCTTTTTCCCTGTCCCTAGTCCCCAGTCCCTAGTCCCTACTTCTGCTCTGCTGGTAAAATTTTGTTTTGCAGCCAAGCCATCGCTTTATCTAGGAGCAACCCAACAATGCCGATGTAAACTAGAGCCAAAATCACTTCGCTGACGTTGTTATTTTGATAAGCATCCCAAATAAAGAAGCCGATGCCGACAATACCAGACATTACAATTTCTGCTGCGATAATCGCTAACCAAGCCAAACCAATTGCAATTCTCAAACCAGTGAAAATATAAGGTAAAGCAGCAGGAATCAGAATGTTGGTGAAATATTCTTTGCGGCTAAGTTGCAGAACTTTCGCAACGTTGTTGTAATCTTGGGGAATTTGGGTAACGCCGACAGCAGTGTTAATTAATATGGGCCAAATTGCTGTGATGAAAATAACGAATAAAGCTGCTGGTTCGTTTTGTCTTAGTGCTGCTAAAGAAATCGGAACCCAAGCCAAAGGTGGTACAGTCCGCAATAGCTGAAAGATGGGGTCTAAAGCTTTGGACATTGTTTGATTGACACCAATTAAAATGCCCAAGCCAATACCGGCAACTGCCGCTAGGCTATAACTAATTGCAACCCGTTGCAGACTGGCCAAAATTTGCCAAAACAAACCTTTATCTATACCACCTCGGTCATAAAATGGCCAGAAAATTAGTATCCATGTGTCTTGAATAACTTGTATGGGGCCTGGTAATGTTGCTCCGGGAGTTAAAGCAAACAGTTGCCAGAGAATCAGGAAAATAGCGATCGCGATCGTTGGAGGTATTAGGTCAGGAAATTGCTTTTGCAGACGAGATATAAAGCTATTATCAAATCTAGGGGTTGCAGGGCGTTTTTGGGCGAGTGTCATAAACTGTGTTTTCCTGTATTGAAATTGGGGATTAGGGACTGGGGACTGGTGAGACAGCGACGGGTACGCAGGGGGTTTCCACGCCACTTGCTACAACGCGGGAAACCCGCGCAACGCAGTGGCTCCCCATGAGCGACTGCGTTCCCCGAAGGGGTTCTCGAAGAGTACCCGAAGGGGGACTGGGGATTGGGGTTCTGGCTAATAACTAAACATTAACTTTCTTGATTTTGAGACTCTTCAAATATGCTTCTGGATTTTCGGGGTCAAACTTAGTGCCATCAAAAAATTCTTCTACACCACGGGATGTATTTTTAGGGATGTCAGCAGCAGCAATTCCTGCCTCTTTCGCTGCTTCTTTCCAAATATCTTCGCGGTTGACTTTATTAATAAGTTCTTTTGCCTTAGCCGCATTATTAGCAATGTAGTCTTTGGGTAAAAATCCCCAACGAACGTTTTCAACTATGAACCATAAATCATGACTTTTATAGGGGTAAGATACATTACCTTTCTCATCTTTCCAGTAGTAAGCTGCCATTGATTTATCATCAATCTTGCGACCATCTCCCATGTCATACTTGCCTTGGTATGGTTCTGCAAGAATTTCCGGTGAAGGAAGGTTGAAATAATTTCTCCCAGCCAGAATTTGCGCTGCTTCTTTGCGGTTCTCGAAATTATCCAGCCACTGCTGTGCTTCCATAATGCCTTTGAGTAGTGCTTTCGTTGCTTTGGGATGTTTGTCTACCCAATCGGCTCTCATAGCCAGGTATTCTTCTGGATGATTCTTCCATATCTCTGCGGTTAATGCTGCTACGTAGCCGGTTTTGTCTTGCACAAGGCGATAAGGCCAAGGGTCGCCTGTACTAAAAGCATCCATCGTTCCTGTCTTCATGTTGGCAACAGTTTGAGCCGCAGGTACGGTGAGCAGTTTGACATCTGCATCAGGATCTATACCGCCTGCTGCTAACCAGTAGCGAATCCATAAATCTTGGTTCACGTGAGGGAAGGTGAATGCTGCGGTGAAGGGTGTTGAGGATTTGAGTTGCGTTAGCACAGACTTTGCGCTAGCCAATTGCAAACTAATACCTTTGCCTTGGTGCTTGCTGGCGATCGCAATTCCATTCCCATGTGTAATTAATTGACACAATACATACATAGGAATTTTTTGATTGCCTTTGGTAATTAAGCCTTCTGTAATTAAATGTGGCATTGGCATTTGCCATTGACCACCATCAATACCACCACCAGCAGCGCCAATTTCTACATTATCTCTTGCTGAACCCCAAGAAGCTTGTTTAGAAAGGTCAACATTGCTCATGCCATACTTGGCAAAAAAGCCTTTTTCTTTAGCAATAATTAACGGAGCCGCTTCTACAATGGGAATATATCCCAGCTTTACTGTAGTAGTTTCTGGTTTTTGTTCAGGACTAATATTAACCACTTGCTGAACTGCTGCTTGTGTTGCCCCACCACCATTGCTTAGATTCTCAGGAGGATTTCCTAAACAGCCTTTCAGTAATACAGCACCTGCCGAGGCTCCGGCTGTGACAATAAATTTGCGGCGAGAAATTTGATTAAATAATTCTGTCATAATATCTCCTTTTATGTAAATTTAAGTTTTTGTAAACATGGCAAATCAGGCAAAAGAAACTTTATGTTTCTTGCACTATTAATCGGTCATTAAATCTATATCTCAACAGCAAAACTCAGCCATTTCTATTAAGAGAAGGCAACTTTTACTGTCTTGATAAAAACTTTGTTGGCTTGATTTTGGCTGTAACTTCGGCTGTAACTTAGTTAGTGTGCCGCAGAAACATTACCTAACCTTGTTGAAATTAGTTTACAGGGTTTAAAACTAAAATGGTTAACTCGACCCCAGGAAATATTAAATAAATATTAGATTGCTTATATAAGTAAAACCTTATATTTCTTCACGGAAATGAAGCAAAAACCTTGATAGATAGATCAGCATCTATGCAATATATTGATGCCAAAATATGATTTTGGCTTGAAACCTGGATTTTTTGAAGTTAAACAAATAAGACAATTAAAAAAAGTTGATATTAGCTGCATATAATCTATGGTTATGAGAGATTTTTTCAATGCTATAAGTTATCCACTAGATAGAATCAATAGATGGATATAAATACACAGCATCAAAAACCTCAACATAAGCGCACTAAGATAAGGCAGCTAAGTTGAGGGGGAATGTGTACATCTGTGGTTCCTTTTAGTATTGGTTTTTGGCAATAAGTCTAATGTTTAACTTTAATCTCTGGGGACATCTCCAGTCCTTGTTCAACTTTCTTAAGCACCTAGCAAAAACTCAACGTGTCTCTCTAATACTGTTGTTGATAGGAGTCTTTTTACCCTTACAGGTATTTGGGGAGTTGGCGGAAGAGGTTTGGGAAAATGAAGGTGGCTTTCCGTGGGATGTACCTATTCTGTTAGCAATTCACTCAACATCTCAACCGCAACTAGATGTTTTTGCCTCTGTACTAACCAAATTGGGGGTATTCTGGGGAGTCTTTCCTCTTGCCACTGCGATCGCATTAAGTCTATTCATCCGCCGACAATGGCGTAAACTTGCTTACTTGGTTATCACCTTGCTAGGAAGCATCATTATTAACCGCACGGCAAAAGAACTGCTGCATCGAGTGCGTCCTCATCTGTGGATCTCACCAGCACCAGAATTTGACTATGGATTTCCTAGCGGTCATGCTATGTCGAGTATGACCCTAGTAGCCGCCTTGGTAATTCTGACATGGGGCACTCGCTGGGGCAAGCTGGTTTTGATTTTAGGGATTTTGTTTGTCTTGGCGATTGGTTGGACTCGGCTGTACCTCGGAGTTCACTATCCTAGCGACATTCTTGCAGGCTGGACAGCCTCGATCGCTTGGGCAACAGGAGTCAGTTTGCTCATTAAACCACGTTCAACAAACCCCTTCGGGGTAGGGAACAGGGAATAGGGAACAGGGCATAGAGAACAAACGGATGCCAAGGCTTTAATCTTCCCCTTCCCCTTCTGGCTTCCCCTTAAGCACTTAAAATCCTTGTTGTTGTCTAAATTGCTGCTGCTGTTGTTGTTGCCTCAACTGTTCCCATTGCTGTTGTAATCTAAATTGTTCTCCCGGTTGTTGCTGTCTTAGTCTGAAATTATCTTGCTGTCTAAATTGTTCTCGCTGCTGTTGTTGTCGGAGTCTGAATTCATCTTGCTGCTGCCTAAATTGTTCCCACAGCTGTTGAGATTGTTGCCTCGACTGATTCTGCTGTTGACTCCATCCCTGTTGCGGTCTTCTCAATTCTTCCCATCGTTGTTGTTGTTGCAGTTGTCTTAACTGCTCTTGCTGCTGCTGTCTTAACTGTTCTTGTTGCTGTTCTTGGTTTTGAGCAATTGTCTCAACAGTTCCTGCCCATGCTGGAGAATGTGTCAGCGAGGCTATTGCCAGGATAATGAGCGGTAGCCTTGATTTAACTATTAATGAATAATTCAACATACATTATTCTCGAAAATTGTTACAAATTGTAATGCGCCTTCGTCCTCAGAAGGATTGCACAGATACTCTCAAACCTTTATAAATTTAATTAATATTAAAATTAACTCGTTATATTAGCTTTACTACGAAATAATTTTTTTCATTTTTGGAGCCTCAAGAGTTCATTTAGTTCGCATAGCTTTAAGATATGTTGAAGAATGCTTAAGTGTCATCACCTGAGTGGATGACAGTCTAAGAATCTATTAAAAGAGCGAATTTGTCTAACAACTTATGACTGTAAAACCTCTGCCTAGAGAGCGATATAGCTGATCAACCAAATGAAGTAAAAATAGAATGCTAAATCTCATGAAGATTGTATTCTATGAAACTAAAGTATTTTACGAAACGCCTTTCGATTGTAGGACGCTGGATAGCGACAACTCTGTTTTGTGCCTTAGCAATGACCTTCGTTTGGCAGGGTGCGTTTTTCTCGAATACTTCAGCAATGGCTAATCCTGCTGCAAGCTTGATCGCATCGGCAGACGCAGGCGATAAAGTTCAAGACAAACTCGATGACACTGCTAAAGCATCCAAGAATTTCATCCGAGATGCGGCAGATAAAGTTGAGCAAACTGCAAATAAAAACGCTAATAAAGTTGATCAAGCAGATGATAATGGCAGTTTTGTTGAGCGCAAAGCCAAGAGCGATCGCAATACAATTGAGAAAAGAGCAGAGGAAGATGCGGCTCGGACAGAGAAAGCAGTAGACAACAACATCAATGCTGTTCAACGCACTATTGAGAACATCAAGGATGCTTTTACTAAGTAGAGAATAGATACTATAGGACTTACGCAAGAAATCTCTACTGCCTCACCGCGCTGGTTCACCGCTACGCGTCTACGTTTTTTCAGAATTTTGCGTAAGTCCTGATTAAGTCTGACTTTTATTTTTTAGTATTACTTTTGGCTTTATTTAATACTTTTGTACTATTAATCGCACTTCACTGTTCCAGTTGCGTAAGTCCTGCAAATATTAGAGCGGGAGTAAGTGGCTAGAAAACACGGCAAATTTTTCCTGAGCAAAAGCTATTTTGTTTTGAAGTCCCGAAAGTTTTGGCAAAGTGCCATCGATCGCTTCTAATCGCGGTATTAGTCCCTCTCGATTGGCAATTTGAATCGAAAGTCCAGGACGGGCATTGATTTCTAGTAAAAGCGGCCCTTTTTCGCGATCAATAAGTCCATAAATAATATATTTTGTTACATTTATAACTAAATCATTCTAAACGTTGATTTGACGAGATTTTTGAAAAAAAACCTGAAATTGTGACTTAGAAGACAGAAATTAACGTTTGCTATATTTACCCCAAAACCAACATTGATTGGCTTATTGCTCTAATAGTGCGTCAACTTTGAATTGACGGGTGTAGATCGACGCGGTGACGTGGGGAAATTGTCCGTGCCGCCGCGCCAACCTTAGCCTAGCAATTTCAACTTGACAGACCACTACTTCGGTGAGCAAAAATTAGAACTCAGACTTATGGAGCCGTTGCACATCAAACTAAATCATAGTTGGAATGTTGCGATCGCATGATTGCGCTGCGCCTTTAAATTTTTTCAGCAAGAGTCTTTTTCTTAGTAAACACAGCTGGCTTGTCTTGGGATGTGGTCATATAACCACAAGCCATATCCGACGAGTTATGCGCCCAGCCAACTCTTCCCTGACCATCCAAAAGGATGCACCCAGCTTCTCCCTCAACTTTAGATTTCAAAATCTCAATTGCCATTTGCGCTGCTTCGTCTGGATGTCTATCTCCATCTAGCAAATCAATCGCAGTTTTAGCCAGAACCACCGGGATAATCGACTCGCCATCACCTGTTGTTGAGCAAGCACCAAGTTTATTATCAGCATACAAGCCAGAGCCAACGAGCGCGGTATCGCCGACGCGACCAGCTAACTGATTTGTAGTCCCCCCAGTAGAAGTGCCAGCTGCTAGAGTGCCGTTAGCATCTAAAGCTACACAACCAACGGTATTGGGGCGATCGATTACTTCTTGTTCTTCCTCCCACTCTTTTCGTTGTTCCCCAGTAATTAAGTCTTCTTTTGCACACATCTCAACTCCATTGTCAGCTGCAAAGCGTTCTGCACTCCGCGCCACTAGTAGCATGGGTTTTGTATCCATAATCTTTCTTGCTACCGAGATGGGATGACGGACGCCCTGAACTGCTGCTACCGATCCCCAACCAAAGGAATCGCCCTCCATAATTGCTGCATCTAGCTCTACCTCCCCATCGTCATTAAGAACCGCACCCAGACTAGCATTAAATGTTCGGTCAGCTTCTAGAACCCGAATGGCTGCCTCAACAGCTTCTGCGGCAGTACCCCCGCTTGTTAGGACTGCCCAACCAGCCTCTACAGCTGCTTTGCAACCTGCATTATTGGCTTCAACCTTATTGTCTGTGATGGTTTTTGCCCCACCGTGAACAACAATAGCTAGTGTCATAACTTTCCTTTTATCTTTTATAGATAGGTGTATTCGTCAAAATTGGAATTATTAGGCTTGTTGAAGTCAACAGGCCTTTTGCAATCTATTGATTGCATCACTCGCATTCCATACAAGATTGTTATATGGGTGCAATTTCTTGAAAGCAGGAAATTTAGGGGATGATTACACTGACTCACCAAGCCAATGTAATCCCTTATTTTTTAGGTTCTGCTCATTGTCCTGCATTTGCGCGATCGTCTCTCCAGCTACAATCCCGTAAATTTCTGTGTAGATTTTTCCGTATTTGACCTTCTCTAGAGCCGACAGAATGATAAAATCTTTGCTCTCCAGTTCTGGTTTCAAGGTCATTAAAACAGAGTCCAATGCCCCAGCCATACGATAGTCACTGGAATACTTAGCTACCTCTTTTCCCATGCCTAGTAGGGTATGGCGCTGCAAGCAGAGTGGAGTCGAGCCATTTATTCGGAAATTAACATCAATTACATAAAGCTGTCCGTCTTTGTCTTCTAGTACGTCAAAGCCAACAAAGCCAAAATAACCATGCTTATGAGCATACTCACCAATGGCGGCAATCATCTCACCGAATCGGCTCATGTCGGTTTGGCGGTAGTTAATTACTCCCCCTAAATAGTTGCCTTCTGAGGTGACGAGTTGACTTGTAGCGCCGATGAGCGTTATATCTCCTACTTTGTTGACATAGAACTGTACGCAGTAATTCTGCACGACATTGTTGACAAAGTCAGAGACAATAATGTGATCGAGCAATTTAATATCGAGATATTTCCTCACCTCTTTCAAGCAATAGTTTAAATCGCTGGTGCTTTTGATAATATAAGTACCTTCACCTGAGAGTCCGTGGGACGTTTTGATTAAGTAGGGAAATTGCTCTGGTAACTGGATATCTTCAAGACTGACGGCGTGAAGATTGTAACTATCGTATTTCGGACATTGCGCCCCAAGTTCAGCTAGCGTCACTTTGCTGAGTAAGCGGTAGTGGGTATCGGGGGCTACTGCGTGTTTTTCATAACGCAGATGATCGAAGGGAAATAGAGTGATAATTTTGTCAAAGCGATCGCCTTGGCTTAACTCATCAAGATAAACTGAGCAGTCCATCTTCTCCATATTGGTGTAGCTAAAGCCAAAATGCTCCTGCCAGTAATCAATTAATGGCTTTTGGGGTGAAATAATCGCAATTCCCACAATAGCGTCACCTAGCACAGCTAGATTTTTCCAAGGTTCCTTCTGGCAAATCTTATCAAACGAGGTTTTGGTGGCTTCACTACTACCATCTTGAATATAGTATTTTTTTACATTAGGGTAAGCTGCCCAACTGCCAGTAGCAGGATAATTTGGTAACAATGCATAACGCCCATCTGTAGCGTCTTGAGCAAACAGATCAGATAAAGAATTTCCTTGAAAGTAATCAAAATCGTATTTTGAGTTCATAGAAAAATTCAAGTTTAGTTTCGAGGGGATTGGGTATTGGTTATTAGAGAATTAATTTCCATCCCCTTTTTGTGCTTATGAGTTTTGTGTGGCTGCAATGGCATTCACAGGTTCAAAAATCAGTTGCAACAATCGCTGTTTTAAAGTTTCTAAACCTAAACGTTCAGTAGCTGAAATAAATAGAGCCTCAGAATAATTTTGCTGTGCTTTCGCCAAAACCTCACTATCTACGCGGTCAATTTTATTAAAAGCAATCAAACTTGTTTCTGGAATCTCAGGCATTTCTTCGAGGATTTGCTGAACGCTGGCAATATGACTTTCCCATGCTGGGTGGGACAAATCCACGATATGAAGCAAAACATCGGCCTCAATTACTTCCTCTAATGTGGCGCGGAAAGCATCCATTAGTGGTGGCGGGAGTTCGTGAATAAACCCTACAGTATCTGTTAGTAAAATCGACCTTCGTTCTTGAGTTTCAGATTCTGTAATTACCAACTTGCGCGTTGTTGGATCGAGGGTAGCAAATAGTTGATTTGCTGTGTAAACCTCAGCATTAGTTAACACATTTAGCAAAGTTGATTTACCAGCATTTGTATAACCAACTAATGCCACAACAGGAATTTCTTGTTGTTGTCGTTGTTGCCTAATTCGGGCACGGTGGGCTTGTAATTCGTCCACTTCTTGCTGTAGCTGGGCAATTCGCCGCTGAATTACTCGCCGTTCTGTCTCCAGTCTAGTTTCACCCGGCCCACGCGTACCAATCCCAGCCCCTAATCTGGACATTTCCCGACCACGCCCGCGCAATCGAGGTAGCATATATTCGAGTTGTGCCAGTTCTACTTGTAATTTACCTGCACCAGAACGAGCGCGTTGAGCAAAAATATCTAAAATTACTTCTGTTCTGTCTACAACCCGCATTCCAATTTCAGCTTCTAAATTGCGGGCTTGGGATGGCGAAATATCTCGGTCAAAAACAATTAAATTAGCTCCTAACTTTTGTGCCAAAAGAGTAATTTCTTCCGCTTTTCCTTGACCTATAACTGTTTGTGGATGGGGGCGACTACGTTTTTGTCGTACTGTATCTAATACAATTCCTCCAGCACTTTCTACCAAACGCACCAGCTCTTGCAATCCATCTTCAAACCGTTGAGGAGAGATATCATCTGTCTGCACTCCCACCAGTAATACTTTGTCTTGGTCAGATACAATATCTTGGTTGAGGAATATACCTTCTCCAGCTTCAGAAATTTCTCGCTCCCATTCCGCAACTAATTCATCAAATTCTTGTTCGGTTAAGTCATCCAAATTAAGGGGAGGTGAAATTTCCCAAGGAGTTTCTAAATCAGGGACAAGATGCGCTAATGTTGCTGCTTTAATTTTGCCATCAGCCACGCTTAACACTACAAGAGCATCTAAGCGTTGACGTAGCATTGCAATCAACGCACCTTCATCAGGTTGTTCTGATTTGAATTGAGTAGCAATGCAGTGAATTCCACTCAATCGTTCCGCACTGTGGCGGGGTAATTCTTCCGGTGGAATTTGTGTTTGAAAAGGAGTTCCAACAGCAATTCGGATTACTTGCCCACGCCGATTGATATAACAACAAATCGGGTGATGAATTTCTGTGGTAATTGTAGCTAATGTTTGGGCAAATTCAGGTGTGGTTAATCTATCCCCTGGTTGCCGTTGCTCATACAGTCGTTGTAATAATTTGATTTGACTCGATTTTATGCCTTGAACATTGCCATAAATATTTTGCATATACTAATAGCTGAAAAATTTTTTGCTCTTGTTGTTTTATATTTAGCTTTTTAAAATCTTGAGTTAATCTACCAAGAGAAATAAGAAAATTTATAATGCCTCTACAACTTGATAACGTTGGGATTGAGTAACCTGCTCAATAATATCTGCTGCTTGTTTGACGCCGCCGGCTTGTTGAATTGACTGCTGAATTTTCTGGGCATTCTTTGTGTAGAAATTTTCTGTTATTACCCGCTCAATTGCCGATCGCAATGTGGAAATGCTGAGTTTGGGCAAAGACAACACTTCTCCTACTCCGGTTGAGCGAATGCGTGCGCCAGTTCCAGGTTGTTCAAAGGTGATAGGAATTGCTATCACAGGTACGCCGTAGCTCAGGGAATCCAATGTTGTATTCATTCCCCCATGGGTAATTGTGAGACTAGCTTTTGCTAGTATCTCCGGTTGGGGAGCATACTCGACTACTAAGGGACTTCCAGGTAGCGATCGCACTGTTTCTGCATTCATCCCACCTCCATGAGCAATTACCAGTTGTACATCCAAATCTTCGCAAGCAGCAGCAATGCAACGAAATACGTCGTGTTTAGTGTTCTGGACGCTTCCTAATGACGCATAAACCATAGGCTGTCCGGTTAATTTCTCGTAGGGGAAATCAACCAATTGTGGTGAAGCATTTCGCAACGGCCCTACATAATGGAGGTGCGATGGCAGGTTAGGAATGGGAAACTCAAACGCCGCAGGTTGTTGACTAATATGGGCGAGTCGTGCGTTGGAAGCATAGATGTGGCGGTATTTGGACAACTTCCACTGTTTGCGGTAGTTATTAATCGCTCCTAAAATTGGTTGGCAACTGCGATCTAAAAGGTAATACGCTGTCTGATTACGGATTTTTGCCCACTGCGTATTCTGATAACTCCAGGGTGTGAAAAAAGGAGGAACATCAGTTCGACGGTGAATTACCTGAGCGCAAGAAATGCAGATAAAAGGTAGATTGAGATATTCCGCCACCGTTTCGCCAACGGGTTCGAGTTGATCTACCAACAAAATATCAATTCCTATCGCTGCGATCGCTTGGGGTGCATCTTGACAAATAATTTCCACCATTTGCTGGCAAAAATCGAGGGAGTAACGCAACGCCTCCAAATGACTTAACTTTCCTAATTGTGCAAAGGCTTCAGCCATTGAGCCAGGTTGATAAATCGCTTCGCCAATAGGATAAAAATTTATCCCCTCCGATTGCACCTTTGATTCCAAATCGGGAATTTGTAGGAAGGTGACACGATGACCACGTGATTGGAGTTCTCGCCCCAATGCAGCTTGGGGATTCAGATGTCCAGGATAGGGTGGGCAAATAACGCCAAAGTGAGCCATTGGTTTTGAGATTTTGGATTTGAAATTTTGATTTTCCCTGACTCAATATCAAGCAAAATTATTTAGCGATCGCAATATTGTAATACTCTCTGTTTATCAACGGTTGGAAGCTGTCACCAAAGTATATACATATAATCATGATGTTCTTGTAACCAAAGCGGTAACAAGGGATGAATGACCAAAAAGTTACTAATGCAATTATTTGGGCATGATGGGAATGAATCTACTCTTTTTCAGCTTCTTTATCAGACAAAAAATACAAAAACTAAATAGAAAATAATGACTAACTTATTTTTTTCAATTTAAATTAATTTTACTAATTACTGATTTAGTATCTTTATTGTATCGATATAATTATTGTCTGTTTTCTATCTTTGGTTCTACTTGTAAGTATTCCTAAAGATAAGATAAAACCAATTAGCTAGCGATGCCCATTCAGCGATTGGGGCTATAGATTGGCTATCTGCCTGCTTTTTGGTGCAATTATCAAAATGGTAGATTATGAAATTTGGAATCTCTAACTGTCACAGTGGCTGAGGTATTTAACCTGCTGCCTCAATTCCACGCATAAAATCTTCTAGTAGTGACTTAAAAAATAGTGTAATCGTTGTAATAAATTGAGATAGCGGTACGCGGTGCAATAATTTGTATTGCTTCTAGACCTTGTTTAGCATCCATCGTTAAGAGGATGCCAAAAATTTTTGTTCCACCTCAATGAAAAAAATTTCATCACCATGCATGAAACAGGGGCTAGGGATTGGGAAGCAGGTGAAGCAGGTGAAGCAGTGACGGGTACGCAGGGGGTTTCCACGCCACTTGCTACAACGCGGGAAACCCGCAAGGGCGCAGTGGTTCCCCATGAGCAACTGCTGTTCGCGTAGCGTATCCGTAGGATTCACCCGAAGGGGTGCAGGGGAGATAGCACTCAGAACTCAAAACTCAGCACTGTTTATTACTTATGCCGTTTTTGATGCCATTGCCAAGCGTGGGAAATGATTTCGTTCAGATTTGGATACTGTGGATTCCATCCCAAAATTTGCTGTGCTTTGTCGCTGCTACCAACTAAGATTGGGGGGTCACCAGGACGGCGATCGCGCTCTACAATTTTGAGTTCTTTTCCTGTTACTTTTTGGGCTGTTTCTATGACTTCTCTGACTGAAAAACCGCTACCATTGCCTAAATTAAATACTTCGCTTTCTCCCCCTTTTAATAAATATTCCAAACCCAAAATATGAGCTTGTGCTAAATCAGCAACGTGAATATAATCCCGAATGCAAGTACCATCTCTGGTAGGGTAATCAGTGCCAAAAATAGCAATAGTTTCTCGCTTACCTAAGGCTGCAAATAGCACCAGTGGGATGATATGAGTTTCAGGTTCGTGGTCTTCACCTAATAACCCATTGGGATCAGCACCTGCGGCGTTAAAATAGCGAAATCTCACAGATTTGAGATTGTAGGCTGGATCAAAATCCGCTAATATTCGCTCTACCATCCATTTGCTAGTTGCGTAAGGGCTGATGGGATCTTGCGGATGTCCTTCAGTCAGTGGCACAAATTTAGGTACGCCATAAAGAGCGCAAGTAGAAGAAAAAATGAACTTGTTAATAGATGCAGCCAGCATTGCTTCTAACAATGTCAGCGTGCCAATGACGTTATTACGATAATATTTGCCTGGGTCAGTAACAGATTCACCCACGGCAATGTAGGCAGCAAAATGCATCACTGCCGCTATATCATGGGTTGTAAATATTTGATCGAGAAGTTGGCGATCGCTCGTATCACCAACAATCAATTTCACCTGCAAAACTTCTTCTACAATTTCTCGATGCCCATTTGAAAGATTATCGAGAACAACGACCTCATAACCTGCTTGCTTCAGGGCTAATACTGCATGAGAGCCAATATATCCGGCTCCACCTGTGACTAAAATAGTCGTCATAATTTGCGAAAACTCCCAACTTACAATTTTTCTAGCTCATCGAAATAGCGGGACATTGCATTGTCAAGGGACGGCATCAATTCACCGCGATCGCTACCCAAAACGCTATAAGCTGGGCGGGGGGCAATAAAACCAAGTTCTCGTGTGGGGCGGGCAATTAAATTGCTAACGCTCACGCCTGCGGTTTTCGCTGCTAACCGTGCTAAATCAGCCCAGGCGATCGCACCTTGATTTGCCAAATGCCATAACCCAGACTCGCCGTCAATTAACAAATCAAGGCTGGCATGGACAAGATCGGGTACATAGGTAGGTGAAACAATAGAATCATCAGCAGCGGTAAAGGTATTTCCAGCACTTAGCTGACGTAGAGCTATAGTTACGAAGTTGTAATCATCCCACGGGCCGAAAAATGCACTAGTGCGAATCACTAGCGATGCCGGATTAACCTTCAATACCAGCTTTTCTGCTAAAGCTTTGCTGCATCCATACACATTCAGGGGGGCAACAGTATCAGTTTCTCTATAGGGGTTAGTTACAGTACCATCAAATACCAAGTCTGATGAAAAAGTCAGCAGTGGCACGTTATACCGCGCACAAGCAGTTGCTAAATTTGCTGCTCCCTCTGTATTATTAAGCAGGCAAACATCAGGTTCATGCTCTGCATCATCTACTCGCACGTAGCCAGCAGCATTTACAACTGCCCAGGGCTTCAACTCAGCCAGAACCGCATCCACCGAGTCCTGATTGGTAATGTCCATTTCCTGACGAGACAATAAGCGGTATTTAATACCACGCACCTCGCACAAACGCGCAAAAGCTCTGCCTAGAGTTCCTCTGGCTCCAACGATCGCTAAAGGCGCGGAGGATACAGAAATATTGGAAATTTTAGCGTTTCCACCACTGACTATCTCACCACAACTCACAGCTGGGTACAATAGACGCTCTTGCCGATGCCACCACCCTGGTATTTCCAGTAAAGGATGGTCTGGTTGGTTCCCAGTTGCTAAGTCGCGCACCATTTTGGCAATTGCTGTTGGTCGTGGAGTTGGCGATCGCAAATCAAACACGCCTGATTCGTAGTTGCCAACCCAGCGAGTTACTAAGCTATTCCAATCATAAGTACCTAGAAGCGCCCAAACGGTCACAGCACGAACATCTACACCCTGCGATCGCACTGACTGTGCTGCATTCCACACCTCATAAAGCCAGCGTAACTGCTCCTCACGGGTGCAGTGGAGGTGAACTTCGGTGATCGCTAGTGGCAGTTTGTAACGTTCCCATGCTTCTTTAAGTAATGTGCGTGGCCCTGCTGCACCCTCAAGACAAACTCGCACCGCCTCTACATCTGCATATTTATCCTTGCCGTTGCCACCATGCGTCCAAGCTGGGTAATTTTCTAGATTCTCATCTAAAAAGCGATCGCTTGTGATGTAGTGGTTAATACCCATAATGTTTGGGGGGCAGGGATTTTCCCTAAACCAGCCAAGTTCTGCCTCGCTAAACCCGCATATTTGCAGGTACTCCCACATGGGATGATTTGAATCTATGCGACCGCAGAGCAAATCAAAGGTCAACCAGCGACGCTCATTTTCCAACTCTGCTTGATAAGCCAGCTTGGGTGTACTGTAAACCTTACCCAAATCATCAGTTTGCACAAGTTGGGCATTGGGATTAACCTGCCTAATTGCCTTCATCGAAAGGGCGATCGCGCGACACTCCCCTAACAAAGCACGGCCAAAAGTTAAATCATCCCGACCGTGAGGATACCAGTGACCGTACAACCCGCTGAATCGGGCCGTTGTTAGTGGTTCGTTTACAGGTGTGTAATATGTTACCCAAGGATAGCGTTCTGCCACTGCGCGGGCAAACTCAGCTAGTTTCTCTGGAAAATCCGGATCTACCAAACTGGTGTGATCTGGGCCGCTACCATGATGCACTAATCCCAGAATTGGACGGATACCAAGTTCGCGTAATCGTCCTAGCCGCTCATCCGGCCACGACCAGTCAGCATTCTCCAACCCATTGGGTGCAATTCTCTCCCAAAGCACAGGGTAGCGAATTGCCTGTATCCCCAGTTGTGCGAATAATTCCAGGTCATCCAAGCGCGTTGCATGACCGTTACGTTCCAACTGGTCAAAATACTTGTCACCCACACGATTAACCGTACACTCCAGACCAGCCCACACTTCCAGGGGAAGCTGTGATTGCTGAGTGTCAAGCGTTGAGTTGAAATCAACAGTCATAACGTTATAGCTCAAGCTTATATTCTGTTATTCTTCCTTCGCGCTCTTTGCGTTCTTTGCGGTTCGTTTTCTTAACCACAAAGGCACTTATAGCCGTTTGCAATTGTTGAGAATATAGGTCTTTCGTAGGGGCACAACAATGTTGTGCCCTTACCCCACTTGATTGTTTCAAGGTAAGACACCAAGTATCCTCAAGCCTTAACTCCGATTTGTTTATACACAGAAAGAGCCTGAGCGACACATTGATCCATGTTGTAATACTTGTAGGTTGCCAGTCGCCCAACAAAGTATATTCCTGTTGCGGTATCAGCCAACGCCTTGTATTTCTTGTACATTTCGTTATTCTCAGGGCGTGGTACAGGATAATAGGGGTCTCCCTCTCCCTTGGGAAACTCGTATACGATGCTAGTTTTGGCGTGTTCCTGACCAGTCAGGTATTTAAACTCTGTCACACGAGTATACAATTGCTCGTTGGGATAGTTGATTACTGGTGCAGATTGAAATACTTGGGTGTTGTGTGTTTCATGTTTGAAATCAAGCGAGCGATACGGCAGTTTGCCATAACGATAATCAAAGTACTCATCAACGGGCCCGCTGTAAACCATCTCGCGGCAAGGTATCGCTTTTTGAATTTCCCGGTAATCAGTGTTGAGCATTACCTTGATATTCGGATGATTTAACATATTCTCGAACATCCTGGTAAAACCATGCAGTGGCATTGCTTGGTATGTGTCTGTGAAATAGCGATCGTCGCGGTTGGTACGGGTAGGAATCCGGGCAATCACTGATTTATCAAGTTCTGATGGGTCGAGTCCCCATTGCTTGCGGGTATAATTTCGGAAAAACTTTTCGTACAATACTCGACCGACTTTGCTGACTACCACATCTTCTGAGGTGCGGATGTTTTCTACTGGTTCAGCAAGTGACTTGTAAAATTCCTCTACCTCAAATGAATTGAGATTCATCCCATACAGCTTGTTGATCGTATCGAGGTTGATTGGAATAGGCACAAGCTGTCCATCTACGCTAGCAAGGACGCGATGCTCGTAAGACCGCCATTGCGTAAAGCGCGAGAGGTATTCAAAGACTTCGCGGGAGTTGGTGTGAAAGATGTGAGGGCCGTACTTGTGTACCAAGACGCCATGATCGTCATAATGATCGTAAGCGTTGCCGCCGATGTGATTGCGCTTGTCTACTACCAGCACTTTCTTCCCTGACTGGCTGGCCAAGCGTTCAGCGATGACGCTGCCAGAGAATCCCGCACCTACAATTAAGTAATCAAAAACAAAGTCTCTGGTAATAACGTTTGGAGCTTGTTTTCCAGAGACTACGCCCTTAGAGTTATTTTTTTCTTCATTGTCGCGGGCAGCAATAGCAGAGTCGATGAGCTTCATCATTGATGCCCAGGTACGATCCCAAGATATCTGCTCTAAAAAGCTATCTACTCGGCTTAACCATCCCGATGCAGGAGTATCTTCTTGCATTGCCTGTTCTATAGCGGTAACGAAATCAGAGACTGTGTCTGCAATTCGTACCAGCTTCGAGTCTCCGTAGGGACGTACTACATCCCGAATTGTGGTAGACACCACAGGCTTACCTGCGGCCAGATACTCTGGAGTCTTTGTTGGGCTAATAAAGCGGGTTGACTCATTGCGCGCAAACGGCAGCATTGCTAAGTCCCAGCCAGCCAAGTATGTAGGTAACTCTTTATAATCTTTACTACCGAGATAATGAATATTCTCACGCTGTGGCAGTGTTGCGGGATCAATTTTCACAACTGGCCCAATGATTACCAGATGCCAATCGGGACGCGCATCGGCGATACCGCGTAGCAGTTCGATATCCATCCGCTCATCAATCACGCCAAAGAAGCCAAGGCGCGGATGGGGAATATTTGCCTGATCTGCTGGTTCTTCTGTAGTAGTTCTTGCCTGTGCAAAATGAGGTACATCTACACTGCTAGGAAAAGCATAGACATTAGGATGTTGATTGACTTTACTTTCGTAAAGGCTTTGTCCCCCAGTAAATACTAAGTCTGCACGGCGGAATAGTTCAGCTTCGTAGTTTTTTAAAGTCGGTGAAGCTCCTTTGAATGCAGACAACTCATCCATGCAATCGTATATTACCGCTTGGGGTTGCAAGTGGCGTGTAAAGGCGATCGCCATTGGTGTGTAGTACCAAAAAATGTAGTTGCGGAGGTTATACTCTGCAAACAAACCATCAATCAGTACTTGTAAATCGGCGTTTACGGCTTCCTCACTCAGACCTTGGGGTAGGTGTGGCACAACAACCACAACCCCACTGTTATCTTCGCTAACATCCAACCGCCCCAACGGTTCTTGGCTAAAAATTGGCTCTTCGATAAAGAAAACCCGTCTTCCTTGGGCACAACGGCTGAGAATATGTTGCGGTCTTTGATAGACAAAATTCCAACGCAAATGAGATAGGCAAACTATATCAGGCGCATCTTTAAAAACTTCTGTCGTTTGTACATTTTTCTTGAAAGGTGATAAATTCAGCGGTGATGTGCCTGAAGGCTGTGATTTAGCCATATCCGATAGCTTGGCTTCACTTGGCTTCGGCGACACAACATGACCGTTAGTATTATTTTCTACGTGAACTTTTTTGCTTGACATATTTTCTTTTCACGAAAAGTTTTGCGTTATCAACTAGCCAGTTACAGAACCAAAATTTCCAAAATAAGGCTATAGCTACTCTTTTGATTGCGTTTAGCGATTTGCCATTTAGCACAATCTATCCAGAATATTTATTTCTGGGATGCTTGCTATGAACTTGTAATTATTCCGGAGAAAATTGTTATATCTAATTACCAAATCCCAGGAATAACAAACCTATAAAGCAATTACCAATCACTTCAATCATTAAGTTAAGAATATATGCTTATTATTATGTCCACTTCTACTTGAAGATATATTTGTATATATCAAAAGTTTTAATTTTGTGTACAGTTATAGCTTTTTATGCGCGTAAACACGCAATGCCTAAAGGAATGAGGGCTATATTTGCATATACCAAAAGTTTTATTTTATCTATAGTTATGGCTACTCATTCGTATAAACTTCCAAAAATACAACGAATGGTGTATACTTTAACTGCCTAATGAAAGCTCCAAATCATTGAGAGTAAGGTTGGAAAAAGTTTGATAAAAACCAACCCGAAAACGCTATTTGTAAATTCTTATGAAGCAGATTCGGGTGAGTCGCTTCGGCATAAATTAAACGAATCACAGCACTATAAATTATAAATTCAGGCATTTACGGTAACACTACATAATTTTTACTGAGGCGGCAATATTAATTTGTCATTACCCAGATTTTTGTAACAGTTAAAGTATTGCACTGACCGATATCCCGCCCTGAACTAAAGTTCGGGCTAATAACTTAAGTCCACTCAAGTGGACTGAAATCTCTGCTTAGTCCTCTTGAGAGAACTTTAGCTATTAGCCTGGGAATTCATTCCCAGGCGGGTTAGCAACGAAGCGAGAAATTTAAACAATGTAGCGGTTCATCTCATTAGTTCTGATGGATTAATCGGCGTTGCTGATTTATGGGATGAATTTTGTTTCGCGCATAGACACGGAGTGGTGAGGCAGTGCGTTGGTGAGACAGCGACGGGTACGCAGGGGGTTTCCACGCCACTTGCTACAACGCGGGAAACCCGCGCAACGCAGTGGCTCCCCATGAGCGACTGCCGAAAGGGTTAAGCGACTTGAAGCAACTGCCGCTCGCGTAGCGTATCCGTAGGATTCACCCGAAGGGTAGGCGCAAAGAAGAAATCTTTAGCCTTGGTCTTTGCATTTATGCAACGCCGATTAATCTACCATCGCAACCCTGTAGAGAAGTTGCATACAACTTCTCTACAATCTATCAAAATTGATGAAACAGACCAGTAGGTAACGACAAGTCTTCTAGAGTGAGGACATTGTTAATTTTCAAGCTAGGGCAACTGCTGGTTGCCAGCGTCCTACAGCCTTACCAATCACTGATAATTCTTGCATTAAGTGGTCAAAAGCTTCTGGTGTCAGAGATTGAGGGCCATCTGACAAAGCTTTCTTCGGGTTGGGGTGAACCTCAATCATGAGAGAATCAGATCCAGCTGCGATCGCAGCCATTGCCATTGAAGGTACAAACTCAGACCAACCTGTACCGTGACTGGGATCAATCATAATTGGTAGGTGAGTCAGCTTTCGCAAAACTGGCACTACCGATAAATCCAGGGTATTGCGAGTGAACTGGCGGTCAAAGGTGCGAATTCCTCGCTCACATAAAATTACATTCGGATTTCCCGCCGCTAAAACATACTCGGCAGCCATCAACCAGTCTTCAATAGTAGCCGCCATTCCCCGCTTTAAGAGAACTGGCTTCGGTTGTGCGCCTACTTTTTTGAGCAAGGAGAAATTCTGCATATTCCTTGCCCCTACTTGGATCATATCGGCAACTTCCACGATTTTATCCAGATCAGCTGCGTCCATGACTTCTGTAATGATCCCCATTCCGCTTACTTCCCTAGCCTTGGCTAACAATTCCAAAGCACTCTCGCCGTGTCCTTGGAAGGCGTAGGGTGAAGTTCGGGGTTTGTATGCACCACCGCGCAAAAACTTTGCTCCCGATGCCTTAACGCGCTGGGCCGTTTCTACAATCATTTCTTCGTTTTCTACAGAGCAAGGGCCCGCAACCACTACCAAGGGATGGTGTTCACCAAATACAACTGGCCCATCGGGAGTGTCAACCACCACCTCAGACGCTTCCCCATGACGGAATTGACGACTAGCACGTTTGTAAGGTAGCTCTACTCGCAACACTTGCTCAATCCAAGGGCTAACTTCCTGAATTTGTAGCGGGTCTAAGTCGGCGGTCTCACCTACTAAGCCAATAACCACTTTATGCTTACCCACAATTTTTTCTGGTGTCAGCCCCCAGCTAGTTAATTCTTCGCTGACGCGATTTATTTCCGCCTCTGGGGAACCGATTTTCATTACGACAATCATGTGAAATTCCCTTTTTAGTTGAGTTGCTTTCTAAGGGGCTTAACCTTCTGATTTTGTAACTATAGCGCTCAGTGGATTTATTGCTGAATGTTGGGTGTAAAAGAAAATCATAAATTTTAAATTAGCAATGTTGAAGTTATCAAAACACTTCAACATTCAGGCTAAAATTTACCCAACATTGCAGTCTTCTATTACCTGAGCGCTGAGTATCATACGTTCTTTTGCCGAGTTTCGCGCCAAACAGCGACCATTCTTCCCCAGTTTGTGCCGAACTCACCCAAACCGTGCCAACTACCGATTCTTTCTTCATCCCAAGAGGCAGAGAGAACACCATAAGTGATCCCCAACACTCCCAAACCGAAAAAACCCATGTTTACCAATAACACGGCAATAGGAGCTAGTTTGATGCCGGTATAGGTGGGCAGCAGATAGCTAACAACCAGGGTGGTAATGCCCAAAGCTGTCGGTATACCACAAAATCCAGCTACTCGCCGAATCATCCGCTGGCTAACAACTTGCGGAATTGCCATCTCTTCTTTGGTGAAAGGTGGCTGCTTGCCAACCTGTTTACCAGATTCCTTTGGCTGTGCTGGTGGCTGATTCTTAGCTTTTGCTGGTTTTTGGCGCTTTTTGTTTGGTTCAAAAGGCAAGCGACTGCGTTCAGATTCTTCAGCAGACATAAGCGATGTCCTTAACCACGAATTCCCAAGCGGCCAATCAAAGCTTGATATTTTTCCCGGCTTTCTTGTTGAACATAAGATAGAAGGCGTTTGCGCTGACCAATCAGCTTTAACAACCCTCTGCGAGAAGAATGGTCTTTTTTATTCGCTTGGAGATGTTGGCTGAGGCGGTTGATGCGCTCAGTTAACATGGCGATTTGAACATCGGCAGAGCCGGTATCAGTTTCGTGAACTTGGTAGTTAGAAATGATTTCTTGTTTGTGCTGTTGCGTCAGGGCCATGATCGATTCAATTTCCGATTTTTCTAAATTTATGCAGCAGTCTCTCATAATATCACAGCCCTCAAGCTGTAGGGTGAATCCACTTGACTGCTACTATTGGGAAACAAATATTTTGGCTGTGTAGGGTTGTAGGTCAGTAACCATACCATCATCCCCAGTTTCTACTTGATAGTTGGCGAACCAATCTTGCCAATGTTCAGCAATGGGGAAGTTGGGAAGATGATATTGAGTTAAATTTTCATCAGAAAAATTTACTACAACTACGACTTGAGAATCTTGCCCATCCCAACGGGCATATGCTAAAATTCTTGCCTCTACATCTTCGTGGAAAAAGTCTATATAATCACTTTGCAAAGCTAGGTTCTTTGTACGGAGGGCAATGAGTTTTTTGTAATACTCAAATAAATCGTGGTTTTCGGTTTTTTCTAACAACGGCCAAGCAATTTTCTTTGGTTGAGTAACGCTTTGGCTTTTGCGCTTATGTTCACCAAATTCTTCTCCCATCCACAGCATTGGTACACCCATCGCTGTCATCAATAGCACAGCGGCTAATTTGGCTCGTGTAAATGCTGCTTCATCAAAGATACCCGATTCGCCTAATTCTCTAAATAAACGTTCGCGATCGTGTGTTGCCAAATAATTTATCGCATTTGTAGCAGTTTTATAACCCTGCCGTCTGGGTTCTAAGACCTGCTTGAGATTTTCTAAGTCAAATTTTTCACCGCAAATATGTGGAACTATAAAGTAGTGAAAACTTTCATGCCAGCAAGCATCCATTGGCCCTTCTGGTGCTGTGACTTTGCTGGTGTCAGGAATGTGTTCGGCAATATTGTAAAACGGCTTGCGGACACTATTGTTTTTTGCTTGTTGGGCAAGCCAGTCCATAAATTCAAAGTTAGCTAATTGGCGCACTGCATCATAGCGGATTCCGTCAATGTGATACTCTTGCACCCAAAAGCGCACTACATCCCCGATATATTTCCAAGCAGGTTTAACGTCTAATTCTTCGTCATAGTTATCGTAGTTCAACTCTGGCCCCCAGTAATTTTCTGGGTCTTCGGGATAATGCATGTGTTCGTAGTACCAGTAATTTCTATCAATTAGCATTAACGGGCACTCTTCATCAGTATGGTTATAAATTCCATCAATGAAAACCCGAATGCCTCTACTATGGCACTCATCAATAAATCGCTTTAAATCTGCTGTTGAACCATAGCTAGATTCTGTAGCGAAGAAGTGACGTATTTTGTAGCCCCAGCTATAATCTCCAGGATACTCATTCACTGGCATTAATTCAATTGCATTAATGCCTAATTCTCGTAGGTAATCTAACTTTTCAATAGCATCTAAATATTTTCCTCGTTTCTCACTATCAACCTCGCCGCCAGTAAAATCAGCAACGTGCATTTCATATATTATTAATTCTTTATTTTCTGGTAATGGCGTATCGTCATGCTGCCAAATATAACTATCAACGATTCGCTTACCATTTTTAATCTGCAATACACCGACTTTTTTTTGTTCATCAACGTCTGTTGCATAAGGGTCGATGACTTCTACCCATTCATCAGGTGCAAAATTAGGACTTTTACTCTGAACACGAAATTTATATTGATAAATACCGTCCTCTAGTTCTGTTTGGGTGCGAAAATAACCGTCTTCTCCTTTTTCCATTGGGATTTCTTGCCATTCGGAAAATGACCCGATTAAGGCAGCTCCTTTGTTACGAGGAGCAAACAATTTAAATTCAATTAACTTTGCCATCTCAACCTGTTAGAAAATGTCTAGAGTTCCATTGAAGAAAATTTGCTTGTAGGAAACGACTGTTTTTGATTAAGAATAAAATCATGAATCCCCCCCATTTCCTGAAAAATGGGACTATTTCAACCCTATTTTCCGGGCGTTAGTTGGGGGATTCTGATAAAAATAGACATTACTAATCGATAAATATTGACTCCCCACTTAATTCAAATGCATCTAATTAAAGTTAGCTATTTGCTGAACCAACAGGTATAGAAGCATCAGCTATAGAAGCGTTCTGTAGGATAGGCCTGCGACTTTTTAGATCAAACTTGTAGCCATGTGGCAAGATATGAAGTTTAGCGCCGAAAATAGCTAAAGGCTCATCTTTCAAGATTTCGTCAATATTGTTATGTGTAGCTTCTGACTCATCAACAATTGTGACTGCACCTTCACCAATCACTTCAATTTGGTTATCGGTCACTACCATAGCGGTATTTTCGTCAATGCCAAATCCTAAGTCAGCAGGTTCTTGTAACAAAGCCGAAATTAAGCGTCCCAGGCGACCACGCTGTGAAAAATGCTGATCAATTACCACTCCTGGCAAAAAGCCCATACCAGGGCCCATGTCAACAATTTCAATCCGCGGATTTGTCTCCGAATCGCCTTCTACAATCATTTTGTCAGGCATTACGGCAGCACCCGCACTTGTACCAGCCACAACTATGCCTTCAGCAAACCGTCGGTGAATAGCTTCATCGAGTACAGTACCCTTGAGAATGCTGGTAATACGAGCTTGATCTCCCCCGGTAAAAAAGACTCCAGTTGCTTTCTCAATCGCTTCTAAAGCAGTAGATGAAGATGCATCTTCACGGCTTTCTGTATCAACTATACGAACACTTTCCGCTCCCAAGCGCTCAAACACTCTAATATAATTTTCTCCAACTTCTCTTGGGAGTTCTGTTGCCGCTGTCATAATGACGATACTAGCCTTCGTTCCCCCTGCCCGTCGCAGAAACTCCCGTAGAATTTGGCAATCTCCCTCTTTATCTTCAGCACCACCAATAATCACTAGTTGCCGTTTCATTTCGCTCGCCACCATGATGTCACCTGAGATTAGTTAATCCATTTCAATAAAACATGACAATTAGAACTATAAAATCGTCCATTTGGTAGATTCAAAAATTAACTTTAAAATTGTTGGTTATGTAGATATTTCCAATCTTCAAATTTAAAATAATAAATATTATTTTTCAGTAAAACATTAATTTTTATAAATAATATTAAAAAATCAGTTTAATAAGCCTCTAGAAAATTACTCTAGAGGCTTGTTTAATTATTTTTGCTCTTTACTCCAGCCATCAGCAGCAAAACATCTTCTTTTAAAATTTTGGCTTTATTGCCATGATTTAAACATCTACAGCCAGATGGTTATTATTTAATGAAGCCGACTTCTATAAAGCAAGTTAATTAAGAAAAAACGTGCTTGCTCTAATGGAAGATGCCTGGGTTTGCCCTGATATACTATTTGGTACTCGTTGCTGTCTGGGCCATCTCCATGACCAGAAATAAGCTTGTTGTGAAAAGCTTCATCAGCAAGTTGCCGAACTTCATTTCTCAGAGCAACTTGTGTGCTGTTCATACTTTCTTTGCTGTCTCCTAAGATCCTTATTATACGTATATAAAATTTTAGAGTAGCTCGCACCTTTCAAAGGTTATATTTTTTATGGGTGATATTGCTATGAAAACTATTCTTTGCCTAGTTCTGACTGAGTAATGAAAACTTATAGGGCTTGATTATACCCTTAGATAGCTGAAAAAGTCTGGCAGTAGGGTTAGGCTGTGCCAAGAAAGGTTGAGTTTTATACTCGGATCAGCAGCAAAGCGATCGCTCCCCAAAAACTAAGGAGAATTAATTGACAATCGATGAGTCTGGATAAACGCAATCAGCGTCCGGACTTCAGGGTGTTTAGCTAAAGGTTTATTATCAATGCTGCAAGAAAAAAGCACCGATGCAGTCCGCATCAATGCCAGAAAAACTGATGTATTCGATATTTTCCACTTCAACCATTACATTGGCGCAAACCCTTATTTGAATGTAGGGGCTTTAGTATTCGATTTTGTTGTGAGTGAGTATAGAAAACCTCTGCCTATTGAGGAGTATGTTTCAATTATTAGCGATCGCTACCCACATTTAGGCAATCAAGAATACGAATCCTATGCCCATTTGTTTGCCCAAACTGCATCAGAAGTAGGTAAGCTGGACATGGGTTTACACTTAAGCCGCTGGAGTGTAAAATCATCTTCAAATGATGTGCGTATTGCTCTAGAGTCGCTTCATGAACGCACTACTAAAGGAGTAGTCTACTTTGTATGGGACTGGTTTGAAGCCATAGACCGAGATGCAGACTTTCTATTTGATGAGGAGTTAGTGCGGCTACAAAATAGATTTCGACAATCTGTCTACGGTGGCCCTACAGTATACGCCTTATTGCGGACAGCCCACGCTAAAGGTATTCCAGTTTTTTACCTGTGGGAAGAAGGACTAATGCAATATGGTTATGGAAAAAACCATATTCGTGGTGTAGCAACAACTTTTGACTGTGATAGTCACATTGATTCTGACTTTACAACTCGTAAAGATGACTGCAAAGCTTTTCTACACACGTTAGGTTTCCCAGTACCAAAGGGCGATATTGTTGTATCCGAAAAGGAAGCCCTAGCAGTAGCAAGAGAAATTGGCTATCCCGTTGCAGTCAAACCTGTAGTCGGTCACAAAGGAATTGGTGTGACGGCTGATGTGCAGGACTCCCTAGAATTACAATCTGCTTATGATCGGGCACTTGCTGCGATTCCAGAAGAACAACCCACACGAATAATTGTGGAGAAAAGCATATCTGGATCAGATTTTCGCTTGCTATGTGTTGATGGTAAATTCATCGCCGCAACCGAACGCCGCCCAGCATCGATTGTAGGCAATGGATATTCAACGATTGATGAGTTAATTAGACAAGAAAATCGCAAACCTGCTCGTTTGGATACACCCACTTCGCCAATGAGCAAAATCCAGCGTGATGACGCGATGGAATTGTACCTAGAAGAACAAGGCTTGTCGTTGGATAGCGTCGTTGAGAAAGACCGCACTGTGTATCTGCGTAAAGTAGCTAATCTCTCAGCTGGCGGTATGAGTATTAATGCAACGCATACAGTTCACCATGACAATATTATTTTGGCGCAAGACATTGCCCAACACTTCCGCCTGACTTGCCTTGGTATTGATGTCATTGCTCCAAGTCTTTCAGAATCGTGGAAATCTGGCAACTTTGCCATCTTAGAAATCAACGCCGCACCTGGCATTTTGATGCATCTTAACCCTGCTATTGGAGAAAGCGTTGATGTACCTTCCCATATTCTGGGAACTTTCTTTGAGTCAGGTACAGATGCCAGAATACCAATTATCACCTTTAATAAAATTGCAGTTCAGGAACTGCAAGAAACGATTGACCATATTCTTTTGCAACATCCTGACTGGATAATTGGTGCTGTTTGCCGTGATGCAGTTTTCGTAAATCGCTCGAAAAAAGTAATCAGTAAAGATTACAACAGCAACATCCAAAGTTTGTTACGTAATCCAAAACTGGATTTACTGATTGCCGAGTATGGGGGAGATATCCTGGAAAAGGATGGTATGTTTTACCAGGGTAGTAACATGGTCGTTCTAGATAATCCCACTGAGCCTGAAATGATGTTAGTGCGGGATGTTTTTGATGGTTCTACTGTGGTGATTAGAAAAGGAAACGATATTTCTATTAGCCGCAAGGGTTTAATTGAAGATTACACCTTGGGAGAAGAGGAACCATTTACACGAGTTTATTTGAAAGAAGTTGGCACGGTTTTGTAAGTAGAAAATTAGGCGTTCTAGATATCTGCATAAGGAGGTGAATGTCATTATTACATAGCAATACATTACCTCCTCAAATTTAATTGAGGAGGTAAATTATTAGTTTGTATTGGTTTTGCGTACACCAATTTGATTTTGTGCTTTGCAATGCTTTCAGTATCTAAGAAAAGCTTTTTAAATTTAAATGGCAGAAATTTTTTGTTATACCATATCGATTTTTATCTTTATTTGTAATACGATACCCTACCTCAAAACAATCTTAAAAAGCCGCTAGATGCTTACTAGCGGCTGTAATCTGCGTATCACTAAAACTACTTAAGTTTTTCGTAGGCTGCTAAAATAATTTTTTCTGTTTCCTCCCAGCCAATACATTTATCAGTGACTGAAACACCGTATTGTAATTCCTCTTTTTTACAAGTAAGCGGTTGGCTACCTTCATACAAATTCGATTCCAGCATCATGCCAACTATTGAGGTATTGCCATCAACAATTTGTTGAGTAACGTCTTCAAATACAGAAGCTTGCCGTCTGTAGTCTTTATTTGTATTACCATGACTACAGTCAATCACGATTCGCGGTGGTAAACTTGCCTCTTTTAACTTTTGTTCCACTAGTTTCACATTTTCTGCATCGAAATTTGGCTGATTACCACCCCTTAAAATAACGTGACCGTAAGGATTGCCTCTAGTTTGAAATACGCTGACTTGTCCGTCTTGATTAATTCCTAGAAAATTGTGGGGGTTTCTAGCTGAGTGCAGGGCATTTAAAGCCACTTGAATGTTACCATCAGTCCCGTTTTTAAAACCCACAGGCATCGAAAGTCCACTTGCCATTTCACGGTGAGTTTGTGATTCGGTTGTGCGCGCTCCAATTGCAGACCAGGCAATTAGTTCACTAATGTACTGAGGTATAATCGGGTCTAGAGCTTCTGTAGCAGCAGGTAATCCTAATTCAGCAATTTGTAAAAGCAAGCTACGGGCAATTAATAAACCGTTTTCTACATGGAAAGAATCATCCATCTCAGGATCGTTAATTAAACCTTTCCATCCTACTGTTGTTCTGGGTTTTTCAAAGTAAACCCGCATAATCAACAGTAGTTTGTCTTGGACTTTCTCAGCCAGAATATTTAGTTTTTCTGAATATTCTAGTGCTGCTTTTGGATCGTGGATTGAACAGGGCCCAACTACTATAAATTTTCTTCTATCCTGGAAATCTAGAATTTGCTCTAATTCTTGTCTAGATTTCAAAACTGTGTGTTCAGCTAGTGGAGTTAAAGGTAATTTTGTTTTTACTTCGTTGGGAGTTAATAAGACGTGAGAATTCTCAATGTTGGCGTCGAATAATTGGTTGTGCATGGAGCAGAACTTGTGATTTACGCTGCTGTGTTCTAGCGTAAAAATTATATACACATTTTAAAGACAAAGTGTATTATAAAATTAAAGACTTTTTCTAAATTGCTACTGTATTACTATATAAAATAATAATTAAACGTGTTTAATTAGACCAAACAAGTGCGGATAATTCAGTTAGCCATATTAATATTGTAAATAAAAAGGGGGCAGTACTCCCCCCTTTTATTGGTTACTAAATAGATAAACCTGTAAAGGCGTATCTATTTATTGCCAAACAAACACTTTGGCTTCGTAGGGCCCTATATCAGTTATGATGCCATCATCACCAGCTTCGACATCATAATTACCTGTCCACTCGTGCCATGTGCCACTACAGGGAAAATTAGGAACATGATACTCAGCTAAGAAGTTTTCTGAGAAATTTGCTACAACAACTACACGAGAACCACCATCATTCCAACGGCTGTAGGCTAGGACTTTTGCTTCTGGATTTTCGTGGATAAAATCGATATTCTCTGTGTAGAGTGCATGACTAGTTTTACGCAAATTAACCAAGCCTTTATAGTATTCAAACAAACTAGAATTTAAGCCATTACCTAGTAATGTCCAATCAATTTTGGCTGATTCGGGTTGTTTGGGTTTGTATTCACCAAATTCTTCACCCATCCAAATCAAAGGTACGCCAACAGATGTTACTAGAATCGCTGTTCCTAACTTAACGCGTTTAAAGGCTTCTTCATCAAAAATATTACGATTACCTAGTTCCACCATAAGACGATCATGGTCGTGGTTGGTGAGGTAATTTACGACGTTGGTTGCACCCATGAAGCCTTGACGTTTACAGTCAATTACATCTTTGAGGTTTTCTAAATCAAAAGTATCACCACAAATGTGTTCTGTAATTATATAACGGAAACTGTCATGCCAGCAACCATCCATTGGGCCATCGATATTGGTAATGCTGGTAGTTTCAGGTATGTGTTCTGCAATATTGTAAAAAGGTTTAGAACCAGCAGCTTTTTTCGCTTCTTGAACAATCCAGTGCATGAAATCGTAATTGGCAATCTGCCGTGCTGCATCATAGCGAATACCATCTAAGTGATATTCTTCAACCCAAAATCTTACGGTATCACCGACAAATTTTCGTGCCGGATATGTGTCTAAATTTTCGTCATAGTGTTCATAATTGAACTCAGGCCCCCAACTATTATCAGGGTCACGAGGCTCGTGATGATACCAATAATCGTGGTCGATTTGTGTTAATGGGCTAGAAGCTTCTGAGTGATTATAAATACCGTCCATAATGACGCGAATGCCTCTAGCATGACACTCATCAATGAGGTTTTTTAACCCAGCTGTCGAACCATAACTGGATTCAGGTGCAAAAAAATGGCGGGGATTGTAACCCCAGCTATAATCACCTGGATATTCTTTAACTGGCATCAACTCAATAGCGTTGATTCCCAGTTCACATAAATAATCTAGTTTTTCAATAACGTGTTTATATTTGCCTCGTGCATAAGGATCATCTTCGCCACCAGAGAAGTCTCCAACATGCAATTCATAAATGATTAACTCGTGGTCAGCAGGTAGAGGTTTATCATCATGTTGCCAAACGTATGTATCGATAATCCTTTCGCCATCTTTAATCCGAACAATACCATTATCTTTACCGCCAAATTCGTCAATATCAGTTGCATAAGGATCTGTGACATCAACCCACTGTTCTGGTTCTAAAAACCATGAGTTTGATTGCACACGGAATTTATATTGATATTCCCCATCTTCTAATTCAACAGAAGTACGAAAATAACCATCATCACCTTTTTCCATAGGAATTTCTTTCCAGTCGGAAAAAGAACCAATTAATACTGCTCCTTTGTTGTAGGGTGCAAATAAATTAAATTCAATTGGCTTTGCCATATATGTGATTTTTGGAAGTAGAAATACTTGGTAAAAGTATTCTCTGATTTCCTATTAAATTAGCCAATCGTTCCCTAGAAATATTTAATTAAGCAATACGTCTATCTAAAGTAATAATTTTTTGATTTGGTGATTTTTGCTAAAAGAAAATTATTTAATCAGTTAAATACTTGCTGATTTTGAATACCAATATATTTTATAGTAAAAACTTTTGAGCATCAGTGCCGAGTGGTTTTTACTCATAAATAAAGTTTAAAAAGCAAATAATTAGCAGATATTTGAAGGCAAAATTATCATGATATGCCTAAATATCTGCTACTTAAAATTAGCCCAAGTCTTCGCTAGTTTGTTGGAGATAACTTAACAACCAATTCGCAGCTGTTGCCCTGCGAGTCTGCCGAGGGCCGAATTCGCCAATTTTGTAACCTTTAAAACCCAACTTTTCTTTGAGTATTTGTTTGTTGTGTTGAGGGATAGAACGAGTCAATTTGACTGTTGCAGGACGACTATCAATAAAATCTGGTGGTTGTGGGTACTCATCGCGCCATTCTGACGCTACTTCGCTAGTGTCCCATTGTTCATTTGCACTGTTGTAGCGATAACCTAAATAGTGCCATACTAAATGGTTGACTGTGGCATCATCAATTGTCTCATTGAGAATTGCCCAAATAGTTTCTGTATTGAGTGGTGGCAAGTTAGACATAAGCAAGTTGAAGTTTCAAATTGACGCATTAATAAATTGAGAATTGGGGATGTAGTTGATGGTTAACAGTTCTCTATGCATCCTAATAGCGATCGCAATCCAGGTAGTGAACAACAATTTATCACTATTAACCAGCTAGACTACTAAATATAGGGATAATTTTATCCCTAGCCACATCTGCGGTAAGAACCATCAGCCAAGACTCAGTTGTGCATTGACAAACCAAGTAGACTAAAAATCGTAAATAATAGACCAATCAATGCAGAATTTCACACCACACCCAAAGCTTATCCGTGCCCATTTAATCATTTCTGGCCGAGTTCAAGGAGTTGGCTATCGCTACGCCACAGTAGATACAGCTAGCCAGTTGGGATTAACAGGTTGGGTGCGAAATCTCCCTGATAGTCGAGTGGAAGCAGTCTTTGAAGGGTCACGAGAAGTTGTGGAAGAGATGATTCGCTGGTGTCATGCTGGCCCTCCAGCTGCTGTGGTGAAAAATGTTGAGGTTGAATACGAACAACCAGAAGGTTTACAGAGATTTGAAGTTAAACGGTTAGACTAAAACTTATACTTACGTAAGTGAATATTATTATCTGCAAGGTTGATGTATCCCTTACGGTTAAAGCTGGAGGTTTGTATGCCTTCCTGCATGAAAACGAAGTATAATATTTTCATCATTTATCCTGCTTTTTGTCAGAAAATAGTGAAATCGTCTGTTTGATTTCTTCACTCGGTAAAGTTTGGTTTAGAGTAGCTTATTGCATAAGCAACGATCAAAATTGAAGCTATATTTGTAGTATGCTCATCTGCGAATTAAGGTAATACCCATAAAGGATAAGCACTCATAATTAATTTTCGGATAAGTTAAATAGCTAAATTTTTGATTCAGTTATGTTAATGCAGTCTAAGGGTAAAAATCAAAGAATTGGGAGTTTGACTAGACTTGCAAGAGTAGGATTGAGTCTAGCATCTTTGAGTTTGGCTACAGCAAGCATAATTTCCTCCAAGCCAGTGGTAGCTAATGAAAACCAAAGAATGGCCACAGCATCTACGGAACTACCAGTAGTAAAATCGGCGGCTTTGGGTACGGATATGAATGTACCTTGGTCAAAGCCTGTAAGGATTGACGATCCTTTTGAAGGAAATTATCTGGGGATTTTTGACCGAAATTATTTCTGGCGAAACGTTATTGATAATAATGCTAGGGTTGACGTGATTAGCCTTTGGAGCCGGAATTCTGTTCGCCTTTTGTTAGCTTACCGCGATCGCAATTGCTCGTATGGTTCATACTACCACGCCTTTAGAGCAATACCGGAGTGTTTAGTATCTAATAACACACTAAAGATTACTAATCTCTATATTAAACTAGGCGATCGCGTCTTTCGTTTAGAAGGAAACAACAGTAGATTTAAAGTCAGCAACGAGTTAGCAACGGCTCTCAAAAATTCACCTGCTCAAAATGTGAGTATTAGACTTTTATCAGAAACTGGAGAATCGGTAGATAGCGAAATAGGTAAAAAAACTGTAGAAGCTTGGAAAGCTATTTACTGAAGAAGGTCTCGAAGAAAAATTCACATCTATAGCAACTGAAGAATGGTATATCATTTATGCTGAAAAATTAAGCTTTTTTAGGGATAAATTTGGGGTAAAATGTCATTGTTTGTACCCCGATTTCAAATACTTATTGACCTTAGCGCTTCTAAAATACTGTCCATGCAGCTACTTCAAACAATCGACAAAGATTTTTCTGCTAGATTCAAAGCCCTTGTGAACGATCGCCGGGAAGCAACTGTTGATGTTAGCGGGACAGTAAGAGATATTCTATCTGATGTCAAAGTGCGTGGTGATGCCGCAGTCAAGGATTATACAAGCCGCTTTGACCACTTCAACTTACAGTCTTTGCGTCTGAGTAATAGCTTTATTGCCGAACACGCAGCCCAATGTTCCCCTGATGTGAAAGCAGCATTAGAGGTGGCTGCTGAACGGATTGCGGTTTTTCATCACAAACAATTGCCGCTAGATATTGGCTATACCGATGCCGTAGGGGTCAAGCTCGGATTAAATTGGGTAGCACTGGCTACCGTGGGGATTTATGTTCCCGGAGGGCGAGCCAGCTATCCTAGTTCTGTATTGATGAATGCCTTACCTGCCAAAATTGCCGGGGTGGATAGAATTGTCATGACAGTACCGATGCCTCGCGGTGAAATCAATCCCGCAGTACTCGCAGCAGCGCAAATTGCTGGCGTGACAGAAATCTACGGTATTGGTGGGGCACAAGCAGTAGCAGCACTAGCTTATGGAACAGAAAGTATTGCTCCTGTCGATAAAATTGTCGGCCCTGGTAATGCTTATGTTGCTGAAGCAAAACGACAAGTATTTGGCAGGGTGGGAATTGACAGTATTGCAGGCCCATCAGAAATTTTAGTTGTCGCAGATAGCAAAAATGATCCAAACTGGATTGCTTGGGATTTGCTCTCACAAGCAGAACATGATCCCAGTGCGCAGTCAATTTTGATTACGGATTCTGAAACATTTGCTCAGGAAGTGATCAAGGCGGTTGAGCAGATTTTGACAAATTTAGCTACCAGGGAGGTGGCTACTGCCAGTTGGCAACAACACGCAGCCATAATTCTTGTAAGTGATTTGATAGAAAGTATTCCCCTAATAAATCAGCTAGCTCCAGAGCATGTGGAATTGTGCGTAGATAACCCACAATTGCTTGCTAACCAAATTAAGTGTGCTGGTAGCCTGTTTTTGGGACGCTATACACCAGAAGCAATTGGCGATTATTTAGGTGGGCCAAACCATGTGTTGCCTACAGCACGTTCTGCCCGCTTTGCCTCTGGCTTGAGTGTCTACGATTTTCTCAAGCGGATTACTTATTTGGAATGTAATCAACAGGCATTGGAAACAATAGGCAAAGCAGCTATCACCCTAGCAGAAGCAGAAGGTTTACCAGCTCATGCAGGTAGTGTGGCTGTGCGGTTAACTTGAACGGATAAGTGTTTGGAAAGTCCAATACTAGATTCATCTCATCACAGATGCCTGCAACTATGCCTTACTTGGTCAATATCCTGTACCCTGATATCTAATGGCGATGCTGTCATGCTTCTAAAATGCAGCATTTACGATCGCACCTGCGGAATCTGGGTTACAACCCATTACCGATGAGAATGAAAGGGGCCCAATAGTAGGGGTGGCTAAGGTTATTGCTAGCTGGTTTTAATTGACTATTGTCAGGGATTGGGTCTAATACTATGCCCCGCTTTTGGCTCAAAGCTTCGTAATTTCCAGTAATTAATGCTATTTGGGCTGCTTGTAAAGCTTCGGCTTTGGTGGTGTTAGGCTTTTGGAGCGCAGTATAGAAAGCATCCATTAAATTTTGCGTCCCCCCATCGTCAACAGACCATAAGCTGGCGATCGCGGCTCTGGCTCCGGTTCGTTGTATTTGGTAGCCAAAGCCCAAAATTTCTTTACCATCGCCTAATTTGTCCCCCAAGCCGGTTTCGCAAGCACTTAGCACTACCAAATCTACGTGAGGTAGGTTCCAGTTTTGCACATCACGCAGGGTAACATACTTGCCATTACCAAACACGATAAAAGAATCTTCTGGCTGACCAACTACAAAAGCGGCGTGAGTTGCCAAATGCACAATGTTGTAGTCATTCATTGAATAAACAATATCTGGGTTGAATTGGTCATCTACTAATTTCTTGGTATCACGAATTGTGGCTGCTATTCCTTCCACTTCCTGACCTGCGAACTGTAGCCCTTGAAAAGTAAAATCTTGTTTGCCAATTTTGATATTGACGCTACGTTGAGAATTAGCAAATGCAGCAGCTAAAACTTGCAATTGTGGCTGTGGTTTAGTGGTGAAATTGGTCAGGCTCAGAGCAGTAACATTATTGACGCGGAAGCGTTGCACCAGCCATTGCTTACCATCGTATAAAGCAGCTAAAGGAATGTAACGCAGTTTGCCATCGGGAGCGTAAATGATGGTTTTTGTTTTCGCTTCAGCTAGGTCTTTTTCGATAGGTTTAATTAGCCATTCATAAAGTTGACCAGCAGAAACTTTCGGCTTACTAGTGGGATTTTGCAAATCACGACGGTATTTCTCAATAACGCTGTTCAGTTGTTCTTGAGTAACAGCAACTGTACGATGAATTGGAGGCCCATAAGGAGTTGCTAACACTAGTTCCAGACGGTCTTTAAGAACTAACGGATAAAGAATTACTGCATCTTGCTGGAGCCGCTGAAGATTGTTCTGAATGGTTTTTACTTGAGTTTCTAAGTTGATATTTTCTCCACCAGTACTTTGTTGTAACTCTGCCACTAGTTTTTCCACTTCTGGATTTTTGATAAATTCACCAAACTGTTTACGAATATCTGTTTGAAATTTCCTCAATTCAATAATTCGCTGTTGTTGGGTACTCGTTCTTTTACTTGAGGGTTGAATCTTTTCTAGTGTGTCTAATTCCTTACCCAATGCTACTGCTTTATCAAGGATGGCGTTGGTACTGGGGTCAGTTGATGGTTGCGGCGAGCTAGTTCTCTGGCTAATATTCAGATAATCTTTTAACTCTTGTAGTTTGAGCAAATCCAACACCTGCCGTGCTTGGGCTATCTGACCTTGAGAAAGTAACAAATCTGCTAATTCTCGGTAAGTATCTGCCTTAGTTTCGCCTTTGCGACCAGCTTGTAGAAAGGATGTTTGCAACTGTGGAGGTAAACCTTGAATTTTTTGCCGCACTTGCTCTAGCCCACGAACAGCTTTTTGATAGTATTCAATAGCCTTCTGTGGCTGATTCAAACTGCGATAAGCGCGTGCTAAACCTGTAAAAGCACCAGCACCACTACCTGGGATATTGGGAGTGGGATTTGTTTTTAATGCTTCTTCATAAAAAGATATCGCCTTTTGAAGTTGTCCCGATTTGCGGTAAACATAACCTAAGTGGCCTAAAGCACTAGACTCTAGCGATCGGAATTTTAGCTTCCTCACAATAGTCAATGCTTCTTGGGCTGTAGCAACAGCTTTTGGATAGTCTTGTAACCCTTGATAACCACCGCTCAAACTCAATAGTGCAAAAGATTTCATTACAGGACTTTTACTTTGCTCAAATGCGGCTGTTGCTTGTTGTGCCAGTTCTATTGTTTTTTGGGCATTTCCTTGGTGATAATAAATACCGCCTAAGGATAGCAGTGCAATACCTTCCATTAAATGATTTTGCGTTTTGCGAGTAATTGTCAGAGTTTGTTGATAAAAAGAAATTGCTTGTTGATAGTCTCCTAAATTAGTGTAAATACCACCTAATGAAGGTAGGGCTAGTAATTCTGCCATTGGATTTTTGATTTCTTGGGCAATAGCTAAACTCTGTTTGGCAAACTCAATAGCTTTGGGGTACTCTTGGAGACCCATATAAGTAAGACTTAAGTAACTCAAAGCCATCGATTCAAAAAAACGGTTTTTATTTTCCCGCGCAATAGTCAAGCCTTGTTGTAGTAACTCGATGGCTTTTTGATCATCATTTTGTCCAGCAGAGTAAGCAGCGCCTAAAATAACTAATGCTAGTCCTTCCAAATCACGGTTTTTAATCTGCTGTCCATTTTTTGAGGGATTTTCTCCTCTGGCAATTGCTAAGGATTGTTGACTCAATTCAATGGCTTTAAGATAATCTCCCTGTGCTAAATAAATAGCAGCAATATTTACCGAAACAGCACTTTCAAATTCAGTTCCTTTAGTAATGGATAACGCTTGTTGAAGTAGCTCAAATCCTTTTGGCAAGTTACCCATGTAGTTATAAGCACTTCCCAAAAGCATTAAAATCTTGCCCTCGTCAGCACGATTTTTCGTTTCCCTTGCTATTACTAGGGCTTGCTGAAAGTAGTTAATGCCTTGGGGTAAGTTTCCTAATTGGAATGAATAAGCCCCGCCGACTTGCGTTAGTGTATTTTGTTCTAAATCTCGGTCTTTGCTCTCCCTCGCCACTTTTAGGGCTTGTTGATAATAGGTAATTGCTTGAGGTTCGTTTTTCATATCACTAAAAGCATTACCTAAATTTGTTAGCAATTTTGTTTGTCTTTCCCAGTCTTTAATTTCTTCAGCAATAGCTAGTGCTTGCTGATAGTATTCAATCGCTTTTTGGTATTTCTGTAAATTATAATTAGCCAGACCAAGACCTCTCATAGAGGTGAGTTGATATGGTCTATTTTTGATTTCTTGAGCAATAACTAATGCTTGCTGAAAATATTCAATTGCTTTGGGGTAATCTTTAAGTGAATCGTGGTAAATGCTACCTATATCATTCAATAAATCAGATTCTTTATCGCGCTTCTTTAAATCCCGCACAACTGCGACACTTTGCTGATAATAATCAATAGCTTTTGCATATTCTTGCAATGAATTATAAGCCTTACCGAAGCCGTAAGCTAGGATTTTAAATTCACTTTCACGGTCTTTAATTTTTCTTGCGACTATTAAAGCTTGTTGAGAAGTATTGACTGCCTTATGGTATTCTTTAAGATAATTATAAGCGTCACCTATAGTAGTCAAAGTATTTAATTCACAATCAGGCTTGTTAGTTTTTCGCTCAATTGCTAGTGCTTGATTATAATACTCAATTGCTTTACTATATTCTTCCAAGTTTTGGTAAGCTCCACCAAGAGCATAAATATCGCGTGATTCACAATTGAGTTTGTTAATTTCTAAGTTAACCTTAATATTTTGCTGAAAGTAATCTATAGCTTTTGGCTTATCTTGCAGAGATTGGTAAGCTTTGCCAATGTTATATAAAATGTCAGATTCACGGTTTTTATTTTTGCTCTCGCGTGTTGGTAATAATGCTTGCTGATAAAACTTGATGGCTTGTGGATAATCTTTAAGTTTATAGTTGTAAACCTGCCCCAAGGCTTGCAGTGTTACAGATTGATATTCGATATTTTTTATTTCTCTTGCGATCGCCAGACTTTGCTGATAGTAATCAATCGCTTTTTGGGAATCATCTAAGGAATTGGAGTAAATATTTCCTATGCGATACAGGCTGTCTAACTCACCATCGCGCCGTTTTATTTCTCGTGAAATCGCTATAGTTTGCTGATAATAATTAATTGCTTTTTGATAATCTTTTAGTGAATTATAAAAATCCGCCAATCTGAATAGAGCAGAAGCTACTAAATAACCGTTATTAATCTGCCGCGCGATCGCCAAGCTTTGCTGAGAGTAATTAATCGCTTTCTGGTAATCTTTCAGCGAGTTATAACTATCCGCCAAACTTTTTATTGCGTTAATAGCTAACTTACGGTTGTTAATTTGCTGGGCAACTGCCAAGCTTTGTTGATAGTAATCAGTTGCCTTTTGGTAATTCTCTTGAGCATAATAAATATGACCAAAACGCCGCAATGCATCTGATTCAAGTTCACCGTTTTTAATTTCTCTTGCAATTACCAGTGTTTGCTGTTGGTAATCTAGAGATTTGGTGTACTCCTTTAAGGATTTGTACGCTACACCCAAAATACTTAAAGATTTTCCCTCTAATAGACGGTCTTTGATTTCCCGTGCAACTGCTAAACTTTGCTGAGAATACTCTATCCCTTTCTCATTCTTATCTGAGAAAACATAGCCACTACCTAAACCTTGTAAAGCCTTACCTTCTCCTTGACGGTCTTTTATTTCTCTATAAATAGTTAGTGCTTGTTGGAAAGACAGCAAAGCTGCTTCATATTGATTCTCATCAACCTGCTTAGTCCCAGTCTCTACTAGTCTATCTGCTTCTGCCTTACGGTTTTGTTGTGGTGGGGTGACTTTATCTGTATTTGGTGTTTGTGCTACAGCGCTGTAAATTTTTGGCTGTCCATACACAGTAGCAAGTATTAAAAATATCAGGGTTGCAATAATTGTAGAGAAGCGAACTGTACTGTTTGTACAAACTTTTAGAGGTCGATTCATAGGTAAGGCTGTCGAAAATTTGATGAGTGTCTGCTGTTTTCTACAGACACATTTCTCAGCCTTCCTTAAATGATGTAAGTGCGAGGCATTATTTTGATAATTTTTAACAATATGGGCTGCGATCGCAGTCTCTTAGCTTGAATAGTCGTAATGTTGAGTGCTGAGTGCTGAGTTACAGCATTTTTTCTAGAAACTGCTTGGCGCGATCGCACTGAGGATTGTGGAAAAATTCGCTTGGTGTGGTGTCTTCTGCCAAACATCCTTGATCGAGGAACATTATTCGGCTGGCGGCGACTCTGGCAAATCCCATTTCATGAGTCACAATTGCCATTGTTATCCCAGTTTGTGCCAAAGCTTTGATTACTTCTAGCACATCTTTAACCATTTCTGGATCTAAGGCAGAGGTTGGTTCATCAAACAATATCATCTCTGGTTCCATTGCTAGGGCGCGGGCGATCGCAACTCGTTGTTTTTGTCCGCCGGATAGTTTTGCGGGGTAAACATCCGCTTTCTCCACCAATCCTACCTGGCCAAGTAACTCTAACCCCTTTTGCGAAGCCTGTTTCTGATTTATTCCCCTAACTTTAATCGGGGCGTAGGTGACATTTTGCAACACCGTCATGTGGGGAAACAAATTGAAGTGTTGAAACACCATAACCAAGCGCTGCCGAACTTTGGCAATGTTTACCTTGGGAGCAGTAATTTCATATTCTTGAAAGTAAACTCGTCCTCTGGTGGGGCGTTCTAACAAGTTCATGCATCGCAGGAAAGTTGATTTACCTGAGCCACTTGGCCCTAGAATAGCTACTACTTCACCTTGGTAAATCTCAGTCGAAATATCTTTTAAAACATCGAGTTTACCAAAAGATTTACACAAAAACTCTGTACGAATTACAGCCTTACTCACTTCGTCTCAACCTCCTTTCGAGTGTAGATGCACCAAAAGTTAGACCCATTACCAAAACATAGTAAATTAACCCAGCAAACAGCAGAGGTTCAAAATATATATATTTATTAGCTCCCACGATTTGGGCACTGCGTAAAATTTCTACCACGCCAATAGTTGAAACTAAAGCAGAATCTTTCAAAAGTCCAATCGTTTCATTCACCAAAGCCGGGAGAATGTTCTTCAATCCTTGAGGCAAAATAATGTCCCACATCATCAACGAATAGGGAACACCCATAGACATTGCTGCTTCACTTTGTCCTTTATCTACTGCTTGAATTCCACCCCGGATAGTTTCTGACATATAAGCCCCAGAGTTGAGAGTAAATGTTAATACTCCCGCCTGTAATGCTGGGATATCATAACCAGTCAGCTGGGGTGTTGCGTAGTAAACCAATGCCAACTGCAACAACAATGGTGTGCCTCGAAATACAGAAGTGTAAGCGTTGGCTAACCAGCCTAGTGGCTCTATATTAGAAATTTTTAATAGAGATAGTATTGTTCCCCAAATTAAACCAAGTAATACTGATAACAGTGTAAATAATAAAGTTAAGGGTATTCCCTGAAGAATAAATGGCAGATCGGGAATGATTCTTCTAAAGTCTAAATTCAATCCACCTTGAGGTGCGGGTGCTGTTGAAGATGCGGCGTTGGCTGCGGTGTTGAGGGAAAACCACTTCGTTGCTAATTTTTCTAGTTCGCCTCTGTCCTGCATTTGCTGAAGGACTTTGTTAAAAGATTGTACTAAAGGGGAACCTTTAGGAAAAGCGATCGCCGAACCTGTAGCCTCTTGCGCTGAGGGAATTACATTAAATTCTAAATCTGGGTTAGCTTGAGCAAATCCCTTAGCCACAGTATCTTCGACAATAGCAGCATCAATTCGCCCAGATTTAATTTCTTGAATGACTTCAGGAACTTTGTTAAGTTGCTTTAATTGAATACCTGTAATTTTTTGAGCTAATTTTTTAGCATTTTGCTCTTGAATTGTCCCCAATTGTACGCCAACTTTTTTACCTGATAAATCTTCTGGTTTTTTTAAATTACTACTCTTAGGAGCAACAATTGTATCTTGCGCTTGGTAATAGATGATCGAGAAATCAACATTTTTGCGTCGTTCATCTGTAGGCGTCATCCCAGCCATTACGAAATCAGCACGATTTGCTTGCAGTGCAGGAATTAAGCCGTTAAAATCCGACTCCATCACCTTGAGTTTAAACCCCAGTTCCTTAGCAATGGTATTAGCAATATCAATATCAAAGCCAACTATTTTCCTTTCACCACCCTTAGTGTCGTAATACTCATAAGGAGGATAATCCGGTGAGGTAATCAGCGTCAGTGTATCTTTACCAACTGACGAAGCTGCTTGTAGAGGAAAGCTATGCTGGGTAATGGTAGTGATTGCTATCATTGCTACAAATAGCAGCATAAATAGCAATACTTTGCGTTTTTTCATTTCTAAACACTAACACTCTAAGTTGATCTACACCTTGGACTTCGATTCTGCAATGCCCAAATTTTATTCATCATATTGCAGTAGATCTAACCTTAGACTTTAGAAACGTATCTGGCAATCTGATATTATTTAAGTTGGCTATAAGAATGAAAAAGGCTTGGCAATTACCAAACCTTGTCAATAGAAGTGAAAGACTCACATCAATTAAATCATCCTTACCTTTAGTAGTTCATCTACCTTTGGGAAGTTTATATACGCCTTAAAAAGTGATTTGGCCTAATATTTGAGCAAGATGAAAACGCTTTAACCGATTTAGTCCACTCAAGTAGACTGAAATAGTTAGCGATCGCGATTTTGTGCATACCATGCGAGTTCATGGGCGGTATATGCGAAACAAAATTGATCCGGCGTTGCATCAATGCGGGATGAATTAAAATTTTATATCAAGGCTAAAGATTTATTCTTTGCGCCTTTGCGCGAAAAAAAATTCATTCCATCAATCAGCAACGCCTCAAATAATAGTTCTATCTCAACTACCTGCCCAAGCAAGACACAACTCGCGAAAATGATCGCCCCGGACTTCAAAATTAGGATACTGATCGAAACTCGCACAAGCAGGAGATAACAAAACTACAGCAGCTTGATGCTGTTTGGCTAACTCGGCTCCTCTAGGAACAGCCTTCTCCATTGTTTCAACAATTTCATAACTAGAATACCCTACCTCTTGCAGGCGTTGGGCAAATGCAGGTGCAGCATTACCAATTAATAAGACAGCGGCTGCTTTGGCTTGAATTTTTGCTAACCAAGCAGTGTCATCACCTGCTTTAGCTTCGCCACCAGCAATCAATATTGCTGGATTTTTAACCGATGCTAAACCAACTTCAGCAGCATCGTAGTTAGTGGCTTTGCTGTCGTTGATAAAATCTATACCTTCCCAAGTGCAGATATGTTCTAAACGATGGGATACACCGGGAAATTCTCGAATTGCATGGGAAATCGCATCACGATTAATACCCCCCAACCGCGCCGCAGCTACAGACATCAATAGATTTTGCTGGTTATGTTCTCCCACCATCCGTAAAGCAGAAACTTCCACAATGGGTTCTGGTGTAGCTGTGGGAGCCAACTTTTCGACAACCCAACCATCTTCGATGTAAAAGCCGCGTTCTCCAATTAGGTAATCTTTACCTTTAACACTTGTCCAGTAAGCGTCAGGCCAATGACTTGCACCCAATTTGCTTAAGTACGCATCATCACCATTGAAAACTTGCAATTGAGACTGACGTAATAACTTAGCTTTAATGTCGTAATAGTTCTCTAATGTCTTGTGGCGGCTGAGGTGATCTGGTGTGAAAGTTGTCCACACACCGATGCGAGGAGTGAGGGTGACAGATGACTCTATTTGATAACTGCTGAGTTCGGCAATTACCCAATCAGGATGTTTTTCGGCTAAGGCAACTTCGCAAGCAGCGTAGCCAATGTTACCGCAGGCGGGGGCATCTAAACCCGCTGCTTGAAAAATAGCGGCAATTAAAGCAGTGGTAGTAGTTTTGCCGTTAGTACCTGTAATTCCTACCCAAGGTTGCGATCGCAGATGTCGCCAAGCGAGTTCCATTTCCCCAATAGTTTCAATGCCTAATTCTCTGGCTTTGAGTAATAAAGGAATATCCCAAGGTACACCAGGACTAACGATAATTAATTGTGGTAAATCAGACTCATTGAATTCCAGGGAATACCCCAGTTTCACGGTAATTTGCTCGGTAGCTAGTTCTTGTTGTTGTTGAAGGAGGGCTTCGGAGGTGTTGCGATCGCTTAGTTCCACCTCCCAACCTTCCCTTTTCAACAATCTGGCCGCAGCAATGCCGGACTTTCCTAATCCAATGACAGAAGCTCTAGGCATAGATTGTATGTAGCAGAGATCCCTGGTTAAGCACTAATCATAGTAGCGTTTCTTGGTAAAAATTACACCTATATTTTGTTGATTTAGACTACAAATTTTTGACGATCGCACCAAAGTCAGCTAAAACACGGGCATGGTTGCGAAGCAAACCAAGTAAATTTAACCGATTACGCTTAATTTCTGGATTGGAGTCCATCACTAATACGCTCTCTGGCCCATCAAAAAATTTACTAACAGTAGGAGTAATTTTTCCTAGAGATGCTACTAACAGTTGGTAATTTCGTGATTGCTGCGCTGTTTGAGTTTGCGGCACTAACTCGACTATGGCATTGTAAAAAGCTTCTTCAGACGACTTTTGAAATAGTTCTTTTTGAACTAATGCTGTTGGTTCTAATTGTTGTGTATCCAAATCTCCTTGGGCTGCCAAGCGTGTGGAACGGTTAACAGTTTCGTAGATGCGGTCTAAAGTACCATCTTGACGAATTTGCTGGAGGTATAAAGCGCGATCGCGCACATCTAATAAATCCTTTAACGCCCGTTCTGTATATTCGGGGTCATTCTCTCCTAACACTGCATTTACGAGGTCATAATCAATTTGTTTTTCTTCTTGCAGTAGAGTACGGATACGTTGCAAGAAAAATTCTCGCAAAGCTGTAATTAATTGCGCTAAATCTTTATTATGTACTGTTACAAAATCTGTTGCTATTTGCTCCAATAAACTTGCTAAATTAATTGGTAAATTAGCTGACCATGTAATGTTAATTACAGCATTCGCTGCCCGTCGTAAAGCAAAAGGATCGGAAGAACCGGAGGGTATTAAACCCAACCCGAATATACTTACCAAAGTGTCCAATCGGTCTGCTAAACCAACAACTTGACCTGTCAAAGTTTCAGGTAAGATATCATCGGCTCCTCTAGGCAAATAATGCTCAAAAATTGCCCTAGCAACTTCTGCGGTTTCGCCACTAGCTAAAGCATACTTCTCTCCCATTACTCCTTGTAATTCAGGAAATTCGTACACCATTTGAGTAACTAAATCTGCTTTACAGAGCAAAGCTGCCCTCAGAATATTTTGACGCTGATTTTCTGCTAATTGCAGTTGATTGGTGATCTGTTCAGCAATCTTGACGATTCTATCTACCTTGAGGCGCAGCGAACCTAAATCTTCTTGAAAAGTGACTTTTTCTAATTGTGGTAAATAGCTTTCTAAAGGTTTAGCTAAATCAGTTTTGTAAAAAAATTGTCCATCTGCTAATCTGGCACGGATGACTCTTTCATTACCGACAGCAATGATATCTGCTTTGCTGGGGTTACCGTTAGAAATGGTGATGAAATAAGGAAGTAATTCTTTGCTATTGGCAGCTTTGAAGACAGGAAAATAACGTTGGTGACTTACCATAACGGTGGTAATCACCTCAGTAGGTAAAGTCAAAAATTGTGCTTCAAATTTACCCATAACAGTAGAAGGATATTCTACTAAGTTTGTCACTTCCTCTAATAAATCAGGGTAGATTTCGGCATAACCATTTAACTTTTGCACAGATGCGTGAACTTGCTCTTGAATGATGTTTGCGCGTTCATCAGCATCAACTATGACGTAGGCAGAGCGCAGCGTGGTAACATAATCAGTAGCTTGGGAAATTGTGACCGTTTCTGGATGTAAAACACGATGCCCACGGGAGATGCGATCGCTTTTCACTACCTTAGAAGCATTGACTAATTCAATTGGCAACAACGCCTCATCTAACAAAGCGACCAACCAACGAATTGGTCGAGAAAACCTCACATCTCCATCACCCCAGCGCATCAACCGCTTTCCTTCTAAACCCGAAATCCACTGGGGTACTAGTTCGGTTAAAATTTCCGCTACCGGACGACCGGGAATGCTTTTCTTGACAAAAACAAATTCCCCTTTATCAGTTGGACGAACTTGCAGCGCATCGACTTCTACACCTTGCTTTTTAGCAAAGCCTGCTGCGGCTGGTGTTGGTTTGCCATCTTTAAAAGCTGCTTGTGCGGGAGGCCCTTTAATTTCCTCTTCGCGGTCTGGTTGCTGAGATGGTAGACCTGTGATGAGTACCGCTAGACGGCGAGGAGTACCATAAACTTCCACAGCATCGCTAGTTAGGCTGTTTGCTAAAAGACTTTGGGGAATGAGCGATCGCCACTGTACGATAGCATCACGGAGAAAGCTTGCAGGTAGTTCTTCTGTTCCAACTTCTAATAAAAATGCAGGCATAAGACATTATGTGTAAAACAGCGAGTTTCAACAGTTTACCTCGCCTGTAATGCTGACGGGTTGACTTGGGAAACAAGCAGATGTCGATTAACACTTTATTTGTCGTCGTTAACTGATTAATGTCATCATTAACAAATTAATGTCGCTGTTGTCTCCTCACTCTCCAAAATTTCATCAACATCATTCGATCTGCCAAAAGCTAAAGATGCATTAACCTCATCGGAGTTTAGCGTTTCACTCATAAAGAAACTCCACCGCTTGGAATCCTTGAAATCTTTGATTTGGAAATACTTGAAGCTACTTCTGACAAAAAGCAAAGTTCACACCCTAAGCCGGCTATGTGATCTTATCTAACCTGCGGTAAAGCTACGAAGTGGGCAAGCTGAACGCTAAAGCCACACGAGCGCTGATCTTACAACTAGAGAGAACGAGGCTTCAGTAAAACCATGGAGTACAGATTATCGTCAGGGCACAACGGCCGTTGTGCCCCATTGTGTTATAAGGACGCGTTTTGTAACTCAGCCGTGCGTACAGAAAGCTGCTGTGTCTGGTTACCTCGTTGCACTTTCACTTGCAACGCTTGACCGAGGCGACTACTTTCTACAAGATTTTGCAACTGTTCAGCTGTAGTAATTGTTTGCCCATCAATTTGCACAATTACATCTCCACGCCGGATACCCGCAGATGCGGCTGGAGAGTTCGGTACAACTCGCATCACTAAAACACCGTTAACTTCAGGGATTTGAATCGGAGAGTTGGGATCGGTGTTGTTTTGCTTGGCTAGCTCAGGAGTTAAAGTTAGCATTTGCACGCCTAAATAAGGGTGAACCACTTTACCTTCACGTTGCAGTTGAGCTGCGATCGCTTTCGCTTTATCAATGGGAATAGCAAATCCGATCCCCATCGCATCGGGGCGAATAGCTGTATTGATCCCAATCACTTCACCTTGACCATTCAAGAGAGGCCCTCCAGAGTTACCAGGGTTAATCGCGGCGTCAGTTTGAATAAACTCTAAGCGTTTGTCTGTAATGCCAACTTGGGCGCTAGAACGTTTGAGGGTGCTGACAATTCCCAAGGTAACGGTATTATCAAATCCTAAAGGATTACCAACTGCGATCGCCCAGTCTCCTACCTGTACATTACTAGAAGAACCCAAAGGAGCTACTGGTAAATCGTTACCAGCATTAATTTTCACTACTGCCAAATCTGTAACTTCATCAATGCCTTGAACTTTGCCGTCAAAGGTGCGACCATCCTTAAGCCGGACTGTTACTCTATCAGCTTTATCAACTACGTGAGCATTAGTCAGAACTAACCCACTCTTGTCAAGAATGAAACCAGAGCCAAGACCGCGCAATTGCTCTGTAGGCATTTGTTGGGGGAAACCGTCACCAAAAAATCGCCGGAAAAAAGGGTCTTCAAGAAATGGATCGACACGCCGAGTAATTGTACGCTCTGTATCAATCCGTACCACTGCTGGCCCAACACGATTAACTGCTGCGGTGACAAAGCTACTAGCGCCTATCGCACCCGAAGCGGGCGATTGTCGTTGAGCGATCACTTCTGGCGTATCCGCGATTTTAGACTTTGGTGCTGGTTCTGCTTGAGAGGGTAACACTCGCAGACTGCTAACAGTTAGCACAACTCCTAGAAATATAGCTAAGACATGGGAACTGAGTTGGCGTATAGACCAGGGTAGTTTGGGAAATCTCATAATCACAACCTAAATCTAAAAGCTTAATTTTTGCTTAGTCGTGAAAAATCTATCTAAAGTTATTTTTACAGCAAGGATAAAAATCCTTACGTGACGTTTACGCTTTACTTCAGGTATAGTCTACTCCCCAACGTTGTATCCTAAGTTGTATTCATATATGATTGCTGGAATTTGATGGAGGTGAGAGAGTTAGCGAACTATTACAATTCTTCCTCATCCACCTCATATCCCTTTTTCTGCAATTTCTATCTTTGATTACAAATCAGTATTAGTTGGGGCAGAGGATGCGCTACCTGTAATCAAATTAATTGTATATTCAGCCCAAAAGCTATTATGGAGATTATCCCTTAAAAGGTTCGGATTTCACCCCATATCGAATATTGGGAATTGGTAATTATCCTCTTACACCCTTACCGATTACCAATGAGCGATCGCTCCCTAGGCTAGTATCTTAGTACGACCAGAACTTTGATAACCCATGAATGGATTAAACCGATTACCTAAAGAATCCTTGCCTACACCCCAGCAGGCAGAACACTCCCATCATCACAGCACAGACCAGGAACATTTAGATCATACTCCTGCACATGGAGAATCGGTTCATCCTCACGTTCATAGTGAAGAGTCCTTACGGCGAATTGTTAATCGATTAGCGCGTATAGAAGGACACATCCGTGGTATTAAGACAATGGTGCAGCAAAATAGCCCTTGTCCTGATGTTTTATTACAAATTGCTGCCGTGCGGGGTGCATTAGATCGGGTAGCACGAATTGTTCTAGATGAACATTTAACTGAATGTATTGCTAGAGCTGCCAAAGAGGGCAATATGGAAGTTGAACTTGAACAACTTAAAGCGGCTTTAGATCGATTTTTGCCTTAAAGAGCAGAAAAATATCAGTAATAAACCCAGGCGAAGCAAAACTGCCAGGGTTTTTCAATATGTCCTGTAATATGACTCTCGAAAATTATCAATTTCACTATTCTTTGATTAATAACCTAGATAAGCCAATAATTCTTTTTTTGCATGGATTCATGGGTAATATCGATGAGTTTGATGAAGCCATACAAATATTATCTGATGAATTCTCTTATTTAATTCTTGACCTTCCCGGACACGGTAAAACTCAAGTTTTGGGTGGCGATGATTACTATACAATGCCAAAAACTGCTGATGCCTTAATTCATTTATTGGATGATTTAAAAATTCCCAAATGCTTTTTAGTTGGCTATTCAATGGGTGGAAGATTAGCTTTATATCTGACCCTGCATTTTCCAGAACGTTTTATTAAAGTTGTTCTGGAATCAGCTTCTCCTGGTTTGGCAACAGAAACAGAACGGTTAGAAAGAATTCACCGCGATTCACAAATAGCTAGAAAATTAGCTAGAAGCATTGAAAGAAAAGATTTTGCAGCATTTTTATCGAATTGGTACAATCAAGCGATTTTTGGTAATATCAAAAATCATCCAAAATATAACTATATGGTAGAAAATAGGTTACAAAATCATCCCGTAGAATTGAGTAAATCACTGAAACTATTAGGTACTGGATGTCAGCCTTCTTTATGGGAAAAACTTAAAGAAAACAAAAATCCTTTACTGTTAATAGCTGGAGAAGATGATAAAAAGTTTGTAAATATTAATACAGAAATGGCAAATTTGTGTGATGCTATACAGCTAAAAATAGTTAGCAATGCTGGCCATAACGTTCACTTTGAAAATACCAATGATTTTGTGCAAAATGTTAAAGAGTTTTTCAATAAATCATAGACAGTGCAATCTATGAATTATCAAGATTAAGAAAAAATGCTATTAAATAATTTTAAATAAAATTTTGTTTTTTAATTTTTTGTATTAATTAAACTCACATCATGTCAGTTGAAATTGGCATAATAACAAATCTATAGCCAAGGATTTTTTTGAGGAATTAAGTCCTCAATATGAAAGTTATTTAGGTTAATTAACCAAACACCAAAACACTTCTCCTATGAAAGGGAAATATCAGATGAAACTCTTTTTACCGGGGTGGATGGGAGAGGTGTAGGGATTGGGTTTAGAGTTGAGTTTGGTGATGGTGGTGGATTAGTTGCTTTTAATTCTTCTTGCAATATTTTTTGGTAAATCTTAGGCAAAAAGCGACTAATAGAATTAGTCTCTATCCCATATCCTAAGCTTGTCCAAGTGGGAGATAGTCGGCGCAAAACTTCGTTTAATCTACCCTGACGCAATTGTTGGGAAATATCAGTTCCCCAAAATTTAGAATCACTTAACCATCGGTAAACCACTACATCTTGATACTCTGCTTCAAAACTATAAGAAGTCCAAAACATAATCTCCATTGGGTTGGGATGGTAGCGCGGGGCAATTTGAAACCAAGTGGTGTTGATGATTTGATATCTACCAGCAGCAGTAGAACAATTACCCGTGTTGGGGCCAGTAACAATGGTGACACATATTTCAGGATGACGGCTGAGGTCACTAACCTGCTGGCCACCATATAACAGAGAATAGGGACGTTTGCTGTTTGCTTCGCTGGCGGAGATAGTTCGCATCAAAGCTCGGATATAAGGATCGCCACCTTTCATGACTAAGGGTGGCTGTTGACCTCCGAAGACGGGATCGGAAGGCGATCGCAGGTCTCCATGTATATACCACTGCAACAAATATACGAAACCGAGAAGCGCGGCTATAGGGCCAATCAGTTTCTCAACACCTTTGAATTTAAAGCCTTTCAGAGTTTGACTCCTTAATATTCACTCTTTTAGCTAACAACAATGGTCGATGCACTGATTTCAGCAAATCTCATTAATTTAGTTCTGAGTGCTGAGTCGTGAGTGAGAAAGAATTTTTAATCTACCCTGCGGGAACGCCTTTAGCGAAAAATGAGGGAATCCTCCTTGCAACTTCTCTTTGCAGTACTGCTTTTGCAACCGAGTGGCTGCTTGCTCAACACTTGCAACTCAGCACTCACAACTGGGCACTCAGCACTATTTAATCAGGCGACGTTAGCAAATAGCTCGCCAAAACTTTTAGAGGTAGCCTCTGGTTTGGCAACAATTTCGATAATTTTATTACGTGCGGCTGGTTCAGATAGGGCTTCCACACAAACCTGGGCGACTTTTTGGCGAGGAATACTGCCATCAAACAATGTATCAGCACTCTGCATCACTATAGGATTGGAGTTATCTTCATTCTTCAACCCACCTGGTCGCACAATTGTATAGGTAAGACCGCTTTTTTGCAGATACTCCTCAGCTTGTTTTTTCCAAACCAAAATTAGCCAGAACAAGTTTAGTGGATGGAAAAACTTTGAAGTACACAAAGAAGAAACAAAGACAAAATGCTCAATTCGCTTTGCTTTAGCAGCATCTACTAAATTTTTAGTACCTTCAAAATCCACTTTGTACGGCCCAGTAGGGTCAAAGCTGGGTTTTGCGCCAGTAGCACACAATAGGACTGTGCTATCACCTAAAGCAGTATTCAGGCTTGCTGGGTTCAACACATCGCCTACTACCAGTTCGGCCTCAGGAGGCAAAATCGCTCTGGCTTTCTCGGTATCCCGAACCAAAGCACGGACGGGAATGTTACGCGCTATCAGCTCTTGCACAATCCGACGACCTGTCTCACCTGTTGCCCCTGCTACAAATGCTTTCATGATAAACGCTATCCTAGGAAACTAATATGTTCTTGTTCAGTTCTTTATTTTAGTGATTCTATGAAGTTCATGACAGATTAATAAGGATTCAGCCAAAATATAAACTGAGTGCGAATAGACCCACGCAAGCTGGGAACGATTAATATAGACAAACGCCAAAGAATACAGGAACGCATTTATGCTGTCGAGAAACGGCGAATACCAATCTTTGGAAATAACAGAAGCAGTTTTGCCTGTGGTGTCAGACCCAGTAGAAGCTGAGGACGCACTCACAGGAGCAGGTATAGCGACCCTAACAAAATTTTACGGTCACTATAGCGATTTTATGGAAATGTATGCTCCCGTACAAACGGTTGCTGAGTACCTTAATGCTCACGCCTCATGGTTTGTGCGCTGTGCGGAACCTATGAAGGTGCAACCGCTAGGAGAAAATGGCTACGCTTTAATAATCGGTCGTTTTGGCTCTTTTGGTTATGAAGTAGAGCCGAAAATTGGTTTGGAACTGTTACCCCCAGAGGAAGGTGTCTACCATATTCGTACTATTCCTATTCCTGATTACCGTTCACCTGGTTATGACGTAGACTATCGGGCATCACTCCAGTTAATAGAAAATAAGGCAAAAGATTTACCTAGCTATGATGGTGAGGTGACAAGAATTGAGTGGGAACTGGATTTGATAGTTTATCTTCACTTTCCCCGGTTTATTCAGCGATTGCCCAAGTCTTTAATTCAATCTACAGGCGATCGCTTACTTAACCAAATAGTCCGCCAAGTCTCTCGCCGCTTAACTCACAAAGTGCAAGAGGATTTTCACCAATCTTTGGGAATATCCTTTCCTGTCACCTCTAAGAAAAAGCGATAAAGCATTCAGTTGCCAGTTATCAGTTATCAGCCGAGAAACTGGTAACTGATAACTGACTCTCTAGGCATTAGTAAGAATTCTTTGGACAATTTGCACACCAGTGACCGCCTGCCAAGCAAACAATCCTAAAAGTGTGAAATTCAATAAAATATGAGTCATGCGCGCCCAATTCGCTCCTTTTTGCATATAAGGAGATAGAGCAGCGGAAAATGCAATTAAGCTAGTCATGCCAAGACCTGCTAACAGATGAGGTCCGACAAATAATTTACCATTATTGATGTAGGTGACACCCATCCCAGCGATCGCACCTGCTACCATCAAACCTAAAAGTATAGACCCAATTTGGTAGTGTCTAACGTTATATCTACCTTTAATCAATTCTTTCTTCTCATCACCCTGAGCATTTCTAGTACGCTGTACTTGTAGCCCTAGATAAGCAGCATAAAGCGAGAGTGCTAATAGTAGCCACATCATTACTGGGTGAAAGAAGTTCAGCCAATACTTGAAAGATGCAGAAAGTTCCAAATTCATGGTTTAGTTGCCCGATTATTAAATCTTCATAAAAATTAGCATAACTCTATTTTCTATGTTCGCAAAATAGAATTGACAGTTCTGGGTATACAGAAGTAGACAGCAATAATCATGACCTTTTTGACTATTTTCTGCTATTTCTAACTCCACCCTCTTGCAAAAGTTGATAAACAATCTCAGACTGAATTCTGGGGCTAAATCAACAAAAACCGCCTGTGCGGAATTTCATCCATGACTGAAAACAATGATATTTTGCTGCTGAGTGCTGCTAAGAGTGGCGATATCAAGCGGCTATGTACGCTACTAGCTGCTGGTGCTAAGGTGGACGTGTGCGATCGCGATGGCACTACGGCGTTAATGTTTGCTGCTAATTTAGGCTACACCGAAATTGTGCGATCGCTGTTGGATGCTGGGGCAAATATTAACCTACCCAGAAAACGTTATGGTTTAACAGCTTTAATGCTGGCAGCTAGTGCTAATCAGCTTGATATTGTGCAGCTTTTAATATCTAGAGGTGCAGATGTCAATGCTACCAACGAAGATGGCAGTACAGCATTGATGGCAGCAGCACTTAAAGGTAATGTTGATGTGGTAAAAGCCTTACTTGCTGCTGGCGCTGAGGTAAATATTACAGATAAAGATGATGACACAGCTTTAAAGTTGGCAGTTAAGCACCGACACACAGCCGTTGTCCAAGCATTTATCCAAAGTGGTGCAGATATCAATACCCAAGATGAAGACGATGAAACGCTGTTAATGATAGCAGCAGACTTGGGATACTTGGAGGTTGTACAAGCACTACTGGCGGCTGGGGCTGATGTGAATGTAAAAAACACAGATGGTGGAACTGCACTATCAGCCGCAGCAGCAGCAGGATATGGTGAAATTGTAGCGGTTTTACTGGAGCGAGACATCCAGATTAATCTCCAAGATAATGATGGTGAAACTGCTCTGCACCTTGCCGTTGTTGAGGGCTACGCTGATGTAGTGCAAGTTTTACTCAACCGAGGTGCAAATGTGCAAATCAGGAACCGTCTTGGTGATACACCTATACTAGTAGCAGCCTTGCAGGGACATAGCCAGATTGTCGAATCATTGTTGAGTTGTGGAGCTGACGTTCATGATAAAAATCTTGGTGAGATACCTTTGACCTTAGCAGCATCTCAAGGTCATACTCAGACGGTGCAGGTATTACTGGACTACGGTGCAGATGCGAATATACCAGTAGATGATGGCAAAACAGCTTTGCTCAAAGCCACTGAACGCAATCACCCAGAAGTAATGCAATTGTTGCTAGCTAAAGGGGCAGATGTGAATTTTCAAGACTCAGCGGGGGCAACGGCATTGATGTGGGCCGCATCAGGAGGTTATTATGAGCCTGTGCAATTATTGCTCGAAGCTGGGGCAGATGTAAATTTGCAAAATCGTGGTGGTTATACAGCTTTGATGATTGCGGAATTTAATGGATATAAAAATATTGTGCGGAGTTTGCGAAAAGCTGGGGCACAGGAGTAGTGATTTCTGGCGTTGCTGAATCAAGGTATAAATAAGGCAAGCAGGGGGAGAAAAGAATTTTAATTTTTCCAAAAGCTTCTATCATATTTCAATTCAGCAACGCCTAGGTTCTTTAATAATCTTCTACAACTTTACTTTAGATTAATTAAAATTTTTGGTATTTGCTCAGTAGTTGTTGTAATTATAATTACTTACTCGATTAGCTCATACTAATAATCACTTGTTTACAGTATTTTAATCACTAAAAGAGCAAATAGATGCTGGATGTTGATAATGGAAATGATTCTCAAATCTAAGTATCACATCTTTGGTGGATTTTTATTATAGTAATTATTACTCAGACAAACGCTAAATTTTAAGAAATTTAAAACAAAATTGATAAAAATAGCTAAAACTTAGATATTAAATCAACTTTTCAACTTCGTATAAAGGAGATATAAAATAACTAATTCCACCACTAACAAATAAAGAAATGCTGAAGAGAGCAAAACTCCGTCGCAACTCTGTAAATTCGCTGCAACGAAGAAGGAAGAAATTGAAACACCAAGATAGAGAAGGCAAAACACTTGCGCCTCAAGAATTCTAAGGAAGTAAAAACGAATCTAGAAATTCATCTTTTACTTTTTACCTTTCACCTGGTCTCTGCCTCGGCGTTTCCTACTGTGCTAGATGTACATCAATATATAGTTTTTAGCTTTCTGGAAAAGTATTCTAACGATCAATTTTTATGTATCATACTGAACTTAAAGTAAAACAACTCATATAAAGCGGCTAATTGGCAATAATTTGGGCAATTATTGAGGAAATAAAATTTTCTAATTTAACTGATAAGAATACGGCTAGTGAATGATAAACTTTCTAAATTACAGTGCCAGCCACAAATTTTGTGGGTGGGAATTGGTTGTCGACGAGGTACATCACGGCAGTTAATTGAAACAGCAATTCAGCAAGTATTAAAAGAAAATCAACTAAAGCAAAGCGCGATCGCAGGTATTGCTACTATCGACAATAAAGCCTCAGAAGTCGGTTTAGTAGAACTTTGCTGCCTACGCAATTTACCTTTAAAAACCTTTCCGGCAGCAGTTCTTAGAATCGTCTGTGTCCCCAACCCAGGTAAAATTAGCGAGCAAGAAATCGGGACTCCCAGTGTAGCGGAAGCATCTGCCATTCTCGCGGCTTCTCATGTCAATTGGCATTTAAAAATGACAAACCAGAGATGGGAAAAGACAGAACAAGTTCCACTTCATCCATCTCTAAACGTGAAAGCAAATTCACATCACCTCACTCTTTCCTTAGCTGCTTTGGAGGTAAAGTTATTAGTTCCCAAACAAATTTTCCGCTTACAGGAAGAACCAGGGGCAGTAACAGTAGCTGTTGCCCAAAGCATCAAAAGAATAGAGAGTATTAATCAACTACTCTCAGAACATAGTTGATGACGCTAGAAACAATCGCTAGCACAATTGATCCCAATAAAGCAGGTAAGAATCCATTAATCTCAAAACCAGAACCAGGAGTGAGAAAGCTTGCTAACCACAAAGTTAAGGCATTGAGGACAAATGTAAACAACCCAAAGGTGAGTAAAGTAATTGGAAACGCCAAAATACTAAGAATCGGTCGAATAAACGCGTTAACTAGCCCGATAACAACAGCAGCTACAAGGGCAATCACAAAATTCTTGACGATGAATCCAGGAACAATATTAGCAGTGATTAATAAGGCCACTGCCGTACCGAGCCAAGTGAATAAAAAGTTTTTCATAAGCATAAGCTGTTTTAGCGAAAATAGCAGGAATTTTAATTATCCCTCTGTTGCAGTATCGGATAAAACACTAAGCTGTTGTGTTTTTTATTTGCACATTGAGACAGCAAAGGGCACAAGGGTACAGGAGAGGCTTTGCAGGTTTTACTTAAAATGATCATGATGCTATTTGTAGGTACGACAGATGATCAAGTTTGTTTGTATCTGAGTATCATGTTTGCTAAAACGCTTGTATTATTTGTTGAGGCTGGTAATGGGTAATCACCTCTCTCCAAATTACCAATTACTAACTAGAAATTATTAAAAAAGTACTAAAAAATTTTTGCCATACACTTACTACGGCAGGCTTCTCGCCTGCCATCGCCCAACAAATGGAACTATGATGGACAAAAACAGCTTATAATTTTAACGCTGGCGCTGCGATCGCTCCAACAGAATCTCCCAGGTAGCAGCACCAGCTACACCATCAGCCTCCAAATCATAACGCCTTTGTGCCGCTTTGAGCGCCGTCTCGGTTGTTGGCCCAAAATCTCCATCTATACCACTTTCTAGGAAACCTTGCTTTTTCAATAGTTCTTGTAACTTGGCTACTTCCGAACCACTGTTGCCTAAACGCAAAATGGGAAATCCTTCTGAGGTGTATTGAAGGTTAGGTTTTTGTGGAGAGTTAGCGAATGGATTAGTACGGACTGGTTTAGTACGGGTTGGTGCAGTCCGGGTTGGTGTAGTCCGGTTTGGTTTAGTCCGGGTTGGCGTAGTCTTTTGTTCTCTAGCACTTGTAGCTTGCCTTGGTTGAGCAGGTTTTGGTTCAGATATAGGATTAACCCTGCGGATGTTAGTAGCTTGAGAAGGAACAATTACCGCCGCCGGGTTGGGGGCCGGATTTGGTGCAGGAACAGTTGATGCCACTATTGGTTGGCTGGGGAAAAGCCGCTGCCAAGTGAGGTTATCAACAATACCATCTGGATTTAAGCCAGCCGCTTGCTTAAACCGAAAAACGGCACTAGCAGTAGTATCGTTATAGATACCATCCACTGCACCTGTGTAAAAGCCTAAAAGTTTTAGAGCTGCTTGAAGTTCAGACACACGTTCTCCTTGGCTACCAATGTTCAACGTAGGGCGGTTGATGTTAGCTCCCGGAATTGCTTGCGAAATGTTCTGTGGCGCTGCAATTGTTACTAAAGCCGAGGAAGTAATGAACAGAGGCACAGAATAAAGCAGAATTACCCAATAAAACTTATTGGTGTTCAAGAAGCGAAGTAACTTAAGTAAATTTGAGTAGCGCAATATACTAACTGACAGGCTGCCTTTCATGGAATTTACCACCGGAATCTTCTGATGCTAATAGTACAGCCGCTTGGGTATAGAAAACAGCTGATGCGTTTTCTCTACGTATATGCTACACGTTAGCGTAAAGTTCTGCGGGCATGGCTGCGCTTACCGCGAAGCGTCTTTGTTAGGAGAAGCTCCTATGCTAGCAGGCTGGCACTATTAATTGCTTCCTCTGGGCCGACTAAAGACAAATAAGGTTCCTGTAAGTACCGAAAAGCTGCTGCCATCGCATCGGCTGCATTCACAGATGCAATCATTTCTTGAAATTTTTGGTCAAATTCAATTCCCAACCCTAAAATCTCATACCAGCCATATATTTGAGCAATTTGCCCATTAGTTTGTTTACCTAGCGCGTACTGTCCCAATATCTTGTTTTTAGCAGCCTGGAGTGCGTTGGCTGATACTTCGGTGGTACATAAAAGATCCACCTCTGTATGCAATCCTCTAAGGGCAATGCTAGTATTTTCTGGCGCTGTTCCCATATAAACGACAAATGATCCCGGAAACAGCCTTGTGGGGTAAAATGCAGACACTTCGTAAGCTAATCCCTGTTTTTCTCGTAATTCCACAAATAAGCGACTAGAAAGCCCATTGCCCAAGTAGGTAGAAAGCAATTTTAAAGCAGCATAGTCAGGAGAACTTACCGAGGGGCCTAAGTAACCCAGCATCACTATTGATTGTTGTGTCTGTAGAGGGTGAAGCTGGTGCTGGGGTTTGACTTGAATATCGGACAAATTCAGTATTGGTGGTGCTTCAGTAGGAACTTGCCAATCTCCAAAAACTTCTTCTACCAGTTTTACGGCATCTTCTAGGGTAATTCGACCAGCAATACTAATTACTAGATGATCTGGACGAAAATGAGTTTTGTGATAATTCACTAAGTCCGCACGAGTTAAGCGGCTCATAGTGGTTTCATCTCCTAGTATCGACATAGCATAGGGATGATTTTGGTACATTACCTGCCGCATTTGGTCAAAGGCAATGGTAAACGGCTGCTCTTTTTGAGAGCGGATATCTTGTAGTGCCAAACGCCGTTCTAGTTCGACCTGGGTTTCTGGAAATGTGGGCGATCGCATCATCAGCCCTGCCAATGCTAAAATTTCCCGAAAATCTGATGTTACCGTCTTCAGAGATAGCAAAAAATAATCAGTGCCTGTATCAGCACTTAAACTCGCTCCCACTGATTCGACTTTTTCGGCAATTTCCAAGCTAGAAAGCCCATCGCATCCTTTTGTCATTACTGCTGACAACAAATGCGCTAGGCCGGACTGTTCACGGGTTTCGGCACAACTACCAGCACGGACAAAAATTCGCGCTGCAATAATATCTGCAACCGGATTTTCAGCTACTAGCACTACTATGCCATTGTTCAATACAGTGCGGTGGATAGGGGAATTAGATAAAGAGGGATTCACAGTTTGAGTCATTAGTCAACAAGTCAAGAATTCCACAGTCAACAGTCAATAGTCCTTAGCTAATGACTAATGACTAACAAGGTTTAAGGATAGTAACGGCGTAATTTTGAGGTGAAAGATACTGTTTAGCTAATTTTTGCAGTTCTTGGGTATCAAACGATAGAATTTTTGCGGGATAGGTAACTGCTAATTCAGCTTGGGCGATGGTATTGTAGTATCCATAAAGTCCAGTAAGTTGATTTGGCGTTTCTGTAGAAAAGGCATAGTCATTACAGAGCAACCTACGTGTGCGGGCTAATTCTTGCTGGCTAATTTCCGAGTTTTGCAAATCTTCTAAGTGAGCGCGAATCAAGAACTCAACTTGCTCCAAGTGTTCTGGTTCCAACCAAGCAGTAATGGTAAATAAGCTCGAATCCCTTTGTAGCGAACAATTACTGCAAATTCCCTGAACTAATTGCCGTTCTTCTCGCAAATCACGCACTAAACGTGAACTCCGCCCTTCTGCCATTAATACTGACAGTAAATCTAAACCATAAGCTGTGCGTAGTTGATCTACACCAGGTGCGTGCCATGCCATGAGCAACCGCGCCTGCTCTAGCCGTGGTAAATACAGTTCTTGACGATGAATTCCCTCTATTATCGGCTCTGAAACATTTTCGGATTTGGGGCAATCAGAGGGTTCGGCAAAATCTGCAAAGGTGCGATTGACTAAATCTAAGGCTGAGTGCTGAGAAATTCCTCCCACAATCACCACCGTCATATTTTCCGGTTGATAATGGGCACGATGAAAACAGCGCATGGCCTCTGGCGACTGCTGCATAAGTTCTCGCTCTGTACCCAGCACTGAACGTCCATAAGGGTGACGCTGATAAACGCTTTGAATGAGAGCTTGAAATCCTATCCAGTCGGGATCGTCATGATAGGAACGAATTTCTTCTAACACCACATCCCGTTCGCGGAGAAATTCATCTTCTCGAATCGCTGCATTCAGCAATAACTCGCCCAAATGAGGCAGCGTTTCTTCGAGATCAGGGGCAGCTGTAGTCAGGCAATAATGGGCATAATCATAACTTGTAGCCGCATGACTTACTCCACCGCGATTTTCAATGTTATAATCGAAGACCCCAGGGGGTAATGTTTCTGTCCCTTTAAAAATCATGTGTTCTAGAAAGTGAGCCATACCAAACCAAGGTTCTGGCTCCAGGGTAGCTCCAGCACGCACCCAAACATCTGCCACAACTACAGGGGTAGTGGCGATTTCTTGATGAATGAACGTTAAACCATTGTCTAGGTGAAAGACCGAGGCTGGAAACACGGTATTAATTAGTTGTTGTGACAATTTTTTGTAGCTTTAACCACAATTTAACGCAATTTCGCCATCTTAACTCTGAAACATAGCGAATTCAGAATCAATTTATACAGATTTGGCTTTTAAGAGCAGCGATCGCCAACTCTTCATATAGCGTTGGATTTTATATATGGATTATAAAATCTTTATGTTGTAATTCTTTAAAAAAATTATATATGTTTTTTAAATATAACGATATAAATTGATCAATATTAAATTAATTTGTTTATTCCGCCTAGTTTCACACAGATGATTTAAAATTTTCAATTCTGAATTCCTAAAAACTTTGCTGAGTTGAATAATTAAAGCTCCCAAGGTTTGGTCTACTTTGGGAGCTAAAAATTTTGAGTTCACCGCGACGCCGTTTTACCTAAGTTTATGACCTGGTTAAACCAGGGTGGGTATCTCAGTTTCTCGTTTAAAGTTTCCGGGTACATGCCCGGTCTACTGCCACGAGAACTCTTCGATTCCCTTATCTTTAAAGGCATAGATCAAAAAACTTGATGGCAGTCACCAACGTCGTAGTGCAACTAACTCATTATAGCTTTCAAAAAGATGTTGTGTGTTCAATATCGAAATTTTCTCGAAAATTCTCTTAGGAAGGATACCAGATAGCTTCTATAGCTTGGGCAATAGCAATTGCCGCATCTCGGCTTTGATGATCTAGCAAAACGGTGACATGACCTAGCTTACGCCCAGGACGTGATTCTGTCTTGCCGTACCAGTGGATGTGAGCATGAGGAACTTCTGCTAGTTGTTGGCGCTGGCTTTTGTAATCACTTTGCGAGGTTTCGTAACCCAGAAGGTTTACCATGACAGCGCTAGGGGAAATTAAAGCGGTATCACCCAAGGAAAAACCACATACTGCTCGCAGATGCTGCTCAAATTGCGAAGTTTCACACGCGTCCAAGGTAAAATGGCCGGAATTATGAGTACGGGGTGCAATTTCATTGACTAGCACTTTGCCATCGGCGGTGAGAAATAGCTCAATGCCAAAAACACCTACAACTTGTAAGCTATTTAATAAAGTTTTGGCGATCGCTTCTATTTCTGCGGCTTGATTAGCAGTAATTTCTGCTGGCGCAATCACACGCCGACACACTTGTTGTTCTTGTTGGGTTTCTACCACTGGGTAGGTAACTACCTCAGCATCTACAGAACGAGCGACTATTATTGCTAATTCTCGTTCAAAAGGTACAAACTCTTCGATTAAATAACTTGCTTGATTGCCAGTTGGTTTGCTAGAGCTAGCATCTAGCTGGTACTGCAAACTAGCCCAGTCCTTAATTATAAAAGTACCCTGACCATCATAGCCGTGGCGTCGGGATTTTAAAACAACTGGAAAACCCAAATCCTCAATTTTAGATTGCAGATTTTCCGGTTGGACACTTGCTAAATATTCGTCTAGGGCAAAAAAAGCGGGAACTGGTAATCCCAAATCTCGTAAATAGCAGCGTTGCTGATATTTGTCTAATAAAGGAGTCAAAGCTGCTAATTTAGGACGGAAACAAACGCCTTGGTTTTCTAAGACAGATAAAGCATCTAAGTTAACAAACTCGTTTTCAAAAGTGATAACATCACATTTTTTAGCTAAAACCTTTGTGGTCGTGACGTCATCAACTGGGGCAAAAACCGTTTCCTGCGCAATAGTTACAGCTGGATCGTATTTACTAGGAGTTTGTATCAGTAATTCCACACCTAATTTCTTAGCCGCATCCCCCATCATCCAGGCTAATTGCCCACCACCAATTATACCAACACGCTTCATTGACATCCTAGAGAATCTCGAGTTTGCACGCCAGTCTTAGAATTTACACCACTGGCTTTTTCACATAATTCTTTGATTTGTGCTTTATCCAAAACTGCATCGGTGAAATCTGCACTACTGATATTCACATCAGTAAAGACTGCACGCAATAAAAGGGCTTCTTTTAAAACGGCATCGCTCAAATCAGAGCCAGTTAAGTTTACCTGATCCACCATTGCATTTGTTAAATCCGCCCCATGCAGTTTTGCTTGCGTCATCACCGAAGCACTTAAAACTGCTCCTCGCAAGTCAGCATCTGTAAAATTAGTTAGTTCTAAATTTGCATTAGAGAACTCAGCTGCTTGTAAAGTTTGCCCCGAAAAATCGCGTCTTGTTAACTCTGCATTACTAAATGACAGCGGATGAGTCCAGTCTGCCAGTGCAGGGGAAGCGATGAAAAATACAATCATCCCCAGAATTAATGCCAACCCTTGCCGCCAAAACATATCCGCCTAGCTCATCTGGTGTCTAGTTACTGCCTTTTAGCTTATCGCATTTTAATTACACAAACCTATCTTAGAGAATAAAGCAGAGAGCAGAGGAGCAGGAAAGACAAGGGGAAAATTTATTACTCAGCACTCAGCATTTTCAAGGCGATAGTCTACTTTCAGAACTTTTAATAAACCTTTCCCATATAACTATGATTAAGTTGTTACATAGCTTCATCCTTGTCGTCGGATAGGCAATTGGATAACAAACTCAGTTCCTTGACCAAGGGCAGAGAAGCATTCTAATTTGCCACTATGTTTTTCGGTAATGATTTGATAACTAATTGCCATGCCCATACCTGTACCTTTGCCTACAGGTTTGGTGGTGAAGAAGGGATTAAAAATCAGGTTTTTCACTTGTTCTGGCATTCCTGGCCCATTGTCGGCGATCGCAATTTTTACCCATTGGGAATTGCACACAGAGGTGCGAATGGTAATTTGGCTGGGATTGGCTATCATTTCCTCATAGTTGCGCTTGCTATTGACCTCATCTAAAGCATCAATTGCATTTACCAAAATATTCATCAAGACTTGATTGAGTTGTCCAGGATAGCATTCTACTTCGGGCAAGTTCTCATAATCCCGAATCACTTCAATTGCCGGAGATTCTGGTTTATCTTTTAAACGGTGTTGCAGAATCAAAAGTGTACTTTCAATTCCTTCATGAATATTAACTGTCTTGAATTCCGCTTCATCCATCCGGGAAAAGTTCCGCAGCGATAAAACAATGCTGCGAATTCGCTCAGTCCCTATTTTCATGGAAGGTAGAATTTTTTGTAAATCCTCAATTAAAAACTCTAAATCGATTTCTTCAGCTAGTGCTTGCACTTCTGGGTCATCGCTAGGATGGCGTTGCTGGTAAAGCTGGATCATCCTGAGCAAATCTTGAGTATAGTTGTTGAGATGGGTAATATTGCCGTGAATAAAATTGACCGGATTATTGATTTCATGGGCAACCCCTGCTACCAGTTGACCGAGGCTCGACATTTTTTCACTTTGAATTACTTGTGTCTGGGTGCGTTGCAACTCGCTTAATGCAGTTTTTAATTCGTCGGTACGTTCTTCCACCCGGTCTTCTAGCTCTGCTTTACTATTTTCCAGGGCAGTAAAGTATTCTCGCAATTGCCCTGCCATGTGATTAAAAGAATTAGCCAGTGTATTGAGTTCCTGAATATGGCTAACATTTACGGTCTGGTCTAAGTTACCAGATGCCATTGCCTGACTAGCGCGGTTAATTCGCAGAATCGGCTTGGTAATCCAGCGTGACGTAGCATAGCCCATTAGTGCTGCCATTACTAATGCCACTACACAGAGCAAAATACTAGTCCGAGTATTGGCGTTAATTTGTGCCATAAAAGCTTGTTCTGGCAAACTCACTACCACCAACCAATCCATTCCATATTCGTCACGCCAAGGGGTGACATATACAAAATTCTTTTCTCCTTGCCAATCTAATTGCACTGTTTTGGGTTCGGTAATTGGCTCAAACCCGTTGAAGGTTTGCTGAATATGTTTGGCAATACCTTGAATCGCTAAGTCGGGACTGTCGGTAGCTTTCAACCGCTGAATCTCGCCTTTAACCAGTGTAAAAGGTTGCTGAGTGCTAGAGTTCGCTATCAGCAGACCATTACGCTCCAAAATGAAAACCTTTCCATAGCGGTTAACATCCAATTGCCGTAAAAATTCGCTTAATTTCAAAAGATGAATATCAGCACCAACCATCCCTAGTAAACGATGATTTACGTCATAGATTGGACGACCCGCTGAGGCGCTAATATAAGGAATACCAGCAGAATCCCAAGTGTAGATACGTGACCAAATGGGTTTACCTGCTTTTATTGGTTCTGTATACCAACTTTCTTTGAAGAGGTCGTAATCGTATGTTTTGTTGAGACGAGTAGGATTGCCCTGACCATCAGTGGCATAATTGCGAGTATTGTTCGGTGGTTTGTTAGTCCACTCTTCGACTGTAACTGTTTTGCCGTCGAAACGAGCAGCTCCTGCCCCTTCGCCTGTAACTAATCCGATACCGATGTAGCTTAAGTCATAGGCCTGCATCTGTTTCCAGAAATACTTTGCTACAGTTTTGCGATCGCGTACATCCAGCAATCCCATCTCAATTGTATCGGCATTAATCTGGTTCACCTTGTTAGGAGCGGATAGATAGGAATTGAGATGTTGCTCAACTATATCGCTTGTGCGATTCATTAACTGGTCTGCCAAGTCGTTCACGGCTTTCTGTCCATTCTTAAATGACAGAAAACCAACCAAACCCACTGCTCCAAAGATTTGCAAGAAAAACGGAACAATGAGAACAAGCTGTAATGGCAATGCTCTAATTCTGCTTGAGTACAGTTTTTTCATAAATAGGTTAGTAGGTGCAATTGTCTGACTGCTTCACGCACTCGCTGCCACACCATATAGAATTCCCAAATAAGATACCCAATTCCATACGTAAAACTACGAAGTCAAGGGAAGCGATCGCTTATCCTGCATTGCACTTAAAGGATGACTTCAGGAAATGTCATTAATTAAGTACTATTTATTTACAATTCTTGACTTAAAAAAGAGATTTTTAGAATATATATTTTTTTATGCTTATTTTATATTTCAGCAACCACCCATAGAATTATTTACAATACTTTACTTATTCAGTTTCTGGTTAAGTTTATTGTATTTTGATTTAACCAGCCTCAATCGGCTGTTAGCCTTGTAATTAAGTCAAGTATTGTTTGAGTGTATTTATATATGGTTCTCAAATGCTTGATAAATCTTTATTTAAGTGGTGAATCACCGTTAAATTTATAGCAGTAGATAGGTGTTATCGACTGAACTAAATATTTATATTCAGAGAACTACACAAATTCAACAAGTTACCCTAGCAACCCGATGATGAATCATTACGCTATCGAATGGATTGAGGCATGGTGCCTAGAAAATGGCTGGACAGATTTATTTGTAGAGCGGCGCAATAACTACTGGGCTTTTCCTCCAGGCGGTGTAATGCCTGAACCAATTCCAGTTCACGCACTCAGATTGATTAAAGCTGAAAAGGGGCTAACTATTGAAGAAAGATTGTGGTCGATATCAGCAGTAATTGGCACAATTGTAGCTGTATTGTCTACCGTTTTCTTTAAGTGCCCTATGCCATTAGTATTAGCTTTTGCTTTTAACGCAGTTACAGTGGCCCAATTTGAACCTGAAGATGCCTAAATTTTTCTTTTGGGCATTTATTTCTATCGGCATAAAAAATTAAAACTGCTCTTGACTAAACCTTCAACAAGAGCAGTTTTTAATTTTAGGTATGCCAATAAAATATCCTACCTATGTAGTAGCGCTAAAGCATGCTAATTAACGCAGAGTTATTGCTGCTTTTAACCAAAAATACTACGTTGTCATACAGCATAACTTATTGATATACAAATATTAAGTTGATGTTAACTCCTCCTTTGTACAGAATTAATGTCTTACTAGTAGGTTGTGGTCAGGAAAGTAATATATGACACAGACTAATTAGTAAGCCAATCTGGTCTTTAAAGCCTGATTTAGCAAGGGTATGCTTGATAGCAATTGCCTATCATTACCCTGGATTTGTGGTGTCATATGTTTCTCTGCTTTCATTCACCTATCTAGTGAGGGGTAAAGGAAGGATGGTTAAGTACGAGAATTTTGAGCGGTTACTACACAATTCGATCAAGCGACGTAACTTCATTATCGGGGCGGGAGCATTCACTGGTTTGGCGATCGCTAGCCAGTTTTCTCATCAACGTGCGATCGCTCAAGGTAGATTTTCCGATAATCCTTTTAAGCTTGGTGTAGCGTCGGGTGAACCTTATCCAAACAGCGTGGTGATTTGGACTCGTCTAGCACCAGAACCTTTAAATGGTGGTGGAATGCCACCTGTTAATGTACCAGTGCGTTGGGAAGTATCAAGCGATCGCAACATGAGGCGGATTGTGGCCAGGGGTACTGAGCTTGCAACTCCAGAACTAGCCCACTCAGTTCGTGTTGTAGTTGAAGGACTCCAAGCTGATACTTGGTACTGGTATCGCTTTAATGTAGGTAACCAAGCTAGCCCAGTTGGTCGGACTCGTACTGCTCCTTTAGCGGGTAGCTACCTGGGCAAATTTAACTTTGCACTAGCATCCTGCCAGAACTATCAGCAGGGATACTATACTGCTTACAAATACATGGCTCAGGATGACCTCGACTTGGTAGTCCATGTTGGTGACTACATCTATGAGGGAGGAATTAATACTAATGGCCCCAGACAGCATAATAGTTCAGAAATTCTGACATTGGAAGATTACCGCAACCGTCACGCCCTCTACAAAACTGATGCCAATCTCCAAGCTGCTCATGCAGCCTTTCCTTGGATTGTTACCTGGGATGACCACGAAGTAGAAAATAACTATGCCAACTTCATCTCACAAGTCGATACTGAACCAGATCAAGATCCGGCAATCTTCCTGCAACGACGAGCAATAGCTTATCAGGCTTACTACGAACATATGCCACTACGTCCCTTCTCACGACCAGTAGGCCCCGATATGCAACTTTACCGTCGATTGAATTTTGGTAATCTGGCGACATTTCATGTTTTAGATACCCGTCAATATCGTACCGATCAACCCTGTGGAGACGGAACTAAAGAACGTTGCCCAGAAAATTTCGACCCACAGGCTACAATTACTGGCAAAGCACAAGAGGATTGGCTATTCCAAGGATTAACTAGCTCGCAGACTAGATGGAACATTCTTGCTCAACAGGTTCCGATTGCTCAAAGAGATATGAAACCAGGGGAAGGTGGAACCTTCAGTATGGATAAGTGGGATGGTTATTTAGCTTCGCGCGATCGCCTGATCGCTTTTCTAGAACAGCAAAAGCCCTCCAATCCAGTCTCCTTGGCAGGGGATGTGCATTCACATTGGGCAATGAATCTCAAAGCTGACTTCAATAATCCCCAATCCGCCACAGTGGGAAGTGAATTCGTCTGTTCCTCAATTAGCTCCGGTGGAGATGGCTCAGACACTACCCCCACAGTTGAAGCCTACTTGCCAGATAACCCACACATTAAGTTCTTCAACAATCAACGTGGGTATGCACGCTGTACACTGACTCCTACCACTTGGAAGACAGACTATTTGGTAATGTCAGACGTGACAACCCCATTTGGCAGAATCAGTAACCGTGCTTCATTCATAGTTGAAAACGGTCGTCCGGGAGTACAGCGCGTCTAATTTTATATAAAACCACAGACGAACACCGATATTTATCTGTGGTTTTATATAAAAAACATAGACTTATGTAAGAGATTTAATGTTTTTACAATCCAACAAGCAAGTTGTCGTTGGCATCTCAAAAAACACTATCTATTACCTACTGAATCAAACCTGCTTCAGATAGTAATCAAACCGCTCTCGGAGTTGCTCAACTGTCAGGTTTTGTGCCCAGTATTCAACTAATGCATGACCAAAAGCCCAAGCGTTGCGATCGCTCTTGGCAGTGTTTTCTAGCAGCAGCGGCCAGAGGGATAGCAAGTCAAAATTGAGCTTGATAGAGTTATCTGTATTGAAGAGAGAAAAAATCTCATACGCCATTTGAAGCTTACCAATCACGATAGGCAACTGTTCCACCGGAATTTGTTCTGCTAGCAGGTAAGCCAGAGTAGGAGATCCGGTTGATAAGGTGGAAATAAATTGCAGAACAGGACTTTTTAGAAATGTGGTTAGCCCTTGGGTTGTCGCCATCTGGAAGGTGTAATGGTCGATGATTTTAGCAGCAGCGACAGTACGAGCTTCTAAGTTACGTAAAAAGCGGGCTAAACGCAGTTGTTTAGCAGGAGCGATCGCTTCTACTAATCCTAAAGATAAAGCTTCTATTCCCCAGGCTACTCGACCAGTTTTCGTGTCACCTGTGACGACAGGCAAAACCAAATTAGAGAAATCGCCCAGCAATTTAGCGCGATATTCTGTAGCTTCTCGAATAGCAATTTCCTTCGGGCGATCGCCCCATTCCCAATCATAGGGAGGTTGCCATTCACGAATCGGACGGAGACGATCTACCTGGGTGACTATAGTAATCACAGGTAAATCTGTCACCTCTGCCTTCATATCTTGAAGAAAGTCCACATCCATTTGCAAGGCAGGATCAAGGGCAGGAGTGACTAATAGCAGCAGATCAGCGTTAGTTGCATAATCTAACACCAAATCCCGGAAATCTGCACGGTTGACTTGTTCATACCCTGGAGTATCCCAAAGTGTGAGAGTTTCATTGTTTTGAGTCTGCCACTGATAATTTTGAATCTGATCGGTACTGGGCAACACATCAACGGCAGCTAGATCTGATTGAAACAATGTATTAATTAGGCTACTTTTTCCCGACCCTGTTCGCCCTACAAGCAAAATATTGACAGGTTTCTGTTCAACCACTTCTGTAGGTTCTGCTTCAGCCAGGATATCTCGCAGAGTTTGAGTCTTAGTCTGAGGTAATGTAGGTTGAGGAGAGGAAAATTCTGTAATTGGCAGAGTGCTACCACCGTAGAGAGCGATCGCCTGTCGGCATAAATTCCGCAGTGCTGCTTCGCGCAACATTTGGCTTAAATTTACTAATAATTGCTGATTAGCTTGGTTCGTGTAGCGCTGGCTGGCTCGTTTTGCCACAGCAGCCACCGGGTTTAATAGCCATTGTGCCCAATTCCAAGCTTGCAAAAATTTCCGGGCAGATGGTTCCAACTTCCGGTAGACCTCGTATGCCTCGTATGCCTGCCCAACTGTCACTTGATTTAGAGCAGGTGATAACTTCTGCATCCACTGATCCAAGTCATCCATAGTGCCCCGAATCAGCCCGTAAGCTTGGGTGATGTAAATGTTTAATAAAGGATATTTAACTTCAGGATGGTAGATATGAGCGATCGCTACAACCAGATTTTGGCATCGCGTCCAGAAAGTTTGCCAATCTTCCCAAATCGGGCGATCGCTTTGTGCGGCTTGCAAAATTTCATTTAGGGCTGCTTCTGCTTGAGTGGTAGTGTCATTTCCTGCTGGTAGTTGGTTAATATTCGCAGATGATGCCAGTTCCTCACTAACCTCTGTCATCACAGCTTGCAGTTGATCTACCGCCGGTTGCGTCCATTTCACCAACAACCAACGCCAACCCACAAAGATAAGAGTGAACACACCCCAAATCCAATTAATGCCCCAAGTGTGGATCTGGAATCCTGCGGATACTAGTAAGAAAGTGATAATAAAAGCGATCGGTGTTGCGAGTACAACCCACTGCCACAATTTTAAACGCACCATTACCCTTTACCTGGATTAAACTTCTTGTACAAATGACGAATAGGAAGCTTAGGAAAGTTGATTTTTTATGACACTTGTAAAAAGTCTATCGTTTCTAATTTGGGTAAAATGCTAGTTTATTTTGATAAGTGCTTGTTATTTTGCTCTGGCCAGCTTAAGCAATAGCTACAAAGCTGTCTTGCTGGGTTAAAAAAAGGTTTATATTGCTCAATAGGGATAGAAGCAAGATTTACCCAATAGACTATGCAAACTATTACAGACATCGGTACATTGATTGTCCGTACACCGGAAACTTGTGGTGGTCGCCCTAGAATTGCCGGACACCGGATTACAGTTCATAACATTGCAATTGACTTCAATGCAGGCATGAAGCCGGAAGACATTCTTGCACAAAGACCGCAGCTAACATTGGCACAGGTTTATGCAGCACTGGCTTATTACTATGCCAATAAAGAGGCAATTGATGCGGAAATTGCTAGAGAAGTTGAAGAATTTTACCGTTTGGAAGCTGAATACGCAGCAAAGATACAGTGAGCCAGATTTGTCTGTATTTAGATGAGGACAGCGTTGAGAAATCTTTAATTACAGCTTTCCGCAATGCAGGTTTAGATATAGTGACAGTTGCCGATGTTAACAGACAGAGCTATCCTGATGAGGAGCAGCTAATTTGGGCAACAGAGCAAGGGCGTGCCCTATATAGCTACAATCGGAGAGATTTTTATCTTTTACATACGGAGTTTCTGACAGCACAGAGAAATCATGCTGGTATAGTCTTGCTGCAACAACAACGTTATTCGGTTGGACAACAATTACAGGGGTTGCTTAAGTTGGTTACTACTCGGTCAGCCGAGGATATGGTTAACCAACTAGTGTTTTTGAGCGCTTATATTGAGAAAAGCTAAAGATTTTGTACGCAGCATTCTTGCAACTAGCAAAGCCCTGATACTGAAACGAGATAAGCTATTAAGCATCTAATTTGCAGTTTAGACCGCAGGGGGGCAGGAAGAGAAGTTGCCAGGAGGGTTTCCCTCCAAGCAAACTTCGGGGAGCAGAGGCGTGATAATGAATTTTAAGAGAAGTTTTCTCAAGGTAGTCAGAAAATCTATAGCGAGTAAATATGCAGATTAGCCAGGAACTATCGCTCCCAACTATGGGCTGTGGAACTTGGGCATGGGGGAACCAACTGCTCTGGGGATACGATCAAAGCATGGATGACCAGTTGCAAGCTGTCTTTAACCTTTGTGTGAGCAACGGCGTCACCCTATTTGACACTGGTGATTCTTACGGAACTGGAAGATTGAAGGGGCGGAGTGAGATACTTCTAGGACAATTTTCTCGTGGATATCAGGGTATTAACACAGAAAAAATTTGCATCGCTACCAAGCTGGCTGCTTATCCCTGGAGATGGACACGCCAATCAATGGTACAGGCCTGCAAAGCTTCTGCCCAACGTCTGGGAAGAAATGTAGATTTGGTACAGATGCATTGGTCTACCGCAAACTATGCTCCTTGGCAAGAGGAACGCCTTTTGGATGGTCTTGCCGATATTTATGAGCAAGGATTAGTCAAGGGCGTAGGATTATCCAATTACGGGCCTAAACGTCTCCAACGCGTACATAAAAAGTTTGCGGAACGAGGAGTTCAAATTACCACTCTGCAAGTTCAATACTCTCTGCTGTCTACATATCCTGTCACTCGACTAGAACTTAAAGATGTTTGCGATCAACTAGGGATAAAACTGATTGCCTATAGCCCTTTAGCGTTGGGGCTTTTGACAGGAAAATATTCTCAGAAAGGGCCTTTTCCTAAAGGCATTCGAGGTCTGTTGTTTAGGCAGTTATTGCCAGGTATCGGCCCACTTTTAGCCTGTTTACAAGAAGTGGCACAGTCAAGAAACAAAACTATGTCACAGGTAGCAATTAATTGGTGCATTAGTAAAGGAACCATTCCCATCCCTGGCGCGAAGACTGTAAAACAGGCTCAGGAAAATATTGGTGCTTTGGGTTGGCAGTTGGACTCCGGCGAGATAGCTGCGCTAGATCAAGCTGCTACTAGTGTGGATAAGAAAATGGTACAAAACATCTTTCAAACTAAGTAAAATATCTATTTATTGAAAGTTGTTGCGTAGCCTAACTAAGTCAGCAATATTAACTTATGACCACAAGCGATCGCAATTAAAAACGAGATATAGTTTTAAGAAAATAAGGGCGGCTAAAACGTGACGACGCTACGAATTGATTCGCCTTTGTGCATCAATTCAAATGCATCATTAATCTGCTCAATCGGCATTACATGGGTAATCAAATCATCAATATTTATCTTTCCATCCATATACCAATCAACAATTTTTGGCACATCTGTACGTCCCCTAGCGCCACCGAATGCTGAACCTTTCCAAACACGTCCGGTTACCAGCTGAAACGGACGAGTACTAATTTCTTGCCCCGCACCTGCAACACCAATGATTACACTTACGCCCCAACCTTTGTGGCAGCATTCTAATGCTTGACGCATCACTTTGACATTGCCGATACATTCAAAGGTATAATCAGCACCGCCTTTGGTTAAGTCAACTAAGTAGGGTACTAAATCACCTTCTACTTCCTGGGGATTAACAAAGTGTGTCATGCCAAATTTTTCTGCCAAGGCGCGTTTGCTGGGATTAATATCTACCCCAACAATCATATCGGCTCCCACCAGCCGCGCCCCTTGAATGACATTTAAGCCAATACCACCTAAGCCAAAAACTATTACCTTTGCACCTGGTTCTACCTTGGCTGTATAAATAACTGCGCCAATGCCGGTTGTTACGCCGCAGCCAATGTAGCAAACTTTATCAAATGGGGCATCTTCCCGAATCTTGGCAACAGCAATTTCCGGCAACACTGTGTAGTTGGCAAAGGTGGATGTGCCCATGTAATGATGAATCATCTGCCCATCAAGGCTAAAGCGACTCGTGCCATCGGGCATAACCCCACGTCCTTGAGTGGTGCGAATGGCTTGACAGAGATTGGTTTTGCGACTGAGACAATATTCACACTGACGACATTCTGGGGTGTAAAGGGGAATTACATGATCTCCTGGCTTGACACTGGTGACACCAGCACCCACCTCCACAACCACACCAGCGCCTTCATGTCCCAAAATAGTGGGAAACAAACCTTCAGGATCAGCACCAGAAAGAGTGAAGGCATCGGTATGGCACACGCCACTAGCTTTAATTTCGACTAATACTTCTCCAGTTTGTGGCCCTGATAGTTGAACGGTTTCAATAGTCAACGGCTTACCCGCGCCGTAAGCTAATGCTGCTTTAACTTCCAAGCTTGAGCTTCTCCTAGATAAATTTTCCTTAATGGGCTGATCTGAGTTTAGATCGGGGAGTGGCTGAAGAAATTTTTTGTAACTTTTTTGCAATCTTTTTGCATTCTTGTTAGGGAAGAATACATAACCAGAGCTTCTGACTTTAATAACTATAGGCTGATAGGTATGATGTGCATGATACACTTTTGGATCAATCCATAATATCTTCTCCAGCAATATATTGTGATATTGTGACTTTGTTAAAATATCATTCTTTAGTTAGATTGGTTAAGGGTAGCAACATCTGTTTTGCAACGACGTAAACTTTGTGCTAGCAGTAACCCTCCTTTAATAAGAATTTGTCCACACCTTGATGAATCTATTTTTTCAAAACCTATGAATCCTGCCCTTACTAAATTCGGCGCTCAAATGTCCAACCTGACTGGCGTTCGAGCAATTATGAAGGACATTGTTGAAACATTGCAATCTGGTGCAGGGCAGGAATTGATTAATTTGAGTGCGGGCAATCCTTTAATTTTGCCAGCGGTAGAGCGGTTATGGCGGGATTGTACAGCAGAATTACTTGCTAGCTCAGAATATGGTGAAGTGGTTTGCCGTTACGGGTCTAGCCAAGGTTATGCACCTTTTATTGAAGCGATCGCTAATGATTTTAATCGGCGGTACGGATTAAACTTAACTGAACGCAATATCTTAGTTACCCCCGGTAGCCAAACTCTCTACTTCTACGCTGTCAATGCCTTCGGTGGCTACACTAATACTGGTGAACTGAAGCAGATTGTTCTGCCTCTAAGTCCTGACTACACTGGTTATGGCGGTATCTGCTTAGTTCCAGAAGCCTTAACTGCTTATAAACCAGCCCTAGATATTGATACAGCTAACCACAGATTTAAATATCGCCCTGATTTTAGTCAACTATCAATTACAGAAAATACAGGTTGTGTTCTATTCTCTCGTCCTTGTAACCCTACAGGTAATGTTCTTACTGATGAAGAAGTAAGAAAAATTGCCGCCCTGGCCGCACCTTATGATGTGCCAGTTTTAATAGATTCGGCATATGCTCCTCCCTTCCCAGCGCTCAACTTTACTGATATGTCGCTGATATTTGGAGAAAATATTCTTCATTGCACAAGCTTATCTAAGGCAGGGTTACCAGGAGAACGGATTGGCATTGCTATTGGTAATGAACGGATGATTCAAGTTTTAGAATCGTTCCAAACAAATGCTAGTCTGCATTCATCGCGTTATGGACAAGCGATCGCAGCTCGTGCTATCAACTCTGGTGCTTTAGCCGAAATTGCCGAGCAAGTTATTCGCCCATTTTATCAAAACAAGTTCAGTGTTCTAGAAAACACTTTAGATGCATCCATGCCGAAGGATTTACCTTGGTTCTTGCATCGAGGTGAAGGCGCAATCTTCGCTTGGTTGTGGTTAGAGGATCTACCAATTACCGATTGGGAATTCTACCAAGAACTCAAGCAAGTGGGTGTAATTGTTGTTCCTGGTAGTACCTTCTTCCCTGGTTTAAAGGATGAGTGGCAGCACAAGCACCAATGCTTACGCATCAGCCTCACAGGTAGCGATGAGGAACTGGTTACTGGTATGCGACGTTTAGCAAAGGTGGCTGAACAAGTTTATCAGCGTGCAGTTGTTAGCGCTTAGTTAGGTAGTGGGAATGAACCGCAAAGGCGCGAAGGACGCGAAGAAAAAGATGGGGAGCAGAGGTGGAGGGGAGCAGGGGGAAATTGAAAAACGCCCAATCCCTAATCCCCAATCCCCAGTATCCAATACCGATGATTGGCTCGACATTGGTAAAATTGTTGCAGCTCAAGGGTTAGCTGGAGAGTTGCGCGTGTATCCTAATTCGGACTTTCCCGAACGATTTGAAGTGCCGGGAAAACGCTGGTTGCTACGTCCTGGCGAAACAGAACCGCAACCTATCGAATTATTGGTAGGGCGTTACATCGAAGGTAAAAATTTGTATGCGATCAAGTTAGCGGGTGTAGAAAATCGCAACCAAGCAGAAGATTTGCGTGGTTCTAAGTTAATGGTTCCAGCAAGCGATCGCCCCCAATTGGCAGAAGATGAATATTATGTCCCGGATTTGATTGGCTTGGAAGTCTTTTTGCAGGCATCGGGTGAACTTGTTGGCACAGTTGTAGATATAATCCCCGCTGGCAATGATTTATTAGAAGTGGAATTACACCCGGCATTTGCTGGTAATAAAAAACAAAAGAAAGTTTTAATTCCGTTTGTCGAAGCGATCGCGCCTGTGGTAGATATACAAGCCGGTCGGATTGAAATTATGCCACCGCCTGGATTATTGGAAATCAATGATTAAGTTTTTGGTTGGCTTCAACGATGAGATCGCGGCTATTTAATTTTGGGTTTTGTTCCTCAATCCAGCCTACGAAGAAAAGCGATCACCTTCAACCGTAGGCTTTGCCCAATTGCACTGAGTAAAAATTGCTGTAACTATAACCACAAGAACGGCGTTGCTTGTGACACGAACGACGTTGGTTATGATACCAAGTTGCGTTCTGTTGTAGTCATCTTTCGTTAGGGGAGATTGCTTCGCTCCACTTTGTTTCGCTCGCAATGACAGTTGCTACTTTTGATTGCAACTTGGTATGACAAGCGTAATTTACAGCAATTTTCAGATATAGCAAAGTGCTGAGTGCAAAGTTGTGAGTGCTGAGTTGCTATCTGCCCTGCTCCCCTTCGGGTGAATCCTACGGATACGCTACGCGAGCAGCAGTTGCTCATGGGGAGCCACTGCGTTGCGCGGGTTTCCCGCGTTGTAGCAAGTGGCGTGGAAACCCCCTGCGTACCCGTCACTGCTTCACCTGCTCCCTGCCCCTCTGCTTCTCAGTCCCCAGTCCCCAGTTCCCTTATCCCCTGCCTTCTGCCTTCTGTCTTCTAACGATCAGTCGTGACAATCAATTCTGATAAAGTATGCAATAAATCCTGCGCCGTGTAGGGCTTTAACAAAAATGCCTTGGCTCCCAGCAACAAAGCTTGCTGGCTGTGAGTAGGCAATCCACTACTAGCAATAATTTTTACTTGTGGATTCAATCTCTTCAAGGTACGGATAGTGGTTAACCCATCCATAGTAGGCATCATGAGATCCATCAATACTACGCTGATTTCGTTTTGCTGCTGGGCATAAAGGGCGATCGCTTCAATGCCATTATTAGCCGACAAAGTTTTATAGTTATAATTCTCCAGTGTTAACTTGGTAATTTGTTGCACTATTGTTTCATCATCCACAATCAAAATCAACTCGCCGTTACCTTCGAGCATTTCTTCTTCGGCGGTTGCTTCGATTGCTGTTTCTTCTGCACTCGGCAAGTACACCTGAAATTGAGTACCTTTGTCTACCTCGCTCAAAACTTGCAAAAAACCACTATGGTTTTTGATAATACCTAAAACTGTTGACAGTCCTAGACCTGTACCTTGACCAACTTCTTTGGTTGTAAAAAAAGGATCGAAAATCCGATCTAAGATTTCTGGAGGAATACCCGTACCAGTATCTGAGACAGTAATGACGACATAGCGTCCTTCATTGGCTTCAAGGTGCATCCGGGCATAAGTTTGATCAATAAAACGATTTTCAGCAGAGATTGTCAGTATGCCACCATTAGGCATGGCATCACGAGCATTGACTGCAAGGTTCATTAAAACCTGATGCAGTTGAGTAGGATCGGCTTTAACTAACCACAGTGTCTTTGCAGAAATTTCAGTGCAGATTTCAATAGATTTAGGAAATGTCTGTTTGATGACTTGTGCGACTTCTAAAAGCACATGTCTCGGTTGCAAGGGAAGGCATTTTCCTTCTGTGCCACGGGCAAAGGTTAAAATTTGTTTGACTAATGCAGATCCACGTTTAGAGCTATCTTCCAACGTTTTCAAAAGTTCTTGAGTTTTTGCATCAGCATTTCGCAATCTTAACGGTAGCAATTGAGCAATCATTAGGATAGGGCCAAAAACATTGTTGAGATCGTGGGCGATACCACTTGCCAGTGTTCCCACGCTTTCCAGTCGTTGAGCGCGGTAAAACTGCTTCTCTAGTTGTTTCTTCTCTGTGATATCGGTGTTAACCACCAAGAGCGATTGGGGTTGTCCTGCTTCATCTTGCACGAGAGTGCAGCGGCTAGCAACGATGATGTTTTTACCTGTTTTAGTAATCTGCTCTAGTTCACCTTGCCAAAAGCCTTGCTCAACAACCACTTTTAAAAAGTCTTTAAATTGAGATGATGCTGGTTTGCAGAATAGGTCGTATGCTTTTTTTCCCAGAATTTCTTCTGTCGTCCAGCCATATAAATTTTCAGCCCCTCGGTTCCAAAATAGAATGTGGCTGTCCAGATCGCGGACAAATATCGCATCAGTGGTGATATCGATCAAGGCAGCTTGTTCAGCTATTTTCTGTTCTGCCTGCTTGCGTTTGGTAATATCTTCAATCACAAACGCAAATCTGGGATGTTCACCAAAGTGTTCGGAAATGGTGCAGACTGTGGCGAAAAACCATCGTTGACCTTGAGGAGATTCTTGAATATGTTCAAAGTGAACTGGAGCTTGAGTTCGTTGAGCTTCCAGGTAGTGATTACGCCATTCACTCTGATATTGCTCAGGTATCCCCATTTCACTGACCAGTATTTGCTGCAATGCTTCTGGAGTTACACCATAGAAGTTGGCTGTGGCTGGATTACAAGTCACGATTCGTATATCTTCATCGATCAACTCGACGATTCCCATCATCATCGAGGTACTATTAAAGAAACTGCGGAGTGTGGCTTCGCTTTGACGTAGAGCTTCGGTTGTCTTTTTACGCTCGGTAATATCTGTTGAAATTCCACAAATCGCATACGGCTTACCATGTGCATCATACAAAGGAAACTTGATGGCTAGATAAGTGTGCAACCCATCATCAAGTGGTACTTGTTCTTCAAACTCTATGGGAGTTAGAGCAGTAAAGATGCGACGATCGTTTTGCCAAAAAACCTCGGCGGCCTCGTATGGAAAAATATCATAGTCCGTTTTGCCTTTGACTTGCTCACTTGTTAAGTGAGTGAGTCTTTCGTATTGAGAGTTGACCAAAATGTAACGACCTTGGAAATCTTTGGCATAGATGACTGCGGCTGTATTATCTAAAATTGCCTGCAAGCGTTGCTCACTTTCCCGTAGCGCTTTCTCTGCCTGTTTGCGATCGCGGAGCGCAGCTTGCTGTTCGCTGATATCCGTGCTGACTCCTACTATACCAAAAGCTTGCCCAGCTTGATCTCGCACTAGTGTATTAACCACATGGGCTGGGAAGATAGTACCATCTCGTCGTTGCACCTCAAACTCTCCTTCCCATGCGCCAGTTGCTTGAATGCTCACCATAATCTGTTGAGCGATTTCCTGATGTTTAATAGGAACCGTGACTTCCAGAATGGATCTACCCATATCTTCTAAGGTAAGCTGATAAAGTTCCTCAGCAAACTTATTCCAGTAAATAACTTTGCCTTCCAGATCCGTTGCTATGACTGCATTACGAACCTGGTTGAGCAGAGATGCTTGAAAAGCAATCTGTTCTTCTGATTGCTTGCAACTGTCAAGTTTCTGTTGCGAATCAGTATTTATCTGGGCATCAGCCGTGCGTTGTTCAACTAGCTTTTCTAACTCTTGCTGTAGTTGCTGATTGATCTGGCTTAAATCTTCTAGCCTTTGCTGTAATGACTCAATGACCTGATAAATCCTGTCTTGGGTGATTAGCCCCACTAATTGATTCTGCTCATTCACCACAGGAAGGTGACAAATCTGATGCTGGCGCATGAGCGCTAAGGCTGTGAGGGCATTTTGTCCATCAGAGGCTGTGAGAGTAATTACCTGCTGCTGCATTACCTGAGAAATTTTCACGCTGGAGAAATCTGTCCCTAAAACGGTCAGCCTTACTACATCCTGCTCTGTAAATATTCCTACCAAGCACGACCCCTGAACTACCAAGGCACAACTATTTTGACCTTGGCTAGGCAAGCTCAAATCAGATGAAGTTTCTGCATTAGTTAAAATACAACCACTACCTTTTAGCTCACTCATTAAAGCAATTACATCGATGACAAGGGTATCAGGTGCCACAGTCAAAACAGAATATTGCATCACCTGATCCAGAGCAGGTAAATCAATGAGATAAGGGGGCTGCATAATTCAGCATTCCAGCCAATTAGAGGTTTAAACCTATAAAGACACTATCTCCCTAGCCCACACAGCAAACGAGTCAACTAGAAAGATTTTTTAAACTTTGTTGCAAATCCAGTCTTCTGGTCAACCAAACTTCTGATTTCAATTTTTGATTTAGTATTTAACAGATTGTTTCTATTATTATGAAAAACTAATTTTAAATTATATAGGATTCAGATCTAAATTTTTGAAATATACATAGAAATACACGTAGGGCAATGTCCACCAAATCCATGATATGTGGGCAATGCCCTACAATTAAGCTTCAAGTGTACGAAATTTTTTCAAAATTCAAACCAGATTCTTATAGAGAAAGTATCTTGGGCTTGGCTGATAACATATAATAATTTGCAGCTTCGTGACACCATAATTCTGAATTCTGAATTACAACAGACTTGATACCTAGCTTTGAGAATTAATAGCGTACTTCACTAACTTGAAATCCGCTGTATATTACTTGCGTCCTTGCCAATATCGAAATTAGCATCTGTCAAAAGAAATAAGTTTTAATTTTATAAAAAATTTTCTTTATATCTGCAATAAGTTTATCTATTAATTTCAAATTTATCTAAATTTAATCTTAAAAAGAAGCTTAAAAATTAACTGCAATCGCGTTAAGTCTGGTAGATTTTCAAAGAATTCCTCATAATGTATTGCTTTAGATTGATTTTAGATTCAAGCAAACAGGCGTAGTGAAAGACTAATAATCTCAGCTGTTTTAATATCAGTCTAAGAAATTTCATCATTAGTAAGATGACGCTCATCTTGTTGGCAAGTACACTTGCATACTAATGAATTCGTCAAAAACATTCTTGTAATGGAGTTTTGAGATGACTTTAGCAACTCCGACCCAATCAAAGCCTTTAACAGATGAAGAATTGCGTAAAATAAACGCCTACTGGCGAGCAGCCAACTACCTTTCAGTAGGACAAATATATCTCCTCGACAATCCACTGCTAAGAGAACCGCTGAAGCTAGAACACGTTAAACCAAGACTCTTAGGTCACTGGGGAACAACACCAGGTTTGAACTTTATCTACGTGCATTTAAATCGGGTAATCAAAAAGTTTGATTTAAACACGATTTATATAGCTGGCCCCGGTCATGGCGGCCCTGGGCTCGTCGCTAATACCTACCTCGAAGGTACTTACAGCGAATACTACTCCAACATCTCTCAAGATGCAGAGGGCATGAGGAAACTTTTCAAACAATTCTCTTTCCCTGGCGGTATTCCTAGCCACGCTGCGCCAGAAACTCCTGGTTCTATTCATGAAGGCGGTGAACTTGGTTATGCTCTTGTTCACGCCTACGGTGCGGCTTTCGACAACCCTGATTTGATTGTCGCTGCTGTTGTAGGCGACGGCGAAGCCGAAACCGGAGCTTTAGCCACTAGCTGGCACTCCAACAAGTTTATCAATCCTGTGTATGATGGTGCGGTACTCCCCATTTTGCACCTCAATGGGTATAAAATTGCCAACCCAACTGTGCTATCACGGTTGAGCCATGAGGAGTTAGAGAGCTTATTTGTAGGCTATGGTTACAAACCTTACTTTGTGGAAGGTTCTGAACCTGCGGATGTGCATCAGCAGATGGCGGCAACTTTAGACCAAGCGATCGCAGAAATTCAAAGCATCCAGAGGGAAGCTAGGGTACATGGTTTCACTCAACGTCCCCGGTGGCCGATGATTATTCTAAGAACCCCGAAAGGTTGGACAGGCCCCAAGGATGTAGATGGGAAAAAAACAGAAGATTTTTGGCGATCGCATCAAGTTCCCTTTGGCGAAATTGCTAAAAAGCCAGAACATCTAAAATTACTGGAAGATTGGTTAAAAAGTTACAAGCCAGAGGAACTGTTTGACGCTAACGGCAAGCTGATTCCAGAACTAGCAGAACTTGCTCCCAAAGGACATCGGCGTATGGGCGACAATCCCCATACCAACGGCGGTGTCCTGCTGCGCGACTTGAAGATGCCTGATTTCCAAAACTATGCCGTAGATATCCCCCAACCAGGCATGGTAGAAGCCGAAGCTACCAAGGTGATGGCGAAATTCCTGCGAGATGTCATGCGACTTAACCTCGAAAGCCGCAACTTCCGCATTTTCGGCCCCGATGAAACCCAATCGAACCGTCTAGATGCAGTATTTGAAGTCACAGACCGGACTTGGAATTCTCAAATTCTCCCAGAGGACGAACACCTATCCTCCAATGGTCGGGTGATGGAAATTCTCAGTGAAACTACCTGCCAAGGATGGTTAGAAGGTTACCTGCTCACGGGGCGTCATGGCTTTTTCTCCTGCTATGAGGCATTCATCCACATAGTAGACTCCATGTTCAACCAGCACGCTAAGTGGCTGAAAACTACCCTTGACATTCCCTGGCGCAGACCCATCGCTTCCCTCAACTACCTGCTTACCTCCCACGTTTGGCGACAAGACCACAACGGTTTTTCTCACCAAGACCCTGGTTTTATTGACCTTGTAGCTAACAAAAAATCAGAAATTGTTCGCGTATATCTCCCCCCCGATGCCAACACACTGCTGTCGGTAACTGACCATTGCCTGAGAAGCCGACACTATGTCAACGTCATCGTTGCCGGGAAGCAACCAGCATTGCAATACCTCGACATGGATGCTGCGATTAAGCACTGCACTAAAGGCCTTGGCATTTGGGAATGGGCAAGCAATGATCAAGGTAGCGAACCAGATGTAGTGATGGCTTGCGCCGGGGATATTCCCACATTAGAAACTTTGGCTGCTGTGGATATCCTACGCCAGCACTTCCCAGAGTTAAAAGTGCGGGTGGTCAACGTAGTCGATTTAATGACGCTACAACCAAAAACTGAGCATCCTCACGGTTTAAGCAGCAAAGACTTCGACACGATTTTCACCACCGATAAACCGATCATCTTTGCTTTTCATGGCTATCCTTGGTTAATTCATCGCCTAGCTTATCGCCACACCAACCATCACAACTTGCATGTGCGCGGCTTCAAGGAAGAAGGAACCACCACTACTCCCTTTGATATGGTCGTCCTCAACGATCTTGACCGCTTTCACCTCGTCATGGACGTAATTGACCGCGTGCCAAAATTAGGATATAAAGCGGCTTATGTCAAACAAAAATTGCAACATAAGCTAATCGAACACAAACATTACATTGAGAAGTACGGCGAAGATATGCCGGAGATTCGTGACTGGAAGTGGCCTTACTAAAAAGTACACATAAGGGGATGCGGAGAGATGTTTAGAAACATTTTCCCCACATCCCCTTAATTTTTTAACCAGCGATGGTGAACAGGTACATTGCGTATTTTTATGCGGCATTGCAATCCGTACTTTGCCTTGCCGCACTTATTGTCTTTCCTGTCAATGCGTAAGTTAGAGTGAGTAACCCTTTTAAGGCGACTCAAAAATCTTCGCTTTCCTCTCTGTGCCTCTGCGGTTAAAAAATAATTTATTTAACCACAAAGATACAGAGGACACAAAGGTAAGTAATTAAAAAGGAATTTTTTTACAAGATTTTTACCCACCTTGAAAGGGCTTGTTATAGCAAGTATGAAATCTAGAACCATATCCTACCACTGCCTAAAACAAGCTAGAGAAGCTTACTAACGGCACTGCTGAACTGCTCATAAGGAGAAAGCCCGATAATGCTTTCTGATAACTCACCATCTTTGAATATTAAAACTGCTGGAATACTGCGAAGCCCAAATTTTTTGAAAATCGGCTTGTTGTTATCAACGTCTACTTTGATGACCTTGGCGCGACCTTTGTATTCTTCAGCGAGTTGATCCATTAGCGGACTGACCAAGCGACAAGGGCCGCACCACGTAGCAGTAAAGTCAACAACAACAACTTTTTCTTCACTTAAAATAGTGTCAAATTCGCTTTCTTCAACATAAGCAACTAAGCCAGTGTTAGTAGACATTTTTATTTCCTGATGATTAAACTAAAACTACAATAGAACGAATTTTGGACAATATAACCAACCAAAATTCAGAATTTCGTTTTAAACTGATGAAAAAGGCTTAATTAATAAAAGGCTTCTACATTGTGTCGAAAGGCGATTAAAGCGTGCTTGCCCTGCTCCTCTTTCAGTGCCCAAAAGATAGAATCAGATACTTCTAGTGAAACAAGAGTCTTAATTTCAATGTTAGTGTTGTAGCCTGCTAAGTCTGACAAGCGTCTTCCATGTCCACCCTCACCTTGTACTTGACTAATGGTGTAACCGCTGACATCGTGGCTTTTTAGTAGCTTAACTATACGGTCTTTGAGTACTGTCTCACCAATGATAGTAATCAGAACGGCAGGTTGGGTAGGAAAAGCTAAGTTCGTCATAAAGAATTCCAGAGAATGGTTTTTGGTTTTGAAAGCTGAAGTTTTTATCCACAGCCCAAATGTTGTATCAAAAAGGCTCAAGCATTCTTGCCTGAGCCACTGCTAAATAAAATTAATTTGCTAGATTAATGGATTAAAAGAGCTAAATTTACCAAGCTTAATAGCGGTTGTTGAAGTTGTTATTTCCTCGATTACCACCAAAGGAACTTCTTTCTTCCCTGGGTTTAGCTTTATTCACTTTCAGGCCACGCCCCATCCACTCAGCACCATCAAGAGCTTCAATGGCTGCTGTTTCTTCAGCATCTGTACCCATTTCTACAAAACCAAAGCCGCGTACACGACCTGTTTCACGGTCAGTAGGTAGCTGAACCCGCTTGACAGAACCATATTCTGCAAACACAGCATTCAAGCTATCTTCTGTAACTTCGTAAGAAAGATTACCTACATAAACTGACATAGATTGTCTCCGAAATTGTAAATGTGCAGAGTTTTAGATTTCGGAGAAAACTTTGTAGATACCAAAAACAAAAAGTCTGTCAATACTAAAAACAAAACGTTGTTAACCGAATTTACTCTTACTTCTTATCGTAACATAGCAAACAACTTTTAGGGAAGAAATTAGAAAAGCGTTATATAAAGTCATGTAAGCAATTGATAGCTAAGCATGATAATGGCATAACTAGAGATGTACATACTAGACTAAACGAGCGTGCCATTTCATTTGAAAGGTTAGTGCTTAAAATTGTGAAAATCGCTATAACGCTTTGAGTTATTTAATTACTCTGTATCAAGGAATAGTTTTATATTAGCTGAAGAAAACTCTACACAATGATATAGAAGTTTACCTGCCTAACCAAGTATAAGAGTATTTTTTAGCACATCATAATTAATAATTGGTGTTGTGTTACATTAAAATTACTTGTACTTGCGAAGTATTGAACAATTGAGAGGAAATCATTATCGTAATCCAAAAGCAACAACTTAACTCACAAATCAAAGCACCTCAAGTCTTCTTGATTGACCATGAGAACAATAATCGTGGTCTGATAGACACACATGAGGCTCTACAGTTAGCACAGAGCGTAGAGCTTGACCTAGTTGTAGTCTCTGAAGGCAAAGATGCTCCAGTAGCCAAGATTGTCAACTATGGCAAGCTTCAGTATCAAAAGAAAAAGCGTCAGGGGCATAGCGCTAAACCTACGGTAAAGGAAGTTCGGCTGCGTCCGAACGTAGGTGTGGCTGATTACAACTTACGCATCGAGCAAGCTGTTGGGTGGTTAAGTAAAGGCGATTCAGTAAAGTTTGTTATTCGTTTACGAGGTCGAGAAAATCAATATCGAGAACAGGCTGGAGAACTGTTAGAGCGTATTGTAACTGCTCTAGGCGAAGTAGGTAAAGTCCAATCGCTGGATAAACGCTCACTAGTTGCTCAAGTTATTCCTGCCTAAATTAATTTTTTAAGAATATTTTAGTGAACTCAAGTAGCTAGAGGAACTGCCTGCATGATCTGGCTACTGCAATGCTACCGTGTGCGTGGGAGAAGCCATATCACACGGTTTTTTTATGCAGATAAGGGATGGGTTGTAGATACTTTGCGATGCGATCGCCCAAGGGACACTGGCAAAGCCAATCGCACAGCAGCTTGCAAGACATGGTTTTGCGTTTGTCGCACACTTGGATAACTTTGATGAGTTCACCTCAAATCGTCCGCCAATCCCTAATCACCTATCCCCTAGAACCAAAACCTTAAAAGATGCCAAGTAAATAGGCTTGAGGTGTCTGTTGACTGTCACGATCAGCTAAGTCAGACCAAAAATATCCTAGCTGAATGCAGCGTTGAAGTTAGGGTAATACCCCTGAGTTCAGGTCTAATAACAGGAGGTTTAATTTTGACGAAGTTGAAAGTTGGCATTAATGGATTTGGTCGTATTGGGCGGCTTGTGCTTCGCGCTGGCATTAATAACCCAAATGTCGAATTTGTGGGAATTAACGATTTAGTGCCACCAGATAACCTTGCGTATCTGTTTAAATACGACTCAACCCACGGTAAATTTAAAGGCAAGGTTGAAGCTAGGGAAGATGGCATTGTCATTGATGGGCATTTTATTCCTTGCGTATCAATTCGTAACCCAGCGGAGTTACCTTGGGGTAAATTAGGCGTAGATTATGTAGTGGAATCTACAGGACTATTCACTGGGCATGAAGGATCGACAAACCACCTCAAGGCAGGTGCAAAGCGAGTAGTAATTTCCGCTCCTACCAAAGATCCAGACTCGGTTCCTACCTTGCTCATGGGTGTCAATCATCACTTATTTGACCCCAGCAAGCACACTATTGTTTCTAATGCTAGCTGTACTACTAACTGTTTGGCTCCCATAGCAAAGGTGATCAACGATAATTTCGGCTTGACCGAAGGGTTGATGACCACAGTTCACGCCATGACTGCTACCCAACCAACAGTAGATGGCCCTAGCAAGAAAGACTGGCGAGGTGGTCGAGGTGCAGCCCAGAATATCATTCCTTCTTCCACTGGCGCAGCTAAAGCCGTAGCCTTGGTTTTACCAGAGTTAAAGGGCAAATTAACTGGCATGGCATTGAGAGTTCCGACTCCTGATGTTTCAGTGGTAGACTTAACCTTCAAGACAGCCAAAGCTACTAGTTACAAGGAAATCTGCGCTGCAATGAAGGCAGCGGCTGAAGGTGAATTAAAAGGTATATTAGGCTACTGTGACGAAGAAGTCGTTTCTACTGATTTTCAGGGTGATACACACTCCAGTATCTTCGACGCAGGTGCTGGTATCGAACTAAACTCTAACTTTTTTAAGGTGATTGCCTGGTACGACAACGAGTGGGGCTACTCGAATCGTGTAGTTGACCTGATGTTGTCAATGGCGCAGAAAGAACAACTCGCCCCGGCAGTTGCTTTTGCTTGATTAGAAATTGGGCATGGGGCATGGGGCATGGGGCATTGGGCATTGGGGATTAAGTAAATTGTCCAATCCCTAGTCCCCAGCCCCCAGTCCCCAGCCCCCAATCCCCAATCCTCAGCCGAACGGTGCATTCTCTGACAAAAAAACTAAATAATAAGTGGTTTCCTTGAGAAATGTGAATGATATGAAGCACTTGTGAGCTTGGGCGCGTTAGCTGTCCATGTCGCAGGTTATGGAGAAAACACCCCAAGCTATTCTTAAACCCTTAATCCCTATGCGTCGAACCAAAATTATTTGTACTGTTGGCCCTGCTACTTCTGCACCTGAGCGGCTACAAGAGTTGGTAGAAGCTGGGATGAATGTGGCAAGGCTAAACTTTTCTCATGGAGCCTATGAGTTCCACGCTCAAACAGCGCAGCATCTTAGGCAGATTAGCTCTAAACAACAAAAACCGATCGCTATTATGCAAGATCTGTGTGGCCCAAAGATTCGCTTGGGAACTTTACCACCAGAAGGGCTAATGGTTGAAGCTGGTAGCGAAGTCACTTTTGTTTTGCAAGATAAAGGTGAGAGTGTTGACGAACTACCTTTGCCTTTGCCGACTTTGTTTGCAATGGTGCGACCGGGTGAACCGATTTCAATTAATGATGGTCGTGTAAAGTTAGTTGTTACCAGCCGTGATGCCGATCGCATTCGGGCTTTAGTTAAAATTGGCGGGTTAATTTCCACCCACAAGGGAGTTAACCTGCCAGAAACTCGTTTACCTGTTAGTTCGATCACTGAAAAAGATTTGCTAGATTTGCGGTTTGGCATTCAGTTGGGTGTCGATTGGGTGGCAGTTTCCTTTGTGCAATCACCCCAAGACCTAGAACCCGCTCAACGGATGATTGAAGCTGCGGGTGCCAAAATTCGGGTAATCGCCAAAATCGAACGACCGGAGGCAATCAAGCAATTTGATAGCATCCTTGAGGCTGCCGATGCAATTATGATTGCCCGTGGCGATTTAGGGGTAGAAATGCCAATTCACGAAGTCCCTCTAATTCAAAAAGATATTATTCGCCGTTGCAATCGGGCAGGCAAACCGGTGATTACTGCCACTCAAATGCTTGAGTCAATGATTAGCGCCCCCGATCCCACCCGCGCCGAAGCAACAGATGTTGCTAACTCCATCTGGGATGGTACGGATGCTGTCATGCTTTCTGGAGAAACTGCTGTGGGACAATATCCCATTGCTGCCGTCCAGATCATGCACAACATCGCTGTGCGAACAGAACAGTCCTTGCAAGAAGGTAGCAGCCATTCTTGGTGTCATGAGGCTGGTAGTGTGAGTGTCACCGAATCTGTAGCTGAAGCAGTGTGTCGGATTGCCTATGAAACAGGCGCACGGGCAATTTTGTGTAATACTTCCTCTGGAAGTACGGCGCAACTAGTGTCTAAATACCGCCCATCGACACCGATTATTGCCCTGACTCCTGATGAAACCGCTTATCGCCAGCTAGCACTTTCTTGGGGTGTAGAACCTTTGCTCATTCCACCAGTACACAATGCAGAAGAGATGTTTGTGAATGTGGTGAACACAGTTGTAGACATGGGCCTAGTGAATAATGGCGATAAGGTGGTGATTACCTCTGGCGTTCCAATTGGTAAATCGGGAACAACTAGTTTAATTAAAGTGCATTCTATTGGACAGCCGATTTTGGCATAACCCCCCTAGAATAGGGCTGAGGCTCAAGACGGTAAGCATACCTTAGGCAAGAATTAAGAAAAGTTGCCAAAATCAGGATTGAAGGAGCAGGAGAGAGTGTATACAACAGGGGAATAAGTAAATCCTAAAAAAACAACCATTACGGAGTTTTATGCCTAAAAATTTACTAGAACAATTGAGAACAATGACGGTTGTGGTCGCGGATACTGGGGATATCCAAGCGATTGAAAAGTTCAAACCCCAAGACGCTACAACTAACCCCTCGTTGATTACTGCGGCAGCGCAGATGCCTGAATATCAGGAAATTGTTGATCAAACTTTACTCCAAGCTAAGAAAGATGCAGGAGCAGGCGCAAGCCAAGCACAGGTAGTTTCTCTTGCCTTTGACCGTCTGGCGGTAGCTTTTGGCTTGAAGATTTTACAAATCATCCCTGGTCGCGTGTCTACAGAAGTAGATGCACGTTTGTCCTACGATACCGATGCTACTGTTACTAAGGCTAGAGAATTAATTGCTCAATACAAAGCCGCTGGAATTTCCCGCGATCGCGTGCTAATTAAAATTGCCTCCACCTGGGAAGGTATTCGTGCTGCGGAAATTCTTGAGAAAGAAGGTATTCATTGCAACCTGACATTGTTATTTGGACTCCACCAAGCGATCGCTTGTGCAGAAGCTGGCATTACCCTAATTTCTCCCTTCGTCGGTCGAATTCTCGACTGGTACAAAAAAGAAACTGGACGCGATAGCTACCCGGCTGCGGAAGATCCAGGTGTAGTTTCTGTTACCACAATTTACAACTACTACAAAAAATTCGGCTACAAAACCGAAGTTATGGGAGCTAGCTTCCGAAACCTTGGCGAAATTACTGAATTGGCAGGTAGTGACTTGCTAACCATTTCTCCGTCGCTGCTGGCTGAATTGCAAGCAACTGTTGGCGAACTACCACGCAAACTCGACCCTTCTAAGGCAGCAAGCATGGAAATTGAAAAAATATCCATCGACAAAGCTACCTTTGACAAAATGCACACTGCTGATCGCATGGCATCTGACAAACTAGCAGAAGGTATTAAAGGTTTCACCAAAGCGTTGGAAGACCTAGAAAAACTGCTAGCAAACAGACTGGCTACCCTAGAAAGTAAAGCTGCAACTCCCGTAGCCTAGAGCTTTTCTCCATGTAGTTAGCACTTCAGTTTCAACATATTGTACTCAAAAACCCGATTTTTAAATAATCGGGTTTTTTATATCTTTTTTTAACGTGAGTCTCCAAGGAAGGCGCACCTGCGGGAAAGTCATACCTTACTCAGGTAGCGGTGTATAAACTGCACGCACACGCTGCCTTCTCCGACACCAGAAGCCACCCGCTTGACTGATGCATAGCGCACATCACCGGCTACAAAAATACCAGGTACGCTGGTTTCTAGTAGATGGGGGTCTCGCTCCAAAGTCCACCCTTTCGGACGGCGTTTGTCTAGCATTAAATCAGCACCCGCCAAAATAAAGCCGTTCTCATCGCGTTCGACAATTCCATCGAGCCAGTCAGTTTGGGGACGAGCACCAATGAAAATAAACAGTGACTTTGCAGGTACAGTTTCAATCGCCCCTGTCCGGTCATCCTTCAGTACGATCGCCTCTAAATTTTGCTCCCCCTTTACTTCCACAACTTTGGTTTGAGTGCGGACAGTAATGTTCTGTGTAGCTTCGATTTGGCCAATCAGGTATTGCGACATGCTCTTGGCAAGCGAATCAGCGCGTACTAGCATTGTCACCGAGCGGGCATACTTAGAAAAATGCATCGCAGCCTGTCCAGCAGAGTTCGCGCCGCCAATGACAAATACTTCTTCACCTTGACAGGCGATCGCTTCAGTCATTGCCGCACCGTAATACACACCCGCGCCACACAGCCGCTCCTCACCTGGAATATCGAGCTTGCGGTATGATACTCCCGTTGCAATCAACAGCGCGTGACAACTGATCTCGCTGCCATCTGCCAATGAAATCACCCGATAGGGGTCTTGAATCCGAACTCCTGTTACCGTTTGCGGCGTCAAAATCTCGACACCAAACCGTTTTGCCTGCGTCACTGCCCGACGCGCCAAATCTGCGCCACTTAACCCCACCGGAAAGCCCAAATAGTTTTCAATGCGAGAACTTGACCCTGCCTGTCCACCCGGTGCTTCTCGCTCAATCATCACGGTGCTGAGTCCTTCGGATGCCCCATAAACAGCAGCAGCCAGCCCAGCCGGGCCACCTCCTACAATCGCCAAATCATAAAATGGACGTTCTGCCTGAGTTCGCAATCCAATCTGTTCAGCAATTTGCAGATTCGTCGGTTGCACGAGCCGGGAACCGTCTGGGAACAGCACCAGGGGTAAGCGTTGCGCTCCATCGGGTTCGCTATAAGTCAGCAGTTGAGTTGCTTCTTTTTCTAATTCCACATCCATCCATTGATAGGGAATTTGATTGCGTGCCAGAAAATCTTTTACTTGGTGCGACTGCGGCGACCAGCGGTTTCCCACCACCCGAATGCCTTCAAACGGTGGACGATAATCTGCTAGCCAATCATCTATCAAATCATCCAGCACCGGATACAACCGTTCCTCTGGCGGGTCCCAGGGTTTTAGCAGGTAATAGTCGAGTTTAGCGTTATTAATGGCACGAATAGCAGCATCAGTATCTGCGTAAGCTGTGAGCAACACCCGTTTAGCGTCGGGAAACAGCGCGATCGCCTGCTCCAAAAATTCCACTCCGCTCATCTGCGGCATCCGTTGATCGACGAGAAATGTGGCAACGGTTTCATTGCGAATCTTCAGTTGGTTTAAAGCACCTAATGCAGTTGCTCCAGAGTCTGCCCGCATAATCCGAAAGCGATCGCCATATTCTTTTCGCAGGTCTCGCGCTACCGCTTGCAGCACATCGGGATCATCATCAACAGTGAGAATGACTGGTTTTGCCACGCGCCTGCTCTCCAATTTTACCAAGCTCCGCTCTCAGGCTAGAGCTAGATGGCAAAAAAGCGATTCTACCTAAAGAGTGAGTTTCAGATGTGAAGTAGTCGGCTTTGATAAGGAAAAGGGTTACTATGCTGTCTGAGCAGATGAGGAAATTATGCTTTGTCTTGAAGAACTGCTGACTTTGGAATTATTTCAAGCCTTGCCACGAAACCGCCTCGACTGGATCTGCGATCGCGCCCAAACGATTGACCTGAAAACTGATGAAGTACTGATACACGAGGGCGATCCGCCACGTGGCTTTTTCATTCTGTTGTGTGGTCGTATGGGATTAACCCGGCGCAGTGATGGACTGGAAATGCCGATTGGACAGCATGAAGCTCCTAGCTTTTTTGGTGAAATCCCAGTCTTGACTGGTGAAGCTGCCCCTGTGACTGCGCGGGCGATTACAGACTGTCATTTTTATGAGCTATCAAGTGAGGATTTCCTGACATTGCTGCATGAGTGCCGCACTTTTGAGCAGATGATTTTTCAAATTGTGGCAAAGCGATCGCGCGGGTTAGAGTCCTTTATCCGCAACCGGGAGAAAATGGCAGCCTTGGGCACCTTAGCAGCAGGATTGGCGCACGAATTAAATAATCCCGCAGCCGCTTTAGTTCGTGCCTTACGAGATGTCACCCCAGCATTACTGGAACTACAACGCATGAATTTGGTTGCTGGACGACACCAAATTGATGAAGTACACACCCAAGAATGGCTTAAAGCACGTGATGAGGGCTATGAAGCAATTCTCCACAAGCGAGTTGATCCGATGAGTTTGAGCGATCGCGAAGAGCAAATGCTCGATTGGTTGGAAGATTACGGCGTGGAGGATGCCTGGAAACTGGCTGAACCTTTAGCTGAAGGCGGCATCAAAATTGCAACCCTTGAAGAATTGACAACGCAATGGCGGGATGACTCAACAGAAATGCGCGACATGGGGCTACGTTGGTTGGCACTCTCGTTTGAAGTGATGTCGATGATTACCAGTGGCTTGCGCGGTGCAGAACGTATTGCTGAACTGGTGCAGTCGATGAAGTCTTATTCCCATTTAGATCAGGGTGCGCGACAAGTAGTTGATGTGCATGAAGGGCTGGAAGATACCCTGCGATTATTCTCATACAAACTGAAGCATGGCGTGGAAATTCGCAGATCATACGATCCAGCAATTCCCAAACTATGGGCGTATGGAAGTGAATTGAATCAAGTATGGACAAATTTGATTGATAACGCTATTGATGCAATGGAAGATAAAGGCGTGCTTGAAATTCTTACCATCTACCGTAGCGATCGCATTGAAGTGCAAATCATAGATTCGGGATCAGGTATTCCACCAGAAATCCAATCACGAATTTTTGAACCATTTTTTACAACAAAGCCCGTTGGCAAAGGGTCAGGCTTGGGCTTAGAAGTGGTGCGACGAATTGTCGAAATTCGCCATCAAGGAACGATAACGCTTGCATCCAAACCAGGAAAAACTCAGTTTACTGTTTGTTTACCGATCATTCAGCATGGGCTTTAGTCTACTACGAGCCTGCATTACTTTACATATTAAACTCAACAATGAAGTAAGAACAGATTGGGCGTAATTTGGGAAGTTGTCCAAATGTACGGAAACCAAATTTTTCGAGTTAAACCTCGTCCATGTTGAAACCTGGAGTTTTGAATTATTATGTTGTGTCATTGCGACGAAGGAAGCAATCGCAAAACTTTGGTAAAAAACTACAGTTCTCAAGTTAGACGAGGTTTAGACAACGGATGCGCTCAATCAATTACCCTAGAAATGGAAGTATTCAAGAAGCTCTTCTAACTTATCTACTCACAGCAAAATTCTATGCCGTGTCAACATCTCAATCAGCTGACTCTGGAAAACATGATTGCGAAAGCAAACTATCCCGTGTTTCGTTGTCAGGAGTGTATTCGGATTAATGAACGCTGGGTGCATCTGCGTATTTGCCAGACCTGCGGTCAGATGCTGTGCTGCGACTCTTCCAAAAATCAACATGCACGCCGTCATTATGAAGAGACTGGACATCCCGTAATTAGTTCAGCAGAATTAGGAGAAGAATGGCTGTGGTGTTTTGTGGATGAGCAACAGAAGAATTATTGATAAATGAATACCTTGAAAACATACAGCCAGTTGCTACCCTTGTCCTATGGGAGACGCTACGCGAACGGGAAGCCCTTTGGGTGACGCTCCTTCGTCGCTAACGCTGACGCTAACACCAACGCACTGGCTGTGAAATATCCATCGCAAAGTGGGGCGGTATGTCCGTTTGCCTAGTTGATGGCACTCAGTTACAAGAACGCTACATTGACTCCAGTTTCTGACATTTTGTCTACACTATAACTTGACTGAATTAATCAAGAGCAGTATAGACCTAATGTCTAAAAAGCCGTCCGAAACCCCTTATACAAGCCGTAACCATTACTCAGACAAATGGCAGGAGAGGGTAGCGCAAGTAGCATATCGGTTTAACCGAGAGTATCAAAATCAACCCTTTGATCTGCCAACAGAAGTGCAGGAAATGCCAATATTCCGGGAATGGATTACTGGCACATTGTCAGGGAGAATTGCTTCTCATTTCTGGGAAATTGCTCAACCGCAAAAGAATCAGCACTGTTTGGATATTGGCTGCGGTGTCAGCTTTTTGATTTATCCCTGGCGAGATTGGCAAGCATTTTTTTATGGACAAGAAGTCAGTAACATAGCACGTGATACTCTTAATGCCCGTGGTTCGCAGTTGAACTCAAAGCTGTTTAAAGGTGTAGAGTTGGGGCCGGCTGATCATTTAAATTATTCATCAGATCAGTTCGACTTGGCGATCGCTACAGGATTTAGCTACTATTTTCCGCTTGAATATTGGAATGCTGTGTTGCTAGAAGTGAAACGGGTGTTGAAACCAAGCGGACAGTTTGTATTTGATATCCTCAATCCTGAACAACCTTTAGCAGAAGATTGGGCAGTTCTAGAAACTTATTTGGGTGCTGAGGTGTTTTTAGAACCTGTGGCTGAGTGGGAAAAAATGCTCAAAGCTGCTGGTGCTAAAGTCGTTACACGCAAATCAGGAGAATTATTCGAGTTGTACAAAGTGCGATTTTGATATTGTGTCCACTTGAATACTTGTACTTAGAACTGACACGGCAAGACAACGCTGATTTACTCAGCACTCACCACTAATATCATGTCCGTTTAAATAACCGTCATTGTGACCGAAGGCAAGCAATCCCAAAAACTTTGCGATTGCGTCGTTTCACTTCGTTCCACTCGCAATGACATATTCAGGGTGATTTGCCGGACATCATATAAAAACTCGACGTTGCACAAACAAGCGATAAAATTAAGTATTGAGATTTAAAACTCCTCATACTCTCTGCGTCTTTGCGGCTCTGCGTGAGAAAAATCATCCCGCTTTCTCTGCAAAGCCAAAACTTAGCACTCACTACTCACATATTTGGTGCTTGGCTCAATTCCATGTAAAGCTAAAAATTGATCCAGCACCAACTTTGGACTCCAGTTTTACCACTCCACCGCGAGTTTCGACAATTTTTTTGACGACTGATAGCCCGATTCCCGTTCCCTCGATTTGATCTCTGGCCTCTAATCGCTGAAAGATACCCCAGATTTTGTGATGAAATTCAGGCGCAATCCCAGGGCCATTATCTGCAACGGAAAATTCAAAATATTTCCCGACTTGTTTTACTCCAACCACAACACGAACATCAGGTCTGAGTGCATATTTCAAGGCATTATGGATCAAATTCATAAAAACTTGCTGAAGTGGTACTCGCTCAGTTAACAATTTAGGCATCCCTGGCTCAATCATAATCACCGTTTCAGCAGGCGGTGCTATAAGTTCAATCACTTCAGCGAGTAAAGCAGCAACATCTACCATCTCAGATGTCTGCATTCGACCTGCGCGTGAGTACTGTAAAATCCCGTCTATCAAGTTTTCCATCCGTTGTATCCGCTTGTGTAACAGGTTCAGATGCTCGCGGGATTCTTCAGTCAATGTGTCTGCTAGGTCTTCTTCAAGCCAGCCTGATATGCTCGAAATGCCGCGCAGAGGTGCTTTTAAATCGTGGGAAGCAACGTAAGCAAACTGTTCGAGATCCTTGTTACTCCGCTCTAATGCTAAAGTTAGTTGAGACAGTTCTTCAGCCTTTTTCTCAATTTCTTTACGGGAAAGCACTTGCTCTGTCACTTCCACTGCATGGGTCATGATGCCATAAACCTGAGCGTTCGCATCGAGTAATGGTTGGTAAACAAAATTCCAAAAACTTTCTTCTAATATGCCATCGCCGTTTCGGTCAAATAATGCCCGCATTTCTTTACCGACAAAGGGTTGTCCAGTGGCATACACCTGATCGAGTAACTCAAAAAATCCTTGTCCTGCCAAATCTGGGAATGCTTCCCTAGCAGTCTTGCCAATCACCTCGCGGTTGCCAACAATCTGAAGATATATTGGATTCGCTACCTCGGTAATGTGGGTAGGGCCGCGGGAGATATGAATTGCGGCGGGTGCTTGCATAAATACGCGATGTAACTCAGCACGTGCTACCTGTGCTTCTGCTAAAGCGCGATCGCGTGCCTCTTTAGTTCGCTTACCATCAGTAATATCACGAGAGACACCGACAATTTGTACAACATTCCCCTCTGTATCAAAAATTGGCGATTTAATCGTGTGGAAGAACCGAATTTCGCCATCCGCTCTTCGATTAGGCTCCTCTAATACCTCTACTACCTCACCCGTAGCGAAAACTTTGAGGTCATCTTGTATGTATTGCTGGGTATAATCAATTTCGTTAAATGGAACGTCAGTGATACCGTGCAGTTCTTCAAGGGTCATGCCGTAGTAGCTACAAGCAGCTTTATTTGCATAGACAACCACTGAACCAGGAGCTTTACAAAAAATCATGTCTTGAACCGAATCGAGGATTTGGGTGTAGCGGTGTTCGGTTTCTTTAAGGGCTTCTTCGGCACGCTTCTTGTCGGTAATGTCGGTGTGAACGCCAATCCACTCACGAATGCTGCCATCAGGCTCAGACACTGGCACAGCTCGTACACTCATGTAGCGATACTCACCATCATAACGGTGCAAGCGATGCTCCACTTCGTACATGGTGCGGCTAGCAACAGCAGCAGACCACGCAGCGGCCGTGTGTGCTTGGTCATCAGGGTGAACAGCATTGAGCCATCCCCATCCTTTCAATTCGGCGGAACTTTGTCCAGTGAAGATACTCCAGTTAAGCTGTTCATCGGCAAATTCACCAAGAGCATTAGTATTCCAAACAATTTGAGAAGTCGCTTCCACGAGTGAGCGATAGCGTTCCTCACTTTTACGTAAAGCTTCCTGAACCATCTCGATATCTACTGATGCCCTTTCCTCAGACATTTACCCTATTTACTGCTCAATGTTGTTCAATTATTAGAGCATTTCTGTGTGTTATTTTAAACTTTGTTGCTTAATATCGTCGGTCAGCGGATCGAGTTGGGCGAGACAATCGCGACGCGATTGAGAGTTAAACCATCTTTCTAGCGATTCTTGATCGGCAAACCGAAACACATCGCGTCTGTTACCCAGATTATCAGGTTCAACCCTTGGTTGTTCCAAGATAGCCTCTAAAGGTTGCCGATCGCAGAATCAGTTCAGAAATACGCTGCTCTTTCTTGAGCTTCTTTCCTCGGTTTGGGGGGAGCGAGTATGAATGTAAGTTGCCGGGATAGACCGCGATTCTCGTGCCGAGAGGCTGCGCCAACGCTGAACCATAACGTTGAAGCCCTCTAAGATTACTGAGGCCCAAACAAATCGTTATTATGGTGCAGCGATTTGTTAGGTATGCTCAACGCGCAACATATAATAATTAAGTTTTTGTTACTAAAAATATTCCAACAGCAATCATTACACAGCCAGCAGCAATGTTTATTCCTTTTCTTGTTTTAGAACTAATAAGCAATCTAGCTCTGTACGCCATGAATGCATAACCAAGTTTTACACCGCCTACGGCCACAATAGTAATCGCTATAATTATGCTGGTGTCAAAATAAGATATTTTAGAAAGATCAAGAAAAGCTGGGAAAAAACCAAGATAAAATAAGGTTGCTTTTTGATCGCCCAATGTAATAAATAGTCCAGTCAGAAAACTAGACAGCAAAGAAGTTTCTATAATCTCTCCTGTCTCCATGTCCTGTGATTTTGACCTGCATAACCCTATCCCTAAAAAAACCAGATAAGCACCCCCAAGGTATTTTATTAGGACAAATAGGCTCCCCATCGTTTCAGCAAGAAGCGATAAACCCCAAATGGCTATTATTATGAAAATGATGTCACCAACCACTATCCCTATAGTTGTGAAAAGACCATGAATAAATCCAGATGTAGCTGATCTTGTGGAGACAGCTAATACACTAACGCTGGGAATAGAAGCCAGAACAACCATCGCACCGAATAATGCAACAATGGTGCTAAATGTCATACTGCTTTGCATAAGCATAACAATTAACAGAAATTTATAGAAACTTTAATATTTTCGGTAATAGTAATTGGAGATGGAGAAAAATCCAATAGTTGAAAGCTGACTATCAAGATTTTTGAGTAGGCGGGGAGAGATTCAGTAATTTTTTTCTCCCCCATTGCTTCTATCTAGGCAAATTTTCTTGCGTCTGCAAACCGCTTATTAATCGCATCCCAGTTAACCACATTCCACCAAGCTTCTAAATAATCAGCGCGGCGGTTTTGGTAGTTAAGATAATATGCGTGTTCCCATACATCATTGCCCAGGATGGGATATTTACCTTGACTTAGGGGATTATCTTGGTTGGCTGTAGTTGTTACTTCCAGCTTGCCACCTTTATTACGGACAAGCCAAACCCAACCACTACCAAATCGAGCAGCACCAGCTTCGTTAAACTGTTTTTTAAAGGCTGCAAAACTACCAAAATTTTGATTAATTGCTGATGCGATCGCTCCTGTTGGTTCTCCACCACCTTGGGGCTTCATAATATTCCAAAACATCGCGTGGTTTACATGACCACCGCCATTATTACGCACTGTTCTGCGAATATCTTCAGGTACTGTGTCAAGCCTACGTAACAGTTCTTCAACAGTTTTACTTTTGAGTGCTGGATGTTTCTCTAACGCTGCATTTAAGTTCTTCACATAAGTTGCATGATGCTTATCGTGATGAAACTGCATAGTTTTGGCATCGATGTGCGGTTCTAGCGCTTCATAAGCGTAGGGTAAAGGTGGTAATTGAATAGCCCCTTTGGTGGTATCTGGTGTTGTGCTTGTAGTTGTGCCTGTACTGGAATTTGTTTGGTTGTTGCTAGAAGATTTCTCTCCCACAGCGCAAGCATCTAATGCAACACCCCCCGTAGCTGCTGCGAGTAAAAACAAGAAATTGCGTCGATTAATATTCATAAAAGGGCAGCCAATCAATATGAATGTCTTGATAGCTTTTATTTTCTTAGATTTAGGCTGCAAAAAGTTGGGGATTGGATGAAGAGGATAAGGAGCATGGGGGATGGGGGGACAAGGAGCAAGAGTTAATCATGGTTCTTTCCCCTTGTCCCCGTGTCCCTTAGTCCCCGTGTCCCCTTGTCCCTTTGTCTCCCCTGCTTTTTCCTAGTCCCCAGTCCCTAATTAACCAAAATGTTGAACGATCGCCTCGGCAAATTCAGAACATTTTAAGGGTTCTACTGGTGGTTCTAGCAATCGTGCCAAGTCGTAGGTAACTTGACTATTGGCGATCGCATCCCCTAAGCCTTTCTTAACCAAGTCTGCGGCTTCTTGCCAGCCGAGATACTCTAGCATCATCACACCAGACAAAATCACCGAACCAGGATTAATCCGATCTAAGCCGGCGTGTTTAGGTGCAGTGCCGTGGGTAGCTTCAAATATGGCACAGGCATCGCCAATATTGGCCCCTGGCCCCATTCCCAATCCTCCGACAATGGCAGCAGCAGCATCAGACAAGTAATCACCATTCAAGTTCATCGTCGCCAGAATCGAATACTCATCGGGTCTGGTTTGGATTTGTTGAAAAATGCTATCAGCAATCCGGTCATTGACCATTACTTTATCTTTCCACTTGCCGTTACCGTGGGTATCCCAAATTGAGTTAAGAACGGTTTCGACTTCCTTGACAATTTGCGCTTTTTTCTCTGGAGTCAAAGCATCAAATCCAGGGTCAACCTGACGGGCGTTTTCTTCCAAGGAGATATCAGGATTTTTTTCCTTGTTACTCAAAATCCAAGATTCCCGTTCGGTGACTGTTTCTTGGCGAAATTCGCTAGTTGCTAGTTCGTAACCCCAATCGCGGAAAGCGCCTTCGGTGTACTTCATGATGTTGCCCTTATGCACCAAAGTCACTTGTTGCTTGTGTTTGGGCAATAACAGGGCGTGTTTGATAGCACGTCTTACTAAGCGCTGAGAACCATTTTTGCTGATGGGTTTGATGCCAATGCCAGAATCAAGAGGAATTTGCTTTTTACCATGTTCTGGAGTGGCGGGAATCAGTTCCTCGTTGAGGATTTTAATGAGGCGATCGCCAATTTCGCTTCCTTGCCGCCACTCAATACCCAAATAAATATCTTCCGTGTTTTCCCGATAGACAATTACATCTAACTTTTCAGGATTTTTGTGTGGTGAAGGTGTACCTGCATAGTATCGACAAGGACGCACGCAGGCATAAAGGTCAAAAATTTGTCGTAACGCCACATTCAAGGAACGAATACCGCCACCTACTGGGGTAGTTAATGGCCCTTTTATTGCCACACCATATTCTTGAATAGCCGTTAGCGTATCCTGGGGTAAATATTGGTATGTACCGTATAAATCACACGCTTCATCCCCAGCATAAACTTTAAACCAACTGATTTGGCGTTTACCGTTATATGCCTTTGCTACCGCAGCATCAAGTACTTTTTGAGCAGCAGGCCAAATATCTATACCTGTGCCGTCGCCCCGAATAAAAGGAATAATTGGATTGTCAGGCACAATCGGTTCACCATTTTTGAAAGTGATTTTTGCACCTGTTGTGGGGGGGGTAATCTTTTCATACATAAATCACACATTCCTGATCAATTGACCATTGACATTAGAAATTGGGCATTAGGGATTGAGCATTGGGTGAAGAGGACAAGGAGTATGGGGGATGGGGGGATTAGCAGAAGAGGCAAAGTTGGAAGGGGACACTTTAAGCTTAGATACTCGTTCTTCAAACTCAGAACACGACAATCCGAGGTTTTTACTCGACACTCTCTGTTCAGAAAACGACAATCCGGGCTTTTGACTCGACACTTCGAGTTCAGAACACGACAATCCGAGGTTTTTACTCGACACTTCGAGTTCAGAACACGACAATCCGAGATTTTTACTCGACACTTCGAGTTCAGAACACGACAATCCGAGATTTTTACTCGACACTTCGAGTTCAGAACACGACAATCCGAGGTTTTGACTCGACACTTCGAGTTCAGAACACGACAATTCGAGCTTTGAACCTTAAACTCTCCACTCCCCCCTCCCCGTGTCCCCGTGTCCCCTTGTCTTCCCCTCTCATTTTCCCCAGTTCCTTGTCCCCTTGTCCTTGTTGTCTTTTTCCCTTCCAGCCCTTTGAGGCGCAGATTTTCCCCTTATTCCCCTTGTATAGTATTTGGGGTTAAGGTAAGGGATTGAGCGAAATCACCGCTAATTTGTACGATCAAAAATAGTAAACTACTTTTCGCTATTAGTGTTTCACTTTGATAACACCCGATAGCTGATCGCTTTTTCACGCTCCCGTTAAAACGAGTAATGGCATGACAGACCCAATGATTGTATCAGGCCCTGCTAGTGACATCGACTCCCTCCGCCTCCAGTTAATCGCTGGGTCTCTTCAAGTCCAACAACAAATAATCTCACAGTTAGCTGACTTGGGTGATCCGGGATTGGATGTATTGATGGAATTTTTACTGAAACGTTGTGACACCCCAGTGACTTGGATTGATGGCAAAGCCTACCAAGTAATCTACAATTCTGATGCACCTAAAGCCAAAGAATTTCTGCAAACTAATTTTCCTGAAGGAATTGTACCTCTAAAATCAGAGTGCGAGATTAATTACAATCCTTTGCAACAGCTTCTTGCTGCCCAAGATTTTCAAGCAGCCGATCGCCTAACTATACAAAAAATGTGTGAAATAGCAGGGCCAACGGCAGTACAAAGAAAATGGTTGTATTTCACTGAAGTAGACAATTTCCCTGTTATTGACTTGCAAACCATTAATACTCTGTGGTTAGTACATTCTGAGGGTAAATTTGGCTTTTCGGTACAGCGAGAAATCTGGTTGGGTTTGGGAAAAAACTGGGATAATTTTTGGTCAAAAATTGGCTGGAAAAGTGGTAATAACTGGACGCGATATCCCCATGAGTTTATCTGGAATCTAAGCGCCCCTAGAGGTCATTTACCCCTTTCTAATCAACTGCGCGGAGTGCGAGTTATTGCTTCTTTATTTGCTCATCCTGCTTGGTTAACAAATTCAGAGCAATAAAAATTATGATGAATGCTTCTAAACGAGAATTCTACGTCATCATTGAACGGGATGAAGATGGCTACTATGTCGGAGAAGTTCCTCAATTAACAGCTTGTTACAGTCAGGGAGAAACAATAGATGAATTGATGACGAATATTAAAGAAGTCATTGAACTTTGTTTAGAAGCAGAAAGTGATGAACCAATACCAGAATTTGTTGGTATCCAAAAGGTAGTAATTTAAGGTTAAAACTACCAAGCTCAAATCTCAAATCTCATATCTCAACTCGGATAATGGCAAATGTTCGGCTAGAAGACATTAAGCGTAGATTCAACAACGTCACCGCTATTGAGGATATTTCTTTTGAAATTCCTGATGGTGAGTTTTGGGTTTTGGTAGGGCCGTCTGGTTGCGGTAAGTCTACGATTTTACGAACGATCGCCGGTTTAGAGACAGCCACTTCAGGTAAACTCTTTATTGGCGAGCGCTTGGTAAACAACATCCCAGCCAGACAACGGGATGTGGCGATGGTGTTCCAGAACTACGCACTGTATCCACACATGACAGTGGCGCAGAACATCGCTTTTGGGTTACAGATGCGAAAAGTTGACTCAAAAATTGTTCAAGAACGGGTGGTGAATGTAGCGCGATCGCTATCCTTGGATCATCTGCTGGATCGCAAACCCAAACAACTTTCTGGGGGACAGCAACAACGGGTAGCATTAGGAAGAGCGATCGCCCGTGAACCACAAGTTTTTTTACTTGACGAACCTTTATCTAATTTAGATGCTCAATTACGAGATGATACTAGGGCAGAGTTGAAACAGCTACATCAAAGTCTGGGGATTACAACTATTTACGTTACCCATGATCAAGTTGAAGCAATGACTTTGGCTGATAAAATTGTGGTGCTAAATCACGGACGAATTCAACAAATTGGCGATCCCCAAACTATTTATGCCTGTCCTGCTAACCAAATGGTAGCGACTTTTTTAGGCAGTCCTCCTATGAATATTCTGTCTGCCATTTATAAAAATAATGCTTTTGATGTTAGTGGGCAGTTATTAGAAATTCCTAGCAATCTCAGCGAGAGTTTACACTTGCATCAAGGACAAAATGTTGATTTAGGGATTCGTCCAGAGCATATACAAATAGATACTAACTCAGAACTTAGAACTCATAATACAGCACTATTATCAGTTGAAGTGAAAGTGCTAGAACCTTTAGGACGAGAAACTTTAATTCGTGCTAGTTTACTCGGTTCTAGTGGAGTTTTGAATATTCAGGTAGCTGGAAATGTGCGCCTACATCCAGGCGATCGCCTTTCTTTACAACTAGATTTGAGTCAGTTATTTTTGTTTGATCCTAATACTGGTGACAGAATCTGGCCTGAAAAGTGACGACCAGTTTCCTTCAATTCAAAAAAATTATTTATGCTAATTCACTAAGCGATCGCTATTTACGAAGGTCTAACAGACTTTTTTATCAACTTAAGTAAAATCTAAGAAATGCCAATGTTTGATATTAAAGTTTCATTTTTGTGATTAGAGATTCTTTTTTACTTTTACCGCAAGGTTCGGCACTTTCACAATCACTAACTGACATGATTTCATAAACTAAATTCACTTTTTTATTTAGGAAAGTTTTAGGGCTTTCGCAAATCTCAAAAGTTGCACCCAAATTATGTTTAGTTCCATTTTCATCAATTAGTGTTACATAGCACTTGAGGTCGCCGTTGACCATTTCTTTAACTGTGCCTCTTTGTGGATACTTAATAGAATTTTTCTTTGCTTCGTCAGTTTTAGCTTGTGTATTTATAGGAGTTTTTTGTGGAGATTCCACCTTCGTTGACGTTTTCTGTGTAGCCTTTATCTTAGCTTGTTCAACTGTATTTGCTTGAGTATCCTTTACAATATCAGTTTGTGAGCTACTACAACTCGTAATCCAAATAGAGCAAATAATTAATGCAATTTTTGGAACTAAATTTTTCATTATTATATTTATGAAATTCATAAGTGCCGCTAAATTTCACTTTTTTAGCAGCACTTTTGCACTAAGGCAGCTGTAGTACACAACATTTAATAAATCTGTAGTTTAAACTACTTGCTGTACTTGGGATTTTGCTAACTCACCAGGAGCAAATGCACCATTTTCGGTAATTATGGCTGTAATCAAATCTGCTGGCGTGACATCAAAAGCTGGATTGTAAAAATCTATGCCAGATGGGGTGAGAATAGTATCACCGACTTCGTATATTTCTGCGGGATTCCGTTCCTCAATGGGAATTTTACTACCATCAGATAATTCAAAATCAACTGTAGAAAGGGGAGCAGCAACGAAGAAAGGAATATTATGTGCTTTAGCTGCGATCGCTACACTATAAGTACCAATTTTGTTAGCGGTATCACCGTTAGCAGCGATTCTATCAGCACCGACAACAACAGCATTAATTAAACCTTGCTGCATACAGTGGGCTGCCATGTTATCAGTAATTACCGTAACTGGAATTTTTTCTTGGGCACATTCCCAAGCGGTAAGTTTTGCACCTTGCAAGCGAGGACGGGTTTCATCGGCAAACACACGCACTAATCGGCCTTCTCTCCAAGCGGAACGCACCACACCCAAGGCTGTACCATAACCAGCTGTTGCCAATGCGCCAGCGTTGCAGTGAGTGAGAATTGTTAGCTTTTCTGGGTTTTTGGGTAATACTACCAAGCCATGATCGCCGATCGCCTGACAAGTCTGCAAATCTTCAGCATTAATATTTTGGGCAGTTTGGAAGAGAGTTTGTTTGAGTTCTTCTACTGTTCCTAAAGTTTCGTAGGCAGTTTTCATCATGCGGCCAATTGCCCAAAATAAATTCACCGCCGTCGGACGAGTGGAACGCAGTAACTGAGCAACTTTTTCCAAGCGTTCTAAAAATTCGTGGCGATCGCTTGTCTCAATTTCCCTCGCTCCCAGATACATTCCATATGCCGCAGCTACACCAATTGCTGGCGCACCTCGCACAATCATGGTTTTAATTGCCCGTGCCATATCTTCACTGCGGTGAATTTCTACAAATGCGTACTCGTTAGGCAAACGGGTTTGATCAATGAGCGACACTGAATTGTTGTGCCAGATAACTGGATAAACCTGGTTTGTAGAAGGTGTCATAGAAAGAGGCAGTTAGTATATGAATATTAATTACATAATTGCTGCTTACTAGCAATTTTTTGTTTCTCTTTTGTTACGCAAGCAATGTCCTTGTCATTAAATCGAGATAATAGTTTGTCATTATGTACTTCTTTAGATATATGCTTATCATAATCAACCTTTCTAACACTAATTTTCGAGTTGAGATTTTGTAACCACTGTTTTGGTCTTCTATAGTTGTAGCGATTGACGTAAATTTACATTAAAAGTCATTACTAAAAGGCTATTTAAACAGCCAAAAATTATATCACTTATTTTCAGCCTTGTTTAATATTCTAGTATCATTTATTGAAGAAAATTCTTTGTGTTGATTAACGGAAAATATTTTTCTGTAAAATCACAAGAAATGTAGATTGATCAAAAATGAGAACAATGAACAGTAAAATTATGAAGCACAGGATAGTAATAATGTCATTACTGTCTATAACTACTTTGTTGACAACTAGAGTAGTGTATGCAGTACAGCCTTCCTCTGGGAATTATATGTATACCCAGATGAATCAGCTACCCATTGGTTGGGAACTTGGAAAAATCCTGCTTATAATTTTTATAGCAGGTGCTTTAGGTGGCTTTATTTCTTTCTTAATGAACTTCAAGGTAACAGAAGAAGAGATATCTAGACCTATTGAACAGAAATTAGTTCGACTTGAACAGCAACTAGCAAAACAGAACAAAAACTTAGATAAAGAGTATAGAGCAAGGTTAGATAAGCAAAAGCGGGCTGCTATTATTAGAACTTGCATATCACAGTCTCTAATTGGTGGAGCAGTATCACCACCTGTATTAATACTTCTCAAACCTGACAATGCTTTTACTCTAATTACAATGTCATTAGTTGTAGGCTATGCTGGCTCTGCCTTTTTTCGCGCTTTACAAGAGCGAATGTTCGAGTATGTCAGAAGAGAAGAGAGGCTTAAAGAGCAAGTGCAAATTCAACTTAAACAACAGTCAGATAAGATAGGACAGTTGATAGAAGCTCTATCAAAAGAGGATTTAAAAAAAGCAAAATCCCTCGCAGATGAACTTAACGGATTGTGTGCAGCAGGTTCAGCTGCATTTGGTAAACATTTTGATAGTACTTTTGTAAACTCAGAATTTTATGACAAAGTTAAATACAGAAATAATGGTTATGAAGTGCCTGAGGATAATGCCAATAAACATCCACTAGAGCCAGCCAAAAGATAAGCTCACCTTGTGCATGATGATTGTTGGCAAAGCTTGCTAATATTCTAATGAAAGTAATTCTCATTTCAGAGTGAATTTTCATCAGAATATTTTTTTATTTAAATTAATATTAAAAATTGTAGCTAACTAAATAATTACTAATTTGTAATTCTTGAGGCTGTCCGGTGAGTCCGAGCAAAAAGCCATAATTTATCCATATTTAAATAGTTAAATTTAGGTTATCCAGATTAAACCGAATTCGTTATAGCCAGGGATATGAAGAGTGTAGGTAATGGCAGCGATCGCTAACAAAATAGAGAGTAAACTCAGACAACTCTTAATCTGGAGTACAAAGAGTAATAAATAACATTACATAAGATTACAAATAACTAACTCATAGGATTCTGAGCAGTAATAAATAAAAATACTGAATATGATGATATATACTATAAACCTGTCATAGGCAATCTTTCAGTATTTATACTCCATAGCGTCAGTTATTTTCGTTTGGTGTAAGCTAATCGTCATTTAAATTGCACCATTTTCATGGTAATAAAAGCTGCAAACCCTCTCCCCTGCTCCCTGCCCCCTGCTCCCCTGCGGTCTCAATGTGCAAATTAAATGCTTAACAGCTTACCCACCAAACACAATTGATGCGCCCATCTGAATTAATAATAGTCGTACTATCTTATGCGTTTATTTAAAATATCCTGGAAACGAATCAGTAAGAGATATTATTACCCTTTGCTATCCCTTGGTCTAGCGTGCATTTTACTGTTGACTTCAGTAGGATTGGGTGAAGCACAGCAAAATAGTAGCACTATAGCGCCAACTAATACCAACTCTAATCAGACAGGCACTACAACTTCTATTCAGCAGACTAGTAATGAAACGCTGACTATACCTCGTGTTACTTCGATAAGGAGCATTAGTCCTAAGGAATTTTATATCAGTATTCCTCAGTCACTTCCATTTGTACAACAAGATATCAGACGCTACAAACAGGAAAAACTCAATTTAGTGGTGACAGGAGATAACTTTCCCAAGCCAGACAATTTACTTAGAAATAAAATTGAGGTAAAAATTGGCAATCCCCCAGATATTGCTACTACTACTAATGTCAAAGTCACAGAAGACAGAAGGGCGATTTTTGCCACCTTTAGTAGCGAGCAGCTAAAGAAATTAAGCCGGGGAACACACCCTGTAAGTGTGGAGGTGGGAGGAAATGCAACTAACATTGATCCCCAACTACCTGATGATCGACTTCAGGTAATGGTAATGCGTCCTGTAAGTGGGTTAACTACTTTTCTTATGTTTGCGATCGCAGCATTTATAACGCTCATACTTGTGGTGATCATCTATGCGCTGGCTACACAGTCAAAACAAGCACACTTGCCAAGCCTGCTCAAAGAAAGCAAGAGAAAAAACCTCAATTCATTAGAGTGGCTACTCCTAGATCGACAGACTAACACTTTTAGTCTGGCTCGTGCCCAATTTATATGGTGGCTCACTATCATAGTTTTTGGCTATTTATTTCTTTTCATCGGACGCGGATCAATCCAAGGCGTGTGGGAGTTCATACCGCTATCAGGATTCGGCTATACCTTTTTGATTAGTCTGGTAACACTGGTGACGGCCCAGGCAACCTCCACAATTCGAGGCAGTAAAGGATCTGGAGAAGTTAATCCTGCCTGGTCGGATCTGGTAGTGCATGGTGGCGTAGTAGCCTTAGAACGCGTACAGCAGGTAGTTTGGAACTTAATTATTGGCATTGCTTTTATCGTTATTCTTTTAGTCACCTATACAACTGCGTCTTCTTTACCAACCATCCCCTCGGAAATTTTGGTGCTGATGGGAATCAGTGCTGGTGGCTATATCGGTGGTAAAGCTGTCCGCAAACCAGGGCCAAACATTAGTCAAGTAGTATTGTGGGATAACCCTGAAGACTTAATTACAAATCCTGACCTGACTCCTCACCTTACCCTCGCTGGAGAGCATTTTTCCCAAGCAGGGGGCGTAATAGTTCAAATGGTGTACTTAGACGAATACAAGAATGAAAAACAGGAGACGCGCATAGAAATCAAACAAGACAACATCTGTACACTAGAGCCTGATCCTGAGCATCCTGGAGAGTTTTGCAGAAAACTACAAATTAATTTTAGTGGGCTTAACGCACTTCCAGAAGATGACTGGTTAGAATGGCTACAAGTTTTTTCCGAGAATTTCACAGCACAAAGGGTAAAAATCACTCTAATTAATGCTGATGGTCAACGGGCTGTTTGGGATGGTTCTAATCCCGTACCTGAAAGAAGAAAGGCTCCGTCACTACAGTCAACATAACAAGTAAAAGTTCTCCTTTTAGTGAGGAAAGTAGGCAACAATCATCGCCAATTTAGGGTGATTACGGGCGATCGCTTCTGGTACTTGCCCTAGCAGAGAAAATAGTTGGTGTTTATGCTCAACAGATCCATTCAAAAGTAATAAATCATCGGTTTTAAGTAACCGAGAAACTTGCCGCACAAAATTGCCCCGCACTCGTTGAATAGGTGTATCTTCTGGTAATCCAGTGTGAATCAACTCAATAGTTGCATCCCGTACCGATGTGACTTGTAACAGTTGTAGGGATGCTTTAAGTTCTGTTGCCAGACTTTTTGCTAATTCAATACTTTGCCCAAAAGAATCAGCATAAGCTTGTTGAGCGGTAAAAGCGAGAAAAACTCGTTTCGTATGTTCAATAGGTAAAGGAAATCGAGTTACCAATACAGGTACTGAAGTACGATGGACAATTTTGTCAATTACGCCGCCAAATAAATTTTCCTGATAACTGGAGTAACCTTTCCAACCACAGATAATCACACTGGCCTGTTTTTCTTCTGCAACTCGCGCGATACCCTTATCAATTGATTCGTCAATCCGCCCAATTGGAGTAACGTTAGCAACGGCAGCATGGGCAATCATTTCTGCGGTTGAGAGTAATTGACTTTGCCTAGCTTTAGCCTCTGGGGAAACAGGGGCACTCTGTTCTAATAAAATGTGTAGCGGTAACAGAGTTCCAGAAGCTGATTTTGCCAAAATGATTGCCATTTGCAACAGATTATCTTCAGTGCTGGGGTTGGCAATTGGTACTAAAACGCGATCGCCCAAGTTTACTGTCTGGCTACTTTGTGTACTGGTTTCTTCTGGTTTGAGATTTCGTCCCCATTTAGCCGTTACCCAAGGAGAAGCAATACAGGTAACTAAGATCATGGCGATCGTGCCATTTACGGTTAATTGATCGACTAACTCAATTTGGTAGGCAACAGTAATTGCCGCCAAAGTAGAGGCAGCTTGAGCCACCGATAGCCCAAACAAGACCATGATATTGTTCAAGTCAAATCCGAATATTTTGCCCACACCCCATGCAGGCAGGAACTTGGCAACAATAGCCACAACTACCATCACACCGGAGACTACTAGCGCTCGCGGTTCTTGAAATAAAATCCGGGCATTGACTAACATACCCACAGAAATCAGAAAAAATGGCACAAATAGTGTATTTCCAATGAATTGAATCCGATTCATTAGGGGACTATATTGTGGGATTAGCTGAGTAATGGCAACTCCAGCTAAAAAAGCACCAATAATCGGCTCAATACTGACTAATTCTGCTCCGTAAGAAACCACAAACAGGGTAGCCAGCACAAATGTAAACTCTGCGCCTTCGTCGTGTCCAAACCGCCGAAAAAACCAGCGGCCGATCCGAGGAACGCCCCAGAGTGTAAGAAAAGTATAGATAATGAGTGCTGGAATCAGAAATAGCCAAAAGCTGAGGGTTAAACTGCCTTGATGCGCTCTCACCACTACAGCTAACACTAACAGTGCCAAAATATTGGTAATTAGCGTACCGCCAAGAGTTGTAGTCAAAACCTGAGAACGCATGATTCCCAATTTGCTGGCTACAGGTAATGCTAATAAGGTATGGGAGGCGAAACAGGAAGCAACTAAAATGGCTGGTAAAAGACCGTAACCGATCGCCATCATCGCTCCAACACCCAATACCATTGGTACAGCAAAGGTAGCTAGCCCAAAAATCACCGCTTTATCTGCGTTATATTTCATGTCATCCAGGCTAGTTTCCAGTCCTGCCATAAACATGAGAAACAGCAAGCCAACTGTGCCCAAAAGTACAATTGTGCTATCTCTTGCCAGTAGTCCTAATCCATAGGGGCCTACTATAACTCCCGCCAAAATTAGCCCCACGATTCCAGGTAAACGGATTCTCTCAAATAATAGGGGTGCAATTAGCATAATCCCTAAAATCATCAAAAAAACCGGCACTGGCTCTTTTATAGGCGTAAATAAGACGGAAGAAATAAAAAACTCATTCATCCTCTGCGATAGAGTTGCGAGAATATCTAGTTTCATAGGTATTTGTGGCGAGCTATAGTTGCACTGGCACAAATCAAATATTATTACTTTCTCAAAATTTAAGTCGAATTTAGGGGCAGATTTTTTATATCTATTTCTTTAGATATATGCTTATTTAAAAAACCACATATCCTACTCTAAAACAATTTATCAGAAGCATGAAAAAATTAAATGACAGGTAAGATTCCTGTCATTTATCAGGAGGATAGATGTCTGCCCTCAATTGTGATTATTATCTAGAAAATAGAGTGAAAGCAGAAGGACAAGGGTTGAAGAGTTAGTTTTTTCTCTTCTGGGAATTTCCCACCAGTTTTGAGTTAAATTTCTGAAAACACAAGATGTGATTTATTGAGTAATTCTAACCAGATTGAACACTATTCGATAGCGGAATTTATTGCTTCTCATAGTACGCGCAATAAGCTAGGAATGCTGTCTATTGCCTCTAGGGTTTGAATTTCTGCTAAAGCTTGTCGAAAGTCGCCTTCCCTAACGTCGTGGGTGACAACAACAATCTCTGCTAGTTCTCCCTGAAAGCCAGTTTGGACAACTGACTCTAAGCTAACGTCGTAATTGCCAAAGCAAGTACCTAACTTGCCGATCACTCCGGGTTGGTCTCTAGTCAGGAAGCGCGTGTAAAATCGAGTTACAACTTCTGCTATGGGCGCTATTTGACAGTAATCTTGATGACTACAAGCTAATAGAGGATTTAGGTTAGCTGTACTCGTTTTCAGCGTCGCAACTAGATTTAAAATATCTGATGAGACAGCACTAGCAGTTGCACCTGCACCTGCACCAGGGCCAAAAAACATCACTTGCCCAATCGGTTCTCCTTCCACAAGAATGGCGTTATACACCCCGTTAATACTAGCTAGCGGGTGTGCTTTGGGCACTAAGGTGGGGTGAACTCTTACAGATAGCTTTGAGGTATCGCTGCTATGAAGTTTAGCGATCGCCAGCAATTTAATCACAAATCCTAATTTTTCAGCATAGGCAATATCTGTCTTGCTGACTTGGCGAATTCCTTCACAGTAAACATCTTGCAGATGAATACGTCCGCCAAAGGCTAATGATGCCAGAATGGAAATTTTATCTGCTGCGTCTAAGCCATCCACATCAGCAGTAGGATCGGCCTCAGCATAGCCCAATCGTTGGGCATCCACTAACACATCGTTAAAGTTGCTACCTTCTGTTTGCATCCGTGTAAGGATGTAGTTGGTAGTACCGTTAACAATACCCGTAACAGCGTGAATGCGGTTAACACTTAAAGACTGCTTTAGCGGTTGTATCACAGGGATACCACCGCCAACTGCTGCTTCTAGCAAGACATATACCCCAGCTTGATTGGCTGTTGTAAAAATTTCATCACCAAAGCGGGCGATCGCAGCTTTATTAGCAGTGACAACGTGTTTACCATTGCGTAGAGCTTTAAGAATCAGCGATCGCGCTGGTTCTAATCCACCCATCACTTCAACTACTATATCTACCGTCGGATCGTTGACAATCGCTTCTAAATCTGTAGTGATTACGTCCTTTGGCAATTCTACCGCACGGGATTTATCAAGCGATCGCACTCCCACTCGGTATATTTCTACTTCCTGCAATAACGGGTTACGCCCAGTCTGCTCTTGTAACAACTGTACAGTACCCGTCCCTACAGTTCCTAATCCCAGTATTCCTAGCTTCACTCCCACAAGCTTTGCACCAAATTAGTTCTGAGTTCTGAGTCATGAAGTACTGAGTAGTGATAGATACTTGTTTCTTTATCTACCAGAACCCTTTGCTTAACTATTCATCCAAAACAATTGTAAGATGGGCAGCGCCTACTCTACTAAATTCCTAACTAAAAACTCAGCACTTAACAAGTTTCTACTAATACAAAAAAATTGTAGGCTGGGCATTGCCCACCCTACACACTCAGAATTCAAAATTTATAACTTAGCACTTAGTAGGTTTCTACGTGCCAGCGACCAGCTTTCTTGATTTCCTTCTGATAATCACTCCAGGTTACTCCTTCCTTAGCAGCCGCAGCTGTTAGAGCAGCATCAATACCATCTTCCATACCGCGCAAACCGCAGATGTAGGTGTGGGTTTTTTCCTCTTTAATTAACTTCCACAGTTCATCTGCGTGTTCTGCAACACGGTCTTGGATGTACATTCTGCCACCTTGGGGATTCTTCTGCTCACGGCTGATGGCGTAGGTGAGGCGGAAGTTATCAGGATACTTCTGTTGCATTTCCTCCAGTTCTTCCTTATATAGGATGTTTGGAGTTGTTGGTACACCAAAGATTAACCAAGCAAAACCATTGAACTGGTAATCTGGGTTAGCTGCTCTTTCTGCATCCTTAAACATCCGCCACAAGTAAGCCCGCATTGGAGCAATACCTGTTCCGGTTGCCATCATGATCACTTTGGCATCGGGGTCGCTGGGTAATAACATTTCTTTACCCACAGGGCCAGTAATTTTTACTTCTGCCCCTGGTTCCAGGAAACATAAGTGAGTTGAGCAAACACCATAGACTGTTTCACCGGTTTCTGGGTGCTTATACTCCAACTGACGGACGCACAGTGATACTGTCTTGTCATCTACATCGTCGCCATGACGAGTTGAGGCGATCGAATACAGTCTGAGTTTTTCCGGCTTACCGTTCTTGTCTACTCCTGGTGGAATAATACCAATACTTTGACCTTCTATATATTTCAAATCCCCACCAGAAAGGTCAAACTTGATGTGTTGAACAATCCCAATACCGCCTTCTTTGACTAACGGTTCATTAGATATGCACTTACCAATAAATGGAGCGTTGGGACGGTATATGTTAACAGGAACATCAGCGTGGGCGTCTTTTTTGGCTTTCGCTTGAGTCATGGTGTTGCCTTTCTTATCCTTCTTCTTGAGCTGTTCTTCAGCTGATGATTTAGCGAAGCCTTTAACTTCACTTTTAGCGTTCACAGGTGTGGCTTGACCATTCCCCTCACTGTTAGCAGTCTCCCCAGATGTAGCTAACTCGTTTACATCACTATTAGCAATCCCAAATGCGGCTTTACCATTGACTTGTGCTAAAGCACTTATGGGTTGAATACTAACAATTTTGCCGCCTAGGCGAGTGATACGTCGCATTTCTTGGTTCATGCGGTTGTAAGGCACTCTGATGAATACACTGCCACTTTTACGAATTGGGTAGTTGGTTTGATCAGTTTCTTCGTTCTGACGCAGACCCACCACTTCGTAAACGAAGACGCGGCTACCTGATTCTGTGTTGGCAGCACCCTCAACAGCACCTTGATTGTACATTCGTTCTACCACTCCGATGTTTACTTAACCGTTTTTCAAAAAAAAACTCTTCCTATCACAAGCCAGCTTTAGTTTACCGGATTTTCGTTTCACAAAACTGGCGCTTTAGGAAAGCAGCATCATAAGCTAATGCTTTGCTAAGTACACTCACCAAAGACATGCAGGCAGCGCAAAAACACACCTGTTCACCTTCTAAGGTAGAGGATAAGTCTTTTGGAGAATGTTAATAATGAGTCAATTTAATCTTTTTTTCGTGAACTACCGCCGCCATTGGTGGAGATAGCAGGCAACTACCCAAGGGGCGCGTCGTCATGGCAGATTCGGTTATAAGGTAAAGACAGTTTTGATTGGTATAAGCTACCACCCATTTTGCCGCCAAAACCTGCCGCTACGCGTGCTTTCTTTGGGCGTATATATTTGATTTGGGGAATGCCAATCACGGAAAGTTTTCTTCCGATTGGTTTTATTTCCCTAACTGCACCCTTTCCTCCCATTCGACAGAAAACTTTTCTGCGATTTGCATCAAGAATGTTTCTAGTTGCATTTATCACATCGTGATGACTAATTCCACGACTAGGATAGGACAATCTATAAAACATAATGATACAGAGAGACATGATATAAGCAACTATAATAAGTTTTACTTGATGTGAAACATCTGTCAACCTCTAAAAGTAGACTTCTGGATACACTCAGTTGTATTTAAGCGAGTCTAAAAAAGTATGACCAATATTTTTTTGCCTATTAGTTGCTTACTCATTCATTAGATAGATATTGGCTATGAATGTTTGAAGTATTGCTATAAAACCAACTAAAATTCAAGAATGGCAAAAAATTTGCTGCTGAAGAAAATTATACTTTATACACGTGATTGAGAGAGCCATAAATAGCTAACAGTGTTTGCCAGACTGCTTTTGGGTGATCAGGAGATGTTTTTTAAAATCACTCACAAAATCATCAACATGATTGATGAACCACTAGATTCTTCCTGACAGCAAACCTTGTATAGAATAACCCCTTCTGTTAAAATCAAATATACCACTAGGATTAAATACTTACCAGCAACGAATTCAGGCTAGACAGACGGGTAACAACTATTACTTTGTTGTATGCGCGTCTGACTTCTTATGGCGCTGTGGGTAGCAAGAACGCCGGATAAAACCAATGGGGTAAACTCCTGGCTTCAGAATCTGCTGTGTGAAAAATTATTGATTGACACATCTTTAGTATTTAGAGGAGATTTATGACAATTAAGCCGGAACGCGTGGTACTAATTGGAGTAGCCGGAGACTCCGGGTGCGGTAAATCTACGTTTTTGCGTCGTTTAATAGATTTGTTTGGTGAAGATTTAATGACAGTTATCTGTTTGGATGACTATCATTCCCTAGATCGCAAACAGCGCAAAGAAACTGGGATAACGGCTCTTGACCCCAGGGCGAACAATTTTGACCTCATGTATGAGCAAATTAAAGCTCTCAAGAATGGTCAAGCGATTGATAAGCCGATTTACAACCACGAAACCGGCATGATCGACCCACCAGAGCGGATAGAGCCGAATCATATCATAGTGATTGAAGGGCTACATCCTTTATATGATGAGCGAGTGCGATCGCTGATTGACTTTAGTGTTTATTTTGACATCAGCGATGAAGTAAAAATTGCCTGGAAAATTCAGCGAGACATGGCTGAAAGAGGTCATCGCTACGAAGATGTTTTAGCTCAAATCAATTCTCGTAAACCTGATTTTGATAAGTTTATCGAGCCACAAAGAGAATTTGCTGATGTAGTTCTGCAAGTATTACCCACCAACTTAATTAAAAACGATACAGAGCGCAAAGTCCTGCGAGTACGGATGCTGCAACGAGAAGGTAAAGAAGGCTTTGAGCCAACCTACCTCTTCGATGAAGGTTCAACAATTAACTGGACTCCTTGCGGACGTAAACTAACCTGTTCATACCCTGGTATGCAAGTATACTACGGTTCAGATGTATACTATGGTCGCTATGTTTCAGTGTTAGAAGTTGATGGTCAATTTGACAACCTAGAAGAAGTAATTTACATCGAAACCCATCTCAGTAACACATCCACTAAATACCAAGGCGAGTTGACTCACTTGTTACTCCAGCATCGTGAGTACCCAGGTTCTAACAATGGAACTGGTTTGTTCCAAGTGCTGACAGGGCTGAAAATGCGTGACGCTTACGAGCGGTTAACAGCAAAGGAAGCCAAGTTAGCAGTTCAAGTTTAAAACAGCAGAGTTTGTGTCAAAGCTTTGGGGGATGCTGGCGGGTATCCCCCTTTTTTTTACAAAAAATTTTTAGCCAAAAGCAATTCTATTCTTTCTCTTATACCAATCCTCCCCTGTTCCTTATGTGTAAGCATATTAAAGGGAACAGTATTTAGAAATTTTCGATCCAAGTAGTAATTTTTTAGAAGATTAAGAAGACACTAACTACTCAATGTGTCAATATTGTTATGATTTCAGAAATTAGAGTAACTGTACTAAATAATCACATTTAGCCAGTGAAAACTCTCTTACAAGGAGGAATACCTTTGTCTCGTCGATATCTATTTACCTCCGAGTCAGTTACCGAAGGACATCCAGATAAAATTTGCGATCAGATTTCTGATACTATTCTTGATGCCTTACTGACCCAAGACCCCACTAGTCGTGTTGCGGCTGAAGTAGTGGTTAATACTGGCTTAGTGCTAATCACAGGTGAAATCACCACTAAAGCCAATGTCAATTATGTTAATCTTGCCCGCAAAAAAATTGCCGAAATTGGTTATACCAATGCTGATAACGGCTTTTCAGCAAATAGTACTAGTGTAATAGTAGCATTAGACGAACAGTCGCCTGATATTGCCCAAGGCGTTAACACCGCCCAAGAAACCCGTGAGCAAGATAGCGACGAACTGTTCGATACTATAGGCGCGGGTGACCAAGGGATAATGTTCGGTTTTGCTAGCAACGAAACCCCTGAACTTATACCTTTACCGATTTGTCTTGCCCACCGTATTGCCCGCCGACTAGCAGCAGTTCGCAAAACAGGCGATTTACCATACTTACGTCCAGATGGTAAAACTCAAGTCACTGTAGCCTACGAAGATGGATGTCCCGTAGGCATTGATACAATTTTGATTTCCACTCAACATACAGCTAGTATTGGGGAAATCACAGATGAAGCAGCAGTACAAGCCAAGATTAAGGAAGACCTCTGGACAGCAGTAGTTCAACCTGTTTTTGGAGACATTGACATTAAACCAGACGAGCAGACACGTTTTTTAGTCAACCCCACCGGGAAATTTGTTATTGGTGGCCCTCAGGGAGATTCTGGTCTAACAGGACGGAAAATCATTGTTGATACTTACGGTGGTTATTCACGACATGGCGGCGGTGCTTTTTCGGGCAAAGACCCCACTAAGGTAGACCGTTCTGCTGCTTATGCAGCTCGCTATGTGGCTAAAAATATTGTCGCCGCAGGGTTAGCAGAAAAATGTGAAGTCCAGTTAAGTTATGCCATTGGTGTCGCACGACCAGTGAGCATTTTTCTCGATACCTTTGGCACTGGCAAAGTCGATGATGACATTTTGTTGGAATTAGTCAAAAAGCACTTTGAACTAAGACCTGCGGGGATTATCCACACTTTCAATTTACGTAACTTGCCAAGTGGACGAGGCGGACGTTTTTATCAGGACGTCGCGGCTTACGGTCACTTTGGTCGGGCTGATTTAGATTTGCCTTGGGAGAATACCGATAAAGCCGACTTGTTGAAGCAAGCAGTAAACGAGTCTCTTCCGGCTGCGATCGCCCTTGGTGCTGCGCGGAGCGCAATCGCGTAGCGCGCCCAAGCATTGAAGTAAACTAGTGTCAACGTTCCAGAGCTTTACTAGATATGAAGGTATAAGTAACTATTGTGTAGTTAGCAATACCACATATTAAGTAATTTGAAAATGTCGAAAACCTAATTAGAAAACTCCTCTGCCTTCATGGTGGCAAAACTGCTACAAGACAGAGGATTTTTATTAGCTTATTTAAATGCAATGATTAGCACTTAAACTAGCCAATTTTCAAAAATTTAGTTTTGTCAACTACATTAATGTAGAAAAATATAATTATTGGAGAATCAAAGGAATTAGTGATAAAATCAGAAAACAATGAGCCTGTCTATAAAGAGCAGTAGTTTTAACACCCTTTGTCGTTAAAAACAGGTGTATACTGCTTTGTAAAACTTGAGAGTGGCTTTTAGAAGGCTAAAGTTCAAGTAAATTAGTAGTTTAACCAAAAGTTAGAATATTGCCACAATCAGTAGCAGATCGAAGAACGTGGTAAAAAAGATAACTTTATAGGAGTGCATTTGCTTGAAGGAGCCGCTTTTTACTGAAAAAAGCGATTTTTATTTACTGCTACTAAATTTTGATATTAATATTCATCTTAAAAAGACTCAAATATAATAAAAGTCATGCCGATTTTCTAGTGAGTACTAATTTGCTCTTGTTATAAAAGAAGATAATGCAGCTGTTAATCACTAACTGAAGTGATTGCAAAAGCAAGGCTGATATAGTGAATTTTACGGGAGGGTAAGGAGATTTGAGGGATGCAAACTCAAAAGCCAACCCCTGTTGAAAGCAGTTCAGAAAGCAAAACAGTGCCAGCAGAAGAGCCATCGACAGACGAACTCCCGACTATAGAATTTCCCTCACGAGGGAAACTCAAAGCAAGTTCCTGGCGCATACATCAAAAAATTGGCTACGGTTATTTTGTAGCAATTGGGATTGGCTTTTTTGGTTCACTCACTGGTTTAGTAATCGCAAACTACTATCGGGGGAGAGAAATCAGACAACTTAACCAAGCTTATGAGCAAAGACAATTACTAAATAATTATAAAGATGCAGTAGTAGGAGCGCAATTATACAGCGCCAATTTAGTTGCAGTATTGGAAGATTCACAAAAGTTGCAAACTAAAAATGCTGAATTTATCAGAAGTGTTGACAAAGCTAAAAGATTAGAGCAAGAAATTACTAATTTTATCAATAAAAAACCAAAAAGATTAGCAGCTACAAGTGCTACCTTAGATGCTTTATTGCAAGATTATGCGATTAATTTAAAATCTTATGTTGACCAAGTAGAGTTTGTATTACAAAAAATTAGCGCCCAGCAAGTGCAGGCGCAGGAAATTGCGTTAGTACGAGAGCAGTTGCTAAAAATTATGCGTGGTGAAACAGCCATGCGACTAGAGCAGCTGTCGCAAACCTTGTCTAACATCTTACAATATGCTGAATTTCAAGAGCAGGAGAGAACACGCTCTGTAGAGCAGGCAAAAGGTGTTGAGAGATTAATTGTGATTATGAGTATGCTGGTATCAGTGGCGATCGCAGCCATTGTAGCTTGGCGTACAAGTCGGGCGATCGCAGAGCCAGTAATTACTGTTACCCAAGTAGCTGAACAAGTAGCAAGAAAATCTAATTTCGATTTGCGAGCTCCTATCACGACAGAAGATGAAATAGGGTTATTAGCCAAATCTCTTAATCGTCTAATTGAGCGGGTATCTGAGCGTACTAAAGAATTACAACAAGCTAAAGAATTAGCTGAAGCTGCTAGCAAAGCAAAAAGCATATTTCTGGCAAATGTCAGCCACGAGTTACGCACTCCGTTAAATGCCGTAATTGGGTTGAGCCAACTTCTAGAAGATGATGCTACTGATTTAGGTTTATCGGAAGACTTTATTACTGATTTAGAAACCATCAACTCTGCGGGAAGACATTTACTGGAACTGATTAATGACATCCTCGACTTGTCAAAAATTGAAGCGGGGAAAATGAATCTTTACCCAGAAACATTTGAGATTGCAACGTTGATTAATAATATTGTTCTTACAGTTAAGCCAGCGATAGAAAAAAACGGCAATATCTTTGTAGTGGTCTTTGATGAACAACTGGGTACGATGTATGCCGATCAAACCAGAATGCGCCAGGTGTTATTAAACCTGCTGAGTAATGCTGCAAAATTTACTACAAATGGTAAGGTAACGTTAACAGTTAAAAGCGAAAAAGAAGACTTATTAGCAGAAGCTCCTTTTGGCATGATTACTTTAACTGTTAGCGACACAGGCATTGGTATGTCTCAGAATCAACAACAACAGTTATTTCAACCCTTTATGCAAGGGGATACATCAACTACGAAAAAATATGGTGGTACTGGATTAGGTTTAGCAATTAGTCGCCATTTTTGCCAAATGATGGGTGGTGAAATTATTGTCAAAAGCCAGCTTGGGGTTGGTTCTACTTTTACCGTTCGCTTGCCCTTGACTGTGCAAGAATAATTTCTTTGAAGATGCGATCGCCTAATGCTGCTTGGGTAAAGTTAGAGCGATTGAATGCACTGACTCCAGAGGAAAAAGCAGGCTTTGCTCCTATCTATCCAGATTTTGTCGTAGAGTTGCGTTATATGAGTTAGTCTCACCCAGAGGCGCACAGGCGCGGAGAGTTTGAGTTTTATACAGAAATTCGGCAAGGTCGAATTGAGATATTTTAATTAGCCTAGAATAATATGCGTTGATTGCGATACTCTCATAAGAAACGGTTCTTTGCCCAGTCGCCTTGGCTATCCATGACTACAACTATTGACTTTCTCAGCCATCTTAATCCCAGCCAACGTCAAGCCGTAGAACACTACTGCGGCCCACTGCTAGTTGTGGCTGGCGCAGGTTCCGGTAAAACACGAGCGCTGACTTATCGGATTGCTAACCTGATTCTTAAACACCGTGTACATCCCGAAAATATTTTGGCGGTGACTTTTACTAATAAAGCCGCACGGGAGATGAAAGAGCGGATTCAAAAGCTATTTGCCGAACAGTTGGCTATGAAAGAACATGGTCAGCGTTTTGATTTGTTGCCAGAATACGAACAAGTTAAACTGCGATCGCAAGTTTACCGCACTACCATTAAAGATTTATGGTGTGGTACTTTTCATAGTCTTTTTTCTCGCATCTTGCGCTTTGATATTGAGAAATACCAAGATGAAAAAGGCCGCCGTTGGAGTAAAAATTTCTCTATCTTTGACGAATCTGATGCTCAAAGCTTAGTTAAAGATATCGTTACCAAACAGCTAAATTTAGACGATAAGAAATTTGACCATCGTTCTGTGCGCTATGCAATCAGTAATGCTAAAAACCAAGGTTTCTCACCACAAGAATTTGAGCGTGAACAACCTAATTATCGCGGACGGGTAATTGCTCAAGTTTATAGCAGCTATCAAGATAGACTTGCAGAAAATAACGCGCTCGATTTTGATGATTTAATTCTCATTCCTACTAAACTATTTCAACAAAATGAACAAGTCTTAGGTTATTGGCATCGCAAATTCTGCCATATTCTTGTTGATGAATATCAGGATACTAACCGCACTCAGTACGACCTAATTCGCTTGTTGGTAACAAATGGCGAAGATAGAAAGAGTGAATGGGATTGGCAAAATCGCTCAGTGTTTGTTGTGGGTGATGCAGACCAATCAATTTATTCATTTAGAATGGCTGATTTTACCATCTTGCTAGAGTTTCAGAATGATTTTGGCGATGGTTTGCCGGATGAAGATACCCGAACAATGGTGAAGCTAGAAGAAAACTATCGCTCTTGTGAAAATATTTTGCAAGCAGCTAATGAACTGATTGAAAATAATACTCAACGAATTGATAAAATCCTCAAGCCAACGCGGGGAGCAGGTGAACAAATTTATTGCCACAAGGCAGATAATGAACTAGACGAAGCCGAGTTTATAATTCGCCAAATTCGCACTTTAGAACACCAAAATCCAGAGTTGAATTGGGGTAGCTTTGCCATACTTTATCGTACTAACGCTCAATCTCGTCCTTTTGAAGAATTGTTAGTAAAATATCAAATTCCTTACACAGTTGTAGGAGGAATGAGGTTTTACGATCGCAAAGAAATTAAAGATGTTATAGCTTATTTAAGAGCGATCGCTAACCCAGCAGATACTGTAAGTTTGTTACGAGTTATCAATACTCCCCGGCGTGGTATTGGCAAAACAACCATTGATGCTTTAGTTAACGCCTCCCAACAATTAGGGACAACTCTTTGGGAAATATTGTCAGACGAGACATCAGTTAATACCTTAGCTGGACGTGGCGCTAAATCGGTGAAAAGCTTTGCGGAAATGATTAGTCGTTGGCAAGCAGAAATCGGCACGCTTCCCGCTGCGGAAATTGTCCAAGGTATACTAGAAGACTCTGGTTATGTTCAAGACTTGCTAAATCAGGGTACGGATGAATCGCAAGACAGAATTCAAAACGTCCAAGAACTTTATAACGCTGTACTGCAATTCCAAGAAGAGAACGAAGATGCTACCTTGCAAGGGTTCTTACAAAGTACCGCCCTCAGTTCTGATTTAGATAATTTGAAAGAAGGACAAACAGCAGTTTCGCTGATGACTTTGCACGCTTCCAAAGGATTAGAATTTCCCGTAGTCTTTTTAGTGGGGTTAGAACAGGGACTGTTTCCTGGCTACCGTTCGCTGAGTGATCCTGCATCTTTAGAGGAAGAACGCCGCCTGTGTTATGTGGGAATTACTCGTGCCCAAGAACGGTTGTATTTATCACACGCCCGTGAACGCCGCCTTTATGGTTCTCGTGAACCCGCCATGCGATCGCAATTTCTGGATGAAGTACCAGAAGAATTATTAACTACTAGAAGTCAGATTCGCCAAACCTATACTAAAACTGCCGCCTCTAGCAATGGTAAGCAAAATTGGAAAGTAGGCGATCGCGTTTTACACAAAACTTTTGGTATTGGTGAAATCACTCATGTTTTTGGGGAAGGGAATAAGCTTTCTGTAGCAATTAAATTTGCCAATTTGGGACAAAAAATTATCGACCCCAGAGTAGCGCAATTACAAAAGGTAGATTAAAAATTCGTAATTCGTAATTTATATAAAAGCTAGATTTCAATCTCTTCAAAATGTTCAACAGTGGGAAAAGGCTCATAAAAATGATGTAGCAATTTTTTCCACTCTTGATACTCAGCAGAACCTCTAAATCCAACAGTATGTGATTCTAAAGTTTCCCATCTGACAAGTAATAGATATTTACCCTTGGCTTCTATGCAGCGATGGAGTTCATGGGATAAATATTCATTCATCGACGAAATAATCTTGGAAGCTTTTTTGAAAGAAGATTCAAAATCAGATTCCATCCCAGGTTTGACATGAAGCATAACTGCCTCAAGAATCATAAAATATTTCCTGAATACTGAATATGATGCCGTTTAGTATAGTGCGATCGCAGACGCCATAACAAATGTTCTTGTTAAAGCTGGAATAATTTCTCGTTGCAATTTTGGGTGTAGGTGCAGTTCAATTTCATCAATTAGAACAACACCGCTACCTTGAAGCGGTTCTGATAAACCTGGGTTAGATATTGCCACATTTTTAGACGCTTAACTTTCATAGTTTTAATAACGCTGAAGGTAATTTATTTGGTGGGCACTGCCCACCCTACATATAATTAGGCAGGTAATTAAGCTGATTTTAATTGAATAATACCCTGATCAAAGACACGGTTATTAATACCAATACCGCTCAATTCTATTCTATCTGCATACACTTCATAGGCAGCAAAACTTAAATTACTAGTAGAGTATTCTGTCCACTCATTTTTACCAACAGGACGATTACCAGCACCTGCTCCACAAGTTAAGTAAGTTGTACCGTTGATAGAACGGGTACGTTCATAATGGTGTTCATGTCCGTTAATATAAACTTGCACGCCGTATTTTTGAAATAAAGGAGTAAAAGTTTTAATAAACTCTAAATTACTACCATAAGCACCAGATGAATAAATCGGATGATGTCCAAATACTACTTTCCAAGGGGATTTGCTCAGGCTTAATTCTTTTTCTAACCACACTAATTGGTTTTTCCAATCGGCATTAGCGTTAGTATCTAAAGCGAAAAATTGCACATTTCCACGGCTAAATGTATAGTAGCGTCCCTTCATATTAAAGCCGGGATATTGAACTTGTGGTTCGCCGTTAGCAGTGCGAATATCGTGATTGCCTAAACAAGCTTGAAATTTCACACCTCGCTTGAGCAATAATCCATAAGGACGCTCAAAAACTTGAGCGATTTTTTCAATTTCACCGTTATTGTAAATGTTATCTCCTGCTAAAACCACTAGATTATAGGGATTTTGCTTGTGATAAAGATTCATCGCTCCAGCTACGGCATACTGTCCTTTAGCACCAGTGCCTGTATCTGCAACAGATACAAAACGTAGTAGCATTCCCTTTTTCGGTGGGTTGGCGGCGATCGCTGTGTCTGATTCAGCAAAATCAGCGCTTTGAATATTTTGCCGAGTTAACATCCAGCCTAATCCTGTGCTGATAGCACTAACGCTACTTAAAAATAAAAATTGGCGGCGTTTTAGATTCATAAATCATTAAATTCAACAATTAGTCAGTTTAGCCTAAGCAATGGGCAATGAAGTGATACATTAAGGCAAAAGAGGCTGCAACAGTAAGAATGTATCCAATTTGATTTATCTTTGATTCGTTGCTCTTGGTGAAAGTTCCATGTCGCAAGACAATCAGAATCCCCAACCTCCCCAAAAACCCTATCAGAGAAACCAGCCAATTTGGAAGTCTACTATTATCCAATTTCTAAGAGGGACAATTAGGGTTTTAGAGACAGCAGTGGTGAAACTGGAAACAGCACCTCCACCAGGAACTGAAGAAACTCCTGGTTTTTGGGGTGGGTTATTAGCTAAAATCCGCGCTTTGTTACCAGCCAATTTGTCAGCCAAGTTGTCAGATACAGCTTTGACTGGAATTATTGCTAGCATTGCCGTGATTGTAGTTTGGACAAGTACGAGCGTTTTCACGAATAAACCTGTTGAGGTAGCAACGGCTCCCCCGGTTGAGGAAGTTCCTGCGCCAACACCAACGCCAACAATAACTACTCCACCAGAGTCAGCAACGCCAGAACCTCAAACACCAGAAGAAATTACGCCATCGCCAGAAGCAGAAGTTCCGCCAGTGGAACCAGAAACGGAACCCGAACCACCACCAACGCCAGAACCGGAACCAGAACCAACGCCAACACCAACACCAACACCAACGCCAACCTTGCAATTGACACCAGAACAAATTTTGATTGCAGGAATCGAAAATCAAGTAGCGGAAATTAGCGATCGCTTTGCCTCTGGACTTATAAAATCGATTCAAGCTAACTTCCGTACTAGTAACTTGAGTGTCAAAATTAGTGACGAATGGTATTCTCTCCCAGAATCACAACAAAATAAACTTGCAGCCGATATCTTACAACGCTCTCAAGAACTGGATTTTAGTCATCTAGAAGTTGTTGATTCTCAAGATAGGCTGGTAGCGCGAAATCCGGTTGTTGGGACTGAAATGATTATTTTTCAAAGGCGGGTTAGTTAGAGAATGTCTGAAAACCCTGCAAGAACACACTGATGTTATCTGGAGTGTAACATTTAGTATAGATGGGAAAACACTAGTTAGCGGTAGTACTGACGGTGATCTATACCGTCAGCACTGCCAGAACCCGCGCCGACAGTTCGGTCGTGTCTGGCACTCTGTAGGGAATACCCGCATCACGGATCTTGCGCTTGGCACGCACAAGCCGTTGCGCCATTGTCGCCGTGGGCACAAGAAACGCCTGTGCGATCTCATCCGTCTCAAGTCCGCCCATAACACCGATTCATTAATAAAACACAGGACTGATAAACCCAAAACTTACGCACTCAGATCCCCCAACCCCCTTAAAAAGGGGCAGCCCTGCGCCCTTGCAGGTTCCCCGACTCCCTCAGTGGCGTGGCTTTAGACGTTCCCCCTTTTTTAAGGGGGGTTAGGGGGGATCAGGGTTTCAGACTTCAGTGCGTAAGTCCTAAAACCCTTTTTTAAGGTCTTTAACAACCAAACATTCCTTGTTGCAACGCAACAAAACCTGGTTTTTTCGTCATGATTCCGATTACTGATACCAAGTTGTTATCAAAGGTAGTATCTGTCATTGCGACCGGAACGCAGTGAAGGGAAGCAATCTCATGAATCCCAAGGTACTACAACAGACCGCAATTTAGTATGAATCGGTGTTCTAGAAGCCTGGGGCTATAAAAACAAAGTACACCTTCGTGGGCTTTATTCCTGTGGGCGCACCCCGTCAGGTGTCGGCGATAAAAGTGGGATGCTTCTGAAACTAAGTTTGTAGCGATCGCTTTCTCTAGCCCGTTTTTAATTACGAATTACGAACTACGAATTATGACGGTGCCAAACTTGATAAAACTTTAGATATTCTGTATTTTCCGCACAGTGCCAGATAATTTTATAACAATCGCGGCATCTTTCCCATTCATGTCCGCGGACTCCATCAGCACAGCAATTTTTTAACGATGCAATCACTTCTGGTAACTGTTGATTCAAGAGGATTTCTTTTAAGTTATCTGCCACACGTTTGCGTAGCGTTTCACTTTCAGTTGACTTCATCAGTTGTAATAAGGTGGTGAATGCCACTGTATTTCCTGGATCAAGCTGTGCCAATTTATAAGCCCTACGTCTTTGGGTGTCCTCATCATCTGATGAAGCAATACCTTGCAGTAATGCTGTAATTTTTGTAGTGTTGGAATAATGGGTTGATGAAGTGGGTTTTTTCCTACTATGGCTTTGCTCATTTGTTGGCAGTTCCGATGTCTGCGGTAACTTCTTTGGTGAAGACTCATCGCCTTGCAGCGTTTCTAGATTTTCTAATGCTTGTCGCCTTTGAGATACATCGGTTGCGAATTCGGCAATTTCCTTGAGTGCAAAGATGGCAATCACATTTCCCGAATCAATTTTTCCTAAACTATAAGCGGCTTTACGACGAGTTGATTCATTCTTGCTAGACTCGATAATTTCAACTAAAGCCTTAATTGCAATTTCGTTACCCCCATCAACTCTTCCTAGACTATATGCAGCCTGCCACCGAATTGATTCATAACGGACTGTTTTAACGAGTTGTGTTAATGCAGCGATCGCAATTTTGTTACCCGGATCAAAAACTTTTCCCAAGCTATAAGCCGCATTCCAAGTGTCAAATTCGTTCTGGCTGGAGGAGATAAACTGCTCTAAAGCAGCGATCGCTTTTGGGCGATCGGTCTTCAATAACGCCACCCGCGCACCCTCAACAATTGGCGGCGGATATCTCCACGACTTTTGATTTGGAAATTGGCAATCACCAAAACGCCACTCTACCAATTGCCGGACAATCTCATCAGCTTTTTGGCAATCTCCAAACTCAGCAATTCCTTGTGCGGCTACAAAATAAGCTTGATAGCCATAGTATCCGCCGCATCCATCAGTAAACTCGATTAATGCTTGGATAAATTCTTCCTTATGAATTTGCGGTATGTCATCTCTACCTAGCCAGAGCAAAATTACTTCTCGCCACTGTGGTTCAAATATGCGGTAACTGTGATTCTGTTCGCTACTTTCTAAATGTAATGTGTGATTTAAGAAAAAATGCCAATCGCTAACAGCTTGTGCCGCAAAGTATTCTTGAAACGTCGGATGGTAAAAAGCGTAAACCTTTTCTCCCTGAGTTTCCGAGATACCTACCTGATTGAGCCAACCTAACTGTAGTGCTAATTGAAACAAGCCATCATCAGGAGGGCCTAACACTTGACAGACAAAGCGGTGTCTTAGCCGGAACTTGGTTTTTTCTTGGGCTATAGCTAATAGTGCCAATTCTCCCAGCGCCCGATTTAACTGCTGTCGTTGGGCTGAAGTCGTAGGAAAGCGATCTTGTTTCCACTCGTAAATTGCCTCAACAAACTGCTCATACAGCATTGCTTTGGTAGTTGGTAATCTTCCCTGTGCCAATCCCCAGGTACGGCACAATAACGCCAACCTTAAGGGATTTTTCACCACATCTTTAAGCCGCCGCCGTTCCGGTTGATCTAACTCTGCCTGTAAACTCTCTCCACAAGCGGGATTATCCTGAAACCACCGTCGAATAAACTGCCCTACTTGGTTATACGAAGCTTTAGAACTAAAAGCAAATTTTTCACCATAGCTAAAATTCAAGTTGCGATAGGTGTTAAAAGATTGCAGCGCATTCTTGCCTCCATCCCAAACATTGAGCCGACAAGTTAGGACTACCCTCGCATCTGCCACCCAGCCTGTAAGGAAACTGGCTATTTTTGCTAAGGCGTTAGTCGATTCAATAGCCATTTCATCCACCGCATCTAAAAGCAACCAAACCCGCCCTTGGTTAAACTCTTCGCAGAAGGCTTCCTCGATTTCTTCAGGGACGCGTAACTTACGAATAGCTGAAGGTAGCCAATCTTGAATCAAGTATTGTTCTAACGTTTTGCCTTGTAAATCTGCTAAAGAAATCCAGATAGGCAAATCTTCCGTGTTATCCAAAACCCATGCAGCAATCTTTTGCAGCAAAGTAGTTTTTCCGGCTCCCGGTTCTCCCAAAATCGCAATCCGCTGGCTTTGCTTTTGCGCCAACAGTTGTTGAAGAAATTCCTCATGCTCAAAAGTTTGAATAATTTCCGCTTCTTCTGGTTCATATAACCGAGAACCTTCTTGAGGAGTCACATCACCACGGTAACGCAGACGTTGTTTGCGTTCCACCAACCCCAAAGGCACATAAACTTGATCCAATTCAAAGCTGACGCCATCAACACTGGTAAGGGGATTGGTAGTGAGTCGTCGGTGATTTTGTGTTTCTAAAGCAGTACGGCAAAGCTGCTGCCAGTCGGGGAGAGGGGCAGAGGAGCAGAGGGGCAGGGGGCAGGGTGCAGGGGAGAGTATTACTGAAAATTTCCCCGCGTCGTCCTTTCCCGCCACCTGTCTCGACTTTTCAGGACGACGATTTTCCCATTCAGCATCGAATTTTTGTAAATTGGCTTCTATGTCCTGGCGTTTATGCCATAGCTTGAGGGTAAAGTGCCAAGTTTCTGAACCGCCGCGAGATGGGCGATTATCTTCGAGAATTTCTAAGAAATCTGCAAACCGCTTGAATGCTTCTTTGATTTGCTCGGTGTTTAATTGACTTTCACCCGCTGCCAAACTGATCAATGCTTGCAAAAATCTTACTTTTGTCCTGACAACCAGCCGATTTTCCGACAGCCAGCGAGTTTGAATTTGGGGACGCAGGGCATCTAAAGCCGCTTCATCCTCACAGTCGATTGTGTCATTAGCATAAGCTAACAATACCGTTAACAAAAGCCGCGATCGCTTTTTCGTTTCTGGGCCATAACTCGGTCTTGCCATCGCTGTATTTCTAGGACTGGACAAAGTTTGGGGAATTATCCAAGTTTAGCAACTTCCCCTAGCTATCTCAGCGGAATGGGTGAAAAACCGGCTGAAGCACTCCCACCTTCAATCCAGCCCGTCGAACTCACGTTATATTATCAATTGAAGCTATCTATCATCTTTTCGTGCCCCTTTGCTTTGCTATTACCTATATGTAGCAACATTAAATTTATGACTCGCTCATACAAAACAAAATCCACCTAAACATCAAACTGCTAGGTGGACTTGTTAACTATTTTTAATGGATCCGAGCAGAGTCGAACTGCTGTCCAAATTGGGTATTGACCCCCCGCTCATTCACAGGTTTAGCCTTTCTGACCCTCAAGGCGGGAATCGTTCATTATCCCGAACGTAGGATGCTCTGATTTAATCTTAGCTAGCAAGCCAATCAGAGAACGCTTACTAGAGCATCCGTTGGGGTTTGTCCCTAGCCCTTAACGGAGTCGGACTAAAGACGCTCGAACCTATAAGAGGCGTTTAGGCAGCTACTAGAGCTTCCCGACGAGCAAATTTAACGATGTTATTCGCATTTACTTTTGTTTTGAGCCTTGGATTTCCGAGAGGAGACTCACTCTCGACCTGAATCACAGAGCAGCGTTCGCCAACCTGTCGAAACCGTGACGGACCCATGCGCTTCATATATATATTATAGTGTGCCGTGTTTGAAATGTGTTGTCAGACAAAGAGTAAATACTAAAAATAGCTAATTGCCAAGCTGAAAACTACTAGCAACTAGCTATTTATCAAAACTAACAATTAATAATTCCCTAAGTTAATGCTTCAGCACCACCAACAACCTCAAGGAGTTCTTGAGTAATTGCGGCTTGTCGGGCTTTGTTATAAGACAATGATAGGGTTTTAATCAATTCACCTGCGTTATCGCTGGCGTTGTTCATAGCTGTCATCCGTGCTGCTAGTTCACTAGCTGCTGATTCTTGCAGTGCCCGTAATAGCTGGTTACTCAGATACAAAGGCAGTAGAGAATCAAGAATCTGCACAGGATCTTGCTCAAAAATCATGTCGCGGGGCAAAGGACGGACTTGGCTAGTCAGTTTTTGCCGTTCAACTTCAAATTGACCACCACGGGTTGTGAGGCGGAAGATTTCGTCATCTGATGCCTCTAGTCCTTGAGGATCGAGGGGTAAGAGAGTTTGTACTACAGGGCGAGAACTAACCAAGGAAACGAATCTTGTGTAGATTAACTCAATGCGGTCTACACTTTCCGATAAGAACAAGGAAAGCAGTTCATCGGCAATTTGAGTAGCTTCTGCTGCTGTAGGAATTTGCTCTAAACCACTGTAAGTACCTTCAATAGGTTGATTGCGGCGTTGAAAATACTGAATGGCTTTGCGTCCCACCAGCACGAATTTATAATCTACACCTTCTGCTTGGAGTTCTTTGGCGCGATTTTCGGCACGACGGATAACGTTTGTGTTGTAGCCGCCACACAAACCGCGATCGCCTGTAATTACCAATAGCCCTACTGATCTAACTTCCCGTTTCTTCAGTAGTGGCAGATCTACATCTTCAAACCGCAGACGAGTTTGTAAGCCATACAGCACTTGTGCCAAGCGATCGGCAAAGGGACGAGTAGCAATAACTTGTTCTTGGGCACGACGTACCCTAGCCGCAGCCACCAGACGCATTGCTTCTGTAATTTTTTTGGTGTTTTTGACCGACTGAATGCGATCGCGTATTGCTTTGAGATTGGGCATATTCTTAAGTTCCGAGTCCTGAGTTCTGAGTCTTGAGTGTCAGCAAGTGCTGAATGCCAAGCTTTACAGGAATTAAAATTTGAGAATTCGCACGCAAGCATTGTGCTCATCTCTGTTCACTTTTAACTCAGCACTCAGCACTCAGCACTTGATTACACTGTTGCTTTGAAGTCCTTTTTGTATTCGCTCAATGCTTCCTTCAAAGCGGCTTCTTCTGCATCACCCAGTGCTTTTGAGGATTGAACTGCTTGAGCGTACTGAGTGTTACCGGTCTTTAAGAACTCCCGCAGACCTTTGGTAAAGGTGGTTACTTTCTCTACAGGAACATCATCTAGGTAACCATTAATACCAGCGTACAGAATGGCTACTTGCTCGTATACCGACAGTGGAGCATTTTGTGGCTGTTTGAGTAGTTCCCGTAACCGTTGACCTCGTGCCAACTGATCTTGAGTGGCTTTATCTAAGTCGGAAGCAAACTGCGCGAAAGCTTGCAGGTCGTCAAATTGTGCTAGTTCCAATTTAATCTTACCAGCAACTTTTTTCATTGCCTTGGTTTGAGCCGCAGAACCTACACGAGATACGGAAATACCAGGGTTCACAGCGGGACGAATACCAGCGTTAAATAAGTCAGAAGAGAGGAAGATCTGACCATCGGTAATCGAAATCACGTTGGTGGGAATGTATGCAGAAACGTCACCTGCTTGAGTTTCGATGATTGGTAGGGCAGTCATACTACCTTTACCCAATTCGTCACTTAGTTTAGCTGCCCGTTCCAACAAGCGAGAGTGAATGTAGAACACATCTCCAGGGTAAGCTTCCCGTCCGGGTGGGCGACGTAGCAACAGGGACATTTGGCGATAAGCTTGGGCTTGCTTGGAAAGGTCATCGTAAATTACCAAGGTAGCTTTGCCCTTGTACATGAAGTACTCAGCCATTGTTGCTCCGGTATAGGGAGCCAAGAATTGTAGCGTTGCTGGGTCACTGGCGTTAGCAGCTACAACGATGGTATAATCCATCGCACCTTTTTCCTGTAATGTCTGCACTACGTTAGCAACGGTAGAAGCTTTTTGACCGATAGCGACGTAGACACAGATTACATCTTCTTCTTTTTGGTTGATGATTGTGTCAATTGCGATCGCAGTTTTTCCAGTTTGACGGTCACCAATAATCAACTCCCGCTGACCACGACCGATAGGAATCATTGAGTCAATAGCAGTGATACCAGTTTGCATTGGTTCATGCACAGACCGACGAGCAATGATACCTGGTGCTGGAGACTCAATCAAACGGCTTTCTGTAGTCTTGATATCGCCTTTACCATCGATGGGACGACCCAAAGCATCCACAACTCTTCCGATTAAGGCTTCTCCTACACCTACCTGGGCAATCCTGCCAGTCGCAGTTACAGAGCTACCTTCTTGAATTTCCAAGCCTAGACCCATGAGTACTGCGCCCACGTTGTCTTCTTCCAAGTTCTGGGCGATGCCAATTGTGCCATCTTCAAATTCTAATAGCTCACCAGCCATCGCCTTTTCCAGACCATAGATCCGGGCAATACCGTCACCGACTTGCAGGACAGTACCGACGTTAGCTACTTTGACATCTTGGTCGTATTGCTCGATTTGTTGTTGGATAATGCTGCTGATTTCGTCAGGTCTAATTGAAATGCTCATTTGTGTATCTTATTTTGCTTGCGAGTTGTAAGAAGTTACATAATCAGGAGTTAAGTGTGAAGAGTTAAGAGATATGAGTTAAAAATACTAAAGTTAAAAGCTACAACAAATTACTTTTTACTTTTTACTTAACTCCTAACTCCTAACTCCTCACTTGCTAGCCACTAGTTAAGCGCAAGGATAAGCGACGCAGTTGACCTCGCAAACTGGCGTCAATTACCTGCGAGCCGACTTTAATTATCACACCACCAATTAATTCGCGGTCTACTTTGGTTTCCAATTCTACTTGGCGAGCTTTGGAGATGGCGAGTACCTTTTCTGTGACTAACTGCTGTTGAGCTTCTGTCAGGGGAACTGCTGAAGTGACTTCCGCTAATACGGTTTGATTCAACTGCCGCAACAGCGCCAAGTACTGCTGTAAAATCGATTCCAAGAATATAATGCGCCGTTTGTCTACTACCAGTAACAAAAAGTTGCGTAAGTAGGGACTAGCGCTTTCACCAAGTATTTGCCTGATGATAGACTTTTTGTCCTCAGACTGAATAAAAGGATTGGCGATAAAGTTCTGTAGCTGCTTGTTTTCTGAGAGCAAATTCAGCAAAGTACGCGCATCTTCGCCGAATTCTTCTGCCAGATTTTTCGATTGCGCGATCGACAACAATGCCTGTGCATAAGGCTGGGCTACTTCGGCTGTTGCTACCTTACTTGTCATACCTCGCCTCCCAGTTGTGCGATGCTGCGGTCAATGAAAATTTGTTGAGCATCATCGGCAATCCCACCTCTGAGTTCTGACTCGACTTTTTGCAATGCTTGAGCAACTACTCGTTGCCGCAGTTGGGCGATCGCTTTATCTAGGTCTGCACTCAAGTCGGCTGCCCCTGCTTCCTGCAAGCGTTCAATGTCTACAGCAGCTTGTGCCAGGATTGCTTCTCTTGCTGCTTGGGCGTTTTCTTCGGCCGACTTTTTAATTCTTTCGGCTTCTGCTTGAGCTTGTTCCAGCTTTTGCTGCGCCTCTTTCAGTTGCTTTTCAGCTTCCGAGGCTCGTTGCTCTGCATTCTTTATTGCTGTTTCAATATTTTCTCGGCGAGTTTTGAGCGTATTACCCAGAACTTTCCGCCCAAAGACAAACAGCACAGTAATAATAATGGCCAGGTTAATCAGGTTGGTCTCTAAGAGATTGGTATTTAAACCAAAACCACCATGTCCCGCGCCTTCTGCCAATTCACCTCCAACGGCGCTGGCTTCCGCCACCAACAGTAAAATAGTCCCCATGATTTTTCATCCACAACTGCGCTGCCAAAGCTTCACATTTTCGACGCTGCCAACTAATATATAGCGGAGGCGTCTTTAAAATGTCCCTTAACGATTTCGACCTAGATTTTTGTTAGTTAGCGCCGACTTACTAAATCTGCTCCTAAAAGCTTTTCTAGTATTTGGCGACTGAGGGCATCCACTTGTTGCTCTAAGGAGGCAAAAGCCTGTTGTTTTTGCTGCTCAATTTCACTAGCCGCTTGTTCTCTTTGAGCCTGGGCTTCTTGTTGCGCTGCTGCTATTTTTTGAGCAGCGATTTTTTGAGCTTCGGCTTGAGCTACAGCAATAATATTTTGTGCTTGCCGTCTAGCTCCTGCTAGATCTTGCTCGTATTGCTGCGCCAATTTTTCTGCTTTGCTCAAGCGTTCCTGGGCTTGTAATTGTTTGTTGCGGATTTCTTCATTCCGCCCATCAATGGCGTTACCCAGTGGTTTGTAAAGAGTCGCATTCAACACCAAGGCTAATACTAGAAACTGGATTGCCATTAAAGGCAGGGTAGCATCTAGATCAAATAGCCCCCCTTCTTTAGCAACCTCTTCTACAGCTAATAAAGTGATCCAATGTGTCATGGTTGCTTATTCCTATCTACTATATTAGTCCTGAGTCCTGAGTTATGAGTTATGAGTTATGAGCTAAACTCTTAACTCCTAACTCTTAACTTTGTTTTCACTCAGCACTCAGCACTCAGCACTCTGTACTGTTTATGCGAAGGGGTTAGCAAACAATAGCACTAGGGCAACTACTAGACCATAGATGGTTAGCGCTTCCATGAATGCCAAGCTTAACAGCAATGTACCGCGAATTTTGCCTTCTGCTTCTGGCTGACGTGCAATACCTTCTACAGCTTGTCCTGCTGCGTTTCCTTGACCAATGCCAGGGCCAATAGCAGCCAAACCCACAGCTAGAGCAGCAGCTAAAACGGAAGCAGCAGAAATCAATGGATCCATGATATTCTTTCCTTACTTTACTGAATCGAATGGGTCTTGAAGTTGTTGTCTGTCACTGGTTATTTGTCATTTGACTTTTGTCATTGTTTAGAAACTAATGACTAATGACTAATGACTCATGACTAATGACTATCATCTGAGGGTATTAATGTCCCTCATGCTCCTCGCCACCATGATGCTCTTCCATCGCTTCGCCGATGTAAGCAGCTGCTAAAGTGGCAAAAATTAGTGCCTGAATGGCGCTGGTAAATAGTCCCAGAGCCATTACCGGTAATGGTACAAACAAGGGCACCAAAAGTACCAGAACTCCCACGACTAGTTCATCAGCTAAAATGTTACCGAATAAACGGAAGCTCAAGGAAAGGGGTTTGGTGAAGTCTTCAATAATTTTGAAAGGCAACATGAACGACACTGGTTGGACGTAGTTGCCAAAATACCCTAAACCTTTTTTGCTGAACCCAGCGTAAAAATACGCTAATGATGTCAACAAAGCTAAAGCAACAGTTGTATTGATATCGCTTGTGGGAGCTGCTAGTTCGCCTTCTGGCAGATGAATCAGCTTGAAAGGAACAAGTGCCCCTGACCAATTTGACACAAAAATGAACAAAAACAAAGTGCCAACAAAAGGCACCCAAGGGCGATATTCTTTTTCGCCAATCTGGTTTTTAGCCAAATCCCGAATGAATTCCAAGGCGTACTCCAAAAGGTTCTGTAGCCCACTAGGAATTCGTTTAATGTTACTGCTTGCTGCCACGGAAGTCAGCACTAGCACACCAATAACAAACCATGAGGTGAGAAACACCTGGCCATGCAGCTTCAAGTTGCCTATTTGCCAGTACAGATGTTTTCCCACTTCCAATTCGGCAAGTGGAACAGAGAACAAGTTCAGAAAATTCAGCATTTTCTTTCCATATCAATCATTTCTCCAATATTAACTGGAGAAGAGGAGCCTTTTAAGGTTGCCGGAGCTTTGACGAGTCAGAGATAAACGCCACCCTAACTACGTAGATTATGAGCGTGGCTTTATAAGTGAGGAATCCCAAAAATATGGGCAGTATTTGCAGCTGATTCCACCGCGATGCTAGCAAAATCAAAATTATTAATAAAGCTAACCGAGTTTTACTCAGCTGTTGTTTTCCTCTACCTAAACGCTCAACATCTTTCGCCAACATCCTCAAGTAAAGCACACCTGTACACGCCCCTAATAGATAATTCAGAGCAATGTTTAAGGAATAAAAAATCCACACAGAGACAAAAATAATCCCTGTTAAGACAAGTGTGATTACTAACAACTCCTGGTAGAGTTGATAGAACTCCTGCATCGAAGAGTCTACTGGTTCTGTGTCCTCAAAACCAGATTGAGCATCTTGTCGTGTTGTTGGCGTGGGGTCGATCGGTTCTTCTGACAAGCTCACGGGACTTGAAACCAGTACAGCTAACTATGATGACTGCACATTCAGTCAGCTGAATCATATCACGATCCGGTAACAATACTTTAGAAAAAAACAATTAACTTCTTGTCGTTTAACAGCGACAAGCCTATAAGGAGCTATCAAGAGATAGATGGAGCTAGGAGGAGCAATAGCGAGTTGGAGAGATTCCCAAACAAATCTAGAATTACCCTCTATCTTGTTGTTATTTGCACCTTGTCAGTTTTGTTAAATTATGTCAAGCAAATAAGCTGCTGTATGTAAAATAATTGGTCTAGCAAGGAATCTAGCGATCGCAGCCTTGGCAAATTCCCAAAAATCCCTAATTTTTGGCTTTGTAGTGTCCAAATGTTACATTAGTTTGTTTGTGTTTACTTTAACTTAGATTTACTACAAAACGTTATGAGCGATCGCCCAGCACTACAAATAATTAGCGCTGAGTGGATAGAGTTATAAATCTTGCTGTTACCTCGCTTACTTGCTTCTAAGCAGGTGTTAACAGAATTAATTGTTGGTTGAGAAGATTTCTGACATTATCTACATTTAATTGCACATTTGTTAGAATTTCAGCCACTGTTGATTGACCATTACACTTTTGCAAAAAATCAAACTCTGGTAATGATAAATTCACCAGTTGATAATCGTAATTAAATACACATTGACTGGGAAATCCGTCAATACAAGGATTAAGTTCGGGAATAGCTGTTAATAAAATCTGATCATTTGACCAGTCAGCTTTGGCAAGAGGAGGACGACCGAGGAAAAACTCGTAATGGGTAACTTCTGGATCTAGTAATTCTATTAAACGGTAACGCTGGCGCTCGCTCAATCCATTTGCCCGTTCTATCAAATCTGGGGCTTTACCCAATAGTCTTTCTAACTGCCAAAAACTAGGATTTGAAAAGCCAATAAACTCCAAGCCAGAAGCATCAATTAATTCAAACAGAGTTTCAACGTTATAGTCAATTTCCTGGGGATGAACGTACATATCGGCAAAACATTCATCTTTCTGATTTTCCAATGACCAACGTTCTTTTTCCCGCTTGGCAAGACGATTATTTTCTGGCAAAGATGCGAATATCTGCCGCCCGACTTGGACACCATCACGGTAGTCGCCGCGTTTGTCACCTTGGAGGAGGGCGATCGCTTTTTGCATGAGTTGAATTTCCCAACGTCCCAACTCTCCATACACAAAAATGTGCATCAAGCCGCCTGGAGCTAACTTTTTCGCCAAAGCTTGAATACCCCGAATTGGGTCAGGAGTATGGTGCAAAACTCCCACACAGTTAATTAAATCAAACTCACCCGGTAACTGTTCGACATCGTACAAACTGAGGTGATGAAACTCAACACGGTTTGCCCCAGAACGTTTGCAGCGTTCCTTAGCAACTTCCAGAGTACCTGCACTCAAGTCAATTCCGACTACCTGCGCTTGTGGGTTGAGATGTACCAAATATTCAGTACCTACCCCAGAGCCACATCCTGCATCTAAAATCCGAATATTCTGCTTTTGTGGTTTCTGTCCGGTGCAAAAATTGTAAGCTGCTAGCCAATTCCAACGCCAATTGTATCCAGGCGGTGGTTCATCCAGCATAGGTTCTGGGGGAAATGGATAAGTATCGTAGAGTTTGGCAACAGCAGTGCTAACGGTTTGAGGATCTGACATTTCTGAAGCTACATTGCAGCAATTCTGAGTTTAGCGAATGCTGGGTACTTAAGGTAGACAGATAATTATGATCGGTATCAGCTCTATCTGAAAATGCGGCGTTGGATTATTGCGATTGAGGTGGGCGTGGGTAGCCTTTCAGTAAAAACGCTACTGTTTTATTTTTTTATATTTAGTATTGATAATTATAACTTTACATCAGAATGATTTCTAAATGCTGACCTACTTACTATCTAACCTTTCATATTTTTATAATATTATCTTTGGCGATCGCTCTCATGATTTACGACCAGTTAGAGTTTGACTTACGCTGTGAGTGGGGCGCACAAGGAGTTGCTCAACTTGCGCCTATTAGCGATGTCATTGTAATAGTTGATATTCTGTCTTTTTCAACTTGTGTAGAAATTGCCACAAACAATGGCGCAATAATTTTTCCCTACGCCAAAAGAGATGAATCAGTCATAAATTATGCCAAATCAGCGCAGGCAGAATTGGCAAGTCATAGACAAAGTTCTACAACAGAATATTCTCTTTCTCCAAAATCGCTTACTAAGATTCCTGCTGGAACTAAGCTAGTTTTACCCTCACCTAATGGTTCCTTCCTAACCTTACAGACTGGAACTACACCAACCTTGGCTGGCTGCTTGCGAAATTGTGAAGCTGTGGCAGGGTTTGCTCAAAAGTATGGCAATAAAATTGCAGTGATTCCGGCTGGGGAAAGGTGGAAAAACGATGGTGGCCTAAGACCTGCATTTGAAGACTTAGTTGGTGCTGGGGCAATTATTAGTTACTTGCATGGTAATCTATCACCAGAAGCAGCAATGGCTGTGGAAGCATTTCAGGCTTTCCGGCAGGATTTATTATCCTACTTGAAAAAGTGTAGTTCGGGCAAAGAGTTGGTTGCAGGTGGGTTTGAGCCAGATGTTGAACTCGCCGCCGCCTACAACATTAGTAATTGCGTACCTTTGTTCACTAATAATGCTTACGTTAAACAATCATCTTAGATTGATAACCTTCAAAGGTCGCATTGATTGGTTTGACAATATCTGGCATTATCTATTTCTCCTTGTAAACTACTTAAATTAATTATCTGAAATGCTGAACCACCTTGCACCTCAGCAGCGATATAGGCAAACTTATTACCTGCATAAAACTGATCTCGACCAACTTTTGTAATAGAGCGAGACTTGCTAAAGTCATTAGCAACGTTGGAATTATAAATATCTTGAATTAATTGCACTGTCCTGGCATTTTTCTTAGTAAATTTGACATTGGAATCACCACTAATAGTTATCCCTTCTTTAGTTACTGTCCCATTCTGAGAAGTTACATTAACATAAAAATATAATTTTCCTTTCCTGCCGTCATAACCATGCGCTTCGCTGTTATATTTCAAGGTTGGTAATTGGGCTTTGGCCTTTGTCCAATTTACGACGGTATTAATGTGTTGTCCTGGTAAGGCATTAGCTGGAGCTACTGTTAATACCAGAGCTAGACCAGACAAAGCAGCAGAAATTATAGAATAAAACCTGTGAATTTTGCTCATACTATTTCTTGGCTAGGTGAATGCTGACAGCCACAGCTTAACTCACCTTTATTTCTAAGTCACGTGAAGAAAGTTATACAGTAGAAGGGAGATGGCAGAGGGCAGAAGGCATAAATAAAATAGGCTTTATATCTGGCTTTGATATCTATATTTTGTACTTTGATGAGTTACAAACTGCTGTATTATTTAGGGATTTACTGAAGTGAGCGATAATAAGAAATAAAAGAAAAAAGCTACTATGGCTCACAACGGCTTGATTCAGTTTGAAAAAGTTCAATAAAATAATTATAAATAAATCTAAGTATATAATATTAGTCATAATCAAAAAATAGCTATAAATTTGTAACATCATCTCTTTTATAAATTCTCAATTTCTTAAAAAATTTTTTATCAATAGATTGTTGATTTGTCAAAAAAATCTGTATTGAATTTCAAACCAAATATAACCGTATGGGGTTTTGTAACTATACGATACAAAACTTAGTTGTCATCTCAGCTTCTTTGAGATATCGACTCTTTCAAACTGACGCACTAGGGCAACAGGATCTACATACTTCTTAATAAATCAACAGGGAAGCCGCAAAACGTTCTAATCTAAAAGCTGACTGGGTTAATTTACTGGCAGTTTTGAAGGCGGTACTCTTAAGGCATGACTACAACGACCGATGTGTCAAGCCTCAAAGCGACCCAGACTTAACACATAAATAATTATGATGGGAGTTTTACAAATCCGATGAGTGTTAAGGCAAGTGGTGGAAGCTCAGTTGCGCGTCCGCAACTATATCAAACCCTAGCAGTGGCGACAATTTCCCAAGCGGAGCAGCAAGACCGTTTCTTGGGAAGTGGTGAACTGAATGAACTGGCAAGCTATTTTGCATCTGGTGCAAAGCGTCTAGAAATTGCCCAGATGCTCACGGAAAATTCCGAGATTATTGTATCTCGGGCTGCCAACCGGATTTTTGTCGGCGGTTCGCCAATGGCTTTTTTAGAAAAGCCCAGAGAACCAGAATTGGCAATGGCCAGTGCTGGTGGAGATGTTAGAGAAGCGATGAAGCTGGGAACTGTAACCTACGTTGAAAGTCGAGGTGGGTTCTTAGAAAATTTGCGCTCAATCTTTAACAGCTCACCCAGTGGCCCGACTCCTCCAGGCTTTAGACCAATCAATATTGCCCGTTATGGTCCTAGCAATATGGCTAAGAGCTTGCGGGACTTATCTTGGTTTTTACGCTATGCGACTTATGCGATCGTCGCTGGTGACCCCAATATCATCGCTGTGAATACACGTGGTTTGCGGGAAATTATTGAAAATGCCTGCTCTGGTGAAGCTACGCTTGTAGCTTTACAGGAAATCAAAGCAGCGTCACTTTCTTATTTTCGCCAGGATACTGAGGCTACAGATATTGTGTCTCAGTATATGGATGTGTTGTTGACAGAATTCCAAGCACCAACACCTTCAAGCAAACTACGCCAACGTCCTTCTGGTGACCAGCAAGGGTTGCAACTGCCCCAAATTTACTTTGTTTCGGCAGAACGGCGTCCCAAGTATGTGATGAAGCCTGGATTATCATCCAGTGAAAAAAATGAAGTAATTAAAGCCGCATATCGGCAAATCTTTGAGCGCGACATTACCCGTGCTTACAGCTTGTCGATATCTGACCTCGAATCCAAGGTGAAAAACGGCGACATCTCAGTTAAAGAGTTTGTTCGTCGTCTAGCCAAATCTCCCCTATACCAAAAACAGTTTTACCAGCCTTTTATTAACAGCCGAGTGATTGAACTGGCTTTCCGTCACATTTTGGGACGGGGGCCAAGTAGCCGCGAAGAAGTACAAAAGTACTTTGCAATTGTTTCTAATGGTGGTCTGCCAGCTTTAGTTGATGCCTTAGTAGATTCTGAAGAATACAGTGACTACTTTGGTGAAGAAACAGTACCCTACCTTCGGGGGCTGGGTCAAGAAGCACAAGAATGCCGTAACTGGGGGCCACAACAAGACCTACTGAATTACAGTGCGCCTTTCCGCAAAGTACCTCAGTTTATTACCACATTCGCTGCTTATGATCGCCCACTACCAGATCAGCATCCCTACGGTTCTGGTAACGATCCGTTGGAAATTCAATTTGGGGCGATTTTCCCGAAAGAAACCCGCAACCCCAGCAGCAGTCCGGCTCCTTTTGGTAAAGATACTAAGCGCATCCTGATTCACCAAGGGCCTGGTATTAATAACCAAAATAGCAATCCCCAAGCAAGGGGCGAGTTTCCTGGTAGCCTTGGGCCCAAGGTGTTCCGGTTGGATCAACTTCCCGGCACTATTGGCAAAAAAGCTGCCAAAGGTGCAAGCGTGAAGTTCTCTGAAAGCTCCACACAAGCAGTAATTAAAGCTACTTACCTGCAAGTTTTCGGTCGTGATGTCTACGAAGGCCAGCGCCTGAAAGTGCAAGAAATTAAGCTGGAAAACGGCGAAATTTCTGTACGGGAGTTTGTCCGTGCTTTGGCTAAGTCGGATTTATTCCGTAAGCTGTACTGGACATCGCTGTATGTTTGTAAAGCGATCGAATATATCCACCGTCGCTTGTTAGGTCGTCCAACTTACGGTCGTCAAGAAAATAATAAATATTTTGACATTGCCTCCAAAAAAGGCTTTTATGCCGTAGTTGACGCGATTATTGACAGTCCAGAATACAGTGAAGCATTTGGTGAAGATACAGTTCCTTACGAACGGTATCTGACTCCTAGTGGTGTGGCGTTGCGACAACTGCGGGTTGGCAGTATTCGTGAAGATGTCAGCGCGAAAGTCCAGAAGCAAGAGACACCGCGCTTTGTGGAACTGGGTACAGTTAAAGAAAGCCGGACGGAACCAGATATTCAGTTCCGTATCAACCAAGGTGTTACCAAGCAACGCGAACAAACAAAAATCTTCAAGCAGGTAGCAGCTATCAATGATAAAGTTGCTGTGCAAACTTTGATCAGCGCTGCCTATCGCCAGATTTTTGAGCGCGATATTGCACCCTACATTGCTCAAAACGAATTTACAGCGTTAGAAAGCAAATTGGGGAATGGTGAAATCACTGTTAAAGAATTTATTGAAAGTTTGGGTTACTCGAACCTCTACCTCAAAGAGTTCTACACACCTTATCCCAACACCAAGGTCATTGAACTAGGAACGAAACACTTCCTGGGACGCGCACCCATAGATCAGGCAGAAATCCGCAAGTACAACCAGATTCTAGCTACTCAAGGTATTCGTGCCTTTATTGGGACTTTGGTAAATAGTGCGGAATACGGCCAAGTGTTTGGTGAAGATACAGTACCTTACCGTCGCTTCCCGACCCTACCTGCAGCGAATTTCCCGAATACGCAAAAGCTGTATAACCAGCTGACTAAGCAAAATGATGATGTGGTTATACCTAGCTTTAAGCCAGTACAATCCCGCATGGAGTCTAGTAAGACACCAATTTTAGCGAAGGCGATCGCAGACTTGGCAGCACAAGCCAAGCAAATCGACAAGACCAAGCCCTTGTTCATTGAACTGGGTCGTTCCTTCAACGACGGTCGCGGACAGTCGGTGGAAGTAGGTGTAGGTACAAGCCGCCGCAAGCCAGCCCGGATTTACCGCTTGACTGATGGTACAAACCAACCAGAAAGGCAACTGGTAATCAATGCTATCTACGCTCAGGTTTTAGACATATTTAGTGGTCAAATCCCTGATTACTTCCGTCGTACTGAACTAGATAGCAAACTACGGAACGGGGAAATTTCCGTCCGCGAGTTTGTCCGTGAGCTAGCCAGTTCGGAAATCTATCGCAAACGCTTCTATACGCCTTATCCCAACACCAAGGTGATTGAATTCCTATTCCGCCACCTGTTGGGGCGTGCACCGGCAACTCAAGGCGAAATTCGCGCCTACAACAAGTTGCTGGCTGATGGTGGTTTAAGAGCCGCTGTAGAGGCAATTGTAGATAGCCCAGAGTATGCCCGTTACTTTGGTGAAGATGTAGTGCCTTACCAGCGCTTCCCATCCCTGCCAGCAGGCAACTACCTCGGCAGTGTACAAGCAGCCGCTGACTTGGTGAAACAATCATGGTCTAGTCTGTCTCCCTCTGTACTAACAGGACGGTCTAGCGATCGCTAAGGTGCTACGCATAAGAGATAGGGATTAGGGCTAAGGATTAGGGATTAGGGAAGAGTCTTCCTAGTCCCCAATACCCAGCCCTAATAACCTTTTTTACCTTTCGTAACACAGTTTTCAGATTGCAGAAATAACGTAAATCTGAAAAGGAATATTACAAACTGTTAAGAGCAGTCATAAATGCTCAACATAATGCCGGAAAATATTCTCCTGAAGGTAGCTGAGTTTTAAAAGCTTTTGTACTAGAGATAGACTCAAGCATTTCGTAATTCATTAACTATGACAATTTGTCAAGTGTTGTTTGATGAAAAACGAAAAAACCAAGTTACTCTCAAACCAATTAAAGTCGCACCAGTTTAATTAAATTCTGGTTTCATTAGTACTGGAGGAATCCATTAATGAGTATCGTCACGAAGTCCATCGTGAATGCTGATGCAGAAGCCCGCTACCTTAGCCCTGGTGAGCTGGATCGGATCAAGAGCTTTGTTAGCAGTGGTGAGCGCCGCCTGCGGATTGCTCAAGTTTTAACAGACAACCGCGAGCGTCTTGTTAAGCAAGCTGGTGAGCAACTGTTCCAAAAGCGTCCTGATGTTGTTTCTCCTGGTGGCAATGCTTACGGTCAAGAATTGACCGCTACTTGCCTGCGCGACTTGGATTACTATCTACGTCTGGTTACCTACGGAATCGTTGCAGGTGACGTTACCCCCATCGAAGAAATTGGTGTTGTGGGTGTTCGCGAAATGTACAAGTCCTTGGGTACACCTATCGAAGGTGTTGCTGAAGGTGTACGTGGACTGAAGAATGTTGCTGCTTCTTTGCTATCTTCTGAAGACGCTGCTGAAGCTAGCTCTTACTTCGACTACGTTGTCGGTGCCCTATCGTAGGGTGAAACTGTTTCTCTACTGAAACAGAAGTATTGCAATACGGTTGGAAATAAGGAATTAACAACATGCAAGACGCAATTACCGCTGTCATTAACTCTTCGGACGTTCAAGGTAAATACCTTGATACTGCTGCTCTAGAAAAGCTAAAAGGCTATTTTTCAACTGGTGACCTGCGGGTACGTGCTGCTAGCACCATCAGTGCCAACGCTGCTGCGATCGTTAAAGAAGCTGTAGCAAAAGCTCTATTGTACTCTGACATCACCCGTCCCGGCGGCAACATGTACACCACTCGCCGCTATGCTGCTTGCATCCGCGATTTGGACTACTACCTCCGCTATGCTACCTATGCTATGTTAGCTGGCGATCCTTCCATCCTGGATGAGCGCGTACTGAATGGCTTGAAGGAAACCTACAACTCCTTGGGCGTTCCCGTAGGTGCTACCGTGCAAGCTATCCAAGCAATCAAGGAAGTAACCGCCAGCTTGGTAGGTTCTGATGCCGGTAAAGAAATGGGCGTTTACTTAGACTATATCTCCTCTGGCTTGAGCTAAAAGCTAGTTTGCACTTAATAATTTAGGTGCAGCTTTATTAAGGTCTGGAAATCAATCGTGAGTGCTAGAACGTTTATTGCTTATGCTGTTGAAGAGAATAGTGATGAGTGATATTGGTCTAGTATTGATGCTTGATTTCCAGCCTTGGATTGAATAATTTAAAGATTTGCACTCAAGATTTTGAGATAAAAAAGTTTTCATCATCACTACAGGAGATTACAAAGCATGGCCCGGTTATTTAAAGTTACTGCTTGTGTTCCCAGCCAAACCAGAATTCGTACCCAACGCGAACTACAAAATACTTATTTCACAAAATTAGTTCCCTATGAAAACTGGTTCCGGGAACAACAACGCATTATGAAAATGGGCGGAAAAATCGTTAAGGTTGAACTGGCAACTGGTAAGCAAGGTACTAATACTGGGTTGCTGTAATTGCTATAAACAGAAGATTATTATAGGGAGTTGTAAAGAGGTCGAAGAAGACCTCTTTTTTGTTGCTTATAGAGTTTGACTTGCTGATGTCACCCTACAAGGTACGCCTAAACAAACTAAGCCTGCGATCGCAGGCTTATCTGAAGCGTATTGGCTTATCAATTCTAGTATGGGTAGGTTAACACTAACAGCCAATAAATATCGTCTTGCTGACATCTAGATTCCATCAAACATCTTTACAAGGCAACAGCGCTTAGTATAAAGCGCAACATAATTACTAGTATTCTGTATAGGACTAGCCTGCTCAACAGTTTTATCAAAAACGATTAGCGTCTCCTTACCAACCTTTAGCCAGTCTTCATAGGGCACGCTCATATCGCCTTCAACACCGCCAATATACTTCCTTGCCAGATCATAAACATAGCAAACTTGAAATCGTAAAAATGCGGTTGCAATCATGCTAGTTTGCAGTATTACAATAGCAGCAGTCCTGTCCTGGTTTTCCCTGAACTCACCTTGTATACCAGAAGACAGGATTTAAGGTTTGACTCAAGCAAAGTTTTACATTTAAATAACCACTGTTCGGCATGAGTTTGTCAAGCTTTGATTAAATTTATTCAGTAAACCTTGGCGTATCAAGAGGAAACTTTTATGTATGGATTAGTAAACAAAGCGATTCAAGATATGGTTTGCACTCGCTTTGGTAAGGATACTTGGCAAGAAATTAAGCTTAAAGCTGAAATAGAAGTAGATGTTTTCATCAGCATGGAAGGCTATCCTGACGATATGACTCACAGGTTAGTGAAAGCTGCTAGTGTTGTTCTCGGTTTATCTCCTTCAGAAATCATGCAAGCCTTTGGAGAATTTTGGGTTCAGTATACATCTGAAGAAGGCTATGGCGAAATGATGGATATGAGTGGGGATACACTACCTGAATTTTTAGAAAATCTTGACAATCTTCATGCTCGTGTAGGAATTAGCTTTCCTAAGCTGAGTCCGCCATCATTTGAGTGTACTGAAATGGAAGAGAATTCTCTGAGCTTACACTATCGTTCCACCAGAGATGGGCTTGGTTCAATGGTTATTGGTCTAGTTAAAGGATTAGGAAAAAGGTTTGATACAGAAGTTGATATTCTACAAACTCAGAATCGGGATGAGGGTGCTGAACATGATGAATTTTTAGTTAAATATAAGCCTAATTGAATGCAGTATGCTTCCTCCTTACCTGAGCCTTTCACCAGAATTGTTTGCAAAAGCTTTCCCATTTCACTTTGTATTTAATAAAAATTGCGAAATTTTACAAGTCGGTAGCGTACTAGAGCGTATTAGCCCTAAGCAGCTAGTTGGTAGCCAAATTGAACAACATTTTCATATTAATCGTCCCAAAATTCAAGCTGATTTTGATGCTATTAATAAGAATTCCCGCTCTTTTTTCATATTAGAGTTTCTGCACAATAAAATGCAGATGAAGGGTCAAATGATGTATCAACAAGAGCAGGAAATCATGTTTTTCTTGGGTTCTCCCTGGATTACTGACACGGCTAACCTTGCTCCTTTTGGAATAAAACTAAAAGACTTTGCTATTCACGATCCAATTGTTGATTTTCTTTTTCTACTAGAAGCTCAGAATGCTGCTTTGGCTGATACTCAAAAGTTAACGGTAGAACTGACTCAGCAGAAGGCACAACTACAAATTGCTGTTCAAATCAAAGAGAATTTAGCTGACATTGCTGAGGCGCAGGCGAAAAAATTAGAAAATTCTTTAAGAGAACTACAGCAAACCCAATCCCAATTAGTTCAGGCTGAGAAGATGTCAAGTTTAGGACTGTTGGTTGCCGGAGTAGCTCATGAGATTAATAATCCAATCAACTTTATCTATGGTAATTTAAATTATGCTCAAGAATACACTGAATATTTAATAAAGCTTTTACAGCTTTATAAACAAATTTATGTCGAACCTGCACCAGCAATTAAAGATTATCTTGAAGAACTTGATTTCAATTATTTAGTTGAGGATTTACCTAAAATATTAAAGTCAATGAAGGTAGGTGCAGAGCGGATCACTGAAATTGTACTTTCTTTACGAAACTTCTCTCGACTTGATGAAGCTGGGCTGAAAAAGGTTAATATTCACGAAGGGCTTGATAGTACTCTGTTAATTTTACAAAATCGCTTAAAAGAAACTCTTAATAGACCCAAGATTGAAGTTATTAAAAACTATGGTAACTTACCTTTGATAAATTGCTATGCTGGGCAGCTAAATCAAGTATTTATGAATATTATCAGTAATGCGATTGATGTGTTCGATATTTACGATAGTAAAAGTGCTAGATCAGAAATTAAAGCTAAACCTTGTCAAATTACAATTACTACAGAATGTATAAAGACAAATTATATTACTATAAGAATTGCTGACAATGGCCCAGGAATGGCGGAATCAGTTAAGAAAAAGCTGTTTGATCCATTTTTCACAACTAAGCCTGTAGGAAAAGGTACGGGTTTGGGATTATCAATCAGCTATCAGATTGTGGTTGAAAAACACAGGGGAAAACTTAGCTGTATCTCGGAACCCGATAAAGGATCTGAATTCTGGATTGAAATTCCTTTATCAATAAACAGTCAGCTAGTAGATGATGCGGGCTTAGTAAGCCGTATTAAATGAATAATTTAATCAATAAAACTTTATTAAAAATATTTAAACTATTTATTAATTTTTGTAGTTGCTTAGTAACATCTGCAATTTTAAATTACGAATTTAATTAAAGTGGAATAGTTGTATACAGCAATAACCAAGTTTTTTACAATTTTTTTACTTAGCTGTTCATAACTACCATTTAAAAATATACGGTTAAATTTTTTGTTTACCAAAAAAAGCTGCAATAGTCTAAATTTTATATTTCATTCTCAGGCTGCTGTCTAGAAAGCAGCTTTACCATTTTATGAAACGTCTTCTTTTCATTACAGAACGATTTGCACCAGATTTAGGGGGCTTGGCTAGTAGTGCAACACGTCTGGTGACAACACTCTCTCAATTAGGTATAGCAATTGATGTTGTCACCTGGAGTCGTTATTTACAACCAGGTGAAGTATTGCCACCAGAAACTTTAGAACAAAATGTTTGCATCTATCGTATAGGGTTATATCGTCATTGGGATATGACGATGCCTCATACCCTAAATGTTCTCGACTGGTTACACCCGTCTCATGCTTATGATGCTGTGTGGGGCCATTACTTGTTTCCAAGTGGTTTTTTGGCTACTTGGTTTGCTGGACTTAAGGGATTAGCCAGCACAGTTAGTGCCCGTGGTAATGATATTGATCGCGAAATGTTTCCGCCAGGAGATTTTGCCCGCCTGCAATGGACACTGCAACATACCAAGGTAGTCACTGCTGTAAGTGCTGATATGTCTCGCAAAATTCAACTACTTAGTGGACGGAATGATGTATTGGTACTGAAAAATGCGGTTGATACAGAAATATTTTCTCTTTCTCTACAGGCTACAAGCTTGGGTTTAGACAAGCAAAACCCACCTGCAACTAGAGAGGCTTTAGGAATTGCGCCTGATGAAGTAGTACTAGGATTTTGTGGAGAATTAAGAGAAAAGAAAGGGCAAAAGTTTCTGCTAAATGCTTTGACAACAGTTCGTCAAGTGCGTCCTGCTTGTCTGTTGATTATTGGTGAGGTAAGGACTTCCCAGGAATCTATATTACATTTGTATAAAACTCACGAACCAGAAAATGCCCAGCGAATTGTAATTACTGGACATTTACCTAATCCTAAAATGGTTGCTGAATATCTGCGACTGTGCGATGTTTACCTTCAGCCTTCACTATGGGAAGGAATGCCAAATGCACTATTAGAGGCTATGGCTTGTGGCTGTTGCTGTATCGCCAGTGATGCGGGGGGTATTGCTGAGGTGATTGTACATGGCCAAAATGGCTTTTTGCTACCTCGTTCGCATCTGCACAAGCTGGGTGAGGCGGTGCTGGAATGTTTGGCAATACCCCTAGAGGAGAAACATCAAATTACGCAAGCTGCACGCGATCGCATTTTAACTGAATATTCCATAGCTCAGGAAAAACTACAACTTCAAACTTTAATCGACCGCTTAATTCCCAATTCTGCATAAGCAGCAATTAAAGCTTCGCCAGCACGTTGCCAAGTGTAACACTCCTCAATCCGTTGGCGAGCATTTACCGCTATTTGGGTTGCTAATTCTGGATTGTTTTGCAACTGTAACACAGCATCTCTGATTGCCTTTGCTGAACCTGATTTGACTAATAAAAAATGTCTTCCATCTTCTCCTAATTCTCTTACCACGGGCAAATCGCTAGCAATCACAGGTTTTCCCGTTGCCATTCCTTCTAAAATCTTTAGAGGACAGCAACCTTGAATTAAGTTGCGATCGTTAGGCGTTAGCGGGGCCAAAATTATATCTGAAGCATGGATATGTTCAACCAATTGTGTTTGCGACATTGGTTCTAAAATAGTTAACTCATCTGTTACTCCCAACTTTAATGCCAGTTGGTTGAGTTTTTTAACCTGGTAGTCTCTAGCTTGCCCTATCACTGTTAAACAAGCAGGTAAATCTCGGCTTACTAAGGCCAAGGCCTCAATTGCGAGATTTACACCTTGCCAAGATGAAAGTGTACCAAAATATAATATTCTTAGCTTCCTTTTAGGGCTGGGAAAGTTGCCATCCCTCCATGAAGAATGGTGGAAATTTGCAGAATTTAAATTATAGGTAAATACATTTAAATCTACACCATTGGGAATTACACGAATTTTTGTTGCAGGTATACCTCTAGCTTGCAAATATTCGTTAGTAACATTACTGGGCGTGATAATTAAATCGGCTGCTTCTAAACAAATTTGTTCTTGGGATTGCAATTTATGTAGCAGTTCTTGATCATCGGCAACATCAGGATAGCGATATTTTAATTCTATTGAAGGTAGACCGTTTACTTCAAAGATTAAGCGATCGCAGTATTGCTGTTTATTGAGTGCGATCGCAAAGCCTTCGTAAATCGAACGAATATGGATTACCTCAAATCTCTGCCGTTGCAACCATGATTTTAAAACCCGACGAAAATATAAAATTCTTTGAATCAAGTTATCACCGATAGCTGGCAAAGCTGTTTGCATAACTTGCGGATAAATCTCATAATAATCTATACTTGCCGCTGTTGGAGAAACTGTTACTAACTGGACATCACCAAAAGCTGCCCCTAAAGCAACAGAAAAAGCCGCAATATGAATTGCTGCGCCCTTCGGTGCGGGAACCGTATCAAAGGCGATGTAAGCTATTTTTGATTTATTCATCAATGTCTATAAATTCCGTTGACACTTAATTTTGTGTTTGATATACTGGCGGCAAATTTATATATGTTTTAGCTAATATATTTTTTTTATAGCTTAATTCTCAAATAACTTAAATAAAGTTAATAAAATTGCATATAGTGGGAAACTCTAACCAAATAAATATCTGGTTAAATTGCAATTATGAGGTTTTGATAAAATGCCTATTGAATTAAAACAATTTCGAGAAAATTTAATTTATGCAACGAAAGCAAAAACTGCCATTGTAATGGCTGATTTGCAAGAATTAGCAGCACTGGATAATTTTGCAGAACTACAACAAAACAAATTTAACAAATTAGCGCTTTATTATTTTTTGGCAGTAGTTGCTGTAATTATACTATTTGTGATTGTATCTACCTTCCAAGTTGATGCTGGAGGATTAGCCTTAGTAAAAATTGTGCTATTTTTGACTGGTAATGGTTTGGCGATCGCTTGTATTTATAACTTAGTAAAAAGCTCAAAATTCAGCAATCTGAATATTAGTAATTATCGCTATGAGCTAACAAATAGAGTTTTGCAGATGTTATCGAGAGATATGGAGGAAGATAAAGAAATTGAACTAAAACTATCTTTTAAACCTATTGTTATCCCAGAAAATAAAATAGAAACTATAGCTCATCCATATAAAGAAAACTGGAAGATAGATAAACATCAGCATGAATGGTTGCAACTTAAAGGACAGTTTTTAGATAAAACTCGCTTTGCCTTAAGTGCTACTGAACTATCTAAAACCCAATACGGTTGGAAACGTAGCAGAAGTGGCAAGAGTAAGTATAAATCAAAAACAAATTCTGTAGGATTAGATGTAGTTTTAACATTAAACTATCCCCAGCGCCGTTATGGAGCAGTTAAAGTTTTACAAAATGAAGTTACTGATGCAGTCAAACTTCCTAAATTATCTTATATGAAAGGGTTGAAAGTGACAGAAAAGGCAATACATATGGCTGTCAGAATTGCTCCACAAGTGGCAACTAATCAAGAAGAGATATATCAAACAATTACTATGATGTTTTTGAGCCTGTATCAAGTGTTAAATCTAGCAAAAATATTGGCTAAGTAATTAGTAAGATGAAAATAATTTTCCAAACTTTACTGTCATTTGTTTTAACTGCTTTGATTTCTAGCTGTGTTAGTGGTAATAAACCTGTAAACGATGCATCTACTCAAAGCATTCCACAAACAGCACCGATTACCACTAATGTTGCAGCGACTTCTGCTAAAATTCAGTTTAAAACTGAGGGAGGTTCTGAATTATTTGCCCTTAAACAAGAAGCAGATGGAGCTAAATTAGTAGATGGCAATAACCAAGAACTAGCAAGAATCAAAGCAGATAAATCAGGAAAAATTAAAATTAAAAATGCCTCAGAAAAAGTTTTGGGTTATGTAGTAAATCAACAAGGTCATTGGAAGCTGAAGAACCCAGAGCAAACTCAAGATTTATATATTCTCAGACGACAGAATGATAGCGATTATAAGTTAGAAGATGCGTCTAAAAAAGAAATTTATCGAATTAAAGTGGGCAAAAATGGTGTTGACATTATAACTCCAGATAATAGCTTAGTTTATCAAGTAAAAGTTAAGAATGGTAAAACATCTTTAAGAAAAGCTTCAGATAAAACAATTTTTTATACTAAATCTGGTTTGTCAAATATTGCATTTGCTTGCTTTGGATTTGATGTTCTTACCCGCGAACAACAAGCGGCTCTAGCTTATGCTGTAAATTTAACAGAAGGAAAATAACTTTGCAGATTCAGCTAACTTGGATAGACCCCAATACAGAAGAACGTCGAGAACCGTTACTAGAAACTCCCGTAGCAATTGGACGGCAATTTCAAATAATGCCACAACAATATAATGAGCAAAGAGTTTCTAGATTAGTCATTGAAGATGACTTGGTTGCAGATTACCATGTTTTGATTGACTGGCAAAATCAAGAATTAATTATTACCGACCAAGATACTAATAGTGGCATTAAGATTAATGACGTACAGGTGAAGACTGGTAGCCTCAGAGATGGCGATCGCATCACAATTGGTGCTTGTGAAATTGTAGTAAACTTTGCGGCACAAACGACATGGGAGTGCGATCGCCAAGTGGGTTTTCTTTTCAAACGGCGTTGTGGACGTACTGATAGGACAGGCTGTCCTCACTGCAATGATTCATACGAAAATGACTATGCCTATTACTCTGAATATGGTTATTATCGGTCTGGAGCTTGGGGTAGCGATTATTATGATAACCGTGATGCGTACTCCTATGACCCCCAAACTGGCAACGTAGAATTTACAGAAGCCGATTCTGTGAGTTTAGAAAATGAGAGATATGATGATTTTGAAAGTAATATGGGTGCAAGTTAAATAATTCAAAATTCAAATAACAATATAATTTCTTAATTTTAATTGGAGAGAAGCAACCGAATCTTGAGTAAGACTTGGTTAATTTACGCCTTGGGTGGCGGTTGGGGACATCTGAATCGTGCTTTATCCTTGGGGAGAATTGCTGCGACTCAAAGAAAAGTAAAGATTATTACCAATAGCCCTTATGCACAACATATAGATGATGAGGGTTGCTTAGTGCAGCGCATTCCTCATAATGCAGGTTTTTCGGAAGCTTGTTTGCGAGTACGAGAACTTTTATCCTGTACTTGTTACGATCGCTTAATTATCGATACTTTCCCCAGAGGCTTAGGGGGTGAGTTAGCAGATGTCTTACCCAATTTGCATCACATCCCGCGGATTTTAATTCATCGGGATATTAACCCACGCTATGTTGCAGCCAAGAAATTAGAGTCTTTTGTCATAGAAAACTTTGATAAGGTAATTGTACCTGGAGAGGGGAAAGATTTACCTTTTTGTGCATTACCTAACGTGCAGCATACAGCACCTTGGTTGATTCGCAACTCTTGGGAGTTACCAGATAGAATCACTACGCGATCGCATATCCTAAAAGTTGACAAATCTATAAAAACTATCCTTGTTTGTGCATCTGGGCAAACATCAGAGTTAGCTTTATTTGGGCAATTAGCGCTGCAACTACATCAAAATTTTCCTGAATGTGCAGTCAGAATTTTAGCTGCAACTTGCCCAACAGAATGCCCAGAGGGTTTATGCGTGTCTCATCATCCAGGTATTGAATGTGTAGCAGCAGCTGATGTCGTCATTGGCGGAGCAGGTTACAACACAGTTTACGAATGTGCCGCTGTCGGTGTACCCTTAGTAGCATTAGCTTTGGAGCGACTATACGATCGCCAAAAAAAAAGAGCTTGCAAGGTTGAATGGGTAGGTGATATCGAAGATGCAATATCTGACAACCAACTGCTACGCATCTACACAACCGTTAAGACACTCTTAGAACAAGTAGAACCAGAAACAAAGCTGTCTGTGCCATCTTATATTAACGGTGCTATAGAAGCAGTGCATCAGATTGAGCAAACTCGATAGCTAAAAAGTCTTCGAGATTGGTAATCATAACTATAGGACTCCTATTCAATTTTTGAAAAAAATTTCGTACACTCCTCTGTTCCTTATTCCCTGCCTACGCAGATAAATTCAAGAAACAAAGCGGACTTGTATATTACATAAACTTATAACTGAACTATTTTCCATTCCCGAATCTAAAATCTTAAAATATCATACCTGTACTCATCGTGAATCTACGCCGTCTGATTCCAATTTTTGATAGTTCTGTCTCCAGCTGGGCTTTAGAGGCGCGGCTGTTGCGTTGGTTGACATTTACTTGGCTATTTGTCGGTTTGATTATCCTGTTTTCAGCATCTTATGTTGTTGCTGATGCTCGTCATGATGATGGGCTGTATTACTTTAAGCGTCAAGTCCTTTGGGTAATAGCTTCCTTAATTGGATTCAACTTTATCGTCAATACGCCCTTAAAGAAAATTTTGGGGGTATCTCACTGGTTTTTCTTTGTATTTTTAACTCTAATTTTCGTCACCCTAGTTCCAGGATTGGGAAAGAAAGCTTTTGACGCAGCACGCTGGATAGCTATCGGGCCAGTCCCAATTCAACCCTCAGAATTAATTAAACCCTTTTTAGTACTACAAAGTGCGCGACTATTTGGGCAATGGGATAAACTAAGTTGGCGGGTTCGCTTCACTTGGCTAGGAATTTTCTGTCTTGTACTGCTAGGAATTATTGCCCAGCCTAACTTGAGTACAACAGCATTGTGCGGTACAACTATTTGGCTGATAGCTCTAGCAGCTGGGTTACCTTACAAGTACTTAGGAGGAACGGCAATTGGTGGAGTAATGTTAGCCCTACTCAGTATTAGCATCAAAGAGTATCAGCGCAAGCGGGTGATGTCCTTCCTCAACCCTTGGGCTGATGCTACAGGAGATGGGTATCAGTTAGTGCAGAGTTTGCTAGCAGTCGGTTCTGGGGGAATTTGGGGTTCTGGGTATGGACTTTCCCAACAAAAATTATTTTATCTACCAATTCAGGACACCGATTTTATTTTTGCAGTGTTCGCCGAAGAATTTGGCTTTGTTGGCAGTATAGTGCTGTTGGTATTATTAGCGTTATTCGCCACTCTCGGATTAATCGTAGCACTCAAGGCTAAAAGTCCAGTGTATCGACTCGTAGCGATTGGTGTAACCATAGTGATGGTAGGGCAATCATTACTTCATATTGCTGTGGCTACAGGTGCTATGCCAACTACTGGCTTACCTTTACCTATGTTTAGTTATGGTGGGAATTCGATGATTTCAAGTTTAGTAGCAGCTGGGTTGCTGATTAGGGTAGCACGGGAGAGTAGCGAAGCAGAAATAGTACCGTTGCGATCGCCTGAACCTCAAAATCAACGTCAGCGCCGGACTTTCCATAGAACCAAAGTTTAATTTTGACTGGAACCAACACTACTGCTACCACGTCGGTTCAATCAACACTATTAGCATGGCTGCCAATACTGGGTTTTTTACTTTGGATATTGAATTGCTTAGATGTGTCCAATCGGTGTTCGTACTAGTCACTCAACTCATGCCTTAGAAACCGGTTTAGCAAAACTTTGGCTGCTGCTGGTGGGAGTGAACCAATACGAAGATGAGCAAATACCTTGTTTGCGTTACTCAGCATTAGATTGTCAGGGATTAGGAGAAGCATTAAACGCAGCAACGCAAGGATTTCCCCAGAAAGAGGTGATAATTCACCACGATTTTTCTCACCAGCAGCCGCAGTTAGAAAATGTACGTGCCAGTCTTAGACATATAGCAGCCGCCACTAAACCCATTGATACTGTTGTATTTTATTTTTCAGGACATGGGATGCTAGACTCCTTGAGTCAGCAAGTGGTGTTGTGTCTTCAAGATACTCAAAAAGAAAACCTAATAGACACTGGTTTAAAATTACAAGAACTGTTGCAACTGTTGGAGAATTGTTCTGCCCAGCAGCAATTACTGTTACTCGATGCTTGTCATAGCGGTAGTATGACACTGTTGGGTGCTAAAGGAGAAGACCCCCAACGCAACCCTACACAAGAGTTAGTAGAAGTTCTGCGACAACGAGCCGCCCAAAGAAAAGGATTTTACGCCCTCTTATCTTGCGATCGCGAACAGCAATCTTGGGAATTTCCCCAATTAGGACACGGAGTATTTACTTATTACTTAATTCGAGGATTAAGAGGAGAGGCTGCGGACTCCCAAGGAGTAATTGAGGTCGATGGACTTTACCGATATGTTTATCATCAAACACTGGCATACATAGATAAAGCAAATCAGCAGTTACGAGTGATTAATCAGCTCAAAAAAGGACGAGGCGACACTTCCATTCATTCCGAATATCCAGCACAAACGCCTAAGCGAATTGTAGAAGGGGTAGGAGAAGTTATTTTAGGACTCAAACCTGAAAAAACAGTTGCTTCACAGCATCCACGACAGGCATTAATTGTAGAAGGACTCCCCAAAAGTCATTCCTCGGCTTTGAGTAAAATACTCAGCACTGCTGGTGATTTTGAAACAGATTATTGGACTGTAAAAGACAAAAACCCCCAGTCAGATGTACGCAAAGCGATCCAAAAGTGTTTGTTATCTCAATCTTTTGCCGAATCAACCACTACCTCTACTACCTCAGAAGAAGCCGCAACGGTCTTTTTATATCTGCGAGGGCAAATTCAAGAGATAGAACAAGGAGAAGCGGTATTACTATTATCTGACGATGTTGTACTTTATCGCTCATGGTTGAGAAAACAGCTACGTAGATGCCGATCGCAACAAATCATCATTTTAGATTGTCCCTTACAAGAAGGGATAGTTTCTGTACGCGATTGGCTGGAAGAACTGCAACTGAGCTTAGATGAAGGACAATGCTTAATTGTTGCTGCTGCACCACCTCACGAGAATGAACGATTTGCTTGTTGTTTATTAGAAACCCTGAATCAAGCAAATCAGTTATCTGGACTAACCGCAGCAGGTTTGATTACACAATTGCAAATCGAATTAGCCAAAACCGACATTCAATTATATTTTTGGCTATCTGGTTCTCAAGGAATTATTGAAGTATTACCAGGAAAAACCCTATTTTCAGGTGAAAGTATAGAGCAAAAGGCTGAAGATATTGGCAGTCTTCCTGATGATTTGAGTTCTGCCGTAGGGATAGATTACACTCATCTGCGGGATTTACTCCAAGCTAAGAGATGGTTGGAAGCGGATCGAGAAACTACAACTCTCATGCTGAAGGTAGCCGGACACAATGAACAGCAATACCTTGATGCTCAAAGCTTAGAAAGCTTTCCCTGTAAAGACCTTAATACTATCAACAAACTTTGGATAAATTATAGTCATGGGCGCTTTGGTTTTAGCATCCAGCACCGTATCTGGCAAAGTATTAAAAATAATTCTGCCACAGACCCCGTGCTGTCCTTGATGATTGGTAGCGCTAAAGTCGCCGCCTCAGAAAGCTGCATTGATTTTGCCAATCGCGTTGGTTGGCGTCTGAAAGACTCTTGGGTTAATTATGACGCTCTCATCTGGCAAGGAGAAGCCCCCATCGGACATCTACCTTATGTTGGTTTTTTTGAACAAGTTTGGCGTGTCAAACTATTAGGTATTTGGGAATGGCATAGTGCGATCGCAACAGCTGCTTGGTGGGAATTGTGCGTTACTCTGTTCTCGCGTATTGAAACTTGTAAAGATGAATTCATTGAGTGTTTATAAACAATAGCTGTGAGAAATTTAACAATTTTCTCCTGACTGTTCACAAGCACCAATGCTTACCCAACTGCTAGATTGTTTACCATCTAGCTCGCTAAACCATTCTTTTTTCCAAATCGGTGCATTGTGTTTAAGGGTATCAATAGCATAGCGACAAGCTTCAAAAGCCTCACCACGATGGGGACAACCCACGGCGACTAAAACACTAATTTCTCCAACTTGTAAACGCCCAATACGATGATGAATCACTACCCGATTCACATTAGCCCACAAAGAGCGAATATCATCTGCTATTTGTAAAAATACCCGCATTGCCATTGGTTCGTAAGCTTGATACTCCAAACAAACCACAGGCTTACCTTCAGTTTGATTGCGAACCATTCCACTCATCACAACCACCGCGCCATTAGCTGGATCATCAGCTTTAGCGTAGATTTCCTCAACAGACAATGGCGCAAAGGAAATAGCAAAGCTATCTTCAGCTCTTGGTTTAATAGAATTCACTGTATTTGTCACGACAGTTTCCAGATTATTTAGCATTAGTATTTATAACAAATAGATGATTTTCCTTGAATACAAGGACTAATACAATTGGCATATAACTGTTACAAAGGAGGCTATAACACTGTCGATTGTGAGTAAATATATTTATAACAATTCGTAATTTTATACGACAACTTTTTCGCTAAATAAAGCAGAAAAAGAAATCCATAATTTACGGGCTGATGGCTATACTGAATTAATTGATGAACATCAATCCTTCCTTGTCGCCATTGGCCATGAAATTAATATATAGCAGTCTTAAATGATTCGTGCAATCTTCTCTTCTCATCCTTGATTTTCTACCCTGTGCTAAACCACTAGCCTGTGGCTTCTAACAAGGTACGCGTCAACGTTAAAAAAGTTATTTTTATAACGGAAACTGATTATGATAAGTGGGCTAGTTGCTCCAAGAATCCCACGGCTATGAAAATATTGCGATCGCTCGTTTTCATAGCCGTGATAGCGTCATAAATGCAATAGCTTAGAGATTTCTCTAAATATACAGCACTTGCTACAAGTCGGTAAACCTGCATAATGCAGTGCCTTGAAACAAATCTGACCTCTGCTCAATTCCTACAAGTCAGGTGGCAAAATTACTTGATCAATAGCATGGATGACACCATTGCTGCCTGTAATATCTGGCTGAGTGACATTCGCTTCATTTACCTTCACTCCTGTAGTAGGGTCAACTTTGATGTTGATTGCACCACCCTCAATACTCTTGACTTCGCCAGATTTCAAATCGCTCGCTAATACCCTACCAGGTACTACATGGTAAGTTAATATTTTTACTAATACTTCTTTATTCTCAGGCTTCAACAAATCTTGTACTGCATCTTGTGGCAATTTAGAAAATGCAGCATCAGTAGGCGCAAAGATGGTGAAATTATTGTTTCCTTGCAACGCTTCTGCCAATCCAGCTGCTTTCAAAGCTTTAGTGAGTGTTGTAAAAGAACCGTTGGATTCTGCCAGCACTACCAAGTTCTTGCCTTGAGTGTTGGTCGTTCTTCCTGGGGTTTGAGTAGGTATAGTAGTTGAAGGTGTTTGTCTTGGTTGCGTGGTAGGTGTAGTTGCAGGGCTACTACTTGGGGAGGGTGCAGCACTATCACCACGGTTATAGGGAGGCTCATTGAAAATACTTGGTCTGGGATTGAGCGTCCTTTTCTTGGGTTTTTGAGCTACCAAATTTCTGTTAGAAGTTCTTTCTTTTGCTGTTTCTGATACAGACTCAGCCGATGTATATTCAGCGTTTACCTCAATGCGTTGACTCCGGTTATAGGGGGCCTCGTTAAAAATGCTGGGGTTGGGATTGACTGCTTCTTTTGCTCCAGATGGTAAAGTAACCAAGAAGCTAAAGCCGGTGGCTCCCACTATACCTGCCAAACTGAGCAGAAATTGGTTGTAATTTATTTTCATAAATTTGTTTTGTTTGTTTTATGCTAAATAGGTTACATAAAGATTTATATCATTTTGTTATCCATAAAATCTAACCTTAGAAGTAAGAATTGTTCGTACAAATAATATAATGCTCATAAATTTAAATTAACTGAAAATAACGATAATAAAAATTACTAAGTATTTTCGATTCAAGGTAATTGGAATTGAGTTTACCTTACCGATTATTGTTCTATGATGGCGTTCAGTGGGGCTTAAGTAATATTTTACCCAATGCCAACGTCAACAAAGTATTAGTTATTAGTTATACAGCTTTTACTACTAAAAATATATTCAGTAAATAATTTTATGGGAAAATTATACATATATAACAAGAATTTAATAATGGGATTTCAAGGCAGATTTAATACGTTCTGTACTGTAACTTCCTCTTTCTGCGCTAGCTTGAACAGCATCAATTACGGCATAAGCAAGTTATAAGCCGCCATCAAACATTTTTCACTTTAGCTAGTTCATCTTTTTTGAGCTGTTGCCATTCCAATTTAATTGGAATTGTCGGGACTCAATTTTATTTGGCGTAGATGCGAAGTGCGCGAAGAGAATCAGTTTTTTTACTAGCCGCCATGAAAAAATATCCTGCAAATATGCAACGCTTAAATTTTAGCAAGAATCGCTTGAGCAGCCGCTTCATCGGTAATCAGTCCGGTAATTAACTTGCCATGCAGAGCAGCCAGAATTGCTTCTGCCTTTTTCACTCCACCTGCCACACCAATGATCAGCCGACGAGCTGGTTGTTCAAGAGGTACGCTGGCAACTCGGCTGTTGGTTCCCTGTTGCAGTAACACTCCCTGATGATCATAAGCCCAACCCGCAATTTCTCCTACTGCGCTTAGTTCAATTAATTCAGCCACCTCATCGTCATTGATGAAGCCGTCTTGATGTAATGGGGCATTCCAAGCAATGTGACTGATGCCGACAAACGTTACCTTGGCTTGCTCTGCAAGAGTTTTGACGGCGATAAACGATCGCTGTGTCTGCAAAAGTTCCCGTTCTTCAATGCTAGTCGCCACAACCGGAGTCGGCACTGGGTAGGCTTGAGAACCGACGCGATCGGATAAATGCATGACCACTTCGTGGCGACCTGCACGCCCAAAGTGAGACATATTCCCAATAATTGAAACAATTTTATGCTGGGGTTGGTTCATTGAGGGGATTTGCTCCACCATTGCTCGCAATGTGCGACCTGAAGACAACGCCAGTATAGTCGGGGTTTTCGCCATCAGGTAACCCTCTAGATGGGTGGCAGCACACATGCCAAGCCCGTATAATGTATCACCGCTGCCTGCGTCAGTTGGTACGACTTCACAAAGCGACAGACCAAACTTATCACGTAACGACTCAGCCAGAGCAATGCATTCACTCAGAGGATGATCGAGGCGAAATTTGATCAATTTTTCACTGACTGCCAGTGCCACCAAGCGTTGTGCAGCTTGCCGGGATACATTAAGTTTTGCTGCAATCTCCTCTTGTGTATTGCCAGCAATGTAATACAGCCAAGCAGCATGAGCAGCTAGATCGAGCTTGCGCGCCCTAGGGGGCAAGCCAGCCTTGCTGGCATCGCGCCGATCTAAGAAAGGTTCTCCCATATCCCACCTTTAAAAACTATGTCCCTATCAAAGGAATGATTGCATTATTTTGAGTATATGCCCAAGGAAATAAATTTTGCTCAATATCTGGAAATTTCTATTCACCACCAGTAACCTCCAAGTTAAACCCAGTAATGTAGCTTGCCTCATCACTCATGAGAAATGCTACCCCATTCGCCACCTCTGCCAAACTCCCCAAACGCCTCATCGGTACTGAATTAATCATCTGTTGCTCAACCACCTTGGGGTCGGTATCAAAGTACTGGGAACCAACTGCGGCTTGCAATTCTGTTTGCCGCGTCCACATAAAACCGGGGCCGATGAGCGCAGGCGAAAGCGCATTTACCCGGATGCCGTAAGGAGCCAAGTCTTTCGCTGCTGTTTGAGTCATTCCAATCACCGCAAATTTTGAAGCACCATAAGCTAACATATTTGGCGGCCCAACTACACCTGCATAGCTCGCCATGTTCACGATCGCACCTCCACCGCCAGAACGCAAATACTGTGCAGCTGTCTTGAGAACGTGGAAAACGCCGACAACGTTAATATTAATCACCTTTTCAAAATCATCTTCAGGATATTCTTCTGTTTTGGCAAATGCTCCTTGATAACCAGCGTTATTAAATATATAGTCAATCCGCCCAAGCTGTTTCACTGCGTCAGTAAAAGCTTTGGCAACATCATCAGCAGATGTAACATCACAGCGAAACGAACCGACGGGAACGTTGTAACTTTTTAATTCCTCAGCCACATCTGCCATTTTCGGTTCATTCAAATCTAGTAAGGCTACACCTGCGCCATTAGCAGCAAAACGTTGTGCAGTTGCCTTACCAATATCGCCTGCACCGCCTGTAATTAGGATGGTTTTACCTGCAAACTCATAGGTTGCTTTCGCTGCCATAGTTTCAACCTCTTATTGAAGAATTGTTGCAAATGCCCGTCATTGAAGTGGGGTTGGTATGATTCTATTATTGAGCTTTTACTCAAATTTAGAGCATAAAATCAAAAATTTTCTCCGTTCGATATTTTACATCAAAGGAGTAATGCGATGCGTATCCCCCGCTTCGCTAAAGTACTGGTGGCATTTCTCGCAGGAGTGATGCTGGCGCAATTGCTACACGCTTGTGCACCGCGATCTCAAGCCGCAGGGAAAACTACACTGACGATCGCTACAGTCAACAACGGCGACATGGTAGTTATGCAGGGGCTTTCCCGGAAGTTCGAGGAAGCTAACCGTGATATTCAACTGCGGTGGGTGGTGCTAGAAGAAAATGTCTTGCGCCAACGCACAACCACAGATGTTGCTAGCCAAGGCGGTCAATTTGATGTGCTAACAATCGGTTCTTATGAAACGCCAATCTGGGCTAGGCGGGATTGGTTGAGACCCTTGGATCTAGGCGCAAACTACGACGTAGATGATTTGCTCAACCCCATCCGCGAAGGACTTTCCCACAACGGCAAACTTTATGCCGTGCCATTCTATGGGGAAAGTTCCATGCTGTACTACCGAAAAGACTTGTTTGATAAAGCCGGGATTACGGTTCCCGAACAGCCAACGTATCCTCAGATGAGAGAATGGGCAAGCAAAATCCATAATCCAGCCAATGGAGTTTACGGAGTTTGCTTGCGGGGAAAACCCGGTTGGGGTGAAAACATGGCATTTGTTTCCACATTAGTCAACACCTATGGCGGACGCTGGTTTGACATGAAGTGGCAACCAACGATTAATACTCCAGCTTGGAAAGATGCGATCGCCTTTTATGTTGATTTGCTCCAAAAGTATGGGCCGCCGGGAGCAAGTTCCAATGGTTTCAATGAGAATCTAGCGTTATTCTCAACTGGCAAATGCGGGATGTGGGTAGATGCAACCGTTGCAGCAGGATTATTATCCAATCCCAAAGAATCCCAAGTACATGATCAAGTTGGCTTTGCCCGTGCGCCAATTGAACAATATCCTAACGGCTCAAACTGGCTTTGGGCTTGGGCGTTAGCAGTTCCAAAAACATCAAAATCACCGGAAGCTGCACAAAGGTTTGTTGCTTGGGCAACATCAAAAGAATATATCCAACTAGTTGCTAAGGAAAATAGCTGGGTTGCTGTACCACCAGGAACTCGGACTTCCACATATCAAAATCCCAACTATCGCAAAGCTGCACCCTTTGCGGAAATCGTGCTGAGAGCAATTCAATCTGCCGATGTTACCCGCCCATCTGCAGAACCAACTCCGTATAAGGGAGTTCAATATGTGGATATTCCCGAATTTCAGGCGATCGGGTCTTCGGTTGGGCAAACTTTAGCAGCGGCATTAACTAATCGTACTTCGGTAGACCAAGCGTTGCAGCAATCGCAGAGATCTACTGAACGCTTCATGAAACATACAGGTTACATCGAGTAAAATTTTGACTTTTCTGTCTATGTCTCTGTGGTGAAAAAGCATAGTAGGGTGGGCATTGCCCACCTTTAGGAAGAAACGAACCACGAAGGGCACAAAGGGCACGAAGGTAAGAGAGTTTTAGAGAGATTTTGCGTAAGTGCTGTCATTTTGAATTTTGAATTTTGAATTGATATTATGTCTTCTTCATTAGCGGTAAAACCTCAACAGGAAACGCCACCACCCGCGAGGCAAAGAACTAAGCGGCAAGCTTCAACCTTGCCTTTGGTTGCGCCTTCGGTCGTTGTCCTGCTGCTGTGGATGATTGTGCCTCTGGTGATGACTCTATGGTTTTCCTTTCAGCGGTATAACCTGCTGAATCCAGATGCACGCAAATTTATCGGGATTGAAAATTTCACCTTCATCCTGACTGACTCAGCTTTATGGACATCGATCACCATCACAATTATTCTGGTTGTCTCGGTTCTGGTAATCACAATCGGTCTGGGCACACTCTTAGCAGTGCTATTTGACCAGGACTTTTATGGTCGCGGGGTGGCACGGGTGCTGGCAATCTCGCCGTTTTTCGTGATGCCCACGGTTAGCGCCCTGATCTGGAAAAATATGCTGATGCATCCAGTAAATGGGCTGTTCGCGCAAATTACCAGGGGTCTGGGTTTGGGGGCAATTGATTGGTTTGCCAGCGTTCCTCTGCTGGCGATCATTATCATTGTTTCTTGGGAATGGTTGCCCTTTGCTTTGCTGATTTTGCTAACTGCAATTCAATCACTCGATCGCGATCAGTTAGAAGCAGCGCGAATGGATGGTGCAAATGCGATCGCTCTATTTCGTTTCGTCATGCTACCGCATCTGAGCCGCGCCATTTCTGTGGTCGCCATGATCGAGACAATTTTCTTCCTCACCATCTTTGCCGAAATCTTTGTTACCACAGGCGGCGGGCCGGGACTTGCAACCACCAACCTAGCTTATTACATCTTCCTCAAAGCCTTGCTGGAATTCGATGTCGGTGGTGCATCAGCCGGTGGATTAATTGCCGTCATCCTTGCCAATATTGTGGCAATCTTCTTGATGCGTAGTGTTGCTCGTAATTTGGATACCTAACACCAAGCTTCCAAATCAAGCTACCAACGCAACCTAATTACGAATTATGAATTAGCATTATGGCACGTAAAACCTCAAAGCGCTGGCTATGGACATTACTGGGTTGGCTTGCTGCTGTCCTCTTATTTTTCCCCATCTTCTGGATGTTTCTCACCAGTTTTAAAACCGAAGTCGCGGCAGTTTCCACTCCCCCGCAGTTATTTTTCCGCCCAACATTAGAAAATTATGTTGCCATCCAAGACCGGGCAAATTATTTCAATTATGCATTTAACAGCGTAGCAGTTTCCCTCGGCTCAACTATACTTGCACTACTGCTTGCCGTACCTGCCGCTTATGCGATGGCGTTCTTCCCCACGAAACGCACTAAGGGAACTCTGCTGTGGATGCTATCTACGAAAATGCTGCCCCCTGTTGGCGTACTAGTCCCCATCTACATTTTGTGTCGCAACTTTGGATTACTAGATACCCGCATCGGTTTAATCATCATTTATACCTTAATTAATTTGCCGATTGTCGTCTGGATGATTTACAGCTTCTTCAAAGAAGTTCCTAAAGATATTCTCGAAGCCGATCGCATGGATGGAGCAACCACACAGCAAGAACTCCTGCACGTCTTGCTACCACTAGCACTGCCTGGAATTGCCTCCACTGCCTTACTCTCAATTATCTTGTCCTGGAACGAAGCATTTTGGAGCCTGAACTTAACAACAGCAGACGCCGCCCCACTTACAGCATTTATTGCTTCATTCTCCAGCCCCCAAGGATTATTTTGGGCAAAACTTTCAGCAGCATCAACACTAGCGATCGCACCCATCCTCATCTTCGGTTGGCTAAGTCAAAGACAACTAGTCCGAGGCCTTACCTTCGGTGCAGTGAAGTAGAAGGCAGATGGCAGAAGGTATTAGAAAAAACTCTTGCACTCTTGTTTGCGCCTTTGCGCCTTTGCGTGAGAATTTCTTTTCTTCAACCCCCTTAATAGAAAAATTTTATGTCAACAGTTGCTTTAAGACATATCCATAAAACCTACGCCGACACAGAAATCATCAAAGGCATAGACCTCGACATAAACGATCGCGAGTTTGTTGTCTTCGTCGGCCCATCCGGCTGCGGAAAATCTACTTTACTCCGCATGATTGCTGGACTTGAGGAAATTTCCTCCGGCGATTTGTTCATTGATGGACAGAAAGTTAATGATATACCCCCCGATAAACGCGGTTTGGCAATGGTGTTTCAAACCTATGCCTTATATCCCCACATGACTGTGGCGGAGAATATGGCCTTTAGTCTCCGGCTTGCAGGTATGCCGAAAGCCCAACGCTTTGAAAGGGCGCGTGAAGTCGCCCGCATTCTGCAACTAGAACCACTCTTGAACCGCAAGCCCAAAGAACTATCGGGAGGACAACGCCAACGGGTGGCGATTGGTCGTGCTTTGGTGCGGAATCCCAAAGTATTTTTGTTTGATGAGCCACTATCTAACCTGGATGCTTCTTTGCGGGTGCAGATGCGGATTGAACTTGCCAGCTTACACGACAGCCTGCAAGCCACGATGATTTACGTCACCCACGACCAGGTTGAAGCAATGACCCTTGCCGACAAGATTGTGGTATTGCAAGGCGGCATCATCGAACAAATGGGTTCGCCCCTAGAACTGTACCACCATCCCCGCAATTTATTCGTTGCTGGATTTATTGGTTCACCGAAAATGAACTTTATCCCGGTCACGGTATCAACGGTTACTGATTCTGGGACAACAGTTAGACTTCCTGGTGACGCAACTGTAATGATTCCGGTGAAGCCCAAGACCCTCTCGGCTGGCGATCGCGCAACATTAGGAATTCGTCCCGAACATCTGCGGCTCGATCGCAATAACCCCAGCATCAATGGTGAAGTACTAGTTGTAGAAAGACTGGGCGGGGAAACCTATCTCTACATCAAAATTGCGGGTGGTGACACCATAGTCGTGCAAACAGATGGAGATGATCCCGTTCAATTGCACGATTTCGTTCCTATCTACATTAACGGCGAGCTTTGCCATTTGTTCGATCAAAGCGGTGAAGCTATTCCCAAAGCTCATCGTCATCACCTAACCATGAATCAATCCCATGAACAGCAATATCAGCACAGGTTCAGCAATCAAGCTGAATGAAGCATCTTTGTCTCGTTTAGGAAATAACGTCCGCATACCTCAGTACGATCGCCACCAAATTACTAACGGCATTGTCCATATCGGTGTGGGCGGGTTTCATCGGGCACACCAGGCATTATATCTCGATAACTACCTTCATCATCATCCCGGCAGTGATTGGGGAATCTGCGGGGTGGGGCTACTAGAATTCGACAAACGGATGCGGGATGCGCTGAAATCTCAAGATTGTTTATATACCTTAGTTGAAAGGTCACCAGAAAGTGAGAACGCCCGTGTGATTGGTGCTATTACAAAATATCTCTTTGCCCCAGATAACCGCCAAGCAGTAATTGACACCTTAGCAGATCCCCAATGCCGCATCGTCACCCTCACCATTACCGAAGGCGGCTACTACTATATTGAAGGTAGCGGTGAATTTGATGGCAATCATACAACAATTCAGTACGATTTACAGAATCCCGACCAGCCAATTGGAGTATATGGCTTTTTGACAGCAGCCCTCGATCGCCGCCGTCAACAGGGAATAGCACCGTTTACTGTGTTGTCTTGCGACAACCTGCAAGGTAACGGCAACATTGCCCGCAAAATGTTGACTGCATTTGCCCAAATGCAGAACCCGGAATTAGGACGTTGGATTGCTGAACAGGTAGCCTTCCCCAACTGTATGGTCGATCGCATTACTCCCGCCACAACTCCAGCAGATATCAAAATGGTGGCGGAACAATTTAACATCAATGATGCTTTTCCTGTTGTTGCCGAACCGTTTCTTCAGTGGGTAGTCGAAGACAATTTCTGTGCAGGTAGACCAGATTGGGAAGACGTGGGCGTGCAGATGACCAGCGATGTTCATCCCTACGAGATGATGAAAATTCGGTTACTCAACGCCAGTCATCTGTTAATTGGCTATCTCGGCACTTTAGCAGGCTACACCTACGTCCATGAAGTCATGGCTGACCCCTTAATTAGGCAAGCCGTTGAGCAATTAATGGCAGAAGTTACGCCCACACTCCAACCTGTACCGGGGATTAATTTAGATAATTACAAAAAAACCTTAATAGAACGCTTTGCCAATCCCAAGATACGCGATCAACTGCCGCGTCTTTGCCTCAATAGCTCCGCCAAAATGCCAAAATTTGTTTTAGGCTCAGTCCGTGACGCACTGCGGCAAAAAGGAGCAATTGAATACATGAGCTTAACAGTAGCAGCTTGGTTCCGTTACCTCAACGCCAACGATGACCAAGGTAACGCCATTCCCATTGATGATCCAATAGCAGGAACTCTCACGCAACTTGCTCGTACCAGTGGTTCCGATGCCAAACCAATGCTCAACCTCACGGAGATTTTTGGCGATTTATCCCAGTCACCGCCTTTTATTGATGCAGTTACCAACCATTTACGCCGATTGTATGAGTTTGGCGCGAAAGAAACACTAGCCCGATTCTCACTAGTACATTGAAACAATACCTTTTTATTCTTCCCTTCGTGTCCTTCGTGTCCTTTGCGGTTCGTTAAAAAATTTATTTATTCTGGCGATCACGTAGCGCGCCCTGTTGCCCAACCGCACAGAGTGCGGTTGCCTCAAAGCTCCGCTTTGAGGGAGCCTGTTCTTCTAGAACAGGCTTGGCAATATACGGGCGATCGCACAAAACTAACCTAATCAGACAATCGTAGGGGCACAACAATGTTGTGCCCTCATAACAATTGATTCTTCAAAGCGTGTATTCCATTCAAATCAAACCGTAATTCTCTACATTAGGGAATACAACACTAATATTTATGTTGTATATCTGGGCACTCTAAATTAGACAAACATACTTGAGAGTAATTTCCATGTCCAGAAGCCCCATTAGTGCAACCTTGGCCCAAAAAGAGAGAGAAGCCGTGTTGCAAGCGATTACCACCATTAAACAAAAGCTACCATTTTTAGTTGATTTGAGTGCAGATGAGCGTAAAGCTTTACCCAAGATGGGAGATAAAAGCCGCGCCTTTGTTAGCAAAGCATTAGAGGTAGCCACACAGAACCCAGAGTTTTTACCGCGATCGTTTGACCTGGATGAGATGCGGAAGGACGTAGAATTATTTGAAGCGTTGTATCCTTTGTTATTGTCGCTGACGCAATTGCAAGAATTGGTAGATGATACATCTCTGGCAGTTGGTAGTGAAGCATTTGCCTCTGCCTTACAAGTGTATAACTACGCCAAAGCCAGTGGACAGGGGGCAGGATTAGATGCAGTAGTCGAGGCAATGGGACAACGTTTCGTCCGTAAGTCTAAAAAAGTGAAGTCTAAAGAAGCAGCGTTGTAGAAAATAGCTCGGTGATTGCACCTTTGAAGTGCATCTTTGAGGCTCAGAACTCGAACATTTAAGTAAAAAGGTCAACGTTCCGAGTTCTGAAGTCAAACGTTCAAGCAAAAAGGCCGAAATTTCGAGTTCTGAAGTCAAACATCCGAGTAAAAAGGTCGAAACTCCGAGCTTTGAGGTCGAATGTCCGAGCAAAAAGGTTGAAACTCCAAGTTCTGAGATTACTTGCTGCTTAAAGGTGTCCAATTACCAGAGGGAACAAAGGCAGCCCAGTACATGGGATGCTGATAATTGGAGCTATTGAGCAATTCTAGCTGTGCAGAACGTAAAGCTTCATGTCTGCCTTGACCAGCCTTCAAGTTCTGATAATACTTCACCATCAAATCTTTAGTTGCTGCATCATCCACTTGCCACAAACTTAAAATCTGAGTTTGAGAACCGGCAATTACCAAAGCACGGCGCAAACCATAAACACCATCGCCAACTTTGACATCACCACTGCCAGTATCACAAGCAGACAGCACCACTAATTCAGTGGAACGCAAATCTAAACCAGCGACTTCCAGCGCTGTCAACACACCATCATCACTACCTGCTGGTACTTTTTTACGTTGATTAAACCCAGCCAAGGCTAAACCAGAGCGCAACAGAGGGTTTTCTATTTGTACAATGTTTTGTGGGGGCGGTGTTAGTTGTATTTCCCGTGAAGCATTTAGATTTTGTTCGATATCAGTAATAAAAAAACCGTGGGTAGCCAGATGTAAAATACTGGGATTTTGAAGTTGTTTGACAGCGGTTTCTGAGGCATCTTGACCTAAGAGAACCTTGGCATTAGGTAAGACTTTTTTTATTGCCGCGGCTTCATCTTTAGTCGCGTTTAAAGGGTCAAATGCCAACTGAGCCAAGTCACCAGAGCGTAAATTTTGCTCCCCTCGCACACCAGTTGTTTTCGCTACTGCAACAGCCTGCACTTGGTTGTCATAGTCAATATCTGCCAGCACTACAGGCGCAGAAGCTTTGTTAACACCAGACTGAAAACGCAACAAATCCCGCCCACTGGTGAGATAAGAAAAAGCATAATTCTGAATCAGGAATTGATTTTTTTCATCTCTTAGGGCTTCAAAAGGAATAACTGTTAATTGTCCATCTGGAGAAATTAAAATATGACGCGCATTTCCCAATAAAGGACGAATTTGCTCCATTACTTGTTGGTATAATTTGCGAGCATTTTCTTTAAATGGTCTTTTTGTTGCTAACTCAGCGCGAAAATTCACAGCTAATTGATCAATTACTGCGGCTTCTCCCAATTCAACCCACTTTGGTTCACCTTGTGAGCGCAATACCGCCGCTACATAACGCGCTTTACCCCACTTTTGGGCATATGTCTTAGCTTTGGCATTGTATGGTTTATACTGGACAATTTCTATCAAAGCAGCATCTTTGGGTATTTTGGCTTGAATCGCTGCTAATTCGACTGGTTGGGTTTGTGTACGGAATTCAGCACTTTTAGTACTAATCGCTGCTTCTAATTGTGCTTTTTTTGCTTCTAGTTGTTCTAACTGAGTTTTAGAGTTAGCAGTTTGTTTTTCTGATTCAGAAAATACTAGTGATGAGAGTTGCTGTTGAACTTGCAACCACTGAGCAAATAATTTTTTTGTTTCTGGGTTACTTTCAAGTTGGCTGCGTAGTATTTGAATGCTATCAGCTACCGCATCCAACACCAGCCCTTTGCGACGTAGCACGGTAGTTAGCGCTAAAGATGCGGCTGTTGGATTTTTGCCAGCTTTTTGCAGGGAAAGGGAAACAGAAATATCAGTTGTCCCTGAAAACGTTTTTACGTACCTTTGTTTTCTTTGTTCTGAGCCTACAGCAAAAATCAGATTCAGATTACGTTGTTCAACTTCTAGCCCACGGCGTAAAAAATCAGTAGCACGATTGCTATCATCCTGTGCTAGGTAAAATGTAGCTAGATTATTTAAACTGAGGGCAATATCTGGATGTTCTTTACTGAGTAACTTTTCATAAATAGCCAAAGAGCGTTGATACAGAGGTTCTGCTTGTTGAAATTTCCCCTGATCTTGATACAATCCGGCTAAATTATTTAAGCTACTGGCAACTAATGGATGTTCCTTGCCCAGTAACTTTTCTAAGATAACTAGAGCGCGCTGAAACAGAGGTTCTGCCTGTTGATATTTGCCCTCATCCCTGTATAGTAGTGCTAAATTATTTAAGCCAGTGGCGACAGATGGATGTTCATTGCCTAGTACTTTCTCTCTAATAGCCAAAGAGCGTTGGAACAGAGGTTCTGCCTGTTGATATTTCTCTTGGTCTTGATACAATCCAGCTAAATTATTCAGGCTTTGGGCGACAGATAGATGTTCATTGCCTAATACTTTTTCTCTAATAGCCAAAGAGCGTTGAAACAGCGGTTCTGCCTGTTGATAGTTTCCTTGTAATCGATATAGCGCGGCTAAATTATTTAAGCTAGTGGCGACAGATGGATGTTCCTTATCCAGTACTTTCTCTCTGAGAGCTAAAGCACGTTGAAACAGAGGTTCTGCCTGTTGATATTTTCCTTGTTCTTGATACAGTCCAGCTAAATTATTCAGGCTAGTGGAAACATCAGGATGTTCTTTGCCCAGTACCTTTTCTCTAATAGCTATGGAGCGCTTAAATAGAGGTTCAGCTTGTTGATACTTCCCCTGTGCTTGATATAATGCAGCTAAATTACTCAGGCTGAGGGCGATATCTGGATGTTCTTTACCCAGCGCTTTCTCATAGATAGATAATGCCCTTTGATATAGAGGTTCTGCCTGTTGATACTTTCCCTGTGCTTGGTAAAGTGCAGCCAAATTATTCAAGCTATTGGCCACAGATGGATGTTGCCTGCCTAGTAGTTTCTCATAAATAGCTAAAGAACGTAGATACAAAGGTTCAGCTTGTGGATATTTCCCCTGTGCATCGTACATTAGTGCCAAGCTATTGAGAATATTGGCAACATCTCTATGTTCGTTGCCCAGTACTTTCTCTAAAATAGCTAAAGAGCGTTGCAACAGGGGTTCAACCTGTGAATACTTTCCCTGTGCTCGGTAAAGCGTAGCCAAATTATTCAGGCTCGTAGCGATATTTCTATGTTCTTTACCCAGTATTTTCTCTAAGATAGCCAGAGAGCGTTGATAAAGCTGTTCAGCCTGTTGATAGTTTCCTTGTGCATCGTACAGTAGTGCCAAATTATTCAGACTTGTGGCGACATCTGGATGTAACTTACCTAATATTTTCTCTCTGAGAGCTAATGCGCGTTCTGCTAGGGGTATGGCAGTAGTATATTTGCCTTCTTGGTATAACTTTAACACCTGTTCATTGAGCTGATCAGCTTCTTTTAAAACTGCATGCTGCTCTGCTGAGTATGTAGTAGGTTGCTGTTGGGCTATACCTTTAACTGGAGTACTTAACAGTAGCCCTGTTGTCATTGCCACAACTATTGGCAAAGGTGCGAACAAGATACTTACTGCATTCATAGCACTGAGTAATTTTTTCACTGTCAACTTACAGATTTACGGGTTTGGCTATTGATTAAATCATGCCGTTATCGGTCTTTTTTGCAAAGATTTTGTGATAATAAGTAGAAAACTAGGTGTCTCCATTACCATCATTCAGCCTTTGAACTGAAAATTTCGAGTTCAAAATCTGAAACTTATCTTGTAAAACTTAAATCTTTGAGTACAAATATCAAATAAGCAAGCAAATAACTGAGAACTTGAGTTACAAGATATATAGCTTACTGGCATAAGGGTTAGGTAATGAGTGAAACTCAAACCCAGTTACCAACGGATACATGGATTTACGCTTCATGGGATGAGTATGAGCAAGCGATCGCCAACTTGCTCAACGAGAAGGGAAAAAGCTACTACTACAAAGGACACATGAGGCTGGAGATGCCACCAGTTAGTTTTGATCATGGTCAAAACCATGTTGTAATTATCTTTGCGGTGACTCTATTTGCAACACTCCAAGGAATTCCAGCTACAGGTTTAGACACAACTACCTTTCGTAAAACTGGAATTCAGGACTGTCAGCCTGATGTAGCTTATTACCTCAGAGAACGTGCCCAATCTATCCCTACTGGTACAGGAATTGTCAACTGCGATCGCTATCCTGCACCAGATTTAGTGATTGAGATTGCGAAAACTTCTTTACTTGATGACTTGGGTACAAAGCGAAGTCTCTACGAAGAGTTAGACGTTGCTGAATATTGGGTAGTAGATGTGCAAAATGCCCAAATCATTGCATATACTATTGCAGACCAGGGTAGTAAACGTATTCAAGTATCGCAGGTTTTGCCAGGATTGGCGATCGCCTTATTAGAAGAAGCTTTACGCCGTAGTCGAGAAATGAATCAATCTCAAGTTGGAGCTTGGTTACTGAGTCAGTTTCAGCAACAGGAGGATTGAGCATCGTCTCAAAACTATTTGCTGCTTAAAGGTGTCCAATTACCAGAGGGAACAAAGGCAGCCCAGTACATGGGATGCTGATAATTGGAGCTATTGAGCAATTCTAGCTGTGCAGAACGTAAAGCTTCATGTCTGCCTTGACCAG